>Ga0213837_1000077_pt1 | contig 198696 bp, 185 predicted proteins | sample SWPATP12_FD_160572 | JGI IMG/M metagenome (GOLD analysis project Ga0213837, IMG submission 160572) | Coastal seawater microbial communities from Marineland, Florida, United States - SWPA TP1 #2 | ecosystem: Environmental > Aquatic > Marine > Coastal | place: USA: Florida | collected 2016-08-06
CGCACTGCATCCGGCCAAAGACGTACTCGACCTGACGCCAAGAGTCTGGAAAGAGAAATTCGCGGACAAAAAATTGACGAGCGTATTAGATAAAATGGGGTAGTCCGGGTCTATATTGATCGCTTACTTTATTACTTTCCCATAGCAGGTTCTAAATGAACCCTTGATCCAGATCAGCCGAGCCTGGAATAAGCGGGGATTCGCCCCCCTGCTGTGGCTAATCGGCGTACAATAACTCTGTAATGAAGGAGAATTGAACGTGACCGATAGCCAAAAACTTTCCGCTGTACCTAGCCCTGAAGGCTCACACGAACATCCGCATTCACTGTATGAAATGCGCCACGACGAACAATATATTGCTGAGTCTTTCCGTTCCGGTGAATACCCTTACAAGCGCAAAGTAACGCGTCAGTTTTACGAACAGCATAAGCATCAGCTGCAAGTGGAGCTGCTCAAAGTACAAAAATGGGTGAAAGAAAGTGGTGAACGGGTGGTCATGCTGTTTGAGGGACGCGATGCGGCAGGAAAAGGCGGTACCATCAAGCGCTTCATGGAACACCTGAATCCGCGTGGTGCCAGGGTTGTGGCTTTGGAAAAGCCGTCAGAAGAAGAACGAGGGCAATGGTATTTTCAGCGCTACATCAAGCATCTGCCTACCGCCGGTGAAATTGTTTTATTCGACCGGTCCTGGTACAACCGCGCCGGCGTTGAGCGGGTGATGGGCTTTTGTGAGCCTAATGAATACCTCGAATTTATGCGCCAGACACCTGAGCTGGAGCGTATGCTGGTGAACAGTGGCATTCGGGTTTTCAAATTCTGGTTTTCGGTCACCCAGGAAGAACAAATCCGCCGCTTTCAGAAACGGGAAACCGATCCGCTCAAGCAATGGAAGTTAAGTCCCATCGACAAAATGGCGCAACAGAAGTGGGATGACTACACCGAGGCAAAAGAAGCGATGTTCTTCTATACCGACACCAATGACGCGCCATGGATGGTGATTAAATCGGACGATAAAAAGCGCGCCAGGCTCAATTGTATGCAGTATTTTCTGCATGCTATGCCTTATCCGAACAAAGACCGCCGTATAGCTAAAGCTCCGGATCCGTTGATAGTAGGCAGGGCCTCAACCGTTATCGACAGGGACAACCATATTCTGGGTAAGTCCTTGCACCCCGACCAACAGAAAGCCTAGATTTCCAGACTCTGAAACCGGTGTAAAAGTGTCTGCTTGTGCAGACACTTTTACCTTGCTCGTACTGTCTTCCCCTATTCCTTATATTCTAAGTGATTGTTAAATATTGCTATTATAAAACTGGCAAGGTATTCGCTATAGCATGTTGTTATGCCGCACATGCGGTGCAGAATTTTAAAAGGAATGGCTAATGATTATTGTCATCTTATTAGGTCTAACCTTACTGGCAACGGTTATCAAATTTCAGGGTGCATCGCGCCTGATGAATCGCTTGGGTAAATTCATCATGATTGCCGGGATTTATGTGGTATTTTTAAACAAAGTCGTTAAAGCATTGCTGTTCAGACAGCATTAATAAAGGGTGCACAACATGAAAACAACCAAACATATTCTGACACTGGTTTTTATAGGCCTGTTCTCGCTGCTGCTCACGGCTTGTAGCGAAGAAAAGAAAGAGCAGGCTGAAGAGTCATTAAGTGATTTTAAAAATGCTGCCAGCCAGGCAATGGATGATGCAAAAGATGCCGCATCTGATGCAGCAGACAAAGCCAAAGATATGGCTGAGGATGCCGCCGATAAAGCTGAGGAAATGGCTGACGATGCCGGCGATGCACTCGAAGACGCCTGTGAAGATGCTAAAGAGAAAATGGATCTGAAAGACAAAGACTGCTGAGCCACTTTTTGACTTCGATGCTGGTTTATCTGACACCAGATACCTGTTCTGCCGGATAGCCGTTCTGCGCTATTCGGCATGCTATTTAATAAAGTCTATAGCGATTCACTGCTTCGATTAGCCCCCGGTTATAATTCCACGGCTTATTACCGTTAATTCACCCTTATCTGAGCGCAGTTGTCACAATCTTACGGTATACTCTGTGGTCGATTAAACATTCTTATCTGGGGTTGGTAAAGCCTGCCCGAAACACCTGTTAACCGGAACCTCCCATTTTATGACGCAGAAAAATACTCACGTTAAACCCGCTCTTGGCTTGCCGGAGTTTATTGCACTGATGGCGTTAATGACGTCGTTGGTGGCGCTGAGTATTGATGCCATGCTACCGGCTCTGGATGCGATAGGAACGGCGATGGGCGCGAAGGATATTCACGAAAGTCACCTGATTGTGTCGCTGTTTTTTGGTGGCATGGCGGTTGGTCAGTTATTCTTTGGCCCTTACTGTGATACCCGGGGTCGCCGCGAGGCCATTATTCTGGGGTTGGTTATCTTTGTCGCTGGTACCGTGGTGTGTATGCTGGCGGAGAACATGCAAACCATGCTGATAGGCCGGGTTATTCAGGCTTTTGGTGTATCGGGCCCGCGCATAGCCTCTACCGCCGTGATCCGCGATCAGTTTGCCGGTGAAGCCATGGCACGGGTCATGTCGTTTATCATGATGGTATTTATTCTGGTGCCTATGCTGGCGCCAATGGTGGGTCAGTGGGTACTGAACATTGCCTCCTGGTTGCATATTTTTACCCTGTTTCTGCTGGTGGCCGTGTTTACCGGCGCCTGGTTTTGGATCCGGCAACCGGAAACCTTACCCGCCAGTCGGCGCAGACCCTTTTCATGGGCACAGTTTTTACGCTCGTCGCTGTTTATCCTTACCCATAAGCCCGTGATTGGGCCGACGCTCGCAATGGGCTGCGTTTTTGGTGGTTTTCTGGCTTATTTAAGCGCCTCACAGACCATCTTTCAGAGCTTTTACGGCGTGGGCGAAATGTTTGCTTATATCTTCGCTACCCTGGCGTTTTCAATTGGCCTGGCCTCGTTTATCAACAGCAAAATTGTGATGCGGCTGGGGATGTACCGGGTTACCCAGGTGGCGCTGATTGGTTCGGTGGTTTTTGCCGTTATCTTCCTTGGCATCATCGAAATATTTGATGGCCTGCCGCCACTGGTGGTGACCATTGGTTCGCTATTTATTGGCTTTTTCTTTGTGGGGTTGTTGTTTGGAAACCTTAACGCCATGGCGATGCATCCATTAGGCGATATGGCAGGGCTGGGCGCAGCCATTATAGGCTCGCTTTCGAGTATCATTGCTGTACTGGTTGCCACCACCGTGGATTCTTTTCTCACCAAAGACCTGTTCCCTATTGGCGCAGGCTTTCTGGTGTTCTTCACGCTGGCCTTTATTATTATTCGCCTGAGCCTGCAACGGCCTGACAAACCGGCAGAATCGCTTTCTTAGCGAAAGCGATTGCCGTTTACCAGCTGAACCACTGCCCGGGGGCGCTGATTTTCAACGATTTCCACATTGCGCGAGTGGCGTTCACCATTGCGTAGCTTGTCGTACTGCAATTGCTTCATTTCCAGCTGTTTGGCAAATTCGTAAAACGCCATACAGTCTTCTCTACTTAACTCATTGTGCTGGCGGGTGAGCTGTGTATCGATATACATGCTTTCGCCATTAGCGGTTAACGTGGCCACTGCATCATAGGGCTCACCGTAATTCTCGACTCGCAGAGCCCTGACCATTTTGACTTCGAAGATCCAGTCGCCAATTTGCGTAAACCTGGAAATGCCTGACTGCATGAAATATTCCCCTCAAGATGACTTTAATTATAATGATTGCTTTTTTCAGATAACCAGTAGCCACTACAAGCTTTGTGCCAACTATTATGTAATTTATTATCAATGGCTTAGCGAACGCGACGTTAATTGATGCAAAGCGATCTGTATGCAGTTGGTAACACAATGAGTAAAGGAGAGGAATTGGCGTCAGGTGATTGGCTAACCGTTAGCCTAACGATTAAGTCCCTTGTGTTATGACGGATTTGATTCCGGCAAAAACCTTCATGGCATTGATAGATCTGGGAAACCCAGCATAAACCGCAGTCTGAATAAGGATTTCCTCAATTTCTGCAAGGCTAAGCCCGACATTTAGCCCCGCATGGATATGTACCTTTAGCTGCTCCTCTGTATCGCCAATGACCGCCAGCATAGCAATGGTTGCGATTTCCCGGGCTCTTAAATCGATCTGTCCACGGTTATAAATATCGCCAAACGGAAACTCGACTACATAATTGGCCAGCGACTCCGACACTTGCCTGAGATCTTCGACTACCTCTTCACCAGCGCGACCATCGATACGCTTGAGGTTTACCACTCCGCGATCATAACGAGAGCTAAGCCCATCTGATTGCGGCGCTTCTTCAATGGGAGTCAGGATGGTGATCTCAGGTGCTTTAGCGAGGATTTCTTCATACAGGGCAAACACACGCTTGGTATAAGGTTGTGCATAATGGCTATCAAGTGCTGACTGGCTACGAAAATGCTCTACCAGTACATATTGAGATAATGGCTTATCTGCAAACACTTCGAACCTAAAACAACCGGACTCAGCTCTGGTTGGCTGAATTAAGGCGCTAAGGGCTGCGAGGCCCTGCTCGAAGAATTCAGGCTTCGGAGTAATTTTAGCCACAATATGTATGGAGTTATCTGGATTTATCATGATGACGATTCCTTTAATAGTTTTTTGGTTAAAGCGTTGATAGGGGCAGCAAGAACATAAGCCGTCAGAAAAGCCATTGGCCAGGCATTCAGATAGGCGAGCCCCCAGTGTTTTATGAAGCCCGCGCCCAAACCTAAGTTGATATAGGTTACCCAACCTGATACCAGTCCTGACAGACACATTGAAAACAGTGCGGTAAAAAGCAATTTGTGCATTCTTTCCTCCTTTTGATAAAACGATATTGTACGGGTCGGCTGGCGCGTTAGAATGGCGATTAAGGAAAGGTAAATGTGAAGGATTTGCTGTGCTGGATGATCTGCAATGGTTTGTCGAAATAGTAAAACGAGGCAGTTTTGCTAAAACTGCTGAAGACTTAAAGATAACACCGTCCACCCTGTCAAAAAGGTTAAGCGCACTGGAACAAAAGCTTGATCGGGCCTTACTTACACGCACCTCCCGCGGGGTTATTCTGACTACTTTTGGTAAAGAGCTTTATGAAGAAATAACCACACCAATGAATGCGTTACAAAACACCGTTGCCAGGTTAAGCCGTGAGGATGTGTCCAGTTTACGCATCCTGTGTCCGCAAAACCTGATAGTCGGCCCTCTGTTTGAGGTTATTTCGCAATATAGCCAGCGGTATCCGGAAATGGAGCTAAATATTGAGCCCAGTAATCAAAATGCGCTGTTGAGTCAGAAGCCGTTTGATGTTGCATTTAGAGTGGGTAAACAGGACGATTCAGCATGCTATCAGCGGCGACTGGGTGAGATAGCAGTGAGCGTGATTGGGCCGTCGGTGATTACGCCGGACATGCATTTATTTTTGGCTTATTCACCGGCACAACTCGCCCCAAACGTGCATGAAATTGAACTCATTAAATCGCAGTTTGCGCATGTTTCTCAGGTTGGAGATATTACACTGGCCAGAAAACTGGTTGAGCAAGGTCGTGGCGCTGCGCTTTTGCCAATGACCGAAATTGCCGCGCTCGATAGAAAAACAAAAAATACGTTGAGGTATTATTCGGAACCGCTGTTCTCACGCCCCATCTACGCACTTTGGCCCAACGCCAGCGAGGCTTTGCCCGCCGTTAAAAACCTAATCGAACTGGCTTTGTCACACTGTGAGCAACACACAGCGTTGAGCGGTAAAACCATAGTATTGGGAAGCTAGTAACGCGTTGGCTCATTCTTTTTTAAGGGCATAAAAAAGCCCGACCAAATTGGTCGGGCAAAAGGGCTTGGTTAAGCACCTAACGACAGAAACTGTCTACGCTTCGATGATGGCTTTCATATCCGTCATGTAACCGCGTAATTCTTTACCAATGGCTTCAACGCCAGTGTTGCGAATCGCTTCGTTAACTTCGGTAAGACGCTTGTTGTCTACCTGGTTAGACGCACTGTTCAGACCTTTACCGATAACCGAAGTATCGATGTTAGGCATAAACTTCTCGCGCAGTAATGGCACTGCTGCGTTCGCAAATAAATAGTTACCGTATTCTGCAGTGTCAGAAATAACCACGTTCATTTCGTACAGACGCTTACGCGAAATAGTGTTCGAAATCAGTGGTGTTTCGTGCAGTGATTCGTAGTAAGCCGACTCTGGCAGGATGCCCGCTTCAACCATTACGTCAAAGGCCATCTCTACACCGGCTTTAATCATTGCTACCAGCAAAATACCGTTGTCGAAGAATTCCTGCTCTGAGATTTCGCCGTCGTAAACCGGGGCATTTTCAAAACCAGACTGGCCGGTTTCTTCACGCCATCCTAACAGGTTTGCGTCGTTGTTAGCCCAGTCAGCCATCATGGTGCGGGAGAATTCGCCGCTGATGATGTCGTCCTGGTGTTTTTCAAACAGTGGGCGCATCAGAGTCGTCAGTTCTTCTGACAAATCATAAGCTTTTAATTTCGCTGGGTTAGACAGGCGATCCATCATGTTGGTTACGCCGCCGATTTTCAGCGCTTCAGTAATGGCTTCTAAACCATACTGGATTAAGGCTGCTGCATAGCCGGCATCGATGCCGTCAGCAGTCATTTTTTCGTATGCCAGAATTGCAGCAGTTTGTTGCATACCGCACAGGATAGTTTGCTCACCCATGAGATCTGACTTAACTTCTGCAACAAAAGACGATTCCAGCACACCAGCACGGTCACCACCAGTGGCGCTTGCCAGTGCTTTAGCGATTGGCCAGCCTTCACCTTTCGGATCGTTCTCTGGGTGAACCGCAATCAGGGTAGGAACACCAAAACCACGCTTATATTCTTCACGAACTTCTGTACCCGGGCACTTAGGCGCACACATAACAACAGTAATGTCGCTACGGATTTGCTGGCCTTCTTCAACAATGTTGAAACCGTGTGAGTAACCTAAGGTTGCGCCTTCTTTCATTAAAGGCATAACCGCTTCTACTACACTGGCGTGCTGCTTATCAGGCGTCAGGTTATAAACCACATCTGCAGTTGGGATCAGATCCTGATAGGTACCTACTTTAAAACCGTTGTTAGAGGCGCGTTGGAATGAGTCACGTTTCTCATCAATCGCAGCCTGACGCAGCGCATAGGCAACGTCTAACCCTGAATCACGCATGTTGAGTCCCTGGTTCAGGCCTTGTGCACCGCAGCCAACGATGACAATCTTTTTACCTTTAAGAAACTCACAACCATCAGCAAATTCGTCGCGATTCATAAAGCGACAACGACCTAACTGGTCCAGTTGCTGGCGTAGAGACAGAGTGTTGAAATAATTAGCCATAAAAAAAATAATTCCGAACTTCTTTTGTCGTTATCCCGTTGCTTCACTCAGCTGGGATGACCTCGTCATTGACGACTTGTAGCAAAGATACGCTACCCCTTTCGTTTTGAAAAATGATATATTTGCAAAACAGTGTTGCAAAAAGTGAAATCACCATGGATTTTCGCAGTCTACAGCTATTTAATCATCTCGCAAAAAGCTTACATTTTGGTGACACAGCCGATGCTATGTTTGTGTCGCCGTCCACCTTGAGCCGCGTGATCCAGCGCCTCGAGGAAGAGTGCGGTTGCGTGCTGTTTAAACGGGATAATCGCTCAGTGGCGCTCACCCATGGTGGCCATAAGCTGTTGAATTTTAGTGAACAAGTGCTTGGTGAATGGCAGCAGGTCAGGCAAGAGCTACGCGACGATGGTAAGGCCTTACAGGGGGAGCTCAGTCTGTATTGTTCCGTAACAGCCAGCCAGAGCCACCTACCGTCTGTACTCTCTCGTTTTCGCCAGCGTTACCCCGGCGTAGATATCCGCTTAGTGACCGGCGATCCGGGGTTGGCAATTGAACATGTAAAGCATAAAAAATCGGATGTCGCTATTGCTATTCACTCCCCGGACTTCCCCACCGACCTGTGTTTTTCCGGTTTAGACTTCGTGCCCCTGGTATTAATTGCCCCCCGTGAACGGCGTTTAACCCAGTTGGCGCAGGTCGACTGGCGGGTTAATCAGGTAATATTGCCCGAACAGGGGCCAAGCCGCCGTATTGTTTACCATTGGTTTGCAGAACACGGTATCCGGCCTAATGTATATGCTTCGGTGGGAGGGAACGAAGCCATTGTGTCTATGGTGGCGTTAGGCTGTGGAATTGGCTTTGTACCGCAGGTGGTGCTTGACCACTCCAGCATGTCATCCAGCGTTACCCGTATCCAGGTAGATGATATCGGCTCCTATGAGTTAGGCCTGGCTTGTTTGCAGGAACGCCGTCACGAGCCGTTAATCAATGCGCTGTTTCAGCTTGAGTTAAACTGACGAATTAAATTATCCAGCGCCCGGTAACCTAATGCTTCACCAATATGGTCGGTGTTGATCTGCCCCTGATTGTCAAGGTCGGCAATCGTTCGGGCGACCTTTATGGTGCGATGAAATACCCGCATAGACAGCTTTAGTTTGGTGGCAGCGCGCTGTAAGAAATCCTCAGTTTCCGCTGGCATAGCGCAATAGGTACTAAGCTCTGCCACGCTTAGCGCAGCATTACTCTTACCCTGACGCTGTTGCTGAATTTGGTGGGCCGCCATAACCTGTTGCCTGGCTGACACGGCAGAATCCTCACCCGACACCGGCGGTGCAAATGCATAGGAGCCCGGTCGGCGCACTTCTATTTGAATATCAATACGATCGAGTAACGGGCCAGAAAGCTTACTTAAATAGCGCTGGATCTGCTGCGTGGTACTGCGGCCGTCATCTATATCGCCTGTGGGGCTTGGGTTCATTGCCGCCAATAATTGAAACCGGGCCGGATACCTGGCCTGACCGGAAGCGCGGGACAGGCAAATATCACCAGTCTCCAGCGGTTCGCGCAGTACATCGAGCGCCTGACGCCCAAACTCAGGCAGTTCATCTAAAAACAATACCCCATTATGCGCCAGCGACACTTCGCCCGGCTGCGGATGGGCGCCACCGCCCGTCAGGGCAATGGCCGAGGAGGTATGGTGAGGAGAACGAAACGGCGGTGTTAACCAGTCTTCGGTGTCACGTTGTTCACCCTTTACCGAATAGAGCGCGGCAGTAGCCAGCGCCTGCTGATGGTTTAGTTGCGGTAACAAACTCACCAGGCGGCTGGCGAGCAGGCTTTTTCCGGTCCCTGCCGGCCCTACCATTAATAGATTATGCGACCCCGCTGCCGCAATACACAGTGCGCGTTTCGCCTGCTGCTGACCGATGATGTCATCCCAACGCGGATTCGGCGGCGCCAGAGACACCTTGTTGCGGGTGTGCTTAAGGGGAAGAGGTTGTTGCCGCGTGAAGTGCAGAAAAGTATTCAGCAGTGTGGCTGGCAGCAGATATTCCAGGTGATCCACCAATTGAATTTCGGCTTCGTTACCTGCCGGAAGCATTAGTGTGTGGTTCTCCTCTGCACAGCGCATAGCCACTGGCAGCAAGCCGGGGACCGGGCGGATATCGCCGTTTAAACTCAGCTCGCCGGCCACTTCGATATGATTAACCGGTGACTGTTCTATCAGCCCCATGGCTATCAGGATCCCCAGCGCGATGGCCAGGTCGTAGCGTCCACCGCTTTTGGGAATATCAGCCGGTGCCAGGTTAACCGTTATGCGTCGGGCCGGATATTCAAATCCGCTGTTTATCAATGCACTGCGAACGCGCTCTTTGGCTTCCTGTACGGCGGTTTCGGCCAGACCGACTAACTTAAAGGAAGGCAGACCGTTGGATAAGTGCACTTCCACCTTTACTTTTGGTGCGCTGATCCCGGCGGCACCGCGGGTATATACAATTCCCATTCCCATGATGTTCTGCACTGTATCCTGCGTATTAAAGAGCAGTGTAGTGAGGATGGGTATTTAAGAATACTGAGCCTTGGTGCAGATTTGTCGAATAAGAAAGGCGGGTTTGGTCGGTCAAAAGATTAAATTTTATGCCCTGCCCTTGATCAGGCCCCGGGATCCGTGGTATTTCTACGCCCCTGAAAGGTTAACGCTACAGCCAGGCGTTAATTATCCTTTCAAAAGCCAGCCAAAAACTTCCGAATCTGTGTCTATATCTCGTTATTGTCGGCCAATAAACTATTGGCGATAACAGTATGAATTATTCCGTGCAAATTGCACCGCGAGTGCCACAGCGCTTTACGCGCACCTTAATTGCACGAGTTTACACTGTTTATCTGCGAAAAATGCCGCTGTGCATTGGGTCGCAAGCCCGCGTCATGTATCATTTAACGCGGTATTAATTATGGTGGTCAGTTAGCTACTGACTACTCTTTACGGGTTATCTGAAACCCGCTTGTTCTTAAGGAAACGTCATGGCTAAGCAACTTGCTGATTATATCTGGTTTAACGGTAAAATTATCCCCTGGAAAGAGGCTACCGTTCATGTAATGACTCACGCTATTCACTACGGTTCATCAGTCTTTGAAGGTGTGCGTGCTTACAACACACCGGATCAGGGTACCTGTGTATTCCGTTTGCAGGAACACACCCGTCGCTTGTTCGACTCGGCCAAAATCTATCGCATGAGCATCCCTTACACTATGGATGAATTGAATCAGGCGCTGATAGACACTATTGCTAAAAACGATCTGAAATCCGCTTACATCCGTCCGATTGCTTTCTTTGGTGATATTGGTATGGGCATTAAAGTGCCTCTGGATGCTGAAGCAGAAGTATCGATTGCAGCCTTTGAATGGGGCGCTTATTTGGGTGAAGAAGCACTGAAAAACGGCGTAAATGCGGGTATTTCTTCATGGAACCGTCTGGCGGCTAACACTATGCCGACTGGCGCTAAAGCCGGTGGTAACTACCTGTCTTCACAGCTTATCTCAATGGAAGCGCGTCGCCACGGCTATGGCGAAGGTATTGCGCTGGACCGTAACGGTTACATCAGCGAAGGCGCTGGCGAAAACATCTTCGTGATCCGCGATGGCGTTATCAGCACTACACCAAAAACGGCGGCTATCCTGCCGGGTATTACCCGCGACACAGTGATGACGCTGGCCAAAGAGCTGGGTTATGAAATCCGCGAAGAAAACATTCCGCGTGAAGCCATGTATCTGGCCGACGAAATCCTGATGTGCGGGACCGCTGCCGAAGTTACTCCGGTAAACAGCGTTGACGGTATTACCGTTGGTAAAGGCGGTCGTGGCCCAATCACTAAAGAAATTCAAGACATGTTCTTCGGCTTGTTTAACGGCAAAACCGAAGATAAATGGAACTGGTTAACCCCGGTTTATAAATAAGTTATACCCTGACGGGACGAGAGTTTTTTATGCCTAAGTTAAGATCTGCAACCACAACACAGGGACGCAACATGGCCGGAGCGCGCGCTTTATGGCGGGCCACCGGTATGAAAGACGGTGATTTTGGAAAGCCTATTATTGCCATTGCCAACTCCTTTACCCAGTTCGTGCCAGGCCACGTTCACTTAAAAGACATGGGCCAACTGGTGGCGCGCAGTGTTGAGGCTGCAGGTGGTGTGGCAAAAGAATTCAATACTATCGCCGTAGACGACGGTATTGCTATGGGTCACAGCGGTATGCTGTACAGCCTGCCGTCCCGTGAGATTATTGCCGACTCAGTAGAGTACATGGTTAATGCGCACTGCGCCGACGCCATTGTGTGTATCTCTAACTGTGACAAGATCACCCCGGGAATGCTGATGGCGTCTATGCGTCTGAACATTCCGGTGGTATTTGTTTCCGGTGGCCCGATGGAAGCCGGTAAAACCAAATTGTCGGATCAAATCATTAAACTGGATTTGGTCGATGCCATGGTCGCTGCGGCAGACGATAAAGTGTCGGATGATGACACCAACGAAATTGAGCGTTCTGCCTGCCCGACCTGCGGTTCCTGCTCAGGCATGTTTACTGCCAACTCCATGAACTGCTTAACCGAAGCGCTGGGTTTATCACTGCCGGGTAACGGCTCAATGCTGGCTACTCACGCCGATCGTGAAGGCTTGTTCAAGCGCGCCGGTGAACTGGTGGTTGAACTGTGTGAGCGTTGGTATAAAAACGATGATGCCACGGCGCTGCCGCGTAACATTGCCAATTTCAATGCCTTTGAGAATGCCATGAGTCTGGATATTGCCATGGGCGGTTCTACCAATACGATTCTGCATTTACTGGCCGCGGCAATGGAAGGTGAGGTGCCCTTTACCATGGCCGATATCGACCGCTTGTCGCGCAAAGTGCCGCATCTGTGCAAGGTGGCACCCTCTACGCCGCAATACCATATGGAAGATGTTCATCGCGCCGGCGGCGTGTTGGGTATTCTTAACGAATTAAACAAAGGCGGTTTACTGCATGGTGATTGTGCCCACGTGCTGGGCAAACCCATTGAAGAGGTCATTGCTGACTGGGATATCACTAATCCTGACAACGCCGATGCCACCACCTTCTACCGGGCAGGCCCGGCTGGTATTCGCACCACCAAAGCCTTTAGCCAGGATTGTCGCTGGGATGAGGCCGACGCTGACCGCAGTAAAGGGTGTATTCGCGATATGGAACACGCCTACAGTCAGGAAGGCGGTCTGGCCGTACTGTTTGGTAACCTGGCAGAGAACGGTTGTATTGTGAAAACCGCCGGGGTGGATGAATCTATTCTCAAATTTACCGGTCGTGCGCGTATTTACGAAAGCCAGGACGACGCCGTAGCCGCTATCCTTAACGATCAGGTGGTTGCCGGTGATGCGGTGATCATTCGCTACGAAGGCCCGAAAGGCGGCCCGGGTATGCAGGAAATGTTGTACCCAACCTCTTATCTGAAGTCTAAAGGCTTAGGTAAAGATTGCGCGCTAATCACCGATGGCCGCTTCTCGGGGGGTACCTCTGGCCTGTCGATTGGTCACTGTTCGCCAGAAGCCGCCAGTGGCGGTGGTATTGGTCTGGTGCAGGAAGGCGATACCATTGAGATCGATATTCCCAACCGGGCGATTAATATTGCCATTACCGATGCAGAATTACAGGCCCGTCGCGCCGCGATGGAGGCCAGCGAACGTCCATGGCGTCCGGTTAGCCGTCAGCGTGAAGTATCGCTGTCGCTGAAAACCTTTGCCATGTTGGCGACCAGTGCCGATAAAGGCGCAGTAAGAGACCCATCCAAACTGGAAGATATATGACCGTTACCGATCACGAATACCTGAAAAAAATCCTGCTGGCGCCGGTTTATGATGTGGCGGTTAACAGTGATTTGGTATTGTTATCGCGCTTAACCGCTGAGCTGGGCAACGACGTATTCTTAAAGCGTGAAGACCAGCAACCGGTTAAGTCTTTTAAACTGCGCGGTGCCTATAATCGCATCGCCAGTCTGTCGCCCCAGCAGTTAGAGGCTGGCGTGATTGCCGCTTCTGCCGGTAACCACGCCCAGGGCGTGGCTTACAGCGCCAATATGAAAGGCATTAACGCCACTATCGTGATGCCGGAAACCACGCCGGACATTAAAATAGAAGCGGTGCGCCGGTTTGGTGGCCAGCATGCTAACGTTGTGCTGCATGGCACCAACTTCGACACCGCCAGTGCCCATGCGCGGGCGCTGAGTGCGGAGCATGGTTACACGCTGATCCCGCCTTTTGATGATCCGGATGTGATTGCTGGTCAGGGCACCATCGCCCGTGAATTATTAGAGCAGAATCCTAACCTGGATATTCTGTTTATTGCTGTGGGCGGTGGTGGTTTAGCGGCGGGTATCTCGGTATACCTCAAGCAGTTAAAGCCCGAAATTAAGATTATTGCGGTGGAGTCGGAAGAATCTGCCTGTTTTGCGGCAGCGAAACAAGCAGGAGAGCCCACCAGCTTAAGTTCGGTGGGCATTTTTGCTGATGGGGTGGCGGTTAAACTGATGGGCAGTGAGACCTTCCGCCTGTGTAATCAGTACGTCGATGAAATCATGACGGTCACTAACGATGAAATCTGTGGTGCCATTAAGGATATCTTTGACGATACCCGAGTGATTGCCGAGCCTGCCGGTGCGATGTCGGTAGCGGCGATCCGCAAATACGTAAAACAAAACAATATTCAGGGCAAAAAGCTGGGTGGCATATTGTGTGGCTCAAACACCAATTTCCATACCCTGCGTTATGTGTCTGAACGTTGTGAGCTGGGTGAACAAAAAGAAGCGGTATTCGCGGTTAAGATCCCAGAGCGCCAGGGCGCCTTTAAGCAGTTTTGTGAATGCCTGGGCGGGCGTACGATCACCGAGTTTAACTACCGTTACGCCTCGCAGACCGAAGCGCACATTTTTGTGGGTATTAAACTGCGCGGTGGCAAAGCCGAATTTGAAGCCCTCACCGCAGAGCTGGGTGACAAAGGCTACGAGTGCTTTGATCTGTCTGATAACGAACTAGCTAAACTGCACGTGCGCCATATGGTGGGTGGTCGTCCGCCAACTATCCTTAACGAAGTGGTATTCAGCTTTGAGTTTCCTGAGTATCCGGGCGCTTTGCTTAACTTCCTGAACACCCTGGGTGAACGCTGGAACATTACCTTGTTCCATTACCGTAACCACGGGGCGGCAGAAGGTCTGGTGCTGGCCGGATTTGATATTCCGCCGGAAAGCCGTGAAGCCTTTGATGAGCACGTTACTGCGCTCAACTATAGCTGCCAGGATGTCACCGATAATCCGGCTTACCGGTTCTTTTTATCAGAACCCAAGTAACCCCGAAGCAATCTTCGATACCCGGCACCTGCCGGGTATTTTTTGTGTGGTGCATTGGGTTTGATTAAAAAATAGCCGGTCAAGGCAACACGCTATATACTTATTAGACATTAAGTTCATAAGGAGTGTGACATGTTTAATCCCTTCGCCCTTCCCCCATTTGCCTGGAATATGCCGTTAAGCGGTGACGTAAAAGATATTTCGCCGGTGACAAGTTGGTTCTCCCCCCAGTACGAATTCAATATCGCCGGTAATGCGGCCCTTGAGAAGCAGGTGATCACTAAAGTGGCCAGCTATGGTAAGCAACTGGGTAAACTCACCAATGCCGTACTGGAACTCGCCGATGGCGAGCCCGGAGAAGCGGTGGAATCACTCAGAGTCATGGCTAAGGAAATCGAAGAATTAAAAAGTAAAACACTGGCCGATAGTATCGAAGCGGACTTAGCTAAATTAAAGGTGCAGGATAAAGCGGCGTACGAAGCATTGGTAAAACGTCTCTAGCATTGGTGTTCATATAGCTAGTGCAAGCCCAACGCTTCTCTCATTTTGGTTTTTTTCTCAGCCATGGTGGCGAGCAGCTGTTGCATGGCGGGCTTGTCGGTGATGTCTTTAAATTGGTACGAGGTGTCTTGCAGTGTTCTTTGGGCACATCTGGATTTATCCGTGTAATAATTCAATGGTCGTTTTGCTAGGTTAAAATACTTAAGGTAAGAGTCAGGGTTATCTCCTGGTTTGTCGGTTGGCAGAAGCGATTATTGTTATATACAACACTAGCCGAGTACCAGTTGGCAGCACCCCATTACAAGGCCACAAACAGCGATTTATTAGCGCTACAACAAAACCCGCGAATGATGAGTACCCATCCTTCGATTTCAGCCTCGTATGTTCGCGATGGCTGTATATGTTAATAAGTGTACATTACGTTAACACGGATGCTGTATGTAACAGGAAACTGACCGTTCGTCGCAAGATAACTCACAGCATGGAGTTATACGATTCTAATATGAAATTAAAAATAACAGATTAGAATCAATGTGATAATGAAGCGATATGTACTTCTATCTGGGTTGAATCATGGCAGATTACTGTATTTAACATTTAGCATTCCCCTTTGTTGGCGATTTTTTAATTTGATATTCTCTTGCGGCCTGTTCAGCCGCTAAGGCGTGATTAAACCCATTGATGGCGGCGTAACCATTAGGTCGACATTAGAATTTCAGCACATACAGACAACAGATGAATTTAACCGCGATACAACAATTTGAGCCATTTGCCAGTGTGGCTCGATTTATCGATAGGCACACCAGCCATCGTGGTGCGGTATTGCTGTTGTTGTTTACCGTAAACCTATTTCTTATTGTTGACGGGGCGTTTAAAGACACTGCCGAACTCACGCTGGCAATGAACGAAACCGTGTTGCTGGAGCCGGTAAGCTTTGCCTTGCTGGCGATGCTGTTTGCTATTCCATTATTTGCCAACCCGCTACTCAACGCAGTGTGTTGGCTACTCTCGCAGATTTTCCCTGCCAAACGCGCAGGTCTCTTTTTAGCTAAATATCATTACTCACTCGATGAGCTGTTGCCTGCGTTGCCGGTGCATCAGTCTCATGGCAGTCGGGCTCCTCCTTTCGCTATTTAACCGATTACAGCTGGTTGTGCTTTAGCGCGTAACCTTTGTAATCACACTGTCTGTTGCGTAGTTCGCGCTACGTGTTGAATGTCGTTTCTTCGCAAACGATGAATTGCTTAACCTCTTTGCTGAGAGGAAAACCCTTTGTTTATTCGTAACCTAAGTAAATGGGTATGTGCGTCTGCGCTGTTGTCTCTGACCGGCTGTAGTGGCGGCATACTGGATCCGAAAGGACAAATTGGTGCCGATGAGAAATCCCTGATCATCATCTGTACTGTTCTGATGCTACTGGTAGTGATACCAGTGATCGTTATGACCCTGTATTTCGCCTGGAAGTACCGCGCCGATCGTAATGAAGCCTACGAGCCCAAATGGTCGCATTCCTCTAGAATCGAAGCCATTGTCTGGACAATTCCCATTGTTATTGTCGTGGTGCTGGGCGTGATCACCTGGCGCTCTACTCACGCACTTGACCCTTACAAACCCATCGAAAATGAGGGTAAGCATTTAACCGTTGAAGTGGTTTCGCTTAACTGGAAATGGCTGTTTATTTATCCTGAACAAGGTATTGCTACGGTGAATGAGCTGGTCTTTCCGGCCAATGTGCCGGTGGAATACAAGATCACTTCTGAAAGCACCATGAATTCATTTTTTATTCCGCAACTGGGTAGCCAGATTTACTCCATGGCCGGAATGGAAACCAAGCTTCACCTGATTGCTAATGAACCCGGTACCTTTGATGGCTTCTCGGCGAACTACAGTGGCGCCGGCTTTACCGGCATGCAGTTTAAAGCGACTGCAACCGCCACAAAGCAGGCGTTTAATGATTGGGTCGCAAAGGTAAAAGCCAGTGGCGGCAGTCTTACCAAGGCGGCCTATCAAACGCTGGCAGAGCCCAGTGAAGACCATCCGGTGGTATATTTTGCCAATGTCTCAGACGGTTTATTTCACTCTATCGTGATGAAGTACATGCAGGCCCATGGTGAGATGAACTATTACGCAAAACCCGAACATTCAGCCCATCAAATACATTCAATGAGCGAGGCTGAGGAGTAATCATGTCAATTTTAGGAAAACTCACACTTGAGTCGGTGCCCTATCACGAGCCAATTATTATGGTTACCCTGGCTGTGGTAGCAATGGTTGGTCTGGCAGTTGCCGGGCTCATTACCAAATACAATCAATGGGGCGTGTTGTGGCGTGACTGGATCACCTCCATTGATCACAAACGCTTAGGCGTTATGTATATTGTGCTGGCACTGATCATGTTAGTGCGCGGCTTTGCCGATGCCATTATGATGCGTACTCAACTGGCCATGGCCACCAATGGTGCGCCAGGCTATCTGCCACCAGAGCACTACGACCAAATCTTTACTGCCCACGGCGTGATCATGATCATCTTTATGGCCATGCCATTTATGATTGGTCTGATGAACATTATTCTGCCGCTACAAGTTGGTGCGCGGGATGTGGCCTTCCCGTTTTTGAATAACCTGAGCTTCTGGCTTACCGCTGGTGGCGCAATTCTGATTAACCTGTCGCTGGCCGTGGGTGAATTTGCCCGCACTGGCTGGGTGGCGTATCCGCCGCTATCGGAGCTGGCGTATAGTCCCGGCGTGGGGGTCGATTATTATATCTGGGCCTTGCAGATATCGGGGATGGGCACGCTCTTAACCGCAGTCAACTTTTTGGTGACCGTGTTTAAGATGCGCGCCCAGGGCATGCGGTTAATGCAAATGCCGATTTTCACCTGGGCCTGTACCTGGGCGAACATTCTGATTGCCGCATCCTTCCCAATTTTAACTGCGGTACTGGCAATGCTGACGCTGGACCGTTACTTAGGCTTCCACTTTTTCACTAACGAAGCCGGTGGTAACGCCATGATGTACATCAACCTGTTCTGGGCGTGGGGTCATCCTGAGGTATATATCCTTATTCTGCCAGCGTTTGGAATTTTCTCAGAGGTGATTTCTACGTTTACCGGCAAGCGCCTGTTTGGTTATAAATCCATGGTGTATGCCAGTGGTGCGATTTCCATTCTGGGTTTCATTGTATGGCTGCACCACTTCTTTACTATGGGCTCCAGTGCCAACGTAAATGCTTTCTTTGGTGTGATGACCATGGTGATTGCCGTTCCAACGGGAGCCAAATTGTTTAACTGGCTGTTTACCATGTACCGCGGTCGCTTGCAGCTAACCGTGCCGGTGCTCTGGACCCTGGGTTTCATGGTGACCTTTACTATCGGCGGTATGACTGGCGTATTGCTGGCCATTCCAGGTGCGGACTATGTATTACATAACAGCCTGTTCCTGATTGCCCACTTCCACAACACCATTTTAGGTGGTGCGGTATTTGGTTATTTGGCTGGCTTTAACTACTGGTTCCCTAAAGCCATGGGCTTCAAGCTGCACGAAGGCTGGGGAAAAGCCTCATTCTGGTGCTGGCTGGTGGGCTTCTTTGTGGCCTTTATGCCTCTGTATGTATTGGGCTTCTTAGGCATGACCCGTCGCCTGAATCACACCAACAACCCCCAGTGGAACCTGTGGTTATACATCGCAGCCATTGGCGGTGTGATCATCATGTTCGGCATTATTTTTCAGATTGTTCAACTGTACGTCAGCTTTAAACAGCGCGAGCAGCTTAAAGATACCAGCGGCGACCCATGGAATGGCCATACCCTGGAGTGGTCAACTGCGTCACCACCGCAGTATTACAATTTCGGTCATATCCCTACCGTGCACGACATTGATGCCTGGACCGATATGAAAGAAAAAGGCACCGCCTACAAGCTGCTGGATAAATACCTGCCTATCCATATGCCTAAAAATACCTCGGCGGGTGTGCTGATGAGTTTAGGCTTTACCACATTCTGTTTTGCCATGATCTGGCATATCTGGTGGCTGTCCATTGTCGGGCTGGTGGGTGCGATTGCTGTGTTCATTAACCGTTGCTACACCCGCGATGTAGATTACTTTGTGATGCCTGAAGAAGTGCTCGAAATTGAACAAGCTCATGCTGCTGGCGCTGCGCAGGAGGTGAAAGCATGAATACTGCCGCGAATTATTTAACCCCGGATGCAGCCGTTCATGAACATGACGGGCATGAGGAGCATACCAGCCACAGCGTGTTTGGCTTCTGGCTGTATTTGATGACCGACTGTCTGCTGTTTGCCTCCTTCTTTGCAACCTACGCGGTGTTGTACATGAACACCGCCGGTGGCGTGTCGGGCAAGGATATATTTGAATTGGATTACGTGGCCATCGAAACCGCTGCGCTACTGCTATCGAGTATTATGTTTGGCTTTGCCATGATCGCCGCCCAGGGGCAAAAGCAACGTGCCACACTTGGTTGGCTACTCGTTACCTTTGCCTTTGGTGCGGTGTTTATCGGCATGGAAATTAACGAGTTCCATCACCTTATTGCAGAGGGCCACGGCCCACAGCACAGTGCGTTTCTTACCGCGTTTTTCTCACTTGTGGGATTACACGGCATGCACGTTAGTGCCGGGCTAATCTGGATGACCATCATGATGATTGAAGTGGTACGCCGAGGATTGGGTCACCAAACGGTAACACGCTTAAGTTGCCTGAGTTTGTTCTGGCATTTTCTGGATATTGTCTGGATTTGCGTATTTACCGTGGTTTACTTAATGGGAGCGATGTAATGAGTCACAGCGAATCACATATTGTGGGGCAGCACACGGCTGCCCATGCCGACCATGGTCATGGCGATGTTAAGTCTTACCTGATTGGCTTTGTGTTATCCGTTATCTTAACGGTTATTCCCTTCTGGGCCGTTATGAGCGGCGGGTTCAGCAAAGTCACTGTGATCTGGACCGTGGTAACGTTGGCGATTGTGCAAATTTGGGTGCATTTAAAATACTTTTTGCACCTTAGTTTCACTACCGAAGATGGCAAGGCCAGTACTTTTTCGTTTCTGTTCACTGCCATTATTATTGTGATGGTGGTTGGCTTATCGGTGTGGATCATCTACGAATCCAACGCCATGATGATGTACTGAGGCCCACTATGAATCAGCATCTGTGCGGTTATTTTCATCGTTATGTTCAGGTTACCAAGCCGGGCATTATTATAGGTAATCTCATTGCCACCACGGGCGGGTTTTTACTCGCCTCCCGGGGCAATATCGACGGCGTATTGATGCTGGCTACCCTGCTGGGTATTTCTCTGGTAGTGGCATCAGGTTGTGTCATTAATAATTGTATTGACCGCGATATCGATAGCTGCATGCAACGCACCCGGACGCGGGTAACGGTAACCGGCGAAATGTCGGTGTTAGCCGCCCTTGCGCATGGCATTGTGCTTGGCATTGCCGGATTTGCCCTGTTGGCCTGGTATGTCACAGTAGCAGCACTGATCTTTGCTGTACTGGGCTTTGTGGTGTATGTGGGTATTTACAGCTTATATATGAAGCGTAACTCAGTGCATGGTACCCTGGTAGGCAGCTTATCAGGCGCGGTGCCGCCGGTAGTAGGCTATTGCGCGGTGAGCGGGCAATTCGACAGTGGCGCGACAATTTTGCTGCTGATGTTTTGCCTGTGGCAAATGCCTCACTCTTATGCCATTGGGATTTTTCGTTATGATGATTACCAAGCGGCGGGTATCCCGGTATTGCCGGTTGCACAGGGCATTACTAAAGCTAAACATCATATTGTGATCTACATTGCGGTGTATGCCCTGGTAACACTGCTGCTACCTATTAACGGGTATACCGGCCTGGCCTTTCTGGCTGTTGCCGCAACCACCAGTTTATGGTGGTTGTATATGGCGCTAAAAGGGTATCAGGCGCAAACCGATACCGTAGTGTGGGCCCGCAAAGTGTTTGGCTATTCTATTTTAAACATCACGCTGCTCAGCATTGCCATGGCATTGGACTACCACACCATAGTCACGCCGGTATTTAATTAGGCAACAAGCTAAACCATGATGCACGCTGGTCTTTTTCATTAACGGGGCTGCCAAGAGGAATGGGTTTGTTATGCCCGGAACCTATTAACCGGCTCGCTGAGTAACAAAATAGACAAGTGTATACAAATACAGCAGCCCTATTAATCTTAAAAACAAATCAAATTAATCAGTTTTAATTATTTTTATATTTTTAGGCTGGCAGCCATACTCTGCATATCGAATACACGTAGAGGAAAGTCTGATGCAGCAAATCATTAATCACCTGCTTAACCGCAAGCCCGTCGCCATTCAAGAGCAACCTGAGCGCGATTGTAATTTTCGCGACAATTATTACGGCGATCAGTTGTGCAAAGACGCTGCGACAAAACAAACGCCAAAGGCGTAACGGGAGGCGGTAATGTTACTGTTATTACTTACTGCAACGCTGTGTTGTATCCCACTGTGCTTATCGGTGTATTTTACCAGTAAAACCCGGTCACGTTTGTATCAGGACGCCGCCAGACAAGGTGACGTCGCCATGCTCAGATACTTTCGCTATACCGGTAAAGACATGGCGCTGCAGGCACATGAAAGAAAGGCCGCATTATCAGTTGCCAGACAGCACAATCATCAACAGGTGCTGGAGTTCCTTAATCAGTCTGACTGATACGTGTTATCCGATTTAATTGTGTTATCCCAACCCTTGCTTGCCCTTTAAGCTATGGCGGGAGTTTCCCCCGCCACTTTTTTATAGTCACCCGACGATCTCCTTTACATTCATATTCTTATATGGGATAAAAAGTATACAGAATAATATTTAAGGCGTAGTAACTCCCGTTATGGCGGCGTTACGGCAGCACAGCCTCGGGATCTTCATGCACAAAATGCGATTGCCCTCTCTGACTGAAATTCTCATTCTCACCCTGCTGTTACTGGCAATTATCTTTGTTGCAGTGCATCAACTCGGTTTACCCATTCAACTGGCTTTTATTGGCTGCTGGTTTGTGGTGATGGGCTTTGGAAAATACCTTGGCTGTGCCTATCACCACCTGCAAAAAGGGCTTATTGCGGGGGTTACTCAGGGTATGGATGCGATTTTAATTTTAATTGCTGTGGGAGCCCTCATCGGCAGCTGGATGGCTGGTGGTATTGTCCCCAATATCATTTATCTGGGTCTGTCGGTAATGGATCCGGCGCTCTTTCTGCCAGCCGCGTTTATCATTTGCGCTATTACCTCACTGGCAACAGGCACCTCATTTGGTACGGCCGGCACCGCGGGAATTGCGATGATGGGCATTGGTGCAGGCTTTGATTTACCTCCGGCACTGGTGGCGGGTGCGGCTATATCCGGGGCTTATGTGGGCGATAAGCTCTCGCCGCTGTCTGATACCACGGTGATGACCGCCTCCATGTGTCAGGTAAATCTTATCGCGCACATCAAATCCATGTTGTATGTCAGTGTGCCAGCCTGCGTTATTGCCTGTCTGGTGTTTTTGCTGGTGGGTCTTGGGTTTGATCATGATGGTGGTACGGGTACCGCTCAACAGGTCATGGATGCCATTGCTATGCATTACACCATTGGCTGGTTTATGTTGCTGCCTGCATTGATTGTGATTGGCTTGCTGATGATGCGTCTGCCCTCGTTTCCGGTGATTTGCTTTGGCGCCGTATTGGGGGTGGTCTGGGCCATGATGTTTGAACAGGCTTCTTTAGTCAGCGCTTTCGACAGCCTGTATAACGGTAACTCTATCGATACCGATGTAGAGTTCCTGCAGATCCTGCTCAATCGGGGTGGTATTACGTCGATGCTGTCGGTGATCCTGCTGGTTATTCTGGCCCTGGGACTGGGTGGACTGATGGAATCTATTGGTGTGCTCACCGCGGTGTGTAATGCCCTGCAACACTGGGCTACTACTACGGGCCGGTTGGGGCTTTCCACTATGCTAAGTGGTGTATTGGGTAATGCGCTAGGCGGTGCAGCCTATGTCTCGATAATGACCGCCAGTACCATTACATCCCGTAATTACGAACAGATGGGCATTGATAAAAGAGTACTGTCCCGAAACGTTGAGTCTGGCGGAACGGTAACTACCCCTATGATCCCTTGGACCGACGGCGGTATCTTTATGGCTACTACGCTAGGAGTAAGTACACTGAATTACCTGCCGTTTTTGTGGTACCACTGGCTCGTACTCGGCATCGCGCTATTATACAGTTATGCTGGCTGGTATCACTTTGCGCCGGTCGCCCCGGTTGCGGCCCAGCCGGTTAATGAAGCTGGCTAACACTGGTTCATTATACGCAGTTAGGTTACTATTTGAGCGTTCTGATTGGCATGGCGTTTAAGTATGCAACCCCCACAGTATGACAACATTATCCCGGCCGCCTCCTTTGCTGGAGTGGGCGTGCAGATCGCGCCTGTCAGGCCCTACCTGCGGCGTTGGGTGCAGTGTTTATGGGTGGCGTTGATACAAACCGCAATGAAACGTTCCATCATGAAAAGCTGTATCCGGATGCTGGTAGCAGCCTGACTTTCGAAATTAGCCCTCACGGCGCACAAGTTGCGTTTTTTTACCATGCTTCAGTTTGTACCCAGCGTTGGGATTTACATAAACGCTATATCAGTGTCAGGCTCAGGGCAGGTGCAGGCGCTGCACTATTTGGTATCAGGGTGGAATCAACCGGTAATCAAAAGCTTTCTATACCCATGACCAGTGCACTGGCACGGTTACTCAGTCAACTGCCAGAAGCATCGGCTGCGGTGCAACTAAGGTTGATCGAAGGCTGGTTGGAGGGGGTCTGCAAGCACGCCGGCAACGTCCATGATAAGTGGTCAAAGCTGTTAACAACGGCATTTACCAGCTTAATCCCACCACAACAACTGGCAGCGCAGCAGGGGATGAGCCGGCGGACGCTGGAGCGCCAGTTGCGCAATCGTTTTGGGTTTTCACCCAATCAGTTGTATGGGTTTGCGCAACTAAGACATGCTCGCACGCAACTCATTACAACCCAGGCCGAACTCAGTGACATTGCTTTGCGTTGTGGTTTTTACGATCAGGCGCACTTTACCAATAGCTTTCATGAACGGGCACTGGAAACGCCCGGGCAATATCGCACACGGAAGTTGTCGCAAATTTCCAATTAATTCATCTGACATCGCCGTACATTCTTCATTCGTAACTTAAGGAGAATGTTATGCTAAATCGAATTTCACAATCCACGGTCTATCAACAATGCCCGCGACTGGTAACCCACTTGATGGGGCTTGCCGAGCTTCCTGTAAGCTCGTCATTATCACCCTCATTACTGCACCTGGTTAAATTGCACGCTTCACAGTTAAACCGCTGTGGCTTTTGTCAGAAAATGCATGCTGATGAAGCCCGCCATGATGGTGAATCTCAGGGGCGGCTGGATGTTTTACCTGCCTGGCGTGAGCTCAATTGTTTTACAACCAGGGAACGGGCTGCACTGGCCTGGACAGAGGCATTAACCCTTATCAGTAACAATGGCGTTAGTGATGCTGTGTATCAAGCTGCAGTAGATGAGTTCGGCGAAGCAGAGCTCATCGAACTGACCACGGTGATCCTGCAAATCAATAGCTGGAACCGGCTATCGGTGAGCCTGCGGTTTCAACCTGACGTCAACGTGGGGGAGGCATAATGCCATTAAATCTGCTTCAACGCGCCCGACAAAATACTCTGGGTGTGACGGCCAGCTTATGTTTTTTCTTTGGTAGTACCTTGTTTCTGCCCGTTTTCGCCGATTATGCCATTGTAGGTGTCTGGCTGTTTATGGCGGGGTCGGCGTTAATGTTTGCAGATTTACTGGGTCAGAAAAGCGCTGGTAAATGAAGACTGTCAGCACTATTGCATGGTGGCAATATAACGTTCATGGTCTGGCATGGTAGCCACTGTTCGCTGAATAGTGCCACTAACATGACTCAGAAAATCCGCCAGCTCTGCCTGTTCCATGGTATCTGCAAACGGATGATAGCGTTCGGGCGTAAGCCCCTGGCCGAGCATAACCTGCTGCCAGGAATCTTCAAACAAGGCCTTACCCGAGTGAAACACACTGCCTGTTTGCTTAAACAGGTCGAGTTTTTGCTGCAGTGAATCCGGTATCGGCATGCTTTGGCAGTGGCGCCAGAATGCACTGTCGTTACGCTGGGTTACGCAATAATGCAGAATCAGAAAATCGCGGATGTGGCCAAGTTCGGCGGTGCATTGTTGGTTATACTCATCCACTGCGCTGGGCAGGATCTGTTTGTGAGGGAACAGGCGAATGAGTTTAATAATGCCCTGTTGAATAAGGTGAATGCTGGTAGATTCCAGCGGCTCTAAAAAGCCACTTGCTAGTCCCAGTGCTACACAGTTTTTATGCCATTGTTTGCGCCGTCTGCCGGGCGTAAAACGAATGAAGCGTGGATCGTGCAAGGCCTTACCGCTTACCGAGCCGGTCAATGTGGTGCTGGCTGCATCATCACTCATGTACTGACTGCTATAAATCAGGCCGTTGCCCATTCGCTCCCTTAGCGGAATGCGCCACTGCCAGCCAGCAGGGTGGGCGATGCTGCGGGTGAAAGGCACTAACTCACCTATGCGCTCAGATTGCATCGCCACGGCGCGGTCGCATAGCAACCAGTGCGACCAGTCTTCAAAGCCAACGCGCAGTGTTTGTTCTATCAGTAAGGCCCGAAAGCCGGTGCAGTCGATAAATAAATCGCCTGATATCCTCTGACCATCGGCCAGGGTGATAGTGTCGATAAAGCCATTATTCGCATCAGTAGCAATAGCGCTGATGGTACCATCGATGCGCGTGATACCTGCCTGTTCGGCAAGGTTTCGTAAAAACAGTGCATAGCGGGAGGCATCCAGGTGATAGGCGTAGTTGAGGCCATTGTCAGGTAAATGGGCAAACTTGCCGGCTCTGGCGGCCACACTTTCCAGGCAGTAATCACCAAAATCAGCGGCGATGCCCAACTGACGCCCGCGTAACCAGAAATGCTGAAAGTCACAGGCAAAACTTGATTGCCCTGTTTGTCCGAAAGCATGCAGGTACTGATGCTGCTGTTTGCGCCAGTGCTCAAACTGGATACCCAGTTTAAAGGTAGCCTGGGTTGCTGCCATAAACTGGCGTTCATCAATGCCGAGCAGTTTATGAAAATACGCCAGTGTGGGAATAGTCGCTTCTCCTACCCCCACCGTGCCTATTTCGCTGCTCTCAATGAGGGTTACATCAACCTGACCACGCAATAACCGGGTAAGGGCTGCCGCCGCCATCCACCCTGCAGTGCCCCCTCCGGCTATCACGACCCGTTGCTTTGATTGCATCATTGCCCCCTAATCTGACAACCTGCTCAGCAGTTCACGGTTTGTAGGCAGGCCGTTAAGTTGCTGGTGGGTAATATGGCGGAGTTGTTCATGCGCACGGTGCAGCTGTTGTGGATTGTAATGGGTTGATGTTTGCATTGATTGCGTCATGCCATACAGAACATACTGGAAACTGGCAGCCGGGAAAAGCTCTTCCCGCAGCGGGAAGTCTGAGCCAAGAGGCATTCGCGATTGCCATAACGTTAGCCAGTCGCGCAGCTGCTGAGAAGCAGTTTCCACTGCCGTCATCTGCTGCCAATAGGCATTTTGTCGCCGCTTGCTCAGCACATAGTGCAGCTTTAGAAATTCCACCGCCCGTTGCCAGCGTTGACTAAACAGCTGATTAAATTGGCGGCTGGCCGGTTTGAGCTGCTCAGCCTTAACAGGCATTTGTTCCGCCAGGTGATTAGCGGACATTTCGATCATTACCAGCGCCGAAGCTTCTAGCGGCTCCAAAAAGCCGGCAGAGGTACCAATGGCCACACAATTGTGGTGCCATAGGGTTTCCCGGTAACCTGGTTTAAAGCTGAAAGTGCGTGCCTGACTGAGATCCGGTTCATTCTGAGTTGTGTCGTCGTGGCGGATATAGCCAGCCAAAGTGTTGAGTGCTTCTTCCCGACTACAATGAGCATCACTGTATACATAGCCGATGCCCTTGCGAGTGGGCAGGCCAATGTCCCAAATCCAGCCTTTATTCTGTGCGGTAGAGCGGGTGACTGAGGCAATATCGGTATGGGCGTGTTTGTAGCTAACAGGCATCGCTACCGCACTGTTGTTGGCCAGCACTTGCTCACAGCTGAGCAATTCGATGCCATAATGCTGGCCTACCAGGCGGGCGGCAAATCCTGAGCAGTCAATGAACAGGTCGCCATGTATGTCACCCTGTGAGCGTCCGGTCACGCTGGTAATCGGGCCTTCGGAACTGCCATTCACGGCCTGGATATGATCGCAAACATGGGTAACGCCAAGCTGTTGCGTGGCATGGGTTTGCAGAAGCATTGCGAATTTATTGGCATCCAGGTGGTACCCATAGTTCACCACACCGGCAAAAGGCGGTGTTTGTGGTTGTTTCGGGGCGCGGAAATGATCACACAGCGTTGCCTGAGAGGTGGTGCAGTGGGCAAAGCTTTGCTGGCCCAGATTCTGTTGCCACCAGCCTCCCAGCGCTGGATTAGGATAGTCCAGCGGTAAACTGAATGGATGGTAATACTGGTGCGGTCCCTTGTCGTCGAGCCAGTTATGAAAACTGGTACCCTGCTTAAAGCTGGCATCACAAGCGGTTAAAAATTGCTGTTCACTTATGCCGATTTGCTGCAGCGTGTTGCGCATGGTGGGCCAGGTACCTTCTCCCACCCCCAGAATTCGTACGTCTGGTGATTCAATCAGAGTAATAACCAGCTCGGGACGGGTGCTGGCCAGAATGGCCGCCGTTAACCAGCCAGCGGCGCCTCCGCCAACAATGACTACCCTTTTTACAGCAGAATTTGGTGTTTTCATAATAATGGCTTGAAGGCCTGTTTCACAACATCAGTGCACGCGTAAGCAAGGTTTTTAAGAAGGTGTTAAAGGTCGCTCAATACGCTGCTTTTTATACTGTTAGCAATAAAACCGTTAACCCGTGCCATTGACAAGTTCTTTTGCGCAAACGAACGTTTCGCTACTTCTGAAATTTAATTAAGCATTTGATATATATTTGTTTTGTTGAGTTTAAAGCTGTTGTGGATTAATTCTGGTTTGATTGCTCGCTGGCCTGAATCCGAACGTTTTAATTAGCGAAGGAGGATCGCAGTAGAACTCATTCTTGTTACTTATTTGTTAATTTCAGGCTGCTGTGAGTCAGCGAATGCTGGTCCGGCAATAGATAAAAACAAACAATCAACAGGGCCTTCCTATGAAAATAACCAAAGCTAAATTTACGCCGCTGCGGACGCTGACAAAACTTACTCAGGCTGTCGCCTGCTCCACGCTACTGTCTTTCACCCTAGCGCAACCTGCTGTTGCAGATTTTGTTAGCACTGATGGTACAAAAATCATCGACGAACAGGGTAATGAGTTGTTCCTCAGTGGCATCAACCTGGGTAACTGGCTGGTGTGGGAGGGTTATCTGATGATGGGTGACTTTAACTATCGCACCCATACGCAGTTTTTTAATGAGCTATCCTCGGCGCTTGGCAGTTCTGATCGCGCCGCTGAGTTTGAATATCAATGGCGACTTAATTATGTGGACGAGCAGGCCATTGCCGACCTTAAGGCGCTTGGGTTTAATTCGGTCAGGGTACCCTTTAATTACAATTTATTCTGGTGGAACAATCAACTGCGCGACAACGGTTTTGAGTATTTTGATCGCGTCATTGAGTGGTGCCGCAAATATGATATGTATGTGTTGTTAGATATGCACGGTGCACCCGGTTATCAAAACCCGGGCGATCACGCCGATAATGTAAATTCCAATGCCAGTCAGCCCCGCGACAGCGTAACCTTCTGGGATGGTAACAATGTACAGGTAGCGGCAACCATCTGGCGACATATTGCTAACCGTTATAAAGATGAGCCGGTAGTGTGGGGTTACGACCTGATAAATGAGCCCGTACCCCAGGACGGCAGGGAATACGAGCTGTTGCCCTCCCTAATTACGCTGCGCAATGCGATTCGGGAAGTGGACAATAACCACATTATCGTCGCAGAGGGCAGCTGGTGGGGTTCTGACTTATCGAAGATAGACTGGACCAATGGACAAACCCAGGCACAAACCGGCATAAACTATCAGTGGGACAGCAAACTGGTGTATCAAATTCACCATTATGGCCCGGTGGCAGATACCATGGGCCGTGAGGACATCACCAATAACCTGAATATTCCGTTAATCATTGGTGAATACGGCGAAACAGACGAAGCCAACCTGCTGGCTATTACCAACTGGGCAAAGCAGGAGCTGGCCGGCTATTTCCCCTGGTCTTTTAAGAAAATGTCGCACGACAGAACGCTCTGGACCGTACCTGCAAACAGTGATTATGAGCAGGTGAAGGCTTATATCAATCATGGGGGCACGCCGCCAACACATTTGTATGATGCCATGATCAGTTTTGCGCAAAACAATGTGCGTAACGGACATAGCAGTCACACCTGGCATCAGGGGTTTTATGAGGGGGTAAAGCCCGATCCTCAATCTACTTCCTGCCAGAATGCCGTGCGCTTTTCTTTGCCCGGTCAAATAGAAGCCGAGCAGTTTTGTGAGGCTGAGGGGGTAGAGCTGGAAACCACCACCGATGTTAATGGCGGGCAAAATATTGGTTATATAGACGCCGGTGACTATACACAGTACAACATCAGCGTAGCGACGGCGGGCCAGTTTACCTTTCAGGCGCGGGTGGCTTCGCTGGACACCGCCGGGCAAATAAATATTCAGCTTAACGGCAGCTCAGTGGCTTCTCTCTCAACGCCGGTAACCGGCGGTTGGCAAAGCTTTACCACAATTGAGACATCAGTTTATCTGCCAGCAGGCAATCATGCTTTGCGCCTTGTCTATCCCTATGGCGGGTTTAACTTAAACTGGTTTAACCTGGCTAATGCGCCACAGAATTTGCAGGCAGGTACCTATATTATCAGCAATGTAGCGAGTGGTCGGGTGATCGACGTGGATGGAGTATCGGCCGCCGACGGGGCGAATGTTCATCTCTGGGATAACTTTGATGCCCCTAATCAACGCTGGCATGCCACGGCGGTAGGTGAAAATGAATTCGAGCTGGTCAGTCAGCACAGCAATGCCTGCCTGGATGCAGACAACGGCTCCGATAATGTGCATCAGTGGAGTTGCTTTGGCAGCAATAATCAACGCTGGTTAATCGAAGGCCTGCCCAATGGCGCCTACCGGGTAAGTTCGCAGGCATCCGGCGATATACTGGAAGCTCAGTATGGCGCCATGGCGAATGGGACCAATGTGCGCACCGCCGCTGCGAACGGGACTGATGCCCAGGCCTGGTGGTTCTCACCGGTTCAGTAAGGCAGGCTGCAAGCGGTATAGCAAGCAGGCTGTACCGCTACTCCAGTGCGAGCATCAGGCAATGGGTACGAGAAAATTACAATACCGGGATATTTCTTTATACTGGCCAGAATTCACTTTTGCTGACGGACTTATTTTGTTTACTGCCAACCTCGTTATGGAGAAAGCGTATCAGTTTTCCCGCTTTGATCGCACTAACCCGCTTTCCACTTGTTCTGAGCATCCCATTTTGCTGGATGAGCAGAATTGGCTGACCTGTGAACACTATGTCCAGGCAAAAACCTTACGCAACCAAAAACAAGCCATGAAAGTTACATCGCTACCCAGTGGCGAAAAAGCCCATGGCTACGGTAAAGCCTGGTACCGGGCAAAAATAGCCGATTACAAATCCACAGCACCGATCCTGATGAAGCGCGCTTTGTACACCAAAGTGCAAATGTATAAGGAAGTGCGCGAAGCGCTGCTTGAAACAGAAGACAGACTGATTATAGAAACCTCTCAGTACGATTATTTTTGGGGGATTGGCCGCGATCAGCGAGGCCTTAATCATATTGGTAAAGCCTGGATGGATATTCGAGACAAGCTAAGGGAGCAATAGCACGAGGCTGCATTGCATCAATTAACGATGGATGCGCTGGCTTTTAACAATGCCCAACCGTTTATAACAGCCATTTGTCGGCAATAGGTTTATAGATTGTGACGTTTTGTTTTCCGCTTATGGATGGACTTTCCTGCCTGCTCTGTCATTGCACAGATTTTCGTTGTGGAAATGTATAGCTGTAATTTTCCGCGCACGCCGGCTAAATCAGAATCATTGAGCATAGACTTGATGTGAGCCCGTTTGGGGTGGGTCACTGACCTGTGCCTATCACTTTCTAACCGATATCTACCTACCCATTGTTAATAAAACTGACCATTGGTTGTGTTTGCTCGATAACGAAAAAATAATTGGTCGTTTACTTTCGTTTTTTTATTTTTCATGTAAAGTAACATTTCATTAATAAAAAAACGGCGTATACACGAGGATAACCACTATGACGACAAAAGAGGGACCGACGCTACTCAGTCAGTGTATAGCAGAGTTTATTGGTACCGGATTATTGATCTTCTTTGGGGTTGGCTGTGTTGCTGCTCTGATACTCAATGGATCGTCGTTTACCCAGTGGGAAATTAGTATTGTTTGGGGCATGGGGGTTGCTATTGCAATTTATTGCACGGCAGGCATTTCGGGGGCTCACATCAATCCGGCTGTAACCATAGCGCTCTGGTTGTTGCATGGTTTTGAAAAACACAAAGTCCTGCCTTATATCACGTCGCAGGTATTGGGGGCGTTTTGTGCCGCGGCGTTGATATACGGGCTCTATGCCAACCTGTTCATAGAGTTTGAAACGGCAACCAGTATTAGTCGCAGCAGTCTCGATGGACTGGCCACGGCCAGCATTTTCTCAACCTATCCGCACTCAGCGCTGACCCTCACTGGCGCGTTTGCCGTTGAGTTTGTCATAACGGCCGTCCTGTTGTTTGCCATACTGGCATTAGGAGATGAACACAATGGGGCACCCAGAGGGGCAATGAACCCCTTACTCATCGGGATTTTGATTGCTGTGATAGGCAGCTCATTGGGGCCGCTGACCGGTTTTGCCATGAATCCCGCCCGGGACTTTGGCCCTAAATTGTTTACGTACCTTGCCGGCTGGGACTATGCACTAAGCGGTGGCAAGGATATACCTTACTTCATCGTACCTGTCGTTGCCCCGATTGCAGGTGCCTGTTTCGGTGCATGGTTGTATCCATTTGTGATTGGAACCCGGCTGGCAAACAGCGGGCACGGCTGTACTATTCCGAATCAGTGCGATGACGCTGAACCAATTAACGACCTAAAATAACTGTAGAGTAACAGGACACGGACATGAGTGAACAAAAATACATTGTAGCCCTGGATCAGGGCACAACCAGCTCCAGAACAATTATTCTGGATCATGATGCCAATATCGTTGCCGTTGCTCAGCGGGAGTTTAGTCAGATTTATCCTCGCGCTGGCTGGGTTGAGCATGATCCGATGGATATCTACGCCACCCAGAGTTCAACGCTTATTGAAGCGCTGGGTAAGTCAGGTATTCGCAGCGATCAGATAGCTGCCATTGGTATCACCAACCAGCGTGAAACGGCTGTCGTCTGGAATAAAGAAACCGGTAAACCGGTGTATAACGCTATCGTCTGGCAGTGCCGCCGCACGGCAGATATTTGTGACTCACTGCGTGAGGGGGGGCACGAAGAGTATATCCGTGAAGCGACCGGCCTGGTTTTGGATCCTTACTTCTCAGGCACCAAAGTTAAGTGGATACTGGATAATGTACCCGGAGCGCGCGAGGATGCTGAAGCAGGTAAATTACTCTTTGGCACCGTGGACAGCTGGTTGCTCTGGAAAATGACGCAAGGGAGTGTGCATGTCACGGATTACACCAATGCTTCACGTACCATGATGTTCAATATAAATGACCTGTGCTGGGATCAGAAACTGCTCGATTTACTTGGCGTGCCGACTTCGATGTTACCCGAAGTGAAGCCCTCTTCAGCGGTATACGGGCATACGAATATTGGCGGCAAAGAAGGGACCCGAATTCCGGTTGCTGGTATTGCCGGAGATCAACAGGCCGCGCTCTTTGGGCAAATGTGTGTCGCAGCCGGACAAGCCAAAAATACCTATGGCACCGGCTGTTTCCTGTTAATGAATACCGGCAGTGAGAAAGTCAGTTCTTCCCATGGATTGTTAACCACCCTGGCTTGTGGCCCGAAAGGTGAGCCTGCATACGCTCTTGAGGGAGCGGTATTTATGGGGGGAGCCTCAGTACAATGGCTGCGTGATGAGCTTAAGCTGATGGCAGATGCCAGTGACTCTGAATATTTTGCAACCAAAGTCGACACGGCCAACGGTGTGTATGTAGTGCCAGCTTTCACCGGTCTGGGAGCACCCTACTGGGATCCTCACGCAAGAGGCACCATTGTAGGTCTGACGCGCGGGGTGAATTCCAACCATGTGATCCGCGCGACGCTGGAGAGCATTGCCTATCAAACACGTGATGTACTCGACGCCATGCAGGCCGACTCAGGCATACAACTGGCGGGGCTAAGAGTCGATGGTGGCGCTGTTGCAAACAATTTTCTGATGCAGTTTCAGGCAGACGTACTGAATACCGAGGTTAATCGCCCGAAAGTCACCGAGGTGACCGCGCTTGGCGCAGCTTATCTGGCTGGGCTGGCGGTTGGCTTCTGGCAATCACTGGGTGAATTGGAAGATAAAGCCCAACTGGATCGCACATTCGTGCCTGCAGCCGACGAGCAAAAACGCAGCCGACGCTACAGCGGGTGGCGGCGTGCGGTGAAGTGTGCTCAGTTATGGGCTTCACTGCGGGATGAAACCAACCAGGATTAATCAGCAGCCGGCACGACGACCAGCTCAGGCGTAGGCAGTGTAAAGCGTAAATACTATTTCTTGCGCTTAATTGTTCGCTTTATCTGTACAAAAGCGAACATTCTCTCAATAATACGAACAATTCTGAGGTTTTTGACGTTGTTTTGGGAGTCTGATGTGAAACAAGCACCGCGCCATGTGCAAATAGTCGAGCTGGTCACTAAGCACGGTTACGTGAGCGTTGATGAGCTGGTCGAAAAGTTTAACGTTAGTCCTCAAACTATTCGCCGAGACTTAACCGAATTGTCTGATGCAAATAAGCTGCGCCGCTATCATGGTGGTGCGACACTGCCTCTGAGTTCCGAAAATACTGATTACCGCACCCGCAAGGCCCAGAAGTTTGGTGAAAAGGACCTAATCGCTGAAGAGTTGGTCAAACATATCCCGGATGGTGCGACGCTGTTTATCGACATTGGCACTACACCCGAAGCGGTAGCGGTGGCGTTAAATAAGAAACACAAGCAATTGCGAGTGGTCACAAACAATCTGAACGTTGCTACCATTTTGCAACCCAACCGAGAAATTCAGGTCATCCTAGCCGGTGGTGAGGTTCGAGATCGCGATGGTGGCATAATTGGCGAAGCTACGCTGGATTTTGTTAAGCAATTCAGGCTGGACTTCGGCATTTTAGGTATCAGTGGTATAGATTTTGACGGTTCACTATTAGACTTCGATTATCATGAAGTCCGGGTAAAACAGGCCATTATCGAAAACAGCCGTAGTGTTTTTCTGGCCGTTGACTATTCCAAATTTGGCCGTAATGCCATGGTGAAGTTGGGCAATATTGCGCAAATTCATACGGTGGTTACCGACCGTCAGCCTCCCGAATCGATTTGTAAAATTCTTGACGATAATAACGTCATTCTTGCTGTAGCCGCGTCTTCTAGCTGATTCGCCCTGTCCTCTGTACATTTCTGTTTCTGCTGTTTAATCGGTAGAAAGGGATTCTTAACGAAAATAATGTTCGTATTTTTTCGTTATTTGTTCCTTTTCGAAAATAAAGGGTGATCGAAAGCGAAAATTACTTTACTATGACAAATATTCTCGTAAAGACATTCTCACCCTGAGGAAGTATCAAAATGCAAAGCGCTAATTCTCAAAATGATGACCAGTTTCTGGATTTGATTGTGGTTGGCGGCGGAATAAATGGGGCTGGTATTGCTGCCGATGCCGCTGGTCGTGGGTTGTCTGTTGGGTTATACGAGGCCAGGGATTTTGCCTCTGCAACCTCTTCGGCAAGTTCCAAACTCATTCATGGTGGTCTAAGGTATCTTGAGCACTACGAGTTTCGCTTGGTGTCTGAGGCGCTGAAAGAGCGGGAAGTCTTGCTCCGCAAAGCCCCTCATGTGGTAACTCCTCTCAGGTTTCGTTTACCTCATCGTCCGTTTTTACGTCCGGCCTGGATGATTCGATTGGGCTTGTTTCTCTATGATCACCTTGGCAAACGCACCACATTACAAGGTAGCAAGACGATTGATCTGTCAGCTTCTGGCAACTTAAACTCGCAAATTACCAAAGGGTTTGAGTATTCGGATTGTTGGGTCGATGATGCCCGGTTGGTCTTGTTGAATATTCAGGCGGCGCAGGCGCTTGGCGCAGAAATGATGAATTATTGTCAGGTTGAACGGGCTGAGCCCATTGCCGGTGGCTGGCTGGTTTCACTGTTCGACAGTTTCACCAATACGCGTTTCACCAGAAAGTCCAGGACATTGGTTAACGCTGCGGGTCCTTGGGTTAAATCGCTCTTCGACCAGTCTATCAGTATGGCGTCGCCTTATAACATCCGCCTGATCAAAGGATCACACATTGTTGTGAAACGTATTCATGACGAGGAACAGGCATATATTCTTCAGAATGAAGATGACCGGATCGTATTTGTTATTCCTTATCTGGATGATTACTCGCTGATTGGTACTACCGACCTGGAATACAAAGGGGATCCTCGTGACACGCAAATTTCAGAGCAGGAAACGGATTATCTGTTGAATGTAGTGAATCAGCATTTTGTTAATACTCTGAAACGCGAGGATGTGGTGTGGTCATATAGCGGCGTCAGACCGCTGTGTGACGACGAATCCTCATCGCCACAGGCCATCACGAGAGATTACACATTAGCCTTGCAAGCGGATAACGAGCATCGTTCACCGCTGCTTTCTGTGTTTGGCGGAAAACTTACCACCTACCGAAAATTAGCGGAGTCAGCCATGAAGAAGCTAACGCCTTTCTATAGTGAAATCGGCGATAGCTGGACACATTGCAGTACTCTCCCTGGCGGTGATTTCAGTTGTTCAAGGGATTTATATGCCAACAACATTCACCAGGACTATCCTTTCCTGTCTGCGCGTTTAGCGAACCGGTACACCAGTCAGTTTGGTTCCAACACCCATACCCTGCTGCAAAATGTAAAAAGCAAAGCCGAGTTAGGAATTGATTTTGGTCATGAGGTGTACCAGGCTGAGATTGATTACATGATAGAGCATGAGTTTGTTAAACACCCTGATGATTTCTTGTGGCGGCGGACTAAAATGGGGGTTGTCATGTCCCATGAAGAACAGCTTGCCGTAGGCGAATACATCAGTCGACGGGTGGCGACTGAAGAAACCCCTGCGCGCCAAATGGCAGGCTAGCCAGTCAATATAAAAAAGCGGGGACAGCAGACACTTAAGGTATCCGGCTGTTCCCTTAGCTGACTCGCCACTGCGCAATTGCTGTCGTTGGCGTTAACGGGAATGCCACTCCCCACTCACAAAAACATTCGCCGTCAAGCGTCCATCGTCCGGCGACTCGCTGAGGTCTTTGTCCGGGTTAATTAACCCCGAATGCAGCAAGGTGCCCGGGTATACCACCATTCTGTTAGGTTTGTAGTCGATAGTGCCGAGGCGCTGATATTCATTAGTACTGTGGTTAAAGTAACTTTGAGGACGCTCGGTGGTGCGGTTTGCCCAATCTTTTCTGGCCCGTTCAAAGGCGGGCCAGCGGGCTTGGGTGATATTTTCAAATCCGGTGGGCAGATGACGGTAAAACCCTGTTCCGCTAAAGGAGTGATTGCTGGCATACAGCATTATGGCAAAGTCTGTGGGTAACTGTGAGTCAAAGTGAGGCAGGCATTGCAGCGGATGCAGTGCCTTCTCCGGGGTAGCAGCAAGACTTAACCAGCAGCCCTGATCGCTGAAGTGTGTGTTCTGCGGCAAACCATATGCAGAGATCATCATGCTGGCGGCAGCACTTAGCATAATATCCCGCAGCACATCCGGGCAGCGCGCCCGAACGCCAGGGTAATAAGTCGCTGCTTCTGGCGTAAAGGTTTGTTGCGCAGCGAGTTGTTGCACGGCGCGCAGATGAGTAAATAGATCATCTACCAGTAAAACCCGTGTTTGCTCGTGCCCAATTTTCAGTACATGCCAGCGGGCATCTGGGTTTAAGGCCAGGGGCGCGTCGTTTGAAATTTGCATTACGGCCATTTCACCGTTGTGACCGATTTAGCCGGTACTGTTACCTGCCATTGCCGGGTACCCAGCGACAGGCTGATCTGCCGGGCCGTCCCGGCGGCGTTGGAGAGCAGGCAAACCACGGAACCGTCGGGATTTTCAAATGCGACGTTTTCAATCTTGCCGACACTTACGGGCGTTGTGGCAATGCGAACTGCACCTTGCTGAATAAAGCGGGAAAACTGCCCCATTAACCAGTATTCCGGGGTTTTATACCAGTTATCGCTATTTCCCTGGTGCTGAATAAGCATGGTGGGCCCAACAACACCAAGCTTGTTGTAAGGCCCTTTATTGGCTTCATCCACTTGCTGAGGCAGCATGGTCACCCACGAAAGATACGCGGTAGACCAGTGCCTGAGGTGGCGGATAACGGCCTGAAAGCCACGGTTAAGGTCTTTGTCTCCTGCGCCCCATACACTGCCTTCGGTGAAAATAACGTCTTTGTCCGGGTGAGCCTGGTGGACTTTTGCCATGGCAGAGGAATCGCCAGCATAATGATGAAAAGCCGTGCCATCCAGGTAATGGGCTTTATCCATTTGCTTTAAGGAGTCAATCTGTGCAATGGCCTGTTGCCAGTAATTAAAGTTATGATCCAGCGTCCACAGTTTTACATCAAGCGTTTCACCATAATGCCCGCCAACATTGTGAAAGTTCTCGTAAACGGCTATCAGTAAGTCGCGCTCTTGTTGCCAGCTCATTACCATGCCCGGGTACGCCGGTGGCTCAAACTGCCGTTCATTTTGTAGCGTGATGGCATAAACCGGTATCCCCTGGCTGGCATAGGCTTCAATAAAGTTGCGCAGGTAAGTGGCGTAGGCTGCGTAAAATTGCCGCTTTAGCGTGCCGCCTTGTACCATGTTGTTGTGCTCTCGCATCCAGCGCGGCGGGCTCCAGGGGCTGGCCACAAAGCGTACCGGGTTATTACTCTGCCGGCCGGCTTCCAGCGCCATTTGTAAGGTCTCTACAATACCCAGCTCAATATTGCGCTGAATACTGAACGCGCTGTCAGGCGTATCCTGAAAGCTGTACCAGCCCATGTCATTATCGGTAGGTGTGCGGGCGTGAGTGCCGTCAGAAAAGTCAGAGGTGCCAATACTGATGCGAAACAAATTCATACCAATGCCGTCAACCGGATCGATAAGGGCGTCCAGTAAGGCCCGCTGTTGCTGACGGTCTTTATTTTTTCGTATGGCATACACCGTAGAATGTTCCAACGAAGCGCCCAACCCAATAATTGTCTGAAAACGCCGGGTCGGGTTTATCTCGATAGCATCTTTAGTGTTCGCCGCTGATGCCGCAACTGTTAGTGGGCTTAAACGGTAACTGATGTCAGATTCCGGCCACGGGGCCGAATACCAGCGTTGATCGTTGGGGTGAAGTTCTGTGGAAGTCCAGGCTCGTGGTTGCTCATTCACCTTCGCCGTGGCGTTAAACAGTACAAAAGAAAAAGTCATAAATGTAAGCAGACGTAATGTCATGGTGATGGTATCTCTGATAATCAAACAGCGGTGCCGGTGGCTTTGCCGCCACCAGGCGAATAAAAAAGCCAGCAAACAAGGGTTTGCTGGCAATGGTTGGGTTAACACACTTTCTTTTAGTTCTTAGTAAATTCCATCCAGTTCAGGTTCCAGGCACCGCCCAGTGCGGTCAGGAGAAGTTCCTGCTCACCGGCTTGCAAGGTCACCGTCGTAGTGATGGTTTGCCAGTTCTGCCAGTCTCCGGTATCCGGTACCGTAATACTGCCAACACTGGCGCCATTCATAGCGAAGCTGATCCCTTCTGAGCCGCCAGAGCTGGCTATTCGCAGGGTCAGGGTATATTCACCGGCTTCGGCCACTTCTACGTTGTAAGTCAGCGTGTCGCCCGGATCCGTGTAGCCGAGGTTCTGGCCGCCGCCTTCATCCTGCGTATCTTCCACCTGGAAGCCCGACTGCCCGCTGAAATGCTCAGCCTCTATGCGGCCCGGAATGGTGGCGTAGAAAATCTCGGTGGCCACCTCATTTGAGGCATAGCTTTCCTCGCCGTTGTCGGCAGTGACGATATAAAAGTAGGTAACGCCATCTGCGGTCGTGGTATCGAGGTACATTTCACTTTCCACTCCTTCGGCTAACAGCTGATAGTTACTGCCCGATGATGTGGTGCGGTACACGTTATAGGTAGCATCAGCCACGCCCATCCAGACCAGGCTCATACCTTCTTCGGTGTTTTCCAGCGTCAGGTTTTGCGGTGCGTCAGGAAAGTTGAATATATCGGCGGGCTGATCGGCGCTCAGTGCCTCATACACACTTTCGTTGATTTCATATTCGATGGCCGACATGTTGGCGAAATAGGCTTCTATCTCTTCAATCGAAGCTGTATTCAGATCGATGCCAGCCATGGCTGCGCCGCTGACATCCTGTCCGTTCTCAGGTGGTGCCGGCAGCAGATAGAACTCCGCCCAGGTGTCGGCAGATCCCGCGTCATGGAAGGTGCCAGAAAGCAGGTAAGATTCACCGCCGGTGAGCTGAACTTCCTGATACACACCGCCATTGGCAAAACCATTCTGGGCGCTGATGCGCAGGATATTCTCGTCGCCATCGGCGTAACCGACATCGGCAGTAAGATTATCATCGGCCGCGGAGCTGTTAGTGGCGCTCCATTCAATCCAGTTGCTTGCGGTATCAAAGGTACTGTTTTGCAGAACGTTTTCGCCGCTCGACTGAGCCGTAAACTGGAGGTTGTCAATGCGGATATCCTGAACCCCTCCCAATGAGCCGGACTTCACAATCAGATAGAAGGTCTGGTCATCTTCGGTAGGCGTAACCACCTTAGTGGGGGTTTCACAGGCTTCGGCTAGCGGGCTGTCCCAGCCGGCACAGCTCCAGGTACTGGCTTTGGCCAACAGGCGCTCTCCTTTGTTGGTGACATAACCCCAGGTGCCATTGCCCTGCCCACCGTTAGTGGTCAGTACTTTGTACGACCACGCGGTAGCCGCCCAGCTCAGTTCGTTGTAACGGTCAAAGGTGGCACGGGTGATCGGCCCGCCTTGTTCGCCAAGGCCTGTCCAGGGTTGCATTTCACCAATCAGGAACGGGGTGTCCAGTTCGCGGATACGCTCGTCCCATTCACACACTCCGGTGGTGCCATTCTGGCCGCACGTCAGCCAATCACGGTGAACATCATAGCCAATTTCGCCCCAGCCAAAGATGCCCGGATAAAAATGCATTTCAAAAGCCACATTGGTCATGCCTGCTTCTTCCGGATCGCCATAAGCATCAATGCCACCGCTGTTATGCCCCGGCAGGATAACAATGTGCTCCTGATCGACTTCACGGATTGCCTCATACAGTTCTGTCACGTTGGCTGCCAGGGTTTCCGCATCGGTGCCCCAGGGTTCATTGAGCACCCCATAGCCTGCTACGGCGGGTTCATCTTTATAGCGCTCAGCAATCTGCTGCCATAACCAGCGGGTACGTTGCTGGTTTTCGGCTACGTTATCGCCTTCCCAGTATTCGTTTTTACCTTCGCAACCGCTGTGATGCTCCCAGCCCTGCGCACCGGCAGCGCCGTGTAAATCGAGAACCACCCACATGTTGCGGGCTTTGGCCTCTTCGATCGCGTAATCGAGATATTGCCAGGCATCGTCTCGCAGGGTCATCGGGTTGGCGTCGTCTTCAATCAACTGATACGGGAAAGGCAGGCGAATAAGATTGAAACCGGCGTCCTCAAGAATGTCCCAGTCGCGCTGGGTAATAAAGTTGTCGCGATAAACGTCCATCAGGCGCGCCCGTTCGTCGGCACCAAAACGCTCTTCCAGGGTACCTTCAAAGGTACACTGATCAACAATGCCCTCGCCAACCGGATTTTCGCCGTTGTTGAGCATCCACATTTCCAGCATCAGCCAGTTGCCCAGGTTAACGCCGCGCAGCGAAACGATTTCGCCTTGTTCGTTCATCCAGCGTTCGCGGTCCTGCTTCAACATGCTGTATTGCTCGTTACCAGCTTTAGGTTCTGGCGGGGCAAAGTCATAAACGGTTTCGCCGTTATTACTATTGGCGTCGCTTGCTTCATCGAGGCCGCAGCCGACCATACTGAGTGCCAGACCACTCAAGGCAATAAGTTGAGCCAGTTTTGTCAGCGTAAACTTATTTTTGTTATCTGTTATTTTCACCGGTTTTCTCCGAGTTGCTCCAAGGGTTTGTCGGTGCGCGTGAACCAACAAGTTTGCAACAATCAGTTAACCAAATTTTGGCTTAAGACGATTCCGAGTCAGCGCGAAAACGCCAATCAGAACGTTCGAATAAGCGTCAGAACGTGGGTTTTCACTGGCCTGGACATAAAAAAGCCCGGCCATGGGACCGGGCGACTTAATATCAGTTAAGCGGCGGCTACTGATTTACATATTGACCTAAATAGTCCAGATGGTGAGGTAATTGTGTAACCCGATTGGCAATCTGCTGGCGGATCTGCAACAGAAAGTGGTGCAGTTCGTCATCACTCATATTGTTCACAATGGGGTGGTACCCACCGGGCTGTATACCTTGCCCCAGCATGACCTGCTGCCAGGAGTCTTCAAACAGCTCGTTACGTTCTTTGAGTACCCGACCAGTCTGCGCAAACAGATCGAGTTTTTCCTGCAGCGTGTCGGGGACTGTCATCTGCTGACAGTACTGCCATAAGGGGCTGTCGCGACGTTGGGTAACCTTGTAGTGGAGGATCACGAAGTCGCGAATACCAATCAGCTCCAGTTCGGCCTGCTTGTTATATTCATGGATTTCGCTGGGTTTAATACCGTTATGCGGGAAAAAATCCAGCAAGCGTAAAATGGCTGATGAAATCAGGTGAATGCTGGTGGACTCCAACGGCTCCAGGAAACCCGACGACAGCCCAATAGCAACACAGTTTTTATGCCATTGTTTGCGCCGCTTGCCGGTTCTGAATGAAATCATTTTCGGCTCAGTGAGCGGCTCGGCTTGCAGGCTGGCTAGTAATTCATCTTCGGCGTCAGCATGGCTAATGGCATTGCTGGCAAATACGACCCCGTTACCTTGCCGGCCAGTCAGTGGAATTCGCCATTGCCAGCCGTAGGGTTGTGCGGTTGAACGGGTAAATGGAAGCGGCGGATGACTATGTTCAGATTGTACGGCAATAGCGCGATCGCAGGGTAGCCAGTGCGACCAGTCCTCATAACCGGTATGCAGCGCCTGCTCAATCAGGCGTCCGCGAAACCCGGTGCAATCGATAAACAGGTCACCGTGCACGATTTCACCCTGGCTGAGTGTGAGAGAGTCTATGTTGCCGGTACCCGGGTTGAGCACCACATCACTAATAATGCCTTCGATACGTGTTACGCCACGCTGTTCACTGAAACTGCGCAGGTAGCGTGCATAGTTACCTGCATCCAGGTGGTAGGCATAATTCAGGTTTTTGGGTTGGGTATGGGCAAAACGCTCAGCCTTGGCAGCCTGGTGTTCCGGGCAATAATCACCGTAATCATAGTGGATGCCTAATTGCCTGCCCCTCAACCAGAAATGCTGAAACCCGCAGGCCCAGCAATCCTGCCCGGTATGGCCAAAGGCATGGAGGTACTTATGCTCAGCGTGACGCCAGTTGATAAATTCGATACCGAGCTTAAAGGTAGCCTGGGTAGCCGCCATAAACTCGCGCTCATCAATGCCAAGCAGACGGTGAAAGTATTGCAGCGTGGGAATCGTCGCTTCGCCTACACCCACCGTACCAATAATGTCGGATTCAACCAGCGTAATGTTTAGTTGTTTGCCCAGCGTATGGCTCAACGCCGCGGCGGTCATCCAGCCAGCGGTGCCACCACCGGCAATGACAATGCGTTGTACTTTATCGGGGATGTTGGTCATCGGTTTAACGCCTGAAGTAGCAGGCTGCGCAGACGCCGGGCATTTTCTTCGCCGGGCAGGCCAAGAATGCCTTTGGCCTCTTCGGGAATATGGTCGTGTTGCGTGCCATGTTGATTAAAAATGTAATGGTTAAACATATCCTGCCAGATTTGCTTTTCCTCTGGCGGCAGTCCGGCAATGCTTAGCAGGGCATGTTGCAGGGCATTGATAGGCGCATCCATGTAATCCGGCGTGGTGCGCCACCAGTAGTTAACAAGCAGATTAAACGGCGCAAGCGCTTCAACTTCGTGCCACCACATACTGGGGATAAACAATGCATCGCCCGGCTCCAACTCGGCAATCTGCATGTGGGCCATTGCCTGACGAAAGCGCGGAAAGCGTTGCTCATTAATATTGTGTAAATCTACCAGACTGACCGGTTGTCCGGAGGGGGTATGTTCGAGCGGGCCGATATAAAGATTGGGCATTTGATCCGGCGGAAACAGTGTAAAGCGGCGCCGACCTGCTACGCAGCAAGCGATGTTCAGGGGCAGGTCCTGATGGATGGCTACGCGGGTCTTATTACCAACCCATAAGCCGTTACGCGGTTGCTCGTGGGGCACTGGTATTCTGGGGTTTTCAGTTTCAAAGCCGGGCAGGTATTGCTGTAAATGGGTGCCACCGATAAAGATAGCTGGTGGCGTCGTCATTGTTTGGGTATCGAGTAACTTGCGCAGGATCAGGCCCAGCTCGGCGGCAACCTTGTCAAAATTAAAACCGCTCATGTCTTCATTGTAAAAAAAGCGCCCGTTAATGTCGGGGGCGCCGAAGAAAAAGCCCAGCGGCTCGCCGGTGTAAAATTTGAGTAAATGCTGGCACAGGTCATATGCACTTTGTTTACCGTACTGCACGGCCTGCCAGTGACTGATATAGCCACTGAGTTTTACCGGTTGCTGGCTGGCTGGCAGCCAGTCGGGAAGTTTACTGCCGGGCGTTAAGGTAATGCTTTGGCAGTGACGGCCTGAATCAACTGCTGGCACCGACTTGTGCCCTCTTGCGTTCAATTAAACCTGCAAAGTTAGCCTGGCTGGCCAGCACAAAATGGATCAACTGTAACATGCCGCTATGATGCAGGCGCAGTACCGCACTATCCTCTAATTCGCGTAATTTATCTTCGTTGATGGTGTAGTAACCGGCAAGGCGGTGTTTATCGGTGCCATCCAGGCTGATATCTAAAAAGAAGCTCTCCAACAAGTCATGCTCAATCAGCGCCTGGTGGAAAGCCGCAGTTTCTGCTTCCCGCTCACGAATGGCATTTAATATATTGGTAACTTGTTGCAAATACTCGCTGTGACCGCCGTGAGGTAAGAACAGTGGTTCTCCTTCAACCTCGCTGACCTTGGGACTGTCCAGATCAACCAGCAGTACCGGCTGCGATTCGCCCTGTTCATCCGGGCCGCGCATGCCAATTAAAAATGGCTGGCGTTCGACCATCAATGGCACGTAGCTGGCATCCCAGCCGGCCTCGGTGAGATACAGGTTTTCGTTTTGTTGCAAGCCAAGCAGAGCCACGGCATGAAAGCTTTGTTTTTGCTCATCCTTATAAAACACGATGGGGTATTCGTGTTGCAAACGACGAAACTCAAAAGGCAACGCCAGGGTGATCATTAACGATTCATTGAGCGCTGGCGTGTGCTGGCGGACTATACGTAAATCTTTGTGGGCAATATTATTCAGAGCGACCGGGTTAGCCATATCTGCTCCTTGTTGTTATTGATAAGACACTATACCGAAAAAACCACACCAGGAGTAAGACGCGTAAAAAGCATAAAACGCGAGTTACTCAAGGTGTAGCTACGGGTAATGATTACGGCTTAAAATGTATAACGCATACCCAGGTTATACCGCGGCGAAGACTGCCTTAAGTTAATCAGCATTTGCTCGTGCCGACCATGCTGACGCTGATACTCATTGGTCAGATTAATGCCTTCGGCGAACACCGCCAGGTTTTCGGTTACGTTATAACTGACGTTGACATCCCACTGACCATAGGCTTCGGTGTAAACCGGGTTGTCGCCGGAGCCATCACCAATCCAGGCCAGAAACTTGTCGCGCCAGTTGTAGGCAATCCGTACCGATAACTCATCGTTCTCATAGAAGGCGATAAAGTTGGCGGAGTCAGATAAACCGGTTAGCGCGTACTGCGGCTCCAGCGAGGCGTTGTCGTAATACAAATCACCGTCTACCAGGGTGCCGTTCACGTTTACGCCAAAACCGGAATCCCAGAACATATGCTGAACCGCCAACTCCCAGCCATGCACGTTGTTATCTCGCTGGTTGTAGGGAATGGTGATCTCGAACTGAGCCAGTTCGTCTTCCGGGCTGGCATCAATTACCACATCGCCATGCTCGTTAAGATAGACGTTGGGATCGCTGTCCAGGTAGTTGTCCAGAATGTACTGACGAATTTCGCCGTTACCGGTAAAGCCTGCAGCGCGCGCAGCATCTGCTCTTGGGCCCTGGGCCGGGTTACGCAGGCCAAAGGCCGTTTCGGTGATGGTGCGTCGACCTACAAAGTTTTCTACGTCTTTGTTAAACCAGCCAATGGCCGCATAACTTGCTTCTTCGTAGTACCACTCAAGCGACAGGTCGTAGTTGGTTGACTCCAGTGGCAATAAGGCCGGGTTACCCCGTGAGCCGGAACCCTGAATGGTTGTGATCTGGCCGCCCAGGGTCTTACCGCCCTGCATATCACCGTAGCTGGGTCGAGAAATGGTTTTGCTGTAGGAAGCGCGGGCAACAATATCGTCGGTCAGTTCAACCTTAAAGTCGATGCTTGGCAACAAATTGTCGTAGTCGCCGTATTCGTCGGTAAATACCGAGTCGCCGGTAGGCTGTAAAACCAGTTCATTCGTACTGCTCCAGGAAATGCCGTCGTAACTGGGCACCAGTGCTGAGGCATGGGTATCGGTTTTCTCGTAGCGTAAGCCAGTAACAATGTTGGCTGGCATATCGCCAATATCAAATACCAGGTTTGCCTGGACATAGGCCGAGGTCATTTCTTCGTCGGTGTAGCGGTCGGTAGTATAGTTGGTGCCGCCACAGAAGCGCGGTCCGCAAGGCCATTCTACGGCGTTTTCATTGTAGAAATTTGCCGCCGTGAAGTCGGCTATCTGGACGAAATCCCAGTCGATAAAATACGGTTCAAGATCCGGATCACTATGACCGGGAATGTTGTCGAACATGGCAGACAGTGAACGCTGGGTAAACCAGCTGTCTTGCCAGTCTTCCGGCTCACCAACACCGCTCCAGGTACCCCGCGTGGCGCTGGCATATTTGGAGTGGTTATTGGTTTCGGTACGGGCAATCCCGAAATCGATACTTTCAATAAAGCCGGTGTCAAAGGTATAGGTACCGCTAGCCTGGAATTGTTCCAAATCAGTACGCTCATGGTTATTACCAAAGTTACTGCCGGCACCAATCATATCGGCTGGCTCAAAACCGTCTACCCCTTCCGGGTACTCAATACTAAGAACAGGCAGGACTTGCGAGAAATCCACGGTAGTACGAATACGGTTGTTGGAGATCATCGCCAGTGAGCCCCAGCTGCCATAGGGGCTGTTAGGTTCGTGCCTGGCTGAAGCTGTATGGTAGTCGAATTCCAGGAACAGATTGTCGCTGAGCTGGTATTGAAGGTTCAGACCAAGGGAGTTGTTGGTATTTTTGGTGGCCGAGAAACCACGACCGGAGTTAATACCGATGCCTTCACCGCGCTGCACGTCGTCACTGTAGTTATCGGTATCCTGATACTGGATAGGATAAGCCACCCCTTCGCTATTGGGTTCCGACCACACCATGGTGGCGTTGTTATAATTGAACGAGAACCAGGTCGACATGTCGGTTAGTTCACGGTCGATACTGCGCTCTGAGTAGGTATAGTCCAGCCGGGTTTTGAGTTTGTCGGTGGCCTGATATTCCAGGGTTAGCTGGCCATTGATACGGGTTCGGTAAGCTTCGTTAAACTGATAAACCAGGTTTTGTGGGACCGCATACGTCACCCCGTCGGCGGGCTTGTTTAAATAGGAATTATCCGGATCTTCGGCGGGCAGATTTCCCCAGCCGCCTTCATCCTGACCGGCAATAAACGAACGCCAGCCAGCCCCTACCGAAGCATTGCTGTTACCGCTATCGCGTTTTTGGTAACTGCCGGTTAACGACACGCCAAACTTATCATCCAGGAAAGTCTCTGAATAAAGGCCCGAAAGTTCTGGCGTCCAGGTGTCGCCGCGTTGGGTTGAGTCATCGTTGACGGCCTTAAAGCCAATACTGGCCTGGCGACCAGGGGTAGCCAACGGTCGCGGAGTAATAATATTGATGGTGCCGCCCAGGCCGCCGGTAGCGATGGAGGCACGCCCGGTTTTATAGACTTCTACCGCACTGACGCCTTCCGAGGCGAGGTCGGCAAAGTCAAAGGAGCGGGTAGGTGTTGGCATCTGGCGGCCATTTAGCAGTACCAGGTTTCTGTCGGCGCCAAAGCCGCGGATGGTCACGCGACTACCCTCGCCGTCTGAACGGTCGATGGATACACCGGTGATCCGTTGTAAGGACTCAGCTAAGTTAGTATCCGGAAACTTACCAATATCTTCAGCCGAAATAGCTTCGACAACCCCATCACCAGACCGTTTAATATCCATAGCGCGGATCATACTGCCGCGGATACCACTGACCTCGATTATTTCAACGGTATCGTCAGTGGTTTGTTGTTGTGCCTGAGTGGTAGAGATCATCGCCGAACTTAATACCAGCGACACCGATAGGGCGACCTGGCTTTTGGTAAAGGGGCGAGTTTTCATTATTTTCTCCCTTGCGCTAGCTTGGTTGTTGTGCTCGTGTTGTATGCAACTGCTCAACTTTTCATTAACATCTTTGAAAAGTATGGCGAAGCCTAACGCCGGGCTGAGCGGATGTCGTTTTAATCACTCTGGATCCGTAAATACGAACGTTCTGATTCTCGATGCGAACGTTCTGAACTTTTCAATCTGTTGATATTAAAAGAGTTATACTTATTTGAAGGTGGCAGGGTAAAGTGGCCTGAAAGTGGATTGCCTGGGCAAGCAGAGGCTTGAATCAGTGGGATATTGACAGCGAGTGGGCGCGGTTGCGATAACAATGTTAAAGAAAGGGGGATATTCGCGGGCAGTTTGCATGCCAGGTTACCGGTAATCCGGCAACCTGTGAAAAGAGGCTTACTGACAGTGAATCGTGGCAGACGTTGCCGCTTCGGGCTGTAGCCTGACATTGGCTACCGACAGCTTAACTGCACCTGCAGACTCCAGCATAAACGGTGCGGTGATATTGGTTAACTCGGCGCCAGCATTCACCAGGCACTGTAAATCAACCGATAGCTCATGCCATTCATTGCGAGTAAGGCCTGTCAGCGTCGATTGAATATCCACACTGCCGCGACAGTTATCACCACAAAGCATGCCAAGGGCCACAGAACTATCGGGAGCCTGTGATACCTTAATATCAAGCGTCAGCGCGCTGTGGCTTGCAAGGTACTCGGCAAGGGTTTTTGGTTCACTCCATCCCAGATAAGCCCGGGCAAGACTATTCCCCTGCCAGGTCAGTTCGCGGGCATCTTCCTGAACCGCCATATTTTCGGTTCTGAGCGTCAGATTATCAGAACCCTGAGTGGTAACCACGCTGGTGGCAACCGGTACAGCCCAGCTCGCCTTATCGCCTAAAAAGAATGCCAGATCAGCTTGTGCAACGGTGCGAAAGAGTGCCATTGGTTGGCTGTAGTCTTTCACCAGAGGGTTGGCGGCCACTTCGTTTAGGGTCAGACTGACCGTACTTCTATCACCGTAAGACAGGCCAAAACCGTATTCAAATAAGGGAGCGTAGTGCTTATCGCCTTTATTTAACACCACCTGATCGTCCAGCGCTGGCCACGAGTAGGAAAGTCTGCCGGTAAAGTCATGCTGCATATTGCCTTTGTTATCTGTAAATAACACATCGGCAACTCCACTGCCTTCTGAGCCGGGTAGCCAGGCCACTACAAAGGCATCAGAAGCATTTAATTCGGCATTAACCCATAACGGGCGGCCGGTTAAAAATACTGAAACTACCGGGATCCCCTGCGCTTTAAGGCGTTTGAGTAATGCCAGGTCGCGCTTATTACCGCGTTGGTATTCAATACTTTCAATGTCGCCGGCACCTTCCGCATAAGGGTTTTCGCCAAAGACTACAATAGCCACATCGGGTGCTTGCTGAAAGGTACCGTCAGGTGCCAACTCGGCGCGGCCGCCGGCCTTCTCAACCTGAGCCTGAATACCGTCGAATATTGAACTGCCACCCGGAAAATCAGCGTTTTCATTGCCGGTGCCTTGCCATGAAATCGTCCAGCCACCGGACTGTTTACCAATGTTGTTGGCGCCTGACCCGGCAACCAGCACGTGCTGAGCCGGAGCCAGAGGCAGTAATTGTTTATGGTTTTTGAGTAATACCAGTGATTTGCGCACTGCCTCACGGGCAATCTTACGATGTGTATCACTGCCGATCAGTGCTTGTTTACCGGCCAGACCGCGGGCTTTCGGTGCGACACCATCAAATAAACCCGCGCGAAACTTCACCCGTAATATGCGTCGAACCGCATCGTCGAGACGGCTCATGCTAATTTCACCGCTGTTCACCTGGGCCACGGTATTGTGAAACATGGCTTGCCAGTTGGTGGGAACCATGATGATGTCTACTCCGGCGTTAATTGCCTGTGCACAACTACTGTTACTGCAACCGGGAACCTGGCCGTGACCATCCCAGTCGCCAACCACTAAGCCATCGAATCCCATCTGGTTTTTCAATATATCAGTGAGCATGGTCTGGTTGCCATGCATCTTAGTGCCGTGCCAACTGTTGAACGACGCCATAATGGTTTGTACGCCCGCTTCGATGGCGGCTATATAACCCTGAGCGTGGATGTTGATGAGTGCCTGTTCCGAAGCAAGGTTGTTGCCCTGATCAATGCCGTGCTGAGTGCCACCGTCACCCAGAAAATGCTTTGCGGTAGCAATCGCCTTGTGATCATTTAAAAAGCTCTCGCCGGGCACGCCCTGAATACCTCGGACCATAGCAGAGGCATAGTCACGTACTAAGGCCGGATCTTCTGAGTAGCCCTCATAGGTGCGCCCCCAGCGGTCGTCGCGAACAACCGCCACGGTGGGCGCAAACAGCCAGTCAATGCCGGTTACGCGCACTGCGGTTGCGGTAGCAGCACCGATTTGTTCCATCAGTTCAGCATCATGCATGGCGCCAAGGCCAATATTGTGCGGAAAAATGGTCGCGCCAATTACGTTATTGTGGCCGTGAACCGCGTCTGTTCCCCACATGGTGGGAATGGTACTGCCATCGAGCGTGTCGTCTACCGAAGCCGCATACATCTTATCGGCTAATGTCACCCAGTCTTCCATGCTGGCGTACTTGTCATTATTAGGAAATGCGCCGCCGCCATTCAGGTAGGAGCCAAACCCATACTCGCGCATCTCAGCTACGGTAAAGTCGCGGATCTCTGGTTGTATCATCTGCGCCACTTTTTGCTCAATGGTCATGGTAGTGAGCAAGGTATTGATTTGCGCTTCGGTGTGCGGATCCTGGCTAACCGGGCTGGTAACTTTTGGCCACTTGTGCGGATGAAGAATCCCTACAGAGGGATTCTCCGGAGGTGAGGAAGACGGCGAACAAGCCGATATTACCAGTATCAGGCTCGCGGCGATAACACCTTGTGTAAGCGATGCTGTTGCCAAAATATGCTCCTTAAGTTTTATCATTTAAATGTGGATGCTGCGCTCACAGCGTTAAAAGAGGCTAAGCAGTGTAGGGGGTCGCGCACGGGAAGTCGTTTACAGGGGAGCGGTTGGCGTAACTCGAACGTTCTTTTTTGGGGAGAACTGGTAATGCTATGAATACTATGAACTTTTTGGTGTTGGGTGCGGGCGTTGAAAGTGCCTTTGGTTAGAGCCGGTTATGCCACAATAGCGCAGTTAGCGCTTAGGCGAACGTTCGTCTCGGCGATTTTGGCTGTTTTCTGTGTTTGATTTCAGCAGGGAGAGTCGATAATATTCCGATCTCTTAACACAATAATAACAAGCTTCGGGCGCTGCACAGAATGGATAAAACCCTGTTCAATCTACATGACTTAGTGTTGCTGCTAATTGCTTTTGAATGCCTGGCTGTGTCTGTTTATATTGGCTTTAATCGTCCTAAACAAAGTATACCCACTACCCTGCTGATTGCGTTTTTTGCTGTGCATGCCGGGATCGCACTGAATGAGCTGGTGTTGTGGGGCAGTACGTTCCGTTACTGGGTGCTGGAAGCCTCCCCTAACTTTTTCTTCATACTCGATTTTACTTACTGGCTGGACGGCCCGCTGTTGTTTTTGTTTATTGGCGCGATTTCCCGCAATCATTTCCGGTGGCAGCGCTGGCATGCGGCGCTGGCCGCGCCGGTGCTAATGTTTGCCGTGTTTATTTATTTTCATTTCTACGCGTTGTCCTTTGAGCAAAAATACGCCCTGATAAAAGACTACACCTTCGCTGATTTTAATTATGTGCTGGTCGATTTTATCGCCAAAATGACCCGGGTCGTTTTTGCTGGTCTGTCAGTTTATTATTTACACAAGGCCGAACCGCAGGTCACTCAAAAATTCAACGTGCCCCAATGGCTGCCCAAAGTATTGATGGCCTTTACCGGTATTCTGATTTGGGAAATGCTGTTAAGTATGCTGAAGGTGTATCACTCGCTCTACGTTTTACCTAATTACGACATTGTTGAGTATGTAGGGCTTGCTTCCTACTACATGCAGTTTGCCCTGATCAATGCGGTATTGTTTATGGCGGCTTCGCACTTTTTAAGTGCCGGGACCATCAAGCCTAAACCGGCAGAAAAAGAACCGGTCAACATGGCGATTGTGGAAAAGCTGGAGGCAACCATGAAAGCGGAACAGCCCTATCTCAATCAAAATTTATCCTTTGAACGGCTGGCCGAAAAGCTGGATATTCCGGTCAAAGAGCTTTCCAACACCATCAACCGTTATTACGAAGTCAATTTCTACGAGTTTATTAATAACTACCGGATCCTGGAGGCAAAGCGCCTGCTGGAGGATCCGGAGCAGTTTGATAAAAGTATTACTGACGTGTTTTATGATGCCGGTTTTAATAGTAAATCGGTGTACAACACTTTGTTTAAAAAACGTTTTAATAAAACGCCCAGTCAGTATCGCAAAGACTTTAAACAGCAACTGGCGAAACAAACCGCTTAACATAATAAGCTTCAACACAAGCCCACCGATAATACGCATAACAACGAAATTGCCGGTAGCTTGTTTCACTGATACCAACTGGTTAATCGCTACGGCGTTGTCATGTGGACTTGATAACGTTTGATTGGCCGCTGGTTGCAATTGGCTTTAATACAATCCCTGAATTAAGCCGTTGTAAAGCTGTCAGGAAGGTTCTTATGTGAAACAATCCGGGGTTAGGTTTTGACAATCGGCCGATTTCAGTAAGAATTTGCCGGATAACCGGCATCAAGGACGTCTTCATTATGGTCAGAATACTGTTTATTAGTCTCATTTTCAGCCTGCTGTTAACCGGCTGCCAGCCACAAAACAGAGCTGAACAAGCCGCCAGCGAAGTAATCACAGCCCAGCAACCTGGCAATAGCGAAAGAAGCGACATTTTATTGTTTGCTTCGTTTCGGGGTAATGGTGAGGACGGACTGCACTTATCATATAGCGAAGATGGCCTTAACTGGACCGTCCTGAATAATGACGAAAGCGTTTTGGCCCCACAGGTTGGCACAAAATTAATGCGTGACCCGGTGATTATCCGCGGGCCGGATAATCGTTTTCACATGGTGTGGACGTCTGGCTGGGAAGACGCCGCCATTGGCCTTGCCCACTCTGATAATCTGCGTGACTGGAGCGAACAGGTATTAGTACCGGTAATGAAAGACTTTCCGACTGCAAAGAATGCCTGGGCACCAGAAATTTACTGGGATGACGCTACTCAGCAATACTGGATCTATTGGGCATCGACGATCCCGGGCACCTACCCGGACACCGAAAAGCAAGCCGACAAAGGCTGGGATCACCGCATATTTGCCACCACTACTAAAGATTTCACTACCTTCACACCAACTGAGTTATTCTACCAGCCCGGTTTTAATGTCATTGATGCGGCGATTGTGAATACCGGGGAGAACTACACCATGTTGGTCAAAGATGAAACACGCTATCCGCCGGCCAAACACTTGCTGGTCGCAACCGCCAACACTATTCACGGCCCCTGGCAGTTACAGCAAGCGCCTTTTTCGCCAGCTGATGTATGGGTTGAAGGCCCCGCCATTATTGAACTGGATGGTTGGTATTACGTGTATTTTGATCAGTATACAGAGCATAGTTTTGGGGTAATGCGCACCCGCGACTTTAAGGAATGGGAAGACCTGACCGAGCAATTAAATATGCCCCAGGGGAGTCGTCATGGTTCGATAGTGAAGATTACCCGCGAGGAACTGTCGGTATTAAGGTAAGTCGATAGCTATAATTAGGGGCTGTTGATCTTTGCTGTACGATTTTTGGTCTATATGAAAGCATTTTAATCGCGGAGCAGTCCTGAAGGCATAGTTGTTCTACGTCAAAGGGCTGTGACAATGAGTAAAATGCTTTCATGACGACCCCTTCGGGCAGCGCCTGTGTATCATTTATACTGTGTTGACTGTTTTTGATTTAGCCCACTAGACCTGCAAACAGTCGCCTTGTCTAAATGATACACAGACTGCTGCAAAAGTGTACAGCAAAGATCAACAGCCCCTAGTTTCATATACGGGATATTTTATTGATATCTGATACGACGTAGTCATCGATTGTTTTCGTGATTGAATCTGAGTGTTAATGTTTTTTACATTAGTTTAATTCAGGTTTTACAATATGTGGCTCAACTGGTTTATCCGCTCGGTTTTGTTGTGCACAACCGCCATTGTATTGGCTGGGTGTGCGAGTCAGGTTACTCAGCACGATGTTCGGGTCTTCGACGAGGCCGCTCTGGTAAGGCAGTGCCAGCCCGCTAATGGCGCTACACCTGCGCGTTGTGATTTTGCGCCGGCACTCATCGGTGATGCCCGCCATTATCGGGTGGAAATGATCATTAAACCAGCAAGCACGCCCTGGGTGTATGCAGAATCCCGTCGGTTAATGCATTCATCTGCCATAGCAATTGAACAACAAAACCTGTCATTTTTAGTCAATACCCGTCATCCTGATGGTCAGCCATTGCAGCAGGATACCTACCAGGGTTCACCTGGGCTAACGTTATGGTTACCCGGTGAATTACACGAAATCGAACAGATCGCTATTACAGCGACAACGCCTGATAAAAGACTGTTTATTCTTGGTGACTCTACGGTTTGCGATCAAAATCCGCAGTGGGAGAAGCCTGCTATCGCCCGATACAGCGGCTGGGGTCAGGTATTACCGGCTTATCTGAGCCAGCAGGTATCAGTGGTCAATTATGCTGATTCCGGCGAAGGTACCCAGGCCTTTAATATCGAAGACGGCGAGTTATTCGCGCCCATTGCCGAACAACTACGAGAAAAGGACATCGTCCTGATTCAGCTCGGTCACAACGATAAAACCACCTCAGCAGCCGTGTATGAGCAGCGCCTTAGTGACTTGTTGCTATTTATTAAAGCTCGTGGCGCGCTACCCATACTGGTGTCGCCGATGATCCGCAACCAGGGGATCAACCTGGCTCAACAGCACCAGTGGCCGCAGCTCGACGTACGACGGTCGCTACAAAAGATCAGTCAGTTACAGGACATCCCCTTGATCGACCTTATGGCGCTCTCAGATGCGTGGGTGACCGAGCTAGGCCAGATGGCTGCTCAACAGTTTTTTGTGCCAAAGGATCGTACTCATTCCAATGAGGCCGGGGCACATCTCTTTGCCAGCATGCTGGTAGAAGACATTACTCGCCGGCAGTTGCCGCTGGCCGAATACGTTATCTCTCGTTGAAATTTGCTATACCCGGAAGGATAGGACTCTGTTGCCATGAAATGGTTATCTTATAAATTTCTTTATGCACTGCGTAGCAGTGTTCATTGTGTCTGTGCATTTTTACTGATTAGCTCGTTGGGCGCCCAGGCCAACGAAGCCGATGTGCTGGCTCCGGCCACGATATTTATTGCCGGAGACTCCACAGCAGCCACCTACAATAATGCGGAGCATCAGGGTTGGGGGGCGATGTTTGGTCAGTTTTTTAGCGACAAAGTGAACATCGATAACCGTGCTCGCGGTGGCCGCAGTACGCGCACCTTTATCAGTGAGGGGCTTTGGGATGAACTGATGGCGGATGTACAAGAAAATGATATTGTGATTATTCAATTTGGTCATAACGACGCCAGCCCCATTAACGATGAGCGTCGTGCCCGCGGAACCATCGGTGGTATCAGTGACGACTTTGTTGATATCGACAACCAGCTTACCGGAAAGCAAGAACGTGTATTCTCGTTTGGTTATTACATACGTAAAATGGTCAGCGACGTTAAGGCTAAAGGCGCTAAGCCGGTGTTGATGTCACTGACCGTACGTAATATCTGGCAGGGGCATCGCATTGAGCGTGGTTCGGGTCAGTATGGCTATTGGATGTATCAGTTAGCCTGGGAACTGGATACGCCCTACATCGATTTAACTAATGCCGTGGCTGATGAGCTGGAATTGTTAGGGAGTGAGGCTACTGCCGCGCTGTACCCTAAAGATCATACCCATTATAACGATGCGGGGGCAGAGCTGCATGCCAGGCACATTGTTGCAGCGCTAAAGGGATTGCGCCCGGGTCTCGACAAATCGTATTTTTCAGCGCAGGGACAAGCCGTTGCAGCCTACGACTGGAGCTTTGTTCGGTTGCCGGTAAAAGCGGTCAAAGATCGCAAGAGTGTATTTTTGGTGGGTGATTCAACCGTACGTAACGGCTGGGGCGACGGCCGTGATGGTCAGTGGGGATGGGGTGATTTTATTGCCGACTGGTTAGGTAACCCGCCACTTAACATTGTCAATCGTGCGGTAGGCGGCCTGAGTTCAAGAACCTATGTTACGCAAGGCCATTGGGCGCGGGCACTGAACATGATGAGCCCAGGCGACATCGTATTGATTCAGTTTGGCCACAATGATGCTGGCGCACTAAATGATGACAGCCGGGCCCGGGGCACCATCAGGGGCATTGGCCATGAACAGGTGGTCATCGATAACCTGCTCACAGGCAAAACCGAAACTGTACACAGCTATGGTTGGTATTTACGCAAAATGATCGGTGAGGCGCGTGCTCGGGGCATGCTGCCGGTAATCTGCACACCTGTGCCGCGCAAGGTGTGGGAGACGGACGGGCTACGCATTGCCCGCGCCACAAACAGCTATCCAACATGGGCAACTCTGGTGGCCCGACAAGCTCAGGTGCCCCTGATAGATCTGCATCAATATGTTGCCAGTCACTATGACAGTCTGGGACAAGAGCAGGTCAATGCCTTGTTTGCTGACGCACGTACCCATACCAGCCTGGCAGGCGCTAAACTCACGGCTGAGATAGTTGCCCAACAGCTTGCGCCGATGTTGGGAATAGCCGTTGTAGACAGTCTGGCAGAAGATATTCAGGGAGTGGAATAATGAATGCACTTAATCTAGGGGTTCGTGCCCACGATTATGGTGAGGGTACACCGGCAGAAATCGCCGGTATCATCGGCCAGTATCCGGTAAGTTGTGTGCAATTGGCGCCCGCTAAGTCTTTCCCGTTTATAAGTGAAAACCCGGGGCAACTTACCCCGGGGTTTGCTAATCACGTGCGTGATGAATTTGCCCGGCAAAATATCAACATTGCCGTGTTGGGTTGTTATATCAACCCGATTCATCCTGACCCGGTGCTGCGCGAACTCTCTCTGCAACGCTTTGAAGAGCACCTCACTTTTGCCCGGGATTTTGGTTGTGCCATCGTGGGCACCGAAACCGGCTCCCGCAATGCCGATTGTACCTATCATCCGGATAACCAGTCGGAGCAAGCCTTTGAAGAGCTGGTCGTTAGTGTCAGGCGGCTCGCCGGTGTGGCAGAGCGACACGGAGTCTTTGTGGGCATCGAAGGTGTGGCACATCACCATACAGTGAATACCTACGAGCGAATGGAGCAGCTATTGATTAGGGTTAACTCGCCGAATGTAAAAGTGATCTACGACCCGGTGAATTTCTTTCCGCCAGACCAATGCGAACAGCAACAGCAGTTGATGGATGACGCGTTCAGGCGGTTCGGCGAACATATTGTTGCTGTGCATTGTAAGGATTTTGTTAACAATGATGGCCGCAAAACGGGAGATTTACCTTCAGGTACCGGTGAGATGGATCACGCTCATCTGTTTCGTCTAATCAAGCAAAATAAACCTTATGTGCACATAATTTTGGAAAGTACCAATCAAAACAATGTGACTAAGATACTCAATTTACTCAATCAGTGTGTGGTCGAAAACCGCTTTTGATTGTTTTGTTATCCCCTGCTTATTGAACATCCGTATCAACTCGCGTTGCAGCGGTATGTTGCTTTTCTGAATTAAGGCTGAAAGGCTTATTCTGTTGGTCTTAGTGGCAGATTGGACAGGTGTCAGGTGGCCCTCATTTTTGCTGATTTTAAGGCGTAGAAGCGCGCTGTATAAGCAGATGAACCACCCAAAATATACGGTCAGTTCAGGGCGATTTATTCATATATGAAATTAAATGATTGTTTATGCATATTGGTGAGTGGTTTTGATGGTTTTGTGTTGACGAAGGCCTCTGTCGGTTACTAGGATAAATGCAGTTGTAAACAAAATATTAAAATAATGTTTACTTTGGCTGGCGCCGAAGCCAGCCTTTGAAAAGCGAACGAGGTTACTATGGAAAACGTCATGGAACGCAACATCACAACAGCCACTCAAGCTACGATAAATACATCGCGCAAACTGATTGCCACCAGTATTTCTACCATTTTACTAACCGGAGCCTGTTTTGCCAGCGCGCCGCTATGGGCACAGGAGTCAGATCAGACTGTCGCGCAGCAACAGGCTGACGAAGCAAAAGATAAAGACGCCGAGGGCGAAGATACCGAGATTATCGAAGTGAAAGGTATTCGTTTTAGTCAGCGCAGCGCGTTAGATCGTAAAAAAATGGCTGGCACTATTACCGATTCACTGGTGGCCGAAGATATCGGCATGTTCCCGGACAAAAACGTCGGTGAAGCCTTACAACGTATTCCGGGTGTTCAGCTCGACCGTGATTTTGGTGAAGGTCAGGGGATCAGTATTCGTGGTGTTGAGCCGGGCCTGCTGCGCGTTGAGGTAAACAATGTTTCGGCGCAGGGCTTTAGTGGAAGTCGCGCGGTAGATTTTCGTGACATGGCGGCTGAGCTGGTTAAATCTGTTGATGTCATAAAGGGGTCTGAAGCGCGCCTCACTGAAGGCGGTATCGGCGGTACCGTACAGGTTAATACCCGTAAGCCGAATGAGTTTGATGAAAACTTCCTGTCGGTCAATGCTGAAGGCCAGTATAACGACCTGATCGACGATCCAAGTAACAAATGGAATGCCACCGGCGTGTATAAGTTTAACGACGATCTGGGTGTGCTGGTCAATGTAACCGGATCAACCAAAAACACCATGATCCATGCTTTGCGTAATACCGAATGGGCCCGTTTTGCCGACTACGACAACTCACCGGAAAAGACCTTTGAAGATGCCAATTTTGCCGACGTAACCGATAAAGCTGCCTGTACAGACACCGCTGACCAGGCCGCTTGTGAGCAGCAGTGGTTTGACTTTTCGCCGCGTCTGCCTCGCTATGGCATCTGGGGCCGTGAGGAAGACCGTCTTAGTGCTAACGTGGTTGTGCAGTATCGTCTGACTGACAATCTGCAAACTCACGCAAGCTACACTCACAATACCCGCGATAAACAAGCGCTGGACTTAAACCTGCACTTAGAATCGCAATCTGCTGCGCGTATCAACCCGGATTCGGTGATAGTGGATGATCAGCACAATGTGACCTACTTTGAAACGGCGGCTGCCACAGTGACCAACCGGACGCTGGAGTTCGGCTGGGATCAAACCACCGAAATGTACGAGACCGGCTTTGAGTACAGCAAGGATGCCTGGCGAGTAGAAGGCCAGGTGGCTTACTCGCTGGCCGAGCAGGATATTGACTCACGGGATACCCATATTACCGCTAATGGTGTTGCCGGGGTGCAGGTTGACCTGGATAGCCGCGGCGCGCCGGAATGGGATTTTAACACCGGTTATATTGTTAACCCTGATGATCCTACCGATACGTCAAATAGCTTCGATGTTAACGATCCGGCCAGCTATGTGTCTCGCTCACGTTATAAATATGCGCCCAGCCAGGACGAGTCTGACGAAACCATGGCCAAGCTGGATCTGACCTATATCCCCGATTCAGATTTCCTTACGCTCATCAGAGCCGGTGTGCAGGTGCGTAACCAGGGTTACGAAAATGCTAACTTCCAGTACAACATTATTCGTGATGTAGGCAGTACCTACGAAAACCCGGAAACCGGCGAATCCATGGAATGGACCATGGAAGACCAAATAGCCCTGATTACCGGCAATACGTTTCAGTCGCCGACTCTGTTTGATGGTTACAGCCTTGGGGTAGACACCATTGGTAACTATCAGGCGGTGGATACATACCCCTTTATTGAAGATATTCAGGCGGTCGCGAACGACTTTACTACCCGTCAGGACTTAGATGTGCGCACGGGTAACTACAATGTAGAGGTCGATACCCAGGCGATTTACCTGCAAACTAACTTCGAAACCTACATTGGCGGGATGCGCCTGTGGGGTAACGTGGGTGCCCGTTATGTTGAAACCCAAACGGCGGCGAACGGAGACGTGTTTGAGCGGATTATCGTAGACCAGGTCGATGACGACGGCAATGTCCTGACCGATCCGGTTACCGGCGAGCCTTTACCAGGCATCGAAGACACCGATCACCCGGATACCTTTAACGGCCGTAAAACGGTTGAAGAAGAGTACAACGACTTTCTGCCGAGCTTAAACGTAAACTTAGCGCTCATTGAGGACGAACTGGTACTGTACTTTGGCACCGCCAAAGTGATGTCGCGACCTAAAATTACCGACCTCAACGTTAACGCCAGCTGTACCATTTATCGTACCTCGCGCAACGAGCTGGATGACCTGCGGGACTACTGTACTGCAGGTAACCCGGCATTAAAACCCTACCGTGCCAAACAGTTTGATATCGCTCTGAACTGGTATCCCAATGAAGATACTATTATCTCGGGTGCCTACTTTGTTAAAGATATCAACAGCTGGGTTATTGATCCGACTACCCGCTTTGATGTGGACTTCTTTAATGACGGACGCTCTTTTGATGTACGCCAAAAAATCAATGGCAGTGGTGTCACCACCAAAGGTTTTGAGCTGCAGGCCTCAACCATCTTTAGTTGGTTGCCAGAGCCATTCGATGGCTTCGGGGGCGCGATAAACTTCACCCATATGACCGCCGATGATGTGGGTTTGTTCAACCAGTTAACCGGTAAGGAACTGCCCTTCCCGTCACAGTCTGAAAACAGCTACAACGTCACCGCGTTTTACGAAACGGATACCTGGAGTTTCCGGGTTGCCTATAACTACCGTGACGAATACCTGATTAATCCGGCTGACCGCTCTGGTAACCCGGTTTTTGTTGACGACTCAGGGTATATGGATGCCAAATTTATCTACAACATTACTGATGATTTCCGCGCCTATATAGATGGCCGTAACCTCACCGGCGAAGTGAAATCATACAACGCTGGCCCGCGCCGCCTGTCCGACCTGCAATGGGCTGGCCGCGAGTACTCGGTAGGTGTGATTTATCAGTTCTAAGCAGCATAAACAGTGATTTAAGCAGGGGCATCATTGATGCCCCTTTTGCGGTTAATCAAGGAATTCTCTATGCCTTCATTTTCACGACGCGATCTATTTTGTCTGGCCGGTAAAAGTGCTGTGTTAGGCGCTTTCATGGCGCCTTTATCGCACAATGCACTGGCGGCTGCTGCGGCTGTTTCGCGCCCGTATAAAATCAACAAGCTCATTCATGGTGTGGCGTACTACCCAGAGTTATGGCCGGATGCCGATGTGGATGCCGACATTGCCGAAATGCAATCGTTAGGCATCAATCTGGTACGCATGGCCGAGTTTGCCTGGTCGACCATGGAAACCACGCCCGGCGATTATGACTTTAGGTTATTTAAAACGGTGATGGATAAAATGCATGCCGCCGGGATTGATGTGCTGCTCTGTACACCAACCGCAACACCTCCCGCATGGCTGACTCACAATCATCCCGAGCGATGCCATAGAAACGCCAAGGGGACAGTCATGAGTCATGGCGCGCGTCAGCACGCCAGCTATGAGCACCCGGCGGTCCGGGAAGCCTGCTTTAGTATCATTCGCCGCATGTCCCATGAACTCGGCCGCCACCCGGCGCTGATTGGCTGGCAATTAGATAACGAAATGAAAGCCCATGTGGCAGAAGATTTCAGTGATGCCGCTATTGCCAACTGGCGTAAGTGGTTGCAACAGCGATTCGGTACCATTGAGGCACTTAACGAAGCCTGGGGCACCCATATCTGGAGTCAGCATTACAATAATTTTGACCAGGTGCCCGCGCCGGTGACGACGCCGTTTTTGCATAATGCCTCGCTCATCACCGCGTATAAACTCTTTTGCCGCGAGAGTGTAGCGGATTTTATGCTGGCGCAGCGTAACGTCATCCGCGAGTTTTCGGATTTACCGATTACGCACAACGACAACCCGGCATTTAATATTCATCATGAACGCTCCATGCAGGCGCTGGATTTTGCCGCCTATGATGCCTATCCAACCGCTGAGCAATGGTCGACACTGGTATTTCGTTCTGACCTGTATCGAGCCGCTATTCCCGGCCAGCCATTCTGGCTCATGGAAACCAGCGTGGCCCACAATGGCTGGTTGGGCAATCATCAGCCCATTCACCCGGCGGGGTTCTTGGCCGCAGAGGCCAGTTTGATTTATGCCCTTGGTGGAGAAGGGTTTTGCTACTGGTTATGGCGTCAGCAACGCAGCGGCGCGGAGCTTCCCCATAGCGCCGTAAAAAGTGCCTGGAACGCACCATCTATCGGCTATCACGAAGTGAAAAAAGTCAGTGAAGCTAAACAGCAACTTGAACCAACATTGCTCAGTTCAACACTGATTACCCCTGAAGTGGCGGTGACTTACTCGGATCATGCCCGCGCTATGTTTGAAACCGAACCTTTGGATAAGCGTGCCGGTTTCCCTAATCGTTATCGTGGCATTGTCGAAATGTGGCATAAACAGCTACTGGATGCAGGCCTGCATCGCGAGGCCCGTTTTGAGGGCGCATCCTTAGACGGATTAAAGCTACTGATTACCCCTGCCATGCCCTATGTGAGTGAGGCATTTTTAATTCGTGCTGAGGCCTTTATGCGGCGCGGCGGGATTTGGATTGCCGGACCTGTTACCGGCACGCGCGGCAAAGAACATACGGTGCCGGTAGAGGCGGGGCTTGGCTTACTGGAGAAAATGGCCGGTGTGAGCACCCAGTATTTACTACCACTTACTGGCACCAAAGCCCAAGGTGAATTGCTGGGTGTGGAAAGTGAGCTGAGTGGTTGGTGCGCCGCGGTAAAAGCGAAAGCAGGCACGAGTATTGTAGGTACCATCACCAAAGGTCGTGCCAAAGGACTCGCCTTTGCCACCGAGCGCCCAATAGGCAAAGGCAAGCTGGTAATGTTAGGCGCGCAACCCCATGGGGATAACAGCGATGCAATGCTCAACCGGCTGATTGGGCATTATGCTCAGCAGGCCGGGGTGAAAATGCACTTTGATGTACCTGAGGGCATAGTCATAGTGCCGCGAAAAAGCTCGCAGGGTAAACTGCTGTGGATAGTGCTGAATATGCTCAATGAGAGCAAAACCGTTTCGCTACCCGCTGGGGCTACCGATATGCTCAGTGGTCGAACACTGGGCCCCTCCACATTGCTGAGCCCTTACGCCCGATTAATTATTAACACCAATCAGGAGGCCTGATGGAAAAAATTGCTTTTGTTATGCAGCTTAACCCCGGCTGTGAAAAAGAGTACGAGCGTCGCCACGATGAGATTTGGCCGGAACTGGTAACCGAACTCAAAGCCGCGGGTATAGAGGATTACTCCATTTTTTTGCACCCCGAAACACTACAGCTGTTTGGTGTTTTGTGGCGTAGTGATGAGCATGGTATGGACGATTTACCCGCTACCGGGATAATGCAGAAATGGTGGGCGTATATGGGCGATATTATGGCTCATAACAGTGATAACAGCCCGGTAACGCAACCGCTCACCCGGGTATTTCATTTACCCTGACAGAGCGGTTTGAAAAATGGGTGACTGGAACAGCGCTCTTTTTAACACTCAATGTTCATAAGGAGTACAGCATGTTTAACCCTTTCGCCCTTCCTGGGTTTGCCCGCCACCATGGCGGGTGAAGCGGGTACCAATAACGCCGGGAGTAGTGAAGTTTGCGTTTTACGCTGCCGGTATTTCAGATATGAAAATTAAAAGCGTTAAAGCCCTGTTCGCGTATTATTTGCTGAACAATGATGATAGCGTCCGTGCTTTAAAGTTCTACAAGCTTGAGGGTTGCCATGAAAGTAGCGTTGATGATGGAAAATAGCCAGGCGTCAAAAAATTCAATAGTGCTAAACGAGCTGCAAAGTGTTGCAGATGAGTTGGGTCATGAAGTCTACAACGTAGGAATGAACAGCGAAGATGATCATCATCTTACCTATGTTCATTTAGGCATTATGGCCGGCGCGTTGCTGAACGCTAATGCAGTCGATTTTGTTTTTGCTGGTTGCGGTACAGGTCAGGGAGCTCTGATGTCGCTCAATGCTCAGCCTGGCGTGTATTGTGGTTATTGTATCGATCCGTCTGATGCCTTTTTGTTTAATCAGGTGAATAACGGCAATGCATTAGCCCTGCCTTTTGCTAAGGGATTTGGCTGGGGTGCTGAACTTAACGCTCGGTACATTTTTGAAAAGTCACTGACCGGTGGCCGCGGTGAGGGCTATCCTGTTGAAAGACGTGAACCGCAAGTTAAGAATGCAGGTATTCTTGCCGAGTTAAAGACCGCATTAGCGGCAGACAGCTATGTTGATACCTTGCGTAAAATAGACCAGGAGCTGGTTAAAGTTGCCTTCACCGGTGAACGTTTTCAGCGCTGTCTTTTTGATAACAGCCAGGATGACGAGCTTAATCAATACGTTAAAAGTCTGGTCGCGTAAGCTATTGCAGCGGGCGTGGTGACGCCCGCTCACGTCTAATACCAATCCGCATAGTAGTTTACCCTCTCAGAGTGAAACAAAACGACTTAGATCACGACGCGTTCTCTGCGGCATAGTCATTCTATGTCCAGAGGACGCAACACAGAGGTAAGTCGTTTTGGCCACTCCCTTTGGGCAATTCCCTGAGGGTGAGCTGGCAGACTTTCTGGCGTTGTTACGCTTGCTTGATTTGGAACCACCAAACCTGTGCAACCAAGCCTAGCCAGAAAGCCCGACAGTCTTGCTGAGTGGGTAAACTACTATGCGGATTGGTATAATCACCACCCTTTCGGCATATCCTTCGTTATTATTCAATTGCCCAGACACTAAAGTTGCGATACTGAAAGTGTGTCCATTGCATTTGTCTGAAACCAATGTGGCCGCTGGTATAGGGCGCCCCGGTATTGACTCCGTCGATAACCGGTTGGTTGTCGGTGTAATCAATCACTTTATTGTTATCAACAAACAGCTGAATGTGGTTATGGTGCTTAACCAATCTAACCTGATGCACTTTATCTGAGTAGGTCGGGATCCCTACCTTGCCCTCTTGTAACAAGGTAAACGTGTTGTTTTTGCGTAAATTGGCATGGCCGCGGTCCGGGTTATGTGCGGCATTAGCGTAATAAGAAATGTGATAACTGTTGATCCGGCCTTCAGTGTACTGGCTAAAGGTACCGTCACGGGCGGGTAACGACGGGTCAAAAATGCTTTCGCCATCGACCCCTTTGGCGGCGAAAAATACAATGGTCAGGCCGGCATCGGTTGTTAGTGGTTGTGCCTGCCATTCTGCAATAAAGCTATCCGGAAACTCTTCCGGGCACCAAAACACATGGTGCATGGCTTCATCCGGTGAATACATCTGCATCCAACCATCCTTAAAGGTCAGCTCACCAGGGCCTTCCATCACCCAATCGGCAATGCTGGCAGGGCTATACAAAGGATTGCTGTATAGCAGAGCACCTTTTTCCACCGTACCGGTTAACGCTGATTCGGTGGCGGTGGGTGTGTTGTTGCTGCTTGTTGCTGGCTGCTTTGAACAACCTGCAGCGGCAGTCACCAATAACAGGCAAACAAGCCAACGCGGGTAACGAGTGTTCATGACGATGAGTTCCTCTGGGTTGAAAATCCAAACTACTGCGCGAGTTTCATATGTGAATCAATTAAACCAATAATCTTCGGCTTATTTATCGCAATTTGATTATTTTATGATACTAATTAATCATAAATTAACAAAATGTTAAACAAATCGCTCAATGTCAATCATAATTTGAGTGGATGTAATACAGCGCTGGAGTACACAATGGACAGACGCACTTTTTTAAAACAGGGCAGCATGGCGGCGTCATTGCCGTTGGCATTATCAGCAAGCGGGTGTAGTACCACTGTCAGTAAGGTGGCTGAACCACCCCACGTAAAACGCGTTCCGGGCACACTAAGTTGGGTTGATGGTAATGCACCCGATTATCAAAGCGGCGCTACCTGGGGCTACCCATGGAAACAAGGCGAGCGTAAACCTTCGGATGCACTCAGGCTCATCGCTGAAGACGGCACGGCTATTCCACTGCAAAGCTGGCCAACGGCCTACTGGCCCGACGGCAGCGTAAAGTGGACAGCTCACGCAATCCCCGCCGGAGCTCAGCCAGGCAACCATTTTAAGATACTGCCAGGCAATGGCCCGCAACCAGCGGCCGCCACGTTTGTGACTGAACAGTCGGATCACTTTGTGCTGGATACCGGTGTTGTAGAGCTTCATATAGGTAAGCAGGGCCGGGATATTATCCGGTTAATGCGTCGCAATGGAAAAACCATAGGTCAGTCAGCACGGCTGGTTGGGCTGGTGCAGGATGCGCCGGTTAACGAACCTGAACAACCTGCCGAGGTAACTGCTTTTGCGTCGAATGTTGAGAGCGTGACGGTTGAGCAAAGTGGTCCGGTACGCAGTGTGGTGAAAATAACCGGTAAACACAAATTGCCCAACGGGCGCAGCTGGTTACCCTTCACACTGCGTGTATATGGATATGCGGGCGGTGAATCAATCAGGTTGAGTCATACTTTTATTTACGATGGCGACGATCAAAACGACTTCATTCGCGGGTTAGGCTTGCGCTTTAACGTGGTTCAGCGCGATGAGTTGTATAACCGTCATATTCGCTTTGTGGGGCAGGATGAAGGCCTGTGGGGAGAGGGCGTTAAAGGCATAACCGGCCTGCGACGCGATCCGGGCCAGGCGGTACGCGATGCGCAAATTGCCGGCGTGGCAACCCCGCCGTTAAGTGAATGGGATGAGAGGGTAAGCAATCGTATGCACTGGATACCGGTGTGGAACGACTTTACCCTGTCGCAATTATCGGCCAATGGCTTTGCCATTAAAAAGCGCACCAAACCTGGCCATGCCTGGATTGATTCTGATCAGGGCCAGCGCGCGTCAGGTGTGAGTTATCTTGGTGGGACATCGGGTGGCATTGTGTTTGGCATGCGGGATTTCTGGCAGTTACACCCGGTTCAGGTCGACATACGCAATGCCGGTGCAGAGGTGGCTGAGGCCACCCTTTGGTTTTATTCGCCTGAAGCGCCCGCCATGGATGTTCGCTTTTACCATGATGGCATGGGTCAGGACACCTACGATGAACAGCTCGATGCACTGAATATTATCTATGAAGACTACGAGCCTGAATTCGGCTCTGCCTATGGCGTAGCCCGCACCACCGATTTTACCTTGGGCATTATGGATACAACGCCCAGCCGCCAGAAAACCGTGGAGATGGCCAGTAGCATCGCGCAGCCGCCTCAGGTTGTGGCGGCTCCGGCCGATTATCTGGCAACCAATGTATTTGGTGGTTTATGGACACTGCCCGACCGCTCAACACCCGCGAAAGCAGGAATTGAGGACCGGCTCGATTTTCAGGTCAAATATTATTGCAGCCAGGTGGAACAGCGCCACTGGTATGGCTTCTGGAACTTCGGTGATGTTATGCACACCTACGATGTCGACCGTCATGTGTGGCGCTACGATATTGGCGGTTACGCCTGGGATAATTCAGAGTTATCACCGGATTTATGGCTGTGGTATTCATTTTTGCGCAGTGGTGATCCCACCACTTTTCATCTGGCAGAAAACATGACCCGACATAATCGCGATGTGGATATTTACCATGCCGGTCGCTTTAAAGGCCTCGGTACCCGCCACAACGTGCAACACTGGGGCTGTAGTGCCAAGCAATTACGGATCAGTACTGCTGCCTACCGTCGATTCCATTACTACATTACCGGTGACGATCGAACCGGCGATGTACTTAACGAGGTGGTGAATGCCGACAAGGCGCTGGGTGTGCTTAATCCGACCCGCAAAGTGGCGCGCCAGAATCCCATGCCCGGCATGGCTAAAATTGGTGCCGGAACCGACTGGAGTGCCACGGCAGCTAACTGGCTGACTGCCTGGGAGCGCACCGGCGATGTCAGATACCGTGATCGTCTGCTCGATGCCATGCGAGTCATTGGCGAGCATCCGCTGGGCTTTTTCGCCGGCGCTTTTGGTTACGACGTCGATAAGCAAAAACTATTGCCCTACGATAATGTTAAGCCGGGGATCTCCCACTTAAGCGCGGTATTTGGCTTAATTGAAGTGAATACCGAATTGAATCAACTGCTGGATGTGCCGGCTTATAAAGCAGCCTGGCTGAAGTACGGCCGGCTTTATAATGCCGATCAAGCCACCCAGGAAGCGGCGCTGGGGATGTCTAAGCGGCCGAACCTGTCTGCGGCGCATTCGCGGTTGACTGCTTATACGGCATACCAAACGGGCGATCCTGAATTGGCCCGCCGGGCCTGGCAGGAGTTTGGCCGCACCCAGGAATTTGCCAGCATCATTGGTCAACAGGACCGTCTCAGTACTACCCATGTCACCGGACCGGCTGTGCTGAACCCGATTGATGAAGCGCCCTGGGTGTCGACAAACGATGCCTCACAGTGGGGATTGGCCGCTATTCAAAACCTGGCGTTGGTACCCGACGCCCTCGACTAGTCTGCAAAAAGGATCCGAACCGCCGCGAGGTGGTTCGGATCATATAGAGGTAAGGTATTGAATTTACGCTCTATTCTTTTTGCGTCATTTCATATTTGAACGTCTATTTCGCATTTGAAACAAAAACGTTAAATCGCGTTAATATTATGTAAATTGATGTACAGTGACGTCAATTATTCAGCGCAATCTTATTTGAAACCGTTGGCGACAGTCGTTTTTTTCAAGGGTTAAGACCCTCGCCCGGTTTATTTTGAAACCAATACAAGTAGAAGGATTTAACATGCCTGCAATTGCTCACGACATTGACTTCGCCACCGTTACGCAAAGCATTGATAAGCTTATTGATAACCTGGTCAACATTACTGACGATACCGGTGAATTTCTGCTTAAGCTCGATGATGGCCGGGTAATCGATACCAAAGGCTGGAACGACTGGGAATGGACACATGGCATTGGCCTTTACGGTTTATTGAAATACTGGGATATCACCGGTGACGAAAAAGCCAGGGTAATCATTGAGGAGTGGTTTGCCAATCGCTTCGCCGAAGGCACGCCTACTAAAAACGTTAACACGATGTCGCCGTTTTTAACCCTGGCTTACATGCAGGAGCGCAGCGGCAATCGCAGCTATCTGCCCTACCTGGATGTATGGGCCGAGTGGATCATGGATGGTATCCCGCGAACCGAAGAAAATGGCATTCAGCACATCGTGTTTAACTCGGAAAACTATCAGCAGTTATGGGACGACACGCTCATGATGTCGGTTATGCCGCTGGCCAAAATTGGCTTGTTGCTCAACCGCCCGCACTACGTTGAAGAAGCCAAGCGCCAGTTTATGCTGCATATTAAATACCTGGCCGACCGTAAGACCGGCTTATGGTTTCACGGCTGGACGTTTGATGGTCGTCATAATTTTGCTGATGCCCTGTGGGCCCGGGGTAATTGCTGGGTGACCATTGCCATTCCTGAATTTATTGAATTGCTTGACCTGCCTAAGACAGACGGCCTGCGTATGTTCCTGATTGAAACGCTCGAAGCGCAGGTAAAAGCACTGGTGAAAACGCAGCACGAAGATGGCCTGTGGCATACCTTACTGGACGATACTGACTCTTACCTGGAAGCTTCTGCGGCAGCCGGGTTTGCCTATGGCATCTTAAAAGCAGTGCGCAAAGGGTACATCAGTGCCGAGTACCAACCCTGTGCTATTAAAGCCATCAAGGCGGTACTGGCAAACATTGACGACAGCGGAGAGTTACAGCAGGTGTCTTTTGGTACCCCGGTATTTGACGACTTGCAAGGCTATCGTGATATCCCGCTCACCTCCATGCCCTACGGGCAATCGATGGCTATTTTTGCGCTCGTTGAGTTTATGAACTGCTACATCTAATCAGTCATTAATCTGTTAACTGGGAGGGTGTGCTATGACCCGTCGTGAACTTAAGCCTGTCAATTATATTGCATACGGGCTTAACGATATTTTAGGTGCAGGCTCGATGGCCGTGATCAGCGGCTGGATCCTGTTTTTCTATACCACCTTTTGTGGCCTATCCGCTGTTCAGGCTGCGTCTATTTTTGCCATTGCGCGCATTCTTGATGCCGTGGCGAGTCCCCTGATTGGGCACATTTCAGATGGCCTCGGGCGGACCAAAATTGGTCGCAGGTTTGGACGCCGACGGGTGTTCTTAATCGGCGCTATTCCGCTCCTGCCCAGTTTTGCCCTGATGTGGGTAAGCGGCCAGGAATACTGGTACTACTTAGTCACCTATGTGTTTTTCGAGCTGGTGTATGCCTCGGTGCTCATCCCTTATGAGACACTCGCTGCCGAGATGACCGATGACTACAAAAAAAAGGCCAAACTGGCTGGCGCGCGCATTCTTACCGGTCAGGTGTCGGCTATTTTCGCCGGCATTTTGCCCAGTTGGATTGTCAGCATTGCCGGCGGTAGAGAGTCCGCATCAACGTTTTTAATCATGGGGTCGATTTTCTCCGTTGTCTTCATGCTGGTGGTCTTTGGCGTGTGGTTCTTTACGTGGGAGCGTGACGCCAGCGAGCTGAGCGAAGAGGAGCTCACCAAAGATGAGAACTGGACCGTTACCGGCACCCTTAAAACCCTGTTTAGAAATCTGTCTTCGACAATGCGTATCCGTGCCTTCCGCTTACATTTGGGCATGTACCTGGGTGGTTATATTAGTCAGGATGTGTTTAATGCCGTGTTTACCTATTTTGTGGTATTTGCGATTGGCGGTACGGTGGTTATTGCTTCAGAAATGATGGCCGTGACCTACATAGCACAATTAGTGGCGGTGGCCCTGGCCATTCCGCTGGTGATGCGCTTTGGCCCTGCACCCAGCTACCGGGTAGCTATTGTATTCTACTTTGCGGGGATCTTACTGCTGCTGGCAATGTTCTTTATGACCAACGAATTCAGCTTGCTATGGTTGGGCGCCGGGGTGGTTGTGGCCGGCTTTGGTCGCGGTGCGTTAAATTACATTCCGTGGAATACCTATAACTATATGGCCGACGTGGATCAGATTGTCACTGCGCGTCGTCGTGAAGGTAGCTTTGCGGGTGTTATGACGTTTATCCGCAAGGCTACGCAGGCCATTGCAGTAATGTCGGTGGGGGTTATTCTTGAGGCTGGCGGATTTGCCTCGGGTGAAGAATTACAAAGCAATGAAGCCATCTCAACCATCGTAATTATGTTGGCCGCGGGTCCGCTGGTGGTGTTGTTATTTGGTTTTTGGGTGTCCACCAAGTTTAAGCTCAGTAAAGAAACCCATGAGGTGCTCATGACCGAAATTGAGCGCTTTAAAAATGGGCAGGACGCACCGCTCAGTAACGAAAACCGTGCCATCGTAGAAGATTTGTCGGGCTGGTCGTATGACAAGCTGTGGGGCAATAACACGGTGGGTCGATAAATGAAAGAACTCATCACAATAGTGGCAGGCGCCACCCTTTTATTGACGGCCTGTTCAGCATCTACTCAAAGCAACAGCGAGGCCGGTATCGCCAAATCATGGATCGACAAGGACACCGGTCACCGGATTGTTAGGGTGTCAGAAGAGCCCGGTTCACGGTCGCTATATTTCCATCAGAATGCCTACACCGCAGAGGGCGACAAAATGGTCATATCGGTGACCAATCCAAATGGGGTAGCCGTAGTAGATTTAAGCGACTGGTCGGTAAAGCGCCTGTATGAACACCCTGATGTGGGTATTTTGTTTGTTGGTAAACAAACCCGCAATGTGTATCTCACCCGCATTACTGGTGATAACGGCCAGAAAGTGCATCCGCAAAATGAATTGCAGCAGCCTACCGAACTATTACGGGTAAATATAGATACCGGTGCCGTTGAAGAGCTTGGCGCGATCCCGGCCGGTAAAATTCACACCATCAACAGTAATGAAACGCTTTTAGCCGGCGCAGTGGCCGAGCGCGAGCACAATTTGGAATCCGGTCCTCGCAACAGCCGTTTTGAAGCGCGCTATGAAGCCCTTGGACCGGACGGTAAGCCACTCAGTTTCGCCGAGGCTAAAGAAGTGCGTATTAACGAGCGTCTGGAAGCCCGCATTCCCATGCAAATGTTTACCTTTAACATTTCCACCGGTGAGCAACAAACAGTGCACGAAGCGACCGACTGGTTAAATCATATTCAGTTCTCACCTGGCGATCCGGGTCAGTTGATGTATTGCCATGAAGGCCCATGGCATAAGGTCGACCGCATCTGGACCATGCGTGTTGACGGCAGTGACAATCAAAAAGTGCACCACCGAACCATGAATATGGAAATTGCCGGTCATGAGTTTTTTGACGCCAGTGGTGAACGCATTTTTTATGACTTGCAAACCCCGCGCGGCGAGGTGTTCTGGCTCGCCAGTTATAACATGAAGACCAAAGAACGGGTCTGGCGACACATGCCCCGGGACTACTGGTCGGTGCATTTTAATATTTCACCGGATGGCAACCTGTTTGCTGGCGACGGCGGTGATGCGGAAATGGTGGCCCGGGCCCAAGAGGGTAAATGGATTTACTTATTTGAGTCGCAACCTATCAATGACGTAGCCGGGATCAGCGCGCCCAATGCGGCTGATCTCATAAAGCCCGGCGTATTAAAGGCAACACGTTTGGTGAATATGCAAAACCATGATTACCGGCTTGAACCCAATGTGACATTTACGCCGGACGGCAAGTGGGTGGTATTTCGTTCTAACATGCATGGTCCGGTGCATGTTTACGCGGTTGCCGTTGCCCCGGAGATCGAATAAGGCACAGATTACGCGTTACAAGTAGCGCACAGTTCGACTTTGTTTCAGATATGAAATAAATGGCGGGTATTCAGCCGCGGTAATGGTGATTACTTGTTCATATATGGGACAGTGACCACACTACTTAACTTAAAGCCTCGCGGCACGAGCGAGGCAAAGTCATCAACAAACAGGAGACAGCATCTATGAGTCAGCCAGATTTTGGTTTAGCTGATAAAGTTGCGCTGGTGACCGGTGCCAGTCGTGGTATTGGCCGGGCATTGGCGATGGGTTTAGCTCAGGCTGGCGCCAAAGTGGTTTGTGCCAGCAGCCGTATTGGCGGCAGCGAAGAAACCGTTAGCCAAATTAAACAGGCCGGTGGTGAAGCGGTGGAACTGGCGGCCGACCTGTCTGATACCGACGCTGTGATGGCGCTGGCCGAGAGCGCACAGGGCGTGTTCGGTGAAATTGATATTCTGGTCAATAACGGCGGCACGATTTATCGCAGCCCGGCAGTAGAGTTTCCGTTAGATCAATGGCAGCACGTGTTGCAGGTAAATCTGGATGCCACTTTTTTGTTATGTCAGCAAATAGGTAAAAAAATGGTAGCGCGTAACCACGGCAAAATCATCAATATTGCGTCGATGCTGAGCTACAGCGGTGGCATTACCGTACCCGCCTACACCGCCAGTAAACACGCCGTTGCCGGACTAACAAAAGCGCTGGCAAACGAATGGGGCCAGCACAACGTGCAGGTCAATGCCATCGCGCCGGGTTATATCCGTACTGACAACACTCAGGCGCTACAGGACGACCCCGAACGCAGTAATGAAATTCTCAAGCGTATCCCGGCTGCCCGCTGGGGCGAAACTTCTGATTTACAGGGGGCGGCGGTATTTTTGGCCAGTGCCGCGAGTAACTACATTAATGGGCATGTACTCGCTGTTGATGGTGGATTTCTGGCCCGATAGTCTCGAATTCATTTAAGGGATTACTATTATGTCTAACAAAACTGAATATGAAGTCAGGTATGCAGTAGGGCAGCGCGAGGTAAAGGGGTACGACACTACCGAGCTGCGCGACACCTTTCTGGTCGACAAACTGATGACACCCGGCAAGGTTTACTGGGTGTACAGCCATTACGAGCGCTTTATGCTGGGCAGCGTGGTACCCACCGACTCGCCGTTGGTGCTGGAAACGCTGGATGCGCTCAAGGCAGAGCATTTTCTTGATCGCCGCGAGCTGGGCATTATTAACATTGGCGGCGACGGCACAGTAGTCGCCGATGGCGAAGAGTTCAACCTGGCCCGCGAAGAAGCGCTGTATCTCGCTAAGGGAAATAAAACGGTAACCTTTTATTCCAACGATCCGGAAAAACCAGCCAAGTTTTATTTAAACTCAGCGCCAGCCCATCATGCCTATAGCAACAAAAAAATTGCTAAGGGTGATGCCAAGGTATTACATCTCGGCGGCCAGGATACCTCTAACGAACGGGACATTAATCAGTTAATGATTAACACCGTGGTGGAAACCTGCCAGTTACAAATGGGACTCACCCGTCTTATGCCGGGCAGCGTGTGGAATACCATGCCTGCCCATCAGCACGATCGCCGTAATGAAGTGTACTTCTATCTCGATCTCGATGAAGGACAGGCGGTGTGCCACATCATGGGAGAACCTCATGAAACCCGGCATATCTTTGTGCAGAACGAGCAGGCCGTGTTGTCTCCACCCTGGTCTATTCACTGCGGTGTGGGCACGTCAAACTATGCCTTTATCTGGGGGATGGCAGGTGAAAACCTCGATTACGGCGACATGGACAGCTACCCGCCGGATCAACTTCGTTAGTAGCTATTTCGCCTGAGTCCTATAGTATGATTAATGATGTAACCCGGAAGTGATTATGGAACGTTATCTGATCCCCAGTGTTAACCATGCCTGTCAGATTTTCAGAACCCTGGCCAATGCGCCGGAGGGGATGACCATGCACGAGATGGAGGTGGCGCTGGAGTTACCTCGTACTACCTTATTCAGGTTGCTGCGCACCCTGTGCAATGAACAGATGCTGGAAAAACGGGGCAAACGCTACTTTTGCGGCACCGATTTGATGAAGCTGGGGTTACACATTATCAACTCCGATCGAATGCACCAACTGGCGATCCCGCACATTCAACGCCTAGCGCTTAAAAGCGGTCACACGGCCCACCTGGCAGTGCCCAATAACGGCAGTATTCTGATTGTTGAAGTGGTGGATAGTCCTAACCCGCTGATGGTTTCTAAGCGCCCCGGCGTGCAGGCTCAGCTGCATTGTTCGGCCGGCGGCAAAGTGTTTCTGGCGTTTCTGTATTATGACAACCTCGAGTTGATCCTGCAGGAGCACCCCATGGAGAAACACACCGAATACACCATTACCGACATTGATAAACTTCGTGAAGAACTCAAACGGGTAGAAGCCTTAGGTTATGCGGTAGACGAGCGTGAATACAATAAAGACGTACGTTGTCTGGCAGTACCGGTAAGAGACAACCGCGGCGTAGTGGTGGCTTCTGTCGGCGTTACCGCACCTGCGGTGACCTTCCCCAAATCACAAATTCCGGCAGTGGCTGAATTTGCTAAGGAAGCAGCCCGGGGCATTTATCGCGATACTTATCAGTTATCGGAAAAACGCCTGGGTGCTTAGGGTTTTCGTTCATTCGCTGGCAGCTCGCTGATATTTACATGGTAGCGACTGAGTAACAATCCGAGCAACAGGAAGATAACGCCTGCGATACTCATGGCGACTACCGCATGAAAATTATGGCTGGTGAAGCGCTCGGTAACTTCTCTTATCACTTCACTGCGCAGCACTACTTTACTTTGCTTTAAGCCGAGGCGGGTATATTGCTCGTTTTGAATATCGTGCAGATTAAACAGGTAATCAGACGTACCTGTGGTCATGGAAGAAACATAAAACGCCTGCACGAAAAGTAAAAAACCGGCGGCGAAAAAGAAAGTACTGATCCCTTTGGTGCTGATAGTCAGGTTCATCATAGTGCCTCCTTGCACTGCTTAATAGGCTTGTTGCTCCGTTCCTGAGCCGAAAGCGGCCAACCACGCCGCTGATTAAATATAGTCTAAAACCCGATCATTTCGCCAGTATTCCGAGCGCAAAAAATACGCTTTTTATGCAGGCGACAACAGCTACGGCAAGTTTAATGGTTTGAGCGACCCGGCGTTATTGGGTAGTCTCTGGTTAATTCAATTTTACTTATGAACAGCATGATAAAAACTCTCATTTTGAGCAGCGCACTGCTTTGTACGTTTGCCAGCCTCGCGGCTATCTCAGCGGATATCGGTAACAGCATCAATCTGGATAATTACCGGCAGGATGTGAAAACCCTTGCCAGTGATGAATTCGAGGGGCGTGCGCCGCTGTCCGACGGTGAAACAAAAACCGTGGCGTATCTGGTAAAACAGTTTCGTGAGATGGGCCTGCGGCCGGCATTTGGTGATAGCTATATCCAGCCAGTGCCGCTGGCCAAAATTACCGCCAGTCAGGACATGTCGCTATCTGTTGGAGGCGCCACTTTTACCAATGGCGACGACTTCGTGGCTCGTACTGAGCGCATCACAGAGCAACTTACGCTGGATAACGAAGTGGTGTTTGTCGGCTATGGTATCAATGCGCCGGAGTATCACTGGAATGATTATGCCGGGGTTGATGTTAAGGGAAAAACCGTGATCGTACTGGTTAACGATCCGGGCTTTACCTCTGGCGACAAGGCGTTTTTCAACGGCCAGGCCATGACCTATTACGGTCGCTGGACTTACAAATATGAGGAGGCCGCCCGTCAGGGTGCAAAAGCGGTGTTTATTGTTCACGAAACCATGGCGGCCGGTTATGGTTGGGGCGTGGTAAAAGCCGGTGGCACCACGGCAAAATACACCCTGGTCGACAACAACAATAACCTGTCGAAAATCGGTGTGATGGGCTGGATGACACTGCGCGCGGCCGAAAAAATGTTTGCCGCATCGGGTTTGGATTACCGGCAGTTAAAAACGCAGGCGGGTAAGCCAGGCTTCACAGCCATTGAGCTGCAGCAGCACGCCAAGCTGAAGCTGCGCAACACCATTGAACACAAGGCTTCACAAAACGTTGCCGCGATGCTGCCCGGTAGCGAGGCGCAGGATGAATGGGTAGCCTTGCATGCCCATTGGGATGGTCTGGGTAAAGGCACAGAGAATGGTCAGGAAGTGATCCTGAACGGTGCGGTGGATAATGCCTCTGGTGTGGCCGGAGTGTTGGAGCTCGCCAGGGTATTCAAGCAAAAGGCCAAAGCAATGCCCCTTAAACGTACGCTGATGTTTGCTGCCTTTACTGCCGAGGAAACCGGCATAATTGGTGCGGAGCATTTTGCTAAGCATCCGCCGGTGCCGGCTAAGGATATCGTCGCATTTTTAAATATAGACGGCATGAACGTAAATGATGCCACCCCTTATACGCTGCAATACGGAGAGAATGTATCTGATCTGGAAGACTATGTTGCCCGCGTGGCTAAACGTCAGGGGCGCTTTGTTAAACCAGATCCGCGGCCTCAGAACGGCCTGTTTTTTCGCTCCGATCATTTTGCCGCAGCCCGCCAGGGGATCCCGTCGTATTTATTTATGAGTCTGGGGGATACCGATCCGCAATTTATCGCCAGTCGTTATCATAAATCTGGTGATGATTACTTTGATAGCTGGTCATTAGGCGGGGTGGTTCAGGATCTGGACCTGATTGGGCAGATTATGGCTGAGCTTGCCAACAATGGCGACTGGCCGGGCTGGAAAGCTGAATCGTCCTTTAAAGAAGCACGGATTGCTTCGGGCCGTGGAATTTCCCCTGGCGAAGAGTAACCGGCTAAAGGGGGCTATCGCCATCGTCAGCATCAGTCGCATTACACGGATACAAAGTGTGATTGCTGATGTTATTCAGTTTAAGGCGTTCCCCGGCCGCAGTGTTTTCATACCGGTCAGAAAAGCCGCAACGTTATCGTCGCCCTCAGCCGGCGCCCAGTCGGCAAAGTCTTTATCGTCGGTCACTTCGTAGGGGCCTTGTTTTACCTCAACAAAAGTTACCGGCTGATTGCATACGGTGGCGTGCCAGGTGTTGGGAGGGATTTCCACCCCCAGGCAGTCACTGCCCGGGCCCAAAGCAAGGCGCTCTGTGAGCACGCCGTAATCATCAAAAAACAGCAGCTCAAGGCAGCCATCCACCACCATAAAGAATTCCCATTTATGCGGTTGGCTATGGCGATGAGGCCTGACATAAGAGTCGGGCAGCATGCAGACAAACAGGCGCTGTACCGGCTGCCGGTAGTCATCATGCACATTGTGGTGTGCGCGGCGACGTGGGCTGGCTTCCGCCTGGGCTCTTAGTTCACTGAGTAACTCAACATCAAACTTTTTCATCGGCGCCTGCTTCCCTGTCGGCCTGAAGAATATCCTGCTGTAAATGCTGCACAATCTCCGGCCAGACTAACGCCATAATGTCTTTACGCAGGGCCGAGGCTTCCTCGGAATACTTCAGGCTGCCGTCTTCGTCGGCGTCCAGCCAGTGGTTGTCGCGCAGCGCGCTGATAAAACTCGACAGCACATTTTTATCGTAAAACTCCGGCGAGTGCATGCCATACAGTTTGGATAAACGCTCGGCCACGGTTTTACTTTCCCGCTCCAGGGCATTGCGGCTAATCGATTTGTCGCGTTTAAGAATGGTCAGCACTACCGCGTAACGCTGCAGGGTTTCCTGCATACAGCGACTCAGCAGCCAGCTTGAATGGAACTGTTCGCTGTCGGCTTCCGGCAACGCCAGATAACGCCCTTTTTGCTGCAACATGCCGGTTTGTTTGAAAGCATCTATCAGTTGCGCGGTGTAGGCCAGCGCTTCATCCTGCGACAAGTGCAGGAAGAGCTCGCGCTGCAGCAGTGGGTAAAGCGCTGCAATTAGCTGCAGAATGTTGGTTTTCTCCAGCTTGCCATGGGCAAAAATGGCCGTCATGACAATGCCTGGCAGCGCGAACAGGTGAATAATATTATTGCGATAGTAGGTTAAAAACACCGCGTTATCCGCCATCGGACTGATCAGCGTGCCGTAGTTGTCTTCGGTTACCTGTAATCGTTTTAACGATAAGGTGTGATCGAGTAGCGCGTTGGCATCTTCTTTAGGCAGGGTGGCATTAGCACTGTACGGAGCCAGCTCAAACAGGGCAAGGTAGTCGCGCATCGCCTGGGCCAGTTCCGTTTTACTCATGGTTTGGGTTTTCGACGCCAGCAGACACAGCGCGGTGAGGGCCATGCCGTTAATCGCAGCCGCACTGTTAACCCGGGTCATTAACTCGTTGGCCAGGCCGTTAACCGTAGGTGTTAACCAGGCTGGTTTTTTCTCGGGGTTTAAGGTCTGACTCTCACGCCAGTTAGGGGCTTTATTGTCGAGAAATTGATTGAGCGGCAGTGGCTCGCCAAAATTCACAAAGCCATGACCATAATTTTTGAGTTTTTTAATGGCTGAAAACACCTGCCAGTTGGACTCTTTCTTTTTCGCGCCGCCCTTCAGCTCGCTAAGATAGCTCTTCACTTCCATGACGTTTTCGTAGCCAATGTACACCGGCACCAAACTGATTGGCCGGTTTACCCCTTTGACTGCGGCCTGAATAGTCATGGCCAGCATGCCGGTTTTCGGCGGGATCAGGCGTCCGGTGCGGCTGCGGCCGCCTTCCGGGTAATACTTCACCGCGTAGCCTTTTTTAAACAGTAATTCCAGATACTCGCGGAATACGGCGGTGTAGAGCTTGTTACCGGCAAAGCTGCGGCGCAGGAAAAATGCCCCGCCGCGCCGAAAAATACCGCCTACCGGCCAGAAGTTAAGATTGATACCGGCAGCGATATGCGGTGTAACCAGGCCTTCATGGTAAATCACATAAGTAAGCAACAGATAATCCATATGACTGCGATGGCAGGGCACATAGATAATTTCGTGACCATTATTGGCCAGTTCACGAATACGGTTGGCGTGACCAACGCTGATACCGTTATAAATTTTGTTCCAGATACGGGTTAACAGGCGATCACCAAAGCGGATCAGCCCTTCCCGATAATCGGCGGCAATCTCTGTTAAGTAGCCTGCCGCAACCTGGCGTGCTTCTTCGGCGCTGAGTTTTTTGGCTCGCATCTCTTCACCAATGGCATTGCGAACCATTTCTGAGCCGAGTACCGCATTATTCAGTTCCTGCCGTTCCAGCAGAGTGGGGCCGGTCATAGCCTGGCGTTTACGATGAAAGTGAGTACTTGCTACGCGAGAAAGCTTGTGGGCCAGCTTTTCGTCGGAACTGCGCTGATCGACCATAGCGCGGGACGACACTGCCTGGCTGTAACTAATAAATGTATCCCGGCCGAGGAATAACACGATAAAAAACTTGCGTAACCAACTGGGCGCGGCGGACAGAGTGAGTAGATCCGCCAGCCCCGGCTTGCCTTTGCCTGGTGCCCTGCCCCAGGTAATAAATACCGGTACCACCTGAACATCGAGGTCGCTGTGATCGCGATGCAATTGGAACAGATCAGTAAATACCGGCTCGATATCGGTATCCTGGTTTCGTTTGCGTAACAGTGCCTCAGTGCGACGCAGAAACAGACTGCCCGGATAGGTTTTCTTCGCCAGCGTAACCGGCTCAATGGGGTCAGGTAGACCCATTTTCTGCGCGGACATTTGCAATGCCAGCTGATCGGTCACCGAGTCGGATGGCAGTAAATAAATAATGGGGCGCGATTTATCGATGCCGAGTTCACTCTCCACATCAGAAGGAATACTGTTGGTTTTCACCAGCCACTTAACCGGTAGACGAAACACGTTAAGCAAAGCCTGACGCATCCAAGTCATGAATTGGGTGTCCTGTTTAATGAAATACCTGCATAGTGTACCACGATTTCAGGCAGTTATAGCCTGGCTGGCCATGCTTGCAGCTAATCCTTGAATTTTATAGCCAGTGCACCACTGGTGCTGACTAAGGCGGTAGCGACAGTGCCCCAGGTCCAGTCTATCAGGGTAATGGGTAACGGCCAGTCGGCAACAATGGAATAATTGGTCAGGTTGTAGGCACCATAGGCCGTTGCCCCCACTACCGCGCCGTTCAGAAACGCTTTGGCCAGGCTTTGCCTGGCCGGTAGCACCGCCAGATATAAACCCGCCGCGCAATAGCCAATGTAAAACACCAGCCATGGCCAGGTGATAAACGGGTCGCGAAGCAAGCCGGAGAGACTGCCGAAGTACCATTGATTAGCTACCATTCCAAGCCAAATACCATCAAGCACGCCAAACACCAGCAGCATAGTGACATACGCCAGTAACAGCCGGGTAACAGTGATTTTAGAAGTAGAAGGGGATGTCATGTTGGTCCTTGTGGGGCGGCATTTTGTTACTGATTAATAGGCTAATCAGCCCGAAACAGATCGCTTTGCGCTGATTGATATTTTTGTTAATGTAAATTATTCTTATTTGCGTTTTTGGTTCAGGCCCTTGCCTGACAAAATCAAACCGCGTACTAGCAGTTAGGAGCATTAAAGTGCTGCCCGCTGCACCATTTCAAAATAATAAGTAAAGTTTATGATTTTAGGAAGTATTCTGGCGTTGATTGGGTCAGCCGTGGCGGCCGGTGGTGTGTACATGGGCTGGCGCAACAGTTCAGCAGTGTATGCCTGGTTGGGCTGGTTAGCCGCGGCCGGCAGTGTTTATTGTTGGTCTTTAACCCTGGGCGTGGAATATGGCCTGACTATTGGTCTTTGTTTGCCTGCGCTGACGGTGTGGGCGGCTATTGCGATTGAGGCCAACCCGCAACGGCAAACACCTGAGCGCGTAAAACCGGCACATCAATGGCGATTTGCCCCGTACCAGATTGCCCGTCAAACCGGGCATATTTTGTATGTCTTACCCGGGCAGATGTTTATCTGTGCACTCATTATGATCGCCCTGGTGTATCAGTTGCCGGTTTCAGAGCCCAAGCAAATGGCCATCGGCGTGCTGGTGATGCCAGTGTTGTGGGGCCTGCTGGCCTACTGGTACGTGCTGTCATCGCGTAAATGGCTGCACATTGTTTTATCTTCAGGCGCGGCTGCTGTGGCGGGCTTATGGTTATTTGGAGGGGCGCATGGCTAAATCGGTTTCTGCAGGCAGTCTGGCGAAACGTTCGCTGCAGTCTCACACCTGGCTGGGCCTGGTTGTTAGCGCGGTGATGTTTCTGATTTGTTTATCCGGCACCATTGCCGTATTGCATAAAGAGTTTGAGCGCTGGGAGCAACCCAATATCCCGGAGACAACCGAATACACTATCGAACAGGTGGAGCGTGCCTATACCAGCTTTACTGAGCAATACAGTGATGACACCCATCATTACTATTTTGTGTTCCCTGGTACCGGTATTCCGCGGCTGGTGATGGAAGATGATCACCGGGCCCACTTTGTGGATGACCAGGGTAGGCTTATTGAACAGGAAAATGTCACCTGGGCGCGGATGCTGGTGGATTTGCATTTGTACCTGCACCTGCCCCACTCGTTTGGCATGATTCTGGTGAGTGCCTGCGGCGCCTTATTGTGTGCGCTAATTGTCTCGGGCCTAATGGCGCATCCCAGAATTATCAAAGACGCCTTTAAGTTTCGCTACGGGGGCGATGGACTCAAGGAAAATATCGATCTGCATAATCGCCTGAGTGTGTGGGGCACGCCTTTTCATCTGATGATAGCTATCACCGGCGCCTATTTTGGCCTGGCCGGGGTGTTTGTGACCATCATTGCGCAGGCGTTCTACGATGGCGATACCCAGGCCGTATACGATCGCGCTTTTACGCCCGAACCTGAACTGGTGCAGGAGATTGCGCCGCCCGACATCGGCGCCGCTATGCGCGATCTTAAGGACCGGGTAAATACCGAAAGCAATTTGCTGTTCTTTACGGTACATGAACCGCATACACCGCAGCAGTTTCTGGAGTTTTTTGTAAAAACCCCTGAACGCCTGATTTACTCAGAAAACTACCGCTATGATTCGGCGGGCAATTATCTGGGTAAAGCCGGGTATTCTGATGGTGACGGTGGCATGCAAACCCTGTATTCCGTGTTCCGCATCCATTTTGGTGACTTTATCGGCATGCCGGTAAAAATTCTCTACATTGTGCTGGGCATGATGCTGACTGTGGTGTCTGCCACTGGCATGAATATCTGGCTGAAAAAGCGCCAGACCCGTGACGCGCTTAATTTGCTCTGGCCAGCCTTTGTTTGGGGGACGCCCGTGGCACTGGTGGCTAGCGCGCTGGGCTATTTTGCGGTCGCTCTCTCACCTACGCTTTTATTCTGGGTGGTGCTGGTATTGCTGGCGGGTCTGGCGTTACGCCTCAACAGCGAAGCGCGTATCCTGCCAGTATATAAACGGCTACTGGCGGCAGTGATTGCCTTATTCTGGCTGGTATATTTGGTGCGCTTTGGCACTGCCGCATTTTCTGTGGCAGCATTACAAATTAATGTGCCGTTGCTGGCAGTTGCTGTGTGGGCTATGTGGTCGGAACGCCGCAATAAGCGAAAAGTGATGCAGGTGGCAGCACCAAGCGCCAGCTAAACAGGAGAAGCCATGTTTATCGTTATGTTTGAGTTTGTTCCCAAAACAGGTAAAGAAGCCGACTTTTTGCGCGCCTGGCCAAAAGTCACTCAGGGCATTTATTTGTTTCATGGCAGCCTTGGCTCACGCTTGCATAAAGATGAAGAAGGGCGCTGGATTGCTTATGCGCAGTGGCCCGACCGGGCAACCTGGGAACAGGCCGCAGCTAACAGCATGAGTGAAGACTACGAACAGCAACGCATGCACATGCATGATGCCCTAAATCTTGAGACCACTCGAATTCTGTATAAAATGGACGTTGCCTGCGATTATTTGCAACGTCGTCCTTTTGCGGTGGATAGCTAACAGCAGTTAGCGTCTGGTGCAGTAAGCCGTTTGGTTGTGGTTAACAAGGAGTGGTCATGGAACATACGTTCTGGCATGACAAGTGGGAAAAAGGCGAGATAGGCTTTCATCAGAGCGATATCCATCCGATGCTGGCAGGATTCGCCGATCAATTTGGTATAGGCGATGGGTGCCGGGTGTTTGTGCCGCTTTGTGGTAAATCCAACGATATGACGTTCATGCTTGAGCGTGGTTGCGAAGTGGTGGGTGTTGAGCTAAGCCAGCTGGCTGTCAGCCAGTATTTCGAAAGCCTTGGCGTTACGCCAGTGATTGAAGAATGCGGCAAATTAATACGTTATTCGGCGCCGGATATCACGCTGTACTGTGGCGACTTTTTTGCGCTCACTGGCGAACAACTGGGTACCATCGATGTGGTTTACGACCGCGCCGCGCTGGTGGCACTGCCTCAGGATATGCGTAAGCAATACAGTCAGCGCTTGTGTTCACTCACTCCCGGCGCAAAACAGCTGTTGGTGACGTTTGAGTACGATCAGGCATTAATGGACGGCCCGCCTTTTGCTATTTCCAGTGAAGAAATCCAGCAAAACTATAATAAGTACTGCACAATAACGCTGCTGCACAGTGAAGTGCTGGCAGGCGGCTTAAAAGGGAAGGTTCCCGCCGTTGAAAACCTGTGGTCCCTTACTGGTAAGGGCTAACCGGTTACCGTTAAAAGGGTCGGCAAAGTGCTACTATTTTGCACCTTACCGACCTTGCAACAGTGAACTTTGATAGCAATCAGTAAGGGCCGTTAACAGCGGCGTCTGGTTGCCATAGCGCGTGATAAACCTGATTACCGCGCAGGTAATAGATATGACCATTGTGCAACACGCTGCGATCCTCATAGCTGCCAATGTAATAATCGTCCTCTGATGACGGTGATATCGAATCAATAAGACTCAGCGTTCGGTCTGTTTCATTGACCTCCAGCGTCTGCAGGGCGTTGCGGGTATACCAGTAACCGGTTGCGTCGATTCCCCAGGTTTGTGAGGGCAACGCAAACTGATAGCCGGTCTCTGTTTTCAGCACTGACAGCGAACGGTGGTCATATTCCACCGGGGTATAGGCTTGCGGCCAGACAAACTCCCCCAGTACCACCGGGTTGGAAGGGTCGAGTACATCAAACAAACTGACCTTCATGCCGTCTTCAATAGGGGTTTCCAGCGGCGTACTGCCGCTGGCCGGGATGGCATCGTTCCTAACCTGTTGACCAACGCCCAGTAATAGCCCGTTTTCCATGGGATGCAGGTAGCTGGAAAAACCGGGTATCTCCAGTTCGCCGGCAACCATTGGCGCGTACAGATCTGTTAAGTCAATCACGTACAAGGGATCAATCTGCTCGAAGGTCACGATAAAAGCTCTGTCCTCAAAAAAGCGTACCGCGTAAATGGCTTCACCTGGCTTGCCAATAGGAGCGGGTTGGGCTTCGTTGGGTAAGGTGGCAATTTCTATCAGTTCACTGCCTTGTTGCTCGAGGATGTGCAGCATATGTTCGGGATCCTGTGACCAGGCGCCTACTGTGGTGACAGCCAGTAATTTACCGTCGCGCTCAGCCAGTCTGAATTGCGCTGAACTTTGCCAGCCCAGAGTCCCTACCACACTGGCGGTTGCCTGATAGCGGATTTCATTACCCAGAGAGACTTTATGAACAACGGTTTTTTCTTCGCTGCTGGCATGTAAGTACAGGTGATCGGCCGAAGCGAACAGGCCATGGGCTTCGGTGAGCATGCACAGCGAGGAAAAATCCATGGGGTTATCCAAATCAATTTTAACCACGCTGACCATTTGTGTATGACCATTCTGCTCGGTAGCACGCTGGGGCAACAGGCAATCAGTTAACTGGTAAAGATCACTAGTTTGGCCATTAATGGTGATTTTAGGGACCAGTTCACTACTGTCTTTTGCCAGTATTGCATTGTACAAATCAACCAGGCTGCGATTACTGGTGCCGGCATCTGGCAAGTCATTCAGGTTGGGCACAAACTGTGTGGCAATAAACAAATGGTTGTCGATGCGTCGTGAGTTAATCAGGCCACCATCAATGCGGATGTTACTTACGGTACTGGGGCTGGCCGGATTAGCGACCCCGTAAATATCAATATAAGTATCGTTTTCTGGTTGCTGCCAGGGGCTTGAGTCGAGCAGAATATCGGCCATGGCGTAATACTGGAAAGAGTGACTGACCACACCAAGGGTATTTTCATACAGGTACATGCCGGCTACGTTAAGATTGTCCTGCAGTGAAATAGTCGCGGCTTCGGTTAAAGAATAATCGTGCTGGCGCGCCAGAATACGCACTTTTTTGACCTCTCCCTGGCTGGCGGTCCATACCGGTAAATCGGCTACAAACAGGTAGTCACCATTGTATTCGATGCGGTCCGCCTCATCGACACCGGCAATCTGGGTGTTGGTGGTTGAAAAGCTGGCTGGCTCAGCACCTCCGTCAGCGGCATCTTCCACGGCAGTTGCCTGCGCTTTCTTCATCAGATAGATGCCGTTTTTAACATAGCGTTCGGCGCTGACCTGTTGTGCCGTGGATAACGCTGAATCTGTCGCCGATATAAAGCTTAGCGTGGGCGGACTCTCGCTCCCATCGTTGCTGCAGGCGGTGATTGTACAGGTTGAAAATATCGCCACGGCCAGGCACTTCCACATCAGGTCGGTTTGTTGCTTCAGGTTCATATCCATGTCCTTTTAAGCAGTGAGGTTGAGTATTACCTTAGTGCTTGTTTAAGCAATAATCCGATCCAAACTATTTAGAAATGTGACAATTTGTAATCGGGTGCTGTGCCGGCTCTCAGGGTTTGATAATCTTAAAAAATCTGAATAACTTGCCGGAGCTGTGTGTGCGGATCCCTTTGCTGTGCTGTTTATTGCTGTGGCTGTCTGGCCCTGGCACCGCGTGGGGGTGCGAGAATGACGATGCCTGCATTGCGCCCAACACCTGGAAATTAGGCATCGCAGTGGGCATTGGCGCCCGCACCAACCCGTTGGTAGATGGCGACCCGATCCCACTGGTGGTCTTACCCGATGTGGCCTGGTATGGCGAAAACGCTTATTTCGACAACGGTGAAGCCGGTTATCAGTGGCAGTTGCGCAACGATATCAGCACGGAACTGTTCGTTGTGGCAAACCGTGAACGTTCCTATTTTACCTTCTGGCACCCGGCCAATATCGTTTTGTCTGTTAACAGCAGTTCGGCAGATGTGATCGGGGGCCCGTTGCAACCCGGCGACAGCGACAGTGAATCACCAGCGTTCAGGGATTCCATTTCTGTCGATGATATCAGCAACCGAAAGTGGACGGCTGATGCCGGTTTAAGAGTTAACTGGAACGGCTCAGACAGTCTTGTTTCTGCTGCGGTCGCAGGCGATCTGCTTAGCGTGCATCAGGGTTTTTATGCACAGTTAAAGTACCAGTATCGCTGGCAGTGGGACGACTGGCGTTTTGCCGCCAATGTTTCAGTAACCTACAAAAGCGAGAAGCTGATAGATTATTATTACGGTATCGATAGTGCAGATACGGCCAATAGCAATCTGTGGTATACCGCCGATCATGCCCTGCAAACCAGCGTCGGGCTGCTACTCAATAAGCCGTTAAACAAGCACTGGCGATGGGTGGGGCGGGTACAGCTTTCGACCCTGGGCAGTGGTATGACTGACAGCCCGCTGGTATCAAAAGATTACGTTGCCAGTGGTTTCATTGGCTTCGGCTATCGGTTTTAAGGGGCTTTGGTGCGTTTATTCTGCTTACTTCTGCTGCTCTCAGGTGCATTGATAATGCCAGCAGATGCTGAGGACGAAGCCTTTTCAGCCACGCCCAGTGAGTGTATCGCTGCAGAACAAGGCGACGAGTGTGTGATGTCAGTCTCCCTCAATTACCCACCACTTCTCAACGATAAATATTGCCTTACGCTAAACGGCGAGCCGCTGGGATGCTGGCCGCATACCGCTATGCCTGGTGCTATGAAGGTCACTTTGAAAGAAGAGTCAGAACTTAGCCTGATAAGAAAACAGAATACGCATCATGGTTCGGTGATGCTGACACTTCGTTATCGCAGTGCTGCTAAGCTCAGGCGCCGCGTTAGGAATCCCTGGAGTTTATTCTGATGAAGTCGCTTATCCTGGTTGAAGATGATGAAAGACTGGCTGAACTGGTAAGTCAGTACCTGACGGCTAACGGTTTTAGTGTGATCCGGTTTGCCGACGGCGAAGGGCTTATAGAGCGGGTGAAAGTCACACCACCGGATGCCATTATTCTGGACGTCATGCTGCCCGGCGATGATGGCTTTACGCTGTGTAATCGTTTACGCCAGTTTTATAGCGGGCCCTTACTGTTTATGACGGCAAAAAGTGAGAGCTTTGATCAGGTGCTGGGGCTGGAGATAGGCGCGGATGACTATGTGGTTAAGCCGGTTGAGCCGCGCGTCCTGCTGGCCAGGGTGAATGCCCTGATGCGTCGTGCCAGCTCGGTAGAAATGCCGGTTCACAGCGGCTCTGTGGTGACCTTTGGCAAGTTGAGTATCGATAAACTGTCGCGCCGGGTGAACCTGGGCGGCGAGGACATTACTTTAACCAGCCACGAGTTCGATCTGCTATGTTTACTGGCCGATAATGCCTCACAGCTGGTTGAGCGCACTACCCTGTACAAAGAGCTGATTGGCCGTGAGTATGACGGTCTTGACCGTTCGGCCGACGTCAGGGTGTCCCGCTTGCGTAAAAAGCTTAAAGACAATCCGCAAAATCCTTACCGCATCAAAACTATTTGGGGTAAGGGCTTCTTTTTTGTAGCGGATGCGTGGAGTGATGAATGACCCGCCTGTTCGTGAGCTTTTACCTGTTTATGGCGGTATCTCTGGTACTGATCAGCAGCACGCTGGAGCTGATTTGGCCGGGTGAGGATTACCGCGAGTCAGCCGATATGATGCTGGCAAAAGCCTTATTGCCGCTGGCGCTGGAGGATCAAAGCCAACTGCTGGTAAAACTCCGCCAGGCGGGTATCGATTACGAACTGAAAGACAGTGCGGCGATTAACTGGTCTGCCGCCGAGAGAGCCGACCTCGCAGCCGGGGTGCCCGTAACCCTTTATACCGACACCGCAAGATTCGTTTATATGCCCGCCAGTAAAAATCGCCTGATTGTGCTTACGCTGCCGTTTACCGAAGTGTCCAGGCCCTATTTACTGATCTACCTTTCAGCGTTCCTGCTGCTATTGGGCGTGATGCTGGCAATCTGGTTGTGGCCCCTGTGGCGGGATCTGGCATATCTTACCCGCAAGGTCAATCATCTTGGTCAGGAAAGTGAAAATGTCGCCATCGCGCTTAAAAAGCGCTCTGTTATCCAACCTATCGCTAACAAGCTCAATATGCTCAGCGAGCGGGTTCACGGTTTACTGCGTGACCAACGCGAACTGACCGGCGCTGTGGCCCATGAATTCAGAACGCCCATTGCCAGATTAAAATTTGCCCTGGAAATGAAACCCGAGCCAGACAGTCAGGCCTGGCGGGGTATTCAGGCCGATTTGGATGAACTCGAGGGGCTGGTGCAGGAAATGCTCGATTATACCCAGTACGATGCCATGATGCCGGAGCTCAACATAGCCGACATTCCGCTAAAAACGTTATGCAGTGAAGTGGTGACCAGATTAGCGCCTACCACCAACAAAACCCTGCAGGTCCGCGGTGACGAACTGACCGTCCGGGGCGATGGTCATTTTATCGAACGGGCCGTGATTAACCTGCTTAACAATGCCATCCGGCATGCTAAGTCGCAGGTGTTTATTGAGGTTTATCAAACCGGCTCCGCGGTGAATATTGCGGTTAACGATGACGGTAGTGGCGTTGAACCCGCGCTGGCATCACGTATATTCGACCCCTTTTTCCGGCCTGATAACAGCCGGGTGCGCTACGCTGGTGGCGCTGGTTTAGGGTTGGCAATTGTACAACGTATTCAGCTCTGGCACGAAGGCTCGGCCTCGGTAACGTCTAGCCGTTCGCTGGGCGGGGCCTGTTTTATTCTTTCTTATCCGCTTTAACAGCTGGCTGTGGAATCGGCAGAAATCGTGATCTGCTTCAACTTCGCTTAAGGTTTGCTTAAGCTTTAGCTGCTATACTGCCAGTACGTTAATTATCCCGTTATCAATCACATGCGTATTCTTTTAGTTGAGGACGATGAGCCGTTGTCGACAGCCCTGAGCAGTTCGTTGCGGGGGGCAAACTATGTTGTGGACTGTGTTTACCGTGGTAAGGAAGCGCTGGCCATGCTGGCGGCTGATCAGACCGATATAGTGATCCTCGACCTCGGCCTACCGGACATGGACGGTCTTGAGGTGCTACGCCAAATCCGCCAAAAGGTAAAAGACATGCCGGTGATCATCCTGACGGCCCGGGATAAGGTGACCGATAAAATCCTTGGCCTCGACGCCGGTGCCGATGATTACCTGCCCAAGCCATTTGATATGGACGAATTGTTTGCCCGGCTACGAGTGCTCGAACGCCGCCTGGGAACGGCCAGCACGGCCATGGTAAAAATTGGCGAGGTGGCCTTAAATACGCAAACGCTGGAGCTCACGGTAGCCGGTGAAGCGGTTTCACTGCCGCGCCGGGAGCTGATGTTATTAAAGGTGCTGATGGAAAACGGCGGCCGTATTCAGCCCAAACAAAAGCTGGAATCAAGGCTATACGAATGGGGCGATGAGGTGTCGAGTAATACTATTGAAGTGCACATCCATCATTTGCGCAAAAAGCTGCCGGAGAACTTTATTAAAACTATCCGTGGTGTTGGCTACAGTATTCCGGTAAGCGGAGCCTGACGATTGCATTCAATTCGGCGCACTATCACGCTGGTGCTTATCAGCTCTCTGATCCTGGTGATTTTCAGTGCTGCGATCCACGGTTATCGCGCAGCGCTGTCGATGTCGTCACGGTTTATGGATCAGGAGTTAACCACCCTGCTTTACTCTGTAGCCCTGAGCAATGGTCAGCAGGTTGAGGATTTGGGCAGCAGTGAGTTGGTTTACCAGATATGGCGCGACGACAAATTGATCACTGACTCGCCCAATCAACCGGATAAACCCCTCACTCTCGGTGCCGATGGCTTCTCTGAGCAAAACTTTGATGGCCGGCGCTGGCGAGTGTATAAACAAACCCTGACTGACGGTACCACAGTGATAGTCGGCCAGCCGCTACAAAGCCGGGTCGGACTCACCGATGCGTTAACAGTATCGGTGATAATGCCGTTTATTTACGCCGTGCCGATTCTGGCGCTGATCGTCTTTGTGTCGGTGAGTCTGGGCTTAAAACCCCTTAAGTTACTGTCATCAAAACTGTCTCACCGCCAGGGCAAGGATTTGTCGCCGGTGTCTTTGCCCCAGGTACCAACTGAAATGCAGCCGGTGATGGACACCCTTAACACCATGTTCCTGCGCCTTAATGAAGCCTTTGAACGCGAACAGCAGTTTGCCTCCAATGCCGCCCACGAACTGCGCACGCCGCTGAGTGTGATGAAAATTAACCTGCATAACCTGGCTAAAGAGCGTCAGGATGAGGCGGGTAAACTGCAGGCCATCCAGCAGGATACAGACCGAATGATCCACGTGGTAAATCAGATTTTACTGCTGAGTCGTACCAGCCCGGAAATGTTTCATACCCAGCTCAGTCAGGTGGATGCCTTTGTGGTGGCACAAAATGTAATTGCCGACCTCTACAGCAAAATAGAAAGTAAACGGCAGGAGATCAGCCTTGAAGGTGATAGTGCCTTACTGATGAGTACCGAATTTACCCTTTACACCCTGCTGCAAAACCTGATCGCCAACGCCAGTGCCTATTCGCCGCAGGGCGCAGCTATTCAGGTTACGGTGCTGGTGAAAGACCAGCAGGTTTGCCTGATAGTAGATGACTCCGGGCCCGGTATTGCACCGCATGAGCGTTCGCAGGTGCTGAAACGCTTTTACCGCGATCAGAAAGATGAAAAATACAAATCTACCGGCAGCGGCCTGGGCCTGGCCATTGTTGGTCAGATTGTCACCTTGCATCATGGCAGCATTGCACTGGGCGACGCTTCGCTGGGCGGGTTAAGCGTGACAGTGAGTTTACCTTTTGAGGTAACGGAGTCATGAGGCAGATAAAGCAAGCCGCGGTGCTAGCCTTGTTAACAATAGCACCTTTGCAAGGATTGGCGGCGCTGCCGCAGGTGGTTATCGAAATACGTGACCACCTGTTTATACCGCAAACTGTGCGGATCCCTGAAGGCCGAAAAGTGCGCCTGGTGTTTATCAATCACGACCCGTCGCCAGAAGAAATAGACAGTTTCGATCTGAACCGGGAAAAAGTCATTTTCGGCAACAGTAAAGGCTCCATTTTTGTGGGGCCGCTACCCAGTGGCAGCTATAAATTCTTTGGTGAGCTGCACCCTAACTCGGCTGTAGGTTACGTTATTGTGACCGACGAGGAGGCAACGGATGCTGATTAATACCGTGATCCTGTTTATTCGCGACACCCTGCCGGTATTCTTATTATTTAGCTTCTTATTGGCTCAGCAGGGCGGCAGTGTTCGCTATCTATTCGGCGGCACGCTGGCGGGATTTCTGTTTGCTGTGGGACTGTATTTTAACCTGTCGGTGGTCTCAGAGTGGTTTGAGGGCGGCGGCCTGGAGCTGATTAAAACCCTGGTGCTGATGGTGATGTTATTGGGGCTTGGCGAGTATATCCGCCGCCAGTATCAGGGCGAGGCTCATGCCAGCCAGCGCTTAAGTGCCTTGCTGATGGTGGGCATCACGTTTATTAACGTGATTCACTTTATTATTTACTTGCTTGCCTACTGGTCTGCCCCGGATGCCGATACGTCGCTTTTTCTGGGTAACGTGATTGGTCTGGGCATTAGCCTCAGCGTGGGTGTATTGGTGTATGTGGCAGTGGCTGCCGTCCGCATTCGGTTAATTAAGCTGACTGTCCTGACGGTATTTTTTGCCGGTCAGATAGCGGGTATCGCCATGTTACTGGAGCAAATTAATTTGCTGCCAAATCAAAATCGTCTGTGGGATACGTCTGGCTGGGTGGCGGATGACAGCGAGTATGGCCACTTTTTAAATGTATTAATTGGCTACGAAGCCACGCCTACCGGTGCTTATATGCTGATTTATGTGGCTGCAGTGCTGTTTCCTGCAATGTATTGTTACCTGCATTCGTTACTGGTTGGCAAGCGTCAGCTAGCCGGGGAGTTGAAATGAGATTATATCTGGCTATCGCCCTCCTCTTGATATTGCCGGGCAAAGTATTGGCCGACAATTTTACCGTGGATCGGGTGTATCACCCTTACGTTTTGCCCTTCGAACGGGAATTCGAATGGCGCCTGACCTCAAGGCAAAGTGAGGAAGATGGCAATATCCTCATGCAACGGATTTCTTTTGGGCATGCTTTATCGGAGTACACCATCCTGGAAGCCTACATTGTTGGCTCCCGCGATGAGTCGGGGGATTTTGGCGTGGCCGGTTACGAGCTGGAACTGCGCTCTATGCTTACTGAGCAGGGTCAGTACTGGGCCGATTGGGGTCTGTTATTCGAACTGGAAAAGCAAAACGCTAGCAATGACTGGGAGTTCAAAGGCGGCGTGCTCACCGAAAAGGAACTGGGCCGCTTCAGCTTAACCACTAACGTAATGTTGGTGTACGAATGGGGCGATACCGTTCCTTCGGAGTTTGAAAGCGAGTTTAAAATGAAATTTCGCTACCGCTGGATCCCGGAAATTCAGCCAGCGGTAGAATTTTACGCGGCCGAGGATTTTATTGGTGTGGGCCCGGCCTTCATGGGTATCAAACGCTTTGATAAACAAAAGCAACTCAAATGGGAGCTGGCTTTTATTGCCGGACTCAACGGTGACAGCAAAGACCATACACTGCGTATGGCCATGGAGTATGAGTTTTAATCTACCTCAACCTCTTTGAGGTACCTGGCCGGAACACCACCCACAATAGTGTTAGGTTGAACGTCTTTGGTGACGACCGCGCCAGCCGCAATAATGGCCCCATTACCAATGGTGACACCCGCCAGAATGGTTGCGTTGGCACCAATCCAGACATTTTCCCCAACCGTAATTTTACCTGGTAACAGGTTGCCGCGAGACTGCGGATCCTGCTCATGGTTGAGTGACGCGAACACCACGTTATGACCAACCAGCGTGCCCGAGCCAATAAAAATACCGCCCTGATCCTGAAACTTACAGCCTGAGTTTATAAAGATATTTTCGGCAAAGTGCAGGTTCTTACCACAGTCGGTGAATAGCGGCGGAAACACGGTTACGGTGGGGCTTACTTTCTGGCCGGTTAGTTCGCACAATAAAGCGGTCATTTGTTCAGGCGTGTTGTACTGATTATTGATTCTGGCGGTAACCTTAAACGCATCCTGACTCAGTGTGTGCATGTACCTGTGCACATCGGAGCCAGCCAGAACTTTATCGCCGCTATTAAGGGTGGCTAATAACGAGGTTAAATTCATGTTTTTGTAATGCCTAAAACGTAACAATCTGGCGCTAATAAATACCTAAATAAGTAGCATTATGCAATGTGTCGCAACGCCTCGGCAGCAACAGGTAATGCCGGGTTAGCGTGTGAGAAGCCGTTGCGCTATACTGCGGCGTTGTTTTTATGCGGCATCAGCTGTTTTGGTAGAGCGGGCACAAAAGTTGAGCACAATGCGGTTAGTTTCCTATTGCATACTCTTACTTCTAAGCAGTGTATTCTCTGCTGGTCGTGCCGTGGCTTTACCGCCAACGCAAGAGATCATCTTTGCGATTAATTCGCCCGGCTCACCACCCTATCTGTATTTTGATGCTCAGAGCCAGTCCTATCAGGGCGTGGTAGTAGATTTTTTTGCCAGCTTCGCCGGGGAAGCAAACCTGAATGTTACTTACCTCGACTCCAGCCGCGCCCGCAACGAGCTGCTGTTGCACCAGGGCAAAGCCGATATGTTCCTTTCGGGTGAAGAGTGGCTGGACGACCCCAATGGCTTTATATTCAGTAAGCCTCTTATACAGCATGACAGTTATCTGTATGCCACCACTGCGTTTGATGGTCCATTTGTCCCTGCCGAGAGTAATGGTGAAACGGTATGTACCCGGTTTGGCTATAAATATCCGGTGTTACAGGCGGCTTTTGAAAATAAGGAGCATCCGCTTATACGCGTGGATTCAGCCAGTCAGACGCTGATGGCGCTTATGCTCACTAAAGGCCGCTGTGACTATGCCATTATGAGTGAGCAAAACGCGTTGTCGGTGCTCAATAAAAGGCAGTTTTGTAACAACGAATTTTACCAGTCACCGAACATTATTAGCAGTATTTCGCTGGTATTGGTTATTAGGGCTGGAAGACAAGAGCTGCTGCCAATCATTAATCAGTATATGGCCGGCTTTATCCGTAACGGCCAACTCTCCCGCTCCATTAAGCGCCATTCTGGCGAGCATCAATTCCCCAAACTTGTTTGTGACTGACAGTTTTTTTATAGCTAAGGCTGGCTTTTACCTCGTAAAACCGGGACATATAAAAACACAGCGTTATGCTTTAGTTGTTTTATCAGAAAAGTCAGCCTGTTATGGAGGCCCCGGATAACGTAGACGTTTTCGGGACACAAAAAAATCTGGGATTTTTTTGTGCTTAAGTTTTCCTTAATGTTGACACTTCATACTTACGCTCAACAGTCACCAATGAGACGAAGTTATGTTGAGTTCTATCCAACCTGTTTCAGAACAATTATCAGCCCTGCGTGTCCCGCGCAAAGGCTCGACTGTAGTGCCTGCTGTCGGTCAGTTGACAAGTCACTCGTCAATTATTGTGGCAAACCAGCAGAGCACAAAGAGAAAAACCATTGAAAACCATATTGCCAGGGGCTTTAACCAGGCCTATCAGGCACAGATCACCGAGTTTATGCCGCTGCTGGTGGCTCTTGGCCGCAATAAAATAGAAGCGGCCCTTGGTGTTCGCTCCGGCAAGCATAAACTGTTTGTTGAAACCTATTTTGACCAGCCACTGGAACAGGCTTTGGCAGAAAAAGGCATTCACTGCCCTCGCCATCGCCTGGCTGAAATTGGCAATCTTTACAGCCGGTCCTCCCGCTTCACCATGCCCTTATTACTACTTACCGCTATGGGCTTATTTCAGCAGTACATTTCGGTGCTGGTATTTACCGCCACCAGTCAGTTGCAGCGGATGATGGAGCACGGCGGCCTTAGCCTGCATCATCTGACAGACGCCGATGAAGCCCGTTTGGGTGAGCCTAATCAAAACTGGGGCGCTTATTATCAGACTGCGCCGAAAGTGGTGGCTGCCAGAGTGGCGGATATTATTCAGTTAACCCTGGATAACCCGAAACTGCGAGCTGGTTCCGAGCAGTTTGCCCCCCTGATCCCTGCATTTGCTGCTGAGTTAGGAGCGCAATTATGATGTTACAACACTGGCAAAAGTGGCTGCATCGAGTTGCTGTGGAATCTCGTAGCGGTAACCTGACTTACGCTGAGCTGCATGACAGGGTTAATAAAGTGGCTGATTGGCTGAGTAAGCAAGAGGTGCAGCGAATTGCCTTGCTGGCCGATAACAGTGCCGAATGGATTATTTGCGATCTGGCCTGTCAGCGCGCAAACAAATTACTGGTGCCGGTACCGCCCTATTTTTCGACTATGCAGCGGCAGCACCTGCTGGCCGAAGCCGGTATCGAACTCATCATCACCGATCAGCCTGCACTGTTTGATGATAGCCATACAGCCACTTCGCCGTTTAATCTGCTTTATGCATTATCACGCGATAACTCAGAAATACCGGAGATCCCCACCGGCACAGGAAAAGTCACCTTTACCTCCGGCTCTACCGGTAATCCCAAAGGGGTCTGCCTGAGTAACGCATCGCAGGCCAGGGTTGCCGCAAGCCTCGATGCTGCCCTGGCTATGCCCCATGTGCGCCATCAATGTTTATTGCCGCTCGCGACCCTGCTTGAGAATATCGCCGGTGTGTACGCGCCCCTGACCTGTGGTGGCACTGTAGTAGTTTGTAGCAGTGACGAGCTGGGGTTTTCCGGTGCCCGGCTAACCGATCCGGCGGCCATGTTAAGCGCTATCAGTAAAGCGCAGCCTGAGTCGTTAATTCTGGTGCCTGAGCTGTTACTGATGCTGGTTACCGCTAGCGGTAATGGCTGGCAACCACCGCAATCATTAAGGTTTATCGCGGTGGGCGGCGCTCATGTGCCGGCTGGTTTGATAGCCAAAGCACGTGAAGCCGGCTTGCCGGTTTATCAGGGCTATGGCCTGTCTGAATGTGTCTCGGTTAATACCCTGAACCTGCCCGACGCAGACGATCCTGACAGTGTGGGACGTTCTCTTGGTCACAACACCCTTACCATAGAAAACGGCGAGTTGGTGGCCAGTGGCACCATTTTCCTCGGTTATCTGAATCAGCCGCAATCTTTTTATCCCACAGCAGTAAAAACCGGCGATTTGGTTAGCGAAGAAAACGGCTACTACTGTGTGGCCGGACGCAGGAAAAACCTCATTATCACCTCATTAGGACGCAATATTTCGCCTGAGTGGATTGAGAGTCTGCTACTGGCCGGCGGTTTATTCAGCCAGGTGTTGGTGGTGGGTGAAGCACGCCCGCATTGCGCTGCGCTATTGGTGCCGCGTCATAAGGGCGTCACCGCACAGATGATTGAACAACACCTTACGGCAGTTAATCAACAACTGCCCGACTATGCCCGTTTACAGGCGTGGCAAACCCTGCCTGAAATTGCGGCCGATGCCGGTTTATTTACCGCCAATGGCAAATTAAAACGGCAACAAGCCGTTATGCATTTTCAGACTGTTATCAACACTATGTACGCGCCGGCAGTTGTTTAGGCGAGGAGTAATTAGCATGAACTTATATACCCGTTTAGAGCAGGAAACTCAGGCAGAGCAAGCTTACTTAACCAGTTCGCCGATTATCCAGCAGGTGTTCAGGGGCGATATTTCCCTGGATGATTACACAGCCTTTCTGCGTGAGGCCTACCACCACGTAAAACATACCGTACCCTTACTTATGGCCACCGGTGCAGCGTTACCAGAAAGCAAAGAGTGGTTGCGAGAAGCGGTAGGTGAATATATTGAGGAAGAAATGGGCCATCAGGAATGGATCCTCAACGATTTAGCAGCCTGCGGGGTGGATAAGGAAACCGTTCGACATGGTCAGCCATCAGCTGCCACCGAACTCATGGTGGCCTATGCCTATGATGCAGTGCGTCGTAAAAATCCACTGTGCTTCTTTGGTATGGTGTTCGTGCTGGAAGGTACCAGCATTGCGCTGGCGGATAACGCGGCCGCCATGATCAGAAAAACCCTGGATTTACCTGGTGGCGCGTTCAGTTATCTGCGCTCCCATGGTTCGCTGGATCAGGAGCATATCGTGTTCTTTCGCGACCTGATGAATAAAATTGACGATAAAGCTGAGCAGGATCTGATTATCCATTCAGCCAAAATGTTCTTTCAGCTGTATGCCAATATCTTTCGCACGTTGAAATGCAAGGATACGCTTGGGGAGGCAGCCTGATGACTATTGAATGGCAACAGCAGGTTTGCCTGATTACCGGCGCTACAGGCGGTATCGGGGAGGCCATTGCCCGCAAGCTGGCTGGCCTTGGTGCCTCGCTGATCCTTACGGGCCGCAATGGGGCTAAACTCAGCGAACTGCTTGAGTCATTGCCCGGTCGTCACATGGTCGCCTGCGCTGATATCACCACGGCCGAAGGTCTGGATAAGGTTGTGGCGGTGTGTCATGAGCACTCGCCCACGATGCTGATAAACAGTGCCGGTATTAATGAAATTGGCAATTTCAGTGCTATTCCAATGGCCCGGATTGAAGCGCTGTTAGCCACTAACCTAACGGCACCTATGGCCCTGACACAGCGCTTGTTGTCTGTATTGCAACGTGCAGGCAAAAGTTACGTGGTCAATGTTGGCTCTACCTTTGGCAGTATTGGATTTCCCTGCCATGCGGCCTACTGCGCCGCTAAATTCGGCTTGCGTGGATTTACCGAATCCCTTATTCGTGAGTATGCGCACAGTTCGGTTAACTTTTATTACCTGGCTCCCAGGGCCACTCAGACTGCGATTAACTCCGACGCCGTGGTATCGATGAATCAGGCGTTGGGCAATCAGATGGACCCGCCAGAACGCGTCGCTGATACCTTAGTTGCACAGCTTGAAGGCAATAAATCCCGTTGGTTTATTGGTTTTCCGGAACGACTTTTTGCCCGCATCAATGGCGCGTTTCCCGCTATTGTTGACCGCGCGCTAATTAAAAAACTACCTATTATTCAACGTTTTTTGACATCTGTCACAAAGGAGAAACTGTCATGAAAACTGTTCGCTATCTGCTAACTTTGCTGGCGGCTGTGTGCCTGCCCCTGACTGCCGCTGAGAGTACCCCGGGACTGGCTGACATTCAGTCTGCCTGGGCCAGAATTAACTACGATGACATCGACAGTGATAAAAAAGCCGATGAATTTAAATCACTGATCAAGCAAGCCGAAGCGCTGGTGGAAACCCAGCCTAAACAGCCGGAATATTTAATCTGGCTGGGGATTGTGCAATCGAGCACTGCCGGTGCAGAAGGTGGCATCGGCGCACTGAAATACGCCAAGTCCGCCAAGAAGAGCTTTGAGGATGCGTTGTCTATTGATTCCCATGCGCTGCAGGGATCGGCAATGACCAGCCTTGGCGTGTTGTACCATAAAGTCCCCGGTTGGCCGATTGGCTTTGGCAGCGACAAAAAAGCTGAGCAGCTGTTAAAAAGTGCCCTGCAGGTAAATCCGGATGGTATAGACAGCAACTATTTTTACGCTGAATACCTGTACGACGATGGTGAATATGAACAGGCGCTGGCTTATCTGGATAAAGCGTTAAATGCCGCTCCACGACCGACACGCCCATTAGCTGACGAAGGACGTCACAAAGATATCGCGGCCTTACGTGCCAAGGTGGAGAAAAAGATCCATTAAATATTGTTGAGGTTTATTCGTACCGTCCTGAAGGTATGGTAGTAAGCCTTAAAGGCCGGGTTGTCTTGCCGACACTCCGGCCTTTCGTTTTGTTGAGGAGGAACATCACGGTGCCTGCCAGGTTACCCCATTGGGTGGAAATCGGCGCTTTATTTCTTGCCCTGGTGGCGGGGTACGTTAATGCCATTGGACTGCTGAGTTTTGAGCATCAGTCGGTTTCGCACTTATCCGGCACGGCCACGTTGCTGGGGGCCGGATTGTTGGACCGAGGCTGGTTAAGCGCTGTTCATCTGCTGGGCGTGTTAGTCTCATTTTTAATCGGTGCCGCGCTTGCCGGTGCGCTACTAAATGCATCTACCCTGAAGCTTGGCCGGCATTATGATACGGCACTGACGATAGAAGCCGCTTTGTTGATTGTCGCCCAGCTGTTGCTCAATGAAGGGCTGTTTTATGCCCATTTTCTTGCTTCCGCTGCCTGTGGCTTACAAAACGCCCTGGCCACTCGTTACAGTGGTGCGGTGGTCAGAACCACTCATCTCACCGGCATTGTTACCGACCTGGGGATCATGCTGGGTGCTAAGTGCCGTGGAGAGCCCATTGATGGGCGCAAATTACAGTTGTTCCTGGTGATCATTGGCGGCTTTATTGCCGGCGGCACGGGTGGCGCGCTGGCATTCAGCGACTATGAACAGCTGGCGCTGGTGCTGCCTGCTGCAGTTTGCTTACTAATGGCACTGGCTTACCACCGTTTTGTAAGGCGCCAGCGCTGAAGGTAGGTTTGCATACCCGCCGATTTCTCCAGCCTTCGTAACACCAGTACAGCCAGCAGAATACCTATTGCATCGGCGCTGAGATCGGCAAAGTCAAAGGTACGGGAAGGGATAAAGGCCTGGCTTATTTCCTCGCCAATCACAAACAGCGTAACCGCCATGGCACCAAAATACAGCCTGGTGTTATTTAGCGTCCAGCCGGCAAACTTTGATGCCAGCACCGCTAAAAAAGTTAAGGTGCCGAATAAGCCCACATGGCCAAGTTTGTCGCCGTAGGGAATGGCCGCAACAAAGTCGAAAAATACACTGCTGTGCCCGGCATTGGCCATATAAATAATCCAGACTATAAACAGTAAAAAAGCGAGGGCAACTATGCGGGTGAAATTATTCATTGGATGTGTACCAAACGCTGATAGTAACTACTGCCGGGCGCCAGGAGCCGCCACTCTGCGTTTGATGGATATGCGCCACGCGATAATCCGGATTGGCTTTTAACCAATGGTTGATTTCGTCTTCCAGACCGCCATCGGTGACTTCCTGAGTTGCCGCAAATAATCCCGGCTTGTAGGCGAGGGTTTTGGTAAAAATTTTGACTTCCATGTGTTGCCCTTCAAAATAACCAATACAGTGTGATTATAATCCACCGGATGCGTCGATAAAGCTACCTGTTACAAAGGACGATTTATCCGTTGCCAGCCAGACAATGGCTTCAGCTACCTCTTGTACAGTGCCCGGTCGCTGCAGAGGGATCTTAGCTTGTAAGCGTTTGACTCTGTCTGGCTCACCACCCGAGGCATGCATCTCGGTATCTATCAGGGCTGGTCGCACCGCATTCACCCGAATCCCTTCGTCAGCCAGTTCCAGTGCGGCGCCGCGGGTAAAGCTGTCTATGGCACCCTTGGATGCGGCATAATCAGTGTATTCATTGGGGGCCCCTGATTTGGCTGCCGTGGAGGAGACATTCACAATAGTACCGCCGCTGCCGCCCTCTTTTGTCGACATTCTTGTTGCCGCTGCCTTGGTGCACAAGAAACAGGACAGCACGTTTACATTGAGAATATGACGAAACCGCTCTGCCGAAATGCCGCGCAGGCCGGTTTGTTGCGCCAGGATGCCAGCGTTATTAACCAGTACAGCTAGGGGGCCCAGCGCGTCGGCCTGGGCAAACAAGGCTTCAACCTGATCTTCCTCAGACACATCGGCCTGCACCGAAATGCACGGTACACCCATAGCGCTAATTTCTTGCTTTAATGCCTCAGTCGGCCCGGCAGAGTACTGATAATTAAGCACTATCGAATAGCCTTTTGCTGCCATCAGCCGCGCTGTTGCGGCGCCTATTCCTCTGCTGCTGCCGGTAATGACAGCGACTTGATTTAGCATGGGGTGTGCCTCTTATTGTTCAGTTTACGAAAGCGTTGAGCGATACAGCGGTTAGTGACGAACGAAAGTAATGCATCTCTTTATTATTGTCGACATTGATGTTCATAAAAACCGTAATAAATGTATATTTCTGATTTTTAATATTAGTATTGTCGACAATGTTAGTGTGAAAAGGAATGCGATTTTGACTTTATATAATTTGCTCGGCGCCATTAATACCCTATTTATTATGATAAGCGTACTGGGTGTTTACTCTCAACTGGGCACCATCTGGCGCCGTAAACAAATGGCGAGTGAGGCAGCGCGCCCGACTGCCTTACTTTCTCTGAATCAGTTTACCGTAAGCTTTTTTGCTTACCTGTCATTTTTTATTTATGGCTACTCCATTGAGCCGTTTAATCACTATATTGTGTGGCCGCGGTTACTCGCGGCAATGCTGGTGATGGGGATTTTGTTCGAAATCTGGCTGGACCGCAAATCCCGGGCGGCCTGGGTGAGTGTTGTATTGGCGGGTGCGAGCCTTGTATTAGCGGGGGCGGGGTTGTTGTCAGGCGAAACTATTGCCGACCAGAGTAGGCACATTGCGACCCTGCTGATTGTGCTGGTATCGGTGTTTATTGCTCAGGGCTACTATCATCAAATCCGCTTGATCCTGAAAGCAGGGCAAACCGGTGCGGTGGATCTTAAAATGAGTCAGTTTATTTTGCTGATGGATATTTCTACGATTGCGTTTGCCCTAAGCATGGGGGTAAGGGAAGGCTGGCCACTGCTTACTTTGGCGATAACCAGTGCGGTAACAAAGTTGATAATTATGTATTTATTCCGTTGGGTGAATGTGAGCAATGCGGCGGCCCGGTGTCGGCAACAATATACGGCAGACTGAGTGGGTGATAGTACCCCCGCAAGCGCGGCATGTACTGACGCTAACGGGAGTATCAGGGAGCTGCGCTTTATTTGGCTTTGGTTACGTTGATTTTTTCAATATCTGGATTGTTTGCCGCATTTTCATCGTCGTCGGTCGCCAGTTTAAAGTCCAGTTGCACTAAAATGCCGGTTTGTCGTAGTGCATTACCGCCCTGAACCCGAGGCTTATACTGCCATTGTTTCATCGCTTTCACCGCACTGGTATCAAATACCCCAGCCGGTGACGACTTCACTACTTTAATGTTGTCGGTAGCGCCGGTTTCAGTGATATCAAACTGGAGCGTGACAAAACCTTCCTGATTTGCCAGCGCAGCGCTGGCCGGGTAAATCGGCGGAACCCGTTTTACCGGCGTAGCCAGATTGACTTTATCGGCCTGAATATCATCGGCAGGCAGGTTTGCCAGAGCTGTGTGAGTGGTAAGAATAGCGGCGACAGCCAGTGCCACGACGCCAGCAACTTTACTTGCCGAATTTGGCTTATTGATCAGATTGAGTCGTTTTAACATGGTGCTTTTTTCTCCGAAGGTAGGGTAGGTTGTAAGGTACGAAGAGTTTTGTTCCGCGCAGGCCACCAGGGCTTTTGCGTAAAGTAATTTTTCCTGTGGGCTTTTCTGGCTCAGAACCCGGTTATCGCAGGCCAGTTCCTGATTGATTCTGAATGAGCGCAGGGCCAGCCAGACCAGAGGGTTAAACCAGAACACGGTTACTATTATCAGCGCCAGCGCATTCCATACGTGATCACCGTGCCGACGGTGGGTGTTCTCGTGTTCGAGCACTAATTGCTGCTGCACCGGGCAAAACAGCCTCGTAAAGCTCGCCGGAAGCAATATTCTGGGCGCAAACAGGCCAAACAGCATAGGTGTGGTGGCCCGCCGGGCAAACCAGGTATTATTACTGCCAGCCACAGGTTTACCTATGGAGCGGGCAAGCTGTGAATACTGCGTTATCAGGTAAAGCGCTATGCAAGAGGCACCCGCTGCCCATAAGCCCAGCCATACTGTGTTTTGTGAAACGTTCACCGGTAACGAGCCGCTCACCACATAGCGGGTAAAGCTATTGGCAGGCAGTGAAATGGCTGGGATGGGCAGATTAGCCATCAACAACACAAGCGGCACCATCCACCACAGTTTGTACATCAGCCGGATGCCAATTCTGACGGTGAAAAAGTGTTCCATCACCATCAGGGTGACAAGCACTAAACATAATGGGCCTTGCTGCTGAATGAGCCACTCAGTCATTGTTTTGCTCCCATTGTTTGATCAGCGCTTTAAGCTCATCCACATCCTGCTGGGACAGCGAATTCTGATTGGCAAACCCGGCTACCAGAGGCGCTACCTTGCCTTTAAATAATCGGCTCACAAAGCTGGTGGCTTCTTTTTTGGTGTAGTCTTCCCTGGCAATTAACGGCCGGTAGAGGTACTGACGCTGGGCCTTGTCAAAGTCCACCACACCCTTCTTAACCAATCGGCTGAGCAGGGTTTTTACGGTTTTATCGTGCCACGGCTTTTTTTGATTTAAGCGCTCCACAATATCGCTGGATGTGGCGGGATAGTCATCCCACAGCACATCTAGCACTTCGAATTCGGCGTTGGAGATATCCGCTTTTGGATTGTCGTTACTCATTGATCACCTCCTTTTAACTTCAACATGATGATTACATTTGTAGTCGATCTGTTTTTAAGATTACACGTGTAATCTTTTCTGGCAAGTGATTTTTTGGAAAAGATGAAATTGCGGAAAGGCTGAGTTGGCAGAAAAGTAGTTTGCAGGCTCTTCCTGATAGCGTTTTACGAAGCAGGAATGCCTGATTTCTTCTTGGTGGGGTATACGGCTGACGGGTCGGTTTTATCCAGTAGCAGACGTCACTTCAAGTCCTTTGGTGATATACGAATCATCAAGTCATGACATTGGTTACACCGGGCGTAAGTCCGACAATGACCTGGGGTTAAGTTATATGCAGGCACGATACTATGATCCAGTCATAGGTCGCTTTTACAGCAATGACCCCATTGGATTTCGAGATGTGCATAGCTTTAATCGGTATGCTTATGCGAATAACAATCCTTATAAATATGTTGATCCTGATGGACAAAACCCTGAACGCACCAAGATCGGCCCTAGAGTATCTCCTTTTCCAGACCCTACTGGGCAAGCAAAAAGAAATGAAGAAATAGCAAAAGCATTAGAAAGGGCGATTAGAAATTCAGTAGAATCGATATCTAATGTATTTAATGAGTCTACCGATACTCCAGAAAATGCAGCTCAAGGGTTACCTGATTTGACGGGAATTGATGGTGAAATAGCAGAAGAAACATTAGGGGAGAATGGATTTACTAAAAAGCCGACGTCAACCGCTGGTGGTTATCAGGAATGGAAGCATAAGGATGGAAGCCGCGTATTTGTAAGACCTAATGGTGAAGTCATTCGTCAAGGTCCAAATAGACCTAGAAGAGGTCATCCGAATGCTCGCTGGGTCAGAGATCGGTATGGACCAAATGGTGAACATATTCCTCATGATCCGGGAAATGAAACTCACAATACTGGAGAGATCATTAATATATGAATGACGTAAAAATTAATAGGAATGGGATTGATATCTATTGGGTTGTCGGATTATCGATAGAAGCTCTATCTCAGTTATTGGAAGTGAAATTGAGTTCGAATCCTGATAGTGATGATGTCTCACTTATCATCACTTTTCGTAATATTGGCGAGCTTAATATAACATTTTCAGATGATGCTAGAAGTGATTATATTCCCAGTTATTTGGGGTTGCTAACTGATAACGCCGGAAAATATATATTGACTATCGATGAGTGCGAAATTGTTTTTTGTGCAAAATCATACGAGATAGTTGAAATGTAAATTAGTACATAGGACAGTCACTTTGTATTAGCCCTCAGCCTCGCACTTGCGGGGCTTTTTTTGAGCACAATTCGTGCAGACTGCACTGTCCTAGCTATACTGCTAAGGTGCTGTATCAATGATGATTTATTGATTATCTTTTATGAATCGTAGTGTCGTTAAATGTATATGCAGGCACGATACTATGATCCAGTTATCGGGCGGTTTTATTCGAATGAACCGGTTGATGCCTATAAACCCTGTGATGTCGCTAAAAGTTATCTTTACGTGAACAAGAGCATCACAAGCAATAAGGTTTAGCCTGTAATGGACTGTTGGCACTGACACAAAAACCGTTGTGTTTTGAGTTTTAGTCGTTATACTGCTAACAACTGTATGGAATAACAGGCTGGTTATGCGTCCACTAACTCCCCGACAACAAGAAGTCCTCGATCTGATCAAATCCACCATGCTGGATACCGGTATGCCGCCTACGCGTGCAGAGATTGCCCGCCAGTTAGGCTTTCGTTCTGCTAATGCCGCTGAAGAGCATTTAAAGGCGTTGGCGAAAAAGGGCGTGATTGAAATACTGCCGGGTACCTCACGGGGAATTAAGCTGAATATTCCGCTGGATGACGAAGCGGAAGAGGAAGGCTTGCCGCTGATTGGTCGGGTTGCGGCCGGTGAACCGATTCTGGCTCAGGAACATGTGGAAATGCACTATAAAGTGGATCCGGCGTTATTCCATCCAAAAGCCGATTTCCTGCTGCGTGTAAACGGAATGAGTATGAAAGACATAGGCATACTGGACGGCGATTTATTAGCCGTGCACCGCACCAGTGATGTCCACAATGGGCAGGTAGTGGTGGCCCGTGTAGATGAAGACGTTACCGTAAAGCGTTTGGAAAAGCGCGGCCGTGAAGTACTGCTGCATGCAGAAAATGAAGAATTCTCACCCATTAAGGTCGATCTGGCTAATCAGCCGTTTAATATCGAAGGTATCGCTGTAGGCGTTATCCGTAATGCCGACTGGATGTAAGCACATCAGGCATTATTTTTTAAATCTATGAATTTGAAAACCGGCATTCGCCGGTTTTCTTGCTTTTAGGGCTTTATTTCCCTTAAGCCACGCTTTCCCGTTGCTTTTTGCCTGTTCAGGTCTACTTATTAAGTTAGTAAAAGCTCACTAACAAAATTCACCCCGATTACCCTCCTCGCACAAAAAATAACCATTTATCCGAATTTTAGACAAAAATAGCTGGACGTTATAGTCACAATGAGTAATTCTTATACAGTGCTTAACAATAAAATAACAAAGCAAGCACAAAATATTAAAAAGGCAGTTCAAATAACAACCAATACAGACCAGTCAGGCTTTTTCGCATTGGGGCGTTTCGCGAGTGGCTACCGGTCTAACGGAGGTGTCGAGTGAAACAACTCGGGATATGTGTACTGAAAGCCTGGACAGCACTCGTTTTGTTGGTAGCTGGCGCGACAGCGGTAGCAGCAGGAAGCGGCGAAGTGTCGGCACTGAATCTGCGGCGTGGCGCGACAGAGATCAGTGGCCAGGTTTACGATCTGCACATGCTGATGTTCTCCATATGTGTGGGGATCGCAGTAGTAGTGTTTGGGATCATGTTTGTTTCTATGTATTTGCATCGCAAATCACGGGGTGCAAAACCAGCTAACTTTCACGAGAGTGTGAAAGTCGAAATAGCCTGGACCGTTTTACCCTTCTTAATTCTTATCTTTATGGCTGTACCAGCCGCCAAAACACTGCTTGCAATGGAAGATACCACCGAACCGGATATGACCGTGCTGGTAACCGGTTCGCAGTGGAAATGGCATTACAAGTATATGGATCGCGACGTGGAATTTTATTCACTGCTGGCGACTCAGCGTGAACAAATCGATAACCGCTATGCCAAGGGCGAAAACTACCTGCTGGAAGTCGACCGTCCGCTGGTGATCCCAACCGGCCAGAAAGTACGCTTTTTGATCACCTCTGACGACGTGATCCACTCCTGGTGGGTGCCTGATTTCGCGGTGAAAAAAGATGCTAACCCGGGCTTTATTAATGAAGCCTGGACACGAGTTGATGAGCCGGGGATCTACCGTGGTCAGTGCGCTGAACTGTGCGGTAAAGATCATGGGTTTATGCCGGTAGTGGTGATTGCCAAAGAGCCGGCTGCCTATGAAGCCTGGGCCAGTGAGCAGGAGTCCATTCGTCAGCAAGCTCGTGAAGAAGAACAACGCTTACTGGCGATGAATATGTCGATGGAAGAACTGATGACTGAAGGCGAGCGCGTGTACAACGCTACCTGTGCAGCCTGCCATATGCCTAACGGCGAAGGTTTACCAGGCGTGTTCCCGGCCCTCAAAGGCAGCCCCATGGCACTTAACGACATGCAAGGGCATATCGATATTGTATTAAACGGTAAAACCGGCACCGCCATGCAGGCGTTTGGCAAAATGCTGAGCCTTAAAGAACTGGCTGCGGTGATTACTTACGAGCGTAACGCCTGGGGCAATAACACCGGTGATATGGTGCAGGCCAAAGACGTTAACGCTGTGGTTAGCGGGGAATAGGAGCAGAACATGAGCAAAGCAACTGAGATTATCAGCCCCGCCCACGGGGAGGCACATGCCCACGACGACCATCATGAGCATCATATTCCCAAAGGTTTAATGCGCTGGGTACTCACTACTAACCATAAAGACATTGGTACGCTGTACCTGTGGTTTGCCTTTATTATGTTTTTAGTGGGTGGCGCCATGGCTATGGTGATCCGGGCCGAACTGTTTCAACCCGGATTACAAATTGTTGAACCGAATTTCTTTAACCAGATGACCACCGTGCATGGTCTTATCATGGTGTTCGGCGCTGTTATGCCGGCCTTTACCGGTTTGGCTAACTGGCTGGTACCTATGATGATTGGCGCGCCGGATATGGCGTTGCCGCGAATGAACAACTGGAGTTTCTGGATCCTGCCATTCGCCTTTACCATTTTACTGGCCTCACTGTTTGTGGAAGGCGGTGGCCCGGCCTTCGGCTGGACGTTCTATGCCCCACTCTCTACTACCTACAGTGGCGACAGTACGGCCTTGTTTGTGTTCTCGGTGCATATTATGGGTATCTCATCCATTATGGGTGCGATAAACGTAATCGTAACCATCTTTAACATGCGGGCCCCGGGCATGACCTGGATGAAAATGCCGCTGTTTGTATGGACCTGGCTGATTACCGCGTTTCTGTTGATAGCGGTAATGCCAGTACTGGCCGGCGCAGTAACCATGGTGCTTACCGATAAGTTCTTTGGCACCAGCTTCTTTGATGCAGCCGGCGGTGGCGATCCGGTGATGTTCCAGCATATTTTCTGGTTCTTCGGTCACCCTGAAGTGTACATCATGATTTTACCGGCTTTCGGTATTATCTCGCAGATTATTCCTACCTTTTCCCGTAAGCGTTTGTTCGGTTATGCCTCCATGGTTTATGCCACTACCTCCATTGCGCTGTTGAGCTTTATTGTGTGGGCACACCATATGTTTACAACCGGCATGCCGGTGGCGGCGGAAATGTTCTTTATGTTTGCCACCATGCTGATATCGGTGCCTACCGGGGTAAAAGTGTTTAACTGGGTCGCAACCATGTGGCGCGGGTCCATGACCTTTGAAGTGCCGATGCTGTTTGCTCTGGCCTTTATTGTGCTGTTTACCATAGGCGGCCTATCCGGTCTGATGCTGGCGATTACACCGGTGGATTTCCAGTACCACGATACCTACTTTGTGGTAGCGCATTTCCATTATGTGCTGGTAACCGGCGCGGTGTTCTCGATCATGGCGGCGGTGTATTACTGGATCCCGAAATGGACCGGCCGCATGTTCGATATCACCCTGGCTAAGTGGCATTTCTGGTGCTCACTGATTTCCGTTAACGTGCTGTTTTTCCCCATGCACTTTGTGGGGCTGGCGGGTATGCCGCGACGGATCCCGGATTATGCCTTGCAGTTCGCTGACTTTAACAAGTGGATCAGCCTGGGCGGTTTTGCTTTTGGTCTTTCTCAGCTCATCTTCCTGGCAGTAATGATTAAAGCCTGTCGTAAACAGGGTGAGCCGGTCTCTGATCAGGTATGGGAAGGTGCGGAAGGTCTGGAGTGGGAAATCCCCTCGCCGGCCCCGTATCACACCTTTGAAACGCCACCCGTTGTGAAGTAAGGGCACAATCATGGCCAATTCCAATTCGGCACTGGTAACTAAATTACTGCTGATTGTAGTGGGCATGTTCGGCTTTGGTTTTGCTCTGGTCCCGTTGTATGACGTGTTTTGCGACATCACCGGTATCAACGGCAAAACCAACGAAACGGCCGCGGTTTACTACGACGGTCAGGTGGATGAGTCGCGCACCGTCACGGTGGAGTTTATTACCCGCACTCATACCGGCATGCCGTGGGAATTCAGAGCACAAACTAAAAAGGTCAAAGTGCATCCCGGTGAAATGAACATGGTGGAATTTTATGTGCGCAACCCGGCTAACAAGTCGATGGTTGCGCAGGCCATTCCATCGGTGACACCGGGTCAGGCGGCGTTGTACCTAAATAAAACCGAATGCTTTTGTTTTAACAGTCAGCCCCTGGCAGCCGGCGGCGAGTCGCTTATGCCCATGCGGTTTTACGTGGATCCGCAACTGCCCGAAGACATTCACTTTTTTACCGTGCAATACACCCTTTTTGACGTCACTGGTAATGGTACCGATGACAAACCACTTAATAACCCTTTCCTGACTTCATTTAGCGATAACTGAGTCTAAGGAGAAAGTAATGCAACAAGAGTATCAGAAATACTATGTTCCGGCGCAGAGCTACTGGCCTATTGTGGGTGCCATTGCGCTGTTTTTAATTGCGGTAGGGGCCGGTAACTTTGTTATTGAAACCACTCGCGGCGAGAGCGGTTGGGGCGATAACGTTCTGGGCGTTGGCATATTCATGTTACTGGTGATGCTGTTTGGCTGGTTTAAGGACCAAATTAATGAGTCCATGAGCGGCCTGTACAGCGACCAGTTGGGCCGCTCGTACCGACAGGGAATGAGCTGGTTTATTTTCTCTGAAGTGATGTTTTTTGCGGCTTTCTTTGGCGCGCTGTTTTATGCCCGCATGATTGCAGTGCCATGGCTGGGCGGTTCGTCGAATAATGCCATGACTAACGAAGTGTTGTGGCCGGGTTTTCAGGCGATGTGGCCGCTGGTGGAAACACCGGGAGGCATTAATACCACGCCGATGAGCTGGGCGGGCCTGCCCACCATCAACACCATCATTCTGCTGATATCGTCGGTTACCCTGCACTTTGCTCACGTGGGCCTGGAACAGGGTAAACGCAAGCAACTCACCACTATGCTGGGTGCCACTATTTTGCTTGGCTGTGTGTTCCTGTTTCTGCAGGTGGAAGAATACATTCATGCCTATCAGGAGCTGGGCCTTACCCTGCAATCCGGCGTGTATGGCAATACCTTCTTCCTGTTAACCGGCTTTCACGGCATGCACGTTACTTTGGGTACCATCATTTTAATGGTGTTATTCCTGCGCGTAATCAAAGGCCACTTCACTCCCGACAATCACTTTGCCTTCCAGGCAGGCAGCTGGTACTGGCACTTTGTTGACGTAGTGTGGGTAATGCTGTTTGTGTTTGTTTACGTGTTGTAACGCTAATAAGGACTCGGATTGGGCGTGATCAGCCCGGTGGCCATGGCTATCAGGATGATCACCACAATCAGGGCCGACGTCATAACCCGCCGGCCGATATATTTACTCATCGGGGCTTTATCTGAGTTGTTACCCAGCATCACTTTCATCGCTAAAAACAGGTTAATGATCATAAAAATCAGTAAACCAACAATAATCACTTTGATGACCATGAGTAAAACTCCTCAGTACTCCGTGGCGAATGGTTCCGGGCCAAAGAAATGGCCGGTACTGGCAAGCTGCGTAACGCTGGTGGCGGTTGTCATTATGGTGTTTTTGGGTGTCTGGCAGCTTGACCGCATGGAGCAAAAACAGCAGCGTCTCGACAGCATAGCGCAAAAATACACCACTGCGCCAATGCATCCCTTCGACGTTGCCGAGCAATGGCAGGATGTGCGTGATGTACCGGTGCAGTTTCGTGGTGAGTTGCAGGCAACACAGCTTATCTTCCTGGATAACCAGATCACCAATGGTATCAGCGGTTATGACGTGCTGGCGCCGGTGATTACCCGTGGCCGGCCGGTATTGGTTAACCTAGGTTGGGTGGCGGCCTCTGCATCCCGAGCTGAATTACCAGCCATTGAGCTTCCCTCCGGGCAGGTCGAAATCAAAGGGGTGATAACCCAGCCCGGGCTTAATCCGCTAATCAAGGAAACCCAGCAACAGTTCAATGATTTTCCGCTGCGGGTGCAGCAAATAGATATTCCTCTGTTTAATCAGCAATGGGCGTCGCAACTGCCAGTCATGGTAGTTGAGCGGCTGTCGTCGCAACCTCAGATGAGCTGGTTTGTCACTAGCTGGCAGCCGGTTGTGATGTCACCGCAAAAACACCTCGGCTATGCCATTCAGTGGTTTGGCCTGGCCATTGCTGCCGTCGTTATTTTCATTATCGTGCTCATCAGGAGATCCAAATAATATGGCAACCGCAATTAATCCTCAGGCTAAACCCAAACGCTCGCTGCTGATTTTAATGGCGGCATTTATTATTCCGGTGGTGCTGGCCAAGCTGGCCCTCGACTTTAACTGGTTTGAGCAAGGCGCTACCAACAAAGGGGAGCTACTTCAACCGGTAGAGAACCTGCAGCCATTACTTAGCGAGCAGTCGCCGAAGTGGCGGGTCATGTATATTGTGCCAGCGCAGTGCGGTAACGAATGTGAAAATGCGATTTACGCCATCCAGCAGGTCTGGCTGGCGCTGGGTAAAGAGTCTGACCGGGCCCAGCCGGCGGTATTTTTAACCGCAACCAGCGACAGCAAAGCCATGAATATCCTGCATGATTACGAGCATATCAATGTGGTTACGCTCAATCAGTCGCAAATGCAGCAACTGGAAGCCAGCCAGGTGAATGAGCATATTTTTTTGGTCGATACCCAGGGCAATGCGATGTTGCGATTCCCCCTTTATCAGCTCCGTCAGGATGCCGTAATGGGCAGCCGCGACGTGCTGTCTGATTTGCGTAAATTACTTAAACTGTCACGTATTGGTTGAGGCGACACTATGCGCAAGTTGGTTGGTTTTAGTATTCTCCTGGCCGTTGTGGTGATTGTGCTGGGCGCCTACACCCGTTTAACGGATGCCGGTCTGGGTTGTCCGGACTGGCCGGGCTGCTACGGGCACCTTACGGTACCAGAATCTGACATGCATATTGAGGCGGCTAATGCCGCTTATCCTGAACGGCCGGTTGAGACCCACAAAGCCTGGAACGAGATGATCCACCGCTATTTTGCCGGCACTCTGGGCCTGTGTATTTTAGCCATCGCCATTTGGGCGGTGAGCAAACGATCGGCGGGGGTCCCCATAAAATTGCCGCTGATTTTGCTGGCGCTGGTGTCCTTTCAGGCCCTGTTGGGTATGTGGACAGTCACTTTGAACCTGCTTCCGGTGGTGGTGATGGGCCACCTGCTGGGCGGTTTTAGTGTACTCACCTGCCTGTTTTTACTGTATTTACGACTATCCCGTTACCGGATTGGTTTTGTGGATATGCGGATTAAACGCTATGCCATGTTTGCCGCGCTGGGCATCGTGGTGCTGATTGGCCAGATCGCCCTGGGCGGCTGGACCTCAGCCAATTATGCTGCGCTGGCCTGTACCGAATTCCCGGTTTGCGAAGGCGACTGGCTAAATCGCATTGATATGGCAGGTGCGTACAGTGTGCCTGAGGCCGAAAATTACGAGTACGGCGCTCATGATTACGCCGAGCGCATGACTATGCATATCGCCCATCGTTTGGGCGCGGTGATTACTTTTCTGTATCTGGGGTGGCTGGCTATCAGCCTGTATCGTCGCTCCGCTTCTCAGCATCTGCGCAACGCGTCGGTGGTATTAGCTCTGGTATTACTGGCTCAGGTTGGCCTGGGTATCAGCAATGTGGTGTTTAGCTTACCCCTGCAGGTTGCCGTTTTACACAATGCCGTAGCGGCATGTTTATTACTGGTGCTCGTTCTTATTACTTACACACTGTATCGAAAAGTGTAGGAGATCCTCATGGCAAAATCGCAACCGATTAATGCACCGCTGTCAGCCGCCAAAAGCCGCCCGTTAAGCGGCTGGCGGGCAAATTGGCGCTATTATTACGAAATGACCAAGCCCCGGGTGGTGATGCTATTACTGCTCACCGCCCTGGTGGGTATGTGTCTGGCCACGCCCGGCTGGGTACCCGCCGATCGCTTAATTGCCGGGTTACTGGGCATTGGACTGCTGGCCAGTGCGGCAGCCGTACTTAACCATATAGTGGATCATAAAATAGACAGCCAGATGGCACGAACCTTTAATCGCCCGGTGGTGAAAGGTAAGGTGAGTATTCAACAGGCGCTGATATTTTCATTTGTGCTGGCGGTAGTAGGTTATGCGTTGCTTGAAATCTGGGTTAACCGCCTGACTGCCATGCTCACGTTAGCCAGCCTGGTGGGCTATGCGGTGGTTTACACTATGTTTCTTAAACGTGCCACACCGCAAAATATAGTGATTGGCGGTTTAGCCGGCGCTGCGCCACCGTTGCTGGGCTGGACGGCTGTTACCGGAGAAGTGCACGCCTACGCGTTGCTGTTAGTGCTTATTGTATTTACCTGGACACCGCCGCATTTTTGGGCGCTGGCTATTCATCGCGAAAAAGACTACGCCAAAGCCAAGGTACCCATGCTGCCGGTGACTCACGGCATTGCTTTTACCAAAACCTGTGTGCTGCTTTACACCATATTACTGTGCCTGGTGTGCCTGCTGCCTTACCTGATTGGTAAAGCGCACCTTATTTATCTGGTGGGTTCGTCGCTGCTCAATGCTGGCTTTTTGTATTATGCGTTAAAACTTAAATATGCGGCCGATGAGCAAACCGCCATGACCACCTTTAAATACTCTATTATCCATCTGATGGTATTATTTGTTGTATTATTGGTTGATCACTATGTGCCGATGGCTTTATGAATCAAAAATTGTTGTTAACCCTGGTGGCAACGCTGGCCCTGGTGGCCGGCGTGGGTATGGCGTGGTGGTTCAGCACGCAAAGCGCCGAAAACGACACACCTCAGTATCTGCAAACTTTTCCTGAGCCTCGCCAGCTGGCCGAGGTAACACTGCTTAATCAACACGGTGAAACAGTAACAAACGAGCTGTTTAAAGGGCATTGGAGTCTGTTATTTTTAGGCTATACGTTTTGTCCGGATGTGTGCCCTACTACTATGGCGGCATTAGGAAAAATTTATCCAGAACTAAAAAATATTTCCACCGACTCGCCGATTCAGGTAGTGTTTGTCTCCGTGGATCCAAAGCGGGATACACCTGAAAGGCTCGCCTCTTACGTTGAGTACTTTAACCCGGAGTTCGTTGCATTAACGGGTGAGCATAAAATGTTGTTCCCGTTTGCGAGATCAATGGGGTTAATGTATGCCATTGCGGAAAGTACCGATAACCCCAATTATCTTGTTGATCACAGTGCTTCTGTGGTCGTAGTCGATCCGAATGGTTTAGCCATCGGAAGGTTTAAGCCTGAGTATAATCCTGGTGAACTTGCAGTAAGTGACAGTGTTCAAATACTTACTGATATGCCTGTTATTACCAAAGAACAATAAATGCCATGTTGTAGTATTATCCGAAATGCCAACAAGGATGATGGTAGTATAGCTGTTCCCCTGCTGTTTAACGCTGGTAAGCACTTGCTTACCGAGGTCTTTGGTCAAGGTGACCAACAAGTCGCCCTGGACTACCTGTTATCAGCCTGGAATAAAGGGGGTGGACAGTACGGTTTTGAAAATCATTGGGTTGCCGAGTATAACGGTAAAGTGACCGGCCTGGTTAGTTGCTGGCATGATCGCTTGCCTGAAAACTTCGACAGAGAAACCCTGTCTTCTATCGTCGAGCACTTCGGTATCGATGACGCACTTGAGATCGTCATGCGCTCGCAGCAATACCTGGCCGTGCTAGAGGCACCTTTATTTACCGAACTCGGTATCGGCCACCTGGCTGTATCGCCTGACACTCGCCGTCAGGGTACGGGCTCTGCCCTTATCGAGTTTATGGAAGTAAAAGCCCGCGCGATGAAGAAAAATGCGCTCGTTTTAAACTGTGAAATTGCTAATAAAGGCGCGATTGCTTTTTATCAGCGATTAGGGTTTGGTGAACACCGGACCAACGACCAGTTTGTGCAAATGATCAAAGCGCTGCACATCGAAACGCAATAACCAGTGGGCTATTGCCAGCCGCGATGTACTCGCGTCAGCAATAGCCGCTGTTTCGTTTAATCCGGATACTGACCCTTCTCGTTGGCCACAAAAAACGGCATCGAATACCAGTAAAAGCGGCCGCCTGCCGACTCTGATGGCGCAGTACAATTTACCCGTGAACGGCCAATTGGTAACTTTGCATCCAGCGTAAAACTAAACTCACTGGCCGTGGTTGTTACGTCAAGGGTACCGCCCTGATAGTAACAGGCCAGCTGCGATAATCTCACGTCTTTAGCGGCAGTTTCGTCGAGAGTAATGTTAACGGTGTCATCCAGCTGACGGCTGGCTATTTGCGGATCGGCCAGCGAAGCATTTACCACCGGCATAGAAAGACTCGCCATTTTGGTCTTCAAAGTGCTCAGCTTGGCATAGGGACCGGCAGCAGGAAAGCGCGGGATAGCCGTCATATCGGTAAATGAACCAAAGGCGCCCGAGTGCTGCCCAAACCCGGTATAACCCTGTTTTTCCAGGTGCTTAGCCAACGTGAGGTTGTATTCGCCGAAGGGGTACGCGAGGTACTTGAGTGATTCACCGGTCTGTTGTTGAATGATTTTTTCGGCACTGGTGATGTTTTGCCATACCCGTTTAAGCCAGGCCTGTTCATTTTCTCCGGCCTGTTTTTCCAGCAGGTGCAAATGGTCCAGGGTGTGATTGGCGAAGGTTACTCCCTGTTTTTGCATTTGCTTTACCTGTTTCCAGCTAAGCTGATTGCCCTGCTTGTTAATGACTTCAGGGTTAATAAAAATGGTGTAAGGAAAGTTATGCTTGCGCAGTAACGGATGACCATTGGTGAGTATATTTTCGTAGCCATCATCAAAGGTAATGGCCAGTGCGTTATCCGGCACGCTGCCCTTGCCTTTCGCCGCCTCAACCAGCTGCTTTAAGGGCACCACCGTATAGTTTTCTGCAATGTAGTCGAGGTGCTGGGCAAACTCTTCGGGTGTAACTGAGGTGCTGCGCGGGGTATCTTCCGCAACATGGTGATACAGTAAGATCACGCCACTGGAGTGGGCTGGTCCGGCCTGGGCCTGACTTGCCGTACTGTGCAAAAATAACAGGCTCAGTAACAGCGGGATAAATCGACGTGTCATGATAAACTGCATGCATTCTCCTTGATATTAATACAAAACTCGCAAAGGTTCCGGTGACAACCCTATCCTATCAGTTACGTGGCAGCGCTGCCCACATTCAGTTATTAAAGCTGGCCCTGCCGATGATTCTGGCGAATATCACCACGCCATTACTTGGACTGGTTGATACGGCAGTCATGGGGCATATGGATTCATCGGCGCAACTGGCCGGGGCTTCCATTGGCGCGTTAATTCTGACCCAAATTTACTGGGTGTGCGGTTTTATTCGTATGTCGGCCACCGGCATGAGCGCGCAAGCCCGGGGCGAGGGCGACCTCACCGTGATGGCAAAGTCGTTTTATCAAACCGCGGTAATTGCCATCACCATTGGCCTGCTTATCTGGCTCACCCAACAGGCTATTCTGCAAGCCGGTTTATGGCTGGCGGCCCCGGCGGCCGATGTGGCGGTTTACAGCCGTGAGTACTTTAACATCCGGGTGTGGGGAGCTCCGGCAGCGTTGCTTAATCTGGCTTTGATTGGCTGGCTGGTGGGGCAACAAAAAACCACCAGTGTGTTACTGGTGCAGATTGTCGGTAACCTGCTCAATGCCAGCCTGGATATCCTGCTGGTGTGGTGGTGGGACTGGGGCGTAAGCGGTGTAGCGCTGGCCAGCGTGGTTGCCGAATACACCATGATGATCATGGCGATGCTAATTGCCTTAAAACACATTCAGTGGCAGCCTCCGGCGCTGGAGTGGTTTAATAAAACGGCGCGTAAATTTTTAATGAAGCTAAACGGTGACATGCTGCTGCGTAATCTGGCGTTGCAGGCTTGTCTGGCGTTTTTAACCATTCAGGGCGCCCGGTATGGGCAGACTGCCACCGCCGTAAATGCCATTCTGATGCAGTTCTTTGTGCTGATTGCGCTGGGGCTCGATGGCATTGCCTATGCTGTAGAGGCTACCGTAGGTGAGGCAGCCGGCGCAAAAAGTAGCAAAGGCGTTATGCGCCAGACGCAGCGAGGATTACTGTGGTCGGGGCTGTTTGCCGTTGGTTATGCAGTGATTTTCTGGTTTTTCGGACCGCAAATTATTCGTTTACTCACGGACATCGAATCTTTGCAGCAGGCAGCCTATGCCTACCTTGGCATGATGACCGTGCTGCCATTAGTGGCTCACTGGTGCTTTTTATATGATGGGGTGTTTGTTGGTCTTACTCAGGCCAGGGCCATGCGCGATACCATGATAGTCAGTGCGCTGCTGGTGTATTTTCCGGTCTGGTATGTTACTCAATCTGAGGGTAACCCGGCCTTATGGTGGGCCTTACTGGCCTTTTTACTCGCCCGGGGAATAACGCTGGGGGCAGTGTTTTACTGGCGTCGGGATAAACTCGTTGTTGGTACCTGAGTTTACTTGTGTCGGTGGGGATTAATCGACTTCGTGAGGCGATACCAGAGCAGGCCAAGATAACCAGACATTGCCCAGCCAAAGCCGCCAAGCAACACTGCTAACCCCACATAATAAAGCGGTTCAAACCACCAGGCGCCGGCCACCATAACGCAAAGGCCCAAGGCAAAAACGCTGAGGCCCTGAATAAAGCGTTGCCAGTGGCTAGAAGGCAGCATAGCGCCGTGGTCCGGCTGTTGGCTTAGTAGTAAGAGTGCTCACCCGACTGATGTTCTGTAGCATCACGAACACCTTTGATTTCGCCGGCAAATTCGTCGAGCATCTGCTTTTCGATCCCTTCTTTAAGCGTTACATCGACCATTGAGCACCCGTTACAACCGCCGCCAAACTGCAGCACGGCGTAACCGTCATCAGTAATTTCCAGCAGTACCACCTGGCCGCCGTGGTTGGCCAGTTGCGGGTTAATTTCAGACTCAATCATATAGTTCAGACGTTCGACAATCGGCGCATCGTCTGCCACTTTACGAGCCTTGGCATTTGGCGCTTTCAGCGTTAGCTGTGAGCCCATCTGATCGGTGACATAATCGATTTCGGCTTCTTCGAGATATGGCGCGCTTTCTTCGTCAACCACGGCATCAAAGCCGTCGAAGGGTAGCCGGGTGTCAGAAGACTCCACCGCATCGGGTGGACAATAAGAAACACCGCATTCAGCACTTGAGGTTCCCGGATTCACTACGAAAACACGAATATTTGTGCCTTCTTCCTGTTTAGCCAGTAACTTAACAAAGTGTCCCTGGGCCTCTTTTGATATTGAGATCATTGTAGAGTCCTGCATAATCAATAACTATCGCATATGATAACAAATTAACCTGAGTAAAACAGTCAGGTATTGAAAATATATTATGCCGAAGTCACAGGTTTCAAGACCATCAGATAAAACTAATTATGGTGTCCGTAAAATGCTATCAGCGCCAATAACGACAAACTTCACCCCTTTACGCTCATGTCTTGCCAGGCTCTGCACTGTTATGATTGTTGCGTTTTCGCTTTGCTTCAGCGCTTTGGCCACTGCCCAGGGCAAACCAGCCAGAGCTTACTTACCTGACAATGTTAAGCTTGATCCCGCTATACCCACACCTGAATCGGTGCTTGGTTATAATGTTGGCGACTGGCACGTACGCCATGATCTGCTGGTTACTTATATGCAGCGCCTCGCGGCGGCTTCTGAGCGGCTAACCCTGGAAGTCACCGGCTATACCCACGAGCAACGCCCGCTACTGCTGTTAACCATCACGGCACCTCAAAATCGCAGTAAGCTGGAAGACTGGCGGACCGCGCATATGGCGCAGGTTCAGCAAGGAAAGAAAACACCGGCGGATGCACCACTGTTCTTTTACATGGGTTACAGCGTGCACGGCAATGAGCCTTCTGGTGCCAATGCATCGCTGTTAGTGGCTTATTATCTTGCGGCGGCCCGGGACGAGCGGGTAACCCGTTTACTGCAGGAAAACGTGGTGCTGCTGGATCCGTCCTACAACCCGGATGGGCTATCGCGATTTGCGCACTGGGCCAATATGCACAAGGGCAAGGTACTCAATGCCGACCCGGCGCACCGTGAACATCAGGAAGGCTGGCCCAACGGGCGCACCAATCACTATTGGTTCGACCTTAACCGCGACTGGTTAATGATGGTGCACCCTGAGTCGCAGGCGCGTATCAGCAAGTTTCAGCACTGGCGCCCTCATGTGTTAACAGACTTCCACGAAATGGGTACTAACAGTACTTACTTTTTCCAGCCGGGTGTGCCGAGTCGCAAAAACCCGTTTACGCCGGAAGGTAACGTACGCCTGACCAACGCGCTGGCAGAATACTATGTCAGCGCCTTTGATAGTCAGAAACAGCTGTATTTCAGTCAGGAAGGCTTTGATGACTTTTACTATGGCAAAGGCTCATCTTATCCGGATGCCCAGGGCAGTATTGGCGTGTTGTTTGAGCAGGCCAGTAGTCGCGGCCACCTGCAGGATTCTATTAATGGCCCGTTAGCGTTCCCGCAAACTATCCAGAATCAGTTCACCATGTCAGTGGCGGTGTTTGATGGTGCCATGGCAAATAAAGCGGCGCTGCTGGACTATCAGCATAACTTTTTTAAAGACACCGCAGAGCTTGCCAGTCAGGATGATAATGCAGCCTATTTACTTCATGAGCCGCAGGACAGCTGGCGGCTGGAGAAAGCGCGCTGGGTGCTCACGCAGCACAATATCCGGTATCAGCAACCGCGCGAAGATATTGAAGTTAACGACACTATTTATAAAGCAAACAGCACGCTGGTAGTGCCGCTGGCACAGCCGCAGTACCGCTTAATCAAGGCGTTATTCTCCACTCAGCAGGACTTTGTGGATAACACCTTTTACGACGTGTCTAACTTTAACCTGCCACTGGCATTTGATTTAACCTTTGCTCCCATGAGCAGCCGTGAATTGCGCCGAGCCAAATTCACCAACACCAGCCCGTCATCCGCTCCGATAGTGCCGGTTGACAGCGAAGCCTATGCTTACGCGTTTGAGTGGCATCACTACAAAGCCCCGGCGTTGTTGCAACAATTGCTTGATAACGGCGTGGTAGCGCGTATTGCCACCCAGCCTTTTACTGCTGCCACCACACAGGGCAACTTATCGCTGGCGGCGGGTACCATCGTGATCCCTCGGGGTGTGCCGCAGCCACAGAAACTCATTGAGTTAGTGAATACAGCCGCGGTTGATGCCGGGGTACCGGTGTTATCCTTAAACAGCGGCTTTACCCGCACCGGTATCGACATTGGCAGCCGCAGTATGGTGCCGGTAAAAGCGCCTAAGGTTCTGCTGGTAGGTGGCGAAGGAGTCAGTCCGTATCAGGCCGGTGAAGTGTGGCATTACCTTGATACCCAGGTGGGCATGCCGGTCACCCTGGTGGAACAACGTCATCTCGATAACGTTTCCCTGCATGATTACACTCACGTTATATTTGTTGGTGGTCGTTACGAATTGCCCGAAGGAATAGATGAAACGATCACCGACTGGGTTCGCGGGGGCGGCACCTTGGTAGGCCAGACCTCGGCCCTGCGGTTATTTGCCCGGCATAACTGGCTGGATATCAAACTGAGTTCAAGTCAGGACGTTGCCGACCTGTTTAGCAACAAGAACCTGACTTTTGCCGATCGTTCTGCGCACAATGCGCAGCAACTGGTGGCCGGGGCAGTTTATCAGGCCAATATAGATATTTCTCACCCGCTGTTTTACGGCTACGACGCGCCGCAGTTAAACCTGTTTAAAACCAGTAATATGATGGCGTTTAGCAATGCTTCACCAACAGTGGTTCCGGCGCGCTACACAAACTCTCCGTTGGTCGCCGGGTTCAGTGCCGACCCGGTGGCAAACGAAATAGCCGGTTCGGTAGCGGTAATGGCTGAACCCCTTGGACGCGGCCGGGTGATTGGTTTTACCGATGATCCACAATTCCGCGGCTTCTGGTATGGCACCAACAAGCTGATGAGCAATGCGCTGTTTATGGCTGAGGCGATTAACTAAGCCTGGCTGAGAATCTGGCAACCAGGAAGCAGTAGCGCCTGGTCGGCCTTAGCCGGCGTTACCGCCAGCGCCCAAATTACAATTTCTGTGTGGGGCGCTACCTGATGGATGAGCCTGCTCAGGGTGGCGATAGTAGCACCGGTTGTTACCACGTCGTCAATCAGGGCTACCCGGGCGGGAAAGTGGTTGGTTTCCAGCTGATAAGCCTGCTTCAGGTTACGCAGTCGCTCGCGCCTGCCAAGGGATTGCTGACTGCGTTGCCAGCCTCGCCTGTGTGCCCATCGTGGCATCACCGGTATGTCCAGTTGCTTCCCCAGATAGTCGGCTAACAGCAGGGTTTGATGATACTGCCGTTTAGCGAAACGCCAGGGACTAATAGGTACGGGCAGCAGACATTCAGGTAACGGGTTGGAAAGAGCCGCAGAATATCGCAAGAACCATTGTGCCAATGGCTCCGCCAGCAAGGGATGGCCGTATTTAAAGCGGCGAATCAAATGATCCAGCGGCCAATGAAAGTAACTTAGCGCACACAATTGGTGGTAGGGGCCGGGCGTTAGTCCCTGCTTGATGTTGGGCCAGTTCAACAGGTTTAGGGCCACTTTTTGAGTATTGAAGAACATACAGTCTTGTTCGCAAACTTCGCACACAGCGGCCTTGCAGTGTTGCTGACACAAATAGCATAACCCGGCAGGGCGGAATTTCGTCGCGCCTTTGAGGCATTCCACGCATTTCGCTATTGGGCTTTTTAAAATGCTCATGTAAACTTTTGCTACGTTTTGTCAGGAAGTGATTACGTGGGTGACAATAACACTAATACAGCATTAAAGAGCCTGTCTCAGGGATCGGGAAGGACGTTGGTTTTGCTTCATGGCTGGGGCATGAACAGCGCCGTTTTTAGTGAGTTTTTACCGTTTCTGACTGACGACCTTGAGGTGATTCGCATTTGTCTGCCAGGCTTTGGCCAAAATAGCGACAAGCTGCCGGAAGACTACTCACTGGATACCATTACGGCATTGGTGAGTAAATCCATTCCAGTGGGCTCCGTGGTAGCAGGGTGGTCGCTGGGTGGTTTGGTAGCGCAACAGCTGGCGCTGTCTTACCCTGATAAGATTGCCGGTTTAATTACCCTGGCTTCCAGCCCTTGCTTTGTTTCTAACGGTTGTTGGAAAGGCATTGAGCCAGACGTGCTGAACGGTTTTCAACGCCAGCTGGCGCGAGATTACGAGAAAACCCTGGATCGTTTTTTAGCTATTCAGGCTATGGGGAGTGCATCAGCCAGGCAGGATGTAAAAACGATACGCCAGCAACTGGGCGCTTTGCCCTCACCTGCCGAAGTCGCGCTCGCAGCTGGCCTTTCCTTGCTGGAAACAGTGGATCTGCGAAGTATGATTGGGCGAATAAATCAGCCCACGCTGCGCTTGTATGGTCGCCTGGACAGCCTGGTGCCTACCAGTAGCATCGACCGTATTCACGAACTGCATCCCGGTGCGGATACCGTAGTAATGCCCCATGCTGCCCATGCACCGTTTATTTCTCATCCGCAACAGACCGCCGATATCCTGTTGAATTTTATCAATAACCTGACCCGCATTGACCGTTATTACAGCTAGCTTGTAATGGCCTGCCGCAAAGTACTCCACCTGAGTTGGGCTACTTTGCGGTAGGTAAATTTTCGATGCCCTTTACGCATAATCGCCCGCCATGACTGGCTTGTGTAACGATTTAATACCACGCCCGTGACTATCTCAGACTTTATTTTTTAACCGTTTTGGTTAATAATTAACCATGAGAGTGTAGAGGTAGTGTATGGTGATAAGCAATAACGTAAATTCTGCGATAATGGCTGGTCAGTTCGGTTTGCAACAGTCGTTTGAGGGCATGACCCAGTCAGCGATGAATATTGCACAGCGGGCGGCCCAGCAGGACGTTGCGCAAAATGGTACCGGCAATTTTCTGGCCGATGCTTCGTTGCGCAGTTTGTCCACCACATCTGATTTGCTGCCATCCGGCGGCGACAGCATGACATCTGATTTACTGTCGATGCAGATGTATACCAATAATGCCCTGGCGTCGGCCAAGGTCATTGATGTTGCTAACGAAACTGTTGGCCGCATCATCGACACCATTGCCTGATAGCGGGTAAGCCGTTATGAACATTGTCACGCCCATCCCAACGTCCTTTGCCATTCCAACCGCTAATCTCAGCGTGGAAGCGGCCCGGCGTGACAACCTTGCCCGTGAGTCCATTCCTCAGCCTGCTGATGCCAAGCAAGGTAGTGCCGAGCAGGGCCTGGGCTCCGAATCAGACAAGTTAAAATCTTCGGTTAAAGGCAATCAGCCGCTCACCTATGAACGCCCACAGTCGAATCAGGGTAGCGCGGCGCAGGTAACCGGCGATAGTCAACAACAGTTTAACGATGCCAGCGAGGAAAGTGCTGGCAAAGAAGACGCTCGGGAGCGCCAGCAAGAGCAGGCTGAACAGCGTCAGGTTGAATCCCTCAAAGAGCGCGATCAGGAAGTGCGTACCCACGAACAGGCTCACGCCACGATTGGGGGTCAGTATGCCGGTTCGCCCCAGTATGATTTTCAACGTGGTCCGGATGGCCAGCGTTACGCGATCGACGGAGAGGTGTCGATTGACATTTCTACCGAAAATACACCACAACAAACTATCCGCAAAATGCAGCAAGTTCGTGCCGCCGCACTGGCGCCCGCTGAGCCATCACCGCAGGATTTACAGGTTGCTGCAGAAGCGTCCCGCATAGCGTTTGAAGCACGCAGCAAACTGGCCGAAGAGCGCAAAGAAACGCCGGCGGTAAGCCCGGAAAACGGCGATTCTGCTTCGCGGGTGGCATCGGAAGTCCCTACGCTGGAAGAAATTGTGGCCAATAATCAGCCACAAATTCCAACCCGAAAACTCGATGAGTTGGCCGCCGACGAAGACAGGTATAGTCAGCAAAGCAGTGGCCGTCGCTCGCTGCAAATAGACAGTGAGCAAATGCAGCAGCGAAACACGGTAATTGCCTCATTTTATAAAAATGTCTCAGTACCTGTTGAAGGCGGTTTCAGCGCCTCGGCTTAATCGAACAGATTTACAAAAAAGCCCCGTCTCTTGCGAGCGGGGCTTTTTTAGTTCAGCTTATTTGTTTAATCAGTTTTTCTTTGCCTTGGCGAAGGCATCGGCGAACGCATTCCCCATTGCGGCATTTGCCGGTGCACTCTGGCGGCCTTGCTGGCCTTTCTGATTACGGTTACCGCCGCCTTTGTTTTGCGGTTTACCGCTACCCTTCGGCCCCTTACTCTGCGGAGCCGGGGTGTCATCCAGGCGCATGGTAAACGAGATGCGTTTGCGATCTGCATCGACTTCCAGCACTTTTACCTTAACGATATCACCAGCTTTCACCACCTCGCGTGGATCGGAGATAAACTTATTGGTGAGTGCTGAAATGTGCACCAGGCCGTCCTGATGAACACCTACATCCACAAAGGCACCAAAGTTGGCCACATTACTGACAACGCCTTCGAGGATCATGCCCGGCTTCAGGTCTGCCATGGTTTCCACGCCCTCTTTAAAAGCAGCGGTTTTAAATTCCGGACGCGGATCCCGGCCAGGCTTATCCAGCTCCTTAAGAATGTCTTTAACCGTTGGAATACCAAAGTTGTCACTGACAAAATCTTCCGGATTGAGCTTACGCAGTAAGTCGGTATTACCAATCAGATCATTGACCGCCACATCGGTGCGACTCACAATGCTATCTATAACCGGGTAAGCTTCCGGGTGCACCGCCGAACTATCCAGCGGGTTAGTGCCGTTCACAATGCGCAGGAATCCGGCGGCCTGTTCGAAGGCTTTGGGCCCTAAACGCTCGACAGATTTCAAATCCTGACGACGGGCAAAGGCGCCATGGGTATCACGGTAGCTAACAATGTTGTGCGCGAGGGTTTTGTTTAATCCGGATACATAGCTGAGCAGGGCCGGTGAAGCGGTATTTAAATCAACGCCAACGGCGTTAACACAGTCTTCAATCACCTGATCAAGCGACTTGCCCAATAAACTCTGACTGACATCATGCTGATACTGCCCCACACCAATGGCCTTGGGCTCAATTTTTACCAGTTCTGCCAGCGGATCCTGCAGGCGACGGGCAATAGACACTGCACCGCGTAATGATACATCCAGCCCAGGCAGCTCTTTTGAGGCAAGCTCGGAAGCAGAATAAACCGACGCCCCGGCTTCGCTGACCATAATTTTCTGGGCTTGCAGCTCGCTATTGGCTTTGAGCATTTCACCTACCAGCTTGTCGGTTTCCCGTGAGCCGGTGCCGTTACCGATGCTGATCAGCTCTACCTTGTGTTGTTTGCAAAGGTTAGCCAGGGTGCGCTGAGATTTATCCCACTGATTTTGTGGCGCGTGAGGGAAGATGGTCGTGGTGCCTACCACCTTACCGGTTTTATCTACTATGGCTACCTTAACTCCGGTACGCAGACCCGGATCCAGACCCATGGTGACTTTCGCACCGGCAGGCGCTGCCATCAGCAGGTCGTTGAGATTTTTGGCAAACACGTTAATGGCTTCTTCTTCGGCTTTTTCGCGAAGCTGGCCAAACAGTTCGGTTTCCATGTGCAGGCCAATTTTGATTTTCCAGGTCCAGGTGACTACCTGAGCCAGCCAGACATCGGCAGCTCGACCCTGATTGCGCAGTTCAAAATGCTCAGCAATAATTTGCTCGCAGTAGGACGCCTGAGCCGGCGAGTCTTCCTGACCAGGATCGGCGACCATCTGAATGTGCAGCATATTTTCGTTGCGGCCACGGAACATTGCCAAGGCTCGGTGGGAAGGTACTGAGGCAAGTTTTTCTGAGTGGTCGAAGTAATCACTGTACTTCACCGCCGCTTTTTCCTGGCCTTCCACAACACGACTGCGAATGTGGGCGTTTTCGTTGAGATAACGACGAATTTTCGCCAGTAAGCCGGCGTCTTCGGCAAACCGCTCCATCAGGATATAACGCGCGCCTTCCAGCGCTGCCTTGGTATCTGCCACGCCGTTTTCAGCACTGACATAGTCAGCAGCCACGGTGTCCGGGGTTAGCGTTGGATCTGCAAACAGCGCATCGGCCAGCGATTCAAGGCCAGCTTCAATCGCAATTTGCCCCTTGGTGCGACGACGCGGTTTATAGGGCAGATATAAGTCTTCCAGCGTGGTTTTGTTGTCGGCAGCAAGAATTTGTTGCTGCAGTTCAGGCGTGAGTTTTTCCTGCTCACCGATAGATTTTAAAATTACCTGGCGGCGGTCTTCTAATTCACGTAAATAGCCTAACCGCTGTTCCAGGTTACGTAACTGGGTATCATCCAGTCCCTGGGTCACTTCTTTACGGTAACGGGCGATAAAAGGTACGGTTGAACCTTCGTCGAGCAGTTTTACAGCCGCTTCGACCTGAGCAGGTTTAACAGCGAGTTCGTTGGCAATGGTATTAATTATCATCATGTATGAGATTCAGGCGGTAGTGAATTTAATGATTGGAAGTGTCTCTTCCTACCTACTATTGATTTGCAATCGGTAAGCGTTACCCACGCTTTTATTGGGTCCAGAGTATAGCACCTCTACCCGCCGTGTCATATGGGTTTGCCGGGGGAATCTGGATCACTATGGAAAATGATAAAACGGACTAATCCGTGGTGGCTATACCTGGTTGTGGCATTGCTGGCCGGAGCTATGGTTAGCTTGCTCCTCGGAATTTGGAGAAAGGCTGTTGGCCTTTTCTTTCGGTATTGCAATCAACCACTTGTGCAGATCCCTTACAATCGTGAAATGACAAGTACTTGCGACCTCAGCGGCGCGGATGACTTTAAACTTGCCCTGTTTGCTGATCTTATAAGTCTGCATATTACCCGCACCTTGCGAATACTGGCCGGTAGTTGCCTGGTGTGTCATTGCCAACCCAACACTTAACAGATTACTCAAATGTTGTTGAAAAGCTGTCTTATCGCCCGCTTTGAGCTTTTCTCTTTCTGTATCAGAAAGCGGCTCAGCAAATACCTGGATAAGGTTTTTGTAATGATTTGGCCGCTTTTTGGTCCCTTGGGGATCAGGCAACCAGACAACCAGTTTAAGGCTAAGCTCAGACATATCCTGACTGCTAAAAAAGATTGGCTTGACTAGTAGTGCCTGCGCGTCTTCTGCGGTGGCCAGCCACGGTGATTGTTCTTTCCCGATGAGTTCAGAGGCAGACATGGTACTACTCATATCGAGCAACGGGATTATGTGCTGATTTGCAGCGTTTTGGATGGCTGCGAGCTTTTCTTCCCGCTGAGAGGAAACCAATGAACTATGAACGCCAATTTGAGCTACCATGGCAATCAGGCCTGCTGCTCCGGGTCCCCCCTGATACAACATGCTGGAATCACCTGCTGTATTGTCATTGTCGTATGTTGCCCGTAAATCAAGCCGCTCTGCTTCGGCAATTGCCATGCGAAATGTGTCCGGGGTGAAAGGTGCTTTACCGGCATGATTGACGTGCCGGGCATAGTCATCTCGGTAAGGGGAAGTGCCTGAACATCCCACCATACCTAACAGTATCAAACAGGTAGCTAACAACCGCATGGTGATTTGACCTTCTAAATAGAGTCAGCAAGCTTCTGTTTTACATTTTCTACGGCCTGATAATAGGCGTTGGTTACACCAGGAAAGGTAGTAGGTTCATCCCATTCTCCCTCGGGTTGCACTTTTTCATCGATCACCAGATATTGAATATAGGCGTTCGTTTTGAGGTCGATAGTCGACAACAGGCCATGTACATAACCCTGGGGATCGCCATTAGGCACGTAACCGCTGAAGCTGCGATAGGCGCCATGCTCTGTTAACTCGAGCAATACAAGCACATCGGCATTTAGTGTTTCAGCGAGCGGACGAAAATCTTTCGGTGCGAAACCAAGCTCGCCCTTGAACTTCTTCAATTTTTTGATCTCAGTATTCAGCGTCACCACGCTAACATCGCTATTATGCTCGCGATATTCACTGATAACTAAATCGCGTATGGCTTCCATTTCACTGGCATCAACTGTGGATTCCAGATGAGTATCCAGCGAGCTGGTAAGCCCGGCCGCAACGCCATAGCAAAGCAGGCAACTGGCACCGTAAATATGTGTAGTGCCACTCTCATCTTCCGGTCCGACATAGGCAAACACGACTGTTTTGTCGACACCAACGTTATTGGACTCTAACGCTACGGTTGGTTGGGGAGTGCTGCCGCAGGCGGCAAGCAAAAAAGTAAGTGCGGTTATAACAGTAATTTTTAAAGTGTGGCTATCGAAGCTCATTGTTTTTATTCCATTTACTACAGACTACTAATCCAATATACACAGATATCTATCAAGCTGTCATCGGTTTTTTTAGAAAGATGTTAGCAGTGGCATTTGTCCGGAAACTGCCGCACATTTAGCGCTTGGAGAGTGGAAGGGTTTGCCGATACAATTTACTTTTAGCATCAATTTTTAAAAGGTCTGGCAAATTGCGTACAAACCTGGTGACCCGGGAAGGGTATGACAAACTGCGTAACGAACTGAACTATCTGTGGCGAGAGTACCGGCCAGAAATTACGGCCAAGGTTACCTGGGCTGCCAGCCTGGGCGATCGCTCAGAAAACGCCGACTACAAAGAAAACAAGCGCCTGTTGCGAAAAATCGACTCCCGGATCCGGTTTTTAAGAAAGCGCCTGGAAATTCTTAAAGTGGTGGACTTTGCGCCGGAGCAGGCCGGCCGGGTGTTCTTTGGTGCCTGGGTAGAAATTGAAAATGACGACGGTGATATCAAGTCCTTTCGTATTGTCGGACCCGATGAAATTTACGACCGTAAAGATTATATTTCCATCGATTCGCCCATGGCGCGGGCGTTGCTTAAAAAAGAAGAAGATGATCAGGTAGAGGTAAAAACACCCGAAGGCATCCGGGTCTGGTATATCAACCGGATTAGTTATGCCGAAGATAACCAGGAAGGATGAGATGATGTTACGATTCATGTGGTGCGCTGTTTTATTAGTGCTTAGTCAGAGTGCGAGTGCTTACGATTTTGGCTCGGGGGATATTAAGGTTCCCGAAGGTTTTGAGGGGCCGGTAATGAAAGCACCCAGCGAGGCCTTCTCTGCCGTTGGATTTACTCGTCGTCACGCTGATAGTGACAAGAGCACACTGCTGCAACTGACGGTGTTTACACCGCCTAATGGCATACCTGCACTCAATCAGGCCAAGCAAATCGCGTTTTCCAAACAATACCTGATGCAGTTCTTAGAGGGCGTGAAGCGCCGCCGGGATAACTTTTCTATGTCTGCAATAGAAACGGTATCGATTGATGGAGAACCTGCTGTTCGGATCCGTTGGACCGGGCGTAGTACCGATAACGATGTTGAATTGTATGGCGAGATGTACTGTGTGATATATCAACAGCAACTGCTCAGCTTTCATGTGCAGGATTTTACCGATTTTGACGCTGATGGATATGAGGCAGCGCGTAGTGCTGTTATGGCGATTGAATTCGATTAGCCTGTTGCCGAAAACGTTGAAACGACTCAGCTTATAGCCAGTAGCCATAATTAAAATCATATTTTTATACAAAATGCCGATAAAATGTGTAGCAGATTAGCGACAAGACAGCTATTTCTGTTTATAATCTATATGGTTAATGATTGTAATCTATACTAAAGACCCCTATTCGTAGCCTCGGTTCTCAGGTATTGTAATCAAAATGTAAATATATTGAACGAATTCGTCATACAAGTGACTAATCTTTGCAGTCACTTATTTTCAAATGACATCGTTTACATTAAATGAATTGAGATTATGAATCGATACTCACCAACAGAACGAACTGAGCAACATCAAGAGCGAGCTGACAAGCCGGCAACCGCCAGCGCCCTCGGCTTATGTTTAATGGGCTTTCTGCTGTTGTTAAGCGGCGTTTTAATGTTCATCCTCACCACTGTGAATGCTTTTAGTAGTAATGAAGGCACTAAAACCATGGTGTCGGTGCTGATCTGCCTTGCTATGTACCGTGCCGGAAAGTTTTTGCTGCAACAAGTTAGCAAATTCAAAATGCCGCCAAATCGCCGCCGCAGCGTGATCTCCTAGTTTTTCAAATCAGTAAATAGATATTCAAATCAAGATGGGCACACAGCGAAATGTGTGCCCTCTGATCTGTTAAGTTCAGATTGGAATAAAACGCCCGCCTTCTAGCTCGAAATATTTTTTAAAAAGTCGCTGTTTGCCGTGCAAACCGGCAAATCTAAACTAAGCTTAAAGAGCAAACAAAACGTTACCCGAATGAGTATTTGGGCGCATGCGTTGCTATCATTTTGATTGGCATGAGTATGCAGACAGTACGGACTTACTGATGAGCAAGGACAGGTGCTGAATAAAAAGCCGACACAAAACGTCGGCTTTTTCTTTTTGGTTCGATGGAATATCAGGGCGGTGCATGAAACACCGCGCCAGAGATTATTCTGCGGCTTCTTCTTCTGCCGGTTTAACCACTTCCAGTAACTCAACTTCAAAGATCAGTGTTGAGTTAGGTGTGATATTACCTGTAGCACGTTCGCCATAGGCTAACTCAGAAGGAATGAAGAAACGGGTTTTACCGCCTTCTTTCATGGTTTGAACGCCTTCAGTCCAGCCTGGGATAACGCGGTTCAGTGGGAATACCGCTGGTTCGCCACGAGAGTAAGAAGAGTCAAACTCGGTGCCATCCAGTAAGGTTCCTTTGTAGTGAACTTTAACTGTGTCGGTGGCAACCGGGCTGGCGCCTTCACCTTCTGCCATTACTTCGTACTGCAGACCAGACTCAGTAGTAATTACACCTTCTTTCTGACCGTTTTCAGCCAGGAAAGCTTCGCCTTTGGCAATATTTTCTTCCGCCATTTTGCTGGCCAGTTCCTGTTGCTTGGCTTGCATTGCCTGCTCGCCCGCTTGCGCCAGTTGCTGGATTTCAGCCGTTTCAAATATCAGGGTGTTACCCATACCGTCTTTAATACCTTGCATCAGGGCGTCTTTATCGATGCTTTCACCAAACTGTTGCATCTGCTTGTCGCGGGTAAACACGAACATGCCCATGCTGGCACCCATGGCATACGCTTGCTTTTGCGCGTCGGTCATTTCTTCTTTAGTCAGCTTTGGGTCCTGAGCAGGTTCGGTAGTGGTGCCCTGTTGAGGCTGACATGCTGCCAGACCCAGTGTAGCCATGATAGTTAGGGCAACGAGCGACTTTTGCATAAACTTCTCCGTTAGTTGGTCTCTTGTTGCAGCGTTTAGTGTGCTGCGACAAATCAAATTCTATAAATGTAAACCAGGTTATTAACGCTTTACTGTAACACGCCTGATACCATAATCACGAATATCGGTTTCACATTGCGCCCAATCCCCAGGATAAGCGACGCATATTACGATTTCGTGCTATGTTAATGCGAGCATTCGCAATAAGAAAGGCCTATGACAACACCATCACTGAAAACGTTCACTTCTCGACTGATTGTTACGCTACTGGCCGGATTTGGTTTAGCCGGGTGTATTGTTCCGGATACGACGCCGGATAATCAATGGCGCATTGTTGAAGATGGCGCTTACGCGGCAGACGTATCGGTGGATGGCCAGTTAAGCGTGGTGTCTGGTATCAATAATGGCATCCATGTGTGGCGTTTCGGTGAGGCTCAACCGTTATTTCAGTGGAGTCACCAAAGCGAGGACGGCGACCAGGGCAATAATTTGGTGGCCAATGTGCATATCAGTGCCGACAGTCAGTTTGCAGTGACATCAGACCGTGAGGCTTTTGCTATCTGGAGTTTATCTTCCGGTGAGCCGGTGGGCTTTTGGCGCATCGACGAGTCAACCATCCGCGATGTGGCGCTGGCCAACGGCGGTCGCGGTGTATTGGTGGGTCGTTCCAGTGGCAAGGTGATGTTTTTTGAACCGGAAAGTGGCCGGCGCATTGAGTTTCTTGGTCATCAGGAGCGCATTAATAGTGTGGATATTACGCCCAATGGCCGTTACGCCCTGACCGGCGGAAACGACTATGTGGCTTACCTCTGGAGTACCGATAGCGGGCAGGTAATCCATACCTTTACTCATCCCAGCCGCGTTACCCTGGTGGCACTGGATGATGAGGGGCGCTATGCCTTTACCGCCGACAGTCAGCAAAAATCGCAGATCTGGAATGTACAAACAGGTGAACCGATTAGCCAATTGCAGTATATTGCGCGCCAGAAGATATTTACCGATGCCGTGTTTTCTAAAGATGGTAAGTACTTGCTTACCGGAGCCCCTTCGCGAAGGTTGTATTTGTGGGAAGTTGCTACGGGTGAACAGGTAGGAGAATGGAAAGTTGCCCCACGCGAAAACATGTCACCGCCCTCAGCCGTAGTGTACGGTGTGGGCTTTCTTGATGACGAACATGTGCTGTCGGTAAGTAGTAGCGGATTAGCTGAGCTGTGGAGTATGCCCTGAATGACAACGAACAACGACAAGCTGGCTAACGAGTTAGCCAAAGCAGAAGACGCTATTGCCGAGCTGGAAACCAAGGTGGCTTTTCAGGAGCACACCATTGATGCACTCAATGAAGCTTTGGCCCATCAGCAAATACAAATCGATAAGATGCAGTTTCAGTTACGTCATGTTATCGATAAGGTCAAAGGCATGGAGCCTTCCAATATTGCCAAAATGTCAGAAGAGACCCCGCCGCCCCATTATTAAGGATGGGTCCCGAGGTTTCCAATATGTACATGCTATTGTGCTGTTCACTGGTGATGACCAGAGCACTTTAGCTTACACAGGGTCAAGAATAGAGTGTTTCGGCTGGAGTTTCTGCACAGGTCAGCCTTGTTTACTAGTATAGGGAAGGAATGAAAGCATGGGAGCTGGTATATTTGTTGTAATTGTCATTATTCTCAACCTTATTTTGGGGACAAGAGCATTTATCCTGGCTTCAGAACTTAAGCGCGAAATTCATGTTAAAGCTTCATCTCTCACAGTGCTTTATGCTATCCAAAATGAAATATTATTCTCAGCAAAGAACTCTTTATTACCTTTAAATTCAGAAAAAGCCTTTCAGTGTTATCAGCGGGCGAAAGTATCTTTGAGGATAATGTACGCCGCTACTATAGTTGTTATTTTATTCAATATGCCAGATCAACTATCCGACTAAAGACGCCAGCAATCGTTGACCGCTCCGTGAAATCCCCCAAATAAGGAGGCAATTTCCGACAACAGTTAACCAGAACATTATTTGAAAACGGCGTTTACTGGATTTATGCCTTATAAATCGCTGCGCCACTACAGCACCGGGCCATCCGCAGGCCAGTGCAAGTATGTGTAAATACTTTTCCGGTATTCTCCGACTGTTACGTTTAGCAGCCGCTTTATCCCATGCATACACGAGAAATGTCAAAATGCTTATTATGCTGTAGGCGAACAGCACTAACAGAGATAATTGCTCCATTAAAAAACCGACGAACAATACCAGACAAAAAAGTAAGGTCACATATAGCCCAAAAGAGCGCATAGTAAAACGCTTGTAAGGCTTGTTTTTATGATGTTGCGGAACCGTGCTTGCGGCAGAGCTTGATTGTGTGCTTTTATCTCTCATCGCATAAGAAGAGTAATTTGGGTTGCTGTTTGTCTTACTAATACGGCAACCCATTACAAACAGTCCATTTAGTCCTTGTTTGCCGGTACTTCATTGGTTGCCGGTTTAGTGTTAGAACCCTTCGACGAAGACTTTTCAGAACCGGATTGCGGCTTTTTCGCTTTGGTAGTCACCAGGTCGCCGTCAATCACGGCACTGCCCTGGATAAGATCTTCCAGTGTGCCATCTTCAGCATCCACTAAACCCACCTCACGCAGTAATGAGTCGACTAACGGGGCATTGGCGCGGTAGTTAAGTGCCGCGCTGGTAACCTGATCCGCCAGGCCTGTGCCGCCGCTCTCACCACTGCCGCCAGCACCACCAAGGCTGTTGCCATAGCCTTGTAAAATCTTAATGCCGTCAATGTTTTCCAGTGGTTTAACCGCATTGGCAATAATGTCTGGCAGAATTTTAAGGATGGCCAGTGAGCGTTGCAGATCAATTTGCTCATCTTTAAGGGTGTTTTCGGCTTCGTACATGGCTTTTTTACCGGCCGCTTCCACAGCAAATACTTTCTCGTCGGCCTCAGCCTGCAGTTTCTTGGCATCAGCGCTGGCCCGGGCTTCAGTAAGAATGGCTTCTGAAGTATTGATCGCCGCTTCACGCTTCGCCTCAGCTTCTACGGTAATATTCACCGCTTCACGCTCTGCTTCTTTGCGGGCGTCGATAACTTCAATTTCCATGCGACGATTTGCTTCAGCTACCTGACGGGTAGTAATAACCGCTTCTTCTTTTTCAACTTTAAGTTTTTCGGCTTCGGCTGCTTTGGCACGGGCTGCGGATTCTTCTTCCGATTTATTGGCAATGGCAATCTGTTTATTTTGCTCGGCCACTTCAATTTGCTGCAGTTGCAGAATGCGGGCTTCGTCGATAGCTTTACGCTTTTCTATCTCGCGGGCTTCAATGGTTTGTTGTTTCTCGATTTCTGAAGAGGAAATGGCTTTTTCTTTAGCAATTTCAGCCTGGCGTTCTTCCTGCTCTTTTTGTTCGCGCTGTTTGGCAATCTCGGCTTTTTGTTCCTGCCGCTTGAAAGCCAGTGACTGTTCCTGCTGAATGCGGGCTTCTTCTTCGTCACGCTTAATGTTTAACGACAGTTTTTCTGCTTCCAGGTTACGCTGTTCAATCTGGATGCGGTTTTCCTGTTGAATATCGTTGGTTTCTTTGCGTTTCTCTTCAATGATTTTAGCTAAGCGGGCGCGACCTTCGGCATCGAACGCGTTGTTTTCATTAAAGAACTGCAGATCGGTCTGGTCGAAGCCGGTTAAGCTGACAGATTCCAACTCAAGGCCGTTCTTTTCCAGATCATTAGCCACACTTTGCTGTACTTTTTGTACAAAGTCGGCGCGTTGTTCATGCATTTCGGTCATGGTCATCTCGGCCGCCACCGCACGCAGTACGTCGACGAACTTCGATTCCATGAGCTTCTTCACTTCTTCGGCACGGGTGGTCCGCGTACCTAAGGTTTGCGCCGCCATGGAGATACCGGCTGCATTAGGCGCGACCCGCAGGTAGAAGTCGGCTTTCACATCCACACGCATGCGGTCTTTGGTGATCAGCGCATCCTTGGAGGTTTTTTCTACCTCAATGCGCAGCGTATTCATGTTAACCGGGATCACCTCGTGAACCACAGGCAGCACCAGCGCGCCACCATCCTTGATGACTTTTTCACCGCCAAGGCCGGTGCGTACAAAGGCGGTTTCTTTCGTTGCCCGGGTATATAAGCGGGCAAAAATAAAACCAATAACGAGCAGGCCAATGACTGCTGCGCCGATCATTATCAGCATGAAAGGTAAGTTACCTAATCCTGAATTTTCCATAGTGACTACTTCCATCGTAAAGGGTTAAAGGTCGGAATAGCGACTTGCTAACCAGCGGTAATCCCGCTTTTGTATTAATAATATTTTTTCGCCCTGGCTGAATTTCTCATCAGGCTCGAGGGGCTCTACTAACAGGTAGTGGGGCTGGCCATGGGCATCAACAAATTTGCCTTCTGCCGGACTGTTCTGACGGGCAACACCAACGGTGATGTGGCCAACCGTGCCAACCAGTTCATCGGCTGTGGTGGCTGATGATTCCTGTTTGGGGAGCAGGCGGGCTAAGAAGGTGCCAAACCGGGCCGTACAAAACAGGCCGGCTACCACAGCAAGGAGCGTTATCAGCCACCGGGCAAAATAGGTGTCCAGCAGCGTCAGAGAAAGAAAATTAAATGTCAGACCGGCAGTGCCGAAAGTGGTAAGCAGTAATACCAGCCAAACCAGAAGCGGCACTCTGTCGAGCGCCAGCCAGCTACCAAATTCGGTAAAACCTGAAGAAGAATCAGCGTCGGCATCCAGTGCCGCCTGATCGTCGACTAGTCCTAGCAGACTAACCCCAAAAAACATCCCTGCCATTTCCAGAATGAAAAGCGCTATAACAATGCCCAGCGCACAGCTAAACCAGAAATTGGCATCATCTAATAAGAATGACAGCATGCCACCGTCCCTGATGGTGAATCCATAATCGAGAAAATCAGTTTAATCCCAAAGCATTAGGTTGGCAAAACATTTAGGCATTAGCATCAGGGTGCTGGGCCAAGTAGAGAATAATGGGCGGGGTAAATGAAAAGTGTCAGGAGGTATCTTTTTCTGAGATCTTCAGTTTTCCTGCCACGTACAACCGCCAGATCGTAAAACAGTTCACCATTAGCAGCGTCATTTCCAGCAGCGTCCCACCGATTGAGCCCACCAGAATATTGTTGGTTAGCCAGCAGATTGCACCACAGATAAATGCCAGTCGCATTTTTATGCCAGATAGACAGAATAATGCATAGGTGCCAATACAGGTGCCCATAATAGGAAATAAGTCATACCACACATCAGCCAGATAAATTCCCAGTGCCAGCGTAATTGCAATAAACAGGTACGCCACGATGCGCGAGCGGGTTTTTATGGATAAGCCGGTTCTTACCACTGATAACAACGCGCTTAAACAAGCGGTAGTGGCGCCAAGTAGCGCAAAATGCAGGGCATGATTTAAATTCATCACCACCATCATAATGCGCAGATGCTGATCGTCTTTCTGATAGAAACACAAAATGCCGAGCACAAAGCTCAGCATGCCAAACGCCTGGGCGAGATTAAATTCGGGTAAGTCGGGGAGCAAAATAAACGGTTTAGTGATTATTCGGGTTTAAACACGCCAATCACGTTGGCGTTTTTGCTGGCGGTTTTTACCTCTTCCTGGGGTTGTGATTCGGCATAGCCGCACTCCACGCAGGTAAGCTTTTCGATGTTGTTTTCGAAAAATAACATAATGGTGTCGGTGGCCTTGCATTTGGGGCAGGTAGCACCGGCGATAAAGCGTTTTCGTTGGCGTTGACTCATGGGGTAAACCGTTGTGAATAATTAAGGTTGTTACGCACTGCGCGCAAATGCAGATCGCTTGCAGCGCTTCTGGTAAACTACGCAGCCAGACTATGTTATCACAGGTATTCGCAGTTTTATGATCCAGTTATCCGACGTCACCTTGTTGCGCGGCAGTAAAGTACTGCTGGATGGCGCTTCGGTACAGGTTTTTCCCGGCCATAAGGTGGCCCTGATTGGCAGCAACGGCTGTGGTAAGTCGAGCCTGTTTGCTTTATTACGTGGCGAGCTTAGCGTGGATGCCGGAGACTGCGCAGTGCCTGCCGACTGGCGCATTGTGAGCGTAGCGCAGGAAACGCCAGCGGTAGAACGTAGTGCCATTGATTATGTAATCGACGGCGACAATTATTTACGCGGCCTGCAGCAAAAACTCAGCGAGGCAGAAGCGGCGAGCAACGGCGAAGAGATGGGTAAGTATCATGATTTACTTGCTCAGGCGGGCGCTTATGATGTAGAAGCCAGAGCCGCCACCATTCTGGCTGGTCTAGGGTTTGCCCAGAGTCAGCTTACGGCGCCGGTTACGGATTTCTCGGGGGGCTGGCGTATGCGATTGAATCTGGCCCAGGCGCTGCTGTGCCCTTCAGACTTACTGTTGCTCGATGAACCCACCAACCACCTGGATTTGGATGCCGTGATCTGGCTTGAGCGCTGGTTACAGCGTTATCAGGGCACACTGCTGCTGATTTCCCACGATAAGGCGTTTATCGATAACACCGTGGCGCAGATCATCAGCGTTGAACAGCAGCAACTGATTGCCTACACCGGTAACTACTCAAGCTACGAAACCCAGCGTGCCGAACGGCTGCGCTTACAGGACATTGAATACCGTAAACAGCAGGACAAAATCGCTCATTTAGAATCCTTTATTACCCGCTTTAAAGCCAAGGCCAGTAAGGCCAAGCAGGCACAGAGCCGTATTAAGCAATTAGAGCGCATGGAAACGCTGCTGCCGGCCCATCATGCCAGCCAGTTTAGTTTTGAATTTAAAGCGCCCACCGCATTGCCTAACCCGCTTATTCAGATGGAAAAGGTCATGCTTGGCTATGGCGAGCACATTGTCCTTGAGCAGGTAAAGCTCAATCTGGTGCCGGGTAGCCGCATTGGCTTGTTGGGTCGAAACGGCCAGGGTAAATCTACGCTGATCAAACTCCTCGCTGGAGTACACGAGCCGAAAACCGGTGTATTTACCACGGCTAAAGGGTTAAACGTAGGGTATTTTGCCCAGCATCAGCTGGAATATCTGGATCCTCAGGCCTCGGCCTTACTGCATTTACAGCGCCTAGACAGCAAAGCTACAGAACAGCAGCATCGCGACTTCCTTGGCGGCTTTGGCTTTCATGGCGACGAAGCCACCGGCCCTGTAGCGCCCATGTCCGGCGGTGAAAAAGCCCGTTTAGTGCTGGCGCTTATTGTGTATCAGAAGCCGAACTTGTTGCTGCTCGATGAACCCACTAACCACCTTGATTTAGAAATGCGTCATGCCCTGAATATGGCCTTGCAGGGCTTTGAGGGTGCTATGGTGCTGGTATCGCACGACCGTTTCTTATTAACCGCGGTGTGTGAGGAGTTTTATCTGGTCGACAGTGGCGAAGTGGCGCCTTTCAGTGGCGACCTGGATGATTATCGCGACTGGATCCTTGCGCAGCAAAATGTCGATAAAGCGGCCAATGCTGCGCCGGTGGAAGACAAACCCAAGGTTGATCGCAAAGCCGAAAAACGCCGCGAAGCGGAGTTTCGTCAGTCCACAGCGCACCTGCGAAAACAAATTCAACAGTCTGAAAAGGCAATGGAAAAACTCAATACGTCGCTGACCAAAGTGGAGGAGGAGCTGGGTCGCAGCGAACTCTACGAGGCCGATAACAAGCCTGAGTTAATGAAGTTTCTGGACCAGCAGGCAACTCTTAAATCTCAAATAGAGGATGAAGAGATGCAATGGCTGGATGCACAGGAACAACTGGAAGCGGCTAAAGACGCCTATGACATCAGCGCCTGAGCTAACACCTGAACTGTTTTGGCAACACAGCCTGCAGCATTATGCACAACCTGGTGTGGCGGATGCCTGCCTGGCACTGCAGGATAACTATCAGGTAAACGTCAATCTGCTGCTGTTTTATCATTGGTGTTGTACGGTAAACCAACCAATCCCCCCGGTGTTGCGTAAAGCACTGAATGAGGCGGTAGCCACAACCGATCCGGCAATACAAAGTCACCGTATCAAACGGCGCGCGGCGAAGGGCAGCAGCGACTACGAGGCGCTTAAGCAGCGAGAGCTCGAGCTAGAAGCCGCACAGCAAGCAGAGCTGGTCGCCGCCTACCAAAAAATCAAGGGGTCAGAGTCGTTGAATAGGGCATTCAACGACTCTGACCCCTTGATTTGCGTTATTGAGGTGCTTGGTTTGCCTCACAACCAGGCTGTTCGCACATTAATCACAACAGTATTACAAGCATGACCATACGGACCAATCAATCACACGGAAGCATTGTTAAAAGCAGCTTTACTGCCCCGCGTTGGGCGCGCAACCGGCATATTCAGACCATCTGGCCGCGTTTTATGCAGCGTCGTTTACCACTGAAGTACATTATGGAGCGCATTAAGCTCGACGACGGGGACTTTCTCGATTTGGCCTGGGGGCCAGCGCCGCAAGAGCTGACCGGGCTGGTGGTGATGTTCCATGGTTTAGAGGGGTCTATGCACTCCCATTATGCTAACGATATGATGGCCACGCTCAGTCAGGGCGGCTGGCAGGTGGTAATGATGCACTTTCGTGGTTGCAGTAGCGAAGCTAACTTAACCCCCAGGGCTTACCATTCCGGGGAAACCGGCGATCCGGCATTTATAATAAACCTTTTGCAGCAGCGTTATCCTGATATACCTAAGGCCGCTATTGGCTTTTCCCTGGGCGGTAATATGTTGCTAAAATTGCTCGGTGAACACCCGGATAGCCTTGGCTTAAAAGCGGCGGTAGCAGTGTCAGCGCCATTAAAACTCGATGAGTGCGCTACCAGTGTGAATCAGGGCTTTTCAAAGGTGTATCAGAAATACCTGCTTGGCAGCATGAAGAAAAACCTGCTAAAGAAAATGCAGCGCATTGATTACCGTGACATTTTGCAAATCAGCGAAGCCGATGTGGAAGGCATACAAACCTTCTGGCAGTTTGATAATCTGGTCACTGCCCCGCTACACGGTTATGCAGATGCCAAAGACTATTACGAGAAGTGCAGCGCTTATTACTTTTTAAAAGCGATCCATTGCCCGACGCTGATTTTGCATGCACTGGACGACCCTTTTATGAATCATCTGGTCGTCCCGCCGGAGCATGAACTGGCGCACAGCGTGACCGTAGAACTGAGTGAAACCGGCGGTCATGTTGGTTTTATGCAGGGCACACCAATCGCACCAGAGGTGTGGATGCACCAACGCGTGTTGCGATATTTCCGCGACTATTTACCCACTACCACGGAGTCTGCATGATTATTCCTATCGACGAACTAGCGCCGGATACCCTTAACAATATTGCCCGGGAATTCGTGCTGCGTGAGGGCACCGATTACGGCGAAATTGAGGCGGCGTTTGCAGATAAGGTGGAGCAGGTGATTGCCAAACTCAAAAGTGGTGAGGCAATTTTAGTGTATTCGGAGTTGCATGAAACCGTGGATATCCGACCAGCCGACAGCTACCAGCCGGATATTGAAGAGTAGATCCCACCCTTAGTGAGTCTGTACAACCCAAAAATCTTTTCAAAGTATGTCAGAGTGTTGACCAATCTTTCAACAGCGCGCATGCTGGGATTAACCTAAAACAAACCCGGTGCAGGTTGTTGGCGCTCGGTTTATCTAACAATCCTTACTCTAACGACACAAGAGAACATTATGAGAACACTCTCTGTAATTGCAGCGGGCGTGATGTCTGTCTGGCTGGTAGGCTGTAGTCAGCCAGCGCAGACCGACGCACAGTCCGATAGTGCGGCAGCCATGCCGGATGCCAAAACCATTGCTGATGCCGCCAGCGGCGTAGATATGAACGTGGATTACAATGTCCCGGTAGAATACTTCAAGCTCGACAATGGCCTTAAAGTGGTTTTGTCTAAAGACGAGACCGCGCCAACGGTTACCGTTGCGGTGTACTACAACATCGGGTTTCGCAATGAACCAAAAGACCGCACCGGCTTCGCTCATTTATTTGAACATATGATGTTTCAGGGCTCGGAAAACCTCGGCAAGATGGAGTTCATTCAGCTGGTTAATGATAATGGTGGAGTATTGAATGGCTCGACCCGTTTCGACTTCACCAATTACTTTGAAATTGTCCCGGCGCACAAACTGGAAACGTTTTTATGGGCTGAGGCCGATCGAATGAAAGGGCTGGCCATCACCCAGGAAAATCTGACTAACCAGCAGGGCGTGGTGAAAAATGAAGTCAAAGTGAACGTGCTCAACCAGCCCTACGGCGGATTCCCATGGCTGGATATGCCTCAGTACGCCTTTAATAATTGGTATAACGCGCATAACTTCTACGGCGATCTGGCTGACCTTGATGCGGCTAACCTGGAAGACGTTGACGCGTTTTTTAAGATGTACTATGCACCGAATAATGCTGCGCTCGCTGTGGTAGGCGATATTGATGTAGGCGAAGCAAAAGCCATGATACAGAAATATTTTGGTGGTATTCCGGCCGCTGAAATTGCGCCGCAGCCGGATCTCTCTGAGCTACGCCAGGAAAAAGAAAAGGTCTTTAATAAGTACGACAAGCTGGCACCAAAACCAGCCTATGCCTTTGCCTACAAAATGCCGCCCCGGGATACGCCTGAGTACTATGCCATGGGTATTGTCGACCAGATCCTGGTACAGGGTGAAGACAGCCTGTTGTATCAGGAGCTGGTAAAAAATAAACAAATTACCGGCAGTGTGGGTGGCGGGATTAACTACCTGCTTGGCAATATGTTTAACTACAACGGTCCCATGTTGTGGATGAGCTCATTTACCCACGACGATACAGTAAGTCAGGAAACCATTACTTCTGCTATTGATTCTGTGGTTAACCAACTAGCTGAAAAACCACTCAGCGAAGAAGAGATGTCACGGGCGATTGTGAAAATCCGTTCCAGCCTGTTTGATTCCATCGACGGTTTTTACGGTTTCGGCCGTGCCGACCTACTGGCCAGTTTTGCCTTGTTTGATGATAAGCCGCAGAAGATTAATGAGCTGGAAGCCAACTTTAAACAGGTAACCCCAGAGCTTATTATGCAAACGGTGAAAGACTATCTGCGTCCCACTAATCGTACCATTCTTACCGTTACGCCCGGAGAAGCGCCGGCCGACGAATCACAGGCACAGGGAGAATAACCATGAAATTAGTCAAAACACTACTGGCTTCCTCGCTTATCGCGGTGCTGACATGGTCGGTGAGCGCTAAGGAAATGCCACCGGCTGGTGGTACTCCGGGTGATTTTACGGTGCCTGCTACACAGGAAATAACATTAGAAAATGGCCTGAAGGTGACCTTTATTCCTTATGGCAGTACCCCTAAAGCCACGGTCAGGCTGGTTACCAACACCGGGAATATTGATGACGATGAACAAGTCTGGTTAGCCGATCTGAGCTTTGATATGTTGCGCCAGGGCACCACCAGTCAGTCAGCCAAAGCCCTTGCAGAAGCCGTTGCCAGTATGGGGGGCGAAATTAATACCAGCGTAGGCATGGACTCCAGCTTTATTGGCATGGATGTACTGGGTGAGTTTACACCTGACGCGGTGGGTGTCCTGGCAGATATGGTGATGAACGCCAGCTTTGCTGAAGCAGACCTGGCGCGGCTTAAAACTGATAGCCAGCGTAATCTCGCAGTACAGAAATCCAGTCCTTCCGGGATTGCTACCGAGGCTTTTTACCAGTCAATTTATGGTAATCATCCCTATGGTCGATTGTATCCTACCGCCGAGAGTCTGGCGGCGTTAACGGTGGATGATACGAAAACTTTTATTTCGTCTAACCTTGTGCCGAATCGCAGTCATTTGTATGTGTCTGGCGTGTTTGATCAGGCGGCCGTTAGTAAAGCCGTTAAAGCGGCATTTGCCGACTGGCAGGCAGGCGAGGCGCGAGCGGCAAAAACGGTGCTTACCAAGCCCGGTCCAACCCTCGAGCTGATTGAGCGAGAAGGCGCACCACAGTCAACGTTGCGCCTGGGGCTGGCCACGGTAGATGCCACCCATCCGGATTACACCAAACTTAGCGTAATGAATACCCTGCTGGGTGGCGCATTCTCCAGCCGCATTACTACCAACATTCGTGAAGATAAAGGCTACACCTATTCGCCGCGTTCTGCTGTGGTCGACCGGGTTGGCAGTGCAGTATGGTATGAAGGGGCTGATGTAACCGCCGAAGCCACCGGTGCATCCCTGGTCGAAATCTTTAAAGAGATTGAATTGCTGGCCAGCGAAGTCCCCACGGCTGAGGAGCTTAAAGGCGTGCAAAATTACATGGCGGGTATTTTTGTACTTCGCAATTCTTCGCGAAGCGCGATTATTTCGCAGTTAGCGTTTTTAGAGCTGCATGGTCTGGATAAAACATACCTTACCGACTATGTGCAGAATGTGCATGGTGTGACACCCGAGGAAGTGAGTAATATTGCGAGGAAATACCTGGACAGTGCCAGTATGCACCTGACCATTGTGGGCGATACGGCAACGGTCACGCCACAGTTAAAAGAAGTTAAAGCACTGGAAGCCTATCAGTAGGAGCAAGATCACGCTGAACTAAACAAAAAAATGCCGGACCCACATCCGGCATTTTACTTCTGAGGGATTGAGGAATAAAAAGCCCCGCCTCGTCCTTGTATGCAGGGCGTAAACTGCTAATTAAAAAGCGTAACGGGCGGAAAGCTGAAATACATCCGCGTCGTCCATAAATTCATAATTGGCACCTACCGCAAATTGCGGGTTGAAGTAGTAATAGGCACCGGCTTTAAGGGTAATGTCGCCGTCGTCCAAATCCAGGTAGCCCAGCTCACCGTTTACTTCCAGCTCAGGTGTTAACATGCTGCGTACCCCTGCATTCAGGCTGTAGCCATTGTCATCGTAAAAATCCGCATCAATGCGTTCGAAGTTCGCGCCAACATAGGCATCGGTCGTGCTATTTAAAGCTAAGCGATAACCACCACCGAGAGTCACAGTGGTGAAATCAATGTTGCCGGTCTCTGCCCAGCCAAACTCGCCGTTCACGTAAAAGTTGGGATCGAGTAAATACTTCCCATTAACCTGTAAACCGTCCGGATCGAAGCCACCATCGCCGTCATAGCTCAGGTAACCGCCTTCTACATAGCGCCAGTCGGGCGTATCAGCAGCAGCCGATACCGAAAACATGGAAGCCGACAACGCGGTGATGGCGATAATTGAAGATGCTTTCATCGTGGTACTCCTTAAGAAAAAACATAAAGCGTTTTGCTGTCAGGACTATCGCAAGCATTGGGCCAAGGTGTAAAAATAAGTTAAATAAAAGTAAATTAATGCTTATTAAACAGGTGTTTATATGTCTTTAAGAACGTTTTTTGGAAAGGTTGAAGTGGTGTTTAGGTTGATTTTTAAACAAGTGTTTTGTGAAAAGTGTTGCTAAATACCTACACCCGATTAGCCTAAAGTATAATTTTCACGGTGTGTTTTTTGAACAGAAAGACTCATTATGAATTAATTTAGCCTCTAACCTGCTAATAAATAATGCTTTTATTTTAAATTGTGTGCAAAGTAACAAGGTTGGATCGGCATTTGCTCTAGTCACTGTAGTTTTTCTGGCTGCTTTGAATCAAATGGAGATAGCAATGCCACCAACCAAACGGTTTTTACCTCATTATCTGGCTGCATTATCAGCCGGCGGTCCGGTTTTCAGTGATCGCACAATCGTTTATTCAATACGCGCATTTGCGTGCGTTATTCTTATGCTATGCGGTGCAGCAGTAACACAGGCCGAAGAAGTGTCGGCGCAAAACCTGCCACCGGAATCCGCACCTATTTTAAATAGCGTTATTGAAGAAGCCCGTCAGTCGGCTACCCAGGCCTACCAAACCGACGACCATGAACTGTCTGACGCGCTTAAAGAAATGAATTACCAGACTTACCGTGCAATCCGTTTTAAAGCTGACAAGAGCTTATGGCGCGGTGAAAATCCCTATGAAGTACAGTTTTTCCACCCCGGCTTTTTGTATCAGCAGCCGGTTACCGTGTACACCATTGGCGCAGACAATCAGCCCAAGCGTTTACCTTTCGAGCGCGATGCATTCCGTTATGACGGTGACGCCGCACCGCTGGCAAAAGAAACCGCTGACGAGAACGGTTATGCCGGTTTTCGCGTACATTTTCCGATTAAAAACCAACAATACAAAGACGAGTTTGCCGTTTTCCTGGGCGCTTCTTACTTCCGCCTGATTGGTAAAGAGCACGTGTACGGCATTTCAGCCCGTGGTCTTGCTATTGATACCGGCTTACCGGAAGGGGAAGAATTTCCGCATTTCACCAAATTCTGGTTAATTGAGCCTGGTCAGGGTGAGCCTATGATGATCTATGCCCGCCTGGAAAGCCCTTCGGTAAGCGGAGCATATAAATTTATTGTAACCCCAGGTGACGAGACCAACGTAAAAGTACAAAGCTGGTTATTCGCCCGTGAAGACGTGGCCAAGCTGGGCGTTGCCCCTTTCACCAGTATGTTTTTATACGGCGAGAACTCGGCTGTAGTGCCCGACGATTATCGTCCTGAGGTGCACGACAGTGATGGCGTTAATATGATTACCGAGAATGGCGAGCAAATCTGGCGCGTACTGACCAACCCTGCGAAACTGCAAATTACGTCAATGAGTGACAGTGCACCAAAAGGGTTTGGTGTCATGCAGCGCGACACCGACTTTGCCAGCTATCTTGATGGCGAGGCTAACTATCATCAGCGCCCGGGTTTATGGGTAACGCCACAGGCAGGTTTTGAAAAGGGTCGTCTGGAAGTAGTGGAAATCCCCACTAAATCTGAAACCCACGACAACATTGTGGCTTACTGGGTACCCGAAGCACCCTTTGTGGCCGGTGAAAGCCGCTACTTTGCTTACCAGCTTGAAACGGTAACCGGTGCCCGCGACAGCGATTTAGCTACCGTTGTTCGTACTCGTCAGGGCGCTACGGTATTACCGGGCGAAGAGCGGCAAGCGTCGCAAACCCGCCGTTTTTCCATCGATTTTAAGGTGCCTGAAGGCATGAGCATTGCGCCAGAAATGCTTAACCTTACAGCTACCACCAACCAGGGAAAAATTCAGCAAGCGCGCGTGTTCCCGGTTAACAGCGGTAAATTATTGCGCGCCACTTTTCTGCTAACTCCGCAGGCCGGTCAGCCAGCGGATATGCGTCTTTACATTCATCAGGAAAACCAACGTGTCAGTGAGGTATGGAACTATGTCTATCATGCAAAATAATACTCACTCGGACTCTGAAGGAAGTACTCCAAAGGCAACGCCTGTATTGCGGGCGTGGGGTTCAGGCGTACGATTATCTATAATGGCAATTCTGGCCATTCCCACCGCAGCATTAGCCGGGTGGAGCCTGTACGAAATTTTTAAACCTAATGTGTTAACCGAAATGGAAATTGCCCAGCTGGCATTAAGTATGATGCTGTTTTTGTGGCTGGCGATGTCGTTCTGGACAGCGGTGATCGGCTTTGTATTAAAGCTGTTTAATATCGATCCGTTAAGTATGCGTAAAGCATTACCCGCACCGCGCACCGATGCACCGCTCACTAAGCGCCACGCGGTGGTAATGCCGGTGTATAACGAAGATACCCGACGTATCATGGTAGGCTTTGAAGCCTGCGTAAGGGAATTGCTGGATACCGACAACGGCCAGCAATACGACTTTTACATGCTCAGTGACACGACCAAGCCGGAAATGGCCGAGGCCGAACTGGCCGCCTGGGAAGCGCTAACCGCTCGTTTAGGCGAAAAAAGCAGCCAGGTATTTTATCGTCGTCGCGAGAAGAATACCGGCCGTAAGGTGGGTAATCTGGCCGACTTCTGTCAGCGCTGGGGGAATCGTTACGAGGCCATGATTGTGCTGGACGCCGACAGTATTATGTCAGGCGAGCGCATGAACGATCTGGCTTACCGCATTGAGCAAAACCCGGATACGGCGCTTATTCAGACCATTCCTATGCCAGTGCGTCAGCATACGTTCTTTGCGCGCTTCGTGCAGTTTGCCGCACACCTTTACAGCCCGATGCTGGCTACCGGTTTATCATTCTGGCAAACCGACAGCGCAAACTACTGGGGCCACAATGCGATTATCCGCGTGGAACCCTTTATGCAGCACTGTGGATTACCCACGCTGGAAGGCAAAGAGCCCTTCGGTGGTGATATTTTAAGTCATGACTTTGTGGAAGCGGCTTTACTGCGCCGTGCAGGCTGGCAGTGTTTCCTGTTAACCGATACTACCGGCAGTTACGAGGAAGTCCCCTCTAACATGATTGAATACGCCACCCGCGACCGCCGTTGGGTACAGGGCAATATCCAGCATTTAGGTTTGCTGGGAGTTAAGGGCTTAAAAGTGACCAACCGTTTACATTTCGTTTTTGGTGCTTTCGCCTATATTTCGTCATTGCTTCTGTTACTGGTACTGGCCTTCGGTACCGCCGATGCGCTCTACCGTGCCCTCACGCCAGTAGAATTCTTTACTGCTGAATATCAGTTATTCCCGGACTGGCAGATTGCCCGACAGGGGTTAATGGTGGCTACCATGTGGGGAACGGCAGCGTTGTTATTTATGCCTAAAGTGCTGGGCCTGATCCTGGCGCTTATCCAGCGTCGCGACGAGTTTGGTGGTGCATGGCGCTTAATCAAAGGCGGTATAATGGAACTGGCCATGGCCATTCTTATTGCCCCCCTGATGATGTTTTATCACAGCTACTTTGTGATCAGCGTATTTGCCGGTATTTCGGTAAAATGGGAAGCCCAGTCCCGTGAAGGCAGTATGGTGCCGTGGATGGACTCACTTAAACGCTCAAAAGTAGCAACTATTGTCGCTTTAGCCTGGGGCGCGGCTACCTTCATCTACACTCCGGCTCTGTTTATCTGGCTGCTACCGGTATTAATCGGACTGATTCTGGCAGCGCCGCTGATTCGGATCACCTCAAGCCTTGGCCTTGGCCGGGCAGCCATGCGCGGCGGTATCTTCGTGATTCAGGACGAAATCAACGAATGCCGGGCATTAAAACGGGTTCGTATTGGTATGGCTAACATTGAACACAGTGAAGCAAGCAATGTGAAAGCCCCGGTACCGGCGTTGCCTGAAAGTCGGTGGGAGCCTATGGTAATTCAGGATTTCAGTGCTTACCCTGAACCGCGAACGCCACTGGCGCCCGAAGCAGCGTAATAGCCTGATAAGTACCATTAAAAGCCGTCGTATGACGGCTTTTTTGGTTAAGGCCGTTATCTTTCTTATTGGTGGTGGTCGTAGTCTTTTCCGATCTATACAGCGCGACGCCACGTAGCTAACTCAATACTTAAACACAAATATCGAGTTTAAGTAATCAGTGTTCCCAGCTTAAATTGTACCCGGAGGTTCACTCAGCTCGCCCGCTTTAAAATGAATGGAGGCACTATGGAACAGAAGCAACCTGTTACGCCAACGCTATCGCTGGCATTGACGCCGGTGATTTTGACGCTGATTATTCTGGGCACACAGATCTTTTATTTCGGTGTATTTGAGCCCCATATTCCCCTGGCAATAGGGGTAGCACTGGCTAGCTTTGTAGGGATTTATCTTGGGCTGAGCTGGGAGGACATTCGAGCCGGTATTTTTAAAGTTATCCATGTGGCCTTGCCATCGGTAAGTGTACTGATTGTGGTAGGCATGATCATCGGTATATGGATTGCCAGCGGTACTGTGCCTACCATTATTTATTACGGTTTAAAAACCTTGTCACCTGAGATCTTTCTGGCTGCGGGCATGGTGATATGCGCTGTGGTTGCCGTGTCCCTGGGCACCAGTTGGGGAAGCGTAGGAACCGTTGGTCTGGCACTGATGGGCATCGGCGATGGGTTTGATATCCCCGTTTACTGGACTGCCGGTGCGGTAGTATCGGGTGCATTTTTCGGCGATAAGGTTTCGCCGCTATCAGACACCACCAATCTCGCGCCGGCCGTAACCGGCACCGATGTGTTCTCTCACATCCAAAATATGATGGCGACCACTATTCCCGCCATGGTTATTGCCTTTCTGATTTATATTGGAGTTGGTTATTTTGTTATTGATACACAAAGCGTTTCGTTTGAAAAAATCGAAGGGATTACAGCGGCGTTAGAAGATAATTTTTATATTTCTGCCTGGGCCTTACTTCCTGCTTTAGTGGTTATGCTGCTGGCTCTGAAGAAGTTTCCGCCACTTCCCTCATTGTTTGCAGGGGTAATTGTGGGGGGCGCGTTTGCCATAGTGACTCAGGGGCAAGATCTGCAGTCGGTCTTTGACTACGCGAATAACGGCTACAGCATTCAAACCAATATCAGCGCAATAGACAACCTGCTCAATCGTGGCGGCATTCAATCCATGATGTGGACCATATCGCTGGTACTGATTGCCTTAAGCTTTGGCGGCGCACTGGAGACCACGGGGTGTTTGCGCAGTATTATAAATTCCATTAAGAGCAAAGTGAAAACTTTTGCCGGTACTCAGGTTGCTTCGGTAGGAACCGCATTCGCGACCAATCTGGTGGCTGGTGACCCTTACTTATCGGTCGCATTACCCGGCCGGATGTTTTCGCCTGTTTATCGCTGCATGGGGTATTCAACGCTAAACCTATCGCGAGGCGTTGAGGAAGGGGGAACATTAATGTCGCCTCTGATCCCCTGGAATGCCGGTGGCGCGTTTGTTATATCGGCACTTGGTCTTGGCATCTCTGGCGATAGTTTAGAAAACTTACTGTATATCCCCCTGGCCTTTGCCTGCTGGACCGCGCCATTAATCGGAATATTCTATGCCTACCTTGGTTGGTTCTCACCCAAAGCAACAGACGAAGAACGCGAGGAATGGGAATCATCGGGCGCTGACATCGCAAAGTTTAATGATGATGGTACGCCTGTAGCGAATTAGGCCATGTAAAGCAGTATGGGGAGCTTGCAGTGCCCAGAGCGCCGCGCTGCAATGTAATCTGTGCTGCAATGTGGCCCTGTGAATATCGGAATCGGTGCTATCAGTAGTATCCAAATATCGGCATAAAAGTAACCCAGCGAATCGTGTTATTTTTCTTCATCGCTTCACCGTCCAGGTCCAGAATTACTTCAATCATTTATACCAACGTAAATAGCGGTTTGAAATAAATTAAAAATAAACTGTGAGATTAATGCCCTGGCTGCGAATAATTAGTAAAACGGGGTTTAAAAGCGAGATTTGAATTTTATGACGGTTATTCAAGCACAATGGGTATTGCATTACTTTCTACTCAGCGACGCGTAAAAAAGAGAGATGAACATTAATAAGCGAAAGCGGTATCTGAAAATCATAGAACAACACAAGGGTATCATTTTTAAGGTCACCCGCTCTTATTGCAAAAGTGAATTTGACAGAGAAGATTTAGCGCAAGAAATTCTAGCGCAAATTTGGCGCTCTTTGGATACGTATAATAACGATTTCAAAATGAGTACATGGTTGTATCGGGTAGCGCTGAATGTTGCGATTTCATTTTATCGAAAAGACAAGTCAGCGGCTTATAAGCATACAGAGATAGAAGACAAACTGCTGACTTATAACATGGATGAAGAGGCCGAAAATAAGCAAAGCCTGATTAAGCTTTATGAATTTATTCATGAACTGAACGACATAGATAAAGCGGTGTTATTGATGTATCTGGAAGGCGAAAGCCAGTCTGAGATTGCCACCCATTTCAGTATTTCTGTTTCGAATGTCTCGACAAAAATTAATCGGATTAAACAAAAACTCAAGCAGAGTGCTGCTTAAAACCACAAGGTGGAAACAAAATGATGAATTTAGAGCAAATGCAATCGATGTGGCAAGCACACAGCGAAAAGTTAGATGAAAGTATGAGCCTTAACAACAGACTGCTTAAAGAAATGAGGGTGGCAGATCAAAAAAATAAGTTAAATAAACTGGTTATATCAAGAGCCATTGAAGGTTTTTTGTTTATTATCATCACGGTTTTCTTGTGGCGCTATATTGTCTCGTCGTGGAGTCTGACGGCCCCCGTATTGTCGGCTGTACTGTTAAACGTATTTGCCATTATTGGTTTAGCCGGCAGCATCGGTCAGATTGCGCTGTTAACTAAAATAGATTTTGCAAAACCGATCAAAGAAACCCTGACTGATCTTATAGCAGTGAGATCTCACAGTTTGAGTATCTTTAAATTGTTGATGTTTTCAGCGCCGTTTTATATGGCTTATGTATTTTTAGGTTATGACATGGCTTTTGGCGTAGACCTGTTCTCGTTAATGTCTGTTGAAACAAAATCTGCCTTTGCCGCTATTTCAGTCGTGTTTGGTGGACTGGTTGCGCTGCTGATTAGCAAATTAAAACCAGAAAACAGAGGAAACAGGTTAATTGACTGGCTGTACCGAGAAGTCGCAGGCGAGCGGTTGACGCATTTATTAGATGAAATAAACCATTTGGAAAGTGAAAAGCGTTAGTGACAGGGGGGATTTTTAATCATCGCCTTTTAGCAATGATTACCGCTATGTAGCAGTGCCGGTGGAATACTCAAAACCGTAGTTTTGCCATTGACTTTGATGCCGTGACCCCAAGCCCTTGACGATCCGTTATGATGCCCTGATTTTTACCGGGGTCAGGCAATGACCATCTTGGAGACTTCTATGGTAAATCCGATAAGTGCCAATACGAGTCCTACGCCACCTATAGCATTGCCTCTGCCAAGCACAATTCCGAGTCTTACAAATACTTTACTAATAAAAATTACCACCCCGAGAAACACGGTAAATACGGTGAAGGCAACGTTTGCAACAATGCTCATTGGTGGTTCCATTATTGAAACGATAGCTACTGAAATGACCCAGATAGCAATGTAGGCTGCTATCGCAATCCCATTCCAGTCTCGCCTGGTTGCAGGCCGGCCCACGAAACGAAACTGAACGCTCTCGAAAAATACTTTAAGGCGCTCAGATAGGTTTGGTAAATAGAGCTCTACTGAAATCAACAATAAACCGATTACTTGTACGGTAAAGCCAATCCAATTTATTACGCTGTCAGTCAAAATTTAAAAACTTCCCGGTTTTAGTCAGAGCCCACATTATTCAATAATAATCAGCATAACGCCATGCGTGATGCACCATAAGGTTATTGAAGGGCTCAACGGTCAAGCAATGCCAGGTGGATTTTTAACCATGAAAGCGCGATTCGCAGTTAATCGTCACTGAAAGTATTCAGGTACAGCGCCTCTACCTTATCCCTGGCCCACTGTGTTTTGCGCAAAAACTTTAGCGACGATTTAATCGACGGGTCGTTATTAAAACAATTGACTCTGATTTGCTGATACAGCCGCTCCCAACCATAGTGTTGCTGCAGGCGGGTGAGGATCTTTTCCAGCGTCAGGCCGTGTAACGGATTGTTGGGTTGTTGGTTCAAGGTGGGCGCTCTGTCGCGATAATTGTGTGGGTATTATCGCGTGTCGCTGTCGGCCTGAAAAGCCCTTATTGGCCGGGTAGGGGTAATAGCCGGTTTAGTTCGCTTTTGAATGACTTGCCCACTTTAAGTCGTACCTGATTGTTTAGTAGCACAGAGCCACTGTCTTTTCCGATTACTGCGTTATTGCGTACCACAAAGGATTTGTGGATCTGGGTAAAGGCCTGCGCTGGCAATTCTGCGAGTAGTTTTTTTAAAGTGCTGCTGGCCAGTAGCATGGTATCGCCCTGCCACACTTTCACATAGTTGCCATAGGCTTCCAGATAGGTGATGTCACTCAGCCTTAACCTTCGTAATTCCCGGTCGACTTTTATTACGATCTCTTTGGGTGTTTGTGCCGGTTGGTTAGTGGCGCTGCGTTGGCGAACCTTCTCTAGGGCTGAAGCAAGGCGGCCTTCACTTACCGGCTTCAACAGGTAATCGGTCACATCCAGTTCGAAGCCCTGCAGGGCGAATTCCTCGTAAGCGCTGACGATAATCACCTGGGGCCGGTTCGCCATTACCTTAAGCATATCCATGCCGTTTAGCTGTGGCATATTAATATCGAGGAAGATCAAGTCCGCGCGGTTAGAGGCTAACCAGGCCAGCGCCTCGGCAGCGTTATGGCATTGCTTTACCACCTTGACATCCCCGTGACCGGCCAGATGATGCAAAATCACCTTATGAGCTAACGGCTCATCATCTACAATCAGTGCATTTAGCATGGTGCAAGCTCCATCTGCAGTCGGGTGTACCAGTGTGTACCGCGCTGTTCGCTAATCAGCTCGTGGCGATTGGCGTACTGCAGGCTTAGGCGCCGCCGTAGGTTTTCCAGTCCCAGCCCACTGTTATCTGCATCGACTGGCGCTTGGGTGTTTTGGCCTATGGGGTTTTCGCATTCAAATACCAGGTGCTTATCATCCAGTGTGAGTGCTAACTTTAGTTCGCAGGGCTTGCGGGCTTTTTCGATACCATGCTTAAAAGCATTTTCCAGCACAATGATCAGTAACAGCGGTGGCAATTGCCAGCGGTCCGCGTGTGATGGCCAGGTACACTTAAAATGACAGTCATCGGTGTAACGCATGGATTGCAGCGCCAGATAGTCCTGTAAATAGCGCACATCATCGGCCAGGGATACCCGTTCTTTCTGCCCCTGATAAACCGTGTAGCGTAACAGCCCTGCCAGTTTTTCCACCATCTCCGGCGCTTGTGGTGATCGCTCCAGGCACAGTGCATACAAATTATTCAGGGTGTTGAATAAAAAGTGGGGGTTTACCTGTTGCTGCAGCATTTGTAATTCGGTGCGGGTTTGCTGCCGCGCAATATCCGCTACTCTGGCATCCTGAGACTTGCGTTCAAAAGCCAGAATGATGGGGGTGCTGAACATCAACAACCAAAAGGTCATCTGACTGTTAAAAGGGTCAAAAGGGTTATGGTTTTCTGATGGGATCAAGGTGAAGTCTGTCACATTATTCAGCGGCATCAATAACAGCAGAGCACTTACTGGTGCGCTGAACACCAGAATAAATGCCAGTCCACCGGCCAGAAACGGTATTAAACCATGCACCGCTAATAAGCGGCGGATAAGCACATAACGGTTAAACCAATATACGACGAATAGCACCAGCGCCATGAGGCTGAACTGCCAGAAATAGTGCATAAACTGCGGGAGTTTTTCTGCAATCATGGAAAAGTCGATGATCATCTGTAATGGCTGATTGACCATGGGATTGTCGGTGTACAAAAAGACCCCAGCCATGGTAAAGGTCCATAAAAGCAAGCTCAGCGCCACCATAAAGTCTAACGATAGCAAATGCGCAATCCAGCTTCGGGGGCCCTGTTTTACCCGCCCGTAGAAGTGATGAATAAACCACAGCACACTGGCTACATTGGCAAACAGGATCCCTTGTATTTCCAGCAACCGCCACTGCCCGTAGGCGGGAATGGTATGAGCCAGGATATTGCTTAACAGCGGATAACCGATAAACCCGCCTAACCAGATGAGCAGCACCGGCCTGCCGGAGAGGGTTGAGGCCAGATAATGGCACACAAAAAACGGTAGCATCTCTACCAACAGTTGCCCGTGAACCGCCAGATAAGTGGTGGCATTGGGTTGTTGGTAAGAAAGAAAACGAATCGCCGCTTCCAGCAACAGGGCGGCAAAAATCGGTAGCAGTACCAAACTGTTTTTGCGCAAGTTAACCACCATGTTGCTGAACCCTTGAATAAATAATGCTGCCAAAGCCTGCCTGAAAGGCGTGGCCTGCACACGTTGTGAATGATGAACCTACGCAATTTAATGATGAAAGTAAAACCCGTTGCCGGCGGTATATCGCTCTGACATTTAGCACCCCGGTAAATTAAAAGGCTGCAACCCTACCCTGCGCTCAACAAAACCCTATTCAGGCCGTTTGTCACTGCAAACTTATGCTTTGTCATCCCTTGCTGTTGAGCCGTTAATCGGCTTGGTAGGTTAAGGCCATTCCCGTTTCACATTCAGGATGATGACTACATGCTTACCATGACCGACGTGTCTAAAACCTATTCAGACGGCACCAAAGCGCTGAACGATATTTCCTTAACCTTGCCAGCGGGCATGGTCGGCTTGCTAGGCCCCAATGGTGCGGGCAAGTCGAGTTTAATGCGCACTCTGGCTTGTTTACAGGCACCAGACACCGGGCAGATTAGCTTTAATAATACGGATATTCAGCAATCACCGCAGCGATTACGTGAACAGCTTGGCTATTTACCTCAGTCTTTCGGAGTGTATCCGCACATGAGTTGCGTGGCTTTGCTTGAGCATATTTCGGCACTTAAAAACATACCGCGTAAACAGGCCAAACAACAAATAGAGGAATTACTGACGTTAACTAACCTGACGGCATTTGCCGGCAAGCGCGTAAGCACATTTTCCGGCGGTATGCGACAGCGTTTTGGCATTGCCCAGGCGCTGTTGGGGGACCCAAAGTTATTGATCATGGATGAGCCCACGGCAGGGCTTGACCCACAGGAACGTCAGCGCTTGCACAGCGTGCTTATCCGTTTAAGTAAGAATAAGCTGGTATTGCTTTCCACTCACATCGTGGAAGACATCGAGCACCTGTGCCCCCATGCGGCCATTATGATGCAGGGCGCTATCGTCGACAGCGGTGCTATCCCAGCGCTTATTGCGCCGATGCAGCACAACGTGTGGGAAACATCAGCGCAACCCGCAGAAGGGATAATGTTAGGCGAGCGTTATCACTTCGGCCAGCCGCTATGGCGGGTGTACCACCACGAACGGCCTGGTGCTGATGCCGTGGCCTGTCGGGCAACCTTACAGGATCGTTACTTCTTAGAACTGGCCAGGCGGGAGGTGAACTAATGCTTGTTAGCAATGAATGGCGTTTATATGTGCGCCAGCCTCTGGTGTGGTTATGCGCACTGGGCTTGCCCGGGCTGTCGGTGTTATTGGTGCAGGGGCTGACCGTTGCCGATTTGCAGCTGGCGAAGCGCCTGACCATGTTAAATATTACGGTAGTTATGCTGGCGCTGCCGGTGGTGGTGGCCGCGTTAACGCCTCCGTTGCTGCAGCGTGACAGGCTCCACACTATGCAGGAGCTCATTAGTGCGACCAGAACGAGTCAGTTTACCCGGCGGCTTAACCGGTTTGTGGCTTTTTTGAGTCTGGTTGCCGTGATCTGTTTTTGCGGCTCGGTGCTGCAGCTACTAATGCTGAGTCAGCATCCGCTGTTCGACGCCAGCGTTATTTACACGGCGCTCAAAAACAGCTTGTTTATTGTAGCCCCGGCGTGTTTTTTGTATTGCGCAGCTGCGTTACTGATTGCCCAGCGGGTCAACAGCGCGCTGCCGGTGTATGCCTTTTTCGCCCTGCTGTGGATAGGTTATGTGATGCTGGCGTCTGTGACCGGCTCGCCTGTTCTGGCCGGCAGTAGCATTATCCATCCGTCACTTTACGAGGCAATGCTGGTGGCTGACCCTTTGGGGTTTACGGCGATTTTTGCCCAGTTCACTGGCGATCAGACAAACTGGTCTGCCAACCCGACTATCGTTTTGAATCGACTGGCCTGGCTCACGCTTAGCGCACTGCTGGTGTGGTTAGCGTTGAACGCTCGAAGTATGTTGAATAGAAACGCTAAACGCGTGCTCTGGTGGCGGTTAAGGAAAACAGCCATGCCTGATAACCAGATGAAAATGCCTGCGGCCATTACCCATCATCCCTTTGCTACCTTACTTGTGAGCGCTACCAAAGTGTTACTGCTTAACCGGGTGATGCTGTTCGTCATGGCACTTTACGCTGGCGCGATTTTCTCAGAAGTGCTGGCCGCTATTGATTATGCCGAACCCCATTCAGTCCTCACACCGCTAAGTATTGATGCACTCAATCGCGTTGTGTGGGATATGTTACCCTTTGCCGGGTGTGTGCTCATGGCACTCTGGAGCTGGCAGCTGGGCTGGCAAAATCTGCGTAATGGTGCCGCAGAAATGCTAGCTGCTACGCCAGTAACTAACATTCAGCTGGTCATGGCACAGGCCAGCGCCTTGTGCTTAGCCTGCCTTGTTTTGCTGGGTATAACGGCCGTTGCCGTTGTAGTTGCCCAGCTACTGGTTGGCAGCCAGATAGAAGCGGGTATCTATCTCCGTATGCTAACAATGACCGGCCTGCCTGTACTGCTGTTTGGCTGGCTTTGCCTTGCCCTTCATCATGTTATGCGCAGTGCGTTGGTAGCTGGGGGGCTTTGCCTGCTGTTGCTGATGGTAAAATTTACGCCGTTACTTTCCCTGGCCGGTATTGCCCACCCATTGCTCGATATTGCCGGTACGCCGTTGCAGCCAGCCGACTATTTAATCGGCTTCTCCCGCAGTGAACAGACCTTTTGGCCTTATCTTTTTATGTGGTCGATCGTCGTTGTTGGCGCACTGGTGCTGGCGATAAACAAAACGCACCGCGGGGCAGGTTTTGTGCTGCAATCATGGCGCTCCCTGTCACGCTCCGGTTGGCTTGCTGTTGGTGTGGCAGTCGTGACGCTGGTGGGTTTTCATCTGGCTCTTGAGCAGGAGCGGCCTTACATGACGCCGGACGCCCGATATGCCCTACGGGCCGAATATGAAAAGCAATACGGCCACTGGGAGAGCCGGGTTCAGCCGGTTGTCACACACATCGATACACAGGTGGATTTTTTCCCGCACAAGCGCCTGGCAACGCTTAAACTCACACTGCACCTTAAAAACCTTAGTGGGGAGTCGATTAAAGAAGTGTTAGTGGGCAGTTACCCGGGGTATAAACCCGAAATGTTAACGCTTAGCGCCGGGCAAATAACGTCTCATAACCAGAGGTTACAGCAGTCTGTGTTTCAACTGGATTCGCCGTTACTGCCAGGCAAAACGGTTACCTTACAAGCAGAAGTCGTGGTAAAAGGCGCGCGCAGATGGTTACCTTCAGGGCATCAGGTGCTACTACCGGAATTCAGTTATTTACGCGGTATTCCTTTGTTGCCCAATATTGGGTTTAACCGGCAGTACACGCTACGTGATGCAGTGCGCAGGGAAGAATTTGGCTTAGCGGCGCTGGATATGCCGTTACCCAGTTCCTTTATGGATGCGGCCCCGGTCACAACAGTGCAATCGACCCCGGTTACTCTTCGTAGTGTTGTCTCGTCGCCGGTTTCGCACACCGTGCATACCCAGGGGCAAATTGTTAACCAGTGGTTGGCTTCTAATCGTCGCTACACAGAGTTTGCCACCGCAGAGCCTGTGCGAAATATTCCGGTCTGGCTGGCCACAGTGCAAACGAGCAGTTCCCATCGCGTTACGGCGGGTGAGCGCTCTGTGGATATCAATCTGACCGGCCTGACGCGCAATCTCAAAAGTGGCTCACAGGCAAGCGCTCAGCAAGTTCATTTACAGGCCGTTACCGACACCATTGAATGGTTTTCAGCTCAGCTTACGCCCTATCCCTACAAGCAGCTTACCTTGCTGTTTACGCCGGAATTCGGTCCCAGTGGTTATGCGCTGCCACAGGTTATTTTAATGTCTCATCGCCTGGCGGTTCGGGCGCGTCCTGCCGACGATGCCGGTTTCGATCAACGCTATCGGCGTACGGCGCATGAGGTGGCTCATCAGTGGTTTGGGCACCAGATTGGCTATGGTGTTCAGGCTGATGGTTCGTTTTTAATTGAGTCGCTGGCGAAATATGCCGAGCTGGTGCTTATTGAGCAGCGCTTTGGTAAAGCAGCAATGCAATCGCTGGTGGACTATGAGCGGCAGCGCTATCAGCACGCCTTGCGGGGCAGGTTAACTGCCACCAGAGCCATTATTGATGCCTACAGTTCGCCTGATGTGTATGCCAGAGCAACCCTGGTGTTTGCCCGGCTGCGTGAGCTGCTGGGCGACGAGCCCATTGTCAGCGTATTAAATCAGCTATTCGAGCAAAACGCGCCGGGCCAAAAAAGTGTTACCTCGATGGATTTCGTTACCCGGCTGCTGGCTATTGCCCCGGCCCAACACCAGGAAGAGGTTAAAAGACTACTGTTGGGCAAAGATGTAAAACCCTTATTATGAGTGCCAAGAGGCGCTGGGAGCAGCGCACCCTTATGCATCGGGGGGAAGACCGCATTGTAAAGAATAATAAGACGCGGCTGACCTGGTTTATTGTGAACGCATTAACCCGATATAAAAACTGACCGCTTTGGTCATATTGTCAATGCTGATCCGTTCATTGATGCCATGAAAGCCTGCTAAGTCCTGGTTATCAATGACCATTGGATTAAAGCGATATGCGTTGGTAATCTGGCCATAGTAGCGGCTGTCTGTGGCAGCAATAGTGAGTCCGGGGACCACTATCACTTCGCCGTGTACGCGCCTGGCTTGCTGGGCAATTTGGATAAACCCCTGCTCGGTGCTGGAAGAAATGGCTGAGGCTTCGGCAGGTTGAATAGCATTGATATCGATTCGATCATCGTCGATAACGGTCCTCACCCACTCGGTAAGACTGGCAACGCTATCTCTGGGGTGTAACCGGAAATTGACTTTGGCCGTTGCTATAGTGGGTAACACATTGGCTTTCACACTACCTGACAACATGGTTGGTGCGGTGGTGGTGCGCAGCATAGCATTGCCACTGGGTAGTGAGCCCATGACACTTTCAATAACTGGCTTAAACAACCATGTATTGGCAAACAGGATGCGCTTGCCAAAGTCCATATGTTTACCCAGATTGAGATACATTTCCTTACTGAGGCCTTCTAAACCGCCGGGAACGGGGTTCTCTTTCAGTTTTACAATGGCAGCAGCCAGTATACTTACCGCGGTTTCCTGGGGCGGCATCGAACTGTGCCCACCCTGACCATGGGCAACCAATTCCAGGGTCAGGTAGCCTTTTTCTGCCACGTTGATACTGGCTACAGGTGTTGTGATGCCGGGGATCATACCGTCCAGTACAAATGATCCTTCATCGAGTGACCACGCCACATTTACTGCGTTAGACCTGAGCTGTTCTGCTACTGCCCGGGCGCCATTCTGACTGCCGATCTCTTCATCGTGAGTTAGTGCAATGTAAATGTCCTGCTCAGGTTGAAAGCCAGAAGACAGCAACAGCGTAGCTGCTTCCATCAGCGCAATCGCAGCACTCTTGTCGTCCAATGCACCGCGTCCCCAGATATAGTCCTCAGCGATCATGCCGTCGAATGGTGGGTAGGTCCAATCGGATTCGCCAGTCACGGGCACCACATCGTAGTGGGCCGACAATAACACTGCACGGTCAGACTGCTTACCTTGCCATTTATACAGCAAGGTATAGTCGTTCAGGCGCTGGAGCGAAAATTGCTGGTGGAGTAACGGGTATGTTTTCGCTAACCAATCAATAAAGGCGGTAAACTCTGTAGACGCCGAACTGGCCTTTTGCTCATGTGAAATCGTGCGAAACTGAATAGCCTGGGATAGATGGGTAGCAATAACCTCGGGTGAGGGGAGGAGCTCATTTTGTTGGGGGGCAAGCGCTTCAGCCGTTAATGTTGCAGCCGGTGCGGGAGTGAAATTATAGGCGCGATAAAGTATTAAGGTTAATAGTGCAAACAGCGACAAAGTAATAAACAAAGCGATTTTTTTTATCATTCCCGGGCTTTCCTAATAGTCAGTTGGACGCTGTTATACCAAGCCCAACACACAAATAATTCCTGATTTGCAAAATAACACATATTTAATGCTGCGCCGGTTGCCAACAGGTAACCCGACTATTGCGCTCTGTATTGACGCGGTGTAACCCCGGTCATTTTTTTAAAGTGCGTGTAAAAGGTTGAATTAGAGTTAAATCCGGATTGATAACCGATATCCGTCACCGATAGATGAGCCATGTCTGTCGAGTGCAATAAAGCTTTCGCTTCTGCGATACGTAAACTATTAATGTAGTCATAAAAAGAGAGCCGGGCGTAACCGTTTATCGTTTCGGATAAATGGTTAACTGACACCTCTAAGGCGCTGGCCAGTTGAGAAATCTTTAGTCCGGGTTCTAAATACGGTTGATAGCTCTGCATGTGGGTTTGCAGACGGCGCCACAACTGAGCCGCTTCGTCTTCTGTGAGGCTGCTGGTTGCATATTTTTTTTTCGATTCAGGTGATACGTACTCCAGAGTGGTGTCAGAGGCCGTATCGGTGTTTTTCGCTTGAGGTGTTTCAGTTGTAGCGGGGTCTGCAGGAAAAATATCCTGTTGCCTGAAGCCATAGCGGATGATCAACAATATCAGTAATAATGGCCCAAGAGCCTGGAAATCACCGCCATTTAACGAATGTTTAACGCCCATAAAGCGAGCGATATCTGACACTATACTCACGCTCGTTAAGCCAATAATGCTAATGGCCAGCCCTTTCAGCCAGTTCAGGTTGACCTCAGACAATTCGGAAAAGCGCTCTTTCATATTGCCTTCGTGGGGCATTAGCAGGCGTAAGGATGCTACAGAATAGCCTATCAGTGACAGCCAGGCGGCTAATTTATGCCAGAACCGGTGTGCATGTACGCCATTTTGATGCGCTTCACTGATCACCAGTAGCGGGTCGTCGTCACTAAGAGGTAGCTGCCATATCCACAGGCCGGCAAATAACAGGGTGGGCAGGGTATGTAACCAGTGTTGTGGTTGCCAGCTAAAATGTTCAATGGTCTGCACCCGTGTATAGAAAAATACCAGTGGACCAATGAGCATCTGCAGGGAGATTAACGTGTAAAAAGGTAGCGCCCAGTCCTCTGCTTCCTGCTGAATGATATAGGTAAGGGCCAGCAACAGAACACACAATTTGGTTAGTAAGAGAAAACGCTGACCCGTCTGAAAGCGTGTGTGATGCTGCCAGAAATTGGTCGACATCCCCATGCTGAACGCAATAGTGAGTAAGATAAGCAGACTTTGTAGCTGCAAATTAAATGGCTGAGAAAAAAAGGCGGTTATCACTGGCAACCTTCATTTATTGCAAAACTGATCACGAGCCGCGCTGAGCGGAGCATAAAATATACGTAAGCACGGCAGTGATAGCAATGCTCATCAGACCACTTGCGCCGCTTTATATCATTGTATCGCCATTCTCTCTGCGTAATGACACGTCGGATCAGGCCACAGTGTTTCCTTTTATCGAAATTTAAAAATACCAGAAATCAACTCCTTAAGGTGTATCCGGAATGTTGATTTGCAAATCAGGACGTTTCGTTTTGGTGCTTAAGGTAGAACAACGGGCAAGGCATCGGTTACTGCAATGCATCGATGGCGCAGGTCAACCAGTATCATAACCCAATAATAAGGAAAACCATTTTGAGAACCAACAATCTCCCCTTGTACGCAATGGTCGGATTATTCAGTGTCCTGCCCTTACGTGCGGCAATTGCGCAGAATTTAGCAGCAGAAACGCAAACTCAGGAAGATAGCGCTTTGCAGGTTGAAAAAATCATGGTCACCGCACAAAAGCGTGGCGAAGATCTTCAGGAAGTACCGTTAGCACTTTCCGTGTTGGGCAATAAAGAGCTTGAGCGAGGTAATTTGCAAAGTTTTCAGGACTTGCAGTACTCAGTGCCAAATCTAAGCATGGTGGTAACGTCGCCTTTCGCCACGACTGTGAATATGCGTGGTGTGCCGTCCAGCCCCAATGGTGTCTTTAATTCCGGCACCAGCCCTGGTCTTGGTATTTATGTTGACGGGGTTGTGTATTCCAGAGCAACTGGCTTTAATCAGGATTTAAGCAATATTGAACGAGTGGAAGTATTGCGTGGTCCGCAAGGTACACTGTTTGGTCAGAATACTAATCTGGGTGTGGTGAGTATCACTACCAAGAAACCTTCCGAGTTTACCGAGGCAAAAGTGAAACTGGATGTTGGTAACTACAATCTTCGCCGGGTGAATGCATACGCCAGTATGCCATTGATTGAAGATATCCTGGCCGCCAGTATCACTGCGTTCAATGTGGACCGGGATGGTTACATAGACAATCGGGCTGATGGCCAGAAGCTGGGTACGGAAAATCGCTATGGTGGCCGTGCACAGGTTCGTTACACACCAACCGCTGACCTGACTATTGATATCAATGCTGAGATGTCCGATGGTGATAGTTTACCACCGGTTGGTCGGCTTACCGATTACGCTCTGGGATTAGGTTTTCTGGGGCTGGCAGCACAGGGAATGACACCCGAAGCGCACTTTAGCGATGATATTCGCACGGTATCGGTGAATAGCGAAGACAACTTTGCCAGGCGCGAAAACTGGGGAATAGACAGTACGGTTAGCTACCGTTTTGCCAACGGCTTTGAGCTAAAGTCCATCACCGCAAAAAAAGATTACGACGCCGTTATCGGGCTGGATACTGACAACACCAGCGTCGCGATATTTTCCAGTGAAGAACGTGAAGACAATAAGCAGTTCACTCAGGAATTACAGCTTGTTTCGCCTGATGATCAGGACTTTCGTTATGTGGCAGGTCTCTATTACCTTAACAATGAAGCTGAGAACCGCCAGCAGTTTGGCACGGGCTCAGGCATTTATTTTATCCCTACAGGATTGCCCGACGGATACCCGCAAAACCTGAATTTGTTACCCGGTAGTGCCATAGTACTCGATGGTACTCTTGAAACAACCAGTAGCGCGGTGTTTACCAACTTAAGTTATGACTTCAGCTCAGCGGTAAATGGCTTTGTTGGGATACGTTATTCCGCTGTGGAGAAAGCAATGAGTTTTGCTCAGCAAGGCTTTGCCACCTCTCTGCCGGGCGTTTATCTGCTGGACTATATTGACATACCCACTACTGAACAACGCTTTGATGATAGTTTTGTGTCATGGACCGGTGGTATCTCGGGCACCGTTTCGTCGACGGTGAATGTGTATGCCAAGGTATCCCGTGGTTTTAAAGAAGGCGGTTATAGCTTTCGGCCACAATCAACAGCATCGATTGGCGGCGATCCGGCCAATCCGGTGATGGATTTCGGGCGCGAGCAGGTCACCAGCTATGAAGCAGGCATGAAAAGTGACTTACTCTCGCGCCGTCTGCGCTTGAATATGGCGGTGTTTTATCTCGATTACGAAGATATTCAAACACGTGTCATTGACGATAATGGCGTGAATAGGGTGATCAACGGCCCGACAGCAACCAGTCAGGGGCTCGAAGCCGAAATTCGCTATCGGTTAACCCCGTCTCTTACAATTAGTGCCAATCTGGGGTACGCCGATGCAAAGTTTGGGGACTTTGCTAATTGTCATGCGGTAGACGATTGTACCGGTAATCAATTACCTGGTGCGGCTACCTGGACCAATGCGGTGGCGCTGAATTACCTGACCAGCGTAGCTGACAACTGGGAGCTATTTGCCAACGCCGACTATTCGTATCGCAGTGAAATACAATCTGATGCGCGAAATCTTACCACCACTGAGTTGGATAGCAGTAACCTGGTGAATACACAGCTAGGCCTGGTATCAGATGATGGTATGTGGGAGTTGATGTTATGGAGTAAAAACCTGTTTGATGAAGAAACCCTGGTCAGTCGTAATGATAAAGCCACTTCCGACTTAAGCTTCTCAAGCGAGTTGTACGCTATGCCACGGACTTTCGGTTTGTCGGTTACCTACAGCTTTTACTAGTGGCAGGCTGAGGTTTCACCCACAAAAAAGGAGCAGATCGCTGCTCCTTTTGCTATTCACGCTCTGGTATTAGCGCATATTCCATTTCAAAGGTTACCGAAAAGGTCACTGGTGAGGTTTGCGTAATGCTCTTTAAGCCTGCAATGTTCTGCAGCATGTCAAGGCCAGCTGTTAAACCGAAGGTTTCGGCGCCAATCAGGGTGGGCGATACCGTGCTTACTACCATGGTATCGGCAGACACCTTGCTAACGCTCACGTTAAAGCTGACCGGAGCTTCTACCCCGTGCAGCGACAGGGTGCCATCGACTTTCGCAGTAGTGCTGCTGCCTGCTTTTAGTTTCATTAAGTCAGCGGGTACGTCGGCGGTAAAAGTAGCGGCCGGAAACTTGGCTACATTAAACAGCTTCTCCTGCATCCGCGTATTGCGAATAGGAATGTTGGTATTGACTGAGCTAAGTGGTACCTCAATCATCAGTTTACCGCTGTCTGAAACTGAGCCGGAGAGCTCTTCGAAGGCATGCACCTCGGTTACCTGGGCATTTTTGGTCGACATAAAGTGCAGGCTGGAATGCTCTGGTGCAACGGTCCAGTCGGCAAACGCCGGCGCTACCAGTAAACTGCTGAGAAGAACTAATGATTGCTTAAGCATAAAAACACTTACTCCCTAATATTGAATAATGTCCCGCCACGGCACATTTTGATCGCCCAGTACAATAAAGTCCGGGTTCTCTAACGTTTTACGCTGATTGTAGCTAAGTGGCTCAAAATCAGCAGCATAGATGGCCCCGCCCGCTTCTGAGACAATGCACTGAGAAGCGCCGGTGTCCCATTCGCCAGTAACACCCAAGCGCATAAAGGCGTCGGCTTTACCTTCGGCAATAAAACAAGACTTGAGCGAGCAACTGCCTAATGGCAGCGTTTGATACACCCGCTTGGCACATAGTTTAGAAATCACCCGTTCCCGCGGCTGGCGACGGCTAATGGCCAGGATCACCACGCTGTTATGTGGATCATCCAGCTTGCGCACACTGATGGGGCCACTGGCTTCAGGCGAGTCTTTAAAGGCACCGTGTCCGGCCAGAGCGTAATACAGGCTTTGTCCGGGCGGCCAGAAAATCACCCCTATCTTAGGCTTGTTGTCTTCAATCAGCGCGATATTCACGGCAAAGTCGCCGCTGCGTGCGATAAATTCCTGGGTGCCGTCAATCGGATCGATTAACCAGTAACGCTGCCAGGTTTTGCGCTCTTCCAGACTGGCGTGTTTGGTTTCTTCCGAAAGGATCGGAATATCCGGTGACAGTCGGGTTAAATGTTCGGTGATAATTTCATTGGCTTTATAATCGGCACTGGTGACCGGTGATTCATCGGCTTTCTGGTAGCTTTCGAAATCCCCCACATCATACAACCGCATAATGGCTTCGCCAGCGGCCAGAGCGGCGTCTTTGGCTATTTTTAGCAAATCATGATCAGTATTATCAGGCATAGTCCGGATGCTCCTTTAACCACTTTTGAGCAAGAAACAGTGCAGCGATACAGCGCGCTTCAATAAAGTCTTCGCGAGCCAGCAGCTCGTTGGCCTGATCGATCGGCCAGCGTACCAGTTCAAGCGGTTCCGGCTCGTCGCCAGGCAGACTTTCGGGATATAAGTCGTGAGCGATAACAATATTCATCTGGGCGTTAAAAAAGGTTGGTGCCATGTTCACTTTATGGATGGCCTGAAGCTCTCTGGCACCAAAGCCAGCCTCTTCTTTCAGCTCTCGGTTCGCCGCTTCTAAAATACTTTCGCCCTGATCGATAAGGCCCTTGGGGAACCCCAGTTCGTATGTATGGGTACCGGCCGCATACTCCCTGACCAGCAGAAAGTCGCCATCCTGTACCGCAACGATCATAACCGCTCCGCGGCTGTAACCTGCCATACGTTCAAACTGACGGGTTGCGCCATTGGTAAATTCGAGATCCACACGCTCAACCCTGAAAAAGCGGCTTTCAGCCACAATTTCGCGCTGGTGGATCTGCGGAAGCGTTTTGTCCTTATCGATATTGCTCATGTTGTTTGGGTCAGTCTTTCGTTATCATATTGTCAAACTTAAGGTTAACGTATTTAGAGGAAAAGCGCTTGCCATTTCTGCCCTGGAACGAAATCAATACCGTCTTACTGGATATGGACGGCACCTTACTGGACCTGCACTTCGATAATCAGTTCTGGCTGGAGCACTTACCGAAAAAACTGGCCGAGAAAAGTGGCCGCTCGCTGGCAGAGTGCCGCGAGGAAATGCATGAGCACTATTCACGGGTCAGTGGCCGCATTGAGTGGTATTGCCTGGACTACTGGGCAAAGCATCTGGATATGGATATAGTGGCGGCGAAAAGGGAAATAGAACACCTCATTGCTATGCGTGACGATACCCTGCCATTTTTGGATGCTCTGCATAACAGTGGCCGTGAGGTGGTACTGGTGACCAATGCACATCCGGGGAGTCTGTCGTTAAAGGTAGAGCACACCAAACTCGACTCACATATTGATACCCTCATTTCCACCCATGAATTTGGCGTTACCAAGGAGTCGCAGGACTTGTGGCTGGCACTGCAGGCACGCCTGGGTTTCGACCCGTCCACCACGTTATTTGTTGATGACAGCCTCAATATTCTTGAGGCAGCCAGAACCTTTGGCATAAAGCATGTACTGGCAGTGAAAAATCCCGATAGCAAGCAACCCGAGCGGGAAATCGAGGGCTACCCGGCGATCAGCGACTATCGCACCCTCATCGATGAGATTACTAATAACCCTTTTAAAAACGCATAAACGGAAATGGTGAAATGAAAGTAGTTGTTGGCTCTAAAAATCCGGTCAAGATAAATGCCACCCGCGTAGCCCTGCAACAGGTCTTAGAAGATGATGATCTAGAGGTGGTTGGCGTTGACGCGCCAAGCCTGGTGGCCGATCAGCCCATGACTGAAGCCGAAACGCGATTAGGCGCGGTGAATCGGGTAAAAGCCTGCCTCGCTGAACATCAGGCCAACTGGTATGTGGCCATTGAGGGCGGTGTGGATAAGTTTACCGACGGCCCCGCTACCTTTGCTTATGTCGCCATTTGTAATGGCGAGCACTGGTCGGTGGGTCGCAGTGCTAACCTGCCCCTGCCAGAGTCGGTTTATGCGTCTTTGACCGCAGGTGAGGAGCTTGGCAATGTTATGGATAACCTGTTTGATACCCACAATATCAAACAAAAAGGCGGCGCTATTGGCTTATTAACCAATCACCTGGCCACCCGCCAGAGTGTTTATGAGCTGGCGATTATTCTAACCATGGCCAAATTTAACTTTTTGCCGCTGTATTGTGATTAAAACTAAAGCTCAAACTGGGTGTAGCCATTGGCATCCGGGCGACCAAAAAATAATGCTGCGTCGTGGACTTCCTGCGGCAATGCGGGATCGGGTTTAAACTGCCCTTTTACCGATAAACCGGAAAAATCCTGACGGGCTGAGGCTTGCATGCTCAGTCCAAAAGCGTTGGGCTCTTCTACCTTTATCACAATTTGCTCGTTTTCACAGCGGATTTGTGCCGAGAAGGTGCCCAGCTCGATGGGACCCTGCGTGCCGGCAACGCGGGCGTTTAGCCAGTCGCCATAAGCCATCATCTGGTCACAACCCTGAGCGGAGTACGCCAGGTTTTCGATATTAACCCGAAACCGGCCGCCAGCATTGACCGGCAGCGGTAATTGCACTTCAGACAGCACCCGATCAACCGGTAAGTACAGTAAAAAGTCCTCGGCAGACACAGCCTGATAATCAAACAGACTAACGCTAACCGGCCCGTTAAAGGCGATTGACGCGGCGTCACGCATGTTACCCGCATCGAGTTCTACAGCCAGTTGGCCGGTGAACAAAGCCCAGGGGGATACGTCCCAGCTTAACTGATTTACCGGGATATTATTAACGATCAGCCTATCGACCTCACCCTGCCAGAGCGTACCCTGCACGGTGCCAATCTTAACGTTGTCTGGCAGGCTCATTCGGCTAACCACCTGTGACGCTGGCAGGTAAGCAACCAGTAAACACAAATAAAGAAAAAGGCCGGCTAACAGCCAGCGCCAGTTAATGCCCATCATTTTGTAAGTACCAACCGTCTGACTTTTATCATGCCTGGCGCATTGGCTTCAGCAACATCGAGCTGCTCTATCACAATGCCTCGTGTTTCTAACTCATTCAGCCAGCCAACCAGGCTGTTGAACGGCGCTTCATCTATCCATACCTGAATTTCATCACCTTGCGGCTGCATGCGTGATATAGACAGTGAGTGGTTACTACTTGTGCTGGTAACCAACTGCGGCAGCGAACCGCTAACCCGTTTGGGTGTCGATTGAGTCCGGCGTAGCTGGGCGGCCTTTTGCCCTTGCTCTTCAACCCAGCTGACCAGCTTTTTATTACTTTCCAGTAACTGGCTTTGCTGACTGATACTTTGATTCAGTGGTGCCCATAATCCCCAATAGAAAATACCCAGTAAAACCACCAGGCCGGATAACAGCACCAGGCGCTGTTCCCGTTCGGTGAGCGCCGTAAACTTTTGCTTTAACGCGTTCATGAGGCTCCCCGGATATTCATTGTGCCAATGACTGTATCATCGCGATTGTTGATGGCGCCCTGCTCTACAGTAAACCCGGCGGCTTCGGCACTGCGTTTAAACGTGTCCAGGGCGTTAAAATCCTTGCCCTGCGCCTGCATACGAATCTCCGTTCGGTTGGCATCAAAACGCAAGGTTTGCGGTGTGATATTCGACGCGGCGAATGCGCTGTTTAATTGTGCCAGCATGACCAGCAGCGAACTGCCGTCGCCGGATTGCTCCAGGCGTTGCATCTCCTGTTGCACTTTCAGGCGTACATTGCGGTAGGTTCCGATATCCGGAAAACCTTGCTTCACCAGCGCGTCGATTTGCGCAGTCAGCTCGGCATTTTGCTGTTGCAGTTGATTGAGCTTGAGCGTTTTATCGCCGATGGTTAAAACGACCACCAGAGCGAGCAAAATAAGTGGTACGCGCCAGACCTGCCAAACCTGATTATGTTGTTTTTTAGGCTTGTATTGCCCCTGGAGCAAATTGAACGATGCCTTACCGACATGTTTAGCCAGTACCCCAATGGCAGGTACGTCTTCGTTCTGTGCTTGCTGGTGAATATTGGGTACCGCATGAAGATCGATGTCGGTGAGAGCGCTTAAGTTAACCGGCTCAGGCTGGGCTTTAGCCTGTAAGGCAAGTACCCCGGTAAGAAACGCCTGTTCTCCTTGCAAGCCCTGCCAGGGCCCCTGACGAACAATTAATTGCTCGCCCAGTGTTAGCGCTACCCATTGGTTATCTTCCTGCTGAGGAAGCGCCAGAATATCAGGCAGGATCACATCCGCGCTGAACCCGGCATCTTCCAGCCAGCCCTGCCATTTTGCCATTTGGCGGTGACTGACGATGGCCACGGATTGCTCTGTGCCATGGGAAGGGCCCATGGCAAAAAACAGTTCGCCGATATCTTCAGCCAGCTCATCTTCCAGCATAAATGGAATCGCGTTTTGTAATTTGCGGTTGACCTTGCCAGGCAGGGTAACGTTGCACAATCTCACATCCGCGCCGGGAACCAGCACGATTGCTCTGCGCAAACTGGTGCGCTCGCCAAGGCTTATCAGTGTATCGGCACCGGCGAGTTCGCCGCTGGCGATAACGTCCTGGCTTTGGGTAGACCAGACAACCCAATGCACGGGATCGTGCAGGTTAGTACCCAGCCTAACAACTAACTGTTCCATTACTGTATGACTCCAAATTCGCGGCGCAACACCGCTATTTTGCCTGATGAAGCGGCATTTAACACGGTTGTCATGGCAAACGTTGCTTCATTGTAACGGCTCTTGGTATGTAAAATAAAATACTCTGTGGTTACGCTGAACCATTGAGTTTGTTCTGCTTGCAAATTCAATGCGGCAATATCCGGTTCGGCTAAAAAGGTATTCACGTCATCCCAGCCGTCCAGTGGGCGAGCTGCGATAATCGAGGAGGCCTGCGACAGACTTAGCCCGGTTAAGGCAGCCAGTACCGGTGCGCGCTCCTCGCTCAGGGTGTTTACATTGATTACTAGCTGATCATTATCAGGAATAACACAAACCTGCGGCAGCAAGTCTTCCAGCCACTCGGCTTCCACACCGTTGATCAGGCGTAACTCAGACTGGCTGCTCATCTGCCCGTTGGCGGCAAGGTAGGGGAATGCGCGGGAGGCATACTCGCTGTCTTCAGCGCCGTAGGTGCGCATGCGATCATCATCGTCCAGCCAGTCTGCCAGGGAGTCCCTAACGGTATCAACGGTGAAACTGGGGATTTCTTCATTGGTCAACTGCAACAAACGGGCAAATGCGTTCATTGCTTCTGTGGGTTGCTGGTTATTAACATTGGTCTGATTAGCGTTGGGCAGCGCATTGAGATTGAAACAACTTTGCATATCTTCCAGGGTTACGCTGATACCCCCTTCTTCCATGGGATATTCGAATTCCTGGGCCCAGGGCTGATTCAGGGTAATTTTATCGCCGGTTTCTTCCATTAGCGTTACCAACGACAGGCGGGCATATTCTTCGGCACTTTTAGCATACCAGTAGGCCTGGTTACTGCTTTTGATATTACTGGCGCGCTGTACCTGCAGTTGCAGTCTGGCGCCCATCTCTGTCGCGAGGATGGCCACCAGGGCGACTACCATGAGTACAATTAACAAGGCCGCGCCGCGTTGTTTCTCCAACCTCATGACGCTTGCTCCGTCAGTGCGAAGACGCGCTGAATTTCGCCCATGTCGGCAAGGGTAATGGTAACCCTAATCGCCCGCGGCAGGGTTTCGCCAATGTAATTGTCATGCCAGGCTGCTTCGCCGGATTCACTGCCGCCGGTGTTAAATTCAACGGTAAAGTTTGTCACATTGTCGAGGAGTTCCCTGACTTTAGGCTCAGTGCCCAGCACACTATCCACATACACAGTATTCAGACGTTCGAGTTTTTCTTCCCGCAGGCGGTAGGCTACGCCCTGTAAGGTACTGCGCGGCAGCGCCAGTTTCGGGTTATGCCAGCCGCCGCGTACAAAAGCCAGGCCGCCAGCGTCGCTGTCGTCGGTTTCTTCACCGCCACGCATCACGATACTGTTCTGCTGGCCTTCCATTCGGACTGCCCTTGGCATGGCCTGTTGTACGTCCCGTTCGAGAATAAGCATAAAGCGCTGCAGTTGCTGTAATCGGGCAAATTTCTCGCTGGAAATTTCGTCACTGTCGATAACGGTGGAAAGTAGTGCTGTGGAAGCCAACCCCAGCATGGCAAAAATCGCCATGGCAATTAAAATTTCAATCAGAGTAAAACCGCGGGCACGCATTAGCCATTCTCCGCTGGTTTGGCAAAGTAGGTGATCACCGTGGTGATGGTGTCGTTAAAGTCTGCATCCAGACTGACGCTCACTTCTACTGCTTTAAAGTCACTGTCGCCGGTATCCCTGACAACCTGTTTCCAGTACCAGGTGCGTTCGGCCATTTCGGCCTGGCCCTTAAGGTTGTTTTTCAGCGGCCAGGGGCGTTCTAGCTGAATTTCATTTAACTGGTTATTAGCCACCCAGGTGGCAATGGTGATTTCTTCAATTTGTCCCACGCCGTTAAGATGCTCTGACGCCGCTTTCATAATGGCGCCGCCGGTCATGGCAAAAATAAACAATGCCACCATTACCTCGAGTAATGTCATGCCCCGCTGTCTGCTGTTCAATCCCATTCTGGTCGCTCCAGTGGGCCGAGTAGCTCGAGCGGTGGCATATCCTGGCAGTTTAATACGTAGTAGGCGGGTAAATCGTTAGTAAACTCAGGCTCATAATGAAGCACCAGGCTGAAAGGGGTAATCTCACCGCTGGACATTATCAGGATCTGTGGTGGCGGTGGCGGCGCCTCTTCCTCACCAATTTCAATATCCTGTTCATTTACACTCAGCGAGCTGTCGAACATTTCGCGGTCAAACAACCGGTCTTCGGTTTGCCAGGGTAAATCATCCAGATTGAGGGTGAAAAAGAACGGCTCACTGAGCGTCACCGGCTCATACAGCGGATTACCTTCTATGAATTGCCACTCGTCTTCCGCGCTGAGTTGCATGAAGCTGTAGGTACGATTTTCCTGATCAATAAAAATACCCAGTTGCTGCTGGTTAAGTACCGCATAATCACTGGCCATGTCGATAACCACCTGCAGGCGCCGGGCTTCCCGCTCGAGCTGCTCTGATGGATCGGTGGAGAAGGCATTAAAGATGACATAGCCGGCCGCCAGACCCATTAACAGCAACACCAACATAACTTCAAGCAGCGTAAAGCCGCGCTGGCGGTTGGCCGCCAACGATGCTAAAGCGAAGCTGTACCGGCGACGACCTGGTGCACGCATAAACAGCGTAATGCCTTAATTCAGATAGTCGTTGATGTTCCAGTTACCAATATCGTCATCAGTGCCGGGTTCGCCATCCGGACCATTAGAGAAGATATCAATAGTCCCCATTTCTCCCGGGCTGATAAGCACATACGGATTACCCCACGGATCGTCAGGTAACCGCTTGATGTAACCATCGGTCGGGTAATTACGCGGGATGGGATCAAGAGTTGGTGCGCTTACCAGGGCGTCAAGGCCTTGCTCGGTGGTGGGAAAACGGTTGCTTTTAAGCTTGTACATTTCCAGCGCACTTTCCAGTTGCTGAATATCCACCGCGGCTTTTTTAAGCTGCGCTTCTTCCTGATTTCCCAGAATTTGCGGTGCGACCATTGATGCGAGGATACCAATGATTAACAGCACCACCATGATTTCGATTAAGCTGAATCCCGACTGTCGTTTAAGCATTTTCATTACACATTCACCATATTATTTAATGCCAGAATTGGTTGGATAATGGCCATGACGATAAATAACACTACGCCCGCCATAGTTACAATAAGCAAAGGTTCAAATATCTTCAGTGAGACACTGATTAGCGACTCAAATTCCCTGTCCTGATTATCGGCAGCCCTGCCAAGCATCTGTTGTAACTCTCCTGAGCGTTCGCCCGAAGCAATCATATGCATCATCATCGGCGGAAAAATCCGGGTATTGTCCAGTGCGGCCCGCAAACTGGACCCTTCTTTTACATGCACTGCAGCTTCGGCAATGCGTTCTTTAATATACAGGTTTTGCAACACGTCAGTGGAGATCCGCATTGATTCGAGCAATGGCACGGCACTGGCGGTAAGAATGCTCAGGGTTCGTGCAAAGCGGGCCGTATTGAGCCCCCGGCTGATTTTACCAATCATGGGCACTTTTAGCAGTGCCCGGTGATAGCGCAGGCGAATTGCCGGTTGTTGGATCAGGCGTTGGAACACCACAATCAGCACCATAACGGCAATCAGCAGATATAACCCGTAGTTTTGCATCCATTCACTTATGGCGATCAGCACCGTGGTAATGGTTGGCAGGTCCTGACCCATATGATCAAACTGCCCGACTATCTTTGGCACCACTACGGTCAGTAACACCACCACAATCATCAAGGCAAAAAACATCATGATGGCAGGATAAATTAACGCCTGAATCACCTGACTACGGGTTTGCTGACGACGTTCAGTATAGTCTGCCAGGCGGTTTAACACCGTATCCAGATGCCCTGACTTTTCGCCGGCAGCGACCATAGCGCGATATAGATCGTCGAATACGCTGGGAAATTCGCTGAGTGCATCGGCCAGCGTGTAACCTTCAACCACGCGGCTGCGAACCGCCATCATCATATTCTTATGGCGCGGCTTTTCACTTTGCTCGGCAACGGCCAGTAGCGCTTCCTCAATGGGCAACGCTGATTCAACCAGAGTGGCAAGCTGACGGGTAAGCAACGATAAATCACTGGCGGAGATACGCGGGCGAAACAGCTGAAAACCTGAAGAGGACTGCTTGGCGCTTTTTTCGGCGACCTGCTCCACTTCCAGCGGCACCATGCCTTTTTCGCGCAACTGCTGGCGGATTTGCCGGGCGTTATCGCCCTCCAGAACGCCACTCTTGTTGCGCCCGTTGGCGGCAATGGCTTTGTATGCAAAAGCGGCCATTAATCCTCCCGGGTAACCCGTAGCACTTCTTCCAGCGACGTTTGTCCGCTAAGTACCTTATGGCAACCGTCTTCACGAATACTCGGCGTGGTCTGGCGAATATATTTTTCGATGGCCTGCTCACCTTTGCCTTCATGCATCATAGTACGTACCGCTTCATCCACTATAAGCAGTTCATGGATACCGGTACGGCCGCGATAGCCGGTTTGATTACAGGCTGCGCACCCTTTGGGTGAATAGATCACAACATCGGCAGCATCATGGATGCCCAGTATCTGGGCTTCCTGCTCGCCGGGCGTGTGAGGTGTTTTGCATTCCGGGCACAGCGTACGTACCAGACGCTGTGACAACACTGCCAGCAAGCTGGATGACAGCAGAAACGGTTCGATGCCCATATCTTCGAGGCGGGTAATCGCCCCCGCTGCGGTATTGGTATGCAGGGTAGATAATACCAGGTGACCGGTTAAACTGGCCTGCACGGCAATCTGGCCGGTTTCAATATCGCGGATTTCCCCCACCATGACCACATCCGGATCCTGACGTAAAATGGCCCGTAAGCCCCGGGCAAAAGTCATTTCTACCCGTGGATTAACCTGGGTCTGACCAATGCCTTGCAAATCAAATTCGATGGGGTCTTCCACCGTCATAATGTTGCGATCTTTGGAGTTAATCTCGCTCAGGCCCGCGTAGAGCGTGGTACTCTTACCGGAGCCGGTTGGCCCGGTAACCAGAATAATACCGTGTGGTTTACGAATGAGGGTAGAGAAGTGGTCGCGGTTAACCTGGGTCATCCCCAGATCCGCTAAATTCAACCGCGCATTATTTTTGTCGAGTAAACGCAGTACTACCCGCTCACCGTGACTGGATGGTAAGGTAGATACCCGCACGTCAACGGCGCGGCCGGCAATACGCAGTGTAATACGGCCATCCTGGGGCACGCGTTTTTCGGCGATATCCAGTTTCGCCATGACCTTAATCCGTGAGACCAGCATCGATGACAGTTTGCGGTTTGGCCGCAGAATTTCGCGCAGCACGCCATCCACCCTAAATCGCACCACTAACTGATTTTCAAAGGTCTCAATGTGGATATCCGACGCGCCTTCTTTGATGGCTTCGCCGAGCATAGCATTAATGAGTTTGATGATGGGCGCGTCGTCTTCGCTGTCGAGCAGATCTTCGGTATCCGGCAGTTCTTCAGCCAGAGAGAATAAGTCACTCTCGTTACCGAGATCTTCCATTAACTGCTTGGCCGCCGAGGAATCCCGCTGATACGCCTGAGTCAGCAGGGGCTCAAACTGGTCTTGCGGGAGTTCTTTTAGCACCAGTGATCCAGCATGATAACGACGGACTTCGCTGAAGATTTCCAGCGGTGTTTCGCTGGTGTGATAAAGCAACGCAGGTTCCTGATTGAGCTCCAGCAATACCTTGTGCCGCTTGGCAAAACCAAAGGGCAACTGTTGATCGTCTACCGCTTCTTCCGGTAACAGCTCTTCTGCCGATTCAGCAGCCACACTGGCTACTGATTCGGTAAGTTCGGGCTGCTTGGCTTCGGTGCTCATTCGTTGCCATCCTGGGCTTTTTGCTGAGCTTCTTCCTCTTCCCGACGCTTGAGGTAATCCTCATAGGTAGGCGGCAGCGCCAGGCTTTCATTCCACTCAGGTAATACCGGCGTTTCGGTGCGAGGCATTAACGCGACGCCACGTGACTGGCGCTCAAGCTGCTCAGCACGGATATAATTGTATTTACGCTTGCTGATCTCATTCATGGTGACGCCATCACGAATGATCTTAGGGCGTAAAAATACCATCAGGTTAGTCTTACGTTTGCTGCTGCTGGTTGATTTAAACAGGTGGCCCAGAATCGGAATGTCACCCAGTAACGGTACCTTGGACTCACTCTCCTGAATATCTTCGTCAATCAGGCCGCCCAGCACAATGGTGCCGCCGTCATCTACAATAACCGTGGTTTTGATTTGGCGTTTATTAATTGAGATATCTACTGCCGTCGCACCGGATACGCTGGACACCTCTTGCTCGATGGTTAGCTGAATGGCGTTACCTTCGTTAATTTGCGGGGTAACCTGCAGCTTAATACCCACTTCCTGACGATCGACGGTCTGGAACGGGTTAGAGTTGTTGGCGCCGGTTGTCTGGCCGGTGATCACCGGTACTTCCTGACCCACAATAAAGAATGCCTCTTCGTTATCCATGGTGGTTAAATGCGGGGTTGCCAGTACATTAGAATTGGTGTCGTTACTCACAGCCTGAATTACGGCTCCCCAGCCATTTTCAACAATCCCGGCGATCAACCCATTCGCGCTGCCGAGCAGACTGGCCAGGCTGGTGAAATCGCCCTGGGTGGTATCCTGGGTTGTTACTACCTCACCGTTTGCGGTGACATAGGTTGACTGGGTTGTCTGATCTTCTGCCTGACGTAAGGCTACACCCAGCGCGCCCACCGGTACCACACCGTTATTAAACTGCGTACCGCCACCAGCTTCTGATACAAACTGCATGCCCAGTGACGTACCGTCACCTTCATACATTTCAACAATGATGGCTTCAACCTGTACCTGTGCGCGGCGGATATCGAGCTGTCGGATGACTTCTTCCAGCGAACGCATCATGTCCGGCTCAGCGGTGATCACCAATGCATTTGAGTCTTCGTGTGAATCGATACTGACATTGCGGTTAGACGAAGTACGACGAGCATTGCCAGCGCCGGCCGTTTCTTCGGCCTGAATGCTGTCGCTTACACCCTGGAGGACTTTTACCAGATCTTCGGCTTTGGCGTAGTTGAGGAAAATAACCCGGGTATTACCGTTGGTTTCGAGCTCCTGATCCATGCGCTGTACCAGGTTGATCAGACGTTTGCGGGCTTTGGAGTCGCCGCTTACGATAACGCTGTTGGTGCGGTCATCGGCTACTACGCGAGGTTCACTTTTACCGCCCGCAGCTTGCTTACCCTGTGATTTGTTGATGCTTTCTATTATGCGTACCATTTCAGAAGCAGAGGCGTATCGCAGCTTAACAATGTCGACTTCCTCGTCACCGGCACGGTCGACCCTTTCGATGATCTCCACCAGTCGGTTTACTACTGCGGCACGGCCGGTTAGCATCATGACATTCGATGGGTCGTGGCTCACTACGTTACCACCGCCAGCCTGATCGTTAAGCTGGCGTAAAATCGGCGCCAGTTCACGTACCGGCACGTTATACACGGGGATTACGCGGGTGATCATTTCGTCACCGTCGAGGTTCGCGTTTTCTACCACCGGAATATTGGAGGTTTTGGCGTCTTTAGAGCGCACGACCTTTAAAATGCCGTTGGGCATTTCTACCACCGCAAAATCATACACCTGCAGCACGTTTAAGAAGAACTGATAATACTGTTCCTCATTCAGCATGTCGTAGCTGATGACGCTGATTTTGCCCCTTACGTTAGGGTCTACAATGATGGTTTTTTGCAGATTTTTACCAACAATCGTAATAAATTCGTTGATATCCGTATCCTGAAATTTGGGCATACGATCGATTGCCGCTGCCTGCACACATAACAGTGTGGTGCAGATTGCTACGCTCATTCGGGTCAACCAGGTTCGACCAACTCGCCTCATGTTTTATTCCTGTTTAGTATTTTACTTGCTTAAATTATTGCTCTGGCATGTCCAGATACAGTGTAATGTACTCGCCTTCGCGGGTCACCGTCAGCTCGATGGACTGCGCTGTTCTTAATTCGCCCATGGCCTCTCTGGCCTGAGCCGGATCGGTTAAGTCCAACCCGTTTATCTGGATAACAATGTCGCCGTTTTGTAACCCAACCGACTCAAACAAGCTGGGGTTCTTACCCGGTTTTACTTTATATCCGGCCATCTGGCCGCCTTCGAGTGCCGGGGTAACGGTAATAAAATCAATAAAGCTGGACGGGCTCTCGCGCAGCGCCTCGGTGGCTGCTACGGCTTCGTCACTTAACTCGCGAGCTGGCTGCGGGCTGTTATCAATTCTGCCCATGGTCGCACTATTCTGATTATTGCCACGGGTAATTCTGCCGGTAGCCGGTGATTGTTGTGCAGCGCGGCGCTTGGTAAAATCCAGACCATCGAGCATCAGAGTTTCGTGGCGGCCGCCATTTTTAATAATAACGCGGTCGGTATGGACCTGAGAGAGCGTGGCATTGGTACCTTCAATCTTCTCGCCAATGGCGTAGGTTGCCTGTTTGCCGCGATTTTCAATGATGGCTGTGCCCTGATCTTCAGCGCTGGTAGATACTACGCCGGAAAGCACCAGATTAAGCTGGGTTTCCGGTGCATCGGTAATGGTTTCCTGTACCGGCGGTGGTGCGGCTTTATTTACTTCGCCAAATAAATTCAGGCGTTGTATTTGGCCAATGTCGACCCCACGTTGGGAGTTTGATGACGTACCGGCGGAGCGGGTGCCAGCGGTGCTGAGCCCGGCGAGGCTGGCATTGCTGTCTGGCTCGGGAATGAGTTTCCAGGTGATTTCAGCAGCGAAAGCGATGAGATACAGGCACAATAACACCACCACCGCGAGTCGAATGCGGGGTTGGTGGGCGCTAAATATGGCCGGTAAATTTTGTAAGCTGGATTGATTTAATATCATCTGAAAACAACTAATTGGTGAACAAATAACCGCGAAAAAACGTTCCCATCATAGCCTAGTCTGCGCGGGGGCAACAACATTAATCCGATCAGGTTAAAATTATATTACAGTTTAGTAATTAAACGCATGAGAAAAACCGATGGCTAATGATGCAACCAATGAACTAAAGGTCCGGCTGGACAAATGGCTCTGGGCAGCGAGGTTAACCAAAACCCGTGCACTGGCAAGAGACCTGATTCAGGCCGGAAAAGTTCACTACAACGGGCAAAAAAGCAAGCCGGGTAAAATTGTTGAGCCGGGCGCGGCCATTCGGGTGCCCGCCGGCTGGGACGTAAAAGAGCTCATAATTCAGGACGTTTCTGAAAAACGCCTGCCGGCAAAAGACGCTCAGCTATTATATGAAGAGACGCCACAAAGCATCGCTAAAAGGGAAGAGAATCAGGCCGCCCGAAAATCGCAAAGCTTCCATAATCCGCGACCGGAAAGCCGCCCTGACAAAAAGCAGCGACGCGAACTTATTAAATTTAAACATCAGTGATAACACTGATGAAAGACAGGAAAAACCATGAATCAGTTTGATCAGTTACATCGTTATTTATTCACTGATGCCAGCGTGCGCGGTGAATTGGTTAGATTGCAGGACACTTTAAAGCCAATCGTACATAGCACCGACTACCCGCTGGCGATTCAGCAACTGCTGGCCGAGATGGCCGCGGCAGCCAGTTTGTTAACCGCTACCCTCAAATTTGAAGGGGAAGTGGGGCTTCAAATTCAAAGTCAGGGTAAAGTGCGTTATGCCGTGGTCAATGCCACCCACGAGCAGACATTACGGGGCGTGGCACGCTGGGACGAGGAAGCCGATTTATCGACCGCCAGCTTTGCCGATTTGGTGGCTAACGCTGTGCTGGTTATTACCATTACGCCTACCGAAGGAGAGCGTTATCAGGGCGTTGTAGCGCTCGATAAAGGCTCGCTGGCGGGGTGTATTGAAGATTACTTCGAACGCTCAGAGCAATTGGCAACCCGTGTGTTTATCCACACTGACTTAGCTGACAAAGACGCGCCTAAAGTGGCCGGGATGTTCTTACAGGTAGTGCCAACCAGCAGCGAAGCTACTAACGTCACCGCCGACAGTGAGTTTGAGCACCTGTGCACGTTAACTGAAACCATGACAGCCGAAGAGTTGTTTGCCTTGCCTGCTCAGGATGTATTGTATCGTTTGTATCATGAACAAACTGTTGAAGTGTATGCCCCGGAAGCGGTGACCTTTGCCTGTACCTGTTCACGGGAGCGCAGTGCCGAAGCACTTCGTAATATCGACAAAGCAGAATTACTGGCGATTATCAAAGAAGAAGGTTCTATTAACATGAACTGTCAGTACTGCCATACTGAGTATCGCTTTGATGAAATTGACGTGGAAGCGTTGAAGAGTGGCTACAACAGCGCACCAGAAGCCTCACAGTAAGCGGTTGATTGATGGCTGATTTTCACATTAAAGCGCTTGAGCTGGCCAGAGCCGGTGACTGGGATGGCTCTCACGATCTGGTTCAGGACTATAACGATGAATTTTCCTGCCTGATCCACGGCTACCTGCACCGGGTTGAGGGGGATGAGTTTAATGCCCGTTATTGGTATACCCGGGCTGGCACTACAATGCCGGCGAATTCACTGGAACAAGAGTTGGCGCGCCTGGAAAGCCTGGTGCGCGGCAACGGCTAGCCGAGCGTAGTTAACCCTTTTCTCATACTTTCTTTTGCATGCGGCGGTGATTACCAGATTTGTTAAGTACATTAACGAAATCACTCACTGCATACGAATTCTTATTGATGTGCCCACAGGTTCGATGCTATTGCTAGCGTAGCCGACTCTCATCTGAGAGCCGGACTGATACGTCTTACGGAGAACTAATGAATCGAACCCTGGCTACCACCGTAATATTCGGCGGCTTTTTTCTGCTCGGCATCCTGTTGCTGATGTGGGGGATCCTGCTGCCTCGTATGGCGGCAGAGCTGACCATGAGCAGTTTTGTTAGCGGTGCATTGTTTACGTTGTTTTCACTGGGCATGATGATGGGCGCGATTATTGGTGGCAAATATGCGTCGCGATTTGAGTTCTTGCCGTTGTTTGCCAGTTTGTCGCTGGTAAATGCCCTGTTCATCGTTATCGCCGGCTTAATGCCAAACTGGCCGGGATTGCTGGTGATTGTGTTTATTGTTGGGGTGCTGAGCTCCTGTAAAATTACCATTGGCCATACGGTAATCGCCCAGCTCTATGTAGAAAAACGCTTTGCCATGATGGGCATTATGGACTTTATGTTTAGCCTGGGCACGCTGGTGGCGTCTTTCTACGTGTCGCTTATCTTCTTGTGGCAGGCTAACTGGCGCTTGCCGCTTCACTTTCTGGCCGGTTTGTGGGTTATTCTGGCGCTGTTTACTTTCTTAAGTGTACGCAATGCCAATGCAAAATTACCGGTTGAGAAACAGCAGGAATCTGCGCCTAAACAAACTCTGGCGTTTGCCACTATCGTGCGTCAGCCGGTGTTTTTATTGTTGGCGGTAGCCAGTTTTGGCTATGGAGCGGTGGAATTTGGTACGGTTAACTGGTTTGTGAGTTACGCACAGCAGGGTCTGGGCTTTGATGGTGATGCAGCCCGTTTGCTGCTAGCTGGTTTTACCGGTGGAATGGCGTTGAGTCGTTTGACCTTTGCGTATTTTCTGCGCTGGTTTAGCGTGCACCGATTAATGGTGGTGCTGGTCACCATGCTGCTGGCCGGGGCCATTATTGCCAAGCTGGGCGATACCTTTATGCCGATAATGCTGGGTAACTTCCTGTTAGGTCTTGGGCTTGGCGGCCTCTTCCCATTAATCCTCTCTGCCGCCATGAATATCGACAGCGAAAAAGGCCCGTTGTTATCAGGAATAACCATTCTTGGGAATGCCATGGGGGTGCAACTGGTGTCGCTTGGTACCGGTGCCTGGGCCGGGATAGCTTCTATTGAAGTGGCTTACTGGGCTGTGCCGATGGCGGCGGTGCTACTCTGGAGTGCCACCTGGTTTTACAGCCGCATTATTAAGCGAGGCTAGGTGTATTACAGCCCCTCGCTGGGCAGCCAGAACTCAGCAATCAGGCCTTCTTCGGGGTGATTGCGCAGGTTAATCTGCCCGCCATGCATCTCGATAATACGCTTGGTGATGGCCAGTCCTAGTCCTGAGCCGCCGGAATTGCGCGCTGAGTCGCCCTGAGAGAATGGGCGGAAGACGTTTTCCAGACTATCCTCAGGAATGCCCTGACCAAAATCACGAACTTTACAGACCACCCGGTTTTGCTTTTTGTCAAAATAGGTGGTGATTTCTATATGGTTACTGCCGTAGCGGAAGGCGTTTTCAATCAGATTATCCAGTACCCGTTTGAGGGCGACTTTACGCAATGGAATATTCGGCAGCGGATTGAGCTCCAGGTGAATGGACTGACGGTCTTCCGCGGAAGGATTAAATTGCTGATTAGTATTACGGGCATCGGTTAATTCGGTAATTAACGGGTTCAGGTTGGCAATGGTCTGGCGTTCCTGCTGTTCCTGCCGGGCATACTCGATGAACTGATCAATAATCGCATTCATGTCTTCGATATCGCTGACGATGCCTTCTTTCACCCAGTCCTGGTCTTCGGGCAGCATTTCGGTGGCCAGGCGAATGCGGGTAAGTGGGGTGCGCAGATCGTGGGAAATCCCCGCCGTCATTACCATGCGATCATGCTCTAACTGTTTGATACCCTGGTTCATGCGGTTAAACGCTTTGGTTACCTCAATCATTTCGCTGGTGCCATCTTCCTTCAGTGGCGGCGGGAACTGACCCCTGCCCACTTTGATAGCGGCGCGTTGCAAGGCGTTAAGTGGTCGGTTAAGGCGAAGTACAAACAGCCAGCCGCCACCCACACTTAAAATACCAATCAGCAACAGATACAGAGTTAGCGGAAAAATATTGGCTTCACTTAAGCCATACACCGGAACCCGAATCCACTTGTCTGGCAGGGTGGCGATTTTGATCCACACATAATAGGGCGTGGATTGCTGATCAAGCTGGGGCGCACTAATGCGCACTTCGGCTTTTTCTTCCAGTTGCTCGGTGACCTGAGCAGACATAAACTGATAGAAGGTCGCCTGCCCCAGTCTGGCTGCCTTTGCTTCGGTATCGGTAAAAATACGAATGCCGGTTTGTGCTTTTAAAGTACGCAGGTACTCCGGGTTGTCGAGTTCGTCCACATGGGTTTTGAGTGTGGCAGCCTGGGTGGCAATCAGGCTGTTGATTTGCTCGTAACTGGGCCGGATAAAATACATGGTGACCGACAGGTAAGAGACGACCTGATTGATCAACAACAAAACGCCAATCAGCAGTACGGTTTGGCCAAAGGCGCTTTTAGGGAGTAATCGCACAGGTTATGTTACTGGGCAACCGCGCCATCCGGCACGAACACATAACCTAAACCCCATACCGTCTGGATGTAACGTGGATTGGCCGGATCTTCCTCCAGCATGCGGCGCAGGCGGGATACCTGAACATCGATGCTGCGTTCCAGCGCGCTATAGTCACGGCCTCTGGCCAGATTCATCAGTTTGTCGCGGGACAATGGCTCACGGGGGTGAGTAACCAGTGATTTTAATACCGCAAATTCGCCGCTGGTGAGCGACAGCGACTTGCCGTCGTCGGACATTTCGCGGGTGGCCAGGTTTAACCGGTAACTGCCAAACTCGACAATTTGCTCTTCCATAGAAGGCGCGCCGGGGGCCTCATGTGTCTGACGACGCAGCACGGCTTTAGCCCGGGCAAGCAGCTCCCGCGGATTAAAAGGCTTTGGCAGGTAGTCGTCGGCGCCCATTTCCAGCCCGATTATGCGGTCTACCTCATCGCCCTTAGCGGTTAACATAATAATTGGCATCTTGCTTTCTGCCTGACGCATACGGCGGCAGATAGACAGGCCGTCCTCACCGGGCAGCATCAGATCAAGGACCATCAAATGAAAGTTTTCACGTTCTAACAGGCGGTCCATCTGCTCGGCATTCGCCGCGCTTCTTACCTGAAAGCCCTGCTCCACCAGGTAGCGCTCAAGCAAGCTACGTAACCGCATATCGTCATCGACGACTAATATCTTTGATGTTTCCTGACCCATTTCTGCCTCACTGACAACCGCGTTCCGGTATCACTATAACCCTAAGTGATAGCAGACAAAAGTGCTCAAATGTTTCGAACCGGCACGGATTGTTACAAAGCGTGTCAGGCGCCTGATTCAGGCAACACCGGGCATCACGTAAGTCGCAACGCCGTAAACGAGCGCGTAGCCCACCGAGTAGGCAATGAGCAACAGTAGAAAATACTTGCCATAACGGGCGAAACTCAGGCCCTTTACTTTACTCATGGTAACAATGCCGGCTGCCGAGCCGATGATGAGCAGCGAACCGCCTACGCCTACGGCATAGGTCAGTAACATCCATTCACTCACCGACATGCCGATATTGGCCTTAAGCAACGCCGCTGTTAGCGGTACGTTATCGATTAGGGCGGAGGTTGCGCCCATCACATAATTGGCTACCAGCGGCGGGAAGACCTGGTAAAGATAAAGCAAAGAGTGCAAGGCTTCGATATGCTCCAGCATACCCACTAACAGCAGTACACCCAGGAAGAACAGCAAGGTATCAAACTCTATGTAGCGGATGTAATCCATAATGGGGTCCTGATCGTCATCTTCGCCCATATGGTTGGCCACCAGAAACATAATCGCCATACCCGCCAGGAAAGTCAGCATCGGCGGAATGGCATACAACACGTTAAGGATCAGCGTTGCGATAATGGTGCTTAAGAAAATACCAGCGATCACATAATCGATAGTGTTGGTGGCATAGGTGGTTTTGCGAATTTTTACCTTGCCGCTCATGCCGATACTTAGCAATCCGGTGAGTACCATAACGGCGAGGAAGGCAGGCACCAGCAGCCAGAACAACTGGGTAATGGTGACTTTCTTTTGCATAAAGATCATCAACGTGGTGACATCACCGGTAATCAGCGACACGCCGCCGGAATTGACTGCGAAAACTACCAGTACCGCAAAGCGCATGGTTTGATTAAACGGCAGTCCCAGTGATAACACCATGGCGATAGACACCAGCGTAGCGGTAATGTTGTCGGCCAGTGAGGAAAAGCAAAAACTGAACAGTGCGGTTATCAACATCAGCTTTTTGAGTGAAATGTTGGTTGGCATCACCAGGTTCAGCATATTGGCAATCAGCCCCTTGCGGTTGAGGTAAGCCACAAAGGTCATGGCCGCCACCAGGAATAACCACAGGGTGGAGATTTCGGTAATGTTATGCAGTAAGCCTTCGTTAACCGCGTCGGTTGAGGCCGGGCTATCGGCAGAGATAAAAAGAATCATCCAGGCCAGCGTGCCAAAAAACAGGGTGATCTTTGCCTTGTTGATATGCAGGACTTCTTCGAACATCACGCCAAGCAGGGCCAGGGCGGCCAGGGTAATAAGAATGGTATCTATCATCAGGGGGGATTCCGCAATTTCAGTGGCCGTATTTTACGGCGAAGCCCTCGCCAGTAAAGGGCTAAGCGGTGAATGAGCCGTGTCAGGCGTTAATACTTAGTATTCATTTTGATTATAAGAGACTTTGGTCTTACAACTAAAGCGCTTAATGTTAGCAACTGAGTTTATTTACATCTGCATTAAGGCGGTTGCGTGAAGAGTTTTGTTTTTGAAAAACAGAGATATGCCCTTGGTTGCTAAGAGCCGATCTGCCTGTCATTATTGTTTTAACGCCATGGTCGCAAAATAAATGGAATTGAGTTATGGATAACGGTGTTGGTAATAAGTACCTTTGGCTAATTGAGTTACTCGCGTTTTGGCAAGGGCGAGTAAATAGTCAGGACCTGTGTAATGCATATGGTATTAGTACTACTCAGGCTAAAAAGTACATTTCAGACTACAAAATTATCTACCCATTCAATATTTTCTACAATAAAAGTGCTAAAGCGCATTTTCCCGATAGTGAGCTCAAATGTGAGTTAATCAGTGGTGATGTAAATGAGTATCTGGACTGGCTGAATACTCAAAATGATCACGCTGAAGTGTTCTACAACAGTATTACCCATGCCGAATTGCGGTTACCACCAAGGCATACCTCCCCTGAAATAATGCGTGGACTGGTCACTGCAATAAGGCATCAGCGCCGGATAGATGTGGAATACCTTTCGCTAAGTAAAACAACGGCTGAAGGGAGAGTAATACAGCCACATACTTTTGTTAAAACAGGTTTGCGCTGGCATTTACGCGGATTTTGCGAGTATCGCTGTGAATATCGTGACTTTGTTTTAAGTCGGTTCAGAGGAGCCCCTTTTTTGTTAGATGCGGCTACCCACACCCGAACAAAGGATGAGGGCTGGAACACCAATATAACAATACGACTTCAACCCGATCCCCGTTTTACACCGGACCAAAAAACCATTATTGAGCAGGATTACCAAATGCAAAATGGTGAGCTCCTAATAATAACTAAAGCCGCTCTGGCTCAATATGTTATTCAGGGCATGCAGGTACGTACCGATTCCCTGGCAAAAACACCTCAACAGCAACAGTTAGTATTGGTAAACGAAGATGACCTTAAACCCTGGTTATTTGCCAGCTAACTCTGAGAATAATGCTGAATCGGTCAAGTTGGTTTACTGGTTAAATGTCAGGGATTGTGTGATGTGCTTTCAAGTGAAATGCTTGAAAACAGAGCTCTATTAGAGACGTTTGCATTTTACTTTGAATAAAAGTTAAGGAGCCATATGAATATCTTTGGCGATACTAAGTACGGTTCCATAATGCAGTCATTTTGTATATGGCTATTGGGCGTTGTGGCCAGCACTGTTATTTTGAGTGTTCAGTGATGATTAAGTATTTTGCACATTCCGGAAATAAAAGTGATAAATCGGATTGGCAATCATTAAAGGATCATTTGGCAATAGTTGCAGAGATCTCAGAACATAATGGAAGGTATTTCAAGGCTAATAAATTGTGTTACCTAGCTGGTCTTTTGCATGATTTAGGTAAGTACACCGCTGAATTTCAAAGGAGACTTGAAGGTAATCCCCAAAAAGTAGACCATGCAACAGCGGGCGCCAAAATCGCTGCTGAATTGCTTCGTGACAAGCATTTTAATCAATTTCCATTCTATAAGTTCGTCGCCTACGCCATTGCTGGTCATCATGCTGGGTTGGCTAATGGTTCTGCTGAAGGAGATGATAGAAGAGCGCTTAAAGACCGAATGAACCTAAAATTCGGTAAAGAATTACCGGTTCTGGATCATGAAGTTTGGAAAGCAGAACTCGAAATCCCTCCAATTGAATCACTATTACCAAAAATTGCAGTCAATCCCGATGCTGAGCGACAAGGTTTTCAATTTGCTTTTTTAATTCGTATGATCTTTTCGTGTTTGGTTGATGCGGATTATATTGATACCGACAAGTTTTATAGAAGCTTAAAGAATAAAGCCTTGCTTAGAGGAAAATATCCTCAACTGTCAGAATTAAAAAAGCGGTTGGATCAAACATTGACTGACATGTTGGTCAAATGTGATCAAGCTAAAAAGGTCAACCAGCTACGCAAAGAAATTCTTGATAATGCCCGTTATAAGTCGAAACTCTCTCCTGGGTTATTTACCTTAACCGTTCCAACTGGAGGCGGAAAAACGCTAAGTTCTATGGCATTTGCCTTAGATCATGCTCTGGCACATGGTATGCGAAGAGTAATTTATGTAATTCCGTTTACCAGCATAATTGAACAGAACGCAAAAGTGTTCCGCGAAGCCTTTGGTGATTTAGGTGACGCCGCAGTTTTAGAGCATCACAGCAATTTTGATGATCGTAATATCCTGGGTAAAGAGGGGGCCGAAGAAACTCGCGATAAGCTTAAGTTAGCAATGGAAAACTGGGATATGCCAGTGGTCGTGACTACGGCTGTTCAGTTTTTTGAATCCCTGTTTGCAGATCGACCTTCGTGCTGCCGAAAGTTACACAACATTTCAGGTAGCGTGATTATTCTGGATGAAGCGCAAACACTACCGCTCAAATTCCTTCGTCCGACAATGGCTGTAATTGATGAATTGGCGCGTAACTACAATTGTTCTGTAGTGCTTTGTACCGCGACTCAACCGGCATTGTGTGAGCCAGACTTTGATAAGGGTTTCCGGGAAGAAGATGTGCGTGAAATTGCGCCAGATCCAGAAAGACTTTTTGAAGAACTCAGCTTGGTGAGCGTCTCTCATCTGGGGGAGTTAACTGATGATGAATTGTTGTCTCGCATTCAAACCAATGAACAAATTCTCACCATTGTAAATAATCGCCGTCACGCTCAATCGCTCTTTCAAACCCTTAAAAAGCAGCAAACAGAAGGTGTTTATCACCTAACAACTTTGATGTGCGCTGCTCATCGTACTGAAACACTGGAATTAGTTCGTGAACGTTTAAAGCCGGAAAATGCACTTCCATGTCGGGTGATCTCAACGTCACTGATAGAGGCAGGTGTTGATGTCAGCTTTCCGTGCGTTATGCGTGCTGAGGCAGGTTTGGATTCTATCGCGCAAGCTGCCGGTCGCTGTAACCGTGAACGAATCTGGAACAAAGATGACAGTCATGTTTGGATTTTTAAATCTCCCGACTGGCCTATTCCCCCTGAATTAAAAGGGCTTTCGGCAGATATGCGAGCGGTGCTGCGTAAAGAGCATGGCAACTTATTAGATCAAGCCGCTATGAAGGATTATTTTTCCAATGTGCATTGGCGTAAAGGAGAAGAACTCGACCAGAAGCAGATATTAAAAGCCTGTCGGGTTGGAGCATCAAAATTAGATTTTCCATTTCAGAAAATAGCTAAGGATTTTCGAATTATAGACAGTGTTATGCAGCCTGTTTTTATCCCCTATGACGATGCATCCCGTAGCCTATTAGAACAGCTCAAAACAACAGATGATGTAAGTGGCACTTTGAGGAAGCTACAGCCCTATGTTGTACAGATTCCGCAAGGTGGTTTTGACAGCTTACAGGTGGCAAAAGTAATTCAACCGCTGGCACCTCATCGTTTCGCAGAGCAATTTTGGGGGTTAATAAACATGGATATATATGATTCAGAGTTTGGGCTAAGTTGGTCAGAGCCAGATTTTATTAAAGCCGAAAATTTGGTGTTGTAATTTTTATTGGAGAGATCGCCCCTCTTAAAAGGGGATTATAATTTTGAATTGTGACAAGCCAAAAGGAGAGCGTAATGGCTTATGGTATTAAATTGCATGTATGGGGAGACTATGCCTGCTTTACCCGACCAGAGATGAAGGTTGAGCGTGTTTCTTATGATGTCATCACACCTTCGGCTGCCAGGGGCATTTTGGAAGCTATTCATTGGAAGCCTGCGATTTGTTGGGTGATTGATCGCATTCATGTACTCAAACCTGTTCGTTTTGAGTCAATTCGGCGCAATGAATTAGGAGATTGTAAAATCTCTCAAACCACCGTTTCGGGCGCAATAAAAAGAAAATCCACTTCAGGTTTAGGATTCTTAATTGATAATCCATATAAACCAAATAATCGACAGCAAAGAGCGACTACTTTACTGCGTGACGTAGGCTATGTAATTGAAGCGCATTTTGAACTCACCGATAAAGCAGGTGCTGAAGATAGCGTTGGCAAGCATCTGGATATTTTTAACCGCAGGGCGCGCAAAGGTCAATTTTTTCATCAGCCTTGTTTAGGTAACCGGGAATTCCCTGCGTATTTTTCGTTAATTGAATCCGAAGCTGATTTTCCTCCGTCGGAATTGGTACTCGACAACAAAGATCTAGGCTGGATGTTACATGATATTGATTTTTCAAAAGATGCAGAGCCAAGATTTTTTAGAGCTGAACTCACTAATGGTGTGGTCGAGGTGCCACCGTTTTACTCTCCGGAGGTGGTACAGTGATTTTATCTGCCTTAACTCAATATTACGAGCGTCTCATTACGACGAGCAATGGGGCGGTTCCCTCTTTTGGTTTTAGTGAAGAAAAAATCGGCTATATTCTGGTCCTTTCTGAACGAGGGGAATTAGTTGATTTAGTACCAAATTTATCCGAAGAAAAAAAGCCAAAACCTAGATTACTCAATGTACCGCGCCCAGAAAAGAGAACATCGGGGATCAAACCGAATTTTCTATGGGATAAAACCGCTTATGTATTGGGCGTTGGTTTACCAAAGGATAAAAAAAGTGAAGCGTTATTTGAATTGTCCATGCCAACCTTTGAAGCATTTCGGGATTTACATGTGTCGCTCTTCAAGAATGCCGAAGATAAAGGATTAAAGGCTTTAGTTCTGTTTTTGAAAAATTGGAAGCCTGAGAACTTTGCCGAATCTGTACTTTCACCGGATGTACTGGATGCTAACGTGGTGTTTCAGTTAGATGGTCTGCGTAAGTATGTCCATGAATGCTTAGAGGCAAAGACTATTTGGAGAGCGCAGCTCCAATCGGATGATGCCAAGGAAGCAATGTGTTTAATTACTGGAGAACAAGCACCTATTTCCAGATTACATCCGGCGATTAAAGGTGTTTCAGGTGGACAGAGTTCCGGGGTTTCTATTGTCTCTTTTAATAAAGAGTCGTTCGAATCTTTTGGAAAAGGGCAAGGAGACAATGCGCCAGTTTCTGAGCAAGCAGCCTTTGCTTACACCACTGCACTAAATTATTTGCTGCGAAAAGAGAATGATCAGGTCATCAGTTTAGGCGATACCACTTTAGTATTTTGGGCATTAGCAGACTATGAACGAAAAGCCAAAAGTGCTGAAACGTTTTTTATGACAGGCTTTAATCCGCCGTCGCCCACAGATGAAAGTGAAGCAAAGGCACTGGCTTCCGAATTGGAAAAATTAGCGAAGGGGCGTCCTTTATCGGAGATTTCACCCGATCTGGAGCCAAACACCCAGTTTTACATTCTGGGACTGGCTCCAAACGCTGCGCGGCTGTCCATCCGTTTCTGGTTACAAACCGATCTGGGACATATCCAACAAAGATTTGCAGAGCACTTTCAAGATATAGCACTAAATCCCTTGCCATGGAAAACAGCACCATCTTCATATCGGCTTCTTTTAGAACTTATTCCGACCAGGTACGAAAGCAATGGAAATAAAAAAAAGAAGGACATTAATGATGCTCCAGCACATATAGCTGGTGAATTGATGCGTGCCATTTTAACCGGGCAACGTTACCCCAGAGCGATATTGACACAGTTACTTTCGCGGTTTAGGGCTGATGGCGATATCAGTGGCTTACGTGTTGCCATGGTGAAATCGGTATTACAAAGAGAATTCAGATTATTAGGAAAAGAGGAGATTTCTATGAGTTTAGATGGATCAAACGATAACCCCGCTTACCTGTTAGGCAGGTTGTTCGCGGTGTTGGAGAATATTCAACGACTTGCCCTGGGAGACAAGGTTAATGCAACGATTACAGACAAATATTACGCGTCTGCATCTACGGTTCCTTATTCCGTTTACCCCAGATTACTTTCAGGTAGTAAGCACCACCTGTCCAGAATTCGAAAGGACAAGCCTGGTTTAGCTTATTCGATTGAAAGAGAGCTAGGGGCAATAATGGGAATTTTGCCAACAGAGTTTCCACGCCACTTTTCAATTGAAAATCAAGGTCGCTTTTCAATTGGTTATTACCATCAAAAAAATGCACGTTTTGCACAATCAGTTGAATCCAATGAATTAATAATAGAAGGGAATGAATAATGACTATCCAGAATCGCTATGAATTTGTTTACTTTTTTGATGTAACAAATGGTAATCCAAACGGTGACCCTGATGCTGGTAACATGCCGCGCCTTGACCCAGAGTCCAGTAAAGGCCTGGTAACGGATGTTAGCTTAAAGCGCAAAATCCGAAACTATATTCAGTTAAGTGAATATAGCTCGCCGGGTTATGACATTTATGTACAAGAAAAAAGTGTTCTGAACCAGCAAAATCAAAAAGCTTATGACGCTCTTGAAATTAAACCTGAATCAAAAAAATTACCAAAAGACCAATCCAAAGCAAAAGAAGTAACAGATTGGATGTGCGCAAACTTTTTTGATGTACGGGCTTTTGGTGCAGTTATGACTACTGAAATCAACTCGGGACAGGTGCGCGGCCCATTACAATTGGCATTCGCTAAATCTATTGATCCGATTATTCCTCTAGAAATTTCTATTACACGAATGGCGGTTACTAATGAAAAAGATTTGGAAAAAGAAAGAACTATGGGGCGTAAGCATATTGTTCCTTACGGTTTATACCGGGTCCATGGTTTTGTTTCTTCAAAATTGGCCGAAAAAACTGGGTTCACCGATAGTGATTTAGACAAGGTCTGGAAATCACTCGAAATGATGTTTGAACACGATCATTCCGCTGCACGAGGAGAAATGGCCGGACGGAAATTGATAGTATTTAAGCATGAAAATGCTCTTGGGAATGCGCCTGCGCATAAATTGTTTGAACGAGTTACCGTCGATCGAGTTAAGGGGGAGAGTGGAACACCAGCTGCTGAATTTTCAGATTATAAAATCCAACTTAATTCAGATGGCTTAGTTGAACTTGGCGTTGAGGCTCTGGAAATTTTCTAAGTAATGGACGATCTCAAACTCGTCCCACTATCCGCCTTACAACACTTTGCCTTTTGCCCACGCCAATGTGCGTTAATTCATAACGAGCAGGTGTGGGCCGACAACTGGCATACGGCCAAAGGCATTTTGTTGCATAAACGGGTGGATAGTGGCGATCCCGAAAGTCGCAAAGACGTACGTTTTGAGCGTGCCGTGCAGGTTTGTGCAGAACAGCTTGGAGTAATAGGAAAGCTTGACCTGGTGGAGAAGAACCTCTTTACCGGGCAATTGACACCAGTTGAATATAAAAAAGGCAAAAACAAACCTGGCAATTGGGACAAGGTGCAACTTTGTGCACAGGCTTTGTGTTTGGAAGAGATGACTGAGCAGCCAATTGATGTGGGTTATTTATGGTACTGGCAAACTCGCCGGCGGGAGTCTGTAGAGTTCTCGGCTTCACTTAGGCTGAATACTCAACACATAATCGAAGAGGTACGGCATTTGATAAATTCTGATCTCTTGCCCAAGCCGGTATATGAAAAAAAGTGCCAGGCATGTTCGTTGATCGATATTTGTAATCCTCAACATGTTGCAAAGGACAATAGTGCTGATTACATCGCAGCATTGTTTGCTATGAACAGGGACATTGAATGAAGAAGCTGCAAAATAGCCTGTATTTAACCAGAGATAACTTGTATGCCCATAAAGAGCGTGAGGCTATTGTCATTAAACAAGAAAATGAAACTCTTTTAAAATTACCGATTCATTCCATCAGCAACATTTACTGTTTTGGGCAGACCCGAGTATCCCCCGGATTGATGGCACACTGTGCTGAAAACGATGTCAATTTGGCCTACTTCGATCTTTTTGGAAGATATCAGGCCCGCATGGTGGGGCGTAAGTCTGGCAACGTTTTACTGCGCCGGGCTCAATATAGAGCCAGTGACAATGCACAATTAGAAATTGCCCGTAATATTATTGCCGCCAAAATCCAGAATTGTCGCGGCTTACTGCAACGACAGCTAAGAAATCATGGGCAGAATGCAACTATTGCTCAAGTAGTAACTAAGCTCAAGTTTTCAGTAGAACAAACTAAACAAGCCAATTCGTTAGATAAACTTCGCGGTGTTGAAGGGGATGCCGCGGCGCAATATTTTTCAGTGTTTCAGCAGCTAATTAAAGCCGGTTTACGTGAAAAATTTGTTTTTTCAAGGCGAACACGCAGGCCTCCCAGGGATGCTGTTAATGCGATGTTGTCTTTAGTTTACAGTGTCATAGGCCAGGATGTTAGCGGTGCCTTACATGCGGTTGGGCTTGATCCGCAAGTGGGGTTTCTGCATGCAGACCGGCCGGGTCGAGACAGCTTGGCTCAGGATATATTGGAAGAATTACGTGCTTATTTGGCCGACAGACTGGTCCTTAGTTTGATAAATCGGCAACAAATAAAAATCACCGACTTTGAAAATGAAGTAAGTGGCGCGGTTAAGATGAAAGATGATGCACGGAAAGTTCTGTTTGCAGCATTACAGCAACGTAAACAAGAAAGTATTGTTCATCCGTTTCTTAATGAAAAAGTTGAAATAGGCTTGCTGCCTCACATTCAGGCAATGTTGCTTGCAAGACATCTACGTGGTGACTTGCAACATTATCCGCCCTTCTTGGCTAAGTGAGGTCAATTTATGTTGATTCTGGTGACCTACGATGTGTCATTCGAAAGCGAATGTGGTAAAAGGCGACTGAGACGGATTGCAAAAATATGTCAGGACTATGGTATTCGTGTGCAGTACTCAGTATTCGAGTGCGATGTTGACCCAGCTCAATGGGTTCAGTTTAAGCAGCAATTATTTGATATTTTTGATGCAGAAGTAGATAGTTTGAGATTCTACAAGCTTGGCAAAAACGGACAGCAGAAGATCGAACATTACGGAGCCAAGCCCTCTTTCGATATATTTAAAACTCCCATTATTTTATAGCTTCCGCTAACCCATTGTGCTCTTTAAAAATCTGGATAGTTAGCGATTACATTAACCATTTGAATGCATTGAACTTGTGACTTGTAGAGTGGCAATGTAGTGTAGATAAAGGTAATTTTGTTAACACATTAGCGGAATTGCTAGGTTTATCTATTGGGTTTTGGGACCTGAAAGATGGCCTGTCGCCCCTCACGCAGGGGCGTGGATTGAAACCGGATATTCCACAGAAAACCAGATGCCTTTTGAGGTCGCCCCTCACGCAGGGGCGTGGATTGAAACCTCTCCACCGCCATTACCGCCAGCCACAGCAACGTCGCCCCTCACGCAGGGGCGTGGATTGAAACATTTCGCAATGAGCGTGGTGAATGGCTTACCAAGTCGCCCCTCACGCAGGGGCGTGGATTGAAACTGATGCGTCTTTTAACCACTGGGGGGCCTCATCGTCGCCCCTCACGCAGGGGCGTGGATTGAAACGCTATCCTGATGGCAAAGATTACTGGTTCCCGAGTCGCCCCTCACGCAGGGGCGTGGATTGAAACGCGGATGATATCGACGTACTTGCTTAGTCCTGAGGTCGCCCCTCACGCAGGGGCGTGGATTGAAACAACATCATCAATCCTCCCATTTGTTGTACGAACGTCGCCCCTCACGCAGGGGCGTGGATTGAAACAACAACGTTCAGCATTCGATTTACGTCGGTAGGGTCGCCCCTCACGCAGGGGCGTGGATTGAAACTGATAACAAGCCTATATTTTCAGGCTCCGATATGTCGCCCCTCACGCAGGGGCGTGGATTGAAACTCAGCCTCCGCGCATCACCCTTTATGGTCCGGCGTCGCCCCTCACGCAGGGGCGTGGATTGAAACATCCTTGGCATAGGGCGGGCGGATCCAGTTAGTGTCGCCCCTCACGCAGGGGCGTGGATTGAAACAAGCAGCGTAGCATCAGTAAAACTCACCCAGGGCGTCGCCCCTCACGCAGGGGCGTGGATTGAAACCGAACCCCAGCGCGGCGGATTTGGTGTTGCAGTGTCGCCCCTCACGCAGGGGCGTGGATTGAAACATCACTAAACGATACACTAAGGATTGACATGAGTCGCCCCTCACGCAGGGGCGTGGATTGAAACACGGTAACGACAGAAGGTACGGTGTGGGGTGATGGTCGCCCCTCACGCAGGGGCGTGGATTGAAACCCTGGCTCCGGCAGTGTCACCCGCGTACTCGAGTCGCCCCTCACGCAGGGGCGTGGATTGAAACGATACTATCTCCGCGCTTTCCCCCGAGAAATCGGTCGCCCCTCACGCAGGGGCGTGGATTGAAACACTATCAGTTGAGCTGAATAACATAGGTGAATCGTCGCCCCTCACGCAGGGGCGTGGATTGAAACATTTCCCGGCATTGAGTCAGTGCTGGATTATCAGTCGCCCCTCACGCAGGGGCGTGGATTGAAACACTATCAGTTGAGCTGAATAACATAGGTGAATCGTCGCCCCTCACGCAGGGGCGTGGATTGAAACATTATGTCTCTGAGCAGCGGGCCAATGAGAAAAGTCGCCCCTCACGCAGGGGCGTGGATTGAAACGCCTACGTCAAGGGCAAAGCCTCCTACGACCCCGTCGCCCCTCACGCAGGGGCGTGGATTGAAACCGCACCGTCGCCTACCAGGTGGCTAAACTCCGGGGTCGTCCCTCAAGAAGAAAGTATGGAGTATATTTGTATTACTGATATTGCCCGGTATAAGCATAAAGACCGCACAGGTGTGATAATCGGCAATTGGTTGCGGAATCGAAATACCATTGAATTTTTAGGTATTTGGGAGCAACTTGATAATCCTCAATTTAAAGTCATCGAATTCGATGACTTTAAAAAAGAAGCAGGTTTGAAGCCGTCATTCCGCACCTAATTAACTGATTTATTTTTCTTGACACCGATCCCCCATTTTGATCTATTACTCATCTTTGGGTGCAGCAAAATGGCTATTTCTACTTCCT
>Ga0213837_1000078_pt1 | contig 196447 bp, 168 predicted proteins | sample SWPATP12_FD_160572 | JGI IMG/M metagenome (GOLD analysis project Ga0213837, IMG submission 160572) | Coastal seawater microbial communities from Marineland, Florida, United States - SWPA TP1 #2 | ecosystem: Environmental > Aquatic > Marine > Coastal | place: USA: Florida | collected 2016-08-06
AGTAAAACTCCATGTTTAACCTGCTGATTATTATATCAAAGATACTACTAACCCATTAGAATGATTGATCATATTAGCAAAATAGTTAGAATGAAAAGTGATCAGAGTTTTCACACAGCCTGCGCTCGTAACAGCCAATGGCATAAACACTGCAAATAAAAAGCCTGCTGCTAGTTAATAACAGCCTTATCCCCTAATAAATATCACCTTATGAACTCACTAAATTACCCTCAAGCACACCACTTGTATATACAAGATTTTTGTGACAGACTATATCTCAAGATTGTATATACAAGTTGTAACTAATAAGGCTGACTGTGACCCTGCCAAAATATGTTCAGATATTATTGGCATTTTCCGGTCAGCAACCATACTTACTGGTAAAACACCGCACCTGAGCATCCCAGGGCGTGGTCAGTTTCGCCATTTTGGCCCCAGCGGGTGATAAGTGTCATCTGAGGGGACATATAGCATTTTAAGAAAATACTTAGGAGAATAACGTGACGTTTAAATATGGTATTGATCATCTGGATCTTGACATCGTAAACGGCATAGCCGATGGTAAAATAAAGGCGGAGCTTTGCCAAGAAGCATTAGATCAAATCAATAAGAGCCGCCAAAATGTCGATAAAATGGCGAGTTCAGACAAACCCGTATACGGCATTAATACCGGCTTTGGCCCACTGTGTGATACTCAAATTTCGCCAGAAGAAACCCACCTATTACAAAAAAATCTCTTAATTACGCACGCTGTTGGTGTTGGTGAGCCCATAGCTAAAGCCCTTTCAAAGCTGATGCTGATCACCAAGGTGCATGCCTTAAGCCAGGGCTTTTCGGGTATCCGCCTTGAAGTAGTAGAACGCATGTTAACTTTTATCGACCTGGATCTTATTCCCGTTGTGCCAGAGCAAGGCTCAGTTGGCGCCTCAGGTGATTTAGCACCACTATCGCATCTATTCCTGCCGCTAATTGGCGAGGGTGAATTCTGGGGGCAAGGCGACAAAAGAGTACCTGCGGCTCAGGTGCTTGCTGAAAATGCCTTACAACCTCTGGAGTTACATGCTAAAGAAGGTCTGGCGTTAATTAACGGTACTCAGTTTATTTTATCCCATGCCATTACCGCACTGACCAAAATGCGCTACCTGTTAGACTTGGCCGATTTAACCGGTGCCATGAGCATTGAGGGAATGCAAGGAAGCGAATCGCCATTTAGAGAAGAGCTGCATAAAACACGTGCCTTTAAAGGGAACCTGGAAGTTGCCGCGCGTATGAGACGATTTTTTAAAGACTCGCAAAACATGGCCGACCATGAAGAATGCGATCGCGTACAAGATCCTTATTCATTAAGATGTATTCCACAGGTACACGGTGCTTCGCGCAATGCTTATTACCACTTACAAGAACTGGCTGAAATCGAGATGAACTCGGTCACAGACAATCCTATTGTTATCAGTGACGAAGAAGCCATTTCCGGTGGTAGCTTCCACGGCCAACCACTAGCCATGGTGTTGGATTATGCCTCCATTGCCGCTGCGGAATTAGGTAATATCTCCGACAGGCGCTGTTACCTGTTATTGGAGGGCTTACACGGTTTACCACGCCTGTTAACCACATCCGGTGGCTTAAACTCAGGCATGATGATCCCACAATATGCGACGGCCGCCTTAGTGACAGAAAACAAATCGCTATGTTTCCCACCATCTGCTGACAGTGTCCCAACGTCTATGGGTCAGGAAGATCATGTTTCTATGGGCAGCATTTCAGGCAGAAAGCTGAATCAGATCTTGGGTAACTTGGAGAAGATTTTGGCTATCGAGTTAATGTATGGGGCGCAAGCCATAGAGTTTAGACGCCCGAATACCTGTTCAGACTTGATAGAAGAAAACTTCAAATTGATCCGAAGCAGAGTAGCCAAACTCGAAGAAGACAGACTGTTAAAACCTGATATCGATGCCATGATCGAACTGGTTAAGTCACAAGCCTTTACCGTTAGCTTAGATAAAGTAGAGAAATAAGGAGAGCCTATACCATGACAGAATCAATGAACTTTCAGGAACAAATTAAACAAGGCATTCCGAGTGAGTTACCAGAGGCCAGACCCTATCCGGCAGGCGTTAACCGTGCCCCTAAGCGTAAAGACATTCTAACTGCCGATGAAAAACAACTGGCGGTAAGAAATGCGCTGCGTTACTTCCCGAAAGAATGGCACGCGGAGTTGGCGGCCGAGTTTGCTCAGGAATTAAAAGATTTTGGCCGTATCTATATGTACCGCTTCAAGCCGAACTATGAAATGAAAGCGCGTTCGGTTACCGATTACCCAGCCAAATGTGAGCAAGCGGCCGCCATCATGCTGATGATCGACAACAACCTGGATCCAGCCGTGGCTCAGCACCCCGAAGAACTTATCACTTACGGTGGTAACGGTGCCGTGTTCCAAAACTGGGCACAATACTTACTGGCCATGAAGTATTTGAGTGAAATGGAAGCCGACCAAACATTACACCTATATTCTGGCCACCCTATGGGGCTGTTTCCTTCTTCGATAGATGCGCCTCGCGTGGTTGTCACCAACGGCATGATGATCCCTAACTATTCAAAACCGGATGACTGGGAAAAGTTCAATGCCCTGGGAGTCACCCAATACGGACAAATGACCGCAGGCTCTTTCATGTATATAGGTCCTCAGGGCATAGTACACGGCACCACCATTACCGTGATGAATGCCTTCCGCAAGGTCTTAAATAAAGGTAAGAGCAGCAAGGGTGAAAGTCCTCAAGGTAAGGTTTTCCTGACCGCTGGTTTAGGGGGCATGAGTGGTGCACAGCCTAAAGCGGGCAACATAGCCAACTGTATTACCGTCTGTGCAGAAGTGAACCCTAAGGCGGCCATTAAACGTCATGAGCAAGGCTGGGTTGACGAGCTTATCGATAACATGGATGCGCTTATTGCCCGTGTGAAAGAGGCACAGGCGAATGAAGAAGTGGTATCCATTGCCTTTATCGGTAATGTCGTCGATGTTTGGGAAACCTTCTATGACAAAGAGATTTTTGTTCACCTGGGGTCAGACCAAACCTCGCTGCATAACCCCTGGTCGGGCGGTTATTATCCGGTTGATATCAGCTATGAAGAGTCAAACAGACTCATTCGCGAAGAGCCGGAATTATTCAAAGTCAAAGTACAGGAAACGCTGAGACGCCATGCCGCTGCGGTAAATAAACATGCCGATAGAGGCACCTACTTTTTCGATTACGGCAATGCCTTCTTACTGGAAGCATCTCGCGCTGGCGGCGACGTAATGGCAGAGAACGGTATTGACTTTAAATACCCCTCTTATGTGCAGGATATTCTTGGCCCCATGTGTTTTGACTATGGCTTTGGCCCTTTCCGCTGGGTATGTGCGTCCGGTAACCCGGAAGACCTGGATAAGACAGATGCCATTGCCGCAAACGTGCTTAACAAGATCATGGAAGAGTCACCTGAAGAAATTCAGCAACAAATGCAGGACAACATCACCTGGATTAAAGATGCCAAACAAAACAAGTTAGTAGTTGGTTCACAGGCACGCATTCTTTATGCCGATGCCCAGGGTCGTATCGAAATAGCCAAGGCCTTTAACGATGCCATTAACCGTGGTGAAATTGGCCCTGTCGTACTAGGTCGTGATCACCATGACGTCAGCGGTACAGACTCACCTTTCAGAGAAACGTCCAACATTTATGATGGCAGCCGTTTTACCGCCGATATGGCCATTCACAACGTGATTGGTGACAGCTTCCGTGGCGCCACCTGGGTGTCTATCCATAACGGCGGTGGTGTTGGTTGGGGCGAAGTGACCAATGGCGGCTTCGGCATGTTGCTCGACGGCAGTAGCGACTCTGAGCGCAGGCTAAAATCAATGCTGTTGTTTGATGTCAACAATGGTATTGCACGACGCAGCTGGGCACGCAATGAAGAAGCGAACTTTGCCATCAAACGTGAAATGGCAAGAACGCCCAAGCTTAAGGTAACGCTCGCCAACCTGGTTGACGACGATATTTTAGCTAACCTATCCCTGTAACCAGCTAGGTGGTAAAAATTCTGAGCTGTTCCATATCCCGTGGAATAGCTCAGTCTCATATTGCTGCTTTGCTTATTATATTGCCGCAAAAGGCAAACGACCCTTAGATTAAAAGGTGGCGACTAACCAGTCCTTATCATCTGAGAAATATAGAGTACGCACCTGCCCCTTACCTTCAATATTGACCATATTGACTTGGGTTGGCCATAACTCACGCAAAGCACCATTGTATAGCTTGATGCCTTGTGACTCCTTGGGCAGTGATGTTTCCTGATAGACCCAGAAAAATTTACCTTCAACTTCATAACCAACAGAGTTTAGCGTTAGTGGCTCGTCTGCTAACGAACGGGCCAAAAACTGTTTGGCGACATAGTCGGCAAATTGCTGCTGGGTCTTTTGGGAGTCGAGAATATCGGCGCTTTTATCAAACAAAGACTGCACCGCATGCTCAGTGTCATGCAGATAAAAACGGTGCATCACTTCCAACTGATTAGAGCGCTGGTTAAATAGTACCGTCGTCTCGGCGGCTTTTTGCTGATGGGCAAGCGCAGTACTTGATACCAGGCTTGCCGCTATCATCACAAGTGCAGAGAATAAAAGTGTGGCACCTTTAGGCATTAGTTATCCTTTTTCTCTTGCTGATCGTCTTCTGCTTTGTCATCGTCAGTCTTAAGCTTGGTTTTGATATCCTGCATAATATCGCGGTTAACCTTACCTTTAGATTTTTTGGCTTTATAGGCCTCTATGCGAGAGGGAATAATTTGACGCGGGTAGTGATTGTTCTCGACATCAACATCGGCCGTTTCCCAACCGGGATCAACCACAACGCTGGCAAGCTCTTTATCTTTCTCGGTTACGATAAGCTTGCGAACTTGCTTAGGGCTACGACGCCAGATCTCAGCCGGAATATACTGGCTTTCCTTGCTGCCGTCCTTGTAGGTTAGCTCCAGCAGAATAGGCATTACCAAACCACCCTTATTAGAGAACTCCAACACATAGTAGTTTTTGTCTTCTTTAAGCGCTCGTTCTAACGTTTCTTTTTCCCATGGTTTTAAGTCCTTAAGGAATTTTTGGTATTTGTTACGTTCTTTATTGGTAACGGTGAAACGGTCATTCTCGTCGTAGAAGTCAGTGACATCTTTGTTACGGTCAATCCACAGCGTTTTACCTTCAGCCTTGTTACGTTCAACAAAGCGCGATGTGGGCTTATCCTTTTCAATATCCCGTAAGCGAGCAAAATCGATATCAGGATCATGGGTGTCTAGGCGCATTTTATAAACTTTGTCGATGGAGATATCAACGTGATCAGTCGAGTAGAACCAGCCACGCCAGAACCAGTCCAGATCAACACCTGACGCCTCTTCCATGGTACGGAAGAAATCAGCCGGTGTAGGGCGTTTAAAGGCCCAGCGTTCCGAGTACTCTTTAAAGGCAAAGTCGAATAATTCACGGCCCAGAATCACTTCACGCAGGATATTTAATGCCGCAGCAGGCTTGGTATAAGCATTTGGACCAATACGCAAAATACTGTCTGACTGGGTCATAATCGGCACCTGGGTTTCAGATTTCATATAACCGGTAATATCGCGTGGCTCTACACCCCAGGGAATATTTGGATCCCACTCACGGCCGGCAACACCATCGAGGAAGCTGTTTAGGCCTTCATCCATCCAGGTCCATTGACGCTCATCAGAGTTCACCACCATTGGGAAGTAGATGTGACCAATTTCGTGAATAACAACACCAATTAAAAAGCGTTTTTCGGCTTGAGAATAGGTACGGTCACCATCGTCTCGCAATTCGGTACGAGGACCGTTGAAGGTGATCATCGGGTACTCCATACCACCAACGGGGCCATTTACTGACTGAGCCGTTGGATATGGGTAGTCAAATGAAAAGCGTGAGTACACTTCCATGGTGTGGATGACTGATTCCGTCGAGTACTTCTTCCACAGGTCGCCACCTTCTACGGGATAGAATGACATTGCCATCACATGCTCTTGAACATCACCACCTTGTTGGTAGCCTTTTGCATCCCAGATAAAGGTACGAGAAGATGCCCAGGCAAAGTCACGGACGTTTTTAGCTTTAAAGGTCCATGTTTTACGCTTGTCGGTACCTTCTTTTTCGTTTTCCAGCGCTTCTTCTTCAGTCACGATAAACACGGGGCGCTTAGCCGTTTTTGCTTGTTCTAAACGTTTGCGCTGTGTTTTCGTTAATACGTCCTTCGGATTAGCCAACACACCCGTAGAGCTGACAATGTGATCGGCCGGTACGTCGATTTCAACTTCATAATCACCAAATTCAAGGGTAAATTCACCACGCCCCAGGAACTCTTTGTTGTTCCAGCCTTCATAGTCTGTGTACGCATGTAGACGCGGGAACCACTGGGCAAGCAGGAAGATATCGTTGCCATCGTCAAATTTCTCGTAACCTGAACGGGCTGAAACGGCATTTTCTTCAACAATGTTAAAGGCAAAATCGATTGAGAATTTTACTGAATCACCCGATTTTAATGGTTTAGGTAAATCGATACGCATTTGGGTGCCAACAACAGTAAAGTCAATGGCTTTACCCTTGCTGTCTTTTACCGCGCTGATTTCATAACCTAACTCATTATCCGCTTTAAAGTGCATTGCACGTAATTCAGTTAAATTTAACTTGGTCGGCTTGTCCCCTGTGCCAATAGTGTTAACTGGACCACGACGGCCAAGGCCACCAAAGTTGTTCGCGACGTTAGCAATCGAGTCATCTTTAAATCTGTTTTGATCTAACTGTACCCATAGGTACTTTAAGCGGTAAGGTGAGTTGTTCTTATAAGTTATTTTTTCACTTGCTGTTATACGACGTTTTTCTTCATCAAGTGATACCTTGATTTTGTAGTCTACTTTTTGCTGCCAGTAATTTTCACCTGGCTCACCCGAAGCGTTGCGATAAACATTAGGTGTTGGGAGCACTTCATCTAACTGGCGAAATTTATCTTCAAAATCACCTTTGGTTTGTTTGACAGCGGAAGCATTTGCCGAATTTACCAGGGTAAATGACAACAGCAATGCCGCCAAGGCTAGCGGTTTTCTTATATTCATAATGTTTACGCTTTAGTTATAATTTGCAGAAATTAAAAAGCGTTACAATATAACAAAATAAAACCATTGCAACACAGGGCTTGCGATAAAGTTGCAGCTAATTACGATTAACAGCAATTGATTGCCTTTAAAATCTACTGCCAAAGTCAATTTTTAATATATAGCAATCAACAAAACTCCCACCACTTGTTGTCTGATCAAATCAGCAATAGTACCGCACGATGAAAACTTAATTTAAGGATGAATGATGACCGAATCTGAAATGATTAATACTGTCCTAAGGATGAGTGAGTAAACTATTAAATCCTTGCTTTAATTCACCAAGCAATAAAGTTCAGGATACGACTTCTTATCAAATTCACTAATTTACGAGCTTGGTTGCACCTATATAGCCGACGACTTTCGCTATGCAATATACTTTATCAACATGGCAAAACACATAAACACCACTATATACCTGAGGTACTTGGCAGAGATGTTAAGCAGGCAGTGCGATCCCAACCAGGCGCCCACAACCTGACCCAGCATCATTAGCACGCCCACCACCCAGATAATATGCCCGGCCAGCAGGAACACCAGCAAAGATGCCAGGTTAGTGGAAAAGTTTAGGGTTTTGGCGGTCGCCGTTGAGTCAATTAGCCCCTGTCCACGTAGTGAGACGCCGGCCAGGGTAAAAAAGGAACCAGTGCCCGGGCCAAACAGGCCGTCGTAACAGCCTATGGAAGGGACAACCAAATTTTTGTATTTTCTATCGGATACCTTTGCCTCACTCCCGTGTTCGTTCAGGGTATCCAAAAAACCGGCCACCAAGGCAACCAAAAATAGAAACGCAAGCAGTTCGATGGAAAAGTTGGCAAGTTCCAAAGCGATTCTCCAATAACGGCTTGAGTAGACAGAAACAAGGGGCAGCCAGGCCAGCCGATCCCACTTGAGCTTTACCAGCGAGTCATTAGCTGTTCTACCAGTTGCTCTGGCTCTACCTTGTCATAGCTAAGCTTAATATCAGGCTGCACGGCTTCCTTATGCTGACCTCCTTTCGGGCGTGCCAGTAAAAAGCGTGGTGCGAAAACCACCAGCTGAGAGTTTGGCAGTGTAAATTCCTGCAGGCCACCCGTTTGGCCGCTTTTGCCGCCGGTTGCTTCGCCTACCAGGGTGGCAAAGCCGTGATCCTGTACCGTATTGGCAAAGAGTATGGAGGAAGAGTAGGTATAGGCACCGATCAATACATACACTTCCCCTTCAAATCGGTATGGGTTATCAAGCACGACCTGATTATTGGCCTCCAGCTCGCCGGCAACCACCTCACCCAGTTTGTTTTCCTCACTCTGCCTGCCCTCGATAATCTTGACCTTATAGGTGGAGCCATGGCGCCAGGGTTGAGTGGCGATATATTTCACTATGCCCTCTTTCCACATGTCATCGTCGCCACCGCCATTTTCCCTGATATCTATGATCAGCTTTTTAATCTTGCGCTCCTTCATCTGTTTAAAGGCCGATTCCATAAAGGTGAAATAGCGCTCACGGTTTGGCCAGTTAAATTTTTTAATGACCAGCTTGGCGGTGTCTGCATCCAAAATGTCAAACTGGTAGCTATGCTCGAACACTTTGTCCATCGAAAGCGGAGCCTGGCTGGCAGCCACTTCAACATTATTAATGTTAATTTTTCCCTTGGGGTTAACCACATCGATAACAAATTCTTTTTCATTGCCGAAATACAGCCAGTAGTAGCTGGCAAAGCGCTTGGCCAGCAACGCCTTACGGTGGCGCAGGCTGTCGCCATGCATGCGTGCCAGCAGGGGCTGCAGTACTTGCTCAATCGCCATGCCATTGATTTTCTTGATGCTATAGCCTTTGAGCTTGGACGGCTTGCCATCAACTTTATCTGTGATCACCAGCTTGCTATCGTCAAACACCAGGGCGAACGGAAAAATGCCACCACCGTTTTCCAGGTGCTGCTGTGTTAATTTGCGGGTGCTGTCAAACACTATTCCGGTATGGCCATCAGAGAGCTGGCTATTCAGTACGGTCAGCTTACGCCAGAGTTGCCTGATGGATATCGGCTCCTTGATGTCCTTTTTCAGTGACTCTATGTTTTGGTAGAACCCGTCAACATCACCAAGGGTGTAAGACAGGTCCGGGTGGGTTTTATCCAGCCACTCCAGCCAGGCGGTAAGGTCTTCTTCTACTTGCTGTGGCTGTATCATTGACTCCAGGTGTTCCAGGGAATTTGCCATTGCCGGCAGGGATAACAGGCCAATGATCAGTGTGCTTAATATAATTCTTAACATTTACTATTCCTTTTGGTTTTACTTATACCAAGTGAATTAATTAATTGCTCACTTAGCGAGAGTTAAAAGGCTTAGAGGCAAGGCATTGATTGCAGAGAATGGTTATTCAGGACAATTGCTTCTGCATTGTCTAATTACCTACATCCATGTAGGGCCCTTGTCAAAATCAAAACGTAAGCATATAAGCCTTTTAAACTCGCCCTTTGGGAGCTCATTAGCAAGCTGATAACTTCACAAAATTAATGAAATATAGAGCGACTATGTTTAAATAATTTTGTTTGTTCTAAGCTTGCTAATGAAGCTCTAACTTGGTCAATTTATTATTTCAATTGGTATTATTGCACGGCTTTTTGTTTTTTTACCTTGTGCAATCAATATTAAGATTGTATCAACACATCATGTAGCTTAACATTAATTAAAACTTAGTTAATGATTAAGATACACCTTAATGTTAAACAGTGACGAACTGCGTTTTTTCCTGATCATAGCCAACCACGCTTCTCTGGCGGCCACGGCCAGAGCACTCAATGTCACACCGCCGACAGTTACGCAAAGGCTACAATCCATTGAACAAAAACTTAAACTCAAGCTGGTCGACAGGCATGCCAGGCGGATCACCCTGACCGACGAAGGGCACTTGCTGGCCGAACGTGCCAAGCTGATACTGGCGGAAATGGATGACCTGCAAGAGTCTTTATACAGCCAGCAAAATGAAGTGGCCGGGCGTTTGAAAATCCTGGCACCGCTGGGATTTGGCAATGAGTATATCGCCCCCCTGGTCATGCAATTTCAGCAGCAATATCCAAAGCTCTCGGTAGAGCTTGAGCTGTCCGACAACCCCGACTGGTCGAGCGATAACTCATGGGACATCATTATATATATTGGGGAGTTAAGGGACTCGTCACTAAAGCTGTCCAGATTGGCACCCAATCGGCGCTTTTTATGCGCATCTCCCGGCTATGTCGAACAATATGGCAGACCAGAAACCCCGGCCGATTTGCGCCGCCATACCAGTATTGCGCTAAGGGAAAACGCCGAAGATGTCACCATGTGGCGATTCACCGAGACTAATAGTGGCACGCAAGAGGCAATCCGTATCGACCCTAAGCTCGCCAGTAATGACGGCCGGGTCACCAAGCAATGGGCAATGCAGGGTTTTGGCATTATTCAGCGCTCGGAATGGGATGTCGCCGCTCAAATCAAAAGTGGTGAACTGGTCAGGCTGCTGCCGGATTACGAATTACCGTCGGCAGATATCGTCGCCCTGCTTGGCACCGACTTGCGCGCCCGCTCGGTCAGAACCAGCCGCTTCCTTGAACTCATGAAGGCAACCCTGGCGGAGCAACCTTGGCATAATTAGGCCTTTTTTCGGAAAGTCAGGACTATCATCAGCCCTTTTTAAGAAACTGTCTATTATTAATAGAATAAGAATTAAGTTATCGATAACTAGCATTAATGGGTATTTGCAAGGCGGCCTTAAAAAGGATGATGATGAAACTTCTGTTGATTGGCTTACTATCGGTGTTGAGTTTTTCCTCCCTGGCTGCGGAGAAAAAGCTGATTTTTGTTTCCTCCGAGTTTGCCGGCATATCGGAGCGAAACGAAGCCGGCGACCTTACCGGCCTGGGTGTCGATATCATCCGGAAAATCGCCCAAGACCTGGAGATAGAAATAGACATCCAACTCTACCCCTTTAACCGCATGATGAGCCTGATGAAGGAGCAAAAGGTTGATGCCGCATTTGGTATCTATAAGAAACCGGATCGGGAAACCTATATGGACTATATCCCTGTCTCCTTTTTTAATGACACCTACCTGTTTTATACCACACGTGCCAACCAGTTAAACTGGGATGGTGAGATGGCGAGTTTCCCAAAAGACAAAGCTTTTTGCTGGGTGCGGGGCTGGTCCTATTTTAACAAGCTCTATCAAATCAAAAGCGAGATCCTCTTTCATGAGCACCCGTCTTTAGAAGGCTGCGTGACCTTGCTGATGGCGAACCGGTTCGACCTGATCGCCGGCCCCATTCGCGATATAGTGCCGCTTATCGAGAAACACGGCATTGAAGACAAGGTAAAACTGCTCGCCAAGGACTATGGCCTGGAAGGCAATTATATCGCCTTTCCCAAAGGCCATATGCCCGAGTTGCAACAAGGTGTGGAACAATCCCTGGTACGCATCTTAAAATCCGACTGGTACCGGATAAAACTGCATCAATATGGCCTTAAGGCCGGACAGGTTCATTTATAGTGACCGCTTAAAAACTAAAGGATAGCCAACCAATTAGCTTTGAAATCAAACTCAAGCAGGATATCCGGGTCGAGGCCTCCCGCCGGCAAAGCGCAGCATTTAGAAAGCTCTGGAGCTTGTAACCTTTAGCTGCAATTGCTCAACCCAAAAATAGCTAAAAGCATTAAATAGCATATAGTTAATAGGTAAGTAACAAAAATTTAAGTCACAATACGAGCCGCTCCCTGTTTAGAAAGCGGATTAACTCTTACCATGAACCCTAATATACAAGGAAGGCCATGAGTAGCTGGCGAAGAAAGGCAATAGAATTTTTGCCAGAAATGAAACAACTCATTGAGACTTCAGAAACCCCGGGTGAACTTTGGCGAGTTTTTTACCCCGATTTCGTCTTGGCGGTTGAGTTGAAGAACCAAGAATTCATAGATGGTGTATTAGAATATTTAGCTTGGTGTACAAGCGAAGCTGCGGGGAGAACATCGAGCAATATCCACCTGGCAGCTTCTTCCTGTTTCCTCGAAAATATCGGTCGCAATCAACAGCTATGGCCTTACCTTAATGCCTGGTTTAGCAAAGCTCAATTCGAACAATACAAAAGTGCGATTTGTAGCGGGATTTCGCAAGAAAAAATTGAAGAACTGGAAGTTGCCTTTAGCAAACAATAAAACTTAATATACGAAACAACAAACATTTTGCATTTAGCTGTGATTGTCCTTCACTGTTATAGATAACTACAGTTATGCAGCCCGTTTTGGAATTAAATATCTTGGTTTTCTCACATGATTTAAGGATGAATAATGACAGAATCAGAAATGATAAATATAGCATTGAGGATAAGTGAACAAATAGACTTTCTTTGGAATTTCTATGTTACAGCCTGTGCTATTTTACTTGGCTGGATATTTTCTTCACGAATAAAGTGGGATCAAGATAGGCAACGAACCGTTATTATTTTATTCATCATGTTTGCAGCAGTTAACCTATCGGCAATTTATAACGAATACTATTTGTTTGAAATTGCATTACAAGATATTGGCAGTAACCTTAGAACTCATGACGAAGATTTTAGAAGAGTATTTTCCAACTCTAGAGGTATTGGTGCTTTTGGTGCAGCAATTATCCATATCGGCGCTGATATCTTTATTTATACTCTATTAAAACGCTGCTTTGATTCGTCAAATAATGAAATCAACACAGCAGGTATTTAGTTGAGGCATATGCACATCTTGGGAACTTATACCAAGTGAATTAATTTGCCAGAAATTATTTTACGGGGTTATATCCAGGTCACAGATAAAGACCTGCGCCTTGTTAAAGCAGAGCTTATCACCCATACCCAACTGACCCGAGCAGAGCCGGGTTGCCTGGTATTTGAAGTAAGCCCTACCGATGGCGACCCCAATAGGTTCAGCATTTATGAAGAATTTGTTGACCAAGGCGCATTTGATCGCCATCAGGTCAGGATGAAAACTTCAACCTGGGGTGAGATAACCCAAGCAGTTGAGCGCCACTATCAGATCACCACTTTGTATTAAGCTTCCTGTTGTCTATTAGCCATTGCCCAATTTCAGCTTTTGCTTATGATGTAGCCTTTGCTGCTCTTGCTCCCTTAGCTGTACCAGATAAGACTGAAAGGTTTTGCTGATGCGGGTGCTACGCTCTATCAGCTCAATTTGACCCCAGGTGGCGCGCTCGGCGTTGGAGATCAGGCTGGCAATGCTGTCAACGGTAGGGTTGGCCAGCAGGTGGCGCAGATTCTTAAAGCCGCGGGCCGGTATGATATTGATGTCGCCGACATACTGCTGATCGATAATGGATCTGACCTTATGAATACCCATTTTTGCGGTTCGACCGGAAACCATGTTCTCAATAACATCACAGGCGTAGACACTGTTGGTTTTCAGCATCTTGGCAAAATGCCGTGTGGTCAGTGCCAGCACGCCCTTGCTGTGTTGTTTGGTACGGGATAGAAACGGCACCGCCAACGGATTGGTTTGGCTGACTATGCTGTGGTTAACACCATAGAGGCGCGCCAGGCGGTTAAACGGCATATCCGCCATGACAGATCCATCAGCAAACTTTCGGTTGGGAATATAGGGAATAACCTCTCCCGCCTGGTTCTTGGCCTTTAACCCCACAGGGCTGAACATAAAAGGAACGGCACAGGAAGCCCGCACCGCCTGGGTGATAATGGCATTGGGGGAAGTTCTGGCATTAAGCAGGCGTGAGTACTGGTGCAGATCGGCCGGAGAAACCGTTACCGTGATCTGGCGGCCGGTTTTATCAAACGCCTCTTCAAAGGTCGTCAGGTCAAACAGCTCTATCAGGGCATTTTCCAGATTGGTGCTGTCGAGCAAGGATTCTTCAAACCAGCCTTTCCACACGCCCCAACGGTGGAATTTTTCATGGATGGACTCAGGAGTCAAAATCTCCAGCAACTCCAGATCGGTACGGGTGCCGATCAGCGCCGCCATAATGGACCCTGCACTGGCACCTGAAATAACATTGGGCAAGAGGTTGTGCTGAGACAATGCCTTGATCACGCCGGCATGGAAAAAGCCCAAGCCTGCACCACCGCTTAGCATCAGGCAGCTTTGGCCAAAGGCATGGCTGGTTTCTTCAAAAAACGCCAGCTTGTCGTAAAAGTCCACTTCGGCCTCATCGGCATGATAGATAAAGTCCATCGCCGAGCAGACTTCACTGAGAAATTCTTCGATAAGAACCTTAGTGCCCAGCTTGGAGTGATTGCTTAATTCCGGATTGGCGATATTGCCCAGGTTGCCATGAATCCCCTCGTGCAGGATAAACATCATTGCGGCGGCATCCTGCTTTTGCTTGGCATCACGGATACGATTGACCCGTTTTCGGATCAACTTGTAATCATATAGCTCACAGGCTTCTTTTTCCTGCCATTCTTTGGCCCCCGACAATAGATCATGCTCTACGCAGGCTTCCTTATACTCTTGATAGCTGGACGCATGTTCAATCGCCCGGTCAAGATCTTTCAATGTCAGCTTTGCCATAGTCACCACCTATTACCTGTGTTATTTGGGAACTGTTGACCTTTCAAGGTTAATTTTTGTTCGAGATAAAAGTGTTTTAGTCGCGGCGGGTAGTATGTCGCCTAGTCATTCTAAGCAAATACTGCTCAACAAATAGCTGCAAAAACAACCTCGAAAGGCCAACAGTCCCTTATAGCAAACTAGAAAAAAATAGAAATCACAACCTAATTTTAATCCATAATGCTAGTTTGCTGATTACTAACAAATAATAACTTAAAAGCTGTTATTTTCGATTGACTGTTTGTAACCAAATGGTTAGCTTGATATCAACAACATCGGGGCAAAATCTGATATCCCCTGCAACTAAAGAGTACCAAGAAAACGCATGGATTGGATTACTGAACATCAACTCTTGCTGCTAATTCCCTTTGTCAGCGCCTTTGTTGGCTGGCTGACCAATTATTTGGCGGTAAAAATGATGTTTTATCCGCTCAAGTTTGTCGGCTTCAAGGCCCCCTATTTTGGCTGGCAGGGACTCATTCCACAAAAGCGCCGGGAGATGGCGGAAATCTCGGTTGACCTGGTACTGGGCAAGCTGCTCAGTGTCCAAGAGCTGGCGGCCCGGCTGGAGCCGGAAAAAGTCAGCGAAGCCATAGATCGCCGCCTGCGCCAGGTGTTAAAGAAAATCATCAATGAAGTGATGCAGGAGTCTGCCCCAACGGTATGGGCGGCATTGCCGGTTCAGGGCAAAGATCTGGTGTATGCCAGGGTCGAGGCGGATATCCCCAATGTGGTGGAAAAAATGGTCCGTGATTTCCAGCACAATGTTGTGGAAATTCTGGATATCAAGGAACTGGTGGTTGAATACCTCTCGGATCACCCGGCACTGATCAATGAAATTTTCCTCACCGCCGGCAGCAAGGAGTTTCCCTTTATTATCCGTTCCGGTTTTTATTTCGGCTTTCTGCTTGGTCTTCCTACTATGCTGTTTTGGTATTTCTACCAGTCCTGGTGGATCCTGCCCTTGGGTGGCTTAGTGGTGGGCTACCTGACCAACTGGATCGCTCTGAAAATCATCTTTGAACCAAAAAATCCGATCCGGCTTGGCCCCTTTACCATCCAGGGCATGTTCCTGAAACGCCAGAACGAAGTGGCCGATGTTTACTCGTCGCTGATTGAGAAAAAGTTGATGAACTCGGAAAACATCATTCGTGCCGCCCTGCATGGCTCGGGCTCGGATCAGCTGCTGGAAATTGTCGAGCTCCATGTCAATGACGCCATCGAACGCTATGTCGCCATCGCCCAGCCCTATTTCGGCCTAGGGGTTGGCTCCGAAAACTATTTCAAGATGAAGGAACTGGCGGTTAAGAGTATCTTCGACAGCTCGGAAAAATACCTGCTCTATATGCATGAATATGCCGACGGCGCCCTAAATATAGGTCCGGACCTCAGACATAAAATGCAGTCGTTAACGCCGGAAGAATTCGAAGGAGTGCTACGCCCCGCCTACCAGCAGGATGAATGGAAGCTGATTGTCACAGGGGCCGTACTGGGTGGCATTGCAGGAGTCCTGCAACTTTTCTATATCTTTATGCCTTAGGGATTTTTATCTCAAACAAAAATTAATTCTGAAAGATAAACAGTCCCTTATTGTAACATTCGCCATTGATAATAAGCGCAGAATCTGGGGAATGCACTTTGCTATATCAGCCTGATAGTTTGTGGTCATACCTCTTTTAGTTAAAAACATGATTTAGTTCAAACTTTAACCAAAGTTCGGTTGAGACTTTACCTAATGGCGCTATGATGAAGCGTGCATACTCGAATAAATAATTTTAATTAAGAAAGGCTTATTATGAAAACGGCCGAGAAGATCCTGCTCACCAGTTTGGAGATGTTTAACGAACAGGGTGAGGCCAATGTGACCTGTGTCGATATTGCCATAGAGCTGGATATCAGCCCGGGCAATCTTTACTACCATTTCAAGGGCAAGGAAGTCATAGTCGGCGCCCTGTTCGATATGTACCTGCAAAGAACGGGAAAAATCCTGGTTTCGCCCGACAGCGATACTCTGACGGTTAAGGAGTTCTTTCATTACCTGTTACGCCTGTTGGAGAGTGCCCATTTGTTCCGTTTTATTTATCGCAACCCAACGGATTTGATGCAAAAGTACCCATCGATTGCACGCAGCTTTAAGCGCCTGGTTAAGAGCAAGGAAGAAGCCTTTGTCGCCATTTTGCAGCACTTTAACGGTAAAGGCTTGCTGGAAGCGAGCCAGGTACAGATGCTGTCACTGGCACAGCTGATCAACCTGGTTTTTACCCAGTCACAAAATTATTTCCAACTCAGCGGGCAAGGCATAGAAGATGAGGATATCTGCTTCCAAAGTCTGACCTGGATATATCACGCCTTGTCTCCCTATTTGTCCACGACGGAAGCGGAAAAGCTGGCGGTACTGTCGGCAATCACGGAACAGGATTTACCCGCACAAGTAAATCAGTAGTAAATTAGTAAACAAGGGAAGTTAGTATGGCAAAGCGTTTATCCTTCTTGGACTGGTCATTTTGGCTCACCGAGACAAGGCATAACCCCAAGCATGTCGCTGCATTTCAGCTGCTAAGCAAGCCTGATAATGCCAGGACCGATTACTGTACCCACCTGGTAGCCGAGCTCAAGCAGCACACTAGGGCATTTTTCCCCTTTAACAGCCGCATCGTTTCCATTATGCGTCTAGCCCTTGGCTTTAAAAAGGTGAAAAGGCTCAATATGGACTACCATGTCCAACACCATAAAATCGCCGACATTCAAGATAAAGACGCGCTGAACCTATATGCTGCAAAGCTACATGAGCCCATGCTGGACAGGGACAAGCCCCTTTGGCAGATTCATGTCATCGATGACGAAAAAAGCAGCCAATATGCGGTATTTTTTATTATCCACCATATCTATGGCGATGGTGCCTCCCTGGTAAAGTGGTTTCAGGAAAGCTATCAAACCGAACCTTCACAAGAGTTTGTTCCCGCCTGGTCAACCAAACGGGTCAAACGTTACTCTCCAAAAAAGAACCCGGTACTGTCTTTTTTCACCGATTTCTGGCATCTGGTGGTGACGGTTTTTGATATCGGGGTCATCCTGTTCCGCCTGCTGTTAAAGCTGTTGCGCATTTACCCCGTATATATGCCACTGCCCTTTTCCGGCACCAAAACCCTATTAACCGGGCAGGTCAGCTCAGGTCGCGTGCTGGCCACCACAAGTATAGACTTCGAGTTGGTAAAGGAGCTGGCACACCGCCTTAGGGCCTCGGCCAATGAAGTGCTGCTCTGTTGCTTTGATATAGGCATTCATAAGTTTTTAAACGACCATGGTCAGCAATTTGATCGTCCCCTGATCACCCAAATGCCAATCAATATGCGCCGCCCCTCAGATCTGGTCGGAGGTAACAAGATTGCGATAGTGCCGGTGCAGCTGGCCCATGGTAAAAAAGATCCCTACCTGAGGCTCAGGCAGATCATAGAAAACCACCGCATAGTAAAAGGCGTCGCCAAGCGGGTTTACCCGGCGGCCTTTAGTTATTACACCATACTGATCCAAGGCACGGCCCTGCTGTTTGAAACACTGAGAATATCGGCGCTGTTTAAACCCATAGGCAATATTCTGATCTCCAATATGCCAGGCCCCAAGCAAACCATGTATTTTAAGGACAGCAGGCTGGATGCCATCTATCCCATCTCGACCCTTACACCGGGAGGCGGCGTCAATATCACGCTGATCACCTACAAAGACAGGGCCGATATTGGCATGGTTTGCTGCGACAAGGAAATTGAGTCTCTGGAACCGCTGGCAGAGCACTTTCATGAGGCGTTCGCGCTATTGCAGCAATGTGTGGATGACCCCAGTTTAACCATAGATGACCTGGGGGAGGTGGCGAAACGCCCGGCCAAGTCGGTACTGGACGATCACTTTCATCAAAAGCATCATATAGATATCAAGGAACAGGAAACGGATGCCTAATGTTCCTATTACTTAATTGAATATTACTTAATTGAATAAGTCTGAACTCAATCTGTCAGGTTCGACTGTATGATTTTAATCACATCTGACAGTCTTTGGTGCCAAATTCGGCCGTTCAATAACGCTTCAATCAGCTAAAGCGTATGTGGTTGACTTGACTTGTAAAGTATCGCTACCATTCAGAGTTTTGCTTTAAAGTTTCTGTTATGGATTCTGCAATTTCCCATCGAGGTGTATTACTTGAATTAGTAAGTAGTATTATTGCATTTTTATTTTCTGGGTAAGCAATAACTAGCGATTTATACCCTCGAATACTACCAGGGTGCCTGGCGACATTAGCGTTTTCATTTTTGTAAACTTGCCAACCAAGCGACATGTATATTTCACCCCAAGGTGTTTTCACTTGTGGCTCTAACATTGCCTCATATGTATGCTTTTTTAGAATGGAGGAGTCATTGGCAAGTGTTAATTTAAGCCACTGGCTTAAATCATGTACATTAGAAACTAGCCCTTCACTTGGATTGAATGCTAGATCATAAGGTCTTTGATCAAACTTATCTATCAACTTGCCCTTGTACGTTGGGGGGGCTTCAGAGAAATGTGCATTATTACCATCATTAAAATTACTTTTTCTAACTTTCGCAGGCTTCAATAAATTATCATATATAAATTCCTCATAACTCTGATCAGTAACAGAGCTGATGACCGCCCCTAACACGTTATAATTAGTGTCGCTATACTCAAAGCTGTTGCTTGAAACCTCTTGAGAAACAGACTCACTCACTAATTCGAGATACCGCTTTACAGTTCTACCTTCATCGAAACTAACAGGCTTAATCAGATCGCTTAAACCTGAAGAATGAGTGAGTAGCTGCTTGATAGTTATATGAGTCTTTGTGAAAGGCGGTAAATATTGGCCTACTTCGTCATTGAGACCTAGTTTTTTAAGCTCTACTAATTTCATTATTGCTTGTGCGGTAAATAGCTTAGTAATAGAAGCTATTCTGAATAAAGACTCCTCAGTTGTTGGCTTAGTTAGCTCTTCATCTACATATCCAAAACCTTTAATATAGTTAACTTCGCCAGAGGTGATTACCGCTACAGCCATAGCAGGAATATCATTTTCTACCCTGATTTTCTCTAGATGATTAGTTAGGCTGTTATAGCCGTTCACCTCATTAGCAAAGACATTTAAAGAAAAAACGAATAGTGCGAAAGTGATTAATTTTTGCATTTAACTTCCCTGAGAAACTTAAGGCTCGCAGCAGAAGCTGAGAATCAGCGAGGTTCTGCTGCCTGTGTTTGTTAGCTATGGACTATCTATATTTATATGATTCAATTTCTTTTTTAGCTGCTGCTTTTAATAAAGATATTTTATCGGGTGAAAGTTCTTTTTCTATCATTGATACTATTTCTTCTCCAACAACAACGCCAGAAGCAATGGCCACAGAGGCAAACCTATATGCCGCTGCTAAGTTTTTTTCTACTCCCTGTCCATTTAGGTACAATAGAGATCTGCGAATTGCCGCAGTAGTATCTCCATTTTCATATGCTATTTTGTAGAACTTCTCAGCTTCAATAAAATTCTTAATTTTTTCATTTAATAGCCCCAAATTATAATAGGCATCAACAAAACCACCATTAGCAGCTTTAAGGTACCATTCTAGAGCCATCTCTATACTCTGATTAGTTCCCACTCCATTTTCATACATGTGAGCGAGTATATTCATTGCGTGAGGATGTCCGTGATTTGCTCCTTTTTTGGCAAATTCTAATGCTTTAACATCATCCTTCTCACCACCAATTCCTTTAGCATAGAGGGTTATAGTATTAATAAATGCCATCGGATGCTTATTCTCATTAGCCTCTTTGGCGCAAGAAATTCGTGCCCAACTATATTCTTTAGCTTCAATATCATCGGAGCATGAATTGCTTCTATATAAAGCGGATTCAAAGTTATATTTTTTCTCTTTTACTATAGTTTCTGAATTTGCTGAAATAGCGAATACAGAGGTGGTTATTAATACAACTAATATTTTTACAACCATGTTTTTGTACCGAACGCCCGCATAATGGGCGGATTAAACTTGACTAAAATTAGGGAAGAATGAGCGCCAGCCAAGCTTTAGACGTCCATTTCATTGCGCTTGTTATAAGCAATTGTTACGCTGCCGTTTTGATAGCTTTTTTGACTTTTTTAAGCGCCATTTTTTGTTTTAATGGAGAGAGGTAATCAATAAATAGTTTACCTTTCAAGTGATCAATTTCGTGCTGTAAAACAATTGCAAGAAAGTCTTCACTTTCTACAGTTACTTCATTCCCTGTACGATCTAATCCCTTAACTTTAACAGATGTAAAGCGCGCTACATCAGAGTAATAACCCGGAACAGACAAACAACCTTCTTGTCCCATTTTTTTATTGCTCCCACTTACAACTTCAGGATTAATAAGTATCAATGGGGAATTTCTATCTTCTGAAATATCGATAATTATAATTGCCTTACTTGTACCAACTTGTGGGGCTGCTAAACCAATCCCGTCCTCTGTGTCGTACATTGTATCTAGCATGTCGTCAATTAATGTTTGAACTTCTTCAACATTAACAACTTGTTCTGCTTTAACTTTCAGTTTCTCATTCGGAGCCTTAAGTATTTCTAAAACGGCCATTTTACCTCGATATCTATTTTGGCTTATCACTAAGACCTTGCAAGGTCTTTGCTGTAGGATCAAGTCTTGCATCGTGCATTAATAATTCTATGAAATCAAGGTCCGAGTTTCGCTCATAGCTGTCTGTTAGATAACGTCTAACCTTACCAATTCAGATATGAGCTACTTAATCAAGGTGAAACTTAAACGCCAGGAAGCCGTCTTCCACCATAACTTCCTGGCCAAGCTCGGCAAATAGCTGTTCTTCAAAATCGGACTCGTCCAGCAGGTAACACCAGTCCTCCTGCTCCACCTCCTTTAACAACAGGCGTTGAATTTCGGCCTGGTGATAGTCCAGCACCCTTTGCTTGCTGCCGGAAGAGTAGAGATTGAGATAGTTCAAAAGTTCATTGGGCACCACGCCCTTTAACAAGGCCAGGGTGATATGCACGGTACTGGCCAGCAGGTATTTAAAGGATCTCGGCATAAACAGGGTGGCCAGCTCGGTAGTAGAGCCGATAAAGGCATAGTCGTCGTTAACCAGACGAATGTCGGCTAGTTGCATCTCTTTCAATCGGATGGCTTTTTCTGTTTCGATATAATAGGGCGTGACTGTGCCGGCAACCACCAGGTGTGCACGGTAGATATCCTGGCCGGCCACCGACACGGTGAAGCTGCAATAAAGCTGGATATGTAGCTTGTCCTGGGCCATGGGCATGGACAGTTCGGCATTCAACAAGCTCAGCAGCCCCTTACTGCCGGGCAAAGATAACTGCATGCTGTGGGGAAAGTTTGCTGCCAGCATATCATTGAGTTCACCCTGGCTATAGCGCACCTGGCGTACCAGTTTAAAGCGTATCATTAACCGGGCGAACCAGCGATTTAGCCTGTGTTTCCAGCTTGACCAGAATGAAACCTGCTCGTCCACGCACTCTCCTGGAAAGAATCAAATATAAGTCTAGAAGCTGATTGCCATACTATCACAACTCCTTGTTAGTGGTTATTGCAAGTCCATAAATTACAAAGAAAATTTAATGTTCTATTGGCTGCCAGCTAGGGTCACTAAAGTAGACAGGGTAATCTTTAAGGGCCTGAACTATCATGACCGCCCCCTGCTTCTTGTTCTTGGCATTTTTAATCTTGTCTATGCCCTGCATGACACTGGCCAGCAAGGTATGTAACTGGGCATCGGCCTTAGGCTCCAGCTTGCAGTTTTCAAACAGGTAGCTCAGGTGCTGCTCCAGCCTGGTCGCCAGCTCGGCAAACTGTTTATCTGAAAAACCATTGTGATGAATTTGTCCCAGGTTTGCCATGACATCCTGGCTGATACGAGTCATGCCGGTATGCAGGCTTTCGTCAATCTGCCACTTCTGTCCCTGGTTGAGCATTAATTGCGCACCATGTTTTTCATGGTGATGATGCTCATCAGCCGCCAGGACATTGGTGCCGACAGTCGACAAGATTCCAGCTAGCGTTATGGCATAAACAATATTTTTCAAGATAAATTCCTCTGTATTTTTCAGTAAGCCGTGATTAAAGAACCAGCATTTCCCTGGCCAAGCGAAGCGCCAGTATGACATAAAGCGAAAGAGAAATGGAGTCAGTTTCTCCCGTTTCACAGAACGCAATTTACCTATGCAAAGGGATATCACATGAGACTCAAAATCGTCTGACTGAATTAAGACTTGATAGTTTCTATACCCAAGCCACCTCAAGATGCTCGTTTCAGGGCGCCTGCATCTTGAGGTGGTTTGGGTATATACTATCAAAACGCCCCCTAAAAAATGAAGTGATATGAGCGAAGTCATTTGCCAATCTGAGTTGACTTGCCCAGAGTGTGGCTTTAAAGAGATATGCACTATGCCAACCAACGCCTGTCAATGGTTTCACGAGTGCTCTCACTGCCATGTCTTACTCAAACCCAAGCAAGGTGACTGTTGCGTGTACTGCTCTTATGGCTCAGTGCCTTGCCCCCCTATACAGCTTCAAAATGCCGCCAGAGAGATGGGAGGATGTTGCAATGGAACATAACCCCCTGGATTTGCCCTGGCTCAGATGGCTAACCCTATTTTTCACTAGCACGACTTTGCTATGTTGTGCATTGCCGATTGCTCTGGTGACTTTGGGATTTGGTGCGGCAGTAGCCAGCATGAATTATAACCTTCCTGGTTTGTTATTTTTGGCAAAGAATAAACTCTGGACATTAAGCCTGTCGGCTTTATTGCTTGTGTTTCTAGCTTGGCTGATCTGGCGACCAAACCAAAGTTGCCCAACTGACCCCAAATTGGCGGCTCGCTGTCAGGCCGCAAGCCTTTGGAATCAACGCATATTCTGGATCTGTGTTGTCATATGGTGCATCGCCTTTTTCTTTAGCTTTTTACTCTTACCATTACGGCAAGTATTAAACATATAGGAGGCTCATCAGGATGAAGACATGGTTTATATTGGCGCTGTTTGCATTTGTTTTCTATGCTCAGACACTATTGGCCAAAACGGTTGAAATCGAAGTTCATGGTATGACTTGCGCGTTTTGCGTCGACAGCCTGAAACGGAAGTTCACGCAAATGAAATCTGTCTCTAAAGTACAGTTAAGCCTGAAAGCAAAGAAAGTACGGTTAGAGATTGATGAAAAATCACTCAATATCGAGCAAATCAAGCAAACTGTCCTGGATGCAGGCTTCACCCCAATAAAGATCACCATACTCGAAGATGAAAAAGACTAATGTTATATCAGCTATCTGCCTTGGGTTAATTGCTGCTAACCCTGCCCACGGCATGGGACTGCGTTCATTCGTCGCCTTGCCGGTTGAAAGCGGCGGCGCTGTGATAAGGTTTTTGATTGAACATGCAAATGACGCAAATACGGATATTTTCATGGCTAGTAGCGCATACGGACTCAGTAACTATCAAACCCTACTGTTCACAATGCCCTATCGTTTGTCGCCAGGAGGAGAAAACCAGTTAGGGGACTTCTCTGCCTTATACCGCCATACCCTTTGGCAGCAAGATAGTTTTTCAGGTACAACACGTTTGGCGTTTCTTGGTGGCGCTATAATCCCCACGACCGATGAAAGGGATACAGCACTCCAGGCAGGCTTAGTGATAACTCACTTTAAGGGGCGGCATGAAATAGATATTGATGCCTTATATCAGGCAGGCATCGATAAACGGACAGACAGCGGCCGCTACGACATATCCTGGCAATATCGTTTATCACCTTCTGAACATCCGGACTGGGGAATTGCTTCAGAATGGCATAGTGTCGTTGAATTGAATGGCCGCTGGCAGCAAGGGAATAAAATAACCCAGCAAATCACCTTGGGTTTACAATGGGTTAGTCAAAAATGGGTTATTGAAGGTGGACTTGTTAGCGAACTTAATCGAGACAAAGATTCCCGATACATACTCAGTACCCGATTCCATTTTTGATGGATGAATTATCGCAGCCAATTCTCCTCTGCTCACAGGATAGTTCCGCCTTTACCGCTGAGCCCCTAAGGTATTACCTCCTCCTGGGTTTTATACCCCCCGCCAGAAATCCCAAGAATGGATACCAAGAATATGGCTAACACAACAAATGTCGCTTACGCTTTATTCTGAGTGCCGGGCAATGCAGCAACACAAAGCAGGCGACAAACCGTTTATCGATTATGCAGGGCAAACAGTGCCTATTGTAAATCCAGATACAGGAGAAGTCAGGGAGTCACAGATCTTCGTGGCGACATTAACCAAGGGTATTAAAATCGATAACCTAAACTAACAAAAGGGTAGTTATCATCATCATAAATATCGCAAAGAGGCAAAGTAGCAGTAATTTGCACAGCTAAAATTCTATTTAGCATGACCCAATAATCTAAAGTGCCAGTTTTCTATAGATTAGAAATAACATCACCTTGAGAGCTATTCATTTTGCAGAGCAATAATTGGATCTACGCGTGATGCTTTTAACGCAGGTAAACTGCCAAACAAAACACCTTCGATTATTGAAAACACGAGCGGTATTGTTACTGTGCTCCAAGATAAACTAACGTCCCATTTAGAATAATAGTTAATCAGCGGGACGCTAAGCACACTAAGGAAGCAACCTAATACCCCCCCCAATAAACCAATGATTATCGCTTCTTGCAGGAATTGAGAAAAGATACCTCTTGTTCGAGCACCAATGGCCATTCGTAGCCCTATCTCATTAGTACGTTCTTTGACTGTTAAAACCATTAAACCGTAAATTCCAGCTCCGCCTATAATCAAAGAAAAAACAACAAGAAAATTAGTTAGAGTTGTTAGGTCATCAGCTGATTCCGTTTGACTTCGCAACACTTTAACTTGATTAAGGATAGAAAAGTCATTTGGTGAATCTAACTCTACTAACTGATGACTTTGACGAAGCTTTTGTACAATGTCATCCGCTACGCTGTCCATTGTTTCAATATTGGTCGTTTGTATTTCAATCCTTTCTATGTGGCTATGATTGAATACTCGTCGAAGAGCCGTGGTTACGGGAATGAATACTAGGTTATCTTCATTGGTCCCCTCAGGGCTTAGTCCCTTTTCGGCCAAAACACCAATTATTCGAAAAGGCACTTTGCCAATAAAAATAATTTCTCCAAGGGGATTCCTTCCCTTGAAAAGGTGCTTCTTAATGTCGGCGCCAACTACAGCGACGCGGTGATTATTGGCTATATCATATTCATCAAATAATCGCCCCCGTGAAACCTTTCGATTTCTAACTTTGGTATAGTCAGGCGTAGAGCCAATCACACTGGAAAATTTGTATAGACTTTCAAACTTTACCTGCTTAGTGCCTGTTTTAATTGGTACTACATAGTTGATATCAGGAACTTCCTTTCGAATAAGCGCCACATCATCAAGCGTGAGACTCTTATGAATTCTTCCAGAAGCTCCCTGTTCCTTGCGTGTTTTGATGGTATTTGCATTTACGCTCAGTAGGTTTTTGCCCATTCGTTCAAGTGCAACCTGGAACTGTTCCTTAGCGCCATCACCTATGGATGTAATGGCAGAAGCTGCGCCTATGCCTATCGAAATACCCACTACGGCTAACCCCAACCTTATGGGGTGCCGCAGCAATACTTTAAAAGAATAAGAAAGGTTCACAAGTTTCTTCGCTACAGGGTACTAGCAGGGTCCATTTTTGCAGCTTCTCTTGCCGGATAAATACTAGCAAGGACCCCAATCGCGACTGAAATTAAGATACCTATCAGTATTTGCAAGCCTAAGTTAGGGGCGGGAATATCAAACATCATAGCCACCACATAAACGCCTGCAAGACCCAATCCGCTACCAATCAATCCGCCAATACAAGCAATGAAAGAGGCCTCAGTTATGATTTGCCATAATATTTCAGAAGATTTGGCCCCAACAGATTTACGTAATGCAATTTCTTCACGCCTTTCGTTAACCATAATTAGCATTAGGTTTGCGATAATCACCATGGCCACTAGCAGTGACACAATAGCAACGCCAGGAAGAAGCCTGTCAAACACTTGGTTTGCTTCATTGATCATTTCAATTTCTTCCTTTGGCGTAATAACGTTAAAGTCTGATTCTTGCTCCCCTTCCAGCCCGTGACGTTCTCTCATTAGTTTTTCTATTAGAACGACTGTCTGCTCGGTAATCTTTTCATTTTCAACGATGAATTTACCCATCAATAAGTGATCAACATTCATCAACCGCTTCATCATTGTTGTTACAGGAACATGTGCTTCGTTGTCTCGATTCATGCCATGAGGATCGACACCTTGCTCTTCCAGGATCCCAATGACTTTGTAGGGGGAGTTTTTGATTTGGACTGTTTTCCCTATTGGCTTCTCATTAGCAAAAAGGGTTTTCGCTAAGACGCTGCCTAAGAGAGTAACTCTGGCGCGGGAGTTGATATCGTCTTCACTAAAGAACTCTCCTTCTTTTACGCCGCGGTGCCAGACGAAATCAGCAGAGGATGAATGTCCCATCAACAGCACTTTTTCACTATTCCCCTGGTATTGAACCTGGCCATAAGTTGATTGAACGGGGTCCCATGCAATAATGTTTTCTATTTGATCGGCAAGGTAACGAAGATCTTCTATCACCAATGTATCCTGAGGTCCTGACTGTCGACCACCGCCCATACCACCAGCTCCAGCAGCCACCAATATACTATTGGCATTAAACATTGCATCAAGCTGACCCAATAGTTTATCTCGTGTTCCGCTACTGATGGAAAGCGCAAGTGTCAGCATCGAAATACCAACAATAAGCCCCAACATGACGATGAAAGTTCGGCCTTTAAAACGCCACATCATTTTAAAGGAGTTTTTTATTGTTTCTGTAAGATTCATTAAGCTAGTTCCTGTATTAGGTTATGTTTTATTTCCGATTTTATTTTTCCATCTTCAATTTTGATGATGCGTTTGGCATAACGCGCAATTTCCTGATCATGTGTAATAAACACTATGGTGCGTCCTTTTTCATTAAGCTCCCTTAACAGCTCTAAAATCCCCTGTCCTGATCCCTTGTCGAGGCTGCCAGTCGGTTCATCCGCTAAGATAAGATCTGGATCGTTAACCAATGCTCTTGCTATCGCGACTCTTTGCTTTTGTCCGCCGGACAACTCACTCGGAAGGTGTTTGGCACGCTCCTCTAGCCCAACAGATTTGAGAATTTCCATCGCCCGTTTTTTATTACTCGGTCCTTCTGAATAAAGCATTGGTAATTCAACATTCTCAATGGCGGTTGTTCTTGGGAGCAAGTGAAAAGCTTGAAATACAAAACCGATTTGTTTATTTCGAATTTTGGCGAGCTGATCGTGACTAAAATTTTTGACGTCCGTACCATTCAACTTGTAGGAGCCTTTTTGAATCGTATCGAGTAGTCCCAGCGTGTTCATTAATGTTGACTTGCCGGAGCCAGATGGCCCAAGAATGGCGACAAACTCTCCCTTATCGATTTTTAAGGATACGTTACTAAGAGCAACTACCTGTTCACCACCTGGGGTATATACCTTGCTAACATTTGATAATTCAATCACTTAACCTTCTCCATCATTTAAAGGGATGGCAACTCTATCATTGGCCTCCAGCCCTTGAATCACTTCGACTTGTGTTCCAAATCGTTTGCCTATTTGGATGTTGTGTTTTTGTAGTTCACCGTTTCGTTGAACCCAAACAAGTTTTTGACCTTCCTCTGACATCAAAGCCTTTTGAGGTAACACGGAAACGGATTCACTCTTATTGATGCTGACATTAATAAATGCCGTCATCTCGGGACGGAGTATGTAATTGTCAGTTTCATCATATTGAATAACCGCAATGTAATTGACGACATTGTCCTCAATCACTGCTTGAGGTCTTATCGCGGTAATAGTGCCGCTATAAGTGGCATCGGGGTATGTATCAACAGTAAAGGTGACTTGCTGCCCCACTTTAATTCTTCCAATATCGGTTTCATCGACATAGGCCCACACTTCAAGCCGTTCAAGATCGATAATGGTTAAGAAAGTTGGTGCAGCGAAACTGGCTGTAACCGTTTCACCTTCACGTGTCGAAATGGATTCGACGACTCCGTTTAGTGATGCGCTGATTTGTGTTCGATCCAGATTTATCTGTGCTAGTTTTAAATCTGATTGGGCCAATTTGTAGCGCGCGCGAGCCAAATTCAGCTCATGCTTTGTTGTCTGCCGCTTAATCTTAGGTGTTAAATTTTTCTCGCCTAGCCTAACTTCCCTTTCAAAGTTATCTTCGGCAAACACCTTATTAGCTAAAGCGACCTCCAACTGTGCCTGAGCCCGGTCTCTGCGAGCGAGAAACTCATCCTCTTGCAACCTTGCTAAAAGTTGTCCCTTATGTACTGTGTCTCCTACATTAACCAGTAATTCTTCAAGAACCCCTGAAACCTGAGAGCCGATGCGAACCTTGCTACCAACTTGAGGTTTTATGATTCCTGTCGCAGTCACCTTGTCTTCAATATTTAAGGTTTTAACTTTGACAAAGGAAAGAAGCTTCTTTGAAGGAGCTTGATGGTCCTCCTGTTGCATTATTTGATCCCAGAAAACTGCGCTTATGCAACCTCCCAGAAACAGAGTCGTGATTATTTTTTTTAACATATCATCTCCTTCACCAAACGAGCTGCGGTCAAATGCACTCTCTCAGTAAAAATCTACGGTATTCCGCCGAATATTCGACTTAGTGTTTATACCCAAGCCACCTCAAGATGCAGGATTCAGCTGGAATTAGAAACGTCTTTAGGCAAGGCATTGATTGAAGATAATGGTTATTCAGGACAATTGCTCCTGCATTGTCTGATAACCTACATCCATGTAGGGTCCTTATCAAAATCAATAACGCAGCATAAAACGTTTCTAAACCAGCCCTAAGGGACGTCTGAGCAAATCATGTTCATCGTTGCGTATGTAATTAAGGGAACAACCATTAATAAAATACGCGCCTTGATCATGAATCGCTCAGGCGTCCTGAAACGAACATCTTGAGGTGGCTTGGGTATAAGTTCAATGCCCGCCAGTGGTTTTTCCCATATAGTCAAACATCTCATCTGTAATACCATGATCAGCCCTGGCCATAGGCTCGTTGTGAAACAGTTCATTGAGTTTTTTTATCCGTTCATCGTCGTTGTTCGCCAAATAGCCGATCATTAGCTCCCAGTGTTCCATCAATTTCTGAGCACTTTCGTCATCAGGGGCAACATTGTCTTTAATCAGTTTTTGCAACGATGAGCACCACTGAATCCAGCTTTCCGCCATGGTTGATACATTTTTGCCATCACAATCATGGGATTGCTCATGCACATTTTTAATCGTCTCTTTACTTAGGTATTTCTCATACATGGTCTATCTCCAAAAATAACAGCCGCAATCAGTTCAACACTGCATTCAAAGGACTGGCTACTAACTCTCAGCAACCGTTAAATTACCAGCCTGTTGGATGCTGATTTTTGCCTTATGTTGCTGCAATTGAGTCGTAGCCTAAGTGCTAACGTTAGGTAAGTTGCAAGTAAAAAATTAAATTTCTTGAACCTTACGCAAGGTGAGGTTTTATAGTTTAAGTTTACGATAGGTAGTTGGCTTCACAAGTACTTGAGGATTGCTGAAATGACGTGGAAAATCGGCTTTATAACGCAAAAAACGGGGCTCACTGCGAGAGCTGTGCATTTTTATGAGGAATCAGGGTTGATAGGTCCTGTAGACCGCACTGAAAGTGGTCACCGTACCTATGACCGCAACAATTTGTTGGCTTTGCAACATATTCAAACACTCAAAATGCTCGGCTTTGCTCTTTCCGACATAAAGCCAATTCTAGAAGGCGATGTCATCACCCTAAAAGGCAGCATCGAAAAACTGTTTTACAAGATAGACCAACAACGGAACACGCTGGCCTTGATCGCGGCAAGACTAAATAAATTGAGTTCGTTGCTGCTACCGGATTCTGGTTCTGAAGATGATTTAGACGACGTTTTGTTCAAACTCATGGACACAGTGCGGATGTATGAAAGCTATTTTACCGCTGAGACGATTGAAGAATTACACAGTATAGAGAACGAGCTTGGTAAAGAGGAAAGTGAAAACGTAGAAGAGAAATGGAGCAATTGGGTAGCGTCACTACAAGAGCTAATTTCAAATGGCGCATCACCAAAAGGCAAAAAGGCGAAACAAGTCATGCTTCAGTGGAAGCAAATGTTGCTTCAAGTCAGTGGTGGTGAAAAAGAAAAATATAATTCAATTTCTAAGGTATTAAACAGTGAGGCTCAGGCCAGAGCAGACCATGGCATTACTGAAGAGATGTTTGATTATTTGATTAAAATTACAGGTGCCAGAGAACCGTTTTAATAATAGACCACTCGTATTTCTTAAGCATTTAAAGCGAAAGTAAATACAGCATTAAAGCTTTCTGTTAAAAGATAATTGCGATGGGGAAGTATGCATGGTGTTTAATGAGGTGAAACTAAATAACCTGAGCTGCACATAAGAAATTGAACCAAGATCAATAGCCTCTAGGCATGAATTGAATAAATTCTATTTAGCATGACCCAATAATCTAAAGTGCCAGTTTTCAACCTCATTAGACAAAAGCCGTTGCTCTATTTGCCTTAACCAACTATATGATAATTTATTTTGTTGTTTTAGCATTTGTAGCTTTTCTCGATTAAGCGGGTCACCGAAAAAAATATCACACACTTCGCGTATAGTGATTGCATCAGGAACTCTTTCAATCAACTCCAGTGGTTCATTTACACTGACCATCCCCGGCTGTATGACACGATATAGCCAGCCACAACGACTTGTCTCCTGCATACTATTAGAAAAACCTTCTATGCCCCATCGTTTATTGAGCTTGAAACAGGGTGAGCGAGGTTGGCTGATTTCGATAATAGCTTCTCCCCACAGATACCTATCTCCTAAGCAAACAATATCTTCTGTCATACCTTCCGAGCTTAGGTTTTCCCCCATACCAGGGGCATTCCACTCAGTAGTTTTGCCATATTTATCTTCCCAAGATGCGTAATGCTCATAAGGATACTGATGTAATGCACGTTCAGCTCCACCATGATGGCGAAAGTCGGCACACTGATCACCTTCCAATCCTTCAACGGAAAGAAATAAGGGTTTTTCCACCTGAACTTTATTTATTGCAGTTTCTAGTCCGTAATATTGCGCCACTTTGCCGCGGTAAACTCCTTTGAGGTAGTATTTTTTTAACAAATTAAACTCCTGTCACTTTTTCCCTATAGCTAATAACGCCTCTGTCATGCTGGAACTTTATACTTAATAATCTATTCTTAGACAAGAAGTTAGCAGTCGATACGCACAAATAACAGCAAAGATGCTTATGCATATTATTACCCAGGTTGCAGGTTAAAAAGTAAAGATGGCAAAGACAAAAAGCGTTTCCGTCATAACACGCAGCGATCTGCAAATCCTGTTCGATGTCTTGATTGACCAGGGATATACGCCTGTGGGTCCGACCGTCCGTGACGCTGCCATTGTCTTAGATGAACTCAGCCAGGTTTCTGACTTACCCGAAGGCTGGACGGAAGAGCAGGACGCCGGCAGATATCGCCTCAACCCCCGCAGCGATAACGCCCTGTTCGGATTCAATAACGGGCCGCATTCCTTCAAAAAATATCTGTTTCCGCCAAAAAACAAACTCTGGCAGGGGCAAAAAACGGAAAATGGCGGCATTAGCATTATTGAAGTGCAGGACGCAGCCAAACCCTTTGCCTTTATCGGTGTACGCGCCTGTGATCTGCACGCGATACGGGTGCAGGATAAGGTCTTTATGGCGCAGCAATATCCCGACCCACTCTATGCTGGCCGACGTAAAAAGGCACTTATTATTGCCGTCAATTGTGGACAGGCCGCAAAAACCTGCTTCTGTTCCTCCATGAACACAGGGCCACGCGCCCAATCCGGCTTTGATCTTGCGCTAACAGAAATCCTGGACGGCGACAGGCACTTTTTTACCGCAGAAGTGGGCAGTGACCAAGGCCAGGCGATACTGGCAAAAATTCCTCACACCCGTGCAAACACCAAACAAATAGAAGCTGCCCAGGCCTGCTCGCAAAAAGCACAACAAGAGATGGGCCGTAAAATCGATATTTCAGATATCAAGGCCCTGCTCTATCGCAATTACGACAACGAGCGCTGGGATGAACTGGCAAAGCGCTGCCTGACGTGTGGCAACTGTACCCTGGCCTGCCCTACCTGTTTTTGTTCAAAGGTCGAAGATGTTACCGATCTCACCGGTGAGCATGCACAGCGCTGGCGAGAGTGGGACTCCTGTTTCACCATGGATTTTTCATACATCCATGGTGGCAGCGTGCGTGCTTCCGCCAGGTCCCGTTATCGCCACTGGCTGATGCATAAGTTGGCGACCTGGCTGGATCAGTTTGACACCTCCGGCTGTGTCGGTTGCGGCCGCTGCGTTACCTGGTGCCCCGTGGGTATAGATCTTACCGAAGAAGTAAAGCTGCTTCGTGACAGTGAACAAGAGAAGGAAAGTGATGATGGTTAATATTAAATCCATTCACAATCTGCTGGCCGAGAATGATTTTTTCAAAGGCATGTCAAGCGAGTACCTGAAAACCCTGGCCGGCTGCGGCAAACTGGCACATTTCAAAGGGGGAGATTTCCTGATCAGAGAAGGCGATTGTGCCAATGCATTTTATCTAATCCGTAGCGGCAAGGTCGCCATCGAATGTCATACCCCTGCCAGTGGAGAAGTTTCTATCGCCCGAATAGGAGCCGGAGATATCACGGGTTATTCCTGGCTGTTCCCCCCCTATCGCAACAATTTTGATTCCCTGGCCTTATCGGATGTCTCGGCCGTGGTGCTGAACGGCAAATGTCTGCGTAGTAAAGCCGAGCAGGATCATGAGCTGGGTTATCAACTGATGAAGCGATTCGCCCAAGTCATGCACGACAGGCTAGAGGCAACACGGCACCAGATGCTGGATGTCTATGCAAACGGCAGAACATCTAATGCAGGCTGATACTGTGCCCGTTTCGCCCATGCTGCCACTGCCGTATAGGGTTAGTGACATATCGGAGGAAATACCCGGCTGCCAGACCCTGAGGCTAATACCTGAATTTGAAAAGCATTATCAAAAATGGACACCTGGTCAATTCTTTATGCTTTATGTTTTTGGTCATGGCGAAGTGCCCATTTCCGTGAGTGGCAATCCTGAAAAACCAGGGGAACTGACCTTTAGCATAATGTCGCTAGGCTCGGTGACACAGGCCATTTGCCGTTTAAAACCCGGTGATGCCATTGGCTTGCGTGGTCCCTTTGGCAGTGCCTGGCCACTGGATAAGCTCAAGGGGCAAAATATTATTCTTATGGCCGGCGGGCTCGGCTTGGCACCACTTAGGCCCGCACTCTACCATTTAATGAGCAATAGCCAGGCCTATGGCAATATCCAGCTATTGTATGGCACACGCCAGCCAGACAGCATCATATTTGCCGACGAACTGGCAAGCTGGAGTGCCAACCGGGCCATAGAGGTCAGGACAACGGTGGACAATGCCGGGCGCGACTGGTCAGGCAATGTTGGCGTGATCACGGATCTACTGAAAGACATCAGCCTCAATGACACAAATACTTCGGCCCTGATATGTGGCCCCGAAGTCATGATGAGGTTTTCCGCCTATGCCCTGTTGGATCGCGGCCTTGCCATGGAGAATATTTTCATCTCCATGGAACGCAATATGAAATGTGCGGTAAGAATGTGTGGCCGCTGCCAGTACGGCCGTTATTTTATTTGTCATGACGGACCCGTTTTTTCGTTTGACCGGGTTCGAGAACTATTCAGGATACGCGAGTTATGAGAGGGCGTTGTGATGAATGATAAGCCAAAGCTTGCGGTGTGGAAATTTGCCTCCTGTGACGGTTGTCAGCTCAGCCTACTCGACTGTGAAGACGAGTTGCTGGCCCTGGCTAACCATATCAATATTGCGAACTTTCCGGAGGCAAGCCGCGCCGTGCTTGACGGTCCCTATGAGCTGTCTCTGGTGGAAGGCTCCATTACCACACAGGAAGACAGGGAGCGTATTCAAACGGTGCGCAGGCAGTCAAAATACCTGATCACCATAGGCGCCTGCGCTACGGCGGGCGGTATCCAGGCACTTAGAAATTTTACCCAGGTGCAGGACCTAATGGATATTGTCTACGCCAGTCCGCAATACATCAGCACACTGGAGACCTCAAGCCCGATCTCGGCCCATGTCAATGTCGACTTTGAACTGCGTGGCTGCCCCATCAATAAGCAACAGCTATTAGAGGTTATTAATGCGCTTTTAAATGAGCGTAAGCCAAATATATCGCCGCACAGCGTTTGCATCGAATGTAAGAAACGCGGCACGGCTTGCATTATGGTGAGCCAGGGCACTCCGTGTATGGGGCCGGTAACCCAGGCGGGCTGCGGCGCCATCTGCCCCTCCTATAATCGCGGCTGTTACGCCTGTTATGGCGCGATGGAATCACCAAACACTCAGTCCCTAGCCAGTTGGATGCGTGGACTCGGGGTAGCGGAAGCGGACATACTGCAAGTGTTCAGAAGCTATAACGCCGAAGACCCGGCCTTTAAACGGCAAGCCCATCGTCACAATGGAGAGCCTAATGAAGGGACATAGTGCGGACAAAAACAACAATTCCCGAACCATCAAGGTAGATTATCTTGCCCGAGTTGAGGGTGAGGGTGCCCTGTTCTTAAAAATTCGCGATAATCTGCTTGAAGAGGTGAAACTCAAAATATTTGAGCCCCCCCGCTTCTTTGAAGGCCTGTTACGCGGCCGACAGTTTACCCAAGCGGCCGATATCACCTCACGAATTTGTGGCATTTGCCCAGTCGCCTACCAGATGAGCGCCATACACGCCATGGAAAACGCTTGTGGCGTGCAGGTGGAAGGGACACTCAGGGAACTGCGCAGGCTGTTTTATTGCGGCGAATGGATTTCCAGCCATGCCCTGCATATTTATATGCTGCACGCCCCGGACTTTTTAGGTTATGACAGTGCGATAGCAATGGCGAAAGATTTTCCCGACATTGTCGAGCGAGGGCTAGAGCTAAAAAAAATCGGTAACGACATTATGAAGCTGATGGGAGGCAGGGAAATCCACCCCATTAATGCCCGTGTCGGCGGCTTTTACAAAGTTCCGTCATCTCAGGAATTAGCAACTCTTAGGCAAAAGCTAACCCATGCGCATGACTTGGCTTTGAAAACGGTGAAGTGGACAGCCACCTTGAAATTCCCGGAATTCTCGCAGGACTATACCTTTGTTGCACTAAGGCCCCCTGACGAATACCCGATGAACGAAGGAAGGGTCACCTCAAACAAGGGGCTGGATATAGATGTCAGTGAATTTGAAAACCATTTTGAAGAGCAGCACATTGCACATTCCAATGCGCTGCACTCTGTGATGCAGCCAGGCAACAGAAGTTACCATGTCGGTCCCATGGCCCGTTACGCACTAAATTATGATCGGCTGCCGGACGACATAAAACAAGCGGCACAGGCCGCCGGGCTCGGCCCGGTTTGTAATAACCCGTTTAAAAGCATCATAGTACGTGCAATTGAAGTAGTTTACGCCGTCACCGAAGCCTTGCGCATCATTGACGACTATAGCCAGCCTAAGCAAGTGGCTGTTAACGTCAAACCAAGGGCTGCAACCGGCTTTTCTACCACCGAAGCGCCGCGTGGTCTGCTCTATCACAGATATAGCATTGACAATCAAGGCTTGATTAAAGACGCCAACATCATTCCCCCTACCTCGCAAAACCAAAAGATGATTGAGGACGATTTATCTCGGTTTGTCCAGAGCTGCCTTAAATTGCCAGACAATGAAATCCAATACCTGTCAGAGCAGGCCATTCGCAATTACGACCCCTGTATTTCCTGTGCCACCCACTTCTTAAAGCTGAACATAGACAGGCAATGACCAGGGATAAAGTGCTCATCATAGGCATAGGCAACCCTTATCGCGGCGACGACGCACTGGGCTGCCTTATCGCAAGAGAGCTGTCGGCAAAGGCACTACAGGGAATGACTTGTATTGAGCATGATGGCGAACCTGCCAGCCTAATCAATGCCTGGCAAAATGCGGAGCAGGTCATACTCATTGATGCCGTATCGTCCGGTGCTGAGCCTGGCCATATCTTTCACTTTGACCTGACAAAACAAGCATGGCCGGAACAATTTAACCTCTATTCCACACATGCATTTGGCATACCTCAGGCAGTGGAGCTTGCCCGAGTACTGGGCAGACTGCCCGCCAAGATTGATTTTATCGGCGTAGAAGGTCAATGCTTTGCAGCTGGTGAATCTTTAACGGATGAAGTTAAAAAAGCAATACAAAAAACCATCGTAGAGATTTTGAAGTTGTTAGATTAAGCTTGAGCCAAAATAAGGATTAGACAAATTACAAGCACAAAAATGTATGGTCCGCCTCGTTATTGCAAGAACAAATGTACATCTACTTGCAGGATGGCCTGGTCAACCAGTTACAATAAGGAGTAACCCATTAATGCTACCTATGAAGCCAGAACTAAGTTCTGGCTTTGTTGTTTTAGGGATCTGATAATTATTGAAGTGTCGTTGTCTTGCTTATGCAACCAGCAATATAATTAACAAATGTTGTCAACCGGATAGGTAAATGTTTGGTCGGTGCATATAATAACCATAAATCACCGCAGTAAGTCGTATGAAACGTCCAATCTCTCAGTACTTGCTCAATCTCACCATTTTCTAGTGACTTTTTAGCTACAAAATACGGTAGGCTACCAATGCCTAAGTCATGTTTTACGGCATCAAGCCTGGCTCGCGTATGATTTGATATGTACCTTCCATTGACTTTAATTAGCGCGGAGTTTTTGCCCTTACTAAAACGCCATTTGGAATCCGATAGGGTTTCACCTAAATAGATACAATGATGATCATATAGGTCGCGCGGATGTTTCGGTGTACCGTTCTTCTCAAGGTAAGAATTTGTAGCACAAATTACGTGTTCTATAGGCATCAAATTACGACCCTTTAACCCTAACGGAGGGGTGTTGGTGATGCGAAATATCAAGTCAACCTTGTCTTCTATTAAATCTTTCTCACAATCATCAAAAATTAATTGAATATCAATATCAGGATATTCTTTTAAAAAAGCCGGAATATATGGGTGAATTAATGAAAAAGCCACTGCCTTTGGCGCTGCAATTCTAAGCAAACCTTTCTCCGAGGCTAGTTTGTCTTTACTAGTGGCTATTGCCTCTTTGGCAGCGTTATCCATTTCAAGGCAATATTTGTAAATTTCTCTTCCGCTGTCTGTCAATCTTAATTTGCGAGTGGTGCGCTGTAATAAGCAGAGGCCCAGCCCTTTTTCTAAGTGCTTTACAGAGCGGCTAATAGAAGAAGGTGCTAAGCCTAATTGTCTTGCGGCTTCAGAGAAACTTCCAGTATTAACAACTACAACAAAAATGGACATTTCCTGAAGTAAATTTAAATGCTTATTTGTGCTCATAGTGCAAAAGTTATTTCTATTGATGGCGTATTATCAACAATTGATTTGGTGAATACAATGGCTTTGAATTATGGAGTGATTGAAATGACAAGCAAAAAATATATGGAAACAGAAGCGACAAGTATTATAGCAAACGTCACTTGTTGTCTGTCACAGCGTGGTAATTATATAGCGTATCTAGATGAAACTATATTTCACCCTCAAGGAGGTGGGCAGCCAAGTGATATTGGTTATATTGGCACAGCTAAGGTATTCAAGGTTGAAGATAATCAAGGAACAATCGAGCATTACATTGACACACCTATTGATGTTGGGCCTACACAGATTGCCATCAATCAAGAGTTAAGGGTATTGCACTCGAAACTGCACAGCATTGGCCACCTTATTGGGAATATAGGTGCCTCTTTCGGTTGGTCTCCATCAAAAGCGCACCATTGGCCTAACGAATGTCGAGTAGAGTTTGTTCAAGGTGATAATGCGACTTCGTTAACTGCTGAAGATTTTCAAAAAAAATATAGTGTTCTTATTGATAGTAATGCGGAATTAAAAGTTGAGGAAAACTCAAAGGGACAAAGGTTAGTTTCCTTTGGTGATTTAAAAGCATGGTCTTGTGGTGGTACTCACGTTTCATCTTTTAGAGAATTGCCAAACAATTTAATTATTTCAGTTAAATATAAAAAGCAAAAAATGATTGTGCGATACGACATGGAAGGCTCACACTAGGTTTAAGGAAGACGTTGATATGTTATTAGATGTAAAAGATATTGAGGAAAAAGCGATTAATAAATTAGCCAAGAAGGAGTGTTTGGCCGTAAGAATAAAGAATTATCTACCCCAAGAACATGCACATAATATAGGCGATAAAATACTGTCATCAGGTTTTGAAAAATATACAAACGCTCCGAGTATAGGTCGTATTGGAATGGCTTTTTATGAGGCCGAAAACGATGTAGATTTAGTCGAGCAATATTTCCAACAAGCGCGGTCTAATATCGAGGAACTAAGGCGGCGCTGCTTACCCTACTCATCGCCGCTGGATACCATCAGATGTCAACTTGATGAGGCGTGGCCAGCAGGAGCACACCTTGAAACAATGTTAGGTAAAAGAATGTACGTTGGCTTATCGCGAGTGGTTAATCCGGGCATAACGTTTCTTGCACACCATGATATTTTTGCTAAGGATGCTCCCGATAGCTTTAAAGCCAAGAGTTTAGAGTCTCAATTTGCATGCAATTTATATTTAAAGATGCCTGGGACTGGCGGGGCTTTGCAAATGTGGAAAAATGAATTGTCACCGCACGAGTTTGATGAAATCAGGCAAGACAGTTATGGCATTTCTCCTAGCATATTAGGGGAGCCTGATTTAGAGGTTAAACCTGAATCTGGTGATCTGATCATATTTAATGCGAAAAAAATGCACTCTGTTACCTCAGGTGAAGGCGGGAAACGCTTAAGCCTATCTTGTTTTATAGGTTACAGAGGAAACTCTCAACCTTTAACCTACTGGAGTTAATATGGGTCATGAATATTTTCAGGAATTTGTTACTTTAGCACTGATTCATTTTTTGGCGGTCATTGTTCCTGGACCAGATTTTGTAATAACAGTTAGGCAAAGCATAAAGTACGGTCGTTTACACGGTATATTAACGGCAATGGGGATTGGAAGTGGCTTATCAGTTCACGTTATATACACTATTTTAGGGGTTAGCGCACTCATGCAGACCTCTCCGGTTGTTTTGGCATCGGTTAAAATATTAGGTATTAGTTACCTTGTTTATCTTGGCATAAGCCTCTGTTTTTCAAAATCGACAGGCAAACTTTTTGAGTTTGAACTAGACAAAGAAATAGCCATGCAACAATCAGCAACGAAAGCCTTTTGGATTGGTTTTCTTACAAATGCAACGAATCCAAAGGCTACTCTGTTTTTTGTTGCAGTAATGACAAGTGTTGTAAGTGCAGAAACACCAATTATGATTCAAGTCTACTATGGTATTTGGATGTGTTTTGTAAATGCGATGTGGTTCATATTGGTTAGTCTATTATTTTCATCAACGTTTTTAAGGAGTTGGTTTAATAATAAGGTGCAAATTGTGGAGCGAACTTTGGGAGCCTTATTATTAATTTTTGCGACACGATTAGTATTATTGTAAAGCTATTGAAATTAAGTAAAGTAGAGATGACAAGTGCCATGACCGAATGTTTAAACTGGTCAGCGTTGGCAATTGTTTGAAGAAGATCACTATTGGCCAGTAGCGGCTTGGTTGGATGTGTTGAATGATAGAGTTTTTATCGGTCATACAAATTATGGTGATGGTTTCTTGAGCGGTATAGATAAATATAATTTAGTGACAGGGGAATTGCAGTTCGTTTTTAGCGGGCATAGGACCACGACGGGGACAGAGTTTGTTTTTGATCCGGTAAACAATTTACTTTATTTTACCAGTAGTGCTGGCGTTGGTGTGATTTATTTAGATACGGGTGTGGTAATAAAGGATTATTATTAGTATTTAATGGAGGAAATTGACATAAGGAGACTAGGTTATTTAAGCCAACACGGCTGCTATTCGGTCGTTTCTGCCGTCTACGCAAGCTATTGCAACTGGTTACGTCGACAGCATTAACGTAACCAATGCCAAAAGGCTAGCAAGCAATTTACTGCTCAACATTTCAACTGAAACACGTTATCCTTTTTGCATGTGCCTGGAGAACATTATTCCTTGGCTGGCATAAATTTCAGGCAAAAAAAACCGACTTAATGTCGGCCTATTATAAAAAATGGTACAGATGGCGAGACTTGAACTCGCACGGCCTTGCGGCCACTAGCACCTGAAGCTAGCGTGTCTACCAATTCCACCACATCTGCATAACTTGCCGTTAGAGACAAAAAAACCGACATTAAGTCGGCCTATAGCTTTCAATGTTAATTTTTCACATTGAACATCGAGATCATTCAGCTTATTGTAACCCGATATTTACAAGGGACTGTTTCAAAGCCGCTATACGCTTGCCGCTTTGAGGCCAACCATCAAAATAATCTATCAACTTACCATCAAAGTAAAAATAAAAAACAGGGGTTGCCCAATATGGAATTTCAGGCCATTGTTTTTCGTTAAACGCGTATTTTAATTCAAATGCTGAACTCTGATTCCAATGGCTAACCTTGGCTAGATTAAGGTTTCTTTGAACAGGGATAATAGCTGTAGCGTGCTCCTTGAAGATTTTCGAGATTACTGGATTATCATCTAACCATTTAAAAAAGCGTTGAGAAGGATTGCAACTAGTAGAACTGAGTACAATAACATGCCCTCCTTTAGGAAATATAAATGGCTCCAGGTATAAGCGTTCCCCTGACTTATCGACCTTTAAAAGACTTCTATTGTGAGTGTTATTTAATGCAACAAAAGGAATTGATTCAACATTCAAATTAGGGTTTGCATTTAATAGATTTCGGGCCTTGTCAAACTCTCTTCTAGCTATGTAGTTGCGGTATAATTCTTCTTGCAACTTTACAATCACCTCCCCTCGTTGTTTCTTGACATCAATGACAAATTCTAAGTCAGTTAGTACATTAGATAAGTCTGTATAAAAAGAAAAAGTTGATAAAACACGATACAACTTATGCAGCTCTACAGCAGATAATGAAGAGGTTAGACTTTTATCAATTTTACCTTCAATACATTGAATATACAGACGAGTGAACTCCTGTTCTCTTTTATCGACCGGCGCTTCATTGTAGGCAAGCTTATTTAAGTAAGTCGTATGTTTTTCATCAATTAATCCTAACTGAGTCTGAAGAGTCGTTAAATTGATCTCCTTTGTGTCATTGCATTCATTAGCTTGCTCTGCGTAGCTAGGTAGTATAGATATGAACGATAAAAGCGTTATTAGTTTTATAACAAGCTTCATTTATTAAATTCCCTTCGCTTTAATTAGTTAGAGCAGGGCTTCCCTGCTCTAATGAAAACTAGCAGCTAGACATACAGATAGATCCTTGTTGCTCTGCACAAGTAGCTCGAGATACGCAAGCATAATCTTTATGATCTGGGCCAGTTTCTTGTCTGCCATCACGAGCATTTTCACCGTCCCATAACTTATTACTACTAGTTGAAAATAACTTAGGCGGAGATAACAGCATCAAATCTGCCGTTGATTCAATTCTTGCACCATCAAATTTAGAAATAATACGCTGAGCACCAAAAAGCGACAAGATGGCGTATATTTGCGTAGGAGTCAGTTCAGCTTCTAAGTCCTGCATAGACATTCCGCCTAAGCCATCTTCTCTAAATACGATACTTTCAATGAATTGCTGCTTTCCATACTCAGACAATAAATGCAGAGGTGATAACGGATTATTTAACTCCTCTTGCAGCTCTACTTCAGTTTTTATTGGCGCTAATTCCCAAGCCAATCTATTCTGATATTCTAGATAAAGTTTTTGATTTTGAGCTACGTTATTTAGAGTTATAGGGTGATGGATTATGTCATTGGTCACTTGATTTGCTGACACTGTAGATATGGCAACTGAAGTCAATGCAGCACCAAACATACCGATACTTTTTTTATTAGACATCTATATATTTCCTTTATATTCCTTGATTAATAATTCTGCTTCTCATTATGAGGATTACCAACAAAGTCTTAACATTGGTATATTCCATAATAGGCTTCTACAATATTTGCACTTCCTGATTTTTAAAAAAATACTCCTACAAAATATCTTTTAATACACTTCTTTCCATTTCCACTGATTTTTAGTGATAATCTGAATTTCTAAAGTAACTTTTAACGATATTTTTCAGAAAAAAATGGTGAACTAAAAAGCTAATGACTAAGGAAGACCTATGAAATTGCATGTTTTATCAATTCCACACACTATCACTTCAGAAGATTACTTATCTTGTGCCTTTACACAAAAAGTATTGAAGTTTTGTAAAATGATGACTCCTTACTATAGCATTATTCACTACGGTCACGAGAATTCAGACGTTATATGTCATGAACATGTATCTGTCATTGACGATCATATTCTGAAAGAAACTTATGGCGAATACGACTGGAAGAGTGAATTTTTCAAACATAATGTTGATGACTTAGCTCATAGAACATTTAACGAGAATGCGAAATACGAGTTAGTTAATCGAGTAGAAGAAGGGGATGCAGTTTTGTGCTTTTGGGGAAAAGGAGTGGCAAATGCCACAAGTGCAGTTACAGATAAGTCTTTTATAATTGAGCCTGGAATAGGTTACAAAGCTGAAGGAGTATTCGCCCCTTTTAAGATCTTCGAGTCTTATTCACATATGCATCGCATATACGGTTCATTAGGAATTAAATATGGTCAATTATACGATGCTGTTATTCCTAATTATTTTGATGTATCAAATTTTGAATATACAAATAATAAACAAGACTACTTCTTATTTTTAAGTCGTATGACGAAGGATAAGGGATTAACAATAGCAATAGAAGCAACTAGACACTTAGGCTGCCAATTGGTTGTTGCTGGTCAAGGAAGCTTTGAACACCTTGGATATGATTCTATTCCCCAGCATGTGGATTTTGTAGGTTTTGCTGATTTATCAACTCGAAAAGAATTAATGAAAAATGCTAAAGCTCTTTTATTACCTTCCTTATACTTAGAGCCGTTTGGAGGTGTTATAGTTGAAGCGATGTTAAGTGGTACACCAGTTATCACCTCTGATTGGGGAGCATTTTCTGAAAATAATTTACATGGTATTACAGGATTTAGGTGTAGAAGTGATGAACATTTTTTATGGGCATTAAAGAATATTGAAAAAATTAATCCTGAAACTTGCAGGCAATGGGCAGAGAAAAACTTTTCACTGGAAAAGGTTGCCACCATGTATGATGAATATTTACAGAATTTAAAAACTAATTTTTTTCATAATAATCAAATTGTTGATTCTATGTCATTAGCACTATACAGGAAAGAACTCAATTGGTTAGAGCGCACCTACCCAAATGCTAAAGGCAATATAATATAATATAATAAATGTGACCATCTCATTAGATGGAGATATGTTCACCTTATAAAATATTAAAGAGTTAGATGAAAATTTTAATTTTCACAGGTTATATAATGGTACAGATGGCGAGACTTGAACTCGCACGGCCTTGCGGCCACTAGCACCTGAAGCTAGCGTGTCTACCAATTCCACCACATCTGCATTTTCGAGGCTATTATACAAAAAAACCAGCTTGAGAGCTGGCTTTTTTCTCAATTCTCTATCAAGAAAAGAGAATGGTACCGGAGGACGGACTTGAACCGTCACGCTCGCAAAAGCAACGGATTTTGAATCAGTTAAAAACTCTTTCAAATTAATAGATTAACATGTAACAATTAGGATTTAGCTTCCGCGCTAATTACCCGAGTAGGACCGGGGTGCATATATTTGCATACAGATCCGCACAGAATGGGCCCAGAAACATACAGACTAGTCACTGTCGTTGTATTGGTCTCCCTATCTTTCTAGAACCCCATTAGCTTTGCATAAACTAAATGTGGTCGGCCGTCTTCTATAAAAGGCTCTATTACTTCTCCTTCCTCAATTACTTTCAAAGGCTTGAAGCTTCCCCCTTCATCATAGTGCTTTTCAAATTCAATTTTTGAATGCTGAACTGTTTCCGAAACGAAGTAATCAACGATGATAGAAAATTTATCTCCCTCCCAACGTCCTATATATGAAGTATGTCCTTGTCCTATGTAACAACTCCCTATTTCAAGTTCAGTTGATGGGATATGCTCGATTCCAGAACCTACTAGCGAATAATCCAGCTTATCGATTTTTAGAAATGGCTGAAAGCAGCCTTCCTCTTTAGTAAAATAGGGCTCGTGCTTTACGCCTGGCTCAGTCTGTTGGGGAGTTTTAAAGTTACCATTGAAAACCAAACAATCAGCTACAACCGAAAAGCATTCACCGGACCATTGGCCGACATTTGCATTTCGCCCACGCCCTACGTACCAACAACCAACCTCTAGGGCAGACTTTGCAATTTGATGCTTGTTTTTCAACGATGCCTTCCTATTAACCAAGTAACACTAGCCTACTTTTCTGGAAAATCCTGCTTTCTCTGAACAGAAGTTCATATTTGCTACAGTTGCATCAATTTTCAGCAAACAAGAGTAAATATGATGACTCAAGATAAAAACACATTACCCCTGCAACAAGCCAAAACCATGATCACTCAACATGTAAAAGCCTGGATTTTGCCCTATGAGCCAATTGATAGTGAGGAGTTCCATGACTACCTGTGCTTGGCACCAATTCTTGCTAAAAATCCAGAAGCTGATTTAGATGAGCTTTGTGCCAGCATCATTGTTTAGGCAGCTTGCTCAAAAAGAACTTCTCAAGGAGCCAGCTTATAACTGGCTCCAGTTCAACTCGCCTAGCCAAACTCTTTCCCTAATAACATCGATTCAGGCTTGTCTTCAAGTGTAATTAATGTTTTCTCTGATAAATCAAAGTCAAGGTCTACTGAAATTGCTTCATTTTCAGGAAAAATAATTTCATCTTCATTAACAGTTACAATGTACTGAACACCATTCAATGAGTTCAGTTTCCTATTTATGTAGTTCAAAAACTTAATTCTTGTTTTATGGGCTATGGCATGAAAAACCCCATCATGAATTAGAAAGCTAGGAAAATTCGTCTCTCTTTTTACTGAGGTAATGAAAACTGTCAAATCAAAAGCAAGTATTTTAAACCTTCCTTTACCAAGAGAGCTTCCTCTTGGGACTTCTAAATGTAACTTAACCGGACTGTTTTGGTTTGCTTTAAATTCAATATTGAAATATGGATTAATATCTGAACTATCAACATCAACAGAATTTTCAACCAAATCTAAGAAAACATCTTTAATTTCATCTATTATGTCAGAAGAAGAATCTTTTTCTGAAACTATGTCCGCCACAGTATTTCCAACTTCGGACTTTTTCCCAGCAATAGAACCCTCGATATGATCTAATTGCTCGATGTAAGTGAGCTGGCTAGATAAGCGAGATTTTTCTTCAATTAAATTAGTGTACGCAGACTTTAGAGCATCAAATGCTGATTTTTCATCAAGCATTTTATATACTTGCGCTCGTTCTTTTTCAAGGCTAACAACCTTGCTCTTTATGGCATTTAGACGCTCTTGGTAAAGAGCTTCCCTTTCCTTCAGAAACTTACTTCTGTTTGATGAAATTTCTTGCCTGAATTCAAGAACTTCGTTAAGGCTTTTTCTTATGAAATCCGAAAATTCTGTGTTAATAGCTGAGTAGAAATTTGCAATAGCATTTGGATCTACATCCACATCAATTTCAAGACTCTCTTGAATATCACTAAACTTGTTTGTTAATCCTAGGTGCTCTTTGTTTAAAGTAGATATCTGCTTATTTAGTGCCTGTAATTTTCCTTCAAGATCGGCGCTATTTTCATCAAATTCATAGCTATCTAAACCATTTTCAAGTTTTTCAACTCTTCGTGATACAGAATCACATTCGCCCCTAAAGTCATCTACAGATTTGCCAGTTTGTTCTACTATTTGCTTTTTAATCCGAGACTGATCAGCACGCAAATTTTTAAGCTCAACGCTACTATTATCAAAACTCCAGATAAGACTATTATCAATTCCTAATAGTAGAAAGATATAAGTAAGCAACTCTGGCTGTCTTTTGCCGACAGTAAACTTTTGGACGTTCGACGCATCTCTTGCAGAAAAGTTATGATCATTTTGCACAAAGAAAGACACTAACGTTCTGAACCACAACGGTTCATAAACTCCGCTTTGCTCCCGCCCCATCTCTGAGCCGAGAATCAACCTTAAATCACTATCTACATATTCTTTCGGAGATTCATTGTTAACTCGAAAATATACCTGTTTTTTATCTTCAAACCCTCTCTCAATCGAATAATTATTAGTACCTATTTTGAAATCTAACTTAACCTTCTCCGACTTAAGAAAAGAGTACTTTTCACTAAAAAATTCTGACTTAACTCCGTTAGACAACAAGCAATAATCAATTAGATTAATTATTGTAGTTTTACCAATACCGTTAATGTCTTTTCCTGACTTCGAGTACTTTCCAAGGATTATATTAAGGCCATCTTTAAACACAATGTCTTTAAACAAACCTGATGGTGAGGACAGTGATACTAACTTAAACATTTTTGATTATGACCTTGTAATCTTGAACAGTGAGGCAGCCAATTGAAAACAAAAAAACCACACCGTCCATAAACTGGTCAGGAGTGTAATATTCATACTTTTTAAGAAACTTTCTCAACAGATTTTCTAATATCATTTCATCAGCAGCTTCAATAAGCTGAATGATTTTTGAAGAAATTACTGCGATGTGCTGGTTTAAGTCCATTTCTATATGAGCATTAATCATTGTCTACCTCGGAACTCGGCTTCTGTCCATATAAGCATTGTTCGAAAAAATAGAGCATTACTACTCGCATATTGTGCTTATAATAATCATCAATGCTCTTTTCTTGAGCCATTACATTTACTAGCTCACTTATTTTCTGTTCAAACGAGCCAGATAATGACATATATGTAGTTCTTACTTTGCTTCTAATCGCAGACACACTCGCTTGTGATCTAGACTTAACAACATGGGCAACCATAGGAAAAAGCGCTAATGAATCTTCATATTCGTCAATGAAAGCTTCCCTATGTTCAACACTTACGTTTAATGCAATTTTATCTTGGATGTATGCTGGCTTTTCATATGGTTTAAAGCTTGTTCCTTCATCACTTAGCTGTATCAAGTCCTCAATAACAGTGGAAATTACATCATTTGCAATGTATCGCTCGGGAATATCCAATGCTCTAAAGACTGATAACTTTACTGTCCAAGTTTGCCTAGAAATAAGTTGCAAAAGTGACTCTATACAAATAATTCGAGCATCGTCTTTCAGAGAGCTTACGAATTTAATCATCTGAGCTGTGGATTCTAAGTTTGTTATCACATTCCAACCATTGTGAGTTGATGCCCAGTTATTACTGTAAGAATCAAAGTCCCCTTTTACTTTTTTCTTAAAGTCAGTCAAGCTATATCTTTCGGGAGAATATGCTGCTAATACTGTATCGCCATTTACAATTCCGTCAGAGCCGCCATCTCTTTTTTGCTTAACTCTTTGGAATCCTACTTCTCCATAAATACACAAAAGAACCCTATCTAAAGCGTCTTGAAAGCCTGTGCCTTTAAAGCTAGCGATTTTTGCTTTAAGAATCTCCCTTACAATATTATCCATTACCCGTCTCTACTCTTTGTTCATTCACCATTCGCTGCATACTTTGCGTCCAAGACGCCTTAAATGCTGGGTCACCCGCAAATAGCTTATATAGTTCCAATTCATCTTTCCGACGTTGAAGCATGATTTCCTTCAGCATCTTCTCAAAGGCCAATTCACGGTTGTGCGGATCGGGGTTGTTCTGATACTTGGCTTCAAAGTCTGGATGGTTGCGAATACTGTCTGCAATATTAACGAACTTAACCTTTTGCTCTTCTGGTGTTGCACTCCAGCCTTGGAACCAACGCTCATTGAAGTTACGGATAATTTCATCCAGAGGGTCGCGTTCCACGTCTGTGCCATGGGCACCACGCGGGTTTGGGTTCTGTGGTGCTAGCTCAGTTTCTCCTGCATCCAGGCCAATAGTGTAGTTAAGTTTAACTCGTTGTAAGCCATAGGAGCTCAGATCGACAGATTCAAGAAGTTCATCCAAGGCCTCAGCATCTGGATCTTGCACCTTAAGCTTGGGTATGAGGAATTTTAGGAACCAGAACAGCTTCTCCCAAACGACCATTTCGTAAGGCATAATGGATGCCATCTGGCCATAGATTTTGACAAACTGTTTGGCTTTTATCTTAAAATCGATTTTGGCGTCATTTTCCAGTTCAAGTTCTTCATTAAACCGATTGGCTGCCACATCAATTATTGGGCTCAGCGTTTGAGCATCTTCATCATTCCAGTAACGAGTATTAAAGTCTTCCACTTCATACCATTCATATACGCCAATATCGTCCATTTCATCTTTAAGCTCATGTAGCACATTGATATCTGTCGCTTCAGATAATGTTGTTGATGTGTAGAATGGATCGAAGGCATCTTTAATGTCATCGACTGAATTAAAGAAGTCCAAAACGAAAAGATCTTCTGTTTTCTTGCCATATTTAGGCGCAGATCGATTTAATCTGGAAAGCGTTTGCACGCAGAGTACGCTGGCTAATTTCTTATCCACGTACATGGTACATAGTTTTGGCTGGTCGAATCCTGTCAAATACTTATTGGCGACAACTAATAAGCGATACTCGTCTTCGTTAACTCCCGCAGGCTTTTTGTCTCCAACATAGTTCCTATCGAACATATCTTTGGTATCACTTTCTGGGAAACCATTGATATCCGCTTCGGTATATTCAATACCATCTACTTCTTTAGTGCCTGAAAATGCAACTACTGCCTTGAACGGATTGCCTTGTTGCTCAAGAACTCTATTGATTGCTTTATGGTAACGAATGGCCGTTTCTATATTTTGGGTAACAACCATTCCCTTCCCCTTGCCTTTTAACTTCTTGGCATTAACAACATGTGGGATGAAATGTTCCAGCATGATTTCAGCTTTAGTGTCTATAGTTTGCTGACTACGTTCAACATAAGCCCTTAGCTTTTTCTGTGCCTTCTTACTATCAAACTCCGGGTTATCTGAGATCGACTTTTCGATCTCATAGTAACTTTTGTAAGTGGTATAATTGGCGATAACATCGAGGATAAAGCCTTCCTCAATTGCCTGCTTCATCGAATAGAGGTGGAATGGTTCAAAGCTACCATCAGGCTGCTGCTGACCAAACTTCTCAAGGGTCGTGTTCTTAGGTGTTGCAGTAAAAGCCAGGTAAGAAGCATTGCCACGCATTTTTCGCGAACGCATGGCTTTTAGTATTTTATCTTGAGCATCTTCAACGCCTTCTTCTGACTTACCCATAGCACGATTCATATTGTCATGGGCAGAGCCTGACTGAGAACTATGCGCCTCGTCGATGATTACTGCAAAACGCTTATCGCTGAGATCGGCAATACCATCGATAATGAAAGGAAATTTCTGAATGGTGGTAATGATTATCTTTTTACCATTCTCTAGCGCCGACTTTAATTCCGATGATTTATGTGCCGGTGCAACGATATTCTTTACTTCGGAAAACTCTTTAATATTATCTCTAAGCTGCTTGTCTAATAGCCTTCTATCCGTAACAACAATCACTGAATCAAATAAAGGATGCCCCATTCCTCGACTACCCGGTATTTGCTCATTGACTGGATAGGTCTCGATTAGTTGGTATGCCGCCCAGGTAATTGAGTTGGATTTCCCTGAGCCAGCGGAATGCTGAATTAAATAGGTTTGCCCAACCCCATTATTAGCAGCATGATCCACCAATTTACGAACCACATTCATCTGGTGATAACGAGGGAAAAATAAGGTGCGTTTGTTTAACTGATCTTTACTGGTTCCATCCAGGCGGACAAAGTGCTGAATAATGTTAGCTAAGCTTTCTTTAGTGAATACCTCTTCCCACAGATAAGCAGTTTTATGACCGTTCGGATTAGGCGGATTACCCTTACCAAGATTGTTCCCCTTATTGAATGGTAAGAAGAAAGTGCCTTTATCGGCTAGCTTAGTGGTCATATAAACTTCATCGGTATCGACAGCCATATGAACCAAACAGCGACCAAAATTTAACAGTGGCTGCGATACATCTCTGTCTTCCCGGTATTGTTTCTGACCATGATAACGGGCCGTTTGCCCTGTCCAGGCATTCTTTAGCTCTAGCGTTATTAAAGGAATGCCATTGATAAACAGCACCATATCAATTTCTTGCAATGGATTCGCCATTGAATAACGCAGTTGGCGAGTACAACTAAAAATATTATTCGAAAAATCTTGTTTTACCTTATCGCTACTACTGGCTAAAGGCGCTGGGTACATTAAATGTAAGTGGGCATCATCTACACTCAAGCCCTTCTTGAGCAGGTGTAAAAAGCCATGCTTCTTAATCAGTCGGTCAAAACGCTCAAGTATCTTACGCTGCCAATCACTTGGATTATTACGCTTGAGCTTTTCTAGCTCCTTTTCCTGGGTTAACTTTAGAAACTGCCAGAAATAGCGGGTATCCAGGCCATACTGCATATCGAAGTCGCTAGGCCAGCCGATTTGATATCGCTTGTTGCCATAGTCAGGGACAGCTTCGCCAACTTTGTGCTTTAGCTCTTCAACACATGTCCCTGTTAAGTGTTTCTCTATGGCTGACTCTAGTGCTTGTTCGTTTGTTTGGCTGACCATAATACTTCCCTTTAGTAATCCCAGATTTGTTCACAAATCCGCTGAACAACTTTATTCCGCTCAACAATATCATCTTTTTTAAATGTCTGATGCGACTTAAAGCCTAATTCAGCAACAGATTCAGACTTAAGAAAGTTAGGGTTCTTCTCATAATACTTTTCGTGCAATGTCTGTGCGTAAGTATTTTCCTTTATATAGTGGTCTCGTTTATCGCCATATTGATCACTATTAAAGGATTGGTTAGTCCCCTGCGGTAACAATATTAACGCTCCAATATTGTTACGCCAGGTTTGAAAATCAACAATCTGTTCAAACTCATCTTTGTGTTCATCAAATTTATCTGCCCAGATATGCTCTATTTCAAAAGGCTTGCCTTTGGGTGAAAAATATTGCGGATACTTAATATCCTTACCAACCAACTTATCTAGATGGGCACTAATTCTGCACAATAAGTGTTTCACGAACTTCCGGTTCATTCCGTGAAGTCTGAACTGGGCTACACCATCCCACTTCTGAGGGATATCAGAGGCAAAATGCTTAAACTTCTCAACAAGTCTTTCTACACCATTATTTCTAACTGCTTTAACAATGTTAAACATGGTGTATTTAATTGCGGTTTGACCAAACTTCTTGTAATTCAAGCTACGCCTTACAGTAAATGTCTCTATATACTTAGCTGTTGCATTCAACTTGCTATGAATAACGTCTTCATTGTCACCATAACAAATAGACGCTAGCATCATAGGCTCCTGCAATGAATCTGCAATTCCCCAGTTTTTGATGTAATGAATATGGGGCAAATTATCATTAAATTGCTTACAGGCTTCTTTGTATTTCAGGTACCACTTAATGTAGAAAGGAAACTGCTCTTTAAAGAAATGGTAAAAGTCATCAGAACTCACAAGTTCAAACAATTCGACATGCTTATCTTTAAACCAATTGTGAAAGCGAGAACCTATAAGCTCAAAATCCTGATTTTCTGAACCTGCTTTACCTGGGCGTATACTCACGGCGTACTGACCACGGAACCAAGCATGAAAAAAGCTCTGATCTGCATTTTTATCAATTTGGTGTAATTGCTGAATGCCAAGTTTCCAAATTTCATTAATTTCGTTGCGTTGCTTGCGATCTGCGATCTTGGAAAGCACGTAACCTTTAAGCATTTCAGTGGATGTTAAGTTTAGCCCCCGGTCATTCATGGTTTCAAAAATGGTATAGGCATTTTCGTCTGAGTAAGCCTTTATCTCTATCACTACGACATTTTCAATAAACCAGTCGATAAAATATGGAAGCGCTTTATCCCCTATTTCATCGGGGAAACAGTTGTCTATATCCATATAACGATTAAGCATATTTGCTACCGTCTCGTCATCATCTTCTCGAAGTTCGTAATCCCCTTGCTCAAATAGCGACTTTAAACACAACTCGCGATTCTCGTCCGTCATATTAAATGACTTAACTCGATGCTTTACGGAAAATATCAAGTCTGCAATAGTTACCGTTTCTTCATCGTCAAAATCTTTTTGTCGATTGTTAAGATAAATCAGCAACAAGGTGATAGAGGTAATACGCTGCTGGCCGTCAATAATCGACTTCTTTGCTGTTTCAGGATTGATACTAAAAACAATTGGCCCCAAGTAATAGCTCTGATAACTTGCAACGGCTTCGGGACTATCAGTTTCGCTATAGGATTTTAGAAAAGTAGTCGTCAAATCTTCTACTAGTGTTTTTATATGGGATTCACCCCAACGGTATTCACGCTGAAAGTAATCTATGTAGAATTTTTGACCTTTGAGTAAACTATTAATACTTGTGTCACTAGCTTCAATTCTATTTTCGATTTGCTGATTCATGTTAACTTCCTTATTAAACGACCCCAGGCACTTTAATTTTCCCAGTGACCGCGCTATTGATCAGTGTAGTTTTGTATTCTTTTAGCCTTTCGATCTGTTTTTCTTGAACAACTACAGCGTTATCAAGCTTTTCTATTTCAACATCCAGAAAATTAATGATTTCATTCTGTTCGTCAATATTCGGAAAACCTAATTTCATGGCAAAAAACATATGTCCGTAAAACCTCAGTCTAGAAGAATGTAATCCGGTAGATACTCTGTTGTAGTGCTCTATATATTTAGTGGTCTTAAGTAGAAATTCTAAATATTTAGGATTAAACGTATTCGTTTGCTTTTGCCTATAAACACCGTAAGAAGGACTTACGATACCAGTTCTGTCAGATACTCCTAATGCCCCCATCCATGCCCACATAATATTCATTACCAAATCATCTCTACGACACAGCTTTGATCCTGTATAGTCCTCGGCCATAAACATTGAAACATTCTTCTCTGAACGAGGAGTCACCCCCGTCATATGGGAAACTGACAACAACTCCTCCTCACCAGTCATTGATCTCTCATCAACTTCATTAAACAAGTATTTGGCTCGCTTTACTTCCCAGTGCTCAGGGATATCACCAATCCAATCCACACCTGAATCTTTCATTGGCACATCAAGATTCAAGCCTTGAGTAACAGCCTGTTGGATAATAATCTGCTTACGCTCTATTAATAGCTCTATTTGCTTTTCTTTGATGGCAATCGCTTCATCGATTTGGGTTGTTTTTTTGTCAAGGAAATTCGCGATTGCTGTTTGTTCTTCTAATGGCGGAAACCACAGTTTGGTTCCTTTGAGGATCGCTTGAGTAATACTAAAGACTTTTACTCCTTTAACTTTCTTGCGAATCTGTGTTCTATAGCTAGTAGAATCTAGAACATAAGCGATAAATCGTTCATTGCATTCAGCTTTAAGCCTAGCAATTATGGTATGGTATCCTGCAAACACATCTTTATGACTATTTAAATAAGTAAAGTTTCCTGACCCTTCAATGTCTTCTGATGTATCAGCGAAAATAAAGTCTCCATGTTTCAGCAACGAACTTTGCGAACGCTTAAGATAGTCTTCTTTTACACACTTCAAAGGGTGTAGGTCTGGATCAACTTCGAACCCATATTTTGAGTGAATCTCTCCATAATTAACGCAAGGGATACCTTCATCCTCTAAGTTTTCCTTGGTTATAGTTAGTCCCTTGCTGAAATTAAAGACATTTTTAAATCTGTTTGTCATCCAGTGACTAGGTATTTTGCCTACTGTCTCGATTTCAGAGTTTTTATAAGAGCTATATTGAGACAGCTTTGCTGATTCAGTCATGACTACTCTCCCTGTATTTCAGCTAAATCAACACCTAAAATATCTGCGATTAAACCTTCGGCTTTTTGCTCTAGGTTAACAATATCGTTTGCCACCTCTTCCATGGAACGTAGAGCCTTGTGCTGATAGAAGTATTTATTAAAGCTGATCTCATAACCGATTTTAGTACTATCTAGGTTGATCCATGCTTCATCCACATGTGGTTTTACTTCATCAAAGAAGTATTTGTAGATTTCACTGTTTTCAGTTTCTTTGTCACTGTTATACGTTAGCGGTACTGACTCAGCATCGCGTAAATCCGAGTTTGGCTCATAGGTGATAAATTCATCTTTGTTATCAGTCGCATAATAGCCGAAGTTGGATAACTCATTCTGCTTGCAACTAAGATGGTCAAGCAATTCATCCAGCTTCTCTTGTTTAAACTTAACAACTTTCTTGATAACTTTTACAGCCCTTTCATCGTACCAACTGACAGCATCTAATATAGCTTTTTTCTCGCTAGCTCCAAGCTTCGCACCAAAGACTTTTAATCCGCTATCAACATCTTTTTTGAACTGGTTGAAGTCGTTATATTCAGCTTCACCAATATGCTCTTTTAAAGCAAAGGCGGTATCAAGCAAGTTCTTTTGCTTTGCCCAAGTTTTATCATCTAATAGCTTAGCTTTTACCTTGGAATTCAGGCTGATATCATTATCGTCACACCAATTAAGCACTTCCTTTTCGATAGATTTAACAAATCCTTTTTCGTAAGCCTTGCTACCGTGTTCACCATAGATATTCTCCATGACTTCACGCAATGATTTTTCAAAACGTAGCGGCTCGATAAGTTCATCTCTAAATTGGGCTTTACGTCGGTCGGGTCGTTCAATATTAACTTTGTAATAACCAAAATCTGAATTATTAAACACCTGGGCGGCAATTCCGACTGGATCGCCATTGTTGTCTTTACCTCTCTCTATTGAAGCCGAATCTAAATAAGCCTGAGTAATTTCTAAAATATGTGCAGGTGAAAACTCACAGTTTTTATTACCTAAATTTTTACGTAGTTTTCTAAATAGCAGACTGGCATCGATCAGTTGCACCTGGCCTTTTCTATTTTCAGGCTTGTTATTATTGAGCAGCCATATATAAGTAGTAATACCGGTGTTGTAGAATAGGTTATTGGGCAGTTGAACGATAGCGTCCAACATATCGTTTTCGATAATATAACGACGTATATTGCTCTCACCGGAACCAGCATCACCTGTAAACAAACTAGAGCCATTGTGGACAGAAGCAATGCGTGAACCTAATGGACTTGCATCAGTAGACTTCATCTTATTGACCATTTCCATGAGGAACAGCAATTGGCCATCACTTGAGCGAGGCACCGCATCTACCGTACTTTTGTTACCCCAGTAATCTGCAAGCTCTACTCGAAAACGGCTATCGATGACGTCAGAACCATCCTTAATATGCTTTTGCTCAGAAGCCCAGCTTTTACCATAAGGTGGGTTAGACAACATAAAATCGAAACGGTCGCTGGCGAACTCATCGGTTGATAATGTTGAACCGACTTTAATATTCTCCGGGTTATCTCCCTTGATCATCATATCTGACTTACAGATGGCGTAAGTCTCATCGTTAATTTCTTTCCCGTACAGGTACACATCACCTTCTGCTTTGATTGCACCTTCCGGATCTTTGATGAAGTTTTCTGCTTCTGTCAGCATACCGCCGCTTCCACAGGCAGGGTCATAAATGGTCATTACCGGAGGAAGTTGGCCTTTGAGAGGGTCAAATACCAGGTGCGTCATCAACTGAATTACTTCACGGGGGGTAAAGTGCTCACCGGCCTCTTCATTATTATCTTCGTTAAACTTGCGGATAAGCTCCTCAAACACATAACCCATGCCCAAATTGGTGAGTGCTGGCAGTTTGTTGCCATCGGGATCTTCTTTGTCATGTGGGGTGAGGTTGATATAGGGTGAGACAAATTTCTCCAATACATCGAGCAATACGTCTTTGCCCGCCATATGGCGCACTTGCTCTTTTAGCTTAAATCGCTCGATGATTTCTTTTACGTTATCACTGTAGCCGTTGAGATACTCTTCGACATTAGCCAGCAATATCTGCTGATTGTTAGTAGCTGTGCCGAATAGTTGTTTCAGTGTCCATTTACTAGTGTTATAGAAAACGTATCCAGAAGCTTCTTTGAGCGGCGCGTCATCCAGCTCGGTCGCTTCCATTTCTTCCTTTTGGAATTTAACTTCATCGAGTACTGCCTGTTTGGAGGACTCAAGTAAGGTATCCAAACGGCGCAACACCACCATGGGTAGGATAACATCACGGTATTTACCGCGAACATAAACGTCCCTTAAGCAGTCGTCTGCAATAGTCCAAATAAAAGAAACGAGTTTGTTGTGTACGCTGTGATCCATTGTCTGTCCTGTTGAGCCCTAATGCTCATATAAGCCGTTAAACCTGCTGGTTAATTTTGTTGTTGGAAACCGGGTGCTAACACTAATTCCGGAAACCCTTGTAGTTCATTTTTCACTTGGCTGATATTGCTCAACCATAATTGGTATTCATTGCCTTGCAGTGAAGCGTCTTCAGTACAATCCACATTCCATTGCCTTAACAGATATCCCATTAATGCCACCCGAACCTCTAGCTCAAGCTTGCCTTTAGTCATTTGGTAATCCAGTTCTATCGCTTGTGGATGCTTTAAGCTGGGGTGTGGCATTAATTCTAATTTGAGCAAGTGATTCCAGCTGTGGTCGTACTCCCTGGTTTCTTCTAGTTCTACTTCTTTTTTAAGCTCTCTAATGGTATTTAACCGGGTACAAACGAAGTCTCTAAACTCATTGTGTTTTCTATCAAAGGCTCTTACATGCCAGCGATGGCCGTTATTAGCTATCGCATGGGGTACCAGCTCTCGCTTGCCTGTACCTGATGACAAGGATGTATATTGGCAAGAAATAGCATACTCACCATTGATTGCTCTCATTAATGCAGCAATCACTTCAGTGCCGGGATGTACCAGTCTAATAGCTTCAACACAATTTTCGCTTGGTTGAATACCATTAGATACTCCATCGCCAAAGCCACGACAAAGCCCGGTCAGTATTGCTTCCGGAGAATGTTCAAATAATGGCTTGAATTCCTCGGTTCTATGGTAATTCTTGGTTTGGTGGAGTAATTGAAGATTTTGAGGTGCTAACTCTCTATACGCAGTTAGGTCTCGCGTACATGCTGCTAAGCCAGTTTTAAAGCGTTGGATCAGGTCAGCACGAGCAACTTGCCCGAAATATTGCAGGCTAAAGTCGATGAACGCGAGTCGTTCCTTCTGTGCGTGAGTTAGCGATTCCAATGCAGCTTGTGACATATTTGGCTATGTACTTGTAATTATTATGGAACACTATAACATGTAATCATAACGAGTCAATCAAAATGATTACATCTAAGTAATTACAGGGGTGCTATGCAAACAGCCATATACAACGATCCTAATGGTGAAAAAAAACCAGTGAGAGCTGAGACTTTTCAGCATGATCCGAAGCTCAGTATAAAAAGGAAGCTATTACTATGTGCTGGCTGTGGGATAAAAGCAGCATTCAGACGCAAGTCGGTAAACGGCAAAGCAGCACACTTTGCAGCAAGCCACCGTACAGGCTGTGACATACCCGATGACGATACTACAGAAATCTATGAAGCGTCGGAATATCAATCTGTAGATGAATTAAAAAATGAGGAAGGTCTAATCGAAATTGATCTTTCTTTTGGTGGTCGAGTACACCGTCATGGCCAGGAACCTAAGACAGATGATTATGATCCTGGTGACGATAAAAGATCTCGTAAAAAACACGGTGGCACCGATAACACAGGTAAATCATCATGGAGGCGCAGACTAAGTACCTTACTTAAAACACTATTTGAAGATGAGTCTTTTTCTCGTTCTGCTCAGTTAATGTTGATGCCAAATGGAAAAAAGTATAAAGCATCAACAGTGTTTTATCCCATTGAAGCAGTGGAAAGATTCAAGGAATACGGTAAATATCCGGCCTTTTATTTTGGAATAATTGACTCTGCTGTTTTGAGCAAAGGTGTCTTGTGGTTAAATACCGGTACACTCGAAGGTACTAGCGTAAAAATATACGATGAGGCTACGATTACAAACTTACTTTCACGATACAAGCTCACCGTTGACAATGAGCAATTCGAAGAAATCTCCATATTAGCTGGCGCTCAATTCTTGGTTTACGGATGGTTTAATAACGCGAAAAGCGGCAAGAAAATCATCACTCCAGCGAAAGATTTTGATGCTAACGCAATCTGTTTAAGGAAAAGAAGTAATATAAAGAGGTAGTCCTCGACATCATGATACTCGCTTGGACACCCGCGAATGCAAGATGTCCAAACGTCCGAAATGTCCTAATACTGGTATTCATCAGGAGCTGGGTAACAATGGTGAATCGCCCTGTCAGCCTTACTGAGACTCTGGTCGAGCAAATCTTTTGCAAATGCCTTATGAGCTACTCGCGCAGCCTTTCGCTTTCTAACCGCCCGCTGGCGTGGCGATTCCCCTTCAACTTCCACTGGCATAGTATCCACAAGGGTCTGCTTATTATTGCAAGGCCTATGTGACTTGATAACTTCCGCCCACAGCCCAGGTACAACCAAGGAAGGCGTAGCGAGCTTTGCATACCGCATAAACTCGTTTTGCAGCGGTAGATTTATCGTTACCGCATACCCTCCAGTATGAGTCATCAGGTAGGCCAAGGCTTCGCGCATGGAAGCAAGATCCTTTTCCGTAGCCCCTCTCCCCTCATCAAGGTTCATTTTCTGACCTGTAACAATGCTGAACTTCTGTCTCCTAGTGCCTCCAATCCTCGGAATTACCGGTGTAGCGATTGAAGTGTTGGATCTTTCGCTATGAGTCATAAGGTCATAGATCTCCGGAAAAGCCTGATCGGTTAAACAATAACCATCAAAACTAAATCCAGGATAACGCTTATCCAGGGCTAGAAAAGCCCCATCTTTGCCGCCGGGAGTTAAGCGCAGTAACCCCGCTTGACGTAGAAACGCATCTATTGCATTGCTGGATAGTCCCATTAGTTGAAGCAGTGAAAGCAAAGCTACTGCCCCGCCTGGTGACGAAAGCAAATTAGCGGTTTCGTCTTTATCCAGGTTATAAGCATGCCAGCAATCTGACGCCAATTCCGAATTAGGCATTAAAAAGGTAAAAGGAACGACATTACTAGAATGATCCCAAAGCGGTAATGCCTGACGAATCGTAGAGATCAAAGCTTTGTCGTCACCGGTATACCTGAGAGACTCAACCAGAAAATCTCGATGATCGCTGCCGCCTGGCAATGAAAAATCATAGAATGACTCTGGCTCCCAGCGGTGATTGATTTTCACAGGCTTAGCTTTACTGTGAAGTTCAGTACATATGTTAATCAGCAATTCAGGTGAAACATAGGTCGCATCGGAATCGACCTCAATACTGTCGCAAGCATTGAACGCTTTTAGTTCTTTCACCGCCAATGCATTTTGCATGTCTTGTTCAGACAGGTTAAATGCATCTAATTTGCGGGATAGTCCTAACAAGTTCAAAAACCAAGCAATGACCTCCGGTGCAATATTGCATTCGTTAAGAAGCCCTGCATGTGCAGTAACAGAGTCAAGAGTTTCTGGTTGGGTATCGGAAATATTATTTAGTGACATTGGTGCCCCTCATTCAATAATTGTTAAAAGCAAATAATTAAAATTTGTTCAACAACCATTAACTGTACAGGTAAAGCCCTGTATCAGAACTGAGATAGGTCCGCTAGCTAAGCTAGTTGCACTAAATTTGCAGGTTTGTGCGCATAAATATACATCATATTTTGGTGAATTCAAGCCATCTCTGGGAAATTCTGCCTTTTCTGAAAAGATTTTACGATTTCAGTAGCGTTTAGCCTTTGCGTTAATACAACAGGAGGCTTTATGCCAAACCAAACCCAATTGACTAAAAAACTAATAGAATCCATCAAGCTGAACGGCAAGAAGCAAGTTGAAGTGATCGATAAAGCCGAACCAGTGTTACGGGTCATTACTTACCCTAACAAAACCAGCTTTGTCGCCAGAGTGTGCTGGAGGCGGAAGCGATATAGCCAGACCTTAGGTACTTTCCCTTGCCTGTCTATCCCCAAAGCCAGGCAACTTGCCGCCCAATTCAAGCTGGGTATCCAAACAGGCGAATTCAATCAATATGCTCATGTGTCACTGCGTGAGTTTGCCCGTAAACACTATGCCCCATGGGCTATCGCCAACAACAAAACGGGTCACGAATGCGTCAGGCGGCTAGAAAACATTATTTTGCCGGTACTTGGCGATCTTGCACTTGGACAAATAGGACGTTTGGACATTTGTAATTTTCTAGATACCAGGGCCACCACAGTAAAACCAGCCACCGTTAACCGGGATCACTCATTACTAAGCAGCGTTTTTCGATTGGCAATAGAGAAAGGCTACATGGCCGAAAATAAATCTCCTCTTAAAGGTATAAAGCAAATGGAAGAGAAAAACGCCAACCAAAAGAAACTGCCACCAGACGAAAAGCTAAAATCACTGATAGCACTTTGCCACAGCCTACCGGATGAACAGTTTGGCTGTGATCTGATATTGCTTTTACTCTATACCGGCCTACGAGTATCAGAGGCCTTGGCGTTGAAAAAAGAACATATTGCTTCAGATTTATCATCCTTTCGTGTGGAAGAAAACAAGTCTGACAGAGCAATTCAACTCCCGCTTAACAGCGAAGCACGTAAAGTGGTCAGGCAGTGTATAAAAAACAGCTGGAACGATTACCTGTTTCCATCGCCAATTAAAAAAGACAGAGCGATGGTAGCACCACGAAGGCTGTTGAAAAAACTAACTACACAGGCTGGCATTGAAGAGTTCGGCTTTCATTACTGCCGAGCTATCTTCTGCTCAATCGTCGCTAAAACCAATGTACATATTGCTTCTAAGCTGTTAAATCACAGCGATATCAAAGTAACAGACCGCTATGTTTACCATACCGATGAAGTAATGACATCAGCCTCTGAGCTGGTTGTTGAACACCTAAAGTAACTTCAATTTATATGCTAATTCAGGTTTACCCCCTGAATTAGCATCACTATCGATTTTAGTTACCTCAGTTAAAAAACCCGGAAAAGCTCATTTCCTACTTCGTAAATTTTTCCATCCCTTAACCTGCCCTCAAGGATTTAATCCTGACCAGCTTCTTTCAGTCACCACTGAAATGAAGTTTCCGGAAAATTTCGATGGTTCAGCAAGCAAGACTGCCAAGCCATAGGATGCAAATACTCAAAGCGACAAACCGAAGAGGAGCATATGAGTAAAGAGAAATTTATGACTAAGAAGGAGCTGGCGGAATACTTTCGCACATCAGTGTCCTGGGTCGACAAGGCCATGATTTACGAGCCAGAAAAGCTACCTGCTTTTATACGCGTGGGCCGGTTAATCAGGTTCCCCATTGAAGAAATCATGAAATTTGAACAACAGCAACTTACTAACACTAAATAGGAGACGATTATGTCCATTGAAAATTTTGAACTTGATCTTGATGTTTTTGGCGTATCTGGCGTTGAAGAAACAGAAGTTGAACAGCAAGAAAGCCTTGAAGTCACTTCATTCCCCAACAGCTTCTTTACCGCCTGTGATGATACAAGCAAGCATTTTCGAGCAAGTATTATTAAGGATTCTAAGGGACTGCAATACTTGGTCACTCAAGCAATTGCTAATCAACTAGGCAGCGATGCCAAGTCACGCCACTTGTGCCTTGCCCAGCACCGAACGGGGGAAAATTTCGTACTATCCACACCGGCACCTACGCCAGCGACTAGAAATAATTCATGGGTCAGTTCGGCTCAAAACGGCTTGAAAAAAGCTATGGAAAAAGAGGTTCGTGTCACCCGTTTTGAAGACTCTTACCGGGTCATAGAAAGTCAGCGCCCACCAAGAGAAATTATTTGGCCTGACTTAAGCCTGGAAGAAATCTTGGAAAAAGCCTTTGAAGATCGATTCATCACCGATATGGAACACCCGGTTATCGCTGAACTATTGGGCTTTTAACGAATGACAACAAGCAACATTAAGAGTATTGGCCTTTGCGCCAATACTCTTTTTTCCATTATGATCCTGGATGCTCAAGGCCTTGAGTATCCGCTTAACTCTATTTCGGACGAAGATATCTACGTGTGCTTCGACCTACCTCTGCTTTACCCGTACCTGTGCAATGCAGGTATCGCAATACCGTTAAAGCTAATCGACTTAAAGACAGAAACCTGTCTAATCCATAACACTGTGGGTAAACAAGGCGAAAGCACCATTTTTCATATGGCACTTCATGAAATGGTAAAGCATGAGAAACTTGAGCTAATTGCCCCTGACGGGGAAATTTGGCTACACCCTGCTTTTGCCAATTCAGACAGTCATATCAAACGAGAGTCGGTAACGAACGCCCGCCGTCACGCTAGTTGGCAGCTCAAACTTTGGCAAAAGTACAGCTCCAGTATCTGTACACAGGGGGCCATTAATCGCGGTGGGTTTAACCTCAATGTCTGTCGCATTGCCCAAAGTGGTATTGGTATTGATGTTGAAGCTTTAAAACAGATACGGCTCCACGAACCAGATATAGCAACAGCACTTAACGGTCGACTACTTGATGGCCGCAACATTAGCTGTATCAAGCCCTTTGCCACCTCTACTGGTCGAAACTCAACCAGCAGCTTGAGCTACCCCTTGTCGATTAAGGCTAATTACCGCAATCTGATAAGCCCGGATTCTGGCAATTGCCTGATCCACCTGGACTATAAAAGGCAGGAAATCGGGATCGCAGCTGCACTCAGCCAGGATGCATTACTACTGGATTTGTACAAAAACAACTGCCCTTATGCCTGGTTTGCGAACCAAGTTAACCCCGCTGTACCGATGAAATTGGCGAAACGCTTATTTATCGCGATCCAGTATGGAGCTCAGCTGAACGACACTTTTATCAGGAAAATGTCATTGCCAGCAGAAACAATAAGAAAGCTCTATAGCCTGCACCATGAGCATTTTTCTGCCTATTGGTCCTGGACAAACAAGGTGCTTGAGGATGCTTACCATGCTGGTCAATTAACCATCACGGATGGCTGGCGAGTGAGAGTTAATTCCCGCTCATCACCGCTTAGCATCATCAACTGGCCAATCCAGGCGACGGGAGCTTTATTGCTCAGAAACGTGGTTAACCGGTTGGTCCGGGAGAAGATTCTTCCGATTGGATTAAACCACGACGCTATCTTGCTGGAAACACCGTATGCAGACGCAAAGTTGGTTACCCAACATTCTGAAGCTGCCATGCAAGATGAATCAGAAAAACTCTTTGGATTGCGGCTCAAGGTATCCATTGATATCGGCCAACCCAACCAGTCACTTTTAGAAATTTTGGAGGACTCACTTTGAGTGAACAAGAAGCAAATAACTTTATGGAGCTCATTATTAAATTCGTTAATGACAACGCTAATCTGGTCTATGATCAGAACAACACGCCTTATTGCGAAGTAATGAGACATAACCAGTGCCAAATCATATCCATGTACAGTCAGAGTTTTCATGACTGGGTTAGGCATGGATTCTTTTCGGCCTATACACGCGCCTTACGCAACCACGATATAAAAGATGCGGTCGAACATCTTTCCTGTATGGCTAAGCTGACGGGAAAAAAAATAACGACGGCACTTCGACTGGCCTGCAGAAATGACACTTGCTACATCAATACAGCGTCTGCGAATCATGAGGTAATAAAAATTACTACGAATGGCTGGGAAGTTGAGCCGAATCCAGCTATTTATTTCGTTGAATCTAATACAGCTGAAGCCCTACCACTACCTAAGCCAGGTGGGACTATTGATGTATTGAGAAAAAAGTACCTGAATCTAGGCTCAGATGATGACTGGCATATCATGGTTGTTTATCTGGTATCGGCAATCTTCGATTTACCAAGCAAGCCCTTCATACTGCTGAACGGTGAGCAAGGCTCTGCCAAAAGTACGACTACACGTGTTATACGGGAGTTAATTGATCCGTCCAGAGTAAAGGCGCAAACCACTCCTTCATCTATAAATGATCTGCTGCTTGCCGCGCTCAACAATGCACTGGTATGTATTGATAACGCCTCGAAGCTTTCTCAGAAAGTAATGGACACGGCCTGTCAGCTGTGCACTGGTGCGGGTTTTCGCAAGCGCCGGTTATACACAGATACCGATGAGATAGCCTTTGAGATCACCAGGCTGCTGATTATCAACGGTATCGATGCTGACATTATTACAGCTCCTGACTTATTAAGCCGCTGTATTCAGCTGATTCTACCGCCGATTGATAAGACCAACCGTCTTACTGAATCGGTATTCTGGCGTGAGTTCGAAGAAGATCGGCCTCAAATTCTGGGGGCTCTTTACAATATTGTCGCAAAGGTTCTGACCATCAAGGATACAGTTGAGCTCAAGGAGTCTACTAGGCTAACCGACTTCTGCCGGATCGGCGTCGCCGTCGAACAGGTAATGGGCTGGCAGGAAGGCTCCTTTATGAGCGCTATGAACAAAATGCAGGCAGAAGCTCTGGCCGTTGCTTTGGATTGCGATGCTACTGCTACAGCAATCATCAAGACCATGGAAAAGCAGTCAAGTTGGAAAGGAACCGCTGAGAGACTTTTAGCACAGCTTAACTTGGTCTGCGATGAGAGCCTTAAACGAAGCAGTAAATGGCCGCATTCGGCCCGCTCGCTCGGCATTCGATTGGTTAAGATTATGCCCGCATTAAAAGAGCATGGAATCATCGTGGAGAAGACCAAGTCAGGTGATCGTCATATCACCATCACAAACGAAAACTTTGTCCCTTCAGCGCCTAGTTGTACCGTTACGAAGTTTGCGCAATTCGCCTCTCAATAATCCAGGCGACTTCGGTCGCCTTTTCTTCCTAAATCACATATTTTTCGGGAAAAACTCGCTAGCTCCCACTGAAGTTTACTGTCAATGCAATCATGAGCCTGGTTTTAACTTCTACTAAGGAGCAAGATTATGATGAACTCGAGCAGTTCAAACCCAAATAATACTTCAATAAAACAAACTGACAACACAGATTTTCTAAACTATCCACTAGTTTTTGCAAAGTCTGGAGTTTATGTACAAACCGATAAAGGTATATACAAAGAAGAGGATGATAGCACTTTACTCACACCTTATAACATCGACTGTGATCTCAAAGGAAATAGCCTGATTATTTGCGTAACCAAAATGCCAGAAGAAGGCGAGACAGAATTTACAAAGCGCTTTCTTAGTGACGTTGATAAGTGGGACAAATTACCTGACGCCGTAATTCACGCATGTTCTTATGTTGAACAATTCGATCGCAGATACGTTTACTTATTAAAAGACATCATACTTTCTGACGTGGGCTGCATTTTATACCATGAAGAACTAGTTGATATCGCTCGCTGTTTTGAAATGACCCATGCTTTATATACGCTCCATGATAACAGAGAGTTTGCAAAACATATTCAATTTGCGAGGGCTAATCCAGAGTATCATATTCCCGGCACGCCAATTTAGATAGACTCCTATCGGCCCAGCTTTGAGTTGGGCTGATACACTTCCTTCTCAGGAAAATCTCATTTCCCAATCTTAACTTTATCAAAATACATATCCTGAGTTCTCCATTAACCTTTTAGCCTGGAGACTTCAAATGGCTTACAATTTACTAAAGCATTACCCCAATGATTTTCACCCTCATAACGAAATCGTTTGGCCAGATATTACCAATACAAAAATTGGCTTTCTTGAGCAAAACGGTTACGGAATTATTGACTCAGAGAATGAGAACAAGGACATATTGGCACCATTCAATATCGCCTGTTATAGCTTCAAGAGCAAAATTTACATACAAATTTATGAGCTTAATACAGCGTTTTTAAGCTGTACTGCAACAACATTTTGCTCTCCCAAACCTCGTAATAGTAACTCTTTGCCTAAAGCGGCGATTCAATCTATTAAATATGTTTTCGATAACTACCCAGCATATGCCTGCACTTTATTTCATGTAATCATAGCTGCAGTGGGTGTAGAAATGTTTGAAGATGAATTAAACTGTTGGCATGAGTGCCTAGAAAAAGTGCACGAGCTTTTCAATGAAATAAATAGTGAAGAGACAGATCTAACTCCTGTAGAAAAAGGGCTATTTCAAAGTGATGATACTCCAATGTAACATCAAAAAGTAAAAAAAGCGGCGGTAACAAACCGCCGCTTTCCATCTCTTTTTAAAAGAATAGCCACCACATACCTATAGCAAAAGCTGTCAGAAATATTTTTGGCGGAATCTTCAACAATACAGCTACTGCGATGGCAGTAATTACATAAACGATGAATCCGAGTAGTATGGTGAGCATATGCTTATCCCGCGCAAGTTACTAAGAAAAGAAGAACAAACACTGCCAGCAATGCAGCTTTAGGATCTTTTGTAGCTCGATCAAAGGCGATAACAACAGCCACAAGAATCAGAAAATAAGAAAACGCACTCATGACTAAGCATCTGAAGCTTTATCATTTTCTGAAAGAGATGCTATCGTTCCAGTTATATAAACGCCAAACCCAAATGTTACGAGGCCTTTCACTCTTCCTAAAGTAAATTCCCAAGTTCCGTCGTAAAGAAACCAAACGTAGAAAACTAGCAATACCAACGATGGCAGGCCAACACACAACATTGCGATGTTATTGAGCTTTTCGTGCTGTGCATCAGTTAGCATGGCTAAAGTAGCAGCTGCAAATCCAACTCCTAGTATTGTTGTAAATATTAAGCTAGCTGTAGTTGCGGGTTGTTCCGAGCCCCACGCCAACCAAAATACATAGGCCGAAAATACAGCCGAAATTAGCGCAAGAACCATTTTATTTTTTGGACTTTCCATAACTAAATCCTTTTTTATCTTTGTATTCCGATAATTAGTGAAATTGTAACCAGCTACCGCGACAGGTTGTGTCGCGCCAGCATGTATTTTTTTAATTCTTGGCAGACCCGTGTTACGCACTTGCAGGCTAATGCCAAAAGCTGTAGCGCACCTACTAAATCCACGTAAAAATTTCCGAAGACACGACACGACCTTTCGGGGCTGATTCTTACAATAGTGTGGATGGCAGAACACGATACTTTGGCTAAACGATTAGGATTGATACTCACTCGATTAAACTCTGGTGAGCGACTAGCCCTGTCTGCTTTGGCTGACGAGTTTTCTGTTACTGAACGAACTTTACAACGAGATTTCAATGAGCGCTTAAGTTATTTGCCAATAGAGCGTGATGGCTCAACCTATTACCTGAACCCTGTATACCTTGGCAGGCAAGGGAAATCAGATATTAAACCGATCTTAGATATGCTGGGGTTGTCTGCAATCTTTCCATCATTTGATGCTTTGTCGTTTACTCGATTATCAACCAAAAAGCGACCACCATTCCTATTTAGGGATATGAAGGTTGAAGATGTTTCCGAATATGCTGAGACCTTTAAATCATTGACGCTGGCAGTGCAGAATCACCAACTTATATCTTTTGCCTACAAGCAGAAAACCTATACCGTAGTTCAACCATACCGTTTGGTGAATGACCGTGGTTGTTGGTATTTAGCCGCTGTACATAATGGCAATTTAAAGTCATTCAAGGTAGCTAAGGTCAGCGATGTTGACATAGATCCAAAGCAATTTCCCCATCAAATTGAAATCGATGAGATAGTCACCAAGGGCAACATGCTGTGGCTCGCTGAATCGCCTATTGAAGTAGTGCTGCGTATTGATGCGTCCATTGCCAGTCACTTCAGAGCGAGTAACCTTTTACCAGAACAGCAAATACTGAAAGTACTGGATGATGGGTGCCTGTTGGCTACATCAGTGATTACAGATAAAAAGCAGATCATGCCCGTACTAAAGTACTGGCTACCAGATATCGAAATTCTGTCACCGAGTGAATTAAAGCAAGCGCTTGTTTACGACCTGCAATTTTCAATTGACCAACTAAGTAAATAGCCCAAATTTGACACGACGGATACTAAATCCGTCGTGTCTCTTCTGCCTCTTTCGTGGCCAATCCCTTTAACCGCAAGGTATACAGCGCCGTTTCAGACCGATGATTTTACTGCTTAGAAAAATCTCCGGTCTTTCTCCGTTCCCAACGAACTTAATCCAGACTAATTTCAACCTGAAATACACCCATTTCGACATAGCTGATAAAGTTGTCTTGCCACAGGTCGAAAAGTGAACGAGCGTCATAGCCGCTTAATTCTCCCGAATACAAGTGGTAGGCAATTTGCTCGGCAAAGATAAAGTCAATTTCCTTGCTTAGCTCAGCTGTGTACCCGACTCCCTGAAAGCTGAAGTCGGTAATATAGTCAAACTTCCATCCGACCTTGGTGTAAAAGATCCTCAGCTCTACCGGATGAAAGCCACCGGACTCAGTTGAATAATTCGGATCGCGGAAGTTAAAGACAATAGACCTTGTTTCCTCTTGGTCTTTCTTTAGCGGCTCAGCAGCCTTTGCCAGTATCTGCAACAGTTTGCCAGACACGGCAAAGCACTGCCATTCCTTACAGAACGTCAGTTTCATTATGTTTTCCTTTTGTTGAGTTGCTAGTGAGGCCTAGCCTAAGTTTGGTTGTATGAAAGGAGTACCGGCAGGCTATTTCGCAGTTCCAAGCTTAAGCAATGCGTCTCTTCTGCTCTTAAAATCACCATGAATTCTATGGAGGAAGGCTGACTTTTCGGTTAAATCTAACAGTGAAACAGCCGGTGAGCGTAAGACCGCAGCAAGGAAGGATGGGTTATTGGCGCTTGCGCCGCTGAAAACAGGCTTGAGTACGGCAGATTTGAATGGCTTGTCGGCAACCTGCTTATCTAATATCTTCAGGATTTCAGACAGCTTGATCCACTCTTTGGAGTGAAGCCCACCGCCGTCATTGCCGATCATTTTAAGCTCAAGCTCGCCAGTCTTTATGCATTTGCCTAACTGAAAATAGACAAATCCCGGATTCTTGGGGCTGAGCTTCTTTGCCTTGTCATCCATTAGGATTTCGTGGGTTTCAGCAGGCTGATTATCAGCATCAGCTTTCTTATGCTCCTTTTCATTAGTAGCATCTTCCTTTTTCTGAACTTTGGTTTTTGCTGTTGTTTTTCGAACCATGAGAGTTCTCCTATAGTTGGTTAAACATTTCTTTGGCTTGTTGTTTGTGATGTGGTTTGATCTGACTTTTCATTGCAGCAATAGCGGCTGTCAGACATATGAGGTCATCGCTGTAACCCACAACAGGTACTACATCTGGAATACTGTCGGTAGGAAGCACCAGATAGCATAAGGCAGTCATGCATACTGTCTTAGCCCACTTGGGCACATCGCCATCAAGGATCAGGCAATACAGGATCAGGGCATGCTCGATAAGCCCTCTAATACCTCTAACCTGCTTAAATTTTTGCCAGATTTCGTGCTGACTGAATTGGTGTTTAGTTGGTTTAACCATCAGTCGCCCTCGATATCTGGTTTGAATTCAGGTGGCAGTAACAGATAAACACCTGCACCGTCATCGGAAAATATGGCGAGTAGCAGCCTGTACCCTTCCGGTAGTTCCTCTTCAAACTCAGGATACTTAAGGCAAAATAACGCTTGTTCCCTGGCTTCCTGTGGCAGGTCATCAATCGACTCTCCTCTATCCAAAGTAATCAGTGTACTGGGGCACTCTTGCCAGAATACTTGTGCCGCCATTTCATTTTCGAAAGGTTCGACAAGCTGCTGGCGCAAAGCATCTTGCACCGATAGTGGAATTGAGAGCTCAGCCGGAACAGGCCAATGAATCACAATTTGCATAGTCATTTACTCCATAAAGTAAAAAGGCCAGATCCCGTAAAGGATCTGGCCTGTGATAGTCATATCAGTGATATGTGTTTGATTGGCGGGTTGTTACAGCTTGCCTTCGATTAACGCCGACAGGCTTTCTGTGGTTTGCCGCTGACGTTCGATATTCAGCTTTCCGTACCTAACCGTTGAACTAATATCCCTGTGGTTCAAAAACAGCATGACTGAGCGTAGATCTGCATTGGTCTTATCGGCATGGGACAAGAGCAGTGACGGTGCCGTATGTCTGGCGATGTGAGCTGTGACCTCGTCAGGGTTACTGATATTGGCTCTTTGCTTGATGATTTTAAAAGCATTACGCCCTTCACCAATAGGCCGATCCGGCTTGGTTCCAGCGAAGATATAAGGGTTACCAGATACCGGTTTGACCTCATTGAAAATCTCAAGCATTAAGTCAGTCAGGTAGACGATATGCTGGGTCTTGTTTTTGGTTTTCGGGATCATCAGCAACCGGTTCTTGATATCAAGTTCGGTCCACAACCTGAGTCTGAGTTCACTCGCCCGGCAACCGGAAAGAAACAGCAATGCATAGTACTGGCCAACATGAGTACCCATCGAACATTCGTAATTTCTGGCATGATGGATAATAGCCCTGACTTCTTCCACGCTGCAAAAGCGGGTTCGTGTGTTATTTTCCGCCAGTAAAGTTACCTTGTTGGCGACATTGGGAATATCCAGCAATCGCTCTGCCAGATTGCCCATGGTCTTCAGCAATGCCAAAACCCGATTACAGGTGGCTGGCTTATACACCTTTTTGCCCTTTGGTGGCGTCCGCATGTTCAGCTGTATCTGTTGAACATGGTTAGCCTTTAGCTGGTCGTAACGAATATTGGCAATATCCCCGCAATACAGGCGAAAGCGGCTTTCATCGTCTTTCCAGGTGATTTTCTTGGTTTTCGCAAGTGGGAAATAAGTCTGATAGAAAAACTCGCCAACAGTCGGCATTCCTTTATAACCATCGCGATCTTCTCTGGGATCATGCCCTTCTGCCAATAGTAGCTTATGACGCCTGGCTATTTTTCGAGCCGCAGTAACATCGATATCAGGAAACTTTCCAATGGCTATACTGGCCTTGCGCCCCTGAAATGTATACCGAAAAAGAAAACGCTTACTGCCATTCTTGCCAGATAAGCACTTAAGACCAATCAACTCAGTATCAGATACCTCCAGATCCGTCCCCTTGGCATCCTTTGGGTTGGCTGGCACCGCCCTGATATTGGCATTGGTGAATTTGAATTTTTTTTGCATATCAATACCTCTTATGTTGGTGAACACCAAGGTACTAATATGTGTTTAAAAGACAGGGAGAAACGGTTTAGCGAAGCCGCTAAACCGTTATTGGATGCCAATCAATTGGGTAAATACTAAATTCATCTAATTCACAGATGAAACTATCCATCCCTGCCGTCCAGTACTCTTCCGGCAACTCTGGACGTTGCTGTATCTGCTCGATGATATCCAGCGCATAGTCATTCAAGAATTCCTCGAACCACAAGATCTGCTGGCCATTCCCGTTATAGAACGCAATGCCACGATCTGGGATATGCTCCATTCGAGCAATATAGCTGGTGCGGATAATATCGTCTGAATCTGTCCAGATGAACGTACGGGGATCAGCTTCATATACGACCAAGTCATCCCAGAAGGAAAGCTTAATGCTGAATAGCTCTTTAGGATCGTCCTCTTTTACTTCGGCAATCAGCTCGCCTTGGTGATTGAAGATAGACAATGACTTATATCGTGTCGTTACGATTTGGCAGATTTCGTCCGGGTTTATGCCGTATTTGGAAAAAATAAACTTGCACATTTGAGGCCTCAAAATAGATTTGTGAATATTCAATCTATTGTTTACTGAGGCCTAAATAAGCGCATATTTAGAATTTAGTGATTAAAGTAACACTTCAATTTAGTTTCTGTCATTTCAACAACTGTAGAATAAACGGAGCCCAAGAAATTATTCATATCAACAGTCATGTTTGACATTTCTACGCCAGGTTGAGCGACGGCAAACTCGAATTCGACTTCAGTATATTTTAGGGCTTTCCTTACTTCATCAATCACGGCCAAATCGCCGTGAAAAAATCTTTTACCTTTCAGCACACCGGTGCCATTTCTTCTTTCCAAGTGCTTCAACAGTTCTTCCGGCTTCCACTTATAGCGTAAAGAGACGATTGCTTGACCACATACTTCGTACAAATCGGATAACCTCACGCCTGATTTTTCTTTGGAGTATTTACAGTGAACCAATTCAAATCGAATTACATCATCTTCCACAAAAATGGCGACTATATCAGCTGACTCCCCTGAATTGTCGTCATTAAACACGACCTTAGCACCCTGACTAACCAGCCGTTTCATCATGTACTCTTGAATGGAATTATCCCTTTTTTGATCACTCTTATATAAGGACTCGATCTTATAATTCACATTATCCCAATCGAGGGCTTCAACCCTTTCTCTCGGAATTTGCTGAAGAGCAGCTTCACCGTAATCCGTATGAATACAACCTGAAATAGTGCAGCCATTTAATAAAAACATAGTTGGAGGATTTTCCTCAAAAAACTGCTTTAAAGTAATTGCAGAGCTTTTAAGTCCTTCAATATATATTTTGCAGTCATCGAGACCTTGGATGCTATGCCCTCTTTCCCCTCCGAGAACAACAGAAAAAGAAATCGTCTCATCAAAAAGGTTTAAACTAAACTCGGCGCGACTGCCATCACATGAGTTATTTTTCAAAGCACACTCAGATAACATCAACGAACTGGAGCCAGATCTTTCGATCGTTAGTTTATGAATTCGGTCGTATAAATCTTCTGACCAATCAGCAGCTAATACAATGATATCTTCCGGATAGTTAGACAATTCAATTTTTGCGGCAGAGTCTTCAAGTAACTGGTTAGAGTCAATACTATCATCGGTAAGAAGCCTTCCCATTTCGAGGCACCAGTATTTCCATTCCATTAAATCCCCAACTCTTGCAGGGCTCCATACTTTTCCTTTGACTGAAGCCCCTACGCTAACTGGAAACCCGTCCCTAAAGCCGACTCCTACAAAATCTGACTTTTGACACCTGTTTCCTTGCTTCCATTTGCTAAGCTCTGTTGTTACATCTGCGCCACTCAGTCTCGAATAACGGTGGAGGTGATTAGCTGGTTTAAATATACCGGCATGAACAATACTGAGTCGCTTAATTGAGTCGAAGGATCGAAAAACGCAATCGCCATTAATAGGAGCTGCTTTTCGATTACTTATTTTCTCAACCAAAGTGGTTACATCCAGCCTTTTTTCTGAGTATCCGACATAGAGTATTTTTGAGTTAGGATCATGGTGCATGGCTACCAGATCCCACTTTTGATCTCTCATCTTATCAGTACGAGCCCACTTAACTTTTTCACGCTTTTGAGTTGTAAAATAAAATACATTTTCTTCAGAGTTAATATATGGTTGAGAAAGAGCATATTTTTTCAAGTTAAATGCTTCCTTAAACCGCTTCCAATCAACGCTTTCACAACTAAAGCAAACCGTACTCAAGGCTGGGTAAACCAGCTTTGGGTTTAGTTCAATATCGGGAGAATCAAAACCAGAATATGGTTTGCAGCCTTGAAGAAATGAAAGCAATGACTCTGCTTCTGCTTTTTTCGCATCAGCTATTTCGCTGATTACTTCCTCCCATCCAGCCCCTTCTTGAAATAAATTTTCCAATTCGACTGACATTTTCTCTTCTGCATAGTTAACTACAAATGAGGCATCTCCCAAACCTTCCTGGGTTCTAGTGAATCGACCTATAAATTGAAGCAAAACAGCAAGTGATTTATGTACACCGTGGACAGCTGCAATCTTAAAGTCAGGGTAGTCAAATCCTTCTTTTAGCATATCAACGCAGACTACAATGTCATATTGGCCTCGCTTAATGTTGCTCACTATCGACTTTCGTCCTTTCGTTTGAGAGTGCACGAGAACTATTCTTTCATTTGGATACCATTGTTTATACTTACGAAACAATTCTTCAGCATGAACTTTTGTTTCAGCCCGAACCATCATTCGATGCCGGTTCCAACCTCTTTCTCGATCTTCCAATAGCCTGGCCATTGCAGCTTCTGCAATAGCTTGGTCTTTTTTTCTTGGATGCCGTTCATCAACAGTTACTAAAGATATCTTTGAGAAACACTTATCTTTTAACGCTTGAGACAAAGGGTAGTTATATACCACTTTACCTTCCATTGGCTTTCGATCATTCCTATATGGCGTGGCTGTAAACTGAACAATCTTTGCATCAGCGAAGAGTGACTTTAGAAAATGCCACTCCTTCGCCTCAACATGATGTGCTTCGTCAAAATAGACATGAGAAAACAGTCCAGGTAAGTTACTTTTTACTTCTTCAGGTGATCGAGCCAACAGAGCTGGAGTTGTAATAACAATATCGGCTTTTCTAAGTGCTTCTAAACAACCGTCACCGGCAAGAGTTTTAGTTAACTTCAAAACAGTCGGGTTTGGCGCGGACTCTGGGATAACTCCTAACTTCCGGAGAATCCCCCAGGTTGCAAATTTATCCGCGAGTTGATTTTTCAAATCTACTGTAGGAACAATAACTAGTGTTCTATCTGCTTTATCTGCCAGGGTTGCAACTAGCATGGTTTCGGTCTTACCTGTACCAGTTGGCAGCACCACTGTTGCCACATCCCTTGATAACGACCAATGAGATAGCAATGAATAAATTGCACCTACTTGTGCGGGTCTTAAACTCCAACCCGTAGCCCCAGTGCCATTAACTAGCACATTGTCATAGTATGAACTTATATTTTCCGCAGCAAATTTAACGCACCCTTTAATCTGATATGTACCTTTGCTTTTACCTTTTCCCTCTTTCAGCTCCGCATAAAATGAAAGTCCTGTTTCATGTTCGATTCGGTATAGAGATTCTTTTTGGTGAATCGCAGTAAAAGTCCAATTACCCGGCCCTAACGCTAATTGAGTTAAAACCCCAACTTGATATTTTTCATTTTTGATAAATAACGGTTCGTTGAACTCCAATATTTCCGTTCTAGACTCGGTTAGACTTTCTTGATCAAACATATCCTATTACATTCCTTTACTGACAGACTACTCATAACCAAAAACCTTCCACAACAGTGACTTATTCACAAAACTCGGTCAACTTTTTTATTTGATCAGGGTCATTTTTTACGCGTTAAGAACGGAATTAAAGTGTCACGCCTGCACCATCTATTTAAATTGCAATTGGCAGGATAAAGACAGTAAAACCAATCGTGACAACTCAAAAGTTGCCGGAGTCCCGGAATAAGCTCGAATTTCGGCAATATTCTGCTTATGAATAGCCTGGCACAAACCAGACTTTAACATTGGATTTCATAGGAGCAAATTGGATTCATATGCGTACAGAATACGCACAGACGAAAGGACCGGGTATGGACCGGGGAGCAGTTTTTCGAGGATGTTTATTACTTATGAAAAAGGAAGGCGCTGTACATAATTCGGCCTAAAAGGCTCCATAATTATGAATTTCAGGCACAAAAAAACCGACATAAAAGGTCGGTCTGCACCCCTAAAAACTTCTTTAAAATCAAGGAGATGGTACCAGAGGCCGGACTCGAACCGGCACGCTATTTCTAGCGGGGGATTTTGAATCCCCTATGTCTACCAATTTCATCACTCTGGCACTATAAATTGTCAAATTCTCAAAATTTATGAAGTCCGTTCAAAGGATTTTGAATCCGTCGTGTCTACCAATTCCACCACTCCGGCGACACAGTGACTTACAATCGATGCATTCATCGATGAAGTGGCTGGCATTATACGAAAATTATTGTTGTTAGCAACCATTTTTATCAGAAAAACTACCTGTTTGCTGCTTAATTCATCAAATGCCTTAACGGAATGGAGCCAGGAGAAAACCAATGTTTGGCCTAACTTTACAAAACCATCCACTGAACCTATACCTAGAAATAATCCCTAGTAGAACAGGCGCAAAGCATGCGTAGCCGCTACCGAGCTTTTATCTTCATGATATGCGGCCTTATTTGCTGCCATGCTCAGCCTGCTCATATTCTTGTGATAGAAAGCTATCATGCCCAATACCCATGGGACATGGGTTACAAAAAGGCGCTACAGGAGCATATTGCCGGTGAGCATCAGTTTAGCTTTTTTGAAATGGATACCAAACGAGTCACTAGAGCCCAGTACCTGTATAGAGCGGAACTGGCCTGGACTCACTATCAAGATCTTAAGCCCGATATTGTCGTTCTTGGCGATGACAATGCACTCAAGTACCTGGGAGGCAGACTGGCCCAAACCTTAACGCCCGTCGTTTATCTGGGGATCAATAATAACCCCAGAAACTATGGTATCGCCAATGCGGATAATATTACCGGGGTACTCGAACGGCCACTGATCAAGCGCTCCATTATGACCGCCGCTGCCATCGCGAAAGACATGAAGCGTGTCCTGATCCTGTTCGATTCAGGCAATACTGCCCAGATCGCCCTGGCCAATGAATTTGCCAACCAGAAAACATCCACCGTCAGCAATATACAGGTTGAAACAAAACTGATTGGTAATTATGCCCTATGGAAAAATCAGGTACTGAGTGCCAAGTCAAAGGATTTTGATGCCATCATTATTGGTCTTTATCACACCCTAAGAGATGAGAAAGATCAACATATAGCTGCTGAACAGGTGTTGAGCTGGACATCAAAAAATACCAGTTTGCCGCTGTTTGGCCTTTGGGACTTTGCCATTGGTCAAAACAAGGCCTGTGGCGGCCTGGTACTACAGAGCTATCAACAGGGAGCTGCCGCTGCCAATATAATCAACAGAATATTGCAGGGTGAATCGCCGCAGCAAATAAGGCCAACCACGGCAACCAATGGCACCTACCTTTTTAGTCGTTCGGAAATAGAGCGCTTTCGTCTGCTAGTTCCAGAGCAAATCGCCCTGTCGGCAAAATGGATAGACTAAAACACATGGCGGCAATCAGCCTCAACCCCTTATTTATCCCCTCAAACACATATCCCTTAATATTTAAAAGTGGCTTTGCTACACTAGCGCAAATTTTTTCTCGGGCTGATCATGACTTTATCTGAAAAATTTCCAAGGGCTGGTTTTCGTCGCCGCTGTGCCTCCTGGATGTACGATTTGCTTGTGGCCATTGCCGTCTATATGGTGTCGGGGGCCGTTTCCTTTTTGCTGATCACACTGGTGCTGTATTTTGGTGTTATTGATATGCAGGGCCATGAGCATGTAGTAGACAGAATTGCCAGTACCCCCTGGCTTGAAGGGATCAATGAATTGTGGAAATTGGCCTGGGTAGGCTTTTTCTTTGTCTGGTTCTGGTCTCGCAGCGGCCAAACGCTCGGCATGAAGGCCTGGCGCTTGCGGGTGCAAAATCAGGATGGATCCCTGATCAGCAAGACCACAGGGTTAAAGCGCTTATTACCCACCTTACTGGGACTGGGAAACTTGCTGGTACTGATTGATCGCAAGAACAAGCTTAGCCTGCAAGACAGGCTGACCCATACCGAAGTCGTGGTATTGTCCCTGGAAGCCAATCGAGGGCGGCTTTAATAAAGGGCGTGCCCCAGAGGCTGTTTATCTTTCGCGGTTAATTTTTGTTCGAGATAAAAGCGTTTTAGTCGCGGCGAGTAGTGTGTAGCCTAGTTATTCTAAGCAAATACTGCTCAACAAAGGATAAAACGCTTTTAACCGAACCAGCCAGGCAGCGTTTGTTGGCTATTTCTACTGCGTTATCGCCTTTTTATGTAGAGCAACTACATCACAAAGGCTCTGCCTTGTATAAATTGCCAACAAATTGCTGCAAAAACAATCTCGAAAGATAAGCAGCCTCTAGGCGGCGCGCTTATTGATAAAATACAGGGCTATGCTGACAAAAATCACGCTCGGCATAACGGCCCCCAACAGTGGCGGCAACTGATAAACCAGGCTCATGGAGCCCATCACCTGGTTGCTGATATGGAACAGCAGGCCGGTAAGCACCCCCATCATGATCCTTGCCCCCATAGAGACAGAGCGTAGAGGACCAAAGATAAAGGACAATGCCACCAGCAACATCACGGCAACCGTAATTGGCTGGATGAGCTTGCGCCAAAAGGCCAGTAAATAGCGACTCGGGTCCTGTTCATTGGCCTTTAGATAATCCAGATATTCAGTCAGCCCCCTGATCGATAAGGATTCTGGCTTTACCGTGACCACACCAAGCTTGTCCGGCGTTAAGGATGAAGACCATTGCTTGCTATCATGCTGCCTGGAGACCACCTGATCTTCATCGATAAAAGTATCCACCACATCCCTTAACAGCCAAGCATTATTCACATAGATGGCGCTTTGCGCCGACAACCAGCTCGACAACTTCAGCTCATCATTAAAGCGGTAAATCTGAATATTGTTCAGGGTGCCGGTATCTTCCACTTCCCCGATATGAACAAATAAATCACTGTCTTTTGCCCAAATACCGTTTTTGGAAGAGATCAGGCTGCCACCGGATATCGCCTGTGCCCTGATTTCACGTGCTGCCGCTTCACCAGAAGGTGCCAGCCATTCTCCGACGGCCATGCTTAACAGGATCAAGATCACGGCGGTTTTCATTACCGACTTGATGATTTCCAGACGCGAAAGGCCCGCCGCCTGCATTACCACCAGCTCACTATTGCTGGCCAGCATACCAATACCTATTAATCCACCTATCAGTGCAGCCATAGGGAAAAATATTTCCACATCCCGAGGGACGGCATAAAGCACATACAGGGCAGCATGAGATAGGTCATAGTTGCCGCGCCCTACCGCCTTCATCTGCTCGACAAACTTGATAATACCGCTGACACTGACAAAAACCGCCAGCGTCAGAAAGGTGGTTGAAGTAATAATACGCCCAATATAAACATCAAGAATTCGCATTACACGGCTCCTCTTGTTCTGCTTAACTTGGGCAATTTGGCCTTGATTTTCCGGCCACTACTTCGCTCTTTTAGCAATAGGCTCACTCCCAAGATTAGGGCAGCAAGGTGCACCGGCCACAGGCCGACCGAGCTGGGGATCGCCTTACCTTCTATGCCAGAGCGCATGGCGGTCAGCAACAGAAAGTAACCTAAAAACAATAATAATGCCGGTAGCATCTTGGCGAATTTCCCCTGTCTGGGGTTAACCACACTCAGGGGCACGGCAATCAGGGTCAAGATGATACAGGCCAAGGGAAATGCCAGCCGCCACTGAATGGCCGCCCTGGACTCAGGCTGCTCCTCACCCAGCAACTGGCTGGTGGGCAAGGCGCTCAGCTTGCGACGCTTATGTTCCACCTTCTGGTCCTGGATCTGGATATGATACTTGCCAAAGGCTACGGAGCGAAACTCGCCATTTTGCGCGTCACTCTGGTAACGCATGCCGTTTTCCAGGATCAGTTTTTGCGAGCCGGTATCATCTTCGATCACTTGGCCTTTTTCGGCATAAACCAGACTGGAGTTGATGACACTTTTCTCTGCTCTGTCCTTGTCCGGCAGCTGGGCAACAAACACCTTGTCAAAGGAGTTATCTTCCCGGCTTTTATCATGGATAAACACCACGGCTTTCTGGTTGCCGGTTTTTTGGAAGCGCCCGGCAATCAATGAGCTTAAGCCAGAATCCGCCGCCAGCTGTTCTTTGACCTGGTATTCATATTCCGACGCCAAAGGCGCCAGATACAGGGTAAATATGCCAGTAAAAATGGCCGTGATTAAACTGAGTACCAGGGTGACTCGCACTACATACCACTCGCTGACACCACAGGCATGCAATACCGTCATTTCACTATCGGCATAGATACGGCCGTAAGCCAGCAACACCCCTAAAAATAGGCTGAGGGGTAACATCATTCCGGCCAGATCAGGCACCTTAAGGCCAATAAATATCATCACTAGACGGCCGGGAATTCCCCCTTCCGAGGCATCCCCCAATACCCTGACAAACTTCTGACTGATAAAGATGGTCATTAAGACAAAGAACACCGCCAACTGGGTCTTGGCAACCTCTTTTAATAAATACCGAAAAATAATCACAAAAATGACCCGTAAAAACTTAGTTTTTTTCTGACATACGCACGTTTTTTGAGTAAACTTGTCGTTTTCATAAGTAAATTAAATGTAGAGCCTAAAGGCAGCACTGGTGAATCCAGCTATAATTATAGCCTTTAGCTTAATAGATTTAACAGTAAGCTTATCTATTATTTGTAGATTTAAGCAAGCTAATCCACATTTTTTATTTAATAGATGTGCATTTTATAGCAAATAGGAGAGCCCATGGAGTTCAGTGTAAAAAGTGGCAGCCCAGAAAAGCAACGCAGCGCCTGTATCGTAGTTGGTGTTTTCGAGCCGCGTCGTCTTTCGGCTATTGCTGAACAACTTGATGAAATCAGTGAAGGTTATATCAGTAACTTATTGCGTCGTGGCGACTTGGAAGGCAAGTCGGGACAGATGCTGTTATTGCATCATGTTCCCAATATTCTGAGTGAGCGGGTATTATTGGTTGGCTGCGGCAAGGAAAGGGAACTGGACGAGCGCCAGTACCGCCAAATCATCAGCAAAACCATTAACACCCTAAATGAAACCGGCTCAATGGAAGCCGTTTGCTTCTTATCCGAACTGCATGTCAAAGGCCGCGATACCTACTGGAAAGTGCGCCAGGCAATAGAAGCTACCCAAGACTGCCTGTATAGCTTCAACAGCCTGAAGACCCGTAAGGAAGAACCGCGCCGCCCCTTACGTAAAATGGTCTTTAATGTCCCCACTCGCAGAGAGTTACCCATAGGTGAGCGTGCCATAGCGCATGGTCTGGCGGTATCAGAAGGTATCAGCACCTGTAAGAATGTCGCCAATATGCCGCCCAATATCTGTAACCCAGCCTACTTGGCGGAGCAGGCTAAGATTCTCGACAATGACTATGAAAAAGTCACCACAGAAATAGTCGATGAAAAAGAGATGGCCGAGCTTGGCATGGGCTCCTATCTCGCGGTTGGCCGTGGCTCTCAAAATGAGTCCATGATGAGCCTTATCAAGTATAATGGCGCCGGCGACGATTCCAATCCTATCGTATTGGTAGGTAAAGGCCTGACCTTTGATTCCGGTGGTATTTCTCTTAAGCCGGGCGAAGGCATGGATGAAATGAAATATGATATGGGTGGTGCCGCCGGCGTTTTGGGGGCCATGCATTCCCTGGCCGAACTGGACTTACCCATCAATGTAATTGGTGTATTGGCCGGATGCGAGAACATGCCGGGCGGTAATGCCTATCGCCCAGGCGATATACTGACCACAATGTCGGGGCAAACGGTGGAAGTGCTAAATACGGATGCCGAAGGGCGTTTGGTGTTATGTGATGCCCTGACCTATGTCGAGCGATTCGAACCGGAAGCCGTGATCGATGTTGCGACATTAACCGGCGCCTGCGTTGTGGCCTTAGGTAAACATGCCACCGGCCTGTTAAGTAGCCATAACCCGCTGGCACATGAACTGCTAAATGCTTCCGAACAAAGTGGCGACAGAGCCTGGCGATTGCCGTTATGGGATGAATACCAAGAACAGCTGGAAAGTCCGTTTGCCGACTTTACCAATCTTGGCGGCAAGGCAGCCGGCACCATTACTGCGGCCTGTTTCCTGGCCCGCTTTACCAAGAAATACCATTGGGCTCACCTGGATGTAGCTGGTACCGCCTGGCGAAGCGGAGGCAAAGATAAAGGCTCTACCGGTCGTCCGGTCAGCATGCTAACCCAGTTCCTCCTGAACCGTTCGGGTCAGGAGCAAGGTGAATAATCACCAGCTCCGAAGCTGAACAAAAAGGCAGGTAAAGTGCAGACACAAGTGATGTTTAACATACTCAATGATAACAGCGGTTCCATCAAGAATTCCGCCTCTTATCATGCCTGTCTGTGTGCGGCCCGTGCCTATCGGGACAACCAAAGGGTATTTATCTATACCCAAGATCAAACAGCAGCCCATGATATAGATGAAATGCTATGGGCCTTTGATCCCGACAGCTTTGTGCCCCATAACCTGGTAGGTGAAGGACCCAGCTATGGCTCGGCGGTAGAGATCAGTTGGCAAGCCCCGACCAACCGCCGCCCGATACTCATAAATTTAACCGGCACAGTGCCACACTTTGCCAATCAATTTTCACAAATCATCGATTTTGTTCCCACCAATGACACCGAAAAGCAGGCGGCCCGTGAGCGCTTTAAGCAATATCGCCAATTCGGTTTTCAGGTGGACACTCAAGCAGTTGCGGAACAAGCATCGAACAAGGTACATAGTTAAGTAGTTATTCTGATGGAAAAAACGTTCAAACCCTCTGACATAGAGCAATCCCTGTATCAAAACTGGGAAGAAAAAGGCTATTTTAGTCCCACCGGCGAAGGCGACGGTTATTGCATTGCCATCCCGCCACCGAACGTCACCGGCAGTCTGCATATGGGTCATGCCTTCCAACAAACCATTATGGACACACTGATCCGTTACCAGCGCATGCAAGGCAAAAATACCCTGTGGCAGTCAGGCACAGATCACGCTGGTATCGCCACCCAGATGGTGGTTGAGCGCAAGATAGCGGCAGAAGAAGAAAAGAGCCGCCACGACTATGGCCGTGAAGCCTTTATCGACAAGGTATGGCAATGGAAGGAGGAATCCGGTGGCACCATTGGCAAGCAAATGCGACGCCTGGGTAACTCCATTGACTGGAACCGCGAACGCTTCACCATGGACGACGGCATGTCGGCCGCCGTGCAGGAAGTTTTTGTACGCCTGTTTGAAGAAGACTTGATTTACCGTGGCAAGCGCCTGGTTAACTGGGACCCCAAATTCCATACCGCCATCTCCGATCTGGAAGTAGAAAACAAGGATAAGAAAGGTCATATGTGGCACCTGCGTTATCCGCTGGCGGATGGCGCAAAAACCGCCGAAGGCAAGGACTACCTGGTGGTGGCTACCACGCGTCCCGAAACCATGCTGGGGGATACGGGTGTTGCCGTGAACCCTATGGATGAAAGGTACAAAGACCTGATCGGCAAGAAAGTACGCTTGCCACTGGTAAACCGCCTGATTCCAATCGTTGGCGATGAACATGCCGATATGGAAAAAGGCACAGGTTGTGTAAAAATTACCCCTGCTCACGACTTCAACGATAATGAAGTGGGCAAACGCCATAAGCTGCCGTTGATCAATATTTTTGATATCGATGCCGCGGTGCTGGCCAGTGCCGAAGTCTATGACACCAATGGCGAACCTTCAGATGCATACAGTACCGACTTGCCAAGCGACCTGGCCGGCCTAGACCGCTTTGTCGCCCGTAAGGCAGTTGTCGCACAGTTTGACGAATTGGGACTCTTAGAAGAAGTCAAGGATCACGACCTGGTTGCGCCATACGGTGACCGCTCTGGCGTTATTATCGAGCCACTTCTGACTGACCAATGGTATGTCCGTGCCGCACCTTTGGCGGAGCCGGCCGTTGAGGCGGTTGAGTCAGGCCAGATCGAGTTTGTGCCCAAGCAATACGAAAACATGTATTTTGCCTGGATGCGCGATATTCAGGACTGGTGTATTTCCCGCCAGCTGTGGTGGGGACATAGGATCCCGGCCTGGTACGACGAAAAGGGCCATGTTTATGTCGGTCGTAGCGAAGCGGAAGTACGTGAGAAGCACAAGCTTGCCGATAACGTTAGCTTAAAGCAGGATGACGATGTACTGGATACCTGGTTCTCTTCTGCCCTGTGGACCTTCTCGACCTTGGGTTGGCCAGAGCAAACGGATGACTTAAAGGCTTTCCACCCTACCGATGTGCTGGTGACCGGCTTTGATATCATCTTTTTCTGGGTCGCGCGCATGATCATGATGACCATGCACTTTAACAAGGACGGCAACGGCAAGGCACAGGTGCCCTTTAAGAAGGTCTATGTTACCGGCCTGATCCGTGACGAAAACGGCGACAAGATGTCTAAGTCCAAGGGCAATGTTATCGACCCGCTGGACATGATCGACGGTATTTCGCTGGATGACTTATTGGAAAAACGTACCGGCAACATGATGCAGCCGCAATTGGCCGCCAAGATCAGCAAGTTAACCAAGAAGGAATTCCCTGGCGGAATTGAAGCCCATGGTACAGATGCCCTGCGCTTTACCCTGACGTCACTGGCCTCAACCGGCCGTGATATCAACTGGGACATGAAGCGTCTCGACGGTTACCGTAATTTCTGCAACAAGTTGTGGAACGCCAGCCGTTACGTGTTAATGAACACGGAAGAGCAGGACTGCGGCAAGGAAGGAGGAGAGCTGGAACTGTCATTGGCGGATCGCTGGATACTGGGACAATTCCAGCAGACGGTCAAGACAGTGCACGAGTCTTTCGACTCTTTCCGTTTTGACCTGGCTTCCCAGGCGCTCTACGAATTTACCTGGAACCAGTTCTGTGACTGGTATCTGGAGCTGACCAAGCCGGTTCTCTTTAACGGCAGTGAAGCCCAGCAGCGCGGCACTCGTCATACCCTGGTCAATGTCCTGGAAAGCCTGTTGCGTTTGATGCACCCAATCATGCCATATATCACGGAAACCATCTGGCAGCGTGTTGCACCTTTAACCGATTTTGCTGCCCCACAAGGTAACCATGATGTCAGCATCATGGTACAGAGCTTCCCGCAATTTGATCAAAGCCAGTGCGATCAACAGGCGATTGACGACTTGGAATGGGTTAAGCAATTTATTATTGCCGTGCGTAATATCCGTGGCGAAATGGATATCTCACCCAACAAGTCACTGCCGGTACTGTTGAAAAACGTTAGCACAGAAGACAAGCGCCGCCTGAACGAAAACCAGCAGTTTCTGAGTGCCTTGGCGAAACTTGACTCTATCGATGTCCTGGCAGACGATGACAAGAGTCCCTTATCGGCAACGGCCGTTATCGGCGATCTGTCCGTGCTGATCCCCATGGCAGGCCTTATCGACAAGGAAGCCGAACTGGCACGCCTGACCAAGGCGATAGAAAAGCTGGAAAAAGACGTTGCCCGCACCAAGGGTAAGCTTAGCAACGAAAACTTCGTCAGCAAGGCGCCGGAAGCCGTCATCAACAAGGAAAAAGCCAAGCTGGCCGAAGCCGAGTCAACACTGGTCAAGATGACCGACCAGAAGGAACAGATAGCAGCAATGTAAGCTGTTCTTATTTATTGAAAAAGCCGGCTTTTATGCCGGCTTTTTTTGTCATAAAAAATTAAAGATTATTCGGAACTATTATGTTACTATGCTGTCGCGTTGAGTTTTTACGTTGCGGAAGAAGGTCTTACGCAACATCAATAATGAGTTGACGATCGGCCTTCTCTTTCCCGGCTTTACCTAGTAAAGAACGTTGGCTCCGTGTGTTTATGGTCTTCTGGCCGTTTTATTAATTCTGACCTTCGGGAAATGTAGGCATGTCTGATACAGTAACTGGTAAAGTAAAATTTTTTAACGAATCTAAAGGATTCGGATTCATCGAACAAGAAAACGGCCCAGACGTTTTTGTTCACTTCAGCGCAATCACAGGTTCGGGTTTCCGTACATTGACCGATGGCCAAGCGGTTTCCTTCTCAGTGAAACAAGGTCAAAAAGGCCCAGAAGCAGAAAACGTTACTGCTTTATAAAACCTAGCTCCTAGCTAAACATTTCAAACCAAGTGAAACAATTTCTTGTTTCACTTGGTTTAGTATTTTCTATTTTCCGATAAACGAATAAATCTTATCCCAACTTTCCAGTAAAGCTTTAATGTATACCCAAGCCACCTCAAGGTGCTCGTTTCAGGACGCCTGAGCGATTCATGATCAAGGCGCGTATTTTATTAATGGTTGTTCCCTTAATTACATACGCAACGATGAACATGATTTGCTCAGACGTCCCCTCGGGCTGGTTTAGAAACGTTTTATGCTGCGTTATTGATTTTGACAAGGACCCTACATGGATGTAGGTTATTAGACAATGCAGGAGCAATTGTCCTGAGTAACCCTTCTCTTCAATCAATGCCTTGCCTAAAGACGTTTCTAATTCCAGCTGAATCCTGCATCTTGAGGTGGCTTGGGTATATTATGCTGTTAGATGGATGATTCAACAATATCCAGAATGGCGGCAATATGATCGTCCCGGTCGTTTAATGCCGGAATATAATGATAGCTTTCGCCACCGGCATTCATAAAGACCTCACGGTTTTCGCTTTCCAGCTCTTCCAAGGTTTCCAGACAATCGGCGCTAAACGCAGGACTGATAATGGCAATATGCTTAGCCCCTTGTGCAGGCAAAGACTCCAGAGTTTCATCCGTATAGGGTTTTAACCATTCCGCCTTGCCAAAGCGCGACTGAAAGGTCATCACATAGTCGTTTTCGTCCCAGCCAAGCCTTTCCATCAGCAAACGTGTAGTTTTGCTACAAAAGCAATAATAGGGGTCACCCTGTTCATGGAATAGTTTTGGCATGCCATGGTAAGACAACACCAGTTTATCCGGCTTGCCATGCAGGTTGACATGTTCGTTGATACTGTTGGCCAGTGCTTGGATATAGAGTGGGTGTCCATGGTAGCTGGAGTTAAAATGCAAACTGGGGATCCAGCGCCACTGACCAAGCTCGGCTGTCACGGCATCAAAGGTCGACGCCGTAGTAGGGCCTGAGTATTGCGGATACAGCGGCATAACGATAATCTTTTGCACGCCTGCCTGCTGAAACTTTTTCAACGCGTTGCTAATGCTGGGCTTGCCATAGCGCATCGCCACATCCACCATCACCTCTTGGCCGTATTTCTCCGCCAACTTATCGGCAAGCTTGGCTTTCTGGGCCTGGCTGATAGTCATTAGCGGTGAACCCTGCTCGGTCCATATGCTCTGATAAAGCTTGGCCGACTTTGCCGGACGCACCCGCAAAATAATGCCGTGCAGTATGATCATCCATACCAGGCGCGGAATCTCCACCACCCTGGGATCAGACAAGAATTCCCGTAAATATCGCTTAAGCGCTGGTGCCGTTGGTTCATCCGGCGTCCCCAAGTTGGTTAACAGTACGCCCGTTTTCGCTTTTTGCTCGTGCACAGCCTTAGTCAGGCCAAGGTATCTCGACATCTAGGCTAATCTCTTATTGCACTATACTGTCGATGACCAGGGCGATAGGCGCATCACGTTTAACCGCAACGCCATTGCGTTCCGCCTTAAAATCTCCCGGCTTGATACCGGCCCCCCCCTGGTTTGATACCACGGCATAAAGATGAACCAGATCGTGATCGCTGAGTTTGGCGGCTCCTGTCATGGCCAGGGCGTCGTTCAATACTACGGTTGTCGGCAGGTCACTGGCCTTAATCTTCACTGCCGCCACCGGCATACGCTTACCTTCTGTCGGCACGGCATAAACAAAGACCACTTTATCTTCTCCCTGGCTCAGCTTTTCCAAGATATCGGCACTCAGGCTGACTTCGATTTCCAGCTGTGGTCCCGTCATGGCATCGGTTTCCACACTTGGCGTAGTGCCGGTTAGGGACAGGCGGTTTTTCGCTTCTGCAATCGCTTCTTCCAAGGCGGGGATATTGGTATTGTCACGACCGGCATTCACCACTTTTTGCCAGTAAGCGATGGCGTGCTGATAATTCTGGTTAATAAAGTTATGCATGCCCAGCAGGATATTGGTGGAAGCATCAAGCGGATCCAATGCCAGCGCCCTGTCAATCAGGCCCTGGGTTTCTGCTGTAATTTGCTGGTTATTTTTATAGTAGCTGGCCTGGGCCTTGGCACCAATGATATCCGCGTGTTCACCCTCGACCCGGATCACCTGGTCAAAGGCCACCATGGCGGCATCAAACTGTCCGACACCGATCAGAGTTTGGCCCATGCTATACCAGGCATCACCGTCATCCGGGTTCTCTTCCGTCATTTTGCGAAGCTCTTTTAAGCGCACCACGGCCTGCTGTTCGGCATCCAGCGCCTGGTGGGCCTGCTCCTGTGACATTCTCGGTGTCGAGGCAATTTCCTGGTAGGCGCCATTCTTACTGTAAATGGCAAAGCTAAAGGCAATAACAAAAATGCTGATCACTGACGGCCAAAGCATGGATATCGGCTTACCTGCCGCCAGGTTAACGTCAGGCTTTTTATTCTCCTCTATGTCCTGTAGCAGGCTTTTGTCCAGCTCCGCCAGCAAATACTGATAATTTTCCTCGTCTATGCCACCTTCACGGAAGTCCTTCTCGATTTCCGCCTTGTGCTCATGGTACAGGGTGACATTGGTTTCATCGCGGTAATTCTTTTCTGCTTCCCTTTTATCACTGTTTTTAATGGAGCGCAGGTAAGGCAGCCAGGCAACAAACAATATCAAGAATATAAAAGCGACTAGGGTAATTACTAATTCAATCATAAAGGTTACTTATCTTTTAAAATATCGTTCAGTTGGCTTTTCTGCTCACTACTCAGCGCTTGCGACTCTTTTACCTGTGGCTTTCTGCGCAAAATAAACACCACCACCAGCACGCCAATCAAAATCAATACCGCAGGACCAAACCATAATACATAGGTCAGGCTATTCACCTTGGGACGGTAGAGGACAAACTCGCCATAGCGGTTCACCATAAAGTCAACGATTTCGGTATCCGTTTTCCCCTCGTCAAGCAGGTTATAAACCTCACGGCGCAAATCTGCAGCAATGGGAGAATTGGAGTCGGCCAAATTCTGGTTCTGACACTTGGGACAGCGTAACTCCTTAGTTAACGCCTGAAAGCGCACCTTGGTCACCTCGTCCTCAAACACATAGGTGTCGACAGGGCTGGCAACAGCCAGGGAGCAAAACCACAAAGAGACAAAAATAAGGACTAATTTTCTCAACATAATAATTAAATCCCCTTAGCCCGTTCGGCTTCCAATTCAGTGATTAACGGCAGAAACTCTCGTTGCCACACCCGGGTATCTATGGCACCGGCAAAACGTTTCCGGATTACGCCATGGTGATCCAGTACGAAGGTTTCCGGTGCGCCATACACGCCAAGATCCAGGCCTAAGGTGCCGGCCTCATCAAATATGGAGTAAACATATGGATCTTTATAATGGGTTAGCCACTCCAGTGCCGCCGCCCTTTCATCCTTGTAGTTCAGCCCATACAAGACGACACGCGGATCTTTGGCGACATCCAGCAAATAAGGGTGCTCATACTTACAGGTTGGGCACCAGGTAGCCCAGACATTAATCAGGACTATTTTTCCCTTGAGATCTGCCGGCGTCAGCACCCTGGACTCATCCTTCAGTTGTGTCAATTGATATTCAGGCATTTTCTTGCCTATCAATGCCGACGGCAATGCCTGTGGATTCAACGACAGCCCGCGATAAAGCACCACACCCAAAGCAATAAACAAAATAAGCGGGATAAAACGGATCAACTTATTCATAAACTAACTACTCACTCCTGGGGTACCCGGCTGTAACTCAATACTGGCTTCGCTAGCGTTTTCAGACTTAACCTTTTCGGCTTCTTTTGCCTTTTTGCGGCGACGGTAACGCTTGTCCAGCATGGCCAATAATCCGCCCAAACTCATAAAGATGGCACCTAGCCATATCCAGCGAACAAAAGGCTTATAGTGAACACGCACCGCCCAGGCGCCACCACCCAGAGGATCACCCAAGGCAACATAAACATCGCGGAACAGGCCGGGATCTATACCGGCTTCCGTCATGCCCATGGTTTGCACTCGATAGGCGCGGCGCTCAGGTTTCAGCAAGGCAACAAAGTCACCGTCTTTGTAGACATTGAGCTGGCCCTGTTCAGCGCTATAGTTGGGTCCTTCAACACGCTTGATGCCGGCAAACTCTATATCATAGCCGGAGACATTGACCGTCTCATTAACTGCCATCTTAATATTGACTTCATTTTCATAGCTGGATACCAGGGTAACGCCGACGATTGTGATGGCGATACCCATATGGGCCAAGGTCATACCCACCTGGCTCATGCTCAGGCGTGAAAAGTCAAAACCCTTGTTATTGCCGACTTTGGCCTGGAGCAGCATCTCCTTAATAACAACGGCTGCGACCCAAAACGCCAAGGCCATGCCCATGCTCACCAAAAGGTTAAGCTCGCCATGGTAAACAAAGGGGAAGGCCAAACCAAAGACAATACTGACAACGGAAATCAGGCTTAAATGCTTGCCTAGCTCGCCCTTTTTCGCCTTTTTCCAGCGGATCAACGGCCCTATGCCCATAAAGATAAACAGCAGGCTCATAATAGGCACGAACACGGCGTTAAAGTACGGAGGCCCCACCGAAATCTTGCCCATCCCCAAAGCATCGATCAACAGAGGATATAGCGTGCCCAGCATAACGGTGACAGTGGCAACTACCAGAATGATATTGGCCACCAGCAGCGCCGTTTCCCGAGAATAAAGGGCAAAACGGCTAAAGGTAGTGACATTGCTGGCCCTGAAGGCATAAAGGGTTAAAGAGCCGCCCACCGCGATTGCCAGCAGGAAGAGGATAAAGGCACCACGGGAAGGATCCGCCGCAAAAGAATGTACCGAGGTCAGTACCCCGGAACGGACCAAGAAGGTGCCCAGCAGGCTTAGGCTAAAGGCAAAAATGGCTAATAATACCGTCCAGTTTCTAAAGGTACCGCGCTTTTCGGTGACCGCCAGCGAGTGGATCAGGGCTGTGCCTATCAGCCAGGGCATAAAGGAGGCGTTTTCAACCGGATCCCAGAACCACCAGCCGCCCCAGCCGAGCTCGTAATAGGCCCACCAGCTGCCAACGGCAATACCCAAGGTCAAGAATACCCAGGCACCAACCGTCCAGGGACGCGACCAGCGTGCCCAGGCCGCATCCATCTTGCCACACATCAGGGCGGCAATGGCAAAGGCAAAGGCCACGGAAAAACCGACATAGCCCATATATAGCAGCGGCGGATGAATAATCAAGCCGACATCCTGCAGCAAGGGATTTAGGTCACGACCTTCCATAGGCACATTCGGCCACAGGCGGTCAAAGGGGTTGGACGTTAACAGGGTAAAGGCGATAAAGCCGACGGCAATCATGCCCATCACGGCAAGTACGCGGGCAACGAAGGCTTCATCTATGCCTCTACTGTATTTGGCCACCGCCATGGTCCAGGCGGTTAGAGAAAAGACCCAGAGTAACAAGGAGCCCTCATGTCCCCCCCATACCGCACTGATCTTGAAATAGTAGGGTAAGTGGGTATTTGAATGGCTGGCAACATATTTAACCGAAAAATCATCGACGACAAAACAGTAGGCCAATATCAGTATGCTGATTGCCGTAAAGGCGAACATGCCAAAGGTTAGCGGCTTGGCATAAGTGATCAGTCTTTGGTTGCCACCCAGTACACCAATCATGGGAATAACGCTTAGGCAGACCGCAAACGCTAAACCGATAATAAGGGCAAAGTGTCCAAGTTCAGGTATCATTCTTTTCTCCGATCTCCAGCAAAACTACTTTCCCAGAGACAAGCTACAGTTACAACGCCAGTCAAAAGCCTTAGCCGGTATCAATCACATTTCTGTAGACTCATATCGACGGACAGGGCTTCTCACCGAAAAAATTTGCAGCAATTCTAACATTATCTTTAATGAAAAAATAATCTTTGCCCCTTAGGGTTGGCTGCATCAGCTAATTGGTCATACCAGGATTGATTTCAATGTGAGATTTAATCAAAATGATTCAACTCAGACTAGCTGTTCTTTAGTGACCGATATAGTATGATACCACGCAAGCTCATTGTACGATCCAAATCAAATCTTGAGTAACAAAGTTCAGCTATTATTGCGCTGGATAGAATTTTTAACCTTGAAGTAGCGACCATTGCCGAAAACACCAAGCCCACTCATTAGCGCACATCACCTCACTTGTATTCGTGAAGATCGCATCCTGTTTGAAGAATTGAAACTAAATGTTTCAGCGGGTGATATTGTCCAAATCGAAGGGCCTAATGGTGCCGGTAAAACCAGCTTGCTGAGAATTCTGGCAGGCCTGTCTGCGCCCTATGAGGGTGAGGTATATTTTAGGGAGCAGAAGGTCAAAGAGTGCCGCGAGCAGTTTCACCAGAATTTACTCTATTTGGGCCACCTGCCCGGCGTCAAAGGTGAAATGAGCGCTCAGGAAAACCTGGAGTTCAACCTGGCCCTGCACGGACTGGACAGCGAGCAGGCGGAGCAGACCTTAACTGAAGTGAACCTGCTTGGTTTTGAAGATGCCCTGGCCTCACACTTAAGTGCCGGCCAACACAGGCGCATTGCCCTGGCCAGGCTATGGCAAAGCAAGGCACCGATATGGATTCTGGATGAACCCTTTACCGCCATAGACAAGCTGGGCGTGAGCAAGCTGGAGCAGCTGTTTGTCAGGCATGCCGAAAGGGGCGGCTGCGTCATTTTAACCACGCACCAGGACCTGTCTCTGCCCAAAGAGCAAGTGAAAAAGATCACCCTGTCCTACCGCTTTTACTAAATAAATGATGAAAGATAACATGACTAGCGTTAATGAAAATATTCAGCAAGAGTGCATCGGCCGGGAAAACAACAGCCTGTCATACCGCGCCGCCTTTGCCTTGATCATTAAACGGGATCTGACCATCGCCTTTCGTCATCGTGATGATATTTTCAACCCTATCCTGTTCTTTATTATCGTGGTGACCCTGTTCCCACTCGGCATAGGGCCGGAAACCAACACCCTGAGCCGGATCGCCCCGGGGATCATCTGGGTCGCGGCATTACTGTCTACCTTATTGTCGCTTGACAGGCTGTTTAAGTCAGATCATGCCGACGGCTCGCTGGAGCAGATGCTGCTTAGCCCCTACCCGGTATTTATCCTGGTACTGGCAAAAATAGTCGCCCACTGGCTGGTGACCGGTTTGCCGCTGATTTTTATCGCCCCCGTCCTGGCCGTGTTACTGCACCTGAATGAGAACAGTTATGGCGCGCTTATGCTGACCCTGCTGCTGGGAACGCCGGTACTTAGCCTGCTGGGCGCCATTGGTGTTGCACTGACCGTGGGGATCAAAAAAGGCGGTGTCCTGCTGAGCCTGCTGGTACTGCCGTTATATATACCGGTATTGATATTCGCCACCAGCGCTATTGATACCGCGGCAATGAGCTTACCCTATAGCGGGCAACTTGCTATAATTGCCGCACTGTTTTTTGGATCATTAACCCTAGCCCCTTTTGCTGTTGCTTCAGCATTAAAAGTGAGTACTAACTAATTATGTGGAAATGGTTACATCCCTATGCAAACCCGGAAGTGACATATCACTTTGTCGGTAGATTATTACCCTGGTTTAACCGCCTGACGCTAGTGTTTTTATTAATCGGTATGGTCTGGGCATTAGGGTTCGCTCCGGCAGACTACCAGCAGGGTGACAGCTTCAGGATCTTTTACCTGCACGTGCCTGCTGCCTCACTGTCCATGGGCATCTATGCCGCCATGGCGATTGCCGCCCTGTCCAGCCTGGTTTGGCAACTCAAGCTGGCCGATGCTTCTGCCGCCGCCATGGCGCCGGTTGGTGCCGTGTTTACCGCCATTGCCCTAGTCACTGGCGCCGCCTGGGGCAAGCCAATGTGGGGCACCTGGTGGATTTGGGATGCACGTCTGACCTCTGAACTTATTCTGCTGTTTTTATACCTGGGGATAATCGCCCTGCACAATGCCTTTGAAGATAAGAACCTGGCCGGCAAGGCCGCCAGCATTCTGACCTTGGTTGGCTCCATCAATATCCCCATCATCAAGTACTCGGTGGAATGGTGGAACACCCTGCACCAGGGCTCAACCGTCAGTAAGATGGGCAAGCCTTCCATGACCCTAGACATGCTCTGGCCCTTTATGTTCAGCTTTATCGGCTTTGCCCTGCTGGTAACAGTGCTCATCTGCATTCGTTTCCGTACCGAAATACTGGCCAGAAACAGCATGCGTCCCTGGGTGAAAAACATTGTTTTATCGGAGGCTAAGTAATGCAATTCGATAGCTTTTCGGCATTTTTAGATATGGGCGGTTACGGCTTCTACGTCTGGTTGTCATATGGTGTTACAACCTTGCTGTTGGCAATACTGTATTTTGCCAGCAAGGCAAGAGACAATAAGGTCAAACAGCAAATCATCAGCCGCCAGAAACGTGAAGAGAAACTACGCCAGGCGGCGAAACAGCACAAAGAAAGTCAGCCTGAAAATGGTTCAAACGAGGTATTATCATGAATCCAAGACGTAAAAAGCGCCTGACCATAGTGGCATCTATCCTGATCGGACTGGGTGTAGTGGCCGGGCTTGTTTTATACGCACTCAGCCAAAACATAGATCTCTTCTATAAGCCGTCGGAAATCCATCATGGCAAGGAAGATACCGGCATAAAGGCACTCCGCGGGCAGCGCCTAAGAATTGGCGGCCTGGTGGTACCGGGTAGTGTCAAGCGTGATCCCGAAAGCCTAAAGGTGACCTTTAAGCTGGCGGATATGCGCATGCCAATCGAATTTACCGAGGCGGACCCCATGGTAACGGTGAAATATGACGGTATATTGCCGGACCTATTCCGCGAAGGTCAGGGCATAGTCGCCAATGGCGTGTTAAAGGACGGCTTTGTTATTGATGCCAGCGAAGTACTGGCCAAGCATGACGAAAACTATATGCCGAAAGAGCTGGCCGACAGTGCCGGCGAAAAACACCAAAAACCCAGCTATAGCAAGGAGCAACTGGAAAGTCAGGGTTAAGCCAGAAAGACAAAAACTACACCAAAAAAGCGGAGCATATGCTCCGCTTTTTATTTTCACTATAATCTCAACCTAACCGTAAAGCCTGGCTGCTTCCACGGTATTTTTCAACAGGCAGGCAATGGTCATGGGGCCAACGCCACCCGGGACTGGCGTAATGCCGCCACAAATTTCACTCACGCCCTGGTAATCAACATCACCCACCAGCTTGCCTTTGCCATCCTCGGTTTCCACACGGTTGATCCCAACATCTATCACAGTCGCGCCCGGCTTGACCCAGTCGGCCTGGACAAATTCAGGACGACCAACGGCGGCAACCAGGATATCGGCCTGGCGGCACACTTCCGGCAGGTTCTGGGTACGAGAGTGGGCGATAGTAACGGTACAGTTTTCCTGTAGCAGCAATAAGGCAACAGGCTTGCCGACAATGTTAGAGCGGCCAATAACCACGGCATGCTTACCGGACAAATTGTCACCCAGGTGCTTTTTCGCCAGAATAATGCAGCCCTGTGGCGTACAAGGCACCAGGGCGCCCTCTTCACCATTGAGCAAGCGGCCCGAATTCATGGCGTGGAAACCGTCGACATCCTTTTTCGGATCGATTGCGGCAATCACAGTACTTTCGTCGATATGCTTGGGCAAGGGTAATTGCACCAGGATGCCGTGGACATTCTTGTCATTATTCAGCTTGTCCAGCTGAGACAACAGCGCCGTTTGCGAGGTTTCGGCAGGCAGGCGAATTTCATTGGAAATCATACCGACTTCCCGAGTTTGCCTGACCTTGTTGCGTACATAGACTTGGCTGGCGGGATCATCTCCCACCAGGACAACGGTAAGGCCAGGCGTTATGCCTCGTTCACTCTTTAGCGTTTCCACCTCTTCGCTCAGGGCGCTGCGTAAATCAGCGGCGGCTTGTTTTCCATCAATAATCATAGGGCTACTCTTTTATTTCTTTATGCAATTGGACTAACTCAGAGCCCGAATTAATTTTTAGAAGCAGATTAGGCGACAAAATCAACGGACAGTATTCTATCGCCGACCTTGTTCAGAATTTCTATCTCTCCATCACAGACAGCAATTATAGACTTATCATCTTTGAAAGAGTCGGGGATCACCACTCGGCCATGTTCATTTTGCGGGAAGGTTTCCACCTGATGGTGAAGCTCAAGCGAATTATCACAGTAATAGATAATGGTAACTTGGCGTAATGTTAATTTGGTCATATTAGGATCTACTTTTTTATTATTTTAAGTTATAGACAACATCCTTTATTGCCATGGTATTTGAATTACAACTTTATAGTCAAATTTAGTTAACAGGTAAATAACTAATCAGGCGTAGATTAAAATTAGAACTATAAGTTTGATTTAGGATAAAAAAAACCTCGAGTATTAAACTCGAGGTCGATCAAATGGACCCTTTAACGCACCCTCACTCAGTGAGACTTTTCCAGGAACAACTGATTTTCAGGATAAATTTCTGTACAAACGGTTCCGAAAAGCCAGGAGTCCCTTAGGGGATAAAAATTTACTTAGACCAGCTCCTCATCTTATGACCTTTAATGGCGTAGAAAAGGATAAACAGATAGCAGGGCAGCATAACCAGATAAGCTCCCTGTTGGCCCATGGAACTGGCCGAGCTGAGCCCCCAAAACAGTGGTCCGAACGCGCCACCGGCAATGCCCATCACCAACAATGCCGAGCCTGTGCTGGTTAGCTTACCCAAGCCAGATAATGCCAGGGGCCAAACTGCCGGCCAGACGATGGCATTGGCCAGGCCTAGCAAGGCAATCATCAACAAGGTATCAGGTAATTGTGCACCACCAAAAGGCACTAATACCGTATTAGCGATGGCATAAGATGAATTGTCGCCAAATACAACTAACAGGGTCAGTACCACCCCAAGAACTGCCGAGATGGTTAATGCCGCTGGCTGTGAGATAAAGCGGGGAATGGTGACGATGCCCAGGCTATAGCCAAGCACCATGCACACCATGGTATATGAGGTCATCACCCCATAGTTTTCCACCCCAAGAGAGAGCGCATAAGTGCCTATGGTATCGCCGGCAATCACCTCAACCGCAACATAGAAAAACAGGGCAACAACACCCAGAGCCAGGTTTGGATGCGCCAAGGCCTGCTTAAGCTGTCCATTGTTGCCGGACTCAGCGGCATCCCCTTCATTTTCAAGCTCAGGCAAGGGGGAATGTTTTACCGCCAGTGCCAGCAGACCAATAAACAGTGCCATGCCTAAATAGGGAAAGACCAGGCTGTTGGCCATTTCATCAATCTGCACCTGCGTTAATTCAGTGCCAACACGGTCGGTAAAGTTACTCAGGATCAGGGCGGTAAATACCATGGGGGCAATTACACCGGCGCCCTTGTTTAGTATGCCCATAATACTAACGCGCGCGGCAGCTGACTCTTCCGGCCCTATCCTGACCACATAGGGGTTTACTGCGGTTTGCAGCAGGGTCTGTCCCGTGCCCATTACCAGCTGGGCAAACAAAAACAAGGCAAACACCTGAGTTTTAGCGGCAGGAATAAACAGCAAGCCCGCTAGCATCATAATACCCATGCCTAAGGCCATGCCGTTTTTGTAACCGATTCGGCGAATCACCCAGGCAGAAGGCAAGGCGGTAAAGGTCACGGCGATATAAAAAGAAAACAGAATAAGTGACGCCTGGAACGGCGTTAACTGCAATATTTGTTTTAAATAGGGCATTAAGGAGCCATTGAGCCAGGTGGCAAAACCCAAGATAAAAAAGAGCCCGGCCACAATGGCCATAGGCAGCACATTACTGCTTTGTCGCTCTTTCTTTAATGTCATTTCCATAAACTCCTCACTTTGTTGCGTTTTAGTAGTTATTGTTATTATTCTTGCTGGTATACGAGTTGCCCGGCAATCCAGTTGACCTGAACACTTAAGCCATCATCCAGTAACACCATATCAGCTTGCTGACCAATAGTTAAACGCCCTCGCTCCTCTGATTGGTTAATATAAGCCGCCGGATATTGACTGGCCATACGGATAGCCTCATCCAAAGACTGCATCATTTTTTGGTGACAATTTTGTACCGCACTTGCCATATCCAGGACAGACCCTGCCAGCTCTCCCGTCGTTGACCTTAGCTCGCCATTATTCAAATAGACCTTGCGGTTAAAGAAATCAAACTCTTTAGCATCCGTGCCCACCGGCGGCATGGCGTCCGTCACCAAAAACACCTTGCCTTTCGGCTTGGCTTTTAGTGCCAGCTGACAGCTGGTGTAATCCACATGTAGGCCATCGACAATCAAACCACAGCTGGCTTGATCATTTAACAGGGCACAGCCCACGACACCCGGCTCCCGGCCCTGCAATGGCGACATGGCATTAAACAGATGGGTAAAGCCGTCGGCACCGGCATCAATTGCCGCTTGCGCCGTTTGGTAATCTGCATTGGTATGACCCAGGCAGACCTTGATACCAAGCGCTACCATGCGGGCAATGTCCTCAGGCAGCACGGTTTCCGGCGCCAGGGTCACCAGCACCTGACCGATATCTTGGCGCGAAAGCACCTGCCATTCCGGCTCACTGATGGGCCTGATATATTCAGCGCTATGGGCACCTTTTTTCGCCACGGATAAATGTGGCCCCTCAAAGTGGATGCCGATAATACCAGGCACATTTTCTGCTATCGCCTGGGCAATGGCCTCTGCGGCCTGGGCCATGACTTCCACCTTGTCCGTGATCAGGGTGGGCAGCATGGCGGTAGTGCCATAGCGAGAATGAGCGGTCATGATGGTTTTAATACTTTCTAACGAGGGAGAAGCGTTAAAAAGCATACCGCCACCACCATTGACCTGTAAATCGATAAAGCCGGGCACCAGGAGTCCGTCGGCAACACTGTCTACACGGCTGGTATCCTGATCAATAGCTATGATTATGCCATCCTCTATGGTCAGCACCTGATCATCACTGAAGTTATCGCCATCAAACAAACGCTTAGCGTGCAAACGAAACATAGTCATTATACCGTCTTGGTGACCTTCTTAAGGCCCTTGGGCTCATCCGGATTGAATCCCCGGCTGACGGCTACCTTAGCAACGTCCAGATAAAAGCGCTGCAGTACCACCAAGGGCGCCAGCCTTGGATGCACCTCGGGGTCGGTTTGCCTAAGGTGGACCAAATCGGCCCCCCGCAGGCCCACCTCGTCGATTTGTTCCTGGTGTGAAACCGCGCTTTCATCATTGACGGCACAGTTGAGTATCGCCAGTCCCTGTTCCACTAAGGTAACGGGACCATGCAAAAACTCGGCACTGCTAAACGCCTCGGCATGTATGCTGGACACTTCCTTAAGCTTTAATGCCATTTCTTTTGACACCGCATAGCCCAGGCCACGCCCTAGAACCACCATATTGCTCACTCCGTTAATTGAAGCGGCCGTTAGCTGGGGCTTGGAATCAACTATGGCTTGCAAGACCGACGGCAAGGTATCCAGGGCGGCAATAAGATCCTGGTTCTCCGTCCAATAGGCGGTCATTTGCAACAGGGCAGACAGGGTCGCCAGATAGCTCTTGGTGGCTGCCACCGAAATTTCCGCACCCGCCTTGAGTGGCAGTAAGTCATCGACAATATCTTTCAAGGGCGAGCTTTCATCATTAACCAGGGCAACACAATAGGCACCGGCGGCCTTGGCCATCTCGGCCTGGGCGATAATGTCCGGGCTACGGCCGGATTGTGAAATCACGATAACCAGAGCCTGCTCAAGCTTTAACTGCTTGCCATAAACACTGGCCACCGAAGGTGCGGCTGCAAATGTGGGCACACCCGCTTCTATCTCAATCAAATACTTGCCAAAAACACCTGCATGATCGGAAGAGCCGCGGCCAATGATCATCACCATTTTCGGGTCGAACCGGCGTAGCTTTTCGCCAATGGCCTGGGCCTGGGCCTGATTTGTGTTCAGTTGATTTTCAATGATTTCAGGAGCCTGCTTGGCTTCCCTTTCCATGATTGTTTGCGTCATATTTAAACCTGTGAATACTTTTAACAATAAATTACAGCAATGCGAGCTGTTGCCGTGCATAAATAACCGAGCCGACTTCTGGCGGGCTCAGCGGCTCTGATAACCTTTGTTGAATATCCTTATCAAGCCAAGGTTTAAGTCTTGGCGTTAAACCGCCAATAAGCGACATTCTCGGTGGATTTTTCTTCCATAGTTGGCGGGCAACATTACTGATATAGGCAGCCCCTTCATCCACTATTTTTCTGGCCAGCTCATCGCCCTGCTCCGCCGCATCAAAGACCAGGTTTGCCATGCGGGCATAAAAGGCGGCCGGTTTACCTGCGATGGCTTCCACCATTTCCACGCCGTCACTCACTTGTAACAGCGCCAGCAATTCCTTATTCATTTTGGAAGCAGGCACCAAACCGTCCAGTGATAGCAAGACCTGCTTGGCCGCTTGCAGGCCAAACCAGGCGCCACTGCCCTTGTCACCGTGTGGAAAGCCATGGGCACCAACAACAAAATCCTCACCTTTAACATGGGAAAAACCGCAAGAGCCAGTGCCCGTGATCATCACGGCACCATCTTGCCCCTGGTGGGCGCCCAGGCAGGCGATCAGCAAATCGGTCGCCAGAAACATTTTCTTAAAGGGATGTTGCCAGTTAGACATTTGCTCGAAAAGCACAGGAAGGTTAACGCCAGCCAGGCCGACTCCAGCAATCAGCTCACTTAAGTCAGTATCAAGTCCGGCATCTTTCACCGCCAGCCCGGCAGATTCGGTAATGGAGTGGATGGCCTGTTCAAAGCCATGAAGGGGGTTGGCGGGTCCCGAGATGCCTGTGCCTAAAATGGTATTGTCCTGTGATACCAAGATGGCCTTGCATTTGCTGCCACCACCGTCAATACCTAAAAAAAGCTCTTTATTATTGTCACTGCACTTAAGCATCTCGACCTCATGTCTACTTTAACTCTTTTGATCGCCTAATAAGGCGGCCAAATATTCTTAACTGCTTTCATCTTAGCCAGAAATGACAGCGTTGTCATTTGATTTTTAAATAAAATTGTAATTATTTAGGCAGCCAAGAAAACAACTACCCTAATATACTGATTTAACTATTGAATCAGGGGTTTTACTTTTTATCATCGCCGGCAACTTTTGTAGTTCTGCCATGGCGTTGACCGTCGTGACTACGGCTTCTGACCCTGATATCCCCGCTCACCTTGACCGGGCCATTATAGTCAAGCCAGTTACCATCCGATGATGAGTATTCTATCGCCAGCCCGGGAAACGCAATATTGGCATATAGCACCCCTTGCCTGATCACGGCGCCTACCGTTGGCAAGCGGTAGTGCACCTGCGCCAGTTCCATTTTAGCCAGCTCCTTTCGGCCTACCGCCTGGGCGAAAGCCGACCAGGCCTTGTCCCTTTTCCTTCTTAACTCATCATTAAATACCTGAGTGTCCCGGCTATATTTGGCCCCCTGGTAGTCGTAGGGAATGGCCCACTCTGGCAGGTACCAGGCTCTTTCCGCTAACGCCAGCAAACGAGGAAAGATCTTATACTCACTCATTTTATCGCTACGTGTGGTTTCGCTCCATAACTGCCCCTGCAGGCCTAAAAACTTGCGCCCCGGCGTCAAGGGAGCCGAGAGCACTTTGCCGGTTTCATCTTTGGTTAGCCTGTCATCGGCGCTATAGGGATTGTCCTCCCTGTCGCTCCAAAATTCCGCGTGTATCGGCAGGTTATCCGGCATAAACTGGAAGACTTTCTCGGTATTGGTGGCACGAGACGCCCAATAATAACCGTGCTCCTTGGGGTCGGCTTCATAGGGGAAGTCAAAGTACATGACATCAGGAGTCGAAATGACCACCTGCCAATTACGGTTGGCCAGTTCATGGGTCTGTTTGTGGCTGCCCCAGGGTAAATGCCCCCAGGCGTTAGCCTGCACTACGGCCGGCATATTTTCCTTGCGGGTATGCTCCAGGCCGTCACTCCAGGCTGCCGGTTCTATGCCCAAATCAAACAAGATGTCCGCCACACGCTCAACGAAATAGGGCGCAAGCTCCTTGATGCTGTTGACGCCATTGCTTTTGTCAGTAACAAAGTCCTTACAGGCCTGAGACTCCACCCAGGCCCCGGCAGTTTCATCGGCACCTATATGATAACGGGTCAGCGGCTGCCCCGCCTCGGCATGAATGGCTTTTACCTGAGTCATGACCTCCTTGACAAAGGCATAGGAAGACTCCAGACAGACATTGATGGTGTTGTCATTATAAAACTGTACCGAAGAATACCGGGTTTTGTCTTGCGGATCGTGCAGTAAAAACTGGCTGGCCTTTTCACTGTCTTCGGCAATGGTATATTTATTGTAACGTGCCGCCATGGCCTTAACCGCGGCCCTTGAATGGCCCGGCATATCCAGCGACGGAATAACCTGAATATGTCTTGCGCTGGCCGCTCGCAAAATTTCCTGATAATCACTCACCGAATAGTAGCCGTTTACCTTGGTATCGGCTTCGATACCGGCCCCAAGTTGCGGCAACAGGCAGTGCTCTTCCTGCAAATCCAGACAACGATTGGCGGCCACCGCGGTTAGCTCAGGCAAGCCGGGAATTTCCAGCCGCCAGCCTTCATCATCCCCTAAGTGCAGGTGTAATTTATTAAGCTTGTATGCCGCCATTTGATCCAGCAATTTTAAGATAAAGGCCTTGCTGTGAAAATTGCGGGCAACATCCACCAGCATGCCGCGAAATTCATAGTGCGGTTCGTCCTCAATTTCTAACAGGGGCAAGTTTTTTTTATCTAAATGAAACAGGCTGGCCAGTGACTGTAAGCCGTTAAACACACCATTACCATCCACACCCGAGATCCTAATCTCCCCGCTTTTTACCGCTAGCTGGTAACTGCCAATCTTCTTGCTGTCATTGGCCTGTACCGCAAGTTTTACAGGAACCCCTTGCTCTGACAGCTTGATCCCCAGGCTGGCTAGCCTGTCCACAGCCACCATTACCTCATGTTGGTTAACATTGCCAAATTCCAGCTTGAGGCCCTTAGCAATATCAAGCTTGCCATTGCCTGCATCCAGCTGCATATGCTTTGGTGTGGGAATGATGGCAGTGCCGACATCCTGGCCTGAATCAGCCAGGGCTGCATTTCTGTCAAAGAGGCTCTTGCTGTTTAACCACTGAGTATTGTCATTTGCCGAGCGCTTAAACTGCTTTTCCTTATCCGTAAAGGCAGTCACAAAAGGCAGTGTTTCCAGTCCGGTATCCGGATCTATATTTTCCCGGGTGCTTTCGATGATCCTGGGCGCTAACTTATCGGCACTAAGGATATAGTTGGGAATGGCATCGTGTTCGGATAACGACCAGTACTGGGCCCGAAACAATAAAGTTTTGGTTTCGTTTTGCTTAAAACCGGTAAAATCTTCCTGTAAAGAGATTTTATGCAGGTCGCCATTGATATGCTCAATAATAAAGTCATCACTTTCAAAAGACTGAACCGGAGATATTTGACTGAAATATATTTGCCAGCCGGCTGCATTAATAGCCTCACCGGCGGTAAAACTCAGCTCCACCTCGAAGCAGGCACCATCGGCCTTGGTTTTATCACACTTCTCTGACGGGATATTGGTGACCAAGCGGTAATTCACTGATAGGTTATGTGCAATGCTGTCCAGGGCCTGCTGGTTGACCTGGCTCAGGCCTGCTTGTTGAGCGGCTGACGACTGAGTAACATTTGCAGTTTGCTTTTGCATCTGGGTTGGCCCACATCCAGCCAAAGCGATACAAGTGCAAAGCGTGACCGGCATAAATAATCTTTTCATTTTTTACCTATTCAGTTTCAAATTATTGTCAGGCTCTTGAATTGCCCCAAAACAGCTTAGTGAATTTCACTCTAAAGGTTTTTGACAGCGCTGTCAAAAACCTTTTTGTTATCGACCAATCAATATGGCACTCGGCCAGAATTAAGTAATGTAACGGATTCTTACCTGGACCAGAGCGAGGCTATTTCCTGCAACGGCATATCATGCAAGGCCTGCAAAAAATCCTGGTGAGCAATGGTATTGTCCAGGGTGTGCTGAACCTTGCTATCCAGGCGGGCAAATACCTGGTTGACCTGGGTTTCATCATAAGCCAAGGATAACTGAGGCAAGTATTGCATGCCATATAAAACAAACCTGTATTCATCGGCACTAAAGACCCCTGTTCCTGTATTGGCAATATCTTCTGCTTCGCATACCTTATAGCGCCATAACGCCAGTAGCCGGGCCAGCTCTTCATCGCCAGCATGTGCCTTGAACTGGCGCCAAAAACTGGTATCCCGCCTGTCGGTTAAATAATAATGCAAACGGATAAACCGGCTGAGCGCCTGATATTCACGCACCATGATACTGTTATAGGCATCCCGGACAGATGGCGAGACCTTATTTGACGACAAATGGCTTGCGAGCATGCGCACGCCGGTATGCACCAGATGCAAACCGGTCGACTCGAGCGGATCGATAAAGCCACCGGACAAGCCCAGGGCGATACAGTTACCCAGCCAGAATTCATTTCTATGGCCAACCTTTAGCTCTACATGCTGACATCCCAGTATTTTAACCTGATTGCCAATATGGGCAGTCAGCTCCTGCTCGGCCTGCAGGGAAGAAATTCTCTCGCCATCGTAGACATAACCCGTACCGCGACGATTAACCAGATCTATCTGCCAGGCCCAGCCATATTTCAGCGCCGTCGCCTGGGTAAAGGTTCTTGGCTGCTCCCCTGCTTCGTACGCCACTTGCATGGTCACTGCGCGATTACATGGCAACTGGGATGACAGGCTATGCCAATTCTCCTTTTTCAACCTTTCGATTAAAACGCCCTTAAAACCGGTGCAATCGAGGTAATAGTCGGCTTTGTGCCGGCCATATTCGGTCTCGACACTTTCAATATTGCCCGCATGGCAATCAATGTCTGTGACCTTAGTTTCTATATGCTTAACCCCAGCGGCAATGGCCTTTTTTCTCAGGTAGCGAAACATCAAGGTGGCGTCGAAATGATAGCCATAGGGCACCACCCCCTCATAGGGATGGCAGGAATCGGTTTTAGGCGACTGGCCTCTTAGCATTAGATGGGCAGAAAGTGATGAGCCCTGGTCGAAGCGCTCAAATTGCTTTCGATTAGTTAACAGCCACTGAGTCGCGATATCCAGGCCGGGGCCAAGTTTGATATGGTCACAGGGATGAAAAAACTGATGTTCTTCCCCTGCTATCGGCTGGCGCCAGTGCTTAAACAGGATACCGCTTTTTAGCGTGGCATTGGTTTCCCTGATCAATTCGTTTTCATCCAGCCCCATGGCGGCAAAAAAGAAACGGATATTCGATAAACTGGCTTCCCCCGCCCCAATGATACCGGCATCACTGCTGTCAATCAGGGAAATTTCAACCGCTTGCTTATGTTGGTTATACAGGTGGTTCAAATATAAGGCCGTCATCCAGCCGGATAAGCCGCCACCCACTATGATTATTGAATTAATTGCTCCAGGCACTTCTTAATAACCCTTTAGCTGTTTCCATCCCATAGCTAAGACTAAGCCTATCTTCTACAGCAGGCAACTAGTTTATTTTCTGTTCATACTTGCTCTTCACAAACAAGTAGTCTCTATGAAAAAACTGGCAGAACAAAACCCTAGCTATACAAAAAGCTATACGCAAACAAAAATATAGCTTACCACTTTGACAGCGCTGTCAAAACAGTCTATGCTAACCTAAATGCTAGATAGCTAGCCTAACAGTTAGAAGTTGACCTTATGAGCAAGATAGTCCCATTAAACCTCGAAAAGCACGGCAAGTATCATATTATTGATTCAGACGATTATTCCCGTTTCGCAAACCAGCAGCTGATCCCGGTTGTAGCCCAGGAGTTTTCTGCAATAGCAAGCGAGTTTCCGATTGTCTTTGTAAAAAACAGTGAAACAGGGCAGTTTATTTCTGTTGCCATAATGGGCCTGCAAAGCGGAATCAACCTCTATTGCCAATCCAAGCAATGGCCTGCAGCCGTGACACCACTAGGTTTCAGTAATGCCCCTTTGTCATTGGTGAAATCAACCAGTAACACTGAGCAACTGATGGTATGCCTTGATGAAGAGAGCGAGTGTTGCAGCCAGGAATCAGGACAAGCGCTTTTCAATGCTAAGGGTGAGCAAACGCCTTACCTTGAGAAAAGAATTAAGGCGCTGCTGGATATGGCAGATTTCACCCGGCAAACCCAAGGTATTTGTCAATTGCTGGCAGAAAAGCAGTTGCTTACCAGCCGTCAACTCAGCGTAAATTTAGGCACAGATAAAGAGCCTTGCCAAATTGACGGCATTTATTTGGTTGACGAGGCGAAGTTAAACAAGCTCAGCAGCGAAGAATTTGCCGAGTTACGAAGCAAAGGGCTTTTACCCATTATCTATGCCCACCTGAACTCTCTGCACCAGATCGGGCGATTAACCTTAAAACAAAGAGCATATCAGCGACAGCAGTAACGGTTGCAAAAATAATGGGGAACTCGAGATGCAAGCAGCAAAAAGACAGCCTCAAAAAGTTATTATTGTCGGCGGCGGTACCGCCGGCTGGATGACGATCCAATATACGGTGGAAAGCTTTATTCAGGATTATGGCGATGGACAAGTCGCTTTAGATACACAACGCCCCCGAGCAGGAAGTGATCAAGTTCATGCAAAAGGTCGGTCACTATTTTACCGATCATAGAACTCAACTGGCCAAGACCTATGGCCTTGACCTGACTCAGTTCACAGCCTAGATAGCTTGTAAGCCATACTGTTTGATTTTATCCAACAGTGCCCTGTGTTGGGGCAATTCAGCACTCAGGTGCTGGGTCATGGCGGCAATAGTGGCGGCCTGTTTATGGGCCCTGTCATAATATGCGCCCTCTAGCGGTTTAGCTCGGGTGGAGTATTGCATGCCATAGAGCACATAGAGATAATTTTCCAAATCGAAGACTTCAAACTTGGTAAAGAAATCATCCCTGTGTGGAACAAATTGCTGCCATAGCGCCAACCTTTCTTTCAAGGTATCAGGAATGGTCTCCGGCAAGCGATTATCCAACCAAAACTGTGAATCCTGGCGATCCGAGATGCAATAATGCAGCTTGATAAAGTCCACCACTCGCAGCCAGGCATAATCCATCACCTGGTTAAAGCGTTTTTCTAGCGCCGCCATTTCAGAACTCGACTGAGGAAAGCGATTGGCCAGGTAGCCGGCGGCAAAGTCGGTCAGTAGAATAGAAGTGGCTTCCAAGGGTTCCAGAAATCCCTGTGCCAGCCCCAAGACCACACAGTTCTTATGCCAGAATTTCTCTCTATGGCCTATTTTCATTGGTAGCTTGCGATAGCTCAGCTCAGACAGTTTTCCTCCTAAATAATGATCTAGCTTATTTACGGCTTCCCCGTCCGTCATGTGCTTATTGGAGTAGACAAAACCCACACCACGCCTGTTGGTCAAGGCAATATCCCAGATCCAGCCCGCCTGGTGAGCCGTCGCCAAAGTATAGGGTGGAATTTCACAGCCCTCCCGAGTGGGCACCTGAACCGTTAATGCCGTATTGACCAAAAGCTGATGGCTTTTATCGACAAAAGGCACAGCTAAACTTTTACCGATCAAAAGGGACTCAAAGCCGGTACAATCCACATAAAAATCAAATGCCAGCTCACCAAACTTGTCCGTTTCTAAAGCCGTAATTTCGCCCGATGGTGCCAACTTTACATTAGTCACATTGGTCAACAGGTGTTTAACGGCAAATTTCTGCTGGGCATTTTTATTCAAGAGCTCGGAAAACTTGGCGGCATTTAAATGGTAGGCATAGCCTAAAGCCCCCTGATACTCGGGCGTGGTAATAGACTTGGGTGCCTTTGACAATTCACACATTCGATGCTGAGCAGACACCATATCGGCAAATGCCTGCTGTTGTTGCTCGGCGAACCAGTAATGGGTTAGATCATCACCAAATTGATTGGGGGCATCAAATAAGTGATGAAAGAAATTACCCTCACCATGACGGCCTTTATCCATCCAGTTAACAAACTTGATAGACTGCTTAAAGGTGACTTCACAGCTGCGAATAAACTCGGTTTCGCTTATGCCAAAACTGGCCAGGCTCTGCCTGATGGCAGGAACCGTACCTTCACCGACACCGATAGGCGGAATATCGGGAGACTCAATCAGGCTAATACTAATATCTGGGCTGTTTTTTAACACCTTGCCCAAATGGTTCGCCGCCAGCCAACCGGCCGTACCACCGCCAACTATGGCTACCTTCTTTATGCTCATAAAAAGTTTCCCCAAAATAAGTGACTTATGGATACAGTCCGAGCCGCCACTTCTCTATCTTATTGCCCAAAAAACAAAAGCCCAGCAGATGCCGGGCTTTTAATTTTATCACCTACGAATTAAAAACGTACGGCTACACCTAGTTTGTAACGAGCTTCACCGTCGAAACTCCAGGCCGGGTAACCAGCCTTCATTTCACTTTTCAGCTGAGCTTCAACCGGAGCAGTACCTAGTTGCAAGCTGTCTTCTTCTGTGATGTTAACCGCTTCAAAGGTAAGATCCATATAGTCAGTTACCGCATAGCTGGCACTAAAATCCAAGGTACCATAGTCTTGGTGCTCACGGTTGTCGTAGAAGTATGGATTCTCACGTATCATATACTCAGAACGCCAGTTATAGGCTAGCCTTGCAGAGAAGTTATCTTGCTCATAGTAACCCACCAAGTTAACCGTATGCTTGGAAGAGTCAGAAAACAAACCGATTAGATCCGGATAATTTTCCTCCGGAGAATCCGCATCTGCATAGGTATAGTTAGCCGAGTAACCAAAGCCGTTATCAAAGGCATCTTGCAATTGCAGTTCCAGACCTTCGATGCCGCCGCCATTGGCATTGTATTTCTCACTGACATTCCAGCAGTCATAGACGCCTTCACCACAGGCACTACCGCCGGCAGCAATCAGATCATTGTCTTCAATGCCGATTTGCTGGTTAAGCACTTGCTTGGTTGAGATAAATGAGCTGACATCCTTGATAAAGTATGTCGCACTGAACATGCCATCTTCACTGAAATACCACTCAATACCCAAGTCTGCCTGAAACGCCTTGAATGGGCTAAGGCCGACATTACCCTGTTTTACCGCTTCGTTACCTGGAGTACCATCGTTGTATCCGACCAAAGCAGAACTTGAGAACATATCTGCATAGTTAGGGCGGGAAATAACCTGAGCGGCAGAAGTACGCAAGATCACATCATCAGCCAGATCGAAAACTACGTTTACGCTAGGTAAGACTTCGCTATAGTCTGATTTTTCCGTGGTTAACGAATCGGCATAGTTACCCTCGGCGTCCAGTGCATAGTAATCAGACTCTGCTTCGGTTGAAACATAACGCAGGCCAAAGTTACCACGTACACCTTCACCTTCAAAATCAGCCATGACGTAAAGGGCGATATTTTCTTCTTCAACCGTACCATAGCCTGGCTTATCTTCTGTATATCCGTCGATAAAGCTTAGCGAGTCTTTGATCATGGCATCAAAGTCAGGATTAGGCAGTGTAAAGCCGGCACCGGCAGAAACCGTGCCATTGTAGAAGGCGGATGCATCTTGTGCGACGATACCGGAAGATTGAGCAATCAAGGTTTGCTGTTTAACCGAGTGGTCTGCATAACGGAAACCCGTTTTAATGGCACTGATGGCGCCAAAATCAACTGGCACTGTCAGGTCTAAATTAAGGTAGGTTTCCTCATCCGAGTTAGGTTGCTTCTTCAATGCCCAACCGGCAGAAGATAGCTGACCATTAAAGTCGCTGGCATCGAAAGAGTTATTGGCAATATCAATCTTGATAACATCGCCCGTCATATCATAGTGACCGGCAAAGTCGGCTTCAACACCAATTGAATTACCATAGTTAGCCGTTAGATCCGTACCACCTTCAGACTTGGTATTACCGACTCGACCTTCCAAAGTAAAGTTGTCTGCTTCATAGGTGAAATCAAAATCCACCGTGTCTGAAGTCATGCCGGTTTTACGCGCCCATGACTGTGCCCAGGCGAAACCGCCCTGGTCGGTATGGTCAACACTGGTACAGACGCCAGCTGCATTTACACTGTTACAGGTGTTTTCGCCTTGTTGGGTCGGGAATAGGAAAATAGAGGTATTGGTATTATCCGCTTCCAAGTCCAAAGTCATCACATTCAGGCCAAATTCCAACTGGTCATTTGGACGATATTGGGCAACCAGGTTAATCGCCGTGCGATTGCGGTCTTGCTGGAAAGTGGAAGGAACGACTTCCCCCCAACCCAGGAGAGACTCAATGCCGTTACGCTGGTACTTGGTATCAGATACGGCACCCGAAACTAAAACACCAAAGCTCTCTTCATCATTTTTCCAGCTGTACAAGCCAGAGAATTCTGGATCTGTTTTCTCAGAAACAGTGCCGTAATCCGCCTTAGCACTGGCAAAGATGCTATTGGCTTCCAAGTCAAGCGGTTTGCGGGTATTTACAATAACGGTACCGCCGATACCACCTTCAACGATATCTGCTTGTGAAGACTTGTAAACTTCGATACCACCCACCATTTCCGGCGGTAACATGGTGTAGTTAAAACTGCGGTCGATATCTTGCTGATCATACCAACCGGTTGAAGCGATTGAATGACCGTTTAACAGGGTACGGGTAAGTTGTGCAGAAGCACCACGAATGGAGACTTGCTGGCCCTGGCCAAACTGGCGGTTAACGGCAACTCCAGGAATACGGCCCAGTGATTCACCCACATCGCCGTCAGGAAATTTACCAATGTCTTCCGCAGAAACAGCATCAATCACTGAATTTGAGAAGCGCTTGGCATTTAAAGCAGCTTTAAGTGAACCACGTATACCAGTAACCTGAATTCGCTCTATATCTTGTTCTTTGTTATCGGCCTTAGCTTCTTCAGCAGCCATTGCATATGGTGTGGCACCACCTGCAAGGACTAGCGCGATTGAGCTCGCTAACACGCCTTTTTTAAATGTTTTAGATGACATCGACTTTCCCTTACACACGTTTTTTATAAATATATAGTAGTTATCTTAAATAACCAATTGAGACAGCGCTGTCTTTTGTCTTTATGACAGCGTTGTCATTAGGCTAACATAAACCATACACATAAAAATATTATTTGGCTAGACTTATTGGTAATTTTATCGACAAATAAATTCCATGCGACTGTAATACATGGAATTTATTTTTGTTAACACTTGGTAAAAAAGTCGTTTTCTAGCGGAAGTGGAATGCCTTAGTCGCGATTTTTTGACAAAAGGCGTCTTTTTATCAACATACATAGTAGGAGCATTGTAGTCATCGAACTCATGCTAGCGCCGCGAGATTTTGAGCTTTCTCGCTGCTAGCCTTTGCTTTTACCGTTACAATGGCCTTAGGCCATGCTTGTATTGAAGATTTGTAGTGTTAGCCTATCCAAATGTAGCCATTTGTGGCAATAATCCGGCCATCACCGGGTTCTTGCCTTATATGACGTCCTACTTAGCTTATGCCTGGTTTTTATAGAACCGAATCAGCTGGGCCGTGGAGCAGTCATGACAGTCATTTAGCACTTCCCCTTCCAGCTCCTCTTGTATGGTGGCCGCCAATCCTTTGCCCAGTTCAACTCCCCATTGGTCAAAGGAGCAAATCTGCAGCACTATGCCCTGGACAAAGATCTTGTGCTCATACAAGGCAATCAAGTTGCCCAGAGTGGTAGGATCTATGCGTTTTAGCAACAGGGTATTGGTGGGCCGGTTGCCCTTGTGCACCTTATGTGGAGCAACGGTGTTGATATAGTCTTGACTTCGCCCCTTGGCCTTAAGATCGGCCCGCACCTGTTCTTCGTTGACCCCCGTCATCAGTGCCTGGGTCTGGGCGAAAAAGTTCGCCATCAGGGTTTCATGGTGCCCCTTGACCGGGGTGACACTGGCCACCGAACCGATAAAGTCAGCCGGCACAACATTATTGCTCTGGTGCAAGTACTGGTAAAAGGCATGCTGGCCATTGATGCCCAGCTCGCCCCAGATGGAAGGAACTGTGGCATAGTCCACCTCTTCGCCGTCCCAGGACACAGACTTGCCGTTGCTTTCCATTTCTGCCTGTTGCAAATAGGCGGCCAGCATATGCAGGGTTTGGTCATAGGGCAGTATCGCCTGGGATCTGGCGCCCAAAAAGGTAGTATTCCAGACGCTGAGCAGCGCCATAATCACAGGCATATTCTCCGCCAGTGGCGCCTCAATAAAATGCTGGTCCATCTCATAGGCCCCGGCTAGCAAATCCTTGAAATGGTCAAAACCCAAGTCCAGCGCAATAGGCAGGCCTATGGCGGACCAGAGTGAAAAACGTCCGCCGACCCAGTCCCAGATATCAAAAATATTTTCTTCGCGAATACCAAACTCCATGGCATTGGCCTTATTGGCGGTGACGGCGACAAAGTGCTTGGCAACAGACGATTGATCGAAGGAAGAAGCCGTTAACCAGTTAATGGCGGTGCGGGCATTGGTCATGGTTTCCGTGGTGGTAAAGGTCTTGCTGGACACAATAAACAGCACCTTTTCCGGATCCAGTGGCCTGAGAATTTCCACTATCTGGGCACCATCGACATTGGAAACATAATGCACGTTAACACTGTTGTCACTGTAATGTTTTAACGCTTCGGTGACCATTTGCGGCCCCAGGTTGGAACCACCGACACCAATATTAACAATGTCCGTGATGCGCTTGCCCGAGTAACCAAGCCAGTGTCCCTGGCGTACCTTGTTGACAAAGATTTCCATCTTGTCCAGCTGGGACTGGACACTGGCACTGACATTTTCACCATCTACCATCAGCGGCTGTGCATTCTGGCTGCGCAAGGCAGTATGCAAGACCGCACGGTTTTCCGTTTTATTGATTTTTTCACCGCTGAACATCTTGCTTCGCCACTCTGTGACCCGGGTTTCTTCCGCTAGGGCCAGCAGGCTTGCCATGGTATCGCCATCAATCAGGTTCTTCGAGTAATCCAATAACAACCAGGGTAATTCAATGGAAAATTTGTTGAATCTCTGGCTGTCCCGAGCAAATAAATCATTCATATGCTCCGTCTGCTTTTTCGTTGCCAGCTTTTGCAGTTTTACCCAGCTGGCTAAATTTTGGCGGCTCGACATTTTTGTTCCTATCCTGGCTAAGTGGTGAAATTTTTTCACACCTTAAGGCATAATGACAGCGCTGTCAATTCATTTGACATATCCGATTAACGGGTCAGGAAAGGCAAGTAAACGAAGAATTGTAAATTAGCTATTGCCGCTGGGGGCAATAAACAATACCCTATTTAACCGCTGGTTTCAGGACTTAAGAATAACAAGGGGTAAGACGAATTAATGAAAGCCACTATCAATGATGTTGCCAAACACGCGGGTGTTTCAATTAAAACAGTTTCACGCGTGATGAATAATGAACCCTCGGTCCGGCAGGCAACGCGTGATAAGGTGATGGCGGCGGTAACCGAGCTCAATTACCAGCCCAACCTGGCGGCCCGTAATCTGGCGGGCACCAAGTCATATTCCATCGCCTATGTCTATGACAACCCCAATGCCTATTACGTTATCGATATGCAAAACGGCATTTTATCCGCCTGCAAGCAGCAGGGTTTTGAGCTGTTAATTCACCCCTGCAATGCCAAGGCAGACAATATTCTCGAAGAAATCACCGCCATGGTAAAACACTCCAGGATAGCGGGCCTGGTCCTGACGCCGCCCTTTTCCGAAATGCCGGAATTTGTCAAAAGCATACTGGCGCTTGATGTCAATATCGTCCGTATCATGTCAGGCAAAACCGCCCCAGATGAGCTGACCCCCTGTGTCATGGTCAATGACCATGATGCCGCCCTAACCATTACCCAGCACCTGATAGATCTGGGACACAAACATATTGCCTTTATCGCCGGTGGCGCCGAGCATAAATCCAGTATCGAACGCTTACAGGGCTATAAGCAGGCGCTATCCAATAACCATATCGCCATAGATGAAAACCTGATCATTGAAGGAGAATATTCCTTTGAATCCGGTGTCGATGGCGCCAAGCAACTGATGGCACAAAAAACAACGCCCAGTGCAATATTTTCATGTAACGATGAAATTGCCGCCGGCGCCTTGTTTGCCGCTCGCTTGATGGATATCGAAATCCCCCGGCAGCTATCCATCGCCGGCTTCGAGAACAGCCCGTTTTCACGACAAACCTGGCCAAGACTGACCACGGCGGACCAGCCCAACCAGCAAATCGCCCAGGATGCCACTAACCTGCTGATTGCCCAAATCCGCAAGCAACAAGGAAAAGTCCAAACGGGTCAATTTACGCCTGAGCTTGTGGTAAGGGACTCGACAGCCGAAAGTGCCGGCTAAAGCTACTATTAGCAAAGGTATGGGGTCGCTTTAAATTAGCGGCTTATCCCTGCCAAGCATAACCGCGGAGAAAGAGGTCAACACTGGCCTCCAGGTATTGCTCCACCTCTTCCTCGGTTAATTGCTTGTCGGTATTAAACTCCACCCGGACAAAGTTTTCACCCTTGACCATATTCAGGAACTGCCAGGCGGCAAACTTGGGGTTGTCGATCTTAAGGATTTTCTGCTCGTTAAACTTTGACATCAGCTGAGCCACCTTGCCCGATAGCCTTTCCGGGCCTGCCTTAAAAAACAACTCGGCAATATTGGGGTAGGACTTGGACTCAAAGGCACAGATCTTGTGAACCGCCAGCGCTTCTTTCGAGATCAACATGGTCAAAAAGCGCTGGGCCAGGGTTAACAGTATCCCCTTGGGATCGGATAGGTCATCCATGCTGATATCCAGCATATGGTAGGAGTCGCACTTTTGCTCGATGGCTGCCATAAAGAGCTCATCCTTATTGCCAAAATGGCTGTAAACCGTCTGCTTGGAAACGTCTGCTTTTTTGGCAATATGGTCCATACTGGTCGCGGCATAGCCCTGATCGGTAAAGAGTCGAGTGGCAGCATCTAGGATCTGCTTTCTTTTTTCTGGATTTTTACTACGATTTCGAACCATATTTCAATGCCTTATACCACTTCCGTGCCTGCTGTAACGGAAAATGGAAATTACTGCCCCTTAAAATAGACTGGACAGTCTAAATTTTCACAACTAGACTAGACAGTCTAGTTTAATTAAAGAGATAATTAAAGGCTTTGCCATGACCCTCAAAACCTTTTCACACCTCAACTTGCTATTAATTTCACTGGCACTTGTTGCCATTTCCGCTTGTTCTAAACCTGAGGCGGCAAATAATAGCAAGAGCACATACTATCATACGGCCGATATTATCCCTACTCGGTATTCCTCGTCTTACACGGTCAATACCCGTTATATTGGCCAGGTGGTGACCAAGCAACAGACTAACCTAGGCTTTGAATTCAGCGGCAAGGTAGAGTCAATATTGGTGGATAGCGGCGAAAAAATCCAACAGGGCCAGGTGCTGGCACGGTTAAATACCGACTTGTTGGAAATTAAGGCCACTGAACTTAGGGCGCAAATAACACAAACCAAGGCCCGGCTAACCCTCAATGACGGCAACCTCAGCCGTATTCATTCCTTGATGGAAAATGACTACAGCTCTCAGCAAAAGCTCGATGAATTAACCACCGAAAAACAGGTACTACAGGCCAGCATACTGCAGCTTCAAGCCCTATTAGATACGGTCCACTACCAGATTAAGCAGGCGCAACTGGTCGCGCCATTTGGCGGTGTGGTGAGCAAACGGCTTTTTGCCGAGGGAGAAATGATCGCCTCCGGCTCACCGGCATTTCAACTGATTAAAAATGGCAATAAGGAAGTCAAGCTGGGCTTACCCGCCAAGCTGGCTGACAGGCTAGAGCCAGGTGAAAAGCTCGCAATGGTCATCGGCCAACAGCACTGCCAGGGTGAGATCATTTCCATCGGCAAACAGGTAGATGCCTTAAACCGTACCCTGGAGGTTCGCCTGGCATTACCCACAAATATCTCCGGCCATAATGGCCAGATTGCTCAGGTCAGCGTAGAGAACAGGATTGAATCTCCAGGCATCTGGTTACCGACAACCGCCCTGACCGACGGCATCAAGGGGCAATGGAATATTTATCAGGCCGTGCCACAAGAAGACGAAATGTACGCCATCAATGCCATCACGGTAAAGGTGCTGCACAGTACCAAAAACAAGGTGTTTGTTGGCCTAATGGATAAAGAGGTTAGTCAGGTTGTCGGCCAGGGCCTGCACAGATATGTTCCCGGTCAGATGGTGAAAAAATCCCACTTGCTGCTGTCGAAACAAGCAGGCGCTGAAGAGAAAAACACACTATGATCACCGCATTTGTCAAAAATGGCCGATTAATGTCACTGACCATTATATTACTGATTGTCTCCGGGTTGGGCGCCATTTCCACCTTGCCAAGGACAGAAGACCCGAGGATCCTCAACCGAAATGCCACCATACTGACCTATCTGCCCGGTGCCAGTGCCGAGCGCGTTGAAGTCCTGGTGACAGAGAAGATAGAACAAAAGCTGCGCATACTGGCCGAGATTGATCTTATCACCTCCACCTCAAGGCCTGGCATTTCTGCCGTCCAAATTCAGCTCAAAGATGATATAACCAATTCGGCCCCCATCTGGTCACGGGTGAGGGATCTGCTTAATGATGTTTCGCCCGAGTTTCCACCGCACACCTCGGCCCCCGTTTTGGAAGATAATCGCGGCTATGCCTACACCCAGCTGCTGGCCCTGAATTGGCAAGGAAAGCAGCCCGTTGATATCGCCAGCCTGGGACGCTATGCCAATGAGTTGCAAAACCGGTTAAGGCTGGTATCGGGCACGGATCTGGTCAGTATCTTCGGCCAGGGCGAAGAGGAAATTCTGGTTGAAATCGACAATGAACAGACCACCAAGCTGAACCTGTCCAGCCAGCAGATATCACAAAAAATTCTCGCGGCCGATGCCAAGGTATCGGCGGGCGAACTGATTAACCGGCACAATCTGATGCAGGTAGAGCTGACCGGCGCCTTTGATACAGTAGAGCGGATACGCAATATTCCGCTGAAAACCAATGATAAGGGCAGCATTTTACGCCTGGGAGATATTGCCGAGGTGAGCAAGGGCCTGGCCTGGCCCAGTCAGCAAATCGCCCTGGTTAACAATCAAGAGGCGGTGGTGGTTGCCACCCGCATGTTGCCTGATTTACGCATAGACCAGTGGACAGAGCAGGTTAACCTGGAGGTGGAAAAGTTCAGGGCGGTATTGCCCAAGAATATCGAGCTAACGCTCTTGTTTGATCAAAACGCCTATACCTCAAACCGCCTGGGTGATCTAATGAGCAATATCGCGGTCGGTTTTATTATCATTTCTCTGGTATTACTGATCACTCTCGGCTGGCGCTCTGCCGCGATAGTCGCTGCATCATTGCCCTTAACCGTGCTCTTTACCCTGGCGGTCATGAATGCCTATGGCTTACCCATACATCAGATGTCGGTAACCGGGCTGGTTGTTGCCTTGGGTATCATGGTGGACAACGCCATAGTGATGACAGATACCATACAAAGCAAACGCCAGCAGGGCTATAGAAGATTAAAGGCCGTCGGCTATGCCGTACGGCATCTGTGGCTACCGTTACTGGGCTCAACCTTAACCACCATACTGGCCTTTATGCCGATTGTATTGATGCCGGGTCCGGCGGGAGAATTCGTCGGCGGCATCGCCTTAAGCGTTATATTTTCCCTGATTGGCTCCTACCTGATATCCCATACCCTGGTTGCCGGCCTGGCGGGACGTTTTCTGCCCAAGGGACAAAGCAACAGGAGAGCCTGGTACCAGGTCGGTATCAGCTTTCCCCGTTTAAGTAAGCTGTTTGAACACAGCCTGCTGGTCGCTATCAAGCACCCGAAAATGACCATTCTTGTTGTCTTCTGCTTGCCGCTTGCCGGCTTTATTGGCGCTAAACAACTGACCGAGCAGTTCTTCCCGCCTTCCGATCGGGACATGTTCCAGATAGAGCTGTTTCTACCGTCACAAACCAGCATATTAACCACCAAGGAGGTTAGCCAGGAAATCAGTACTTACCTGTACCGGCAGCAAGGCATAGAAGAAGTCCGTTGGTTTATCGGCAAAAACGCACCCTCCTTTTACTACAACCTGTTTCCCACCAAAGACGGTTTAAAGAACTATGCCCAGGCCATGATTACCGCCAGTGATTTTACGGCCGCCAATCGCTTGATCCCTGAAATACAGCTGGCCCTTGACGATCTTTTCCCTAAGGCCCAGGTACTGGTCAGAAAGCTCGAACAGGGGCCGCCATTTAATGCCCCCGTAGAGCTAAGGGTTTACGGGCCAAACCTGGATACATTAAAAAGCATAGGCGAAGATTTAAGGCGCATTATGCTCGCCACAGAAGATGTGGTTCATACCAGAGCCAGCCTGCAACCTGGCACCCCTAAGGTCTGGGTCAAGGCGGATGAAAATTCCGCCGCCCTTGCCGGGCTTGCCTTAACCGACATCGCCAGCCAGTTAAATACCAGCTTATCCGGCAGCATAAATGGCTCCATTATAGAGGCCACCGAGTCCATCCCGGTCAGGGTCAGGGTATCCAATCAAGATCGCAGTGAACTGGAACAGCTCGCCAGCACCAGCCTGATCAACCCACAGACGGGAGCAAGCATTCCGCTGGACGCGATAGCAGATTTCGAAATCAGGCCCAGCCGGGGTGCCATCCCGCACCGTAACGGCGTCCGCATGAATGCTATCGAGGGTTATATACGTGCCGGCGTTTTGCCGTCCAAGGTACTGGAGCGGGTACAGGCGAATATCAAACAACAAGATTACCGGCTCCCTGCCGGTTATCATATCGAGATAGGCGGTGAGTCGGCAGAAAGAAACAAGGCGGTGGGTAAACTGCTGGCCAGCATCGGCCTGATTTTCACCCTGCTGATCACCGTCGTTGTGCTGTCCTTTAATTCTTTCAGACTCAGCGCCATTATTTTCCTGTCCGCGTTTCAGTCGGTGGGCCTGGGCCTATTAAGCGTTTATGCCTTTGATTACCCGTTTGGCTTTACCGTGATCATTGGCTTGCTGGGATTAATGGGGCTGGCGATTAACGCCGCCATCGTTATTATTGCCGAGTTAAAGTCCAATCAGGCGGCCCAAGAGGGTAAGAGAACCGCCATCGTCGATTCGGTACTGAGCTGTACCCGGCATATTACTTCGACAACAATAACGACTGTGGGAGGCTTTATGCCGTTAATATTGGCCGGAGGAGGTTTTTGGCCGCCATTTGCCGTTGCTATTGCCGGTGGCACAGTATTGACCACCCTGCTGTCATTTTACTTTGTCCCCGCCGCCTTCAGTTTGCTCATGAAAAAACAGCAGTCAGCCATGGCTGCCGATCAGCAAGGTCAGGCTACGGCCTAATGTGTTTTGCTACTGACGCTTAAACGGCCTTAAGCGTCAGGATCAAAGCCATGCTTGATTTTTTCGATACGCTCTTCGTGTCTGTGGTGTGCCTTTAGTGCCATAATGACAAAGACACCAACAATAAAGACAATCGGGATCAACAAGGACAGGGTTTCAGGGGCAAAGACTGCTTCTAACCATTCCATCGGACATCTCCTTTTTTATAATTTTTATAGCATCAGTGAGTGGTTATCGCCAATATTGGCGGGTTAAGCCTCAACTAATACCAAGTGAATTAATTAACTGATCACTTAGCGAGAGTTAAAAGGCTTAGAGGCAAGGCATTGATTGCAGAGAATGGTTATTCCCTTGTCAAAATCAATAACGCCGCATATAAGCCTTTTAAACTCGCCCTTTGGGAGCTCAATAGCAAGCTGATAACTTCACAAAATTAATGAAATATAGAATAACTATGTTTAAGTAATTTTGTTTGTTCTAAGCTCGCTAATCTAGCTCTAAGTGGGTCAATTTATTATTTCAATTGGTATAAGCTGTTATTCTTCAAAGTAAGTACCCCAGCCATCATAATCGATATTGCACTGTTTTGCCAACTCATACATGGCCTTGGTTTCATCAAGGATAATATCCAGCTCTAAGGGCTGTTCGGTCACAATATCAAAGGCAAATACTTTTTCACCCGATTCAAGCTCGGCCTCTTCCGGCTCTTCAATCTCAAAGCCCATTTTAAATGCCGTCACGGCGGCTTTTTCCAGGACATCAAAATCGCTACTGGAAAAATGGTGCTCGATAGTGTGATAAACCTCTTCATTACTGCCATCGGCAATCAGGTCTGAAATCAGGTTTTCACTATGTTCGACCCATTGTTGAAAATTTTCATCTTTCATAGGTAAATATCCACTTTTAATCTAGCCGTTACTTGCTGTCGGCTTCTTCGTTTAACCGGGTAATCTTATCTAGCATCAAGCCATGCATTCTAGTGGTGACGGCGCGAATATCATCTTTATCTTCACTGGATAAATGAACCGGCTCCAAAAATTCTATGATCATCTTGCCGTTATTCCAGCGATTTAGCTTGATCACCTGATGCAGGTTGCTGGCACAAACAGGTACTATGGGCACATCCGCCTGAATTGCGGTTAAAAATGCGCCACGCTTAAAGGGCAATAAGCCCTTGCCCTTGCTTCGGGTCCCCTCGGGAAACAGCCACACCGACAGTCCCTTTTCCCTGATTTTATTGGCGGTTAACGAGATGGTATTCATGGCCTTGCCGACATTGTTTCTATCGATCAAAATATTGCCGGTTAACCAATACATTTGGCCGAAAATGGGAATCCATTTCAGGCTTTTCTTACCAACAGTGACCGTATTGGGCTGCAAGGCGCCACTGACGGTAAAGAGATCATAGCTGTTCTGGTGGTTACAGATATAGACTGCCGGCCCGATATGCTTGACCGAATCGGGTACCCTTACCTCGACATCCAGGCCCAATATCCAGGCAATTTTGCCCATCAGCCTTGATGCATGGTAAACATTATTGCGGTGAAAGGGCCGTAAAATACTATAACTACAGGCAATAACAAAAATAACCAAGATATAAAGGGCTATCAATATAATGCGGATAATGGCTAACAACATGGCTTCCTAATAAATTCCAAGGGCGCAAGTATACAACGAATTAACAAAATAACTAAATGCCGCTTAGATGTTTTTTCTCTGGGCAAATGCATCGCAGAAAAAAGAATTGAATCAATATATTGGTAAAAGGCACCTAATAGCCACCAAAGGTGGTATCTTTAGTAAATAGTTAATTAACCAGCAGAACTTGCCCAAGCTTATCCAGATGGCAGGTCACTAAAACGGTATCTGAAGATGAAATTGTTTACAAAAACATCGCTAGTATTTTGCTCGGCCTTGCTTGCCTCCTGTGCAACTGTGGAAGAATTTACCGATTATGGCGCCAAGCCGGTATCCAGGCCCTGTGAAAAACTTGACGCACTGATCAAGGAATACGACAACAATTTTGACCCAATCAAGCAACAACAGGTATCCTCCCGATTCAGCAATATCTGGACAGCCAAATACAACCTGGTGGGCAATGATTGCCAGGTATGGTCCTGGGGCAATGATTCGACAACCTACGCCTGCAGCACCTCGGCCCCCAACAAAGAAGTCGCCGAAACTTACTACCAAAATACCGGGAAAACGGCGCGCCAGTGCCTGGATGCCAGCTGGACCATGAAAGAGTCTGCCAGGGCAAGGGACGAAGGCATGAAAACCGAGTTTACCCAGACCGACGGCAAGATCACCATTTCTACCCATATGGTCCCGACCGGGGGCTTGTTTAAGTCCGAATGGACCGTGTATTACTATATAGGCAATGCTCGCAAACCTATAAGCGACTAAAGACTAAAAAAGGTGCCTTGGGGCACCTTTTTTTGCTCATGAGTAAGGCGTATTTAGAAATGATCGGTAAGGGCAATCCCTAAGCCGATTTTCTGCTGGTTATGGTTGTAATCGATAAGACTTTCACCATAGCCGGTAAAATACTGGATATAACCATCTAGCTTGCCCCACAGCGGAAAAGTAATTCCCAGCTCCAACGCCCCCTTATGAGTGGCGAAGTTTTCACGCGCCAGGGCGGTAAATTCATAGTTTTTCCACTTATAGCCAAGGCCCAATTCGAAATGACCCATATAGTCCAGAATATCCGGATTATCATCGCCATCAGATGAACCTGGTGTTTCCTTAGGATCTTCTTCTAGCCGATACCAGGGGCGGAAAGTGGCGGCAAAATTGTCTTTTTCAAAAACGGCTAAACCGTAAAACCGGTTCCAACTGCGGGACAATAGCTGCGAGCGTCCATTGGACTGATGCTCCAGGCCGACACCCAAGGCAAAGTTCCCGCCAAAGGGATGCCAGTTGGTTGGCGCCAGATAAGCAATTTCCGGTTGATAGTTGGTTTCCCTGAAGGGCTTGGAGATATTTTGAGAATAGATTTGCCACCAGGACTGCAGGGTTACACCGAAATACAGTTTGTCGTGTTCCACAAATAGACTGTCGGAATTCAAAGGTACCTTAATACTGATCTGGTATTTGGCTTCAACATCTTCCATATTTTTTGCCAGGCCGGGAATATCCTCATAGGGCTTGGCATTAAAGTTGTCGGTGATGGCGGCAGGCAAGATATAGTTCATCTTATGCGGGGTGATCACATAGGGGTTAAACTCCACCTTACGTTCGGCAATGACGCGTTTGGATACCACGCCGCGGTTAATTTCCGGCGGAATACTCTCAACTTCACATTCCGCCTTGATTTCGGCAACCGTGGTGTGCGGAGCCGCTTCCTTAAGCTTGGCAAGCAGGCATGAGTCAGTGACAGCCTCTTGTGCAGCGTTGGCAGAAACCGCCGTCAAGGTAAAAATAGCCGAAGCTAATAGAGAAAAGCGCATAATTTATCCGTCATTATTTGTGTTATTTAGCTGAATATCGGCCAGAGACATGACATTAGTATGAATCCATTCAAAGCTGTTATAGTTGAACTAATCCATTACCAGGCAAGCATCAGTCTCCGGCGTCCCCTCATTTTCATTGTCCCGGGATGACATACAATCATCACCTGGTTGTTGCCAGCCACCACCCAAACTGCGATACAAATTCACCATGGCCAATTGCTTGGTTTTAATGGCACTGCTAAGCTCCTGCTCGGCCGTGGCGTGATTACGCTGGGCGTCCAGCACATCAAGGTAACTGACCACACCATTGGAATAACGCAGCTCGGCAATGCGCAGGTTTTCCCGGGTAGCCACCACTAAAGACTTGCGCAAATCAAACAGGGTAAAGGCTTGCTGGTAATCTTCCAATGTCGAGGAAACATCCTGAAAGGCTGCCAAAACCGCTTTTTGATAATTAAGCAAGGCCACCCTGTGCAAGGACTTGGCAATATCGACATTCATGCTGGTGCGGCCCCAGTCAAACAGGGGCATATCAATATTGGCTTCCCATAGCCAGGACTTGCCGCCCGTATCCAGGATATCCTTCAATTCCAGACTACGAATACCATAGCGGCCCGTTAACTGGATATTGGGAAAATAGTCTGCCGTCGCGACACCGATCTCGGCGTTGGCCGCCTGGATAGCACGCTCTGCGGCGACTATATCCGGCCTTCTTTTGAGTAAACTTGCCGGCATCCCGGCCGGTATCGCTCCCTGGTAGGCCTCGATATCCCGGCGTTGGCCTATGATCTGTGTGCCCGGCGGTTCGCCAATCAACACCGACAGGCTAAACATCAGCTGATTCTTGCTACTTTTAAGTTCAGGCAACTTGACCTTTTCCTGCGCCAGCGATACTTCCGCCTGACGAACATCCAGGCCGGAAATAATGCCCTGCTTATGCCTGAGGTCGGCAATTTTCTTCGATGACTGGCGGGCATCTATATTGCTCTCGGTCAGTGCGGTGCGGGCATTAATATCCTGCAATTCATAATAAAGTGCTGCCGTCTGGGCAATCAAGGAAACCTTGACCCCATACATATTGGCCTGGCTGGCCTGTAGCTGGGCCAGTGACGCCTCGGATGCGCGTCTTAGCTTGCCCCATAAATCGATTTGCCAATCCAAACCTATATTAAAATTAAATTCGTCATCTATTGTCGGCTCGGATGAAGTCAGGGCACTGGCCCTGTCCCTTTCACCATCCAGGTTCAGGCCAAAACTGGGCAACATGCTGATATCGGATATTCCCCTGGCCCTTAGGCTCTGCAGCACAGACTCCCGGGCAATCTTAAAATCCAGATTATTTTGCAGGGCTTTTTCGATCAGCAGTTGCAGTTCCGGCTCGTCATAGTATTCCCGCCAACTCAAATTGGCCATGCTGGTTTGGGTATCAACTTCTATGCCTGTCTGGGGCAGGCCATAGTTAACCGGCTCGGGCGCCTGATAATCAGGCCCGACCGTACAACCTGTGATCAGGACAATTACCAATAAAGGCTTAAGTAACTTCATCTTAAACCTCCTCTGCCAAGCTTTTATCGACACGGATTTCAGCCTGCCGCTGATGCTTGGTTAAATGATAGAAAAACCAGGGCACCAGCAATAAACCAACGGTCGTTGCCGCCAACATCCCGCCAAGCGTGCCGGTAGAAATGGATACCCGGGCAACGGCGCCCGGGCCAGAAGAAAGTACCAAAGGCAATATACCTAAGATAAAGGAAAAAGAGGTCATCAATATCGGACGAAATCTTTGCTTGGCCGCCTCCATGGCTGCATCATAGCTGGACATGCCCTGTTCTTCCTTCAGGGACTTGGCAAATTCAACAATCAATATTGCATTCTTTGCAGCCAGCCCCACCAGAGCCACCATGGAAATCTGGAAAAACAGGTTATTTTCCAGGCCGCGTGCATAAACAAACAAACAAGCTCCCGCCACGGCAACAGGTACGATCAAGAGCACGGCGATGGGGATAATCCAGCTTTCATACAGGGCCGCCAGGAATAAATACACAAAGACAATCGCCAGCAACATGGCAATACCCGCCTGACCGCTGGCTTTTTGCTCCTGATAGGACAGGCCCGTCCACTCATATCCAACGCCCGGAGGCAATGTTTCCTTCATCAGTTTTTCTATCGCCGCCATTGCCTGGCCCGAGCTGTAACCCGGCGCGGCGCCACCACTGATGCTGGCACTGGTATACAGATTGTGACGGGAAATGGTGCCGGGACCGGCATCATAGACGATTTTCGCCAGCATGGACAGGGGCACCAGGGCACCACTGCCCGAACGGACATAGAAACGCCCCAGATCATCAGGACGACGCCTGAACTTGGCGTCCGCCTGCATCTTGACCCGATAAATGCGACCATACAGGCTAAAATCACTGACGTTGCTTGACCCAGTCAGTTGGTTTAATGAGGTATATAAATCGGCCAATGAAACATCAAAAGTCTTGATCATCTCCCGATCAATTTCCAGCCTTAACAGGGGCACATCGGTTTTAAGGGATGTAGAAACCCCCTTGAGCTCGGGTAACTTATTGGCATCTTCCACCAGCTGGAAAACGGCGGCGTTTAGTGCCAGCTGGTTATTACCGGTCAAATCCTGCAACTGCAACTCAAACCCTGCACCACTGCCCAGGCCGGAAATGGCCGGCGGCTGCATCACCAGCCCGGTGATCGGCGGGTATTCGGCCAGTATCGCCAGTAAATCTTCCTGTACCCTGTCAACACTATAGTCCTCTCGTTCCTGCCAGGGCTTTAAATACACCTGAAAACTGCCGTTTTCTTCACCGCCGCCATTGGATTTATTTTCACCGGTCAGAGCAACCGTATGGGCAACCGCGGGATGGGCCAAAATACCTTGCTCTATATCCACCATAAGCTTGTCGGTACGGTTGACCGAAGTTCCCGGCTGCAGCTGAATATCGACACTCAGCTGACCTTGATCTTCTTTTGGCATAAAGCCAATCGGCAGCTGGCTGTATATAAACAAAGATATTGCCAGCATGCTTAAAAACAGGAAGGTAGAGCGCAGGGTGCGTTTAAGGGTTTGTCTGACCTGCTCGGTATAGCGAGCCGTTAATCTATCTAAATAGACATTGAACCTGTCGAATATTGAATGCGTTTTTTGCTGCGGCTTCATCAAGATGGCACAAAGCGCCGGACTCAGTGTCATGGCAACAAAGGTGGAGATCAGCACGGCCACCGTCAAGGTAATGGCAAATTCACGATAAAGCTTACCGGAAATCCCCCCCAGAAAAGCGACGGGCAAAAATACTGCCGCCAGCACCAGTGAGGTGGCGATCAATGCCCCGGTCAGTTCTTTCATGGCCTGTGAAGTTGCCGCCCTGACATCCAGACCTTTTTCGGACATCAGGCGTTCGACATTTTCTACCACGACAATTGCATCATCAACCACCAGGCCTATCGCCAGCACCAGCGCCAATAAACTGATGGTATTGATGGTAAAGCCGAACGCCAGCAGGAAAATAAAGGTACCGACAATAGAAACAGGGGCCGCCAGCATGGGAATAAGCGCGGTACGCCAGTTCTGCAAAAAGCAGAACACGACAAAGGCGACCAGTAATAGGGCTTCTACCAGGGTCCAGGAAACCTCCTTAATGGAGCTGCTGATAAAATCCGAAGCGTCGTAGGCAATCTCATAATCAATCCCCTCGGGAAAAGCCAAGGACAGCCTTTCCATGGTTTGGCGGACATCTTCCGCCACTTCCAGGGCATTGGCACCTGGCAACAACATGACACCTATGATGGCGGCACTGCTACCATTATGACGTGAAACCAGGGTATAGGCGGAAGAGCCCAGTTCAACCCGGGCAACATCGCGCAACCGGATCAGGGCGCCATCGTCCGTGGCATGAACAATGACATTACCAAAAGACTCGGCATCACTGAGCTTGCCTTTGGCGCTGATGGGCAGCTTGAGGTTGACGTCTTCAGTAGCAGGCTGGCTACCGACAACACCTGCCGCGGCGTTCTTGTTTTGTTCCTTAATGGCATTACTGACATCCGTCGGCGTTAATCCATAAGCCGCCAGGGCATCGGGATCCAGCCAAATGCGCATGGAGTATGGGCGAGAACCGGTATTACGTGTTCGACCAACACCAGGGATGCGTTTAAGGGCCTGATCAATATTCAGCGTCACATAGTTACTCAGATAAAGATCGTCAAATCGCTCTACCGAGGAGCGCAGTATGATGGCCATCAAAGGAATAGAGGAGCTTTTCTCGACAGTGACGCCATTGGTAATAACGTCCATGGGCAACTCGCTCTCGGCCAGCTTGACCTTATTCTGGACATCGATCGCAGCAAAGTCCGGGCTGGTGCCTATATCAAAGGTTATATTGATGCGAGTGCCGCCACTATTGGTACTTTGGGACGTCATATACAGCATGTTAGGCACACCGTTAATGCGCTGCTCGACGGGAACCGCCACCGCCTCAGAGGCAATGTTCGCGGTTGCGCCACTGTAGCTGCCGGAAACAGAGACGGTCGGCGGCGTGATATCAGGATACTGGTCAATCGGCATATTAAAAAGTGCCGTGACACCGACCAACACCAGGATGATGGATAAAACCGACGCAAATACCGGCCGGTTAATACAATATTGTGCGATCATGAGGTAACAACCGATTTAGCGGGCGCATTTTCAGGCAGCTGTTCCTGAACCGGCGCATCATCAACAATACTGCCATGGCGAACTTTATGCGTACCTTCGATAACCACCACTTCTTTCGGGCTCAGGCCACTGTTAACAATAAAGTTTCCTTCAACGTTGCGCCCCAACACCACCAGGCGGCGCTCTATGGTTTTATTGGGCATTACCACAAAAACAAAGCTGCCGCTTTGCTCAAACCTGACCGCCTGTTCGGGCACAATCAGGGTATCCGGCAATTGATCCAGCTGAATTCTTAAGCGGGTATACTGACCGGGCAATAGCTCTCGATCAGGATTCGGTACTTCAGCACGCGCCGTAAAGGTACCGGTTTCTGAGTTGATTCTCGGCTCGGTATATTTCACCTGCCCAGGGTATGGGTATTCTGTGCCATCCGGCAAGGTAATGGTTACCAAGCCTTCCACGGACGTACCGGCGACATCCGCTTTTAATTTTTCATAATAGCTTTTCAGGCGGCGGCGTGACTGTAGATAGTCCAATGTCGACATCTGAAATTCCACAAACAGAGTGTCGACCTTTTGTATCGAGGTTAAAAGCGAAGTGCCGGACGCCCCGGCCAAGGCACCGACATCAATGGAAGAGTCTCCGACGATACCGGCAATGGGCGCCTTGATTTGGGTATAGTTAACATCCAGCTTGGCCGATTGATAAGCCGCTTCCGCCGCTTTCAAATTTGATCTGGCACTTTCTCTGGCATTATAGGCGTTATCCAAATCTAACTGGCTGGCGGCATCCTGTTTAAACAGGGGCTCCAACCTGGAAATATCTCTTTCCGCCTTGGCCAGGCTACTTTTCGCCAGCGTCACTGCCGCTTCGGCACTGGCAAGCTCCGCCTCGTAAGGACCGGCATCCAGGGTATATAATAACTGCCCTTCAGCAACAAAACTGCCGGCAACAAAGTGTTGCTGTTCGATATAACCATTGACTCGGGCACGAACTTCTACATCTAACGAAGCCTTGGTCACGGCAATATAATGCCCGTAGATGGGGAGATTTTTACTTTCGAGCTGATGGCTAACAACTTTGACGGCCTCTGGAGCTGGCGGCTCGGCTTTATTGCACCCCAGGATAAAGCACAAGGTGAAAAGAAGTATTACCCAATGATGTCGCATTCCAGTTTTCCTTACAATCTTATCAATAGCGAAATCAGAACTTGGCAGCTAACAGCAACTCGTCGGCTAATCAATATCTGCAAATAGTGATTTTATACAAGTCAAAGTTAATAGTTAACGCATTGTTGACATTATTTTTACGTTATTAACGGATAACTAATTCAATATCATCCACTTTTTAAACAAGTGGCGCATTGAACTTCGAGTTTAAATTTTGTTCAAGACAAACGCTCTTTGCTCACGGCGCGAGCTGTGTAGCATGGTTAATCCATGTCAATAACGAGCAACAAAGAGCCCCCTTAATATAAGGCGTACAAGCCTAACTTAACTGGTTAGACCAAAATAGTACACCAAAAAAATTGCCCTTAGCTATATTTAGATGTGGGACAAAAAAATAAATCAGATGGATTTGAACTCATCTAATTCTTCGCTTAAAAACCAGATATAGGAATAAAAATGTCCAGACTGATAGTGCTACTTATGTTGAGTTGCAGCTTTGCCAGCCATGCAGATAAGCATCTAGAAAACATGCACTTACCTTTGCCTGCATTAGATAGAGATGATTCGGTTTCCTTTAATATTAAGCAATATGACTATTCCTATATGAAATACACCCGGCTCAACCCCTGGCTTAACCAAATAGGCCTTTCCAGTTTTCATCAAGCGAGCAAGACCAAGATAATAAAGGCTAGGGAAACCAAGGAAAGTGACTCCCAAAGAGCACCCAAAGCCTGGGTGCAATACCAGTATGGAAAACAGACGGAAGAAACTGGCGTATTCAGTGAACTTTCATCCGAATTAAACGGACAGAACTATTTCTTGCAAGGTTCGATAACCTTATATTCGCAAGACAAGTTTAACATTCTGGTCAACGCCAAATATGAACAAAAAGATAATGACCTTATCACATTGACTCAGGAAGTACGTAGTGCAAACCCGGACGAGATAACCAGGATACGTAACACCAGCCTTGGCGTTATCGGCAGGTACTCAATCACAAGCAACTGGACGGTTAGCGGCATGCTGACATCGACAGCTTATCTGAACGATCGGCTGCCTTACAGTCCGCTAAACAGCCAATACTCGAATATGGCATTAATTGGCACAAGCTACTCTTTTTAGGAGCTATCGGCTCTCCCTACCAGCTTATGCGGCAACTTCATTGAGGATATAGCCCTTGCCCCATACGGTTTCTATCTGGGCACGTTTGGCGCCGGTAACCGAAAGCTTACCCCTTAACCTGGACACCCTGACATCCACCGTACGCTCGACACCGTTATAGTGCCTGCCAAGCAGTATGTGATATATCTGATCACGAGTCATAACCTTGCCGGCATTGGACAGCAGCAAAGATAACAAGCGAAATTCAAATGAACTTAAGCGGATCCCCTTGCCCTTGACCTTATATGACTGAGGATACAGGGAAATATCGCCTACCTTGATAACACACTCCTCATGGCGCTTGGCATGCATGGCCTGGCGCCTTAACAGGGCATCAACTCTGACCTTGAGTATCTTGGGAGATACGGGTTTACTCAGGCAATCATCGGCACCAAAGTCAAATGCGGCGACCTGTTCATCATCCTGGTCTCTGGCGGTTAGCACTATGATGGGGCCCCTAAATGAGTCCCGGATCATATGGCATTTTTGAAAACCACTCATGCCGGAATAGCCGACATCAAAGATGATCAGGTCCGGGGGCTTTTGGCTAATACCAAGTGAATTAATTAATTGATCACTTAGCGAGAATTAAAAGGCTTAGAGGCAAGGCATTGATTGCAGAGAATGGTTATTCCCTTGTCAAAATCAATAACGCAGCATATAAGCCTTTTAAACTCGCCCTTTGGGAGCTCATTAGCAAGCTGATAACTTCACAAAATTAATGAAATATAGAGCGACTATGTTTAAATAATTTTGTTTGTTCTAAGCTTGCTAATGAAGCTCTAAGTTGGTCAATTTATTATTTCAATTGGTATAAGTTGGTTCTGGACCTGTTCAATCTGACTGACCTGGTAAACACTGAAGCCAAACTTTTCCAAATAGGACTTGATCAATGCCGACACCATATGATCATCTTCGATCAAGATGACAGAGTATGCCTTGTTACAGCTAGTGGTATCTGTTTTTATTGCTACCATAAAAATTACCCCTCAAGTTAACTAACTAGCAGGGGTAATCTTATCGGGAAGCGGTAGGCCGGGTGTTAAGATATGTTACACCCTTGGTAACAATATGTAGGCTTTAGCTTATTCTGGGATCTGTTTCTTTTATGCCTTTACGCTGTTGCGATTTACAATAGAAATTATATAGGGGCGGAAACCTTTTCCAATCATAAAGCTCTCGAAATTCAATCCAGTCCAGCAAGCAAAATAAGCAAATCGAAGGATAAGACCAAGTATCAAATGCGCCTTGTTCACACTCCTGTGCCAACACGGAAAGCACTTTCTCTACCCTTTCACGCTGTAAATTATAGAAAAGCACATCCTGCTCGACATCTATACCCGAACGCATGGATAGTAACAGGGTGACAAAGGAGTCATTGGCCGCATCAATCAGAGTCAACAGGTTTTCCTGCTCCCAGGTCAGCTTAGTTTCGGAAAATTTTTCGGCAAAATACCTGTATATGACCCTGGAGTCATAAACACACAGCTCACCGTCAATGAGTGCCGGTACTTTCTGGGCCGGATTATTGGCGGTAAGAATTTCCCGCCCCTGCTCGGAAAAGATATCCAGGTTAATAAATTCATGTTCAATATCGACTAAATATAAACGCAGTCGACGGACAAAAGGGGAAGTGGTTGAGCCAAGCAGTTGCATAGTTTATCCCGTGTTCAGAAGAAATAGCTAGGATGAGGTTATAGCACAAATAAGGGCCCGATAAAAAAGCCCGGTTGAAAAACGGGCTTTTAACAAAGAATAGAGAAGCAGTTAAATCGCGATTAAAACAGCTCGTCATCCATATCAAACAGGGCGTCACAGCCGGATTTTGCCGATGCAATCAAGGAGATTCGGCGTGGCAACAAGCGAGCGAAATAGTAACGTGCGGTATGCAGTTTAGACTGATAGAAGTCATCACTTTGATCATCTGCGCTTAATGATGTCTCCGCCATCTTGGCCCAAACAAAGGCCATGGCGGTATAACCGAAGACATGCAGGTAATCATTGGCCGAGGCGCCCAGTTCATTGACATTCGATTGCGACTTGGTTAGCAAGTCCCTGGTAAGGTCGGCCAGATCTTCGATGGCGGCTTTTAACGGCTCAATAAATTCCCGCATGTTTTCTGCCTGTATTTGTTCAATATAGCCGTTGACCTCATCGATAAAGACCCGCATCAATTGCCCTTTTGAACCCGCCACCTTACGCGCGATCAGATCCATTGCCTGGATGCCATTGGTACCTTCGTATATCTGGGCGATACGGGCATCCCTGACCAGCTGCTCCTGACCCCATTCTCGGATAAAGCCGTGACCACCAAAAATTTGCTGCCCAGCTACCGTGCTGTCAAAGCCCATATCGGTGAAAAAGGCCTTTGCCAATGGCGTCATTAACGCGGTTAGCTGCTCGCCTTTTACCTGCTGCTCCCCTTCACCATAGCTGGCATAGTCCAGCTGCATGGCGATATAGGTGGAAAGCGCCCGGCTTCCTTCATTCAGTGCCTTCATATTTAGCAGCATGCGGCGGACATCACCATGCACCATAATGGAATCGGCTTCTTTGTTTGGCGACTTGGTCCCGGTTAACGAACGGCCCTGGATGCGATCTTTGGCGTATTCAAGGGCATTTTGATAGGAACGTTCCGCGGCACCTATACCCTGGATGCCAACACCTATACGCTCAAAGTTCATCATGGTGAACATGCAGGCAAGGCCTTTATTAATATCACCGATCAGATAGCCTACCGAATCGTCAAAATTCATGACACAGGTGGCGGAGGCATGTATGCCCATCTTGTGCTCGATTGAACCGCAGGAGACATTATTGGCTTCGCCGATGGACTCGTCTTCATTAACCTTAAACTTGGGCACCAGAAACAGGGAAATGCCACGGGGACCAGCCGGCGCATCCGGTAACTTGGCCAATACCAGGTGAACAATATTTTCCGTTAAGTCATGTTCGCCACCTGTGATAAAGATTTTATTGCCGGTAATGCGGTAGCTGCCATCCTGCTGAGGAAGCGCCTTGGTGCGAATAATACCAAGATCCGAGCCGGCATGGGCTTCGGTTAAACACATGGAAGCCGACCATTCGCCGGCATACATGCGGGTCAAATAGCGCTGCTTGAGATCTTCACTGCCATGCTTGGCAAGCGACAGGCCTGCGCCCGCGGTCAGGCCAGGATATAAGGAAAAAGAAATATCTGCCCCGCAAAGCATTTCTTCATGCAAGGCTGTCACTACCTTGGGCATGCCCATGCCGCCATACTCGGGATCGCCGCCGAGTGCCGTCCAGCCTCCCTCGGCATAGGTATTAAATGCTTCCTTGTACCCGGGTGCAGTAGATACAACACCATCTGAAAAGCTAACGCCAGTTTCATCGCCTTGACGAGAAATAGGGGCAATTTCCTGCTCGGCAATTTTCGCACACTCCTGCAATATCGCATCTGCCGTTTCGCGATCGACACGTTCGGCCAGCACCGGCAAGTCTTGCCACATGACATCTGTCTTATAGACTTCATACAATAAAAAGCTCATGTCTCTCAGGGGTACGCGATAGTCAGCCACAACTCTTCTCCAGTAAATTCAAACGCACAATTCAAACATTTGTTTGAATATAGCTTATTATGACAAAATGTAAAGTCAAATCTGGCAATTTTCGAACAGTAAAACTAGCCTTTATACCCAATCCCCCTCAAGGTGCAGGATTCAGCTGTAGTTAGAAACGCCTTTAGGCAAGCCATTGATTGAAAGGAAGGTTATTCAGGACAATTGCTCCTGCATTGTCTAATAAGCTACTTCCGTGTAGCGCCCTTGTCAAAATCAATAGCACGGCATGAAGCGACTCCAAACCGGCCTATGGTGCGCCTGAAACTCGCACCTGGAGGCGGATTGGGTATATACTATATACCTTGATCATGGCCATAACAGTGCAACGAGCAATAGATTGAAACTCTTCCATTTCTCCTTTTTCCTAATACTACTCTTTACGGCCCAAAGCCACGCGGCACAGTTAAACTATAGCAGAGTCCCGGAGGGAGATAGCTACAGATTCAACTACCGCTGGACAGATCAGAATCAGCAAAACCAGTCCATGACCTTTGCCCTGACCAAGGAAGCATTATTTGGACGCTTTAGGGACTTTAGAGTCTATAAAGCCAAGTTTGCCGAGCAATATGTCGCCAGACAGATTAAAAAGGCATTAACCGAGAATCCGCTGCCCGACGTACAGGTAAACTTTATCAAGCGCAGGGACAAAATCAGCATTGATATCAAGGGCAGCAAGCCGACCGCTATCCAGTCCGCCTATGCCGAGATAGCACAAATGGAAAAAAAGCTCAGCCAGGAATTTTTACGGGATAATTACTATCAGGAATTCACCACCCATGATCAGGTCTCGGCAATAAAACCTAACCATACCCTGATCGCGCAGAGCTCGGTCAATGACTTAAAGGTCCTGAGAGACCCCATTTTAGGGACGGTGTCCATCAAGAATATCCGCAAGGTGACCAACTACACCTTAGGCTTTATCCAGAGCATCCCCTATTCGACCCTGGAATCAAGGGTCACGGCATCCGGCGCCGGTTTTAATCCGCCGCTAAAACTGCTATGGGAAAATCAGGGGGATTGCGACAGTAAGGTAACCTTAACCGGTGCTATCTTAAGGACCCTGATGCCGAGAATTAAGATGGTATTTGTCTTTATTGAACAGCATGCCCTAATAGGCATAGATATCCCCCCCAGGGACGGAGAAACTACAGTCACAGTGGAAGGCACCACCTATGTGCTGGCCGAGCCGACTGGCCCTGCAATGTATGCCCTGGGAAAAATAGCTCCAGGTTCTGAATTGGCTATTAATAATGGTCATTATACGGCAGAAAAGTTTTTCTAGAGTACAGCCTTGTTCATAGAGCATGCTTTCACAGCATACTCTTTATCGTCCGTAACAGTTTTTCGGCGCTAACAGGCTTGGCAATATGAAAGTTCATGCCGGCCGCCAGGCTTTTCTCCTTGTCTTCTTCACGCGCATGGGCTGTCATGGCAACAATGGGCAGGTGCTGATGCTTTTCCTGCTCACGAATAAGTTTAGTGGCTGTCAGGCCGTCCATCACAGGCATCTGTATATCCATTAAGACAATATCAAAATCATTATCTTCCAGTTGCTGTAAGGCGATTTGGCCATTTTCTGCAACAACGACTCTTGCCTCCATGCTCACTAACAGCTCTTTCGCCACCAGCTGGTTGACCAGGTTATCCTCCACCAGGAGCACACGCGTACCTTGCAGGCTTTCTTTTTTTTCATCCTTGGCCTTATCAGGCTGTACAGGAGTGTTAAAGACCCTTTGATTATTTCCCGTTATCCCCTGCATTATCTGGTAAAGGCTCGCTCGATAAAGCGGCATCTCCAGCAGCACATAGGGCACATCAAGCTGCTCAAGCTGAACGATTGTTTCCGGCGGAATGCCTGACATAAGTGGCTGGCAAAAACCCAACAGGGAAACCTGCTTGGCTAGGTCGGGCCAGTTGGCCAAATCCCGCTTGAATGCTGCCGACAGTAAGTAGTCTCTGTCAAGCAAGAGCACTATTTCTTTGTCACCCACCTTGTTAACTATCTCACCGATAGAAGAGCACTGGCAGAACTGCCAGCCAGCCCCCTTGATACTGCGCTTGATTGACTCGGTTAGGGAGATGTTCAAGGAGCAGATATGAACAGAAGCATGCGATAAGGTTTTTCCAGTGTCACCCTGAGCGAGAGAAAAGGGTAAGACAAAACTAAATTCACTTCCCTGTCCCGGTTCGCTCGACAGGGCAATTTCCCCGCCAAGCAGGTTGACAATTTGCTGGCAAATCGCCAGGCCAAGTCCAGAGCCCCCATACTGCCGTGTCATAGACTCATCTGCCTGGCGAAAGACATCAAACAGGTGCTCCTGCTTATCCTTTTCAATGCCAATGCCTGTATCTATGACGCGAAACCGCACCAGGACATTGGTATCGCTCTTGGCGATGGTTTCAACCAGCAACTTGATTTGCCCCTGAGCGGTAAATTTAACCGCATTATTCAACAGGTTATTTAGCACTTGTATCAGGCGCATTTCATCCGTCATCACCTGGTAAGGCACCTCGGCGGCGATATCAATAATCAGCTCAAGCTTCTTTTGGTTGGCCAGGGCGATATTCAGCTTCAATGCCCGGTCAACCACCATATCAAGCGGACAGGACTCTTTTAGGATGGGCATATTGCCCGATTCTATCTTGGCCAGATCCAGTAATTCATCAATCAGGTGCAATAACGACATGGAAGCACTTTCGGCATTATTTAAATATTGATGCTGGAAAGAATTAAGGCCGGTATTGGCCATCAAGGACATCATGCCCTGGATGGCGTTGATAGGTGTACGTATTTCATGGCTCATATTGGCCAGAAACTGGCTTTTGGCCTGGTTGGCCTGCTCGGCCTGGTCCCTCGCCTGCTCCAATGCCGCCTGAATGGCATACTGATTGGTAACATCCCGGATAATGTTGATAAAGCCTAGCCGGTCACCCTTGTCGTTGTGAAATTGTCCGCAAAAGACTTCAAAGGTATTATCCAAGGTTTCCACCAGGCGTTGCTGGCCATGGGATTGGCCCGGTTCTGATACCGCCTGGTATAAGTCATTTAGTGCCTGTTCCAAGCCCTTGGGTAAAAGCTGGCCGGCCTTACGCCCCAAAATCGCTCCTTCGCTGTGCTGGACAAAATTTTCAAAGGCCTGGTTACAACCAATAATCAAGCCCTGATCGTCATTAAAAAGGATCAATTCCGGAATGGCATTCATCACGGAGCGCAACAGAGCATAGTCACGCTGATGCTGCTCAATACTAACGGTTAAGGCATGGGTCTTTTCCGCCACTCTGGTATCCAGCTCGGCATTTTTTTCTTTTAATTGCTGCAATAGACTACGGTTCTGGCTGAAAATATCTTCCACCAGGGTAAACCAGTGTAGCCAGTCGGGTGTTGGTTTCACCTTGCCCGGATCGCCTTTTGAACAGTACTCGATATGGTTGATAAACTCTTTGGTCGGCTTGATAAAGGTTTTACGTGTCATCAAATACATGAGTATAAAAAAGGCCAGTACGCCGAAAATAATCAGGCTAAAGGTCAGGATAAATCGGTTCATCAAGGGCATCCTGAATCTGTTATAGTCCTGATACTTGATCAGCTTCCAGCCATTAACTGACAGTGTTTTTTTGTTCACCAACCAGTTGCCAAGTACGCTAGTATCTGGCTGTTGTGAAAACTGCTGCCAGGACAATGAGGCGAGCTCCGCCGGCATGACTTCCTGCCATTGGGTGTTTATGGATATCTGGCTATTGGTGCTGCTCTTGTAAGCCAGGACCTTGTTGTCCCTATTCAATAACACATAAGCTAACCCTGGCCGGTCAACGTCGGGTAAGTTTTGCTCCATTTTAGCCAGGCTAATATCAATCACTATGGCGCCCTTAAATGCCTGCTGCCGGTAGAGGCCTATCCCCAAAGAGGTATTCAGCCCGGTACCTGCCGAGTCCTGATAGGGAGAAGACCAGGCAATCTCCCCCTTTTTTGCCGCACGAATCTTATTGATATGAACATTGTTCAACATGCGATCCGAATACTGCCAGCTATGACGTCCTATCCAGGGGTATAAGTTCACGAAACGCTTGAGTGAAACATAGTAGTACCAACGAGCAAAACCGACGGATTTTTGTGCGGTAATAAAGGCCGGCGTCAAGGCGTTGGCCATGGCTAGCTCTTGGTTCAACGGCTTATCAAAGCTTTCGATATTGCCTATCCCGGTAATATTGCCGCTGATATTTTTGGTGCGATTAATAACGTCATGCGCCGGAATGTCCAAATAATACCTGTCCCCCTCCTGTGCCAGCTTGGGTCTATTGGCACTGTAGGCGTGGGGCTCATTAAGGTAATAATGAGCAAATTTTTCCATGGCGATGATGGCATTGACATTTTCTTCCAGCTTCTCATTAAGCAGATTGCCTTGGCGCTGTAGTGAAGCCAATTCTCGCTGTTTGTGCTCCACCAGGTTTTCAAAATAAAGAAAGGAAGCAAGCGACAGGGCGATAAAGACAATCACAATAAATGAAGTAACAAACGCAGTATTGTAGCGACTGAAAACCTCTTTTTTAGGTGTTTGATAGGACACTTATTGCCTTACTGAAATAATCTCGACGACATGACCCCTTAAGTTAAATCAGTCGGCACGGGGACACAAGTGAAATTGCGGGAAAAGCGCTATGGCCTTGCTCGGCAATAGCGCTTGGATTACCAGGGTGTTGTTTACAGGTTTTCTTCCGCAAAAGAGGCCAGGCGGCTACGTACCACGCCATTGAGGTTGATGGTAGCACTGCCGGGAAAGTCTTTGAACCGCTCGACTATATAGGTCAGGCCCGAGGTCACCGCGGTCAGATAGTTGCTGTCTATCTGTGCCAGGTTGCCGGAGCAAATCAGTTTGGTGCCCTCGCCACAACGAGTAATAATGGTTTTCAGTTGTGAAGCAGTCAGGTTTTGGCATTCATCCAAAATCACCAGGGAGTTTTGAATGCTGCGCCCCCGCATAAAATTAACCGACTTAAACTGAATATTGGCCTTTTCCATAATATAATTCAGGCTGCCGCTCATATTCTCGTCCTGCTTATGCAGGACTTCCAGCGAGTCAGTGATGGCCGCCAGCCAGGGGGCCATTTTTTCTTCTTCCGTCCCCGGCAGAAAGCCTATGGACTCGGCAATTTCCGGGGTACTGCGGGTGACTATCACTTTTTCATACAGGCCGCGTTCAATCACCTGTTCGAGCGCTGAGGCCAGTGCCAGCAAAGTTTTACCACAGCCGGCTGGCCCGGTCAGTATCACCAGCTCGATAGAGGGATCTAGCAGCGCATCCATGGCCATCCCCTGATAAATATTCTTGGGATGTATGCCCCAGGCATTTTTTGCCATCAGGCGTTCACGGCTTATGTCCAGGATCGCCAGTTTATCTTCATCATAGCCAACCACCTTACCGGCAAAGTGTTCACCCTCATCAATCAGGTATTCGTTGATATAGGTGCTGGGTATCACAGAGCGGTCAACAAAGTGGGTGGTATTCCGGCCTTCTGTTTCACTCTCACAGTCCTTAACCAGTTGCCAGAAATCCCCATCAAACTTGTGATAGCCCTTGGTTAAAAACTGGATATCATCAATCAGCTGATCGGTGCGATAATCTTCTACGTGCGCCAGGCCGGCTCCCTTGGCCTTTAAGCGCATATTGATGTCTTTGGTGACCAGCACCACCTTCTTGCCCGGCTTGAGCCTTTGAATATGCAGGGCCGTGGTAATAATGCGGTTGTCATTTTCGTTAAAAGACAGGGTGCCTTCACTTTGCTCCAGGGTATAGTCATTGAAGATGGACAGGCAACCACTGGGATGCAAATCATCGGTTTGCGGCAACTTAACACCAGCCAAAACTTCTTCTGGTGTCGCATCTACCAAGGTGTCCTCCAGCGCCCTGATAGCAACGCGGGCATCGCGGCTGACATCCTTGCGTCTGTCCTTGATGGAATCCAGCTCTTCCAATACCGTCATGGGGACGACAACGTCATGTTCTTTGAAGGATAAAAAAGCGAAGGGTTCGTGTAGCAGAATATTGGTATCTAAGACGTAGGTAATTTTTTCTTCAGTCATATAGGCATTCCCAGCAATAGTAAAATATAGCTTGCCGTATAACTAGGTAAAGGAGGATTAAATAGGTTGCTGCAACTTTTACCTAGTCATCAAGCGTTATATCCTAAAAATAGCGCTTCTCCTTTAGTGAAGTTAAGACCACTTTGACACCATAGTAAAGCAGTAGCAAGCATGTTTTGGGCAGAAATAAAAAATAGTGATTATCTGAAAGAAAGTGCTTTTTTAGCCGAAATATTCGTGGCAAACTGGGTTGTTGGCTAAAGACTAATCAAAATTATTCCTCCCCGCAGCGCTTTACCAAAACCATAAGAATTTTTTAATGATCACATCTATGATTAACGGTACTATAGCGCCCGTTTTTTTGCCCCTTATTTGTATTTTAAAAGCTGGAGAAGTTATCTATGTCATTTCACCCTGGTCAACGTTGGATTAGTGATGGAGAATCAGACCAAGGATTAGGTACAGTTACCTCAGTTGAACATAGATTTGTTACCATTGTTTTTACCGCTACCGGCGATGCCCGCCAATATGCCATAGCCGACGCCCCGCTGACCCGGGTGATCTTCAATGTCGGTGACTCGGTGCCCAGCCATGAAGGCTGGCAACTCAAGGTAGAATCCGTTGAAGAAGTGAGTAATCTCTTTGTGTATCATGGTACCCGTCAAGATACCGGTGAACAAGTCTCGCTAAAGGAAGTGATGATAGATCACTTTATCAAATTCAATAAGCCGCACGACAGGTTACTCAATGGCCAGGTCGACAGACTGGACTGGTTCCAGCTGCGTAAGGATTGCCTCCAGCAACAATTTAACCAACAGCAATCGGAATTAACGGGCCTTAGTGGCGGCCGGGTCAGCCTGATCCCGCACCAGTTATATATCGCCGAAGAGGTGGGGAGCCGATTTGCCCCCAGGGTATTGCTTGCCGATGAAGTAGGGCTGGGCAAAACCATAGAAGCAGGCCTTATCCTGCATCAGCAGTTAGTAAGTGGTCGCGCACAGCGAGTCCTGATCATAGTACCTGAGTCCCTGGTCCACCAGTGGCTGGTGGAAATGCTGCGACGCTTTAATCTGAAGTTCAGCATTTTTGATGAAACCCGTTGCCAGGAAAGCGGCGAAGAAAATCCCTTTAGCTCGGAGCAGCTGGTACTGGTCAGCCTTGGCTTTATCACGGACAACCCCGACTGGTATGATGCCCTGATCGCCGAAAAGTGGGATCTTATGGTGGTGGATGAAGCCCACCATCTTAACTGGCAGCAGGATAACCCCAGCATTGAGTACCAGTGTGTCGAACAACTGACACAAAGCATTCCCGGTGTTTTATTGCTAACGGCAACACCGGATCAACTGGGCCATGAAAGCCATTTTGCCCGCTTGCGTTTGCTCGATCCCAACCGCTTTTTCAGCTACCCCGAATTTATCGAAGAAGAAAAGCACTATAGCGAAGTGGCCGATGCCGCCAATGCCCTGGTTGCAGGAGAAAAACTTACCAGTGAACAATCTGCCACCTTAGAGTCACTATTAAAAGAAAGCGATATTAGCCAAGCGTTAGCAAGCATTAATCAGGACGATAGTGAAGCCGGCACGGCTCGTCAGCAACTTTTGAATCAGCTGTTGGATCGTCACGGCACTGGCCGTATTCTGTTTAGAAACAGTCGCAACACCATAAAGGGCTTTCCACAACGCGAACTTCACCCTAGCGCGCTGGAGATGCCTGAACAATACCGGGAGCAGCTCAATGATTTACTGCTCAGTGACAGCCTGGAAACGCTAAAAACCAAGGCTCAGGCCAAGTATATATTTACCCCTGAAATCCTGCATGGCCTGGATACTTATGCCTCAAAATGGACAGACTTTGACCCCAGAGTCGACTATCTGATCGACCTGCTGAAAAGGCTTAACGGGGAGAAAGTTCTGGTGATCTGTGCCCATGCCCAGACGGCAATAGATCTGGAAGATGCCCTAAGAGTCCGGGAAGGCATACGCTCTGCGGTTTTCCATGAGGGGCTCAGCATATTCGAACGAGATCGTGCCGCCGCCTACTTTGCCCAGGAAGAAGACAGCGCCCAGCTGCTGCTGTGCTCGGAAATAGGCAGTGAAGGGCGTAACTTCCAGTTTGCCCACCACCTGGTGTTGTTTGACTTGCCAAGCAACCCTGACTTATTGGAGCAACGCATCGGCCGCCTGGACAGAATTGGCCAAACTCAAACCATCCGCCTGCATGTGCCTTACTTTACCGACTCGGCCCAGGAATTGTTGTTTAACTGGTACCAGCAAAGCCTTAACGCCTTTGAGCATACCTGTATCACGGGGCGTGCCGTATACGACGCTTTTGGTGACGCCTTGTTTACCCTGGCACTGAGTGAAGATTGGCACTCAGCAGAGGCCAAGGCCCTGCTGGCAGATAGCCACCAAAAACATTTAGCCATTAAGGAAGAGCTGGAGTCCGGCCGAGACAAGTTGCTCGAGCTGCACTCCTCTGGTCAGGGCAAGGCTAAAGCCCTGGTGGAAAAGCTGGAGCAACAGGATCGGCAAATAGCCTTGCCACAATTTATGTTCCAGCTGCTGGACGTGTTTGGCATTCAACAGGACGATAAGTCAGATAATGCCATCGCGCTCAACCCAAGCGAGCATATGCTCAGCGCCAGTTTCCCTTGCCTGCCGGAGGATGGCACCACCATAACCTTTGACCGTGATACCGCCCTGGCCTGTGAAAACTACCAGCTGATCACCTGGGATCACCCCATGCTAAGGGGGGCAATGGATCTGGTATTATCCGACGAAATAGGCAACGCCAGCATAGGATTACTGCAGAACCAGGCACTTCCGGTTGGCACCTTCTTTTTGGAATGTATTTTCACCATAGAAGCCACGGCACCGGCAAACCTGCAACTGGGCCGCTATTTACCAACCACACCTATCCGCGTACTGGTGGATAAGGCGGGCAACAACCTGGCGGAGAAAGTGACAGAGCAGGTGCTGGACAACCAGCTATCACCGGTCAAGAAGCAGATGGCCCTGCAGCTGGTAAAAGCATTAAAGGCTCAGGTGGCTCCTTTAGTGGAAAAAGCGGAATCACACGCTAATTCTCAGGTTGCTGTTATTCAGGAAAAGGCATTGGCCAATATGCATGTCACGCTTGATGAAGAATTTGACCGTTTAACGGCTCTGGCGGCCATTAATCCAAGCGTACGTCAGGAAGAGCTGGATTTCATCAAGTTACAGCAGGAAGAGCTCACCAACTATATTAATAAGGCGCAACTGAAATTTGAAGCTATCCGTATGATAGTGGTCACCCATTAAGGAAATATCATGGCAGCAAACCCGGATTTTATTTATCAACCGCCTAAAAGCCCATACCTGGATATCATTTATCAGGATGATGACTTGGTGGTACTGAATAAGAATAGTGGTTTGCTGACCGTGCCCGGCCGTCTCCCCGAACATCAGGACTGTTTACAAAACCGGGTCAATAGCGTACTGCCAACAGCCACCATAGTGCATCGTCTGGATATGGCTACTTCCGGTTTGCTGTTGATGACCTTAAACAAAGAAGCCCATGTCGCCATCAGCCGCCAGTTTGAAAAGCGCCAAACCCAAAAAAGCTATATCGCCAGAGTATATGGCCGTGTCGAACAAGCAACCGGCACCGTCGATTTACCTTTGATCTGTGACTGGCCCAACAGGCCCAAGCAAAAAGTGGATCATGAAAAAGGGAAAAATGCCCTGACCCACTACCGCGTATTAAGCCGTGACGATAACTCGACCCTAGTTGAACTCACACCGGTTACGGGTAGATCTCATCAGCTGCGTGTCCATATGCTTGCCCTTGGCCACCCCATTTTGGGAGACAGGCTTTACGCCCATGACAAGGCACTGACCTCAAGCCCAAGGTTACAATTGCACGCACAATCACTGACCATTACCCACCCGGTCAAACAGATCTCGCAAACATTTACAGCCCCCTGCCCCTTTCGATAGACTCAAGGTAATAACCAAAAGGCTTTAAGAAAACTCAGCCAATGCCGATAGTTAATATGTTGTTCGATAGCCCATGGAGAACCAAATGAAGCCAGCCAACCTTTTTGTATTTGTGCTCTCTATCACGCTCTTAGTTTCCTTTTCCGTGTTATCGGCACAAAGTGAAGCCGAGCAGGAAACCCAGAAAGCAAGCCAGAACAAAGAAGAAACTAAAGAGCAAGAGCCAGCTCCAGAGCAGGAGGTCGGAGAGGATGCCAATACAGAAGGAAAAGTTGAATCCGCTATTCGTTTAGAGCGCAGTAAGATTAAGATTGCACCGCCAGTGGCACTGGATAAACAACAAAAATCAGATCTTAGCCACTATATTTCCAAATCCGAGCTTTCCCCCGTATTAGTGGGTCCAGATGAGCTTATCACCCTGGTACAAGACAGTAGCACCCGAAATAACAAAGGAGTCGTTATTTTTATTCCCGACTGGCAACAATCTCCCGTCAGTCCAAAAGCGATCAACTTTCTCCGCAACAGTTTACCGGCTCAAGGCTGGGTCACCATAGCCATGCAAGCCACCAACAAACCAAGCAACTACCCTTCACAAGCAGAAAAGGCATCCGAACAAGCAGAAGAAAATCAAAAAACGCTCGCTGACTATCAGGAAAGTTTCACCGCCAAGCTGGAAGCCGTGCTGAAAAAAGCCAAGGAATATCCTGGTTTGGTACTTATTGCCTCCGCAGGCAATCACGCGGGCCTGCTGTTTGATATTTTTCAGCAGGGGAAAATAGAGTCGCCAAGTGGCGTGATGATACTCAGTGGCTTTATGCTAACTGAAGTGGCGGATAAAACATTTGCTCACCATATGGCCAGCAGCGAATTTCCCGTTTTCGATATCCTGTTAAGAAATGATCACCCCCTGGTTTTCAATTCTGCCAGGCAGAGAAAAATCTACGCCGACAAGGAAATGAAGGTCTACTACCGTCAACGCCAACTTAATAACTTCTCCAGCGGTTATTACCCTGACCAAGCCCTGCTAAAAGAAATAAATGGCTGGTTGAAATCAATCGGCTGGTAAAGAACTGGATACGCTCAGTATCCCTATTGCGAGTACTAACAAAAAATACACTCGAAAAAAAATTAAAAAAAGTTGTCACAAAATTGTCACCTCAAACATCTTAATAAAAAAATTGGATTTTTAACTATGAAGGAAGGGTTCGGCCAGACAATTTCTCCGTTTGAATTTGCTGCGCTGAAAAAAGGGAAGCATTGCGGTTTTAATGCGGCCTATAGTGCCTATGCTGACCATGTATATTCGCTGAGCATACATATAGTCGGTAATGAGCATACGGCCTCGGATATACTACAGGCCGTTTTTGAAACACTGCTGGTGAAATCGAACACCCTAAAGAGTGAAGAAACCTTGGGTGCCTGGCTTAAACAGTGCACCCTAAATGCCTGCATGGGTTATTTTAGGCGCTCGAAACAGGAAAATTTGTTTATTGAATCTCAAGGGATCACCGAAAGCATTTCAATGGCATTGGAAGATAAACAGGTTAAGCAACAAGCAAATTCCCGTTTATCATCCTTTCTTGAGCAACTCCCTTTCATTCCTCGTTCCGTGGTCTATTTCTACGCCGTGCACGGTTTAAAGCACAATGAAATAGCGCCAAGTTTAGGCATTAATGAATCCAATAGCAGGCAAATATATCGTCGAACTTTGAGCCAACTTAAGTCCTGGCTCAATAAGGCAGACTAACAAGATGAATAAACTAGAAGATGCAATTCACAAGCACATTGATGCGAACCAAGACAATATCATCACCTATAAGGCGCCAGATTTGGCCGATGATATTTGGCAGCAGTATCAACAAAAGAAGCAAAAAAAACATTTTGCCGTTGCGGCCAGTGTTTGCTTGTTAGCCTTAGTACTGGGCTGGCAAAAAATCCCCGGCGGTTCACCGGATTTTATTGCTCAAAGCTATATGTTGGAACAGCGTCTCGCTGAAGTGGTGGACAACCCGCTATCCGACGACCACAGGGCGTTAATGTCGAACTGGCACCATGAACTCAGCATGATAGATCAAAGCATAGAAGAACAGGGACCTGAATTTGCCGATGCAAACCTTTGGGCCGACAGGGCCTCGCTACTGACCCAAATGATCGAATTCTATGCCAAACCCGTAGATTTTTACGAAATTTAAAGGAATTTACATGAGAAGCTTAATACTTGGACTCACCTTTATTTGCGTATCAGCCTCATCGGGAGAATTCAAATCTCCCCAAGCACAAAAGCTGGCCGATCAACTGGTACAGGCCATCAACCAGAAAGTGGCCGAAATTGCAGCGCTGGAAATAGCGGCCGGTGTTGCCCCCAAGGACGTAAAAATCAATTTAAGCCAGCAGGAAAGGTATGATAGCGGCCGTTTTGGTGCCATTATTGATGCTAAAAATACCGGCAAAATCATCTCGGTGACCCCAAGAGGGCAGGCAAGCCAGCTAGGGCTACGTAGCGGTGATGTCATTTTAGCGGTAAACAATCAACCGCTTAACACAAGCAACAAGGCCTGGTTATCGGCATTACAGTATGCCGACGACAATACCGAAATAGCCCTGAAGGTTAGGCGTAATTCTCAGGAATTACTTTTATCCGGCACCTTTAAAGCTAAGTATATTCCTGAATGGCAATTTATCAGTTCAAAGGAGCTATTGTTGCAGGGCAAGCTAAAAGCCAGGTTTATTCCTGAGTGGTCTCTTAATATCAGTGCTCCCGTTATGCCGGAAAAAGTGGTTAGAAGGAATGAATCAAACATACCCCCTGACAGTTGCGGCAGAATCATTGTCAGTGGTAACGCCAGTGCTCCCAACCCCTTTAACGGCATCCAAAGCATCGCTGTCATTAAGGCCATAGATGATGAGCGGGTAATGCGAGAAAGAACCAGGATCAAAGTTAGCCCGGGCGATCACAGGTTTAAAATCAGCAGCGCCTTCGAAAAAAACGAGGAGCCCAATGAGTACTCATTATATGTAGAGCCGGATAAAAACTATTATATGATTTACGCCAAGAGTGTCGACTGGCGAGATGAAAGCGGCAACCTCTTGGATGAAAAAAGCTACACTGGCCCCATTATCTGGAAAATATCTCAACAAGAGTGCGAAATGTAGTAATTAATAGAAAATAGCCGGTAATGTTACCGGCTATTTTCTTATTGGCCATTCAACTGCCTGGAAATCAACTCATAAGCCGCCTGAATATCCTGGGTTTTCTGCTTGGCGACTTCCATCATTTCTGGCGGTAAGCCCTTTGCCACAAGCTTGTCGGGGTGGTGCTGAGCCATAAGCTTTTTATAGGCCTTCTTGATATCACGGGCCGAAGTGTCTTTATCAACCCCCAGTAATTTATAGGCATTGTCTAACTGCTGCTGTTGGCCGTTATGATTAAAGGCTTGGTGACCCTGTTGTTGATGAAACCGGGCGCCGGCGATTATCATTTCCAACAGCTTGTCCAACTCTTGAGACGAAAAGCCAAGTTGGTTGGCTATCTTATGTAAGGCCTTGCGTTCGGTTGGATCCAGCTGGCCATCGGCAAAGGCAACCTGGATCTGGATTTCTAGAAACAGTAATAGCAAGTCATGACGGCCACGGCAACTGCGTTTAAACTGCTCAATGCGATCCTCCAGTGGAAAACCGACGACTTTTCCTTCTCGAAAGGCTTCTTGCGCTTGCCGCCTCATGCTGTTGTTCAGGCCCAGCCTGTCCATATAGGCGGTGGCAAACGCTATTTCGTGCTCGGACACCCGGCCTTTGGCCTTGGCAATAAACCCCATCACGGAAAAGGTGGTGTAGAAAAAGGTGGCTTGACGGCTGGCATCATCTTCCTGATTTCCTGCCAGGCCATTGAAATCCAGGCCTCGGCCCTTATCAAAGTTGTGGCCCAGCCACATGCCCAATAAGGCCCCGAATATGTTTTTACTGAGCATAAAGCCAAATAAAAAGCCCAGTATCTTTCCCCAAATGCGCATACAGTTCCCTGCCAGTCAGTAATTAAATGATATTCAAGTCAGTGTTTAACTAGAGGCTATTGATCTTTGTTCATGATTCTGCTGAGAGATAAAATCGCCTTAATCAAGGCGGAAATTATGCCATTTAGTCATCTAAATCAGCAATTTTCAACGTAGAGTAAGGCGATTTTAGCCTCAGCCCTGTGGGCAATGGTTATTTTTAACGCTAGCAGCATTAGAATGTCACTCATTTGGAATAACCAAACGGCGCTCATTCTGCTTTGCTAGCATCAAAAATAGCCTGTTGCAGAAAATATGAACAAAGATCAACAGCCTCTATTATTAGTATTAAGTAAACCAAGGTTTACCTGAGCCAGTCTCTGTGGCGTACCTATATCCATCCAGGGATCGTCCAGCACACTGGCCGATATTCTTTGCTGCTCTGCAAAATCACGCAATAGCGGGGCCAGAGGTAGCACGCTGGGCTTTTGCCCACGGTTATGAAAAAACTCAGGTCGGTATAATGCTATACCACTAAAGGTATAACTTTGTTGCCGCTCAAATTTTCTTGTGTTTGCCAGCAGGTCGTTATCAATAAAAAAATCCCCTTTTGGGTTATGTTCAGGATTTTCCACCAAATACAAATGGGCAAGCATGCCAGGTTCAAGTGTTGGCAATTGGGCAAAATTAAAGTCGGTATAGATATCGCCGTTGACCACCAAAAAAGGTTCATCCCCTAACAAGGGTAGGGCCTTGATTATGCCTCCCGCCGTTTCCAGCGCCTGTTCTTGCTCGTCACTGTAGGATATCGAGACCTGCCACCTGCTGCCATCACCGAGATATTGCTCTATCTTTTCTCCCAGCCAGGCATGGTTAATCACTATATCCTTAATGCCGATATCGGCCAGCTTACGAATATGATGCTCGATAAGAGGCATTCCCCCCACCTCCAATAAGGGTTTAGGGCAATCATCGGTCAAGGGGCGCATGCGCTCGCCACGGCCCGCGGCCAGTATCATGGCTCTCATCATGCTGTTACCCTGTTTGTATTAACCAAGGCAGGTATAACTGTCCCCTTGACCAGCTCACTTAAGAATATGAGTTCCGGGTACCGAGCGGAAACATCCGCTATATAGGACAGGGTTAAGGGAATATCCTTAAGGTAGCCAGCCTTGCCATCCCTGTGATAAAGCCGCGCGAATATGCCACTGGCCTTGATATGCCTTTGTAAGCCCATTAGGTCACACCAGCGTTGCCATTGCGTTTCACTGACATTCTCGGTCCTCGTGTCATGCGCTGCCTGCTCATAAAAATGGCGAAACAGTGGCGCAAGCGTTTCTTCTGGCCAGCGAATATAACAGTCTCTAAGTAATGAAACCGCATCATAAGTCACTGGCCCAATAACCGCATCCTGAAAGTCGATAATTCCTAAATGATTATCTGCCAACACCATGATATTACGGCTATGGTAATCCCTGTGCATCACCACCTGTGGCTGAGACAAGGCACTTTCAACCAGCACATCAAAACACTGGTCCAGTTGTTTCTGCTCGCTTAATGTAAGGTCAATTTGCAGATGTTGCTTTAATAGCCAGTCGGTAAATATGGAAAGCTCCAGTCGAATAAAATCCTCATCAAACTTGGGCAAGGGGTAGGATGGGAGTGGTGATGAAGACCTTATTTGGGATAAAAGCTCAAGCGCCTGGCGATAGTATTGAGACATACTCTTTGCGTTTATCACATCATTAAGCAGCATATCGCCCAGATCGCTCAAACAGAAAAAGCCCTTTTCTTCGTCTTTGGCGACCACCTCGGGAACAGGCACAGCTTGTCTAGTCAACATTTGTTGCAGGGCAATAAATCCCTGATTATTGGATTTATCTGGCGGTGCATCAACGGCAATCAGGGAGCGGTTATCCAGGGTAAAACGGTAATATCGACGAAAGCCCGCATCCCCGGTTAAGCCGCTCAATTTAATATCATTCTGATGAAAAACCGTCATTAGCCACTGACGTAAAGCAAACAGTCGAGAGGATTGATGGTCTATATTTTCTCCATTTTCTGAAAACATCTGTACAACCGGTTAGCGAGATTACGAAAATTGCTATATTATAACGGGATTTGCCGCTAAAATGCAGCTGGCGATACAGGTACTTCGGTTTTTGAATTCATACTTTCGGATTTTAAATGCATTTTCCCCGTAATCTATTTATATTTTTTGGCTGTTTTTGCATGTCAGCCGCCAGTTCAGCCGAGCCCCAAACTAGCTCAGATATTGCCACCATCACGCAATGTCCGATCCCAACTTATCCAAAACTGGTAGAAGATAAGGTCGTACCTAGCGACGACACCATAAAAATACTGTCAGATAAGACCAATATCGAAAAAGACCAGTTTGCCAAGTTTTCCGGCGGGGTCACCTTGATCAATAAGCAGCAGACCATAGTGGCGGATCAACTTGAAGTAAACCGTGCCAAAGCCCTGTTCAACGCCCAGGGCAATATTCACTTTCAAAACCAGAATATTGATATTTTTGCCGATCAGTTAAGCGCCAGCGAGGCTTCCAATGCCACACGGTTGGACAATACATCTTATCAACTTGCCGGTCGGGCGGGACATGGTAGCGCAGAGCTGATTGCGGTAGATGGAGATGGTACTCTGATCTTGCAGGATTCCACCTTTACGACCTGCTATGGTGAAACACCCGATTGGCAATTAAAGGCAAGCCAAATCAGTATTTCTGCCAATGAAAAAAGCCTGGAAGCCTATAATGCCAGGTTTAGACTCTTTGGCATGCCAGTGCTTTACATTCCCTATTTTTCTGTGCCCATCAGTAACGAGCGTCAGTCGGGCTTTCTCTACCCAAAAATAAAATCATCCAATAAGTCAGGTCTGGAGGTGGAATTACCCTATTACTGGAATATCGCCGAAAACATGGATGCCACCATTACCCCTCGCATCATGTCTAAGCGGGGCACGCAATTATTGACTGAGTTCCGTTATTTATCCGGCCTGCAAACCGGAAAAATCGACCTGGAGTACCTGCATAAAGACAGTGAGATCAAATCCAATAACGATGCCCGTTATCTCGCCCGTATTCAGCATACAGGGACTTTTTCCGATAACTTTCGCGCCTATGTTGACTATACCACCATAAGTGATGACAATTACCTGGTGGATATTGAAAGCGATCAATATAACTCCAATGATGCATACCTGTACCAGGTTGGCGAGCTGGCCTATTTCAGCGAACAGTGGCAAGCGGTAATGAAGCTGCAGGACTTTGAAGTTCTGGGTAACCATATCCAAAGCTATAGAACAGTGCCACAAATTGAAATGGAAAGCCGAAGCGAGCTCCCCCTCTTTAACGGTATTTTCGATCTTTATTCCGAACTGAGCCGATTTCAGGCAGCAGACAAAAGCTTACCCGAAGCGGAGCGCTACCATATTGAGGCCGGCGTGACCTTGCCAATGGCAACGCCGGCCTGGTTTTTGAACTCGGAATTCAGAATGCTGCAAACCTATTATGATCAAAAGCAAATTCCTTTTGATAGCGATCTGGAAGAGAATGTTAGCCGCACCCTGCCCAAGGTGCGTTTTCACGGCGGTATCAACCTGGACAGAGCCATGCAATATTTTGGCGAAGGCTTTACCCAGACACTTGAACCCCAGCTCCAGTACTTATACGTCCCGGACGAAGATCAAAGCACCATAGGCCTTTACGATACCACGAGTTTGCAGGATGACTATAATGGCCTGTTTAGAGACAGACGATATAGCGGCCTGGATCGCATCGCCCAAGCCAACCAGTATTCCTGGGGGGTAACCAGCCGGGTGCTGGATCCGCTAAACCATGAAGTATTTCGCTTAAGCCTGGGGAAAATCGTTTACCTTAACAACAGTAATGTCGATGAAGAACAGGGATTAATCAATGACGAGTCTGCGATTGCCGCCGATATCTTTTGGCAGCTAAACAATAAATGGCAATTTAGCAGTGATATTCAATACAATACCAAAACCAATGCCACCAATCGTAGCCAGGTTAATATCGATTACCATATTAATAAAAAGAACTCGATCCAATTGAACCATAGATACATACGTAATGTCTCAGATACGAGTCTTGAGCAATTGTCTCTGCTAGCGACATTTTCCATCAATAAAGATTGGCAGTTTGTCGGCAGGGTTACCCAGGACTTACAACAAAAGCGTAGCCTTGAAAGCTATGCGGGGATACAGTATGAAAGCTGTTGCTGGACAATTCGTGTTGCCTACCACAGACATATTGCATCAAATTTGGATGAACTGGCCTACCAAGATGAAAACCGCGATGAATTTGATAGTGGATTTATGATATGGTTTGATATTAACGGTATGAGCAGTGGGCGTTCTGCAAACAGTGTAGAAGATATGTTTAACACCAGTATTTTTGGATACAAGCGTCCATATTTTCTCAATAATTAACCAAGAAATTTACCTTACATGAAAAATACACTTAAAATTTTAGCCATTACCTCCTCCCTTCTCGTAAATTTGCTGTTCACGGCACAAGCGAAGGAAGTAGAGCTGGATAGGGTGGCTGTTATCGTCAATGGCGGTGTCGTACTTGAATCAGAAATACAGGATCTGATCTCTAGCGTTAAAAAGCAGGCCGAAGACAATAATCAAAGCCTGCCGTCAGACAGGGCGCTAAGGACCCAGGTGGTTGACAAGCTGATTAACGATAGCCTGATTTTACAATTGGGTGAGAAAATGGGAGTGCAGGTCAGTGATGCTCAGCTGGATGAAACCCTAGCCAATATGGCCAAAGACAACAAGCTGACCCTGGAGCAGTTTCGTCAAACCATAGTGGCCGATGGCATCAGTTATGAAAAGTATCGTGAAAATGTTCGTACCGAATTGATTTCGGGAGAAGTACGCCGTGCCAATGTCCGCCGCCGCATCTATATTTCTCCGCAAGAAGTTGCCAACCTGCTTTCGGCTATGCGTGAGCAAACCGTTAGTGATGTCGAATATAACCTGGGCCACATATTGATCGAATTCCCGCCAGAACCCAGCCAAGAAGACATGAATGCGGCGAAAACCCGGGCCGAGAAAGTTATTGAACTACTGAATGGCGGCAGTGATTTTGCCAAAATCGCCATTGCCTCATCCGGTGACGATACGGCCCTGCAAGGGGGTGATTTGGGCTGGAAAAACATTAACGAAATGCCGACCCTGTTTTCCGAGATTATTGACGGCAAGGAAAAAGGCAGCGTCTTTGGCCCCATTCGTACCGGACTTGGCTTTAGCATCGTCAAAATATTGGATATTCGCGGACGCCAGGTGGTTGAAGTAGAAGAAGTAAGGGCCCGCCATATCCTGATCGAACCGTCCATTATTCTTAGTGAAGCGAAAGCCGAGGCTACGCTGCAAGGCTTTTTGGATCAAATCAATGCCGGTGAAGCTGACTTTGCCGAGCTTGCCAAGGAACACTCGGATGGACCGACCTCTACGCGTGGCGGTGATCTGGGCTGGAAAGATCCAAACTCGTACGACCCTGCCTTTAGGGATGCACTGGCGACACTTAAAGAAAATGAATACCACAAACCTTTTCGTTCCTCCTTTGGCTGGCATTTAGTGCAGTTAACCGGGCGCCGTACCTTGGATGCCACCAAACAAATGAACGAAAACCGTGCTTACCAAATGCTTTATAATAGAAAATTCGGCATGGAAAGTGCGCGTTGGATCAAGGAAACCAGAGACGAAGCCTATATTGAAGTGTTCGAACAGGAAGACAACTAATGGTTAAACGCATTGCCATTACACCGGGCGAACCCGCAGGCATAGGGCCGGATCTGGTTATCGCTATCGCTCAACAGGATTGGCCGGTGCAAGTAGTAGTGGTGGCTTGCCCTACTCTGCTATTGGAGCGAGCTGAAATGCTTGGTCTACCTCTGGCGCTTGAAGAGTATGACACCGACAGTCCGGCTAAAGCACAAAAAGCTGGCACTCTCACCATACTGCCGATGGAAATGGCCGAGCCTTGTGTTGCCGGTGAACTCAATGCACAGAATGGTCAGTATGTTGTCGAGACACTCAAGCAGGCCTGCGATAAAAATATGTCTGGCGAATTCGATGCCATAGTGACAGGTCCTGTTCATAAGGGTTTGATCAACCAGGCCGGCATTCCTTTTAGCGGCCATACGGAATATTTTGCCCACCAGGCCAATTGCTCTGATGTTGTCATGATGTTGGCCACGGAAGGGCTCAGAGTCGCCCTGGTGACTACGCATATCCCATTGGCCTATGTATCCAAGGCCATAACTGCCGAACGCCTGCAAAAGGTCACCCGCATATTACATCAGGACCTCATCAATAAGTTCGGCATTAAGTCTCCCAAGATCTATGCCTGTGGCATTAACCCTCACGCCGGAGAAGATGGACATTTGGGCCGTGAAGAAATTGAAGTGCTAAATCCCGCCTTTGATGAACTAAGAAACGAAGGCATGGATATTACCGGCCCGTTACCGGCCGATACCATCTTTCAGGAAAAATACCTCAATGAGGCAGATGCCATCTTAAGCATGTATCACGATCAAGGGTTGCCTGTGTTAAAATACAAAGGCTTCGGGTCATCGGTAAATATCACCCTCGGCTTGCCTTTTATCCGAACCTCGGTTGATCATGGCACGGCATTGGAACTGGCGGGAAAAAACCAGGCCGATCCAGGCAGTTTTATTCAAGCCATGAAAACCGCTATCAATCTAGCCAACAACCAGCCCTGAGTAAAAAGTACCCATGAGTAAAAACTCACATTTAGGCCACCAGGCCAAAAAAAGGTTTGGACAAAACTTTCTTCATAACGATGCCATTATCAGCAACATAGTTGATGCCATTAATCCTGAGCCGGATGAAAACCTTGTTGAAATTGGCCCCGGCCTGGGAGCACTAACCGAGCCCGTTATCGAACGCGCCGGCAAGTTGTCCGTCGTTGAGTTGGACCGCGACCTGGCTCACAGGCTGCGGCATCATCCATTCCTGGCACCTCATTTAACCATACACGAAGTCGATGCACTGAAATTTGATTTTAGTGAGCTTGCGAAACCAGATCACCCGCTAAGGATTTTTGGCAACCTGCCATACAATATATCTACGCCGCTAATTTTTCACTTGCTGACCTTTAAAGACCAGGTGAAAGATATGCACTTTATGCTGCAAAAAGAAGTAGTGGAACGCATGGCATCCGGCCCTGGTTGCAAGGCATATGGCCGACTTTCCATTATGACTCAATACCAATGCCAGGTTATTCCTGTTATGGAAATAGGTCCGGAAGCATTTAAACCTGCCCCCAAGGTGGACTCTGCCATAGTTAGGCTGATTCCTCACAGGGAAATCCGCAATCCGGTTAAGGATATCAATGCACTAAATACGGTTTGCCTGACCGCTTTTAATCAAAGAAGAAAAACCATCAGAAACAGCTTTAAAAAGCTTATTGGTGCCGAGCAATTAACAGACTTAGGTATAGATCCCGGTTTGCGTCCGGAAAACCTGGCGCTGGATGATTATATTAAGTTGGCGAATTTTATTACCGAGAACCCCGTAGACTAATCTTATGCTTGATAGCCCGGAATTAATCTGTGACACCATTCATATTGATGTAAAGACCAGGTATATAAGCGAGCAGTCCGTGCCGGAAGAAGAGCGCTTTGTCTTTAGCTACACCATTAGTATTCATAACTCAGGGCAGCAAAGTGCAAAGCTGATGAGCAGAAGCTGGCTAATAACGGACGCCAACGGCGACACTAGCGAAGTAAAAGGCGAGGGTGTGATTGGGCAACAGCCAGACATTCAACCTGACTCAAGCTTTACCTATACCAGTGGCTGCATACTTAAAACGCCAATCGGCACCATGCAGGGTTTTTATCATATGCGAAGTAGCGAGAATACAAACTTCGATGTTGAAATTCCCGTGTTCAGGCTCGCCATCCCGAATATTCTTAACTAACCATGGCTATCTATCTTGTTGGTGACATACAGGGCTGTTTTAGCGAACTTAAAGCACTGCTGCATCGGGTGGAATTCTCTCCCAAACAAGATGAACTTTGGCTGGCGGGCGACATAGTGGCCAGGGGACCGCATTCCCTGGAAACAATACGCTATATAAAATCCCTTGGTGACAGTGGCAAAATGGTGCTGGGCAATCATGATCTCCACCTGCTTGCCACCTATGCCGGCATCAAAAAACCTAAGCAACAGGATAAGTTAGCCAAGCTGTTAGCTGCGCCCGACATTGAAGAACTGATGGATTGGCTGGCATGCCAGCCGTTAATAAGAAAACTGCCCGGTAACAATGCCTATATGAGCCATGCCGGCATATCTCCTCAATGGTCAATTGATGAAGCAGTAAAACAAGCGGCTCAAGCGCAACAATACCTTAGCTCCCCGGATCGCGTTCAATGGCTGAAAATTATGTATGGTGAAAAACCCGATAACTGGCAGCAGACCAAAACGGATATAGAAAAATTTCGCTACACTATCAATGCCTTCACTCGGATGAGGTATTGCCGCCCTGATCTTTCTCTCGATTTTGACTGCAAACAGTCACCGGAATCCGCACCTGAAAATTTGAAACCTTGGTACGAATTAACCCCTGTAATTAATGATTCGGCCTGGATTTTTGGTCACTGGGCTGCTTTAATGGGGCAATGTTCACGACCAAATGTTTATGCACTCGATACCGGATGCGTATGGGGTAATCACCTCACCATGCTCAGGTGGGAGGATAAAAGGATTTTTACTGAGCCAGCTCATAAAATTGGCTGACATTATTGTAACTAATAATGAAAAACTGAATTAGCTTGTTATAATAAAAAAATGCGGTTAAACGTTTACAGGATTTGACCGATAACAACATAATAATCCTGTAAATTATATAAAATAAAACATACTGGATTTTCGTCATCTGTTTAGTATGTATTCACTATTTTTAAAATCCAACTGGTGGTATCTATGAATTTGACTGTGGCAAAGAAAATTATTGGTGGATTTACTGTAATATCAGTTCTACTAATACTGACAAGTGGTATTTCCCTGTTGAATCTTGACACAATTAACGATTCGACAAAAAAACAAAGTCAATTAGCCATCCCGACCCTCAAAGGCAGCAACCAGCTCGCCAACGAGCTTACCCAAATGGGAAACCTTACATTAAGGGGCTATTACCAAAGCGAGTTAGCGCCACTAAATCAGAATAAAGAGTCTTTTCAGGCTGGTAATGATAATTTCACCAAAGAACTTAAGAAATTAAAATCCGTTGTCCAGAATGAGTCTTCTTTAATCACCAACCTGCGCAAGGTTGATGCCGTTTACGAAAGCTTTAAAGGCAATGTCAATGATGTTTTCAGCAATCGAAAAGTTAGCATAGAGCAAAGGGCCGCCTTAATTGACAAGGTAGATCTGCTGGAAGAAAAAGCCGATGATGCCGCCACCATGTTATTGGACTTGGCCGATCACGATCTGGCCGATACCAAATTACAAAGAGCGGTAAGCTTGGGTGAGCGCATCGAAACCTTACTCAATGCCATGGTCAGTTCGGCTTTTGAATACCGCGACACTTTAGATCCGCAATCAACAGATATCATTGAAAAAGAAATCAGCAATACTCTGACGGAAACCAGCAATTCCATTAATGACGTCCTTTCCGAGTTGAACTCTAATGGCGCAGGTGATATCGCCGATGATCTGGAAAGCGGCTATAACGAAATTAGCCAATTGATTTCGGGTGATGCCAGCATCTTTGCCAATAAACAGACTCAGCTTTATGCCATTGCACAGGCAACAGAAAAGCTTGCTGCGACAGACAGCGATATTAAATCGGCCAATGATATTCTGAACAAGCAGGTTGAAATGGCAAATGCTACTACGGTTGAAGTTACCAACTTGGTAGAGAATGCGGTTTCAAAAGGCAGTAACCAAACATGGGTTATCGTGATTGTTTCTGTTATTGCGGCATTCGTTATCGCACGCTTTACCCTGATCAGCATTACCCGTCCGTTAGGTCGAGTGAATGAGATGCTTAATACTGTTGCCTCCGGTGATCTCTCCCACAAACTGGATCAAAGTGGTAAAGACGAATTTGCCGAACTATCCAGAAACTGTAATACCCTAATCGACAGCCTGCGTAACCTGATCCAAGGCATTGTTAGCCGGTCGACACAATTAGCCGCGGCAGCAGAACAAACTTCGGCAGTTACCGCACAAAGCACGACGGCCATTGAAGAGCAGCGCAAGCAGGTTGAACAGGCAGCGTCAGCCACCACTGAGATGAGCAGTACCTCGCAAAGTGTCCTTTCCAGTGCTAATGAAGCCCTGGGTGAGATTAAACAAGCCGATGATGAGGCCGAGCGCGTTAAGGGCATTTCCGAGAAAAACCGTGAGACCATTGAGTTACTGGCTAACGAAGTAGAGTCTGCCTCTCAGGTTATCAATAAACTCCAGCAAGACAGTGCATCCATTGGCGGTATTTTGGATGTTATTCGCGGTATTGCCGAGCAAACCAACCTATTGGCCCTTAATGCGGCAATCGAAGCCGCGCGTGCCGGGGAGCAAGGCAGGGGCTTTGCCGTAGTAGCGGACGAAGTCAGAACCTTGGCGAGCCGTACCCAAGAGTCGACTCAAGAAATTCAGAACATGATCGAAGTATTGCAAACGGGCGCAGAAAAAGCAGTAACAGTGATGGATACGGGCAAAACCCAGGCTGCAGATTGTGTGCATCAAAGTGAGCTGGCTGATCAGGCGCTGGAAACCATTACCCATGCGGTTCATGAAGCCTATGACAGAAGCTCGCAGATAGCGACGGCAGCCGATGAGCAAAGTGTAGTGGCCCATGAAATCAGTGAAAACCTGGAGTCTATTGTCACCATTGCCGAGCAAACTACCGCCGGCTCACACCAGACAGCTTCATCGAGCAGTGAAGTGGCAAGACTGGCGGAAGAGCTACAGCAATCTGTACAAGAATTTAAATTGTAATTTACTTCAAATTCAAAAAAGCCAGTGACTTGTCACTGGCTTTTTTTCTTTAGGTAAAGGCCTTAAGGCCAATTATACCAAGCTAATTAAGCATTTTTTCGTTCATAAACACAGAAGTCCAAGTCATAGGAATTTTTCTCGTCTGCTTTACGAACCTCGCTACTGATTTTTTGCCATTCGGACTTGGTATCATAGCTTGGAAACCGAGTATCACCTTCAATGCTTGCCGCTATATGGGTGATATACAGGCGCGAAGCCGCCGGCAAACAATGCTGGTAAATGGCACCACCGCCTATGACCATGATTTCTTCAACATCCTGCACTAAGGCTAATGCCTGCTCTACCGAAGAAACAACCTCGACCCCTTCGGCCTGAAAATTACTGTTACGGGAAATAACGATGTTTTTTCGGCCGGGCAGTGGCCTCCCTATCGATTCATAGGTCTTGCGGCCCATAATAATGGGCTTACCAAGTGTTACCTTTTTAAAATAAGCCAGGTCTGCCGGCAAATGCCAGGGCATATCATTGTCTTTACCAATAATGCGATTGTCGGCATGCGCCACTATCATGGAAAGGATTGTCATACTTATACTCTTTGAATAATTTGATCAAAATAACACTTAGTGCGAAGAGTTTTTGTTTGAGGGCCAGGCGGAAGCACGGAGTTTGCAAGTGCAAATGAGTACTTCCGCCAGGCACTCATACAAAAAGACAAGCAATAAGGTTATTTTCGGTATTCGACTTCCACATCATACTCATCTTCCCAATCATCATCGTCGAGATCATCATCGAAATCGGACAGGGTTTCTTCGTGATAGGTATCCCACTTAAACTCAACCGCACGCTCTTCTGCCGGCTTTTCTTCGACATCACCGGGAATGGTTTCAATAAAATCCATTAATTTAACACAGAGCTCATCGGTGCCCATCTTGCTAAAGGCGGAAATACTGTAGACTTCGCCCTGCCAGTCCAGAGCCGCCAAAATATCACTGGTTATTTGATCGGCTTCTTCCTCCAGCAATAAATCCAGCTTATTGAATACAATCCAGCGCGGCTTGCTTGCCAGCTCTTCCGAATGGCTTTCAAGCTCCTTGATGATGGTTTTGGCGTTTTCAACGGGATCAGAGCCGTCAACCGGCATAATATCGATAACATGTAACAGTACACGACAACGCTCCAAATGCTTAAGGAACTGGGTCCCCAAACCTGCACCATCGGCGGCTCCTTCAATCAAGCCGGGAATATCGGCGATAACAAAGCTGCGCTGGGCATCCAAACGCACCACACCCAAATTAGGCACTAGCGTGGTAAATGGATAATCCGCTACCTTGGGCTTGGCAGCAGAAACACTGCGGATCAATGTGGACTTACCCGCATTGGGTAGGCCAAGTAAGCCGACATCGGCAAGCAATAACAATTCAAGCTTAAGGTTACGAATTTCCCCTGGCGTACCATCCGTTTTCTGGCGTGGTGCGCGGTTGGTACTGCTTTTAAACCGGGTGTTCCCCAAGCCATGCCAACCACCCTTGGCGACCATCAGCTTTTGTTTATGTTCGGTCAAGTCGCCTATCTGCTCACCGGTATCTACATCAACGGCCCTGGTGCCAACGGGTACTTTGAGGATCAAATCTTCTCCGCCCTTGCCTGTGCAATCTCGGCTGCGACCGTTCTCTCCCCTTTGCGCGCGATGAAAACGCTCAAAGCGATAGTCGATCAGAGTGTTCAAGCCTTCATCGGCGATCAGGTAGACATCACCACCGTCTCCGCCATCGCCACCGTTGGGGCCACCGAATTCGACATACTTTTCTCTACGGAAACTGACACAGCCGTTGCCACCATCACCGGCCTCAACTCTAATTTCAACTTCATCAACGAATTTCATTGTGCTTTCAATCACTCCAATTCATGGGGGAAAACCTACCACTCTTGCTATTATAAGCAATTTTTATTCAATGCAAAAAACTTGCAAAAAAAAAACCCTGCTATATGCAGGGTTTTTCAAAAATTTAAGTATTATTACTCGGCAACAATACTTACAAATTTGCGGTTTTTAGGACCTTTAACTTCAAATTGTACTTTACCATCTGTTAAAGCAAATAAAGTATGGTCTTTACCGATACCCATATTGTCACCTGCGTGGAACTTAGTACCACGTTGACGAACAATAATGTTACCGGCTAACACTGATTCACCACCGAAACGTTTAACACCTAAGCGTTTACTTTCTGAATCACGACCGTTACGTGTACTACCTGCCGCCTTCTTATGTGCCATCTTTAGACGCTCCTAATTAGCCGTTAATACCAGTAATCTTCACTTCAGTGAACCATTGACGATGGCCCTGCTGTTTGCGTGAATGCTTACGACGTTTAAACTTAACAATTTTAACTTTATCAGCACGACCTTGGTTTACAACCTCAGCCACAACTTTACTACCAGCAATGTAAGGCGCGCCTACATTGATGTCATCGCCATTGGCGATCATTAAAACGTTATCGAATTCTACTGTTGCACCTACTTCAAGCTCAAGCTTTTCAAGGCGAACGGTCTGACCTTCAGTCACACGGTGCTGTTTACCACCACTTTGGAATACCGCGTACATAGCTACTCCGTACTGCGTCTTCTGTTGTTAGACGCATAAATTTAAAAATATAGGGCGCGAATTCTACGCGAAGAAGCTGATGACCGCAAGTAGAATAACGATCATTTATTATTTTTTTTGGTGGGATCAAATCTAGGCCCGTTGAAACCTTCATTCACCGCAAAATTAGTGTAAACTCTTGGTCAAAATATTATAGCTAACGCACCAGTTCCCAGGTTACCCAGCAAAGTTTATGGATCTTAAAAATATACAAGAATTGGCCCATGATGATATGTCATCGGTAAACGATCTTATTTATAGCCAATTACAATCCGACGTCGCCCTGATCAACCAGCTAGGCATCTATATCGTTAATGCCGGTGGCAAGCGCATGCGCCCCATGCTGACGGTGCTCGCGGCACGCGCCCTGGACTATCAGCAAGAAGATCATATTGCAATTGCTGCCATTATAGAGTTTATCCACACAGCTACCTTGCTCCATGATGACGTTGTCGATGAATCCACCATGCGTCGTGGCCGTGAAACCGCAAATGCTCTATTCGGCAACAGCGCCAGCGTATTGGTGGGTGATTTTCTCTATACCCGCTCTTTCCAGATGATGGTCAAGCTCAATAATATGCGCATCATGGAGATCCTGTCCGATGCCACCAATATTGTTGCCGAGGGTGAGGTGCTGCAATTAATGAATTGCAACGATCCCGATACGACGGAAGACAGCTATATGGAGGTCATTTACTGTAAAACGGCCAAGCTGTTTGAAGCCGCCACTCGCCTGGCCGCCGTAGTATCGGGGCAGGATGAAAATACGGAAAAGGCCATGCAGGACTATGGCAAGCACCTAGGCACAGCATTCCAGCTGGTTGACGACATCATGGACTACACGGCAGACGCCAAGGAAATGGGCAAAAATGTAGGCGATGACCTTGCCGAAGGCAAACCTACCCTGCCACTGCTATATGCCATGCAGCATGGTACAGACAGGCAACACCAACTTATTAGGGAGGCGATAGAACATTGTAACGGCATGGATAACCTGGAAGAAATACTGGCAGCCATGAAGCAAACCGGGGCTCTGGTATATACCCAGAAAAAAGCCGAGCAGGAAGCCGATAAGGCCATTAATGCCTTAGATGTTTTACCCAAATCAGAATATAAGGACGCGCTAATTGCACTGGCACATATTGCCGCCAATCGAAGCGCTTAAATTAGCTCGGCGAGAAAACAAAAAACCGCTCATATGAGCGGTTTTTTATTTTAGCAATAAACACTTTTTCTATTCAGATTAGCCGTTAATAAAATCAACGCCTTCCTGGATATCTTTTTTCAAGGTTTCCAGCATATCGGCCTTGGCTTGCGCTTCAAATGCGCTTAACTCGCCGTAAGGAAGAATTTCGCTGACACCGTTAACACCTAAGCGTACTGGATGTGCGAAATACTGGGCATCATCGCTGTTTACTTCAACGTAAGCATAATCAACCACATCTTCACCCTGTAGGCCTTTAACCAAAGACATACAGAAGCGTGCTGCTGCTGCCCCCATAGATAGAGTTGCAGAGCCACCGCCCGCTTTGGCATTAACTACTTCGGTACCGGCATTTTGAATACGAGGCGTTAAGGCAGCGACCTCTTCATCGCTAAAGCTTGCGCCTTCAACTTGAGACAACAAAGGTAAGATAGTGGTACCAGAGTGACCACCGATAACAGGAACTTTAACTTCACTGACATCCAAACCCTTTAATTCGGCAACAAAAGCTTCACTGCGGATAACATCAAGGGTAGTAATACCGAAAACGCGATTAGCATCATAAGTACCGGCCTTTTTGAATACTTCAGCAACAATAGGTACAGTGCCGTTTACCGGATTAGTAATTACACCAACAAGCGCCTTAGGACAGTTTTCAACAATACCTTCTGACAAGGTTTTAATGATACCGGCATTTACGTTAAACAAGTCTGAACGGTCCATGCCAGGCTTACGAGGCATACCCGCAGGGATCAACACAATGTCAGCGCCTTTTAGCGCATCAGCCAAGTTGTCAGCACCAAAGCCTTCAACTTTAACCGCTGTCGGGATGTGGCTTAAGTCAACCGCAACACCTGGTACTACTGGTGCAACGTCATAAAGTGATAACTCAGCACCTGCCGGTAATTGAGTTTTTAGTAACAAAGATAACGCTTGGCCGATACCGCCAGCTGCGCCTAGAACAGCAACTTTCATTGGATGTCTCCGAAATTTGAGTAATTACGTAAAATTTGGTTGCCAAAAGATATAGCATTGGCAGATAAAAAACAATTATTATTAACTGTGTTCATGATACCGTATAATAAATTAAGTAAAATAATACTTAGGTATTAGGGTCTGCTTATCTTTCGGAGTTGTTTTTGCAGCAGTTTGTTGGCAACTTATACAAGGCAGAGCCTTTGTAATCTAGTCGCTCTACATAAAAAGGCGATAACGCCGTAGAAATAGTCAACAAACGCTGCCTGACAGGTTCGGCTAAAAGCGTTTTATTCTTTGTTGAGCAGTATTTGCTTAGAATGACTAGGCTACACACTGCTCGCCGCGACTAAAACGCTTTTATCTCGAACAAAAATTAACCACGAAAGATAAACAGACCCTAGAACATCTGACGAAAAAATCAATTAAAAAGTTAAATAGCGATTCACTATGACAGGCCAACAGAAACAAGAAGCTCTCGTACAAGCATTTAAAGACTTACTTAAACAAGAACAATTCGGCTCGCAGGGCGATATTGTTGATGCATTAAAAGGCCAGGGTTTTGACAATATTAGCCAATCCAAGGTATCACGCATGCTCAGTAAATTCGGTGCGGTAAGAACCCGTAATGCCCGTCAGGAAATGGTTTATTGCTTGCCAGCTGAACTGGGTGTTCCGACGGCGAAAAGCCCGCTAAAGCAATTGGTGCTGGATATCGAACACAATAATATGATGATCATTATTCGCACCAGCCCGGGCGCTGCGCAACTGATCGCTCGTCTGTTGGACAGCCTAAGCAAGAGTGACGGGGTACTGGGCACCATTGCCGGCGATGATACCATATTTATCGCGCCAACCGATGTCAGCGAAATCAAGCAAACCATAGTCAAGCTTGAACTCTTATTCTCGAAAAATTTAACTTAACGGGCAGATATCAATAACGGACAAAAGCATCCCAAAAGGGACTTTATTGAGTCCCTCTTTAGTAGCGCCGTTATTTATCTAATTTGCCAGGCTGGCCAGCAAATTCAAGCTGGGCACAAAAAAGGCGGCACCGGATTCGGCCTGAGTATATTTAAGCATATGGTCAAAATTCCCCGCTTCGTCACCAAAGATCATGCTTTTTAGCATAGCCACAAACGGTTCGGGAGAATGACAGTAGGAAACAAAGAATAAGCCCTGCTGGCGCATATCACCGTAAGGCATGCTTTGCCTGACGATTTCTATGCTCTTGCCGTCCTCATCCTTGATATTGGCCCGCTTGATATGGGCGGTTAACGGCTTTTCTTCACTGCTGTATTCAATATTATCAAACTTGGTGCGGCCAAAGACATCTTCCTGATCTTTCTGCTCAAGTGTATTCCACAGATTCAGGTTATGGCGATAGCGCTGAATATGCAGATAACTTCCGCCAGAAAATTCGGCATCTTGCTCATCATTGACCAGGGCAACTTTTCTTCTATGCTGGCCCTGAGGGTTTTCCGTGCCATCGACAAAGCCGGTCAAGTCCCGGCCGTCCAAAAACCTGAAGGCGCGGATCTGCTCTACCAGTTCGACACTGTCTGCCAAAAGTTCACAGACCTTGGTACTGACAATATGGTTGACATCAGCCCTGTCGCTACGCACTTCGACGTAGATGTCATAGCTGTTGGCGGGAGCGATACGATCATCGCATTCCATGGCACTAAAGGGTGCCAAATGCTTTGGCCTCCCTTCTGGGTAAAACTCATCCCAATAATTGGCGCCTATGGCAACAACGCCGGTGAGGTTGGCCTCGGAAAACCTGTCGGCGTATTTATCAAATAATGCCGGCAGTCGTGACAAGGCCTGGCGAATATAGGTATTTTTATCATCCAGGGCATTAAACAGCAGGTAGTAACCGTGTAGGCTAGGTTCCGCGCAGACACCAAATTGTTCTCTCGCCATCAGAATTCCTATTATTACCGCAAGGGGTTAAGTCGTAATACCAATTTGATTCTCGCGAAGTGGTCAATAAATTAATCAACTTGGTATAGCTCTCTTCTATACAGCTAATTTTACACAAAAAATATTATTTCACAGTAAATCTTTATCAATATATCCAAATAAAAAGTGACAATAAAAAAGCCGGCTTGAAATCAAGCCGGCTTTTCCTTTAGAGGTTTCTTAAAACTGTATATAAAACTTAGCTATTGAGGGAAACGAACTCAGGGTACGCTTCGATACCACAGTCAGACTTATCAACGCCGTTGTATTCTTCCTCATCACTGACGCGAATACCCATGGTTTTCTTCAAGATAGTCCACACTAGGGTACTGGCAATAAAGACCCAACCAAAGATAACGGCACAACCATATAGCTGCGTCAGGAAGCTGGCATCGGCATTACTGAACGGCACCACCATGACACCGAAGAAGCCAACAACACCGTGTACGGAAATGGCACCCACAGGGTCGTCAATCTTGATTTTGTCAAAGCCTACGATAGAGAATACTACCAATACCCCTGCCAAGGCACCAACCAGGCTCGCAAACACCGGGCTGGGAGAAAGCGGATCTGCCGTGATCGCTACCAAACCGGCCAGGGCACCGTTTAATATCATGGTCAAATCGGCCTTACCCCAAACCATCTTGTTCAGTAACAGTGCCGCTACCGCACCTGCCGCCGCTGCCGCATTAGTGTTTAAAAAGATCTTACCAACCGCCGTGGCGTTTTCAGCATCGGAAACCATCAACTGAGAACCACCGTTAAAGCCGAACCAGCCCATCCATAGAATAAAGGTGCCTAAGGTTGCCAGTGGCATGTTGGAGCCCGGGATAGGAAAAACTTCGCCGTTTTTACCATATTTGCCCTTACGCGCACCCAGTAGTAAGACACCAGATAGCGCCGCAGCCGCACCCGCCATATGCACTATGCCAGAGCCGGCAAAGTCACTGAACCCTGCTTCGGAAAGGAAACCACCGCCCCAGGTCCAGTAGCCTTCCAATGGATAGATAAAGCCAGTCAAGATCACGGTAAAGGCCAGGAATGACCATAGCTTCATGCGCTCTGCTACGGCACCGGATACGATTGACATCGCGGTGGCGACAAAGACAACCTGAAAAAAGAAGTCCGACTCAAGTGAATGATCGGCATCGGCAGCCTGGGTACCAATAAGACCGGCAATGGATGGGATAATACCGCCTTCGGCATTATCCACATACATGATGTTATAACCCACCAGTAAGAACATCACGCAGGCAATGGCATACAAACAAATATTTTTGGTTAAGATTTCCGTGGTATTTTTAGAACGTACCAGGCCCGCTTCCAGCATGGCAAACCCCGCCGCCATCCACATTACCAGGGCGCCTGATATCAAAAAGTAAAAAGTATCGAGTGCAAATCGCAACTCGGTTACACTGCTAGAAACTTTCGCTAACTCTTCCATCATATTTCCCCTAACTCTTAAATGGCTTCACTGTCTAATTCGCCGGTGCGAATTCGAACGGCTTGTTGCAGGTCGTAAACGAAGATTTTACCGTCACCGATTTTGCCGGTATGAGCCGCCTTACTGATGGCATCAACCAAGCGCTCTACAACATCGGCATTGACCGCGATTTCCAGCTTCACCTTAGGCAAGAAATCGACCTGATATTCGGCCCCTCGGTATAATTCGGTGTGGCCTTTTTGTCGGCCGAAGCCTTTTACTTCACTGACAGTCAAGCCTTCAACGCCAATATCGGATATGGCTTCCCTGACATCATCCAGCTTGAATGGTTTAATAATTGCGCTAACTAGTTTCATTGTTTACCCCTATTTTTGGTTTGCCTTAACTATTCAAACCGCATGCCAATAGGCTTTTTCATTTATAAACAAGGTATTAACACTTATCACACTCACTACCAACGACAGTAACGCACCAATACAGTGCACTAAAAGCAAAGACTGAAATTAAATGGTGCAACAGATCCAGGGCATAAGTATCCAGATAAGATGAATATAAATATCACCCTAAAATTTCCGCGCTTATTCAACGATAAAAGCCTGCTTAGCCAATGAAAAATAACCGATAATTTTGCTAAAAAAGTGCTTAATAAAAAGTCAATTTAGTGTAAATTGGTTATTCAGTAGTCAACATTAAGGAATACTAAGTTGAAAGCCACTGACACTGCTTCTTACCAACACTTTTTAAAAGTGGTTGATTGTCAATACGCCTGCCCCGCTCATACTCCGGTTCCCGAATACATACGCTTAATCGCCGAAAGGCGCTATTCAGATGCCTATATGATCAACTGGGAATCCAATGTTTTTCCCGGCATTTTAGGGCGGGTTTGTGATCGCCCCTGCGAACCGGCATGCCGCCGAGGCCGGGTGGAAGAAAAGCCCGTAGCCATCTGCCGCCTCAAACGTGTCGCGGCGGATTATAAAAACGACATACATGCCCGGCTTCCGGAAGTACCCAGCAAGAAAAACGGCAAACGTATTGCCATCATAGGAGCCGGCCCTGCATCACTGACGGTTGCTCGAGATCTGCTTCCGCTAGGCTATGACATAGTTTTATTTGAGCGTGATGCCAAGGCCGGCGGCATGATGCGCAGCCAGATTCCGGCTTTTCGTTTACCGGAAGAAGTGCTGGATGAAGAGCTGGCCTATATACTCAATATGGGTGTGGAATGTCATTTTGGTGAAGAAATTACCAGCTTGCATAATCTATTGCAGGCGGGTTTTGATGCCATCTTTGTCGGCACGGGTGCGCCAACAGGCCGCTGGTTAAGCATTCCAGGGCACAAACTAGCCGGAGAACAAGTGGAAACAGGCATCAACTGGTTATCCAATGTCAGCTTTGGTCATACCGACTCTATCGGCAAACGCGTAGTTGTGCTGGGAGGGGGTAATACCGCCATGGATTGCTGCCGCACCGCCAAGCGACTGGGCGCAGAAGACGTCAAGGTACTGGTCAGATCAAACTATGAAGATATGAAAGCCTCTCCCTGGGAAAAAGAAGATGCCCTGGCTGAAGGCATAACAATCATGCCCAATTACACCCCTAAAGAATATGCCTTCGAAGAAAGAAGATTTATCGGGGTAGTGTTTGAAAGAGTAGAGTCCCATTATGATGCCAATGGAAAACGCACCCTAAAGGAAACCGGAGAAACTCTGCTGGTTGAATGTGACAAAGTTCTGGTTGCTGTTGGCCAGGATACTGCGTTCCCCTGGATAGAAAGGGATATCGGCCTGGAGTTTAATAAATGGCAACAACCCAAGTTACACCCAAAGTCGCTACAATCTACCCTGGACAAGGTATTTTTCGGCGGTGATGCCGCCTTTGGTCCGAAAAACATCATCACTGCGGTTGCCCATGGCCATCAGGCTGCTATTTCCATTGACCTATTTTGCAATAAAAAGCACCCGGTCAAGGACAGAGTCGACACGGACTTTAACCTGGTCAGCCAGAAAATGGGTATCCACGAATGGAGTTACCAAAGCAGTATCAGCCATGATGCCCGTAAAGCCGTGCCACATATAGACTGGCAGGAAGCAGTTAAGGAATTGGCAACAGAGGTAGAACTGGGTTTTGATGAAAAGCTGGCATTGGAGGAGGCCCACCGCTGTTTAAATTGCGATGTCCATACGGTCTTTAATGAAAAGACCTGTATCGAATGCTCTGCCTGCGAAGACATCTGCCCGACGGATTGCATCAACTTTGTCGAAGTTACGGCGGACACGCCCGATGCGGAAGAAGAGCAGGCCATGGCGCAACTGCGCATTAAGGACACCAACCCGGATCAGGAATTGCTGATTTCGGAAAGGTTAAAAACCGGCCACTTAATGATTAAGGATGAAGATGTCTGCCTGCACTGCGGGCTGTGTGCAGAGCGATGCCCTACCGGCGCCTGGGACATGAAAAAGCTTATCATTGACAATATTGGAGCGACAATAAAATGAATCAGTCGATCAAAGCATGCCAAGCGGTAAACGACTTTGTTGTCCGTTTTGCCAATACCAACGGTACAGGTTCAGCCAGTGCCAATCATATGTTTGCCAAATCCATTATCCGCATGGGTATACCTGTCAGTGCCAAGAACATTTTCCCATCCAATATTCAGGGCATGCCAACCTGGTATGAAGTCAGGATCAGTGAAAAAAACTATCTGGCAAGACGTGGCGGCCCTTCTGAATTAGTAGTGGCCATGAACGCCCAAAGCCTGAAAGGGGATATTGACAGCGTGGCCCCGGGCGGTTTTTTACTCTATGACTCCAGCAAGGCCTTGGCTGAGGAAAACCTGAGAGATGATATTCACTATCTCGGCATGCCGATATCCGCCATATGCGTCAAGGAATATCAGGATGCTCGGCAGCAGCAATTGTTTAAGAATGTGATTTATGTCGGCGCACTGGCCGCCTTGTTAAATATAGAATTTGAGGTGCTTAAATCTCTGGTCGGCGATCAGTTCAAGGGCAAGGAAAAGCTGATCACCCCAAATATTTATGCGCTGGAGCTCGGCTATCAGTTTGCCAATCAGCACTTTAGCTGCCCCTTACCGATAAGGGTAGAGCGACGTGAGCTGATCAATAACCGCATCATGGTTGACGGTAATACCGCCAGCGGTCTGGGTGCAGTTTACGGTGGCGCTACTGTGGTTGGCTGGTATCCCATTACGCCGTCAACATCCGTTGTGGAAAAATTTGCCAGCTATTGTGAACGGCTCAGAATCGATCCGGCAACAGGTAAAAAGAACTATGCCCTGGTGCAGGCAGAAGATGAGTTGGCCGCCATTGGCATGGCCATTGGTGCCGGCTGGAATGGTGCCCGTTCCTTTACCGCCACCAGTGGTCCAGGTGTGTCTTTGATGACGGAGTTTCTTGGCCTGGCCTATTTTGCTGAGATACCTCTGGTTTTGATCAATGTCCAGCGAGCAGGGCCGTCTACAGGCATGCCAACCAGAACGCAACAATCGGATGTCTTAAGTTGTGCCTATGCCTCTCATGGCGATACCAAGCATATCTTATTGTTTCCAGAAAACCCAAGCGAATGCTTCGAGCACAGTGCCCTGGCGTTTGATTTGGCAGACCAGCTGCAAACTCCGGTCATCATCATGAGTGACCTGGACTTAGGCATGAATGACCACCTCACCGAAGAGTTTAGCTGGGATGACAGTAAAGAGTATCAGCTGGGCAAGGTCTTATCGGCACAGGAGCTTGAAGAACTGGAGGATTATGGCAGGTACCTGGATGTGGATAATGACGGCATTTGTTACCGTACCCTGCCCGGCACTCACCCTGACAAGGGCGCCTTTTTCACCCGCGGCACCTCACGCAATCATTATGCGGGTTATACGGAAAAGCCAGCTGACTATGTCGATAATATGCAAAGGCTGGAGAAAAAAATGCTCACGGCTGCCCAAATGGTGCCCGAACCGGAAATTGTTCAGGGTAAAAAGCCGGCCAAGATTGCCTTGATTTATTTTGGCACGACCGCCCACGCGATAGAGGAAGCCATGGCGCAATTAAAAGAGCATGGCCTAAGTTGCGATACGCTCAGACTCAGGGCGTTTCCGTTCAATCAGCAAGTACTGGAGTTTATCGAGTGCCACCAAAACATCTACGTACTTGAACAAAACAGGGATGGTCAGATGCGTACCTTACTTATTAATGAACTGGCTATCGATCCGGCCAAGCTGGTCTCGGTTGTTAATTACGACGGCTTGCCCATGACCAGTTTACAAATAGTGGATGGCGTTCTAAACGACCTGTCCGCCAACTTATCCAGCCAACAGGTAGGTTAATATGAGTTATATTAAATCAAGGTTTCATCACCCAAGACTACCGGTAAATGATTTAGGCCTTACCTATCGAGATTATGAAGGAGCCTTGTCTACCCTGTGCGCCGGCTGTGGCCATGACGCCATTACCTCGGCCTTGGTTCAGGCATGTTTTGAGCTTTCCATTCCCCCGCATCAGGTGGCTAAAATGTCCGGTATCGGCTGTTCATCCAAGGCCCCCAATTACTACCTGAATAAGGCGCACGGCTTTAACACAGTGCATGGGCGTATGCCGTCGGTAACCACGGGGGCCAACCTGGCCAACCGGGAGCTGCTCTACCTGGCCATGTCCGGCGATGGTGACACTGCCTCTATAGGGTTGGGCCAGTTTGCCCATGTGGTACGCAGACAGCTGGACATGGTTTACATGGTCGCCAATAATGGCGTCTATGGATTAACCAAGGGCCAGCTGGCCGCCACCGCGGATAAGGGGGTTACCAATAAAGCGGGCGAGCTCAGCCTGTTTACCGATATCGACCTGTGCATCATGGCACTGCAACTGGGTGCCACCTTTGTCGCCCGCAGCTTCTCGGGAGACAAAAAGCAACTGGTGCCTTTGCTCAAGGCGGCCATTAGCCACAGGGGCTTTGCCTTTTTAGATATCATTTCACCCTGCGTGACCTTTAACAACCACCCGGACTCCACCCGTTCCTATGACTATGTACACGATCATATCACGACGGCTGCGGTAGCGGATTTTGTCCCGGTAAAAACAGAAATCACCAGTGAATGTGCCGAAGGGGTATGCGAAGATATCTGCTTGCATGATGGCTCCATTATGCGCATCCATAAGCTGAGCGCCGACTATGATACCCAAAATGCCATGAAGGCCATTTCAGATATTGAAGAGCATAAGCAGAAGGGAGAAATTCTTACCGGCCTGCTCTACCTGGATCCAACCGCCAGTCATTTCCACGAAATCAATAACACCACGAGCACACCGTTAAACAAGCTGGGACAGGATATTCTCTGCCCCGGCTCCCGCGTACTGGCCAGTATCAATGACAGCTTTCGCTAACTAGGAATACATGCCGGGTGACAAGCATAGCTCGCCCGGTTTTTTCCTTATAAAAAAGCTAACAGGCTAAAAATCTTAAAAAATTAAGCACCTTTCAATTCCTTTGCTACACTTATTCCTTGTCATAAGGAATGACATATTTAAAAAGGAACTTAGCATGAATAAAAACCTGTCTAGTCGCTGCCTGTTGCGCTTGCCTTTAAGTTTTTTCACTAGCATAATTTTTCTGCTCTTTACATCATTTTCGGTCCATGCCACATTGATTCAGACCCTGTTTATCAATGAACTGCATTACGATAATACAGGTGCAGATACCGGGGAATTTATCGAGCTAGCAGGCACCGCCGGACAAGACCTTAAAGACTGGGCAATACTTTTCTATAATGGCAACGGCAAACTATATAAAGGTTATAAGTTTAAAGAATCACTGCTTCTACACGAACAATCAGATGGTTTTGGTTTTATCTCAGTTGCAGTTAGCGGAATACAAAATGGTACTCGAGCAGCAAACGGCATTGGAGACAAAGACGGCATAGCCCTTATCAGTCCCACCCTTGAAGTTATTCAATTCCTCTCCTACGAAGGTCGTAGTGACGATGTAATTACCGCTGTCGATGGCCTTGCCCAAGGCAAAACCAGTACAAATATTGGAGTATACGAGCCAGACGACACGCCACTGTCTTACTCACTACAGCTTGGAGGACAGGGTAATAGCTATGAGAATTTTACATGGCAAATGCCACAAAGCCATACGCCAGGCACAATAAACCACAAGCAATTTATCACGACAAGCAGCCAAAGGCCTAATCCAGTTCCCGAGCCAGCCTCAATATTCTTAATATTACCGGCTTTGTATTCCCTGAAAAGGAGGCAAGCCAAAATATGTCTTATGCGTAGCGGACTCCAACAAAAAGCGGAATCGAAGTAGGCCAAGGTCAAATCATCCTTGAAAAATTACACGACTATAGATTAGTAAATCATGGAAGCGCTGGGGTTTAACACGGAAAGTATGCCTATTCTTTCCATATCACAATAATTGACGGCGGTATTAAGCAGATCAGAGTCAACTCCCAGTGCAGCCATTTTTTCTTCACTTAGCATGATAGAAAAGGGCTGGCTGGGATACAAACTATTCATGGTCATGATACGCTTGGCAAGGTAAAGCAAGCGGGTTTCAGTGCTAACGGCGTCAATATTTTCCTCGTCCTGAAAACGAATCGGCTCCATCAAGCTATAGGGTAAACGCCACAACTTAAGTAACTCGGCAGAACACTCACCAAAGGTAAAACCCATGACACTTTTTTGCTTATCCCAGGGAAATTCCGCTGAACTGCTTGGCTGACAGCGGGCAATTTCCTGTGGAGAGAATTGCTGAACCACTAATTCACCTATATTGTGCAACAAGCCCAGAATAAACAGGCGTTCGGCATTGGCAACCTGCAAATGGCAGCCTAAAAATTTCACTAATAAGGCACAGTCAACACTCCGCATCCAAAAGTCGTCCAGATACTCGGGATCGGCAGTCACGGACTTAAATGCCTCTGTGGTGAAGTAGGCAATGACCAGGTTATATACTTCGGTGATCCCCAGTACGAGTACGGCCTTGGAAATGGTATCTATCTTGCCCGGATAATTAAAAAACGAGCTGTTGGCCAGCTTTAATATGGTTCCGGCCAGCGCAGGGTCGAGCAGGATAACATCGGCAATATCGTCAATGGTTGACGATTCATCATCTATCAGTTCCTTAATCCGGATAAAGGAGTCCGACAACACGAAAATTTCGTGCGCTTTTTCAGCATATTCAATAGCATCCATAGTATTGATCCCAAGAAAATAACATCATGAAAACTTCGTTGTGCAAGCGGCAATAAGCGCCCGGCAACTGCACAGATAAAGGCATGTTTCTAAATATAAACTTGCCAGCCACTACTCTAACTAACCTTAGTATAAAACCAAAAATAATTTTAGTTATAACTAACACTAACGTGATAAGAAGTATATTTACGAATATTGATAACGCCAGTATCAAAAATCAGATATTGTCCCTTAATTCCCATTAAAGTCCCTGCTATCTCAGGTGTTTTATCCAAATTAAGGGAAGTGATTTTTATCGGATATTGTTCGACCGGGTAATGCAGTTCAACAATTGGCTCATCGAGTGACGCTATGGCTTCAGCACCGTAACTTAACTGAATATCGGCCAGCTTTTCGGCAATGCTGCCCTTTAACGCTAGGGCTTTCTCTTTTAACGCAATCGGCTCGGCATTACCTTTAAGCATGGCACGCCAGTTGGTTTTATCCGCAATGAATTCGGCCAGGGCAACTTCCACCAGGCCGGACTGGATACGGGACTGTACCTTGAAGAGGGGTAAGGCCTGGGTAGCCCCCTGATCTATCCAGCGAGTAGGAATTTGAGTGTGCCGGGTAATGCCCACCTTTAACCCCGAGGTATTGGCCAGGTAAACATAATGGGGGATCATGCAATGGCGCTCTCCCCATTCCGGCTCCCGGCAAGTGCCCAAGTGGTAATGGCAGGTTTCCGGCTTCATGATACACATGTCGCACTGTGCCAGCTTTTGCATACAGGGATAGCAGAAGCCCTGAGAATAACTCTTTTTCGTTTTTCTGCCGCAATGGCAACAGCTAATAAGCCCACTATGTTTTAGCGTTAGCGTTTTGCCAATCAAAGGATTTAACGCCAGACTGTTATCCCCAACCGGCATTTGATATTGAACCTTCCCTTTTTCCGTCAGTTGTGCCGTTAACTTGCGTAGCGGAGCCGCCGCAATTGTCGCCATATAAGTTCACCTAGATTATACCAATTGAAATAATAAATTGACCAACTTAGAGCTTCATTAGCAAGCTTAGAACAAACAAAATTATTTAAACATAGTCGCTCTATATTTCATTAATTTTGTGAAGTTATCAGCTTGCTAATGAGCTCCCAAAGGACGAGTTTAAAAGGCTTATATGCGGCGTTATTGATTTTGACAAGGGAGCAACCATTCTCTGCAATCAATGCCTTGCCTCTAAGCCTTTTAACTCTCGCTAAGTGATCAATTAATTAATTCACTTGGTATTAGTACCAAATCGCATAATAGAAAAAATAGCTTCAGCTTACCATTGTTTGCCTGAAACAAAAGATGACATATGAATGACCGAATCACAATGCTGTATTATCAAGTGAGCAGAATCCTGTTAACCTGTCTTAAAATTAATTATATCCCTCTCTTAATGTCTAGTTCCTGGTTTGTCTACTTGCTTCGCTGTGCCGATAACTCTTTGTACGCCGGTATCACCACAGATATTGAGCGGCGAGTTAAAGAGCATAATGATGACAATAAGCGTGCGGCTAAATATACCCGTGCCCGCCGCCCTGTGGCATTGGCTTATATGGAAAAGGCAGAAGATAAAAAGTGTGCCGCCCAAAGAGAGTACCGGCTAAGAAAACTTAACAAGCCAGCAAAGGAAGCGCTGGTCAGTCAGTACCAAGAGCAAAACAATAAAAAAACCAAGAGCTAATTGCCGAGTTTCAGTGGTCTGCTTAGTCATTATTTTTTTTCCTTAGCAATCAAGTCCTGCTAGAATGCGGCGGTTTTTAGCAAGTGAAAGTGAAACTCAATATCCATGTTTATCGAAAATTTCTTTAGCACTTCAAGCGAGAAAATAACCTTTTCCCGTCAACAGGCAAGTGACTTTGCCAAGCAAATTGCTGATGATTTCAACCCGTTGCACGATATAGACGCTAAGCGTTTTTGTGTCCCGGGAGACCTGTTATTTTCACTGATCTTGGCAAAAGCTGGCTTGCACCAGCAAATGAGCTTTACCTTTTCCGGCATGGTATCAAACGATATTGCCTTGACCTTCCCGAAGGAAATCAATGGCGAAGCCAGCATCACGGATGACAATAATAAAGAATACTTGCGTGTTTCGGCTAGTGGAGATAAGACTGACGACTCCGAACTTATCGAGTCTTTGATTCGCTCCTATGTCGAGTTTTCCGGGCATACCTTTCCCCATATTCTTGTCAAATTGATGGCAGAAAAAAATGTGATGATCAATCCCGCCCGTCCCATGGTGATGTACGAAAGCATGTCTATTCACCTGGAACGACTGGATATCCCTAGTGTTGACTTAAAGTTTGCCGGCTCCACCCTTACCCTGGATGGCAAACGCGGTACCGCCTGCCTGGAGTTTGACCTGGAATCAAACGGCACAGTCATAGGGCATGGCAAAAAGCACATGTTGTTAAGTGGTCTGAGGGAGTACTGCCCGGAGGTCATGGACAATGTAGTTAACGAATATAATTTAAAAAAAGCCACCTATTTACAAGATAACAAATAATTCAAAATAAAAAATGCGCAGCCTGAACCCTGCGCATTTTTTATCTAATCTAGGTTACCTACACCTTCTTCTTATCCAGGCGACTCCATTATCCGCCTTAACCGCACTTTTCCTCATCCAGACCTGGCACTTCCTTAGCCAAGACTTCGCCCAGGCATATTCCAGACTCAGCAGCGCCAATCCCAAAGGTAAAAACAAAACCGCCGGGCCTGGCAGTAAAATAAACAATATCCCTAAAAAAACGAAAATAGCGCCAACAAGGGTTAAAAATAGTTTTCGACTGGTTTTTATCATGCAGTCCTTACTCCAAGTATAAATACAAAGATAACCATTGGATAAGCAAGCAACAAACCAAGATGCATTATCCTTAATAAACAAAGGGATATAAATGGTAGCAATTTTACTACAATACGGATTCAGCCAAATACACCATTGTTTGGTCAATTTACCGAACCATACTCCTGCTCAAATACCGCCTGTTGTGCCAGCTTATCTTCCATGCAGAAGGCAAAAACCTGTGTTGTTTTTGGGCGCAGACATTTTTTGGGCTGAACATAGTACTGCAACCAGGCCTGTTGCTTCTCTCCCGTAAACCGCCCCTTGAGCACGATTTGTCCTTGATTTGAAAAAGGTACCAGCTTTTTTCTATTTCCCCTGTCCTGGTTCTTTTGGTTTTGACATAGCGCTTCTTTTTTTCCTGCTTCTTTTTGCGAGCTTTCGACTTTTTACTGGTTGGTTGAATTTTACCCTGCTCACATTGCCACCATTTTTCACGTGCCGCCTGCTCTCGCTTACGTAACGAATTGCCACGTTTTAATGAATAGCCTTGTCGCTGTAGTGCTTGAATATTCTGTAGTTTTTCCAGGTAGGGCTTACATTTGGCCTTAGCCAGTGCTTTTTCACTGTAAAGACCAGGCAGGCATAATAGGCATATTAAGGCTAAGTATTTCATATCATTCCCTGATATCAGTTCATTCCGTGTGTCATTCAGTCTAGTCCAATAAAATGATAATGCCTTGCTATACTCTCTAAAACGGAAAACTCATGGACAGGAAGTTCACTATGTTACTGCGCACTCATTTTTTTGTCGGCCTGCTACTTATGCTCTCCTTTAGCTGTCAGGCCAGGGAAAATGTCTTGGCCATTCAGCTGGCAACCCTTTACCGGCAACCGGAAGATATTAAGCAATACTGGCTAAGTGAAAAACTCGATGGGGTACGTGGATATTGGGACGGCAAAGAGCTGATAACTCGTCAGGGCAATAAAATTAACCCACCTCCCTGGTTTACCACCAACTGGCCAGCTACGCCTTTAGACGGCGAGTTATGGATAAGCCGCAGTGCCTTTGAAGCAACTGTTTCCTGTGTTCGACAAAAATCACCGGATAAATGCTGGAAAAAGGTCCGCTTTATGATCTTTGACCTGCCTAAGCATGTCGGTACTTTTACCGAGCGAATAACGCAAATGCAACAAATAGTAGATAAAGCCAACTCACCCTATCTAGCTATGATAGAGCAGTTCAAGTGTCCCTCCACCACTTGCCTTTATGCCACCCTGGACTCCATCACCTCAGGCAAGGGAGAAGGGATCATGCTCCATTTTGAACAGGCCTATTATCAACCGGGGCGCAATCCCTACCTGATGAAACTTAAGAAGTATTATGATGCCGAGGCCGTTGTGCTTGAACATATTCCGGGCAAGGGCAAGTATCAAAATATGCTGGGGTCGTTAAGGGTCAAAACCATGGATAACATTATTTTTAAAATAGGTACCGGCTTTACCAACGCACAAAGGAGAAACCCGCCCGAAATTGGCAGTACCATTACCTATAAATACCTTGGCAAAACCCTTAAAGGTGTGCCAAGATTTGCCAGTTTTGTACGAATTAGGAAGGATTGATGGAATTTCATTTGTGGCTGTCATTAGTGGTGATTTGCATATTGGGGGCCTTGTCTCCAGGGCCAAGCCTGGCGCTAGTGGTGAAAAACACCCTAAATGGCGGCCATAGCCAGGGTTATGCCACGGCCGTCAGCCACGGCTTAGGCGTAGCACTCTATGCAGCGATCACCGCAACCGGCATAGGCATCATTATTGTGCAGTCTCCCCTCCTTTACGCCATTATCCAATACGCAGGTGCGGCCTTCTTGCTTTATCTTGGCATTAAGGCCCTGATGAGCAAGGCAAGCAAGATAGATCTCAATGGTGAAAGCTGTGATGTCAAGCAAGTCAACGGCTGGCGCGATGGCTTTCTTATCGCTTTTTTAAACCCCAAACTGGCGATTTTTTTCCTTGCCCTGTTCAGTCAGTTTGTCACGAGTGATGCCGGTTGGCAGCAAAAAGCCATTATGACGGCAACGGTTGGCAGCATAGATGCCATCTGGTATGCCATGGTTACCTTTGCTTTGACACGCGGCCCTATCATCAAAAAGCTAAAGGCCAATAGCCATATCGTCGACAAGGTTACCGGCAGCTTTCTAATTTTACTGGCCGCACGCGTAGTATTAAATTAAATACCGAGGGTTATCAAACAGAGTCGGGCTGATAGGTAAAAATTAGCACCTTTAGCCCCTTGCCCTGATGCGCTTCCTTAAACACCTCTGGCGGCCGGATTTGCTCCAAAAACGCGCATTCGGGACATTCCCGGCCAACTTCCGCCTTTAAGAAACCTTCATCCAGATCCGGTGAGTTAAGGCAAAGCATGAGTTGTCCACCCGGAGCCAGTAACTGAGGGATACGGCGTATTATTTTGCTGTAATCACGCTCGATATTAACGCTGCCCTTTTGAAAGGAGGGCGGATCACATATCAGTAACTCATAGGGGCCGTATTTTTTTAGTCGCCCATAGGACTTAAAGATATCCACCCCTTCAAACTTCACTTTCTCCAGGGGATGATTATTCAGCCTGTGGTTTTCTCTGCCTTTGCTTAAAGATGCCTTGCTGAGATCGACATTCACCACCTGCTCTGCCCCACCCGCTATGGCGGCTACCGAAAAGGCACAGGTATAGGAAAACAGGTTCAGCACCTTCTTGCCCTGGCTATGTTTTAACACCCATTCCCGACCATTTTTCATGTCCAGAAACAAGCCTGAATTTTGCGCCTTGCCAAATTGAATATGATAACTAAGGCCCAGCTCCTGAACCTGAGTATGCTCTATCTCTTCACCTACTAATACCTGGGTTGGTGCCAGTCTACGGCACCTGTGCTGCACCAGCACAGTCTGGCATGGAGCAAGCTGATTTTTTATTGCCAGGGCCTGTGTTTTAAGCCAGTCCTCATCCACCTCCTGATACAGGGTGATCAATACAACAGGGGATAACCAGTCAATATTGATATGTTCAAGCCCGGGGTAATAATGACCACGGCCATGAAACAGGCGCTGGCATTCCAGCAAATCTAAATTCGAAAAGTCTATATGTTCAATCATGAGTCGGTTCACAAGGAAAATAAAAAGCCGCCTAATAAATCATTAAGCGGCTGTATACCAATTGAAATAATAAATTGACCAACTTAGAGCTACATTAGTGAGCTTAGAACAAACAAAATTATTTAAACATAGTTATTCTATATTTCATTAATTTTGTGATGTTATCAGCTTGCTAATGAGCTCCCAATGGGCGAGTTTAAAAAGCTTACATGCTGCGTTATTGATTTTGACAAGGGAATAACCATTCTCAGCTATCAATGCCTTGCCTCTAAGCCTTTTAATCCTCGCTAAGTGATCAATTAATTAATTCACTTGGTATTAGCATTTTACCCAATAAATTGGCTTTAGGGTATTAAAACCCGAACAGGCTGAATCCAAGGAATTTTTGTGTAACCGTATTGAGGAAAATGCCTAAAACGATAACGGGAATAAAGGTACTTAACGAGAAATTAATATATTTTTCCACCCAGGAGTTTCTGTAATGCTCGCTGCCGGCAGCCAGTTCTTCTGACAGCTTATGTTTTTTCCAGCGATAGCTGACAAAGATACAGAGCAGGAAACCGTTAAGCGGCAGGATGGTGTCATAGAAAACATCGTAAATAATATCAAAGAAAGACTTGGTGGCACCTGCATAGGAAGTAAACTCGGTAAAGAAAGTCACCATGCCAAAAGATAGAGTAGCAAATACGGTTAATACACCCGCCGTCATTAACAGTATGGTCAGCGCCTTTTTCCGTGAATGGCATTTCTCACCCACCAGATACGAAACGGGCACTTCCAGAATAGAAACCAGAGAAGTTATCGCGGCAAAGAACACCAGAATAAAGAAGAAGGCCGCCACCGCACTGGCACCTATATAGCCAATGCTCGTCTGCAGCGCCAAAAAGATCTTAGGCAAAAAGGTAAAAATCAGGGATACCGAACTGTCACTGAGCTCCGCCGGGTTAACATTAGGATTAAAAGAGAATACCGCTGGCAGAATCATCAAGCCTGCGGTAAAGGCCACCCCGGTATCTGTTATCGCCACCAGTTTGGCCGACTCGGCGATATTGGTTTGGCGGTTGATATAGGAGCCATAGGTGATCAATATCCCCATACCAAGTGACAATGAGAAGAAGGCTTGCGACAAAGCTCCGTTAATCACCGACGGGGTCAACTTTTCCGCATCAGGGATCAAAAAGAATTTAACGCCAGCAAAGGCATTGTCCAGGGTCAGCACGAAAATCACCATCAAGATCAGCATAACGAACAGGGCCGGCATCAGTATTTTCGCCGCCCGCTCGATACCGTCTTTCACACCGGCCACCAGGATAAAGTTGATAATGCCGGCAACCACTATCATGGCAACAAAGAGATAAGGGCTGTTAATAAATTCACCAAAGCCATTGGCACTGGCCAGGTAGTCCAGATTACCACTCAGGGTTAATACGATATAGCCAAATATCCAGACGGTTAGCACCATATAAAATACGGCGATCATAAAGGGGGTTAATACACCGAGAAAACCGGCAGCTCCCCATAAACGGCTGCCTTCACTCAATGATTTATAGGCACCAACGGGTTCTTTTTCTGTTTTACGCCCCACCGCCATTTCCGCGATCATTACCGGTAAGCAAATAAAGAAGACAAAGAGTGCATAAACTAATAAGAAGGCACCGCCACCATTTTTTGCGGCATTAACGGGGAAACCAACCAAATTGCCGATACCGACGGCTGAGCCGGCTGCTGCAAGGATAAAGCCAAGACGGGAACTGAAATTTTCTCTGGGTGCAGTCATAAATGTCCTTAGTTATAGTTTTTTTAGGGCATATTTTAATTGCCCGATGCTAGCAGGGTTTTTTATGAATGTCTTGTTTTGAAAAAGTGAATATTGGCGATAGCTGTATAAAATACCTTGCAGTAAAACTATACAAACTGGAAATCAAATTAAAACCAACAACTAAAAACTTCGTAGTTGCCGGTTTTATGGCTAGAGACTAACGGGCTTACCTGCTAAAAAATTTGGCGTTCATTATCATCAGGATATTTTCTGCTTCGTCGGCGGCAAATTCTGCCGCTTCATTCAAGTCTTCGGTGGAAATGCCCAGACTCTGACACAGTGATTCGTCAACCGTATCGTCATATTCATACATATCGGGATGACTATCCACCAGGGCCAGCCTGGAAGCCAGGTAAAGCACCTTAACATCCTTATTGATCTGGATGGAATGAGCTTCATTGTAATGGCGAATGGGTAAAATAATTTTTTCCGGAATTTGCCAGATTTTCAATAGCTCTGCGGAAATTTCAGTATAGGTAAAGCCAAGAACCTGTTGCTGCAATGGCCAGGGCAAGAGCTCGGCATGATATTTTTCACATTGTTGAGCCACTTCCGGGGTGATCTTGGCCACCAAGAGTTCACCAAAATTTTGCAGCAAAGCGGCGACAAATAACCTTTCAATGTCACGAATGCCCGCCTTGATGGCCAGATTCTTGGCTGCCAACCCACAAAAAACACTCATGCGCCAGAAGCGTTTAAGGTCTATGGCCTGATTGGAAAAGTGCTTAAAGGCGGTCGCGGCAACATCCACCAGCATCATATTATAGATGGCCTGGGTACCTATAATGGTGATGGCACGCGATATGGTACTGATTTCACCGCGAAAGCTATAAATGGCGCTGTTGGCGATCTGTAACAGGCGGGAGGTCATGGACGGGTCAACCATGATAACATCGGCAAAATCTTCTATGGTGGAATTTTCCTGCTCCATTAAGGACTTTATTTTAAAGCAGGCATCCGGCAAGGCAAAAGAACCGTTGGCCTGTATGGCATATTCGTGTGCATTCATGGCATTGCTTTTATTTATTGTTGACCCTGTATCCAGTGTAGCCCTTTACCAGGCTAATCTCACTAAATAGTTGAAATTAATCAAAGACTCCTGCTTAAATTTCGCGCCAAGTCTATAGAGGCTTTTAATCAAGCACGGGCACCCCCAAGTCTTTTTTAACATGCTCCATCACCACATAGGTATGGGTTTGAGAAACCGCCGGCAATTCAACAATGATCCCCAGCAATTCCCGGTAGGCATCCATATTTTCAAACCTGAGTTTTAACAGGTAGTCAAAGCCGCCCGCCACCATATGGCACTCGGCAACTTCCTTGATTTTCACCACTTCATCCCGAAAGCTGGTAAAAATATCCTTATCCGTACGATCCAGCGTCACCTGAATAAAGGCCGACATGCCGTACTTTAACTTGCTGGCGTTAAGATAGGCCCCATAACGCTCAATATAGCCTTCGCTCTCCAATCGCCGCACCCGGTCCAAACAGGGACTGGCACTTAAATTGACTTTTTTTGCCAATTCCACGTTAGAAATTCGTCCGTCTTTTTGCAGAGTGTCTAAAATAGTTAAATCAATACGATCGAGTGTTCTTGGTTTGACCAGGCTCATAATTCAGTGTTTTTCATGGCTTTAAAATCAATTACCCATAGAAAATACTGTAAAAAGTGAAATTAAACCAGCACATTCTGCTTTGTATTCACTAAAATTCGCTATCTAAAAATTATTTACAACCTTAACAATTGATAGGTGAGCCCATGTTATTTAAAGACTCATTAACTACCACTGACAGCATAAGACAAACCATGCGCGACAACTATCGTGCAGATGAAAACAAAATTTTGGAAAAATTGTTACCCATTGCTGAAATTAGCGTTGATGCAAAATCTCGTGCCTGGGAGTTTGCCCGTCAACTGGTTGTCAATATTCGTAAAGACCAAATCGGTAAGGGTGGGGTTGATGCCCTGCTGAATGAATTTTCCCTATCCACGGAAGAAGGCGTTGTCCTGATGTGCCTGGCGGAAGCGCTATTGCGCGTGCCGGACAAGCACACGGCTGATTCTCTTATTCGTGACAAGCTAGCCACGGGGGACTGGAGCTCTCATATCGGCAACAGCGACTCCATGTTTGTAAACGCTTCCTCCTGGGGCCTGTTGTTGACCGGAAAACTGGTTAACTATTCCGACAAGAAAAAGAAAGAGCAGTTTGGCCTGTTGAAAAAAACCGTCGGTCGCCTGGGTGAACCTGTCATTCGTAAGGCGGTGCGTTATGCCATGAAGATCATGGGTACCCAGTTTGTTATGGGCCATACCATAGACGGCGCCATCGAACGAGCGAAAGAGACGGAAGCCAAAGGCTATACCTATTCCTACGACATGCTGGGCGAAGGTGCCCGCACCATGAAAGATGCCGACCGCTATTTTGACAGCTATATGGCCGCCATCGAAGCCATAGGTAAGGCCGCCAATGGCAAGGGGCCGCAAAAGAGTCCGGGCATTTCCATCAAGCTGTCTGCCATTCACCCGCGTTATGAATTCTCCCATCGCGACCGTGTTATCAATGAGCTTATCCCGCGCCTGAAAAAACTGGCACTGGCGGCTAAGGCCTATAACATAGGCTTTACCGTAGATGCGGAAGAAGCAAACCGATTGGATATCTCGCTGGATATCATAGAAGCGGTATTTGCAGACTCCGACCTTGACGGTTGGGACGGCTTTGGCATCGCGGTACAGGCCTATCAAAAACGCGGCATGGATGTTATCGAGTGGATACGCGCCATCACACTAAAAGTTGGCCGCCAAATGATGGTGCGCCTGGTTAAGGGCGCCTACTGGGACAGTGAGATCAAGGACAGCCAGGTGGAAGGCTATCAAGACTTTCCAGTTTTCTCCCGTAAGCCTTCCACCGATGTTTCCTACCAGGCCTGTGCGAAAAAGCTGCTGGAATATCGTGATACCATCTATTCCCAGTTTGCCACCCATAACGCCTATACGGTTGCCACCATCTTGGAGATGGCAGAAACTCCGGAAGGCTTTGAGTTCCAGCGTTTGCACGGCATGGGCGAATCCCTATACGATCAGGTAGTCACACAGAAAAACGTTCCCTGCCGCGTGTACGCGCCGGTTGGTGAACATTCTGATCTGCTTGCCTACCTGGTTCGCCGCCTGCTGGAAAATGGTGCCAACTCTTCCTTTGTTAACAACATCGTTGATGAGAATATTCCGGTTGAATCGCTACTTTCCGATCCGGTTGAAACGGTTCAGGGCTGGCAGGACAAGTACAACCCGCAAATTCCCCAGTCACTGGAGATTTTTGGTGAAGAACGCAACAACTCCAAGGGTATCGACCTAACCGATATCGATCAGCTGACCGCCATGCGTGAAAACCTGGATGCCTGGGCAAACAATGCCCTGGCCAGCGAGCCGGTAGAAGGTAGCCAGCCAGTCACCAATCCCGCCAATCACAATGAGGTTATCGGTTATATCAAGCATGCCGATGAAGCGGAAATGAAGGCCATTGTCGACAGGGCACAGCAGGCATTCGAGGCCTGGTCAAATACCAATGTGGCAGAACGTGCCGATATTCTGCTAAAAACGGCGGATGCCCTGGAAACACACAGGGATGAGCTTATTGCCCTTTGTACCAAGGAAGCGGGTAAAACCATCCCGGACGGTGTTGCCGAAGTGCGCGAAGCCGTCGATTTTTGCCGTTACTACGCGGCCCGTGCCAAAGACTTATTGGCCGATGGTACCCTGGAGTCGCGTGGCGTGGTCCTGTGTATCAGCCCGTGGAACTTCCCGTTGGCCATTTTCCTGGGACAAGTATCGGCCGCTATCGTTGCCGGTAATACGGTTGTCGCCAAGCCGGCGGAGCAAACCAGTCTGATTGCCCTGCGCACCATAGAAATCATGCATGAGTGCGGCTTACCGCAAGGGGTTGTTGAGGCAGTTATTGCACGTGGCAGCAAGGTCGGCCAAAACATAGTGCCGGACCTGCGTATCCAGGCCATCATGTTTACCGGTTCAACGGAAACAGGTAGCTGGATTTCACAAAAACTGGCGGAGCGTGGCGGTGATCCCGTGCCATTAATCGCAGAAACCGGCGGCCAGAACTGTATGGTGGTGGACTCGACCGCCTTGCCTGAGCAAGTGGTGGATGATGTTATCGCTTCCGGGTTCCAGAGTGCGGGCCAGCGCTGTTCGGCACTGAGAGTCCTGTTTATCCAGGAAGAAGTGGCGGATAAGGTCATCACCATGATTAAAGGCGCCATGCAGGAGCTGCATGTCGGCGACCCGGCTTATCTGTCTACCGATGTAGGCCCGGTTATCGATGAAAAGGCCCTTGGCGCCCTGAACGAGCACGTCGATTACCTAAAAGCTCGTGCGACCCTGCACTATGCCTGCTCGGGTCCGGAACTTGATACCGGTATAGGAGAAAACGAGCACAACTTCTTTGTGCCGCGCCTTTATGAAATTAGCGATCTGTCCGTGCTGACCAAGGAAGTGTTCGGTCCCGTGGTCCATGTCATCCGCTATAAGGCGGAAGAAATTGAAAATGTTATCGATCAAATCAATGGCACGGGCTTTGGATTGACCATGGGCATACATACCCGTATCGAGGAAAAGAGCCACTATCTGGCGGCCCGCTCTCGTGCCGGAAATGTTTATGTTAACCGTAATATGATAGGCGCCGTGGTCGGTGTTCAGCCGTTCGGCGGCCGCGGCCTGTCGGGAACGGGTCCTAAGGCGGGCGGCCCCATGTACCTGACTCGCCTGGTTAAGGATAAAAGCAAGGTTGATGACCTGGCCATGTCTGCCGAGCAAAGCGCCTTGCTGGAAAGTGAGTTTGAGCAACATAAGGCGACAGCGACGCAAGTGGCCAACCAGATAAGGCAGGCCAAGCGTGATGAGTTAACTTGGAACTTTACGCCGCTAAATGACAAGGTATCTGTCTTGCGCCAGCTGCTTGCTCAGCTGGCATCCAGCAGTGTCGCATTAAGCAATGAGGCAGAGTTGCCTGCAATTTTGTCTGCCGCCCGTGAGCAGCTATTGCATATCGAAAACAGATTGGCTCACCCAGAAGTATTACCTGGACCGACGGGTGAGTCTAATATCCTGTATTTGGAATCACGCGGCATCCTGGCCTGTGTGCGCTGCCAGGACACCTCCTTTAGTTTCTGGATGATTTCCGTGATTTCTGCGCTGGCAGCAGGAAACTCTGTTATCGCCCTGGTTGACGATGCTTACCTGAATGAAAGCCAGGCGATAAGGTCCGCCTTGATCAAGGCCGGCTTGCCAGAAGGTGTTTTCCAGGTCGCCCGTATGGGACACTTACCGGCACTGCTAACCGATAAATCGCTGGCCGGAGCCGTTATAGACAATGCCAGCCCAATGAAAAAACTGGTAGGTGAAACCCTGGCAGCTCGCTCTGGAGCCATACTGCCGCTGATCACCGCTTACAATAACGAAAACCTGTTTGATCGTTTAGTAACGGAAAAGACGGTGACCATAGACACCACCGCAGCAGGAGGCAACGCTTCCTTAATGACCATGGAGTCCAATGTCGCCTAACTGGCCCTGCCGCAGCCATTGAAAAGGGGCGTGAGCCCCTTTTTTATTGTTTAGATTTTTCAATTGGCCGAGATAAACTCAGTCGCCTCATCAACCGTCATCGGCTTGGAAAAAAAGTAGCCCTGGCCATAGTTGCAATCCATTTTTTGCAGCAGCTGAGCATCGGCGATATTTTCTATGCCCTCGCCAACGGTAGCCATACGCAGGTTGGTAGCCAGATCGATAATGGTTTTAATGATGGCCCTATGGCTATCGTCTTCATTAACATTGTTGATAAAGGAGCTATCTATCTTCAAAACATCTATGGGAAAGCGGTGCAGATAGCTGAGGCTGGAATAGCCGGTACCAAAATCATCCAGCAGTATTTTGACTCCCAACTGCTTTAACGCCTTCATATTGGTCAGCACCAGTTCACTATTTTCCAATAGTGCCCTTTCCGTCAGTTCCACCCTTAGGTTTTTAGCCGGCAGGCCAACCCGCTTGATAATCGCGGCAATATCATCGGCCAGGGTCGGGCTGAAAAAGTGGTTACAAAACAGGTTACAGCTGACATACAAGTCATCACGCCCCAGCCGTTGCTGCCATAGTTTTAACTGCTGACAGGACTTTTCCAAAATCTGAAAGTCGATTGCCATTACCAGATTGGTTTCTTCGGCCAGGGGAATAAAGTCATTGGGGTAGACAAAGCCGCGTTTTTTGCTTTGCCATCGAGCCAGGGCCTCAAAGCCGACGACTTGGTTAGAGGACAGCTTCACTATCGGCTGAAAGTAGGGACTGAACTCGCCTAACTCAATCGCCTCCCTGATATCGGACTCCAGTTGCAGGGCATTTTTGACTTTTTTCTGCATGCTGGCATCAAACACTTCATAACGCCCCTTGCCCTTGTCCTTGGCATAGTACATGGCGGTATCCGCATCCCTGAGCATGGTATCGGCCTTGTCATAACGCTTATCACTAAACAGAATGCCGATACTGGTCCCGATAAAAACCGACTGCTTTTCAATGGTAAATGGCGTTGACAGCAATTCCGTGATGCGCTGGGCAATATCAAAGGCTTCCTGTTGCGATTCAAGATCTTCGATCAAAATAACAAACTCGTCACCACCAAAACGGGCCACCGTATCCTTATCACGCACTATTTCTTTAAGCTCTTTGGCAATAACCTTTAACAGCTTGTCGCCGGCATGATGTCCCAGACTGTCATTGACCACCTTAAAGCGATCCAGATCCAAAAAAAGCACGGCAAATTGCAGCTCAGGCCTGCGCTTGTTGCAGGCAATGGCATGGTTGAGCATATCAATAAACACCGAGCGATTCGGCAGCCCGGTCAGGCTGTCATGAGAAGCCGTATGCCTGAGCATTTCTTCCGCCTGCTTCCTTTGCTTGATTTCATCTTCCAGGGCGACCGTGCGCAGCTTAACCTGTTGCTCCAGGAGTTCATGGGCCTGCCTTTCATAATCCGCCGCTTCCCGGCGCTTGATGGCGGTCGACACATGCTGGGAGACAAAGTTAAGCAGTTCGGCGTCCTGTTCGGTAAAACTGGTATTCTTTTGATAGCTTTGAATGACCATGGCGCCCAAAACATCGTTTGAATAGCGCAACGGGACCCCAAGCCAGGAATTGGTCTTTACATTAGGGTGAAAAGTTTCTCCCTGATCGTGCAGTCTTTTCATTTCCTCGTAAGACAGCAATACGGTTTCACCAGTACGTATGACAAGCTCGGTATAGCCATTGGACAATTTTCGAGGCTGAAACTCCTTAATAAGGTTGGTGGCATTTTGATCCTGGTAATAGACAAAAGACAGGGTTTCACTCTCACAGTCATACTTGGCGATATAGAAGTTGGCGGCATTGATCAGCTGACCGACAATATTATGGACCTTGGCGTAAAACCTGTTGATATCTATATTGACGTCATTGGTCAGTTCGGAAATTCGGTACAAAGACTCCTGCAACAGCTCGGATTTTTCCCGGTCGCGAATTTGCTGCATCAATTCCCGGGTGCGGGCATCAACGGCATTCTGTAATCTTTCTCTATCCTGCAAGCGGATCATGGCAGCAACAATATGCTGGGCGGCAAAGGTCAGCATTTCGAGATCGTCTTGCTGGTAGCGTTTAGCCTCGGAATAACTTTGCACCACCATAACGCCCACCACATAGCCATCCGACATCAGGGGCACACCCAGCCAGTCGATGCCCACGGTACCGGCATTTTTGAGTTTGTCCTGTTCAATAAGACTTTTAATAATATCCGGGGTAGCGAGCAAGGGCTGGCCGGTTTGGATAACGATATTGGTTAATGAGCCCTTAAAGTCACCCAGAGGGATCACCCCCTGCGGGGTTTCGTCTTTTTCGTCGACATGATAGACAAACTCCAGGGTGGAAAATGTCTGGTCATACATAACAATATAGAAGTTGTCTGCCAGCATCAGAGAAGCAATCGACTGGTGGACCTGGCCAAAGAAGGTGTTTAAATCGGCACAATCATTAGACAATTGATTTAATTTAAATAGCGCCGTATAGCGATCATTTAACTTGTTATATTTTTCCAGTAAGGCAATGGCCTCTTTTGCCAGTTCATTGCCATGCCTTGTTTCACTACCACTTGTTTGCTGAGATGAGTCCGCCATACAGTGAATTTTAGCTTTACCTAGCCATCAAGTATTAATACTTAGCATAATGACCCCTAATGAGGAAAATATCCAGTTTAAATCACAACAGCGGGTTCAAACATTATAACCAATTGAACTTAAATAACTTTAAGAAATTAAAATTCAAAGTTTAATTACAAAAATCTGGCTAAAAAACCAACTTGAAAGGAGCTAGTCACAATAAATTGGTACACCAGTACAAACTAGTCTTTTTTATCTATGGCTTTTTGCTGAATTTTATCTATCTGCTCTTTATTGCCGCAAATAGCAACCTGCTGGGCATCCCGGTAAAACCTGACGTCGATACAGTCTTGCTGATATCTGCGCTCCAATTCTGTGCGAATAATCGGCTTGCCCTTGGCATTGGCAATTTGTCTTTGCAATGACTGGCATTCCTGGATCTGTTCGGATGCCAGGGTAATATCTTCACAGGCATTTTCCTGCGTGGCACAGCCGCTGATTGCCACTGCCATAACAAGCGGTAAGGATAAAAACAGGCTATTTTTCATTGTTATAGTTCACTTATCGAGAGAGTTAAGAGCTTTTATCGCAGCATTATAGCCAGCTAATGCTGATGGGGATAGGGTTAATCGGTTTTATCTTTGTTAAATACCGGCTTAGCTAGCGGAGAGTGGCAAGCTTAAACTTCAGCCCTTGATCAAAACTGAGATAGGCGTAAAATCCCCGCTCTGATTTTTTAGCCCAAGAGGTGATTATGCAAATTCCAGTGGTAGATTATACGGCAGATGATGCCCCGCAACGCTTCGTGCAAAGCCTAAGAGAAACAGGCTTTGGCGTATTGGTCAATCATCCCATCAAGCAAGAACTGGTCGAGTCAATTTATCAAAACTGGCAACAATTCTTTGATGGCACAACAAAGCATGACTATGCCTTTGATCCGGAAAAACAGGACGGCTACTTTGCACCGGAAATATCGGAAACCGCCAAAGGACACAGTAAAAAAGACATCAAGGAATATTACCATGTCTACCCCTGGGGACGTATCCCGGCAGAACTAAAGGATCAGGTTCTAAGTTACTACCAGCTGGCCTCTGATTTGGCGGCAGAATTACTGGACTGGGTTGAAGCCCATAGCCCGGTAGAAGTGGCAGAAAAATATGCCGAGCCCTTGTCGCACATGATCAAAGATACGCCAAATACCCTATTAAGAGTCTTACATTACCCGCCACTGACCGGTGATGAAGAGCCTGGTGCGGTGCGCGCCGCGGCCCATGAAGACATTAACCTGCTCACCATATTGCCGGCGGCAAACGAACCTGGACTGCAGGTGCAGTTACAGGACGGCAGCTGGCTGGATATTCCGTCGGATTTCGGCAATCTGATCATCAATATCGGCGATATGTTACAGGAAGCTTCCGGCGGCTATTTTCCGTCCACCAGCCACAGGGTCATTAACCCGACGGGCAAGGGCAGCGATAAATCCCGTATTTCTTTGCCGCTGTTTTTGCACCCACGCAGCGAAGTCGTGTTATCAGACCAGCATACTCAGGCCAGCTATTTGCTGGAACGCCTAAAAGAGCTTGGTGTTAAGAGCTAATTTAGCCTAACTAGAGCAAATAAAAAAGGAGCCAGCTGGCTCCTTTTTTAATTTCTTTATTGTTTAGGCATTGGTGACCGCATCGGCAGTCTCCAGTCCAGCTGCAGCTTTTACCTTTTTCCTGCGCTTAAACAGTCCGCGTATATCCTCAATAATCATATACAGGCTAGGTATCAAACCTAAGGTCACTATGGTGGCAAACAAGACACCAAAGGACAGTGAAATCGCCATAGGGATAACAATTTGTGCCTGCATGCTGGTTTCAAAGAAGACGATAGGTACCAGGCCAACAAAGGTAGTGATCGAGGTCAGCATGATTGCCCTAAAGCGTTTTGTACCCGCATGCATCACCGCCTCTTTTAGCGGTACTCCTGATTTACGGGCATTATTGACATAATCCACCATCACCAGGGAGTCGTTCACCACCACACCGGCCGCCGCTATGATACCAAACATGGACAATACGCTAAGATCCATGCCCATGATCAGGTGACCAAATACGGCACCAACAACACCAAAAGGAATAACCGTCATTATCATCAGTGGCTGAGAGTAAGATCTCAACGGCACTGCCAATAACGAGAAGATCACCATCAATGAAATGGCAAAGTCGCGCATTTGGGTATTGGCACTCTCCAGCTCTTCCTGGATTCGGCCAGACACTTCACTCTTAACCAGTGGGTATTGTCTTAGCAGTTGAGGAATATAGACATCACGAATTTCCTTCGCCACCTCAAACGGCTCCACCTGTTCCGCATCGACACTGGCCCAAACATTAATGGTGCGGTTACCGTTTTCACGACGAATACGGGTTACACCATCGGTCAGCTTGATCTCGGCCAGCTCAGATAGTGGCAATTCTGCCCCATTGGGCGCCTGGATCATCACATCATCGACATGGCCAATAGAACTGCGCTGTTCAAGCGGATAACGCACCATGACCTTGATCTCTTCACTGTCACGCAAGATACGTTGCGCCTCCAGGCCATAGAAGCTGTACCCCACCTGAGAAGCGACGTCAGAAAGGCTCAGGCCCAGGCTGTAAGCCAACGGCTTCAGGGTAAACTGGACTTCCTTGGTACTGGTTTGACGACTGTCATTGACATCCCCCACCCCTTTCAGGGAATTCAGCTTGACCTTCAGCTCCTTGGCTGCCGCCAGCAGTTGGGCATCATCCTGACTTTCCAGCCTGAAGGCAATATCACCGTCTTCGCGACCACCGCCAAACAGGTTATCATCAATGGCAAAAGACTTAACCCCTGGCAAGGTAGGAATAGCAGCACGCCACATTTCAGCCAGAGCAAAGGTGTCCATGGCCCTTAGCTCTGGGTCCACCAATTTCACCATAATTTGGGCACGGGTACGGCTACGCAAATCTACCTGCATATCGGAAATCATAGGTTCACCGTGATCCGCTTCAATTTTCTTGTCAATATTCTTAAGAATATTTTCCACAATCAAGGCGGTATCTAAAGTGGCTTTCTCCGAAGCATCCGTGTTCATTTCGATAGAAACTCGCGGGAAATCATGAGGAATCTTGGGTTGGCCAACAAAGCGCACCATACCACCACTAAACAAACCGGCGCTGATCAATAATATGCTGATAAAAAACATCAGTACGCCGTAACGATAATCCAGGCATTTATCCAGGGTTGGACGATAGACGTTTTTAATAAAGCCTTTCAACCAGTCATCAACCGCCTTACGGGTCCTGTCCAACGGATTTTTTGGATTAAATTCCTTAACCTTCATTTTTGCCAAATGCGCCGGCAAAATCAGTTTGGACTCCACCAGGGAGAACAACAAACAGAAGATCACGACAAAACCTATCGACTTACTAAAGGCCGAAGACGGACCATCTCCCATAACAAAGGGCACAAAGGCCGCTATCGTGGTCAAGACCCCAAAGGTCGCCGGCATGGCAACGCGCTTAACACCACGGATAACATTCTCCGTGGTATGGCCATGCTCCTCAATTTCCGCATGGGCGCTCTCCCCCATAACAATGGCATCATCCACCACTATGCCCAGCACCAGGATAAAGGCAAACAGGCTGGTGATATTGATGGTGACATTAACAAACTCCATCGGCATTACCAGCAAGGTGCCCAGGAAACAGACAGGCAAGCCCATCATGACCCAGAATGCCAGGCGAATGCGCAGGAACAGGGCAAGCATCAAGAAGACCAGCACGGCACCGCTTTTCATGTTATCCAGCATCATGTCCAGGCGACCTTCCAGGTAGTAAGTCATATCTACCCAGGTCTCCAGCTTGACACCCTGAGGCAAAACTTCACCCTTGTCTTCCACATACTTGTTTACCACCTTGGCAACATCGGTAATGCTCTGGTTATCGGCAGCGCCAATAAAGAAGGTGACCGAATTTTTACCGTTAAACTTGGAGTATTGCAGGCCTTCTTCAAAGCCATCGATTATGGTGGCAATTTCCCCAAGCAACACCTTGGTACCGTCGGACAATGTCACCACGGGAATACGCTCAAACTCATGGCCACGGTAGGCCTGGTTTTCCACCCTAAGGTTGATATAGCCGTTCTCGGCACGAATCTGCCCCGCCGACATATTGCGAGAATAGTTCCTTACCGCCTGGGCAACATCATTAAAGCTCAGGCCATATTCCCTTAGCTTGTCCTTGCTGACTTCAACGGAAATCTCATAATCCAGACCGCTAAAGAACTCAGAGACATTGATCAGGGGCAGTTGCTGGATTTCATCATGGATCTTGCGGCCCAGCTCTTTCAGTTCAACATTGGTCAGGTCGCCATACAGGCTGATATACATCACTTCCTGACGAAACTGTTCCTGCTCAACCTTGATACGCTCCATGCCGTCTGGAAAGCTGGAAATGGAATCGATTTGAGATTTCACTTCATCCAGCACCACGAGCGGGTCATAGTCTTCATCAACGCGGAACCAGCCATTGGAATAGTTACGGTTTGAGTAGGTAATAACACGGTCCAGACCCTGCACCGTTTCCAGCGCCTCTTCAACCTTTATGGTAATGCCTTCTTCCACCTCCTGTGGCGCCGCGCCCGGATAAGGTGCCGCAAAAGATATCCAGTTGATCTTAACCTGAGGGAACATTTGCTTATTGATGGTTTGTGCCGTTAAAAAGCCACCCACCAAAATAAATATCATTAACAGGTTTGCCGCAACACTGTTACGGGTAAACCAGGCAATCAGCCCTTTGTTTGTATCATCCATCACTTAGTCCTTAACGCTGGCAATTTGCGTTTCAGCTTCTTGATCGTCAATGCTTTCATCTGACGTATCACCCGGCAGGGCTAGCTTCATGCCGTCAACCGGATAGTCAAGGGCTGAGATAATCATTTGATCACCATCGGACAGACCGTTGGAGACGATAACATTGGCGCCTTCCTGGCGGACCACTTCTATTTCGGCATATCTTAATTTGGACTCTTGATCCAGGATGGCAACCTTGTTGTTCACCACCAAGTGACGAGGGATGGAGGTAGCCTGGGCCAGTTTAATACCGAAGATTTCGGCATTAACATAAGAACCAAAGCGTAGAGGATTACGCTGCTCGGTTGAGCCTTGCAAGACATAAGGATCATCGATTTCCGCCACCAGGTAGCTCATGCGGCTCTGGTTATCAATCACTCCTTCGCTACGGGCAATATTGGCCTGCCATTGCATGCTCTTGCCGGCAAACTGTCCGGTAAGCTGAACCACGGCATTGGCCCCCTGCTGATGCAGAAACTGTAACTGGTTATCGGCGACGGGCAGTCTCACTTCCGCAACCGCAGTACCCAGCAACTTGCCTAATTGAGTGCCAACGCCGACAAAAGAACCTAAACCTATGGTGCGGCTTTCGATCATGGCATCATAAGGGGCACGAATTTCCGTGCGCTCCAGGTTACGCTGAGCACGTAAGATGGCCGCCTGAGCCGCCTTTACTCGTGCCAATTCCTGCGCCAGTTGAGGTTTACGCAGGCTTAATTCGGTTGGTGAAGTATCGGTAATGCGCTTCCATTCACGTTCAGCCACCTTACCCTGTGCCCTTTCCTGCTCTAGCGCGGCACGGGCTGACGCCATATTGGCCTGGGCATCAATCAGCGCGGCTTCATAGTCATTCGGATCTATGCGCGCCAACAGCTGGCCTTTCTTAACAAAGCCGCCACGAACAAATACTTCTGACAGATCGACAATCTGGCCGCTAACCTGAGCCACCAATTCGGTTTCATACTTAGGCTTAACCACGCCATAAGAATCCACTTGCAGATTCATGGGTGCAACTGTGATGGCTTCAACCGCCACTATAGGTGTGTTATCTACTTTAG